>Ga0224534_1000005_pt1 | contig 247048 bp, 212 predicted proteins | sample 714E12024metaG_FD_172012 | JGI IMG/M metagenome (GOLD analysis project Ga0224534, IMG submission 172012) | Peat soil microbial communities from Stordalen Mire, Sweden - 717 E1 20-24 | ecosystem: Environmental > Terrestrial > Soil > Wetlands > Peat | place: Sweden: Norrbotten County, Stordalen... | reverse complement strand
ACCCGACCAAGAAAAACCCTGGGATGGAAAGCTCCCGCTGAACTCTTCCTCCCAGAAGGAGCTTTCGACTTCGTTCAACACTGGTCAGCTAAAATCACACCTGTTGCACTTGTACCTTGAATCCGCCATGCCCCATCCTTGCGCCTTCGTTCTGGCGTAAGGGTGGGATCGTCCACCGCCCCAGTCACCACTCGAATTCGTTACCATAAAACCCATGCCCCAATTCCCTCCCGGCCAAACCCTGCTCATCGACGCTGACGATACCCTTTGGGAAAACAACATCTACTTCGAGCGCGCCATCGCCGCCTTTATCAGCTACCTCAACCACCACGAGTACACCCCCGCCGAAGTGCGCAAGGCCCTCAACTCCGTCGAGCGCGAGACCATCCTCGCCCACGGCTACGGCCTCACCAGCTTTACCCGCTCGCTTGTCGCCTGTTTTGAGCGCCTCAGCCCCGCCCCGGTCACTGAAGATAAGGTCCAACGCATTCTGAGCTTCGCCCGCTCCATCGAGGAGCAGGAGATCGAGTTGCTCCCCGGCGTAGCAGAAACCCTGGCCGAGCTGGCAAGCCGCCACCGGCTCATCCTCATGACCAAAGGCAACCAGGCCGAACAGGCCGACAAGCTCGCCCGCTCCGGCCTGGCCCCGCATTTTGCCGCCGTCGAAATCGTCCAGGAAAAGGATCCGCCCACCTACCGCGAAGTCATCGCCCGCCACGAACTCACGCCGCACACTAGTTGCGCCACGCAAACCTATTGGATGATCGGCAACAGCCCCAGGAGCGACATCAACCCCGCCCTCGCCGCCGGACTCCACGCCGTCTTCCTCTTCCACAAAGACACCTGGATCCTCGAACACGCTGAAATCGACTCCGTGCCGGAAGGCCAGCAGTTACTCGAACTCGATTCCTTCGCCAAACTGGCTGCCATCTTTTAGCACCAGCCCCAGCCGCGCCCTGCTCCCTTGACGCATCCCCCGCGCCTCTGCTCTACTTTCATCAACGTCATGCACACGTCCGGCGCCAACGCGAGCTTCTCTCCGGTCCTGCGCATCGCCGCGCCGACTCCCGCCATGCGAATTACCAGCCCCAATCTGCGCGCGGGAAACGAAGCCTGACCAACCAGTCTTGTAATTGAGCGGCACCCAGGCCACCACCCGCAAGCGCGGCTGGTGGTTTTTTTGTTTTCTAGCCCCTTTGTCTTGTTAAGGAGAACCTCTCGTGGAATCCGTCACCCTCACCAGCATCCAGGCAGCCCGCGCGCGCATCGGCGACGCCATCTACGTTTCGCCCTGCCAGCTCTCCCACCAACTCTCCGAACTGACCGGTCTGCCTCTGCACCTGAAGCTTGAAAACCTCCAACTCACCGGCTCCTTCAAAGAGCGTGGCGCGCTCAACAAGCTGCTCACCCTCGGCAAGGTGGAGCGTGACCGCGGCGTCATCGCCGCCAGCGCCGGCAACCACGCCCAGGGCGTCGCCTTCCACGCCTCCTCGCTTGGCATTCGCGCCCAGATCGTCATGCCGCTGGCCACGCCGCAGATCAAAGTCGCCGCCACGCGTAGCTTCGGCGCCGAGGTCATCCTCCACGGCGCCAGCTACGAGGAAGCCTGCGAAGAGGCCCTGCGCCGCCGCATCGAAGAGGGCCGCACCTTCATTCATCCCTTCGACGACGCTGAAGTCATCTCCGGCCAGGGAACCATCGGCCTCGAGCTGCTCGAGCAGGTTCCCGACATCGAAGCCGTCGTCGTCCCCATCGGCGGCGGCGGTCTCATCGCCGGCGTCGCCTGCGCCCTCAAGGAGACCAATCCAAAAATCCGCGTCGTCGGCGTCGAGCCGGAGAAGCTGCCCTCCATGCTCCGCGCCCGCGAGGTTGGGGCACCCGTCACCATCGCAGCCGAAGCCACCATCGCCGACGGCATCGCCGTCCGCCGCGCCGGCGACCTGACCCTCCCCCTTGTCTCCCGCTACGTCGACGAAATCGTCACCGTCGACGACGAAGAGATCGCCAGCGCCATTCTTCTGCTCCTCGAGCAGGAGAAAACCCTGGCCGAAGGCGCCGGCGCCGCCGCGCTGGCCGCCGTCGTCCAGTCCAAAACCAATCTGCGCCATCGCCGCATCGTCGTCCTGGTCAGCGGAGGCAACATCGACGTCACCCTGCTGGCCAAGATCATCGAGCGCGGCCTGGTCAAGGATGGGCGCCTGTTTCGCGTCCGCGTCTACCTGCAGGACCGCCCCGGCGCTCTGCACACCCTCACCCAGGTACTGGCCAGCCAGCGCGCCAACATCGTCGAAACCGTCCACAATCGCGCCTACTACGGCGTCAGCCTGAGCGAAACCGCTATCGATGTAACCCTGGAAACCCGCGGCGCATCCCACATCGCCGCCATCAGCCACTCCCTGCGCGAAGCCGGCTTCCGCTTCGAGCGCATTCAATAGGAGTCCCATGTACTCATCCAAATTCAACCAGGTCGCAGATCGCTCCGTCCTCATCGAAGCCATGCGATCTTACTCCTTCGCCATCCTCTTTGGCCCGCAATCGAACCCAGAAGTCGCAGCGCCTCTCGTTGCCACCCACCTCCCATTGGTCGTCAAAGACGAGGGCCCGCACGGTCTCATCGAAGGCCACTTCGCCCGCGCCAATCGTCACTGGCAATCCCTCGCCGGCCGCGAAACCCTGGTCGTCTTCCCCGGACCCCACAGCTATGTCTCGCCCACCCTCTACGTCGAGCCGCTCTCCGTTCCAACCTGGAACTATATCGCCGTCCACGCCTACGGAATCCTCTCGCTGGTCGAAGACGAGGCCGGCAGAGACGCCTTGCTCGCCGGCCTGATCCAGGCCAACGAACCGGCCTATGCTGAAAAATGGCGCGCCATGCCCGGCGGTTTCCGCCGCTCCATGCTCGCTGGCATCGTCGGCTTTCGCATCCCCATCGCCCGCATCGAAGGCAAATTCAAGATCAGCCAGAACCGCGACGAGCCTGAACGCCGCAACGTCCACGCCGCCCACGCCGCCGGAACCCCCGACCAACAGGCCCTTGCCGCCTGGATGGAACGGATGGGAACAATAGGTATCATTTGATACCGTGATTGCGGTATACTGATACCGGAGGCCCACCATGATGCAGCCCGACCACGTTGCCGATGTGATGGGAGGAGCGGCCATTCTCGGCAGCTGTATTCTTTCCGCGCAGGACCTTGAAACAGCCGTCGTCACCGGCCTGCCCAAGCGCGCGCTGCGGTTCACGCTCGCTCGCGCCTGCTCCTCCGCCCAGCACGCCCGCACCCTGCTCTACCGCGTCGTTCCCGAGGCCACCTACAAGCGCCGCACCCGGCTCACCCCCGCGGAAAGTGAACGCACCGAGCGACTGGCCAGGGTGATCGCCGCAGCCGAGCACGTGTGGGACAACCGCGGCGACGCCCGCGAATGGCTCACCAAGCCGCACCCCGAGCTGGAAAACCGCCCGCCCCTTGAAGCCGCCCTGACCGAACTGGGCGCACGCCGCGCCGAAGAGTTGCTCGACCGCCTCTTCTACGGCATTCCCGCCTGAGCATTCACCTCTCATGCATTGCTTCCGCATCGGCGACGCCCGCTTCCCGCTCTTTGACGGCACGGGCGCGCGCCTCTGCGGTGGCCGCTGGAACTCCCCTGGCCGCGGCGTCATCTACGCCGCCGAAACCTATGCCGGAGCGATCCTGGAAATCCTAGTCCACGCCAACCTCAACCGTTTGCCCCGCACCCACGGCGTCCTCGCCATCGAGATTCCCGCCGGTCTCGCCGTGGAACGTCTCGCCGCCTCCGATCTCCCCGGTTGGAACGCGACGAATCAGGCCGTCAGCCAGGCATTCGGCGACCGTTGGCTTGTCGAAGCCCGCACCGCCGTCCTGTTGGTTCCATCCCTCGTCACTCAGGGCCGCGAACACAACATCCTGCTCAACCCGGCCCACCCGGACTTCGCGCGCATCACCCACACTCCGCCCGAGCCGGTCGTATGGGATGACCGGCTCTTTCCCAGGTGAGATTTCCATAAGCTGTTCCAAGCCATTCTCGTCTTTGCTATACTTGTTGTGTTCACCCCCGTGCGGAGGTGGCGAAATTGGCAGACGCACCAGCTTGAGGTGCTGGCGCCCACAAGGCATAGGGGTTCAAGTCCCCTCTTCCGCACCAAATTTCTCTCGTCCGGGTCAGCCGGACTGACTTGGAAAGCAGCTTAAGAAATGCAAATCCTTCTCGACTTTGTGATTGTCCTGCACGTGCTTGTGTGCCTCTTTCTCATCGGCGTTGTCCTCCTGCAGCAGGGCCGCTCGGCCGACCTGGCAGGCGCCTTCGGCGGCCAGGGTTCGCAGACCGCTTTCGGCCCCCGCGCCGCGGCCAACGTCCTCACCCGGCTCACCACCTGGTCGGCGATCATCTTCATGTGCACTTCCATCGGTCTGACCGTCCTCTACCAGCGCGCCACCACCGGCTCGCACTCGGTGCTGGAGGGCGCCAAGCCCGCCCCAGTCTCCGCGCCCGCCAAGTCCGGCAAGTAAGGTCAGACAAGTTCCGCGGTCTCTCCAGATCGGTTCTCCAGCTTTTTGAAAGGCAGGCCCACCGGGTCTGCCTTTTGCGTTTCCCTCCGGCGGGCTGTTCGCTTCTGCCTCCGGCCCTACAATAGAACCCATGATCCTCGAAACCTTCCCCGTCGGCCCGCTCGCCTGCAACTGCACCATCCTGGGCGACGAGGAAGCCCGCGAGGCCATCGTCATCGATCCCGGCGACGAGGTTGGCCGCATTCAGCGCCGCCTTACCGAACTCGGCCTCAAGCTCAAGCAGATTCTCGTCACCCACGCCCACATCGACCACGTGGGCGGCGCGCTCCGGCTCAAGCGCCTCACCGGCGCGCCCATCCTGCTCAACGAGAACGATCTGCCCCTGCTCAAAATGATGGCGGCTCAGGCCAACTGGGTGGGCGTTCCCACGCCGGAGACTGCGCCCCCCGACGAAACCCTCGCCGACGGCCAGCTCGTCGGCCTCGACCGCTACCCCGCACAGGTCCTGCACACCCCCGGCCACACCCAGGGCTCCGTCTGCCTCCACTTTGCCCCGCTCAAGATGGTCATCGCTGGCGATACCCTCTTTGCCGGCAGCATCGGCCGCACCGACCTGCCCGGCGGAAACTACGGTCAGATTATCGACTCCATCCAAACCCGCCTGCTGGCACTCCCCGACGAAACCAAAGTGCTGCCCGGCCACGGCCCCGCCACCACCATCGGCGCCGAGCGCAAGAGCAACCCATTCCTCCGCGCATGAATATGAAAAACCATCATTCTTTCAAGATGTTTGGTTTCAGTCGTGGAGCGTACCTACTTCAACCAAAACTTACGGTAGAAGCCTGGTAATATTACTTCCCTGATGCTTCCCTAAATAATCAACAAAAATAGTTACTCCAGTACCGAACTCTCGCTCCGGCCCCAGTAGGCTGACCACCAGCCATCCCGACTCCGCCATCCCAAAAAAGTACCCCGGATGCACCCAGACCCCACGCTCCAGGAGTTCCAGCACCGTCTGCTCGTCGGGTTTCAGCGCCGGGATCCGCAACACCGCATACCAGCCGCCCTCCACCTCCAACCTGCGAACTGCGGATAGCCTGCCCAGTTGCCGGTCCAACTCCGCCAGGTTAGCCCTCACCCGCTCCCGAATCTGCCCCTGGATCGCCGCCCTTCCCTCCAGCCACTTGGGCAGCGCGCACTGCACCGGCGCATTCATTGAGAGAAACGTATCGGCAATCACCTCCAGCCGCTCCAACGCCGCATGTGCCTCCGGCCCGGTCGCCACAATCCAGGCAGCCTTCATCTGCGGCAGCCCGGCAATCTTGCTCAGCCCGCTCACCACAAACACCGGAACCCCATCGAATCCTGCCGCAAAGCTCGCGCCTGCCCCGCCAAACCCGTAGTCCAGAAAAACCTCATCCACAATCAGCGACAGGTCGAACTTTCTCGCCAGCCGCGCCAGCTCCTCCGCCTCCCACCGCTTGGTAAAGTGCCCGGTAGGGTTGTTCGGGTGCACCAGCACGATAGCCCGCGTCTCCGCCGTAATCGCCCGGCGAAACCCCTCCGGATCGATCTGCCAGCCCTGGTCGTAGACCAGCGGCGCAGCCTTCAGCCGCACATCGTCCAGCGCCGCCAGAAAGTCGAACAGCGGATACCCCGGCTGGGCGACAAGAATCTCGCTCCCTGGATCGCAAAGCAGCCGAAAGAGATAGCTATAAGCCTCGCTCGTGCTGGTGGTCAGCACAATCTGCTCCGGCTTCAGCGCCACGCCGTGGTCCGCATAGTACCCGCAAACCGCCTCGCGCCCGCGCAGGCTCCCTCGCGGCTGCGGATCGTAATCGAGTGCCGCCGGATTGGCCAGCGCCGCCAGCAGTTCCGGCGCGTACTCAAATCCGCATCGCGTCGGATTCGAAGCCGTCAGGTCGGCAATCGGCAGTCCGGCCGCGGAGCGCAACCGGTGAGCCCGCGCCAGCTCGCTCTCCTCCGTATTCCAGTCCGTTCTCTGCGAAAAGCGCATTCTTTGTTCCATCGGCAAACTGGAGTGGCCCGCCCCACCGCAGGTGGTCGTGCACAATAAGAACAGGCGCTCTTTTCAACCATACACGGGCTTCACAGGAGGAACATTGGCTTTGCGCGCGGTTGTCTTCGACTATGGAATGGTATTGACCGGTCCGCCGGACCCCGAGGCCCACGCCGCGCTGCTGCGCATCACCGGGTTGCCGTCCGACCGCTTCGAGCCCCTCTACTGGGCCGACCGCCACGCCTTAGACGAAGGCAAGCTCACCGGCATCACCTTCTGGCAAAAGTTCATCCGCGACGCCGCCCTCGACCACGCGATGGACCAATCCGCCCCCCGTCAGTCGATTGTCGAAGAACTGAACCGCTGGGATGCCCGTCTGTGGACTACGCAGAACCCCGCCATGCTGGCTTGGCAACAGCAACTCAAAGAGCGCGGCTTGCTCACCGCAATCCTCTCCAACATGAGCGACAACGTGCTCGAAAACATGAAGCGCGAATTCGATTGGCTTCACCGCTTCGACGTGCTGGCATGGAGCTATCAACTCCACATGGCCAAGCCCGGCCCAGCCATCTATCGCCACACGCTCGCCGAACTCGGCACACAGCCCGAGGAGACGCTCTTCCTCGACGACAAACTCGTCAACGTGGAAGCCGCGCGTGCGCTGGGCATCCAGGCCATCCAGTTCTCCACCGTCGAACGCCTGCGCGCCGATCTGATCGCCGCCGGACTGGACGCTGTGCTCTCCCTCCCCTGAGCAGGGCAGCGGTTGCTATGGCCCTCTTCAGGCCCTACTTTCCAAAATGGTAGCTCAACCCCAAACTCGCGTTCATTACGTCGAGGCCAGGGTTGACCGGCACGATGAAGGCGTCCGAAAAATGAAAATCTCCGAAGAGACCCAGGCGCAAATCCCATCGTTCGTTCATTTTGACTTGCACGCCTACGGCAGACTGCAAGCTGAGGTTCTCATAGGCCGCTTTCGTCGAGGGCACCTTTTTATCGAAGACGAGTATCCCGCCCTTGGCCATCAAGTAGGGCTTGATGGCCTTGTGGTCCCGCCACAGCATGCGAAAGCCGATCGGTGAAAACCCTATACCAGGCACGTACTCCCGGATGTTTTTCTGCTTTATGGGCACTGGATTGCCCCATATGTCGGTGTGGAGCGGTTTGTCCAGAAGGACAAATGGCAGAAACTCCGCCACATAGTCCACTCGCGCCTTCAGGAAGTGACCCCAGGAATGACGGTCGTACTCCAGCCCCGCCGTGTAGAGCTTTTCGTCATACCCGGAGGCAAAGATTTTGTAATTGCCATAGGAAGCCAATCCCTCCACGATGATTTCGCTCTCCACCGGCCGCTTGAACCAATTAACCTTCCGGGTCTCCGGCCCTGCCGCGGCATCTGCCCCTGGTGGGGTCAGTGCCTCTGCCGGCGTATTCATCCCTGCCAGGGTATTCATCTCTGCCAGCGTCTCCGTCTCCTGGCAGTGCGCCACATGCGGCGCAAGAAGGCAGAGCCCGGCAAGAATGGAAAGGCAGTTGAGGCGAAGGTTGCCGGCGAAGCAACGCGCACTCCGCCGCGGGGCGAATACAGACTCACAAACTCGATCGGTAGGCAATAGCCCTCCCAGGCAGTTGGTATGGATAGGCAAAAACCTAGTAGCCAAAAAATGAAGGGGCCAACGCGGTCAATATAACATGAACGTCCAGACCGGACACGGCACATTTTCCCTTGCCCGCGTCGCACTTACAACTGTTGGCCAAGTGTTCTACACTTGTTTGAGTTTGGATTGCGGCCAGCTGAATCGTTATATACGGGGCCGCTGACCCAAAATAGCAAACTCTTGAGACGGCAGCGTCCCCAGGCGAAGCTGATCCGTCCAGACAGTAGGAGTGCCAACAGTGAATTCATTGCAAAGAACAACAGGTTTGAACACAGCCAGATGGGCCGTGCCAATGGGGGCCGTATTGGCGTTCGCGGCTCTGGTGCTGGCTTCAACCATGGCTCCGGCCCAGACCGTACCGGTTGTCACCGGCGACGCGCGTGTAGACAAGCTGCTCAGCCAGATGACGCTCGATGAGAAACTCACGCTGATCCACGGCACACATGAGGATCCAGCGGTGTACCAGGGTCAGGCCGGCTACCTGGGCGGAATTCCGCGCCTCGGCATTCCGGGCTTGCGCTTTGCCGACGGGCCTCCGGGCGTGCTCACGCGCCATCCCTCGGCGGGCGAGACGGCCACCATGGGCGTAGCCGCCACCTTCAGCCGCAAGACGGCCGAGGATAATGGCCTGGTGATCGGCCGCGAGGACCGCGCTCTGGGCATCGACGTCTCCCTGCAACCCTTTGTGAACATCGACCGCGACCTCGAATTCGGCCGCGGCTACAACACCTTCGGCGAAGACCCGTTCCTCACCTCCGAGATGGCGGTTGCCGAGGTCAAGGGCATCCAGTCCCAACACGTGATGGCCCAGATCAAGCACTACGTGGGCTACGACTCCAACAGCGGCAGCACCTTCATCGACGACCAGACGCTGCACGAGGTCTACGTGGCTCCGTTTGACGCCGCCATCCGGAAGGCAGACGTTTCCTCCATCATGTGCTCTTACAACCGGCTGAACGGCACCTATGCCTGCGGCAACGATTCCACGCTGACCAAAATTCTGCGCGACGAGATCGGCTTCAAGGGATTCGTGACCTCGGACTGGGGCGCGGTCCACGGCGTCAACTTCATCAACGCCGGCCTGGACATGGAGATGCCCGGCGAACCGTCAGCGATAACCTCCGGCTGGGGCATGCCTTCCTTCTTCGACCTTCTGCCCGCGCCTCCTCCGCCACCGGCGCGCAGGTCTGACCCGGCCGCCATGGCCGAGATCGTGGCGGATATGTTCGGCGGCCACATACCCGAGGAGCCGGCCCCTGAGTTTGGCGACTTCAGCGGCTTCGGCAAGACGCTCAACTCTGAGAAAATGACCGATGCCCTCAAGGACGGCACGGTAAACGAGTCGGCCATTACCCGCGCTGCCGGGCGCGTGCTCTATGAGATCGTCCACTTCGGTTACATGGACGGCCAACAGAAGCACGACATCACCGGGCAGGCCATCGAGGCCAACGCCAAAATCATGGAAAAAACCGGCGAAGAGGCCGCGGTGCTGCTGAAGAATGAAGGCGGCGTTTTGCCCTTGAAGGCCGCCGATCTGGACTCCGTGGTCCTGATCGGCCCCACCGCCGGCCAGGTGGACTCGATCGGCATCAACGGCGAACGCTCCGTCGGTTTGCCGCAGCGTCAAATCGGCCCGATTGAAGCTCTCAGGAAGATCACCGGCAACGCCAACATCAAATTCGCCGTGAACGACGACATGACCGGAACGCCGGTTCCAGCCGGCGCACTGAACCACGACGGCAAGCCGGGTCTGGTCCGCACCGGCCTGAGCGCCGAACAAACCGACGCGCAGATCAACTTCACCGGCAGCAACGCCCTGGCGCCCAACTCGACCGTTACCTGGAAGGGCACGCTCACCCCGCCTCACGAGGGAATCTACTGGCTCTATCTCCAGGCGCTTGGGACCAATGCGAAAATCTCCATCGACGGCAAGCGGCTGGCCGGAACCGGCGCCCAGCAGGGAGGCGTGCATGGCGACATCCTGCAAGCCAACCAGGACAACGTCGTTCCCACCACCGACGGACTCGATAACGTGCGCCGCGCCGTCAATTTGACCGCCGGCCCGCACCAGATCGAGATCAAGACCAGCCCCGACAGCTCCAACTCGCCCGTCCAGGTGCGCCTCAACTGGTACACCCCCGAGCAGCGCGTGGCAGACCACGAAGCCGCCATCGCCGCCGCGAAAAACGCCAAGGCCGCGGTCGTCTTTGTCTGGACTCGCCTTGAACCCGTCTTCGGCCTGCCCGGCGACCAGAACAAGCTCATCGAAGAAGTTGCCGCGGTCAACCCCAACACCATCGTCGTCCTCAACACCAGCCAGCCCGTCGCCCTGCCCTGGGTCGATAAGGTAAAGGCGGTTCTGGAGATGTGGTGGCCCGGCGATGAGGGCGGCTGGTCCACAGCCAATTTGCTGCTGGGCAAGACCAGCCCCGCCGGCCGTCTGCCGGTCACCTGGGGCAAACGCCTTGAAGACTACGCCGCCACCGATCCCAAGCACCCCGAGCGCTCCACGAAGGGCGTGGACCGCAAAACCACCTACAGCGAAGGCGTCAACGTAGGCTACCGCTGGTTCGACAAGGAAAACATTGCCCCGCTCTTCGCCTTCGGCCACGGCCTCAGCTACGCCACCTTCGAGTACACCGGGCTCAAGATCGGCAAAGCCTCCGGCGGCGGCCTCGACGTCAAGGTCCGCATCAAGAACACCGGCGCCGTCGAAAGCGACGAAGTTCCGCAGGTCTACCTCGGTGCGCCCAGCGAAATTCCCGCCGGAGTGCAGTTCCCGGTGCGGGCTCTCGCCGCCTTCGACCGTATTCACCTGACTGCCGGCGAAGCCAAGACCGTCACGCTGCACGTTGAGCCGCGCCAGTTGCAGTACTGGTCCACAAAGGATGGCAAGTGGGTCACCGCAACCGGCAAGCGCACAATCAGCGTAGGCGCCTCATCCCGCGACCTCCGCGTAGAGCAAACCATCGACTGAGGCGTTTGCCAGCGGCCCAGACGGCGGAAGCAGCAAGAAAGCCGGTCCACGACAGTGCATCGCACCGTCGTGGACCGGCTTTCTTTGAAACAGGAAACTTGAAGACGAGCCGGGAGCGCTACGCAACCCGCTCAAACGGCTCGATTCTGGGCCGGTCGATCTTCGAGGCTTGCCACAGGGACCCGTTCAAGTCGGCCTCAAGCGAGGTCGAAGCGGTCAAGGTTCATCACCTTGCTCCAGGCCGCCACAAAGTCACGCACGAACTCCTGCTGCGAATCGCCGCACGCATAGAATTCCGCGAGGGCCCGGAGTTGGGAGTTCGAACCGAAGACAAGATCGACTACGGTGCCCGTCCACTTGAGTTCGCCGCTGGCCCGATCATGTCCCTCCAGCACGCCTTCAGATGGATCGGACTTCTGCCACTTCGTCTTCATGTCGAGGAGATTCACGAAGAAATCATTGGTCAATGTTCCGGGCCGCTTGGTGAAAACGCCATGTTCGGACTGCCCGAAGTTTGCATTCAGCGCGCGCAGGCCACCGATCAGAACCGTCATCTCGGGAGCGGTCAGCGTCAGCAGGTTCGCCCGATCCACCAGCAACTCAGCCGCTGATCCCTCGTGTTCCTTCCGGAGGTAATTGCGGAACCCATCTGCAATCGGCTCCAGTACGGCGAAGGATGCCACGTCGGTCTGCTCCTGCGACGCATCCGTGCGACCCGGCGAGAAGGGAACCTTCACGTTGTGACCGGCCTTCTTTGCAGCCTCCTCGACGGCTGCGCAGCCGCCCAGAACGATCAGATCCGCGAGCGAGACCTGCTTGCTACGGGATTGGCCACCGGACTGCGCGCCATTGAAATCCTTCTGAATCGCGGCCAGAGATTCAAGGACCTTCGCCAGTTCGGCCGGCTGGTTCACTTCCCAATCCTTTTGCGGCGCAAGGCGAATGCGCGCCCCGTTGGCCCCGCCGCGCTTGTCGGTACCGCGGAAGGTTGCAGCCGACGCCCAGGCTGTAGTGACCAGTTGGGAGATGGAAAGCCCGGATGCCAGAATCTTGGCCTTCAGAGCAGCAATCTCCTGCTCCCCGATCAATGCGTGATCCACCGCGGGAATCGGGTCCTGCCAAATCAGCGGCTCCGCGGGGACGAGCGGGCCAAGATACCGCGCGATAGGCCCCATGTCGCGGTGCGTCAGCTTGAACCAGGCCTTGGCAAAGTCGTCTGCCAACTCCTGCGGATTCTCGAGATAGTGCCTCGAAATCTTCTCATAGATCGGGTCTACTCTCAGGGAGAGGTCCGTCGTGAGCATGGTGGGGGCGTGCTTCTTCTTGGGGTCGTGAGCATCCGGCACGGTACCCGCCGCAGATGCGTCCTTGGGCGTCCATTGGTGAGCACCGGCGGGGCTCTTCGTGAGCTCCCATTCATAGCCGAAGAGGTTTTCAAAGTAGTTATTGTCCCACTTCACCGGGTTCGTGGTCCATGCGCCCTCGAGGCCGCTGCTGATGGTATCGACGCCTTTTCCGCTGCCAAAGCTGTTTTTCCAGCCCAGGCCCTGCTCTTCGATGCCGGCGCCCTCGGGTTCGCGACCGACATACTTGTTCGGATCGGCAGCGCCATGAGTCTTGCCGAAGGTGTGTCCGCCGGCGATGAGGGCAACTGTCTCCTCGTCATTCATCGCCATGCGAAGGAACGTCTCCCGAATATCCCGTGCCGCGGCGACTGGATCCGGCTTGCCATTGGGTCCCTCCGGATTCACATAGATCAGGCCCATTTGAACAGCGGCGAGAGGATTGTCGAGCTGACGGTCGCCACGGTAGCGTTCGTCTCCCAGCCACTTGCCCTCAGATCCCCAGTAAATACCTTCTTCCGGCTCCCAGATGTCCTCGCGCCCACCGCCGAAACCGAAGGTCTTCAATCCCATTGACTCCAGCGCCACGTTACCAGTGAGAACGATCAGGTCGGCCCAGGAGATCTTCCGGCCGTACTTCTGCTTGATCGGCCAGATCAACCTGCGCGCCTTGTCGAGGCTCACGTTGTCCGGCCAGCTGTTGAGGGGAGCAAATCGCTGCGATCCCGAGCCTGCGCCGCCGCGACCATCGGCGATACGATAGGTGCCTGCGCTATGCCACGCCATACGGATGAAGAACGGCCCATAGTGGCCGTAGTCCGCAGGCCACCACTCCTGCGAGGCCGTCATCAAGGCATGAAGGTCCTTGATCACGGCATCCAGGTCGAGGCTCTTAAACTCCTCGGCGTAATTGAATGCCTCGCCCATGGGATTGGCGAGTTGCGAGTGCTGGTGCAGGATCTTCAGGTTCAGTTGATCGGGCCACCAGTTTGCGTTAGTTGGGGTTCCAGCCACTGTGTGTTTGCGGGCGCCGTTCGAAAACGGGCATTTTGCATCGCCTGACATGGCGTTCTGATCGTCGACTATGGGTGGTCCTGGGGTCTTTGTCTGGCTTTCAGACATGTTTTTGCTCCTCCTGGATATTTCCTGTCTTGGCGTAGGATTGGATGCTTCCCGCTGGCGATTGGTTCCGGCCCGTCCTTAAAAATATGCTTCCCCGCAAAACTGCTTAAGAAATCCCAATTTTGCATAACTTTCTGGGAAATTTCCAAGAACAGGAATTCCGGCCTCCCTTATCCACAAAAACCCAGCCTTCCGCCGTTGACCCCGCACTCCAGGCTCCTTAGAGTCTGTAATCGGGCAGCAATTTTTCTCCCGCCTGCACGGCTACGGAAAATTGCCGCCGCTTTCTGAACCGAAGTCGCGCACAGCCCCATTCATCCGGAGTGAAAATGCTGAAACTGAAAAAGATCCACATCCTCGGCTTCAAGAGCTTTTGCGACCGCACGGAGTTGGCCGTGCCGGGAACGGGCATTGCCGTGGTGGTGGGGCCGAACGGGTGCGGCAAATCGAACATCCTGGACGGGGTGAGCTGGGTGCTGGGCGAGCAAAGCGCTAAATCCCTGCGCGGCACGCACATGCAGGACGTGATCTTTGCCGGAACCCGCGACCGCAAAGCCCTGGGAATGGCCGAAGTCACGCTGACCATGGTCGATCCCGAGACTTTCGAGGGGCCGGTGCCAGTTGAGCCGGAGGTGGTGGTTGACCACGACGGCGGGGCCGACTGGGACGAGGACGAGGTGCGCCGCCAGCGAGCGGTCGAGGCCGAAGAGATTATCGCCGCCGAACAGCCGGGCCAGGTACTCGATGAAGACGGGCCAGATGAGCCGCAACCCATGGCTACAGGCCAGGGTCCGCAGGCCGTCGTACTCAAGATTCGCCGCCGCAAGTTCCAGCGCACGCCGCAGAAGGGCGAAATCGTGATTACCCGGCGGCTGTTCCGCACCGGTGAGAGCGAATACCTGCTGAACGGCAAGCTTTGCCGGTTGCGCGACATTCAGGACATCTTCATGGGCACGGGCCTCGGGCCGGACAGCTACGCCATCATCGGCCAGGAACAGATCGGGCAACTGCTCAGTTCCAAGCCGCACGAGCGGCGGGCCATCATCGAGGAGGCCGCGGGGATTACGCGCTTCAAGACCAAGAAGCGGCTGGCTGAGCTGCGCCTGGAAAGCGCCAGGCAGAACCTGGCGCGAGTGGACGACATTTTTGAAGAGGTAACGCGGCAGATGAACAGCCTGAAGCGGCAGGCGTCCAAGGCGGAGCGGTTTGCCGCCGTGCGCGATGAGCTGCGCGGGCGTTTGCGCGTTGTGCTGGCCAGCCGCATGGCAATGATGGATGCGGACCAGGCTCGGCTGGAGCAGGAAATTGCCGCACTGACGGAGCGGATCAACGGCTCGGCATCGGAGATCGACACGCTGGAAGCCAGCCAGCATTCACTCACCGAGCGGGGCTACGAGCTGGACCGCGAGGGCCAGGAAGCGCAGAACCGCGCCAACGAAGCTGCTGTCGAACTCGAGCGAGCCACGGCCCGGGAACGAAGCAACGCCGAACGCATCGGCGAGTTGGAGGCGCGGATCGCCGCAGCCGGCGCGGAGCTGGAGCAGACACGAACGCAGTTGAGCGGCATCGCCGAAGAGCGGGCGCAGCAGCACACGTTTCTTGAGTCGGCGGCAGGCGAGGCCAAAGCCTTTCGCCAGAAGGTGGAGGAGCGCCAGCAGGAGGCGCGCACGGCGGCCGAGGAGGTCTTCTCCGCTGAGCGCGAGTTGGAAGCCAGCCGACGCCACGCCATGCACCTGCTGACCCTAGCCGGAAATGCGCGCAACTACACCGCCCAGGGGGAAGAGAGTCTGGCTGCCCTGGAGCGCGAAGCCGGCCGCTTGGAATCGGAGATAGGCCAGGCGCGGCACGAGCAGGAAAACCTGGGCGTCCAAAGCGGGCAGGCCAGGCTGCGCTTTGAGTCCGCCGCCGATGCGCTCAAACGGCTGGAAAGCGAGATTGCGGCGCTTCGCGAGGCTCTGCAAGCCCGCCGCGCCGAGGAAAATGCGCTGCACGCGCGCGCCAACCAACTGCGTGGCGAACTCGCCACCGTCGCCGGGCGCCGCGATGCCCTGCAATCGCTGATTCGTAACCATAGCTACTCCACCGACACGGTGCGAAAACTGCTGAAGCCGGGCGCGCTGGCTGCGGGCATGGCGCCTAAAGGCACGCTGGCGGACTTCCTGGAGGTGAGCGGCGAATACGAAGTTGTGGTGGACGAGTTCCTGCGCGAGGAGCTGAATTATGTGGTGGTCGAAAGCTGGGGGGCTGCCGAGGAAGGCGTGCGTCTGCTCAAGTCCGGCGTGGATGGCCGGGCCACGTTCCTGATCCACCCTGTTGAGCAAGGCATACTTTTTGAGGAGAGCAACGATACGATCAGCGGACCCGGCCTGACCCCGCTCAAGGACTCGATCCGGGTGCTGAACGGTTTTGGGCGGTCGCTGGAATCGATCCTGCCCAAGCTCAAGCACAGCTATGTGGTCGAAGACCCCAACGAGGCACTGCGTCTGGCCGCGCGCTACACTCACGCCTTTTTCCTCACGCCTGAGGGGGAGTGCTTTCACAATGCGACCGTCACCGGCGGCAAACCGGCCAGCGAAGGGCCGCTGGCGCTCAAACGCGAGTTGCGCGAGACCGATGGCCGCCTGGCCAAACTGGAGACCGGCCTGGCGCAGGCGGAGACTGAAGCGGCAGCTCTCGCCCGGACCATCGAGGAGCTGACTGCCCAATCCGCCGCGGCGGACGAAGAGCGGCGCCTGGCCGAGACCGACACCGCCAACCAGGGTGCGGCTCTCAAGCAGATGGAAGGCGAAGCACAGCGCATCGAGCGCCGGTTGCAGGAGTGGGCCGCGCAGGCCGCCCGCAACAAGGACGCGCGCGAAGCCAAAAGATCCGGCATCGACCAGAAGCGCGAGGAGACTGTGCGCCTGGAGGCCGAGCATGCGCAGGCCGAGGCCGCCCTCGATGAGTTGCAAGCGCAACTGGCCTTGCTGCGCCAGAAGCGCGAGGGCTTGCAGCAGGAAGCCGCACAGATCACCGCGGAGCTGGCCGGCCTGGAGGAGCGGCGGCGCGGCGCCGAGGCAGCCTTCCAGCGCATCGACCGCCTCCATGCCGACCTGGAGCGCCGTATGCTGGCCATCGAGCGGCAGCGCGCAGCCGCCGAGTCGGAGCGGGAGCAGCGCATCGGCGAGAGCGCCGCGCTGGCCGGAAAGCAGAAGGAACTGGCCGCCGTGCGCGCCGAGGCCCTGGCCCTGGCGCAGACGCATTCCGGCCAGGCGCTGGCCCTGCGCCAGCAACTCGCAACCATGGAAACGCAACTGAAGGCCGGCCGCGCCTCTCTGGATCAGTTGCGCGAGGACCGCGCAACCCGTTCCAGCCAGGTGGCCAAGCTGCGCTCCGATATCGAGCACCAGGAGGCAAGCTGCCTTACTGAAGTCAACGCAGAGGCCCAGGTCTTGCGCACCGATCAACAGATCGAGCGCCTCGCCGGCGAAGCTCTGGCCGCCGAGGAAGAAACCTGTCGCACGCTGCGCCAGCGCATCGAGCAGATGGGCCCGGTCAACATGATGGCCCTCGACGAGTACAAGGAGACCGCCGAGCGCCACGGCTTCCTCGAGGCCCAGCGCAAAGATCTCATCGAGTCGATCGAAAACACGCAGGAGACCATCAAGGAGATCGATCTGATTTCGCGCACAAAGTTCGACGAGGCCTTTGCCAGGATCAACGAGAACTTCGCCCAGGTCTTCGCGCGGCTGTTCCAGGGCGGGCAGGCCTTCCTGCGTCTCACCGACGCAGAGAACCAGGCCGAGAGCGGCCTCGAAATCGTCGCCTCGCCGCCGGGCAAGAAGCTGCAAAACGTGCTGCTGCTCTCAGGCGGTGAAAAGTCGCTCACCGCGCTGGCTCTGCTGGTGGGCATCTTCCAGTTCCAGCCCAGCCCCTTCTGCGCGCTCGACGAGGTGGACGCGGCGCTGGACGAGGTCAACGTGGGCCGGTTCGCCGACCTGATGCACTCCCTGAGCAAGGAGACGCAGTTCCTGGTGGTCACCCACTCCAAGCGCATGATGCAGTCCGCCGACATGATCTACGGCGTCACCATGCAGGAGCCCGGTGTCTCCAGGGTGGTCAGCGTGCGCCTGGGCGCCCACGACCGGCAGCGCGCCACGGCATAGCTGCGGAATGCTCGGCCGCTCTCCTCAGTTGTTGTGATTGCGCCTCGTATGAGTTTTCAGGCAAAAAATCGCCCCCGAAGGATCACTTCTCTTCGGAGGCGCTTGTTGGATACAAGATAAAGACGGGGACCAGTAGCCGGCGCTGGAGGTCGGTAGCACGCGGCTACTGGTGATCCCTGCACAAACGAAGCTAGCCGCGGCTTCCCCTTTCCACTGCTGCCTCGTGTCGCCCGGCTCTAAGAGAGCTTTTCTTACATGCCCTCCGAACCATGTTGACAACTGGAGTGTCTCCCATGCGGAAAGTGCGTTCCGTGACGGCCATCACAGGGGTATGGTTTATTTTTTCCTCAGGGCATTACTGCTTATATTGGACCACTCCTTCCACCGCCGTTGCTGGTCAATTCTGAACATGCCCGCTGCCACACCGCACATTGACAAACGCCGCCTCGCGCTGGAAAATCGAAGATTCAGTTCCCTCCGAGGTAAGGCTCTCCAGTGACAGCTCTCTTGACAACGAATCTGGGCGCAACCACCCTCCTTGGCCGGGGCAAGGTACGCGACCTCTATGCGGTGCCCTACGCGGGACAGGACGCGCTGCTGCTGGTGGCCACCGATCGCATCTCGGCATTCGACCACGTGCTGGGCACGGGCATTCCGGGCAAGGGAAAAATTCTGACCCAGATTTCGCTGTTCTGGTTCGACTTGCTGTCGCATCTTGTGCCTAATCACCTGATCACGGCCGACGTCGCCCAGTTTCCCGCCGCGCTGCAGCCCTACGCGAACCAACTGGAAGGCCGCTCCATGCTGGTGAAGCGGGCAGCCATGTTTCCCGTCGAGTGCGTGGCCCGCGGCTACCTTGCCGGTTCGGGCTGGAAGGAGTATCAGACCAGTGGAACCGTTTGCGGCATCCCGCTCCCGGCCGGCCTCCTCGATGGGTCGCGGCTCCCGGAGCCGGTGTTTACCCCCGCCACCAAGAGCCAGGACGGCGCGCACGACGAGAACATCTCTTTTGCTGACACCGAGGCGCTGGTGGGCGCCGCCGATGCCTCTCAGTTGCGCCGCTTGACGCTGGCAATCTACCGCAAAGCCGCTGAACATGCCGAGTCGCGCGGATTGATCCTGGCCGACACAAAATTTGAGTTTGGCAGAACCGCGGAAGGGATTATCCTTGCCGATGAGGTATTGACGCCGGATTCCTCGCGTTTTTGGGAGGGTGCGGCTTGGAAGCCCGGTGGCGCGCAGCCGTCATTCGACAAACAGTTCGTGCGCGATTATCTTGAAGCAATCCGCTGGAACAAACAGGCGCCTGCGCCCGCTCTCCCGGACGAGGTGGTAGCGCAGACACAAACCAAGTATCTTGAAGCCTTCCGCCGCTTGACCGGGCGGGATCTCAATCTGTAGGCCGTGGACGGAGCGCAAAATGGAATGGGTTGGCTGGACGTGGGTAGATTGGGCCATCGTGTTCATCATGGCGGCAGCTGTGCTCGGCGGGCTGTCACAGGGATTCTTCCGCTCGCTCTGCTCGCTGGGCGGGCTTCTGCTGGGTTTGGTGATTGCGGCCTGGAATTACGGCCATCTCGCGGCGCTGTTCATGCCCGCGATCCGCATCCGGGCAGTGGCCGACACCCTAGCATTCGTGCTGATTGCGCTGTTGGTGATGGCAGTCGCGGCCATCATCGGAGCTTTTCTGGCGAGAGCCTTTCGTATGCTGGGATTGGGCTGCCTCGATGGACTTGCCGGAGCAGTCTTCGGATTCTTGCAGGGCGTGTTCCTGGTTACGTTGGGCATCCTCGTGATCGCGGCCTTCTATCCGGAAGAGCACTGGCTGGCGGAGGCTAAACTGCCCAGAATGTTTCTCGGGGCCTGTCATCTGAGTGCGCACACGACCCCCTCGGAGCTGGCCAACCGCATCCGGCACGGACTGAGGACACTGGAAGTAGAGTCACCCCAGTGGATGCACCCCAATCACGATTGATTGCAAATTTAAGAAGGGCCTGGCGGCCAGGAATTGGCAAACTCATACAGCAAGAGGTGGATGTGAGACGAGAACTGGACAATCTGGTGGCGCAAATGCACTCCAGCGGCATTCGCTACGACGACGCCGTGCGCGATTTCAAGAGACAATATCTGCGCGAAGTATTGGTGGCACACAGGGGGAATCAGTGTAAGGCGGCCGAAGAGTTGGGGATGCACCGCAACACGCTTAGCCGCGCCATGGCGGAACTGGGACTGGATCTGGCCGAGGTGCGCGCCACGCTCAAGCGTCCACCGCGCAGCGAACGTCCTGTGTATAGCGCGGTACGCCAGAGCTTCCGCCAAGGCTGACGTTTTTACTTGAAGACATGCTGACAATTCCACCCACCCAGGAAGCGCGCGTTGCCATCGAGCCGGGCTTTGCCTGGGACGCGCAGGACGCCTATCTCTTCGACATCGACGGCACGCTGTTGCGCAGCCGCGACCGCGTCCACTTCGACTCCTTTGCCTCCAGCGTGCAGCGGGTGACGGGATTTGAGATCACCCTGGCCGGCATCCTGCTGCACGGCAGCACCGATACGGCGATCCTGCGCGAGGCTTGCCATCAGGCGGGCATTCCCGCCGAGGTCCTGGAGCCGCGCATCGAGGCCATCCTGGAAGCGATGCGCAACACGGTTGCCGAACGGCGGCACGAGATGGACCTGGTGCGCATGCCGGGCGTCGAACAGGCTCTGGACCACCTGGCGCGGCGCGGCGCCCTGCTGGGCGTGGCCACCGGCAACCTGGAAATGATTGGCTGGATCAAAGTCGAGCAAGCCGGCCTGCGCCAGTGGTTCCGCTTCGGCGGCTTCAGCGACCATTTTCCCATTCGCTCGGAACTGATCGGACAGGCGGCGCGCAAAGCCAGGGAACTGGCCGGCGGCGGAGCCGGCATCTGTGTCGTGGGCGACACCCCACGCGACATCGAGGCGGCGCGCGCCAACTTCCTGTCCGTGATTGCCGTAGCCACCGGCAAATACAGCTTCGATGAGTTGCTCAAGCATCAGCCGGAGGTTTGCGCCTCGTCGCTGGCCGATCTCCTGGCCTTCACACGGACCGCACAGTGAAGCCGCATCCATCGCAAATCAGCTCCCAAACGCGCCTGCGGACGGGCCGCCGGACGAACCCATTGCCGAGCTTCTTTGCGGCTGGACTCCTGCTGGCGATTTTCCCCGGCGTCGTACAGCCCCAAACGGCGAGTCCTCTGCCGCCGGGCCAGCCAACGCCGCCGCCGTCCTCGCCAGCGCAGAGCGCGACGCCTGCCGCGGCGCCTGCCAAAGACCCCAAACCGGCCAAACAGCCCAGCGGCAGTGACCGCCGCCGCGCGGTCAAGCTCTTCCTTGCGGCAAGCAAGCTTTTTGAGAAGGAGAAGTTTGAAGAGGCGATGCGCGATTTCCAGCAGGCGGCCGCGCTTGACCCCTCCAACGCCAACTACCCGCTGGCGGCCGATCTGGCCCGCAGTCACGCGGTAACGGCGATGATTCAAGCCGCAGCCAAAGACAGGCTCCTCGGCGATGCGGTTGCCGCGCGCGACGCCCTGGCGCGCGCTCTCGAACTCGACCCCAGGAACATCCAGGCCACCGAACACCTGCACGAACTCGGCGACGACGCCCTGCTCGGGCTGTCGAGGCCCCTCTACGAGCAGGGCGCGGAAACGGCCGGCGATGCGCCTGAGCTTGCGCACTCTGCGGAAGTGCATAGCTTCCACTTGCACACCGACCAGCGTCAGGCCATCCAGCAGGTCTTCAAAGCCTACGGGCTGGATGCCACCGTGGACGACGGCGTCCTTTCCACACAGATCCGCCTGGACATGGATGACGCCGGCTTCGCGCAGGCCATGCGAATCGTGGGTCTGATGACCAATTCGTTCTACGTTCCGCTGGACGCGCACCGCGTGCTGGTGGCGCGCGACACTTCCGAAAACCGCCAGCGATTCATACGCCAGGAATTGGAAACCATCTATCTTTACGGCCTGAACTCGACGGAAATGGACGAAGTGGCCAATCTGGCCAAAAACGTGTTTCAGATGCTGCAGGCCACGGTGGACCATTCGGCCGGAACCATCACCGTTCGCGCGCCGGAGAGCTCGCTGAACGCCTTCAACGCCACCATGCGCGAGCTTTTGGACGGGCGCAACCAGGTGCTGCTTGAGGTGCGCTTGATCCAGATTGCGCACACCAGCGAGCGCAATACGGGAGTCCAGCCGCCGCAGTCGATATCAGCCTTCAACGTCTACGCCGAGGAACAGTCCATCCTGAACGGGAATCAGGCCTTGGTGCAGCAGATTATCTCCTCGGGGCTGGCCGCCCCCGGCGACACCTTGACGATTCTCGGCATTCTGCTGGCCTCCGGTCAGGTATCGAGTTCCCTTTTCTCGAATGGAATCGCCACATTTGGCGGCGGGAAGACGCTGTCCGCCGTGGCTCCCGGCTCGGCCTCGGCCAACCTCAACCTGAACTCCTCGGACTCGCGGGAACTGGACCAGATACAGTTGCGCCTGGGCGACGGCGAGGTGGGTACGCTCACCTTAGGCGAGCGCTATCCCATCCAAACCTCCTCCTTCTCCAGTCTCTCGCCCAGCGTCCCGAATATTCCAGGGCTCACCGGCGCCGGAGCCTCCGGCAGCCTGACTTCGCTGCTCTCTTCCTTGAGCAGCAGCGTGCCGAACGTTCCGCAGGTCGAATACCAGGATCTAGGCATGACCCTCAAGGCGACCCCCAAGGTGATGCGCAACAACGACGTTGCCCTCACCCTCGACCTGAAAATCGATGCCCTCGCCGGATCGTCCATCAATGGCAATCCCATTCTCAACAATCGCGCCTATTCCGGCGTGGTGACGCTCAGGCAGGGCGAGGGTGTGGTGGTCATCAGCGATCTGGACAAGCAGGAGAGCCGCGCCATCAGTGGGGTGCCGGGAATCAGCGAGATTCCCGGCCTGAACAACCTCACCGGCAAAGACACCCAGAAGAGTTTTGCCACACTGGTCGTCGTGATTACACCCCACGTTATTCGCGGAACGCAGGCTGCCGGCCACTCTCCCATGATGCGCGTGGATAAGGGTACTACTGCTCGATAGGCCACGCGTCCCTCGCATTGCCGAAAGACGCGCAGAGTTCACCCCCGCAAAACCGGCGCGATCCCTGGCATCGGGATCGCGCCGGCTTTGCGGGGCAACTTCCCCTGCCATCGTTCGGTCGTCGCAGTCTTACTGAGCTATGCCGTCCATCTTCTCCTGATACTCGACGATCTGCTTGATGGTGTCGTAAGGAGCGTTTGCTGGAACCTGGCGGCCGTTGATTACTAGCGAGGGCACAGAGGCGATACCCAGGTCGATGCCCAGCTTGGAGGAGGCGTCCACAACCGCCTTGGTCTCCGGGGTCGCCGCGCAGGCCGCGATCTTAGCCGGGTCCAGGCCGGCTTTGGCCACGGCGCTGTTCAACGTAAGGGTGGCGCCGTCCGCCGTGGCCAGCCCGTCCTGACCGTCAAAGATCGCCGAGGCGAACTGGAAGAAGGCGGTGCTGCCGCCCTGCTTGGTCACGCAGACGCCGTAGGCAGCCGCCCCGGCAGCCGCAGGATGCTGAGGAATCAGATAGTTCTGAAAGACAATGCGCGCTTTGGGAAAGTCGGCCACCAGCTTTTCTATGTTGGCCTGCGCTTCCTTGCAGTGCGGGCACTGGAAGTCGGCAAACTCGACCAGTTCCAGGTCCTTGGAGGCCGAGCCCCGATAGGGACCGTCGGCCCTCTGCTGCAACAGCGCGCGGTACTCGGCAAACGGGTGTTCTCCGAAGGGGATAATCTTTTCGCCTACGATAATGTGCTTGCCATCGGCGAGCACGAAGAACGGGAACTGATAGGGCTTCTGTTTGCCACTCTTGTCCCCGATCAGAACCACCACCTTGCTGATACCCTCAACCGAGGTCTTGTGAATGGCCTGCACCTGCCAGATGTTGTTGTCATCGAAGCCCAGATTGGCCTGGATGAAGGCGTTGACGACTTCCTTGGTGGGCGAAGAAGCGGTAAAGTCCGCGGGGTCGGGCTTGGGAAACACGGGCGCCGCGGAGGGAGCCGGCGCCGACGGGGCTGTCCCGGATGGCTCCTGTGCCACTGGTGCGGATGGAACCTGCTGCTGGGCAGCGGCTTCGAAGACGGGCAACGAAAACAGAACCAGCACGACAACGCTGGAAAGACGTGCGCTGGCAAGACGGGCGGACAGACGGATCAAGCTGTTTCTCCTTAAACTGCGGGAAGGCTCCCGACTTATAGCTTATACCTGAACTTTGACGGCAATGGGAAATCTGCGCCCCATGCCAAACGATTTGGAGGTCACCTTCAGGACCGGCGCGGCCTGCTGGCGTTTGTACTCGGAACGTTCCACCAGGCGCACCACCTGTTGGACGAGTTCCAGGGAAAATCCGTGTTCCAGGGCAATGCGCTCGGGGGTCTCATAACGCTCCACGTAGGCTTCCAGAATCGGGTCCAGAACCTCGTAGGGCGGCAGCGAGTCGATGTCCTTCTGGTCCGGACGCAGCTCGGCGGAAGGCGGCTTCTCAAGAACCGCTTGGGGAATCACCTCGCCCGAGCGGTTGAGCCAGCGGCAGACCGCGTAGACCCGGGTCTTCACCAGGTCGCCGATCACCGCCAAGGCCCCCACCATATCGCCGTAGAGGGTGCAGTACCCAACAGCCATCTCCGATTTGTTCCCCGTAGTGAGCACCAGGGCTGAGAACTTGTTGGAGAGCGCCATCAGCACGCAGCCGCGTATCCGGGATTGGATGTTCTCCTCGGTGGTGTCTGGCTTCATCCCTGCAAACAGCGGCTCCAGCGCGCGGGTGTACTCGCCGAACAGGCCGCTGATGCCGATCACCTCATAACGAATCCCAAGGTTGGCGGCCAACTGGCGGCTGTCGTCGATCGAGCCCGCGGAGGAGTAGGGGCTGGGCATCCCGATCCCGAGCACGTTTTCAGCGCCCAACGCGTCTTTGGCGATGGCCGCCACCAGCGCCGAGTCGATGCCGCCGCTCAGGCCTACGAGGGCCTTGCGAAAACCGCACTTGCGAACGTAATCGCGCGTGCCAAGCACCAGGGCCTGGTAAGCGGCCGCGGTATCGTCCTCTGCCTGGGCAGCCAGCACCGGCGCATCAACCCCTGGATTCAAAGGGTCCACCACCACCAGGTCCTCCTCGAACGAGGCGGCCTGGGCGATCAACTCTCCGCGCGCGTTGAGGGCCAGCGAAGAGCCGTCGAAGATCAGGCTGTCGTTGCCGCCCACCTGGTTGCACATCAGCACCGGCACGCCGTCGCGCCGGGCAATGGCCGCCAGCATCTCGCGCCGAATCGCGCGCTTCCCATGCCAAAAGGGCGACGAGGACAGATTGATATGCACAGCCGGCTGCTGGCGCATCAACTCTTCCATCGGATCGACCTTGTAAAGGCGCCGCGGCCAGAAGTTCTTGTCGTTCCAGGCGTCCTCGCAGATGGTGATGGCCAGCCGCACACCGTCCAGTTCCACCACCTGCTGCGGCCGGGACGCGGCAAAGTAGCGCTGCTCGTCGAATACGTCGTAAAACGGCAGCAGCCGCTTGTGCTGTTCAAGCAGCAGACGGCCGCCATCCAGCAGAACGGCGGCATTCACGGCCGGCTTACCACCCCAGCGACGACGACCAGTCGCTGGGGACCCCGGCTTGCCCGTCTCTCTCTCCGCCGGCAGGGCCACGCCCGCCAGCACGGCGGTTTGCAACTCCCGGGTAGCCGCGGCCAGCTCATCCACTGCCGTGCGGCACCGGGCCAGGAAGCTGGGCTTTTCCAGGAAATCGGCCGGCGGGTAGCCGCAGATCACCAGCTCGGAGAACACCGTCAGCCGCGCTCCAAGGGTGGCCGCGCGTCGGCTGGCGGCAACGATTTTTTCAAGATTTCCGCTGAAATCCCCGACTGTTGGATTGATCTGGGCCAGTGCGATCTTCACACACCCAGTTTAATCCCACAAATCGAATGGGCCGCCTCGTTCAGAGACGGCCCATGAACCCCGAGCAAAGAACAAAGCCTACGTCCCGGTTCCGGCAAAGACCACGCCGATCGTGCGCATGATGATCTTGATATCCAGCCAGACGCTCCAGTTCTCGATGTACGCCACATCCAGCGAGATATAGTTGTCGAACGAGGGGTCCTGGCGCGCCTGCACTTGCCACAGGCCGGTGATGCCAGGGGTCACGTCCAGGCGGCGCAGGTGGCTGAGCTTATACTCCCGCACTTCGCTCCCGATGGGCGGACGAGGACCGACAACACTCATGTCGCCGCGCAGAACATTGAAGAATTGGGGCAGCTCGTCCAGCGAATACTTGCGTAGAAAGCGGCCCAGCTTGGTGATGCGGGGATCGTTGGATATCTTGAACAGCACGCCGTCGCGTTCATTCATGTGCATCACGTCGGCACGCCGCTTCTCCGCATCGCGGACCATGGTGCGGAACTTGGTGCAGCGGAAAACACGGCCCTTCTTGCCGATGCGCTCCGAGAAGAACAAGACCGGGCCGCTCGAATCCAGCTTGATGGCGATGGCGATGGCCAGCAGCACCGGCGAAAGAACAATCAATACCAGGCTGGAAAACACGATATCGACCACTCGCTTCAGCAACAGGCCAAGCTCGGGCACGTGGCCGCAGTGCAGCGGAATGGTCGGGAACTGGCCTATGTACTCGATGGAACTGTTCCACGCCAGGCCGTCGTACATCTCCGGAACCATCCGCAGGTCCACGCCCTGCGCGCGAGCCTGTGCCAGAACGTCCTGGACGATCCCCCGCTCGCAGGGAGCGGTGAAGAAGATTTCATCCACAAATTGCTTGCGCGCATGCTGGAACATCGTGTCGAGTGTCCCCACCACGTCGCCGGAGGTCGCCGTAAAACCGGAACGGATGCCCGGAAAGTCGATGAAACCCTTGAAGGTGTAACCAAGATTCCGTATGCTCTCCAGGTGATGGCGGAGTGCATGTGCCTCAGGCCCGGTGCCCACGATGAGTATGTTGCGTGTGCCCACGCCGCGCTCGAAGCGCCGATAGATCATCACGCGGTAAACCAGGCGGCGCAGGCTGAGCGAAATGGTCACCAGCCCCACCGTGATCAGCACGATACTGCGGGGAATGTCCTCTGCATGAACCAGATACAGTGCGCCGGTCAGCAGAAGGCCGGAGGTGAAGCAGGCCTGCACGCTCAGCCTCTGCTCATGCAGAAAGCCGGTCAGGCGCGTTGGGGTATACAAATGCAACCGCCGGCTGGTGATGATGAGTGAGATCGTAAATCCGCACAAAAGGGCCAGAAGAATGCCCATCGAACGGCCATGAATGAGCGTGCCGTGCCAGAACCCCCTTGCGCCAGCCACCGGCCCCGTATGAAATTCGTATAGTGTGGCGAGTACCGCAGCCCCAAGGACCGTAATTCCATCCACAACCATCCATAGCTTGACCGTGCCCCGCGCGCTGCGCGTGGATTTTACTGCCGTTTCCGCCCATTCAGGGGCAGATATCACTGAAGCTGAAACTCTTTGCCAGAATTCCGATGTCGCCATATGCGTTCCGCAGACCTCAAACTTCAAAACGTCGGGGAGGTAGTGGGGGTGTCATCCCAGGAAAGAACCACGCAAAAAACGAAACAAGGAAACAAAAATCGTGTGCGGCGGGGGGAAGGACCTGTTTGTTGGACACCCTTTTGTCGTTCCGGGTTGCCCGAACTTGATGCAGCCCAATCGGTTGCTTGCAATGAGCCCTCGCTGCCTCGTCCTGCCATGGCAGGACTCTCATTCTACGTTACCCATCGCCGGCGCCAGACAACTGTCGAATACAGCCTGTCGTCATTGCCTGACGGCAAACACGTATGGCTGCGATCGGATTCGCCCGATCGTATGAAAGCGGAACACAACAAACGGAACCCCATCCTTAACTGTTGATGAGGATGGAAATCAATGAGAACAAACCAATTATACCAAACCATGCCTGGTCTGGCATCCCCGCTTCCGTGGGTTGTTTTCCCAAAAATTCCTCTGTCAAACCTCGGGGGAAGCCGACTCCTCAAGCATCGCCCGGAGTACCGGAAAATGGCAAGAAAAATCGCATAATTCCATGGTTACTAGATGATAAATATCTCAGGTTACTAAATGGCAAATAACTCATTCCGAAGGTAATACATAGGCATCCAGGGCAAGAAATTGCTGAATATGCGGATCGGAAGAGGCCAGAAAGCCTTTGAGCGGGCCGAAAAATTGAGCCCGACCCTGATGGAGGAAGAGCACCAGGTCGGCAAGCCGCTCGGCAAAGCGCATGTCGTGGGTGACCACGATGCTGGTAAATCCAAGCTGCCGCTTGAGACGCTGAATCAGGTCCCCAAGGCGGCGGGCGATAATGGGGTCGACCATGGTAGTCGGCTCGTCGTAAAGCACCACCTCGGGCTGCGCCGCCAGCGCCCGGGCAATCGCCACGGCGCGCTTGCGCCCGGTCGAGAGGCTGGCCGGAAACGCATCCGCCACGTCTTCAGCTCCCACCAGCCCGATCAAGCGATCCACAACATGTTGAATCTGGTCCTCGTCCAGGCCGCTGCGCTCCCGCAACGGAAACGCGACGTTCTCGCGCACGCTCAACGAGTCGAAGAGCGCCCCGTTCTGGAAAACCATGGTCACCCGTTTGCGAATGGCCCGCATGCCCTCTTCGCTGAGGCCGTTCGTCTCTTCGCCCTCGACACGGATGGACCCGGAATCCGGCTTCAGAAAACCCATCAGCATACGCAGGGCCACCGACTTGCCCACGCCGCTGCGGCCCAGAATGCAGAGGGTTTGGCCGCGATCTACAAAAAAGCTCATGTCCTCCAGAACTGACCGGCCATCAAACGAGATGGAGACGTGGCTGAACGAGATGATAGGCTCAGACAGCGCGCCGGCCGGCTGCTCGGTGTGCTCCCGCTCGCCGTCTTGGGTTCCGCCCAGCGTCTCGGAAAGCTCAGGAATCAGCGTCTCTGAAAGCTCCGGATTGAAGGAAGAGTCGGACATCGCCGTAGAATCAGCTTACGCGATGCGAGGCCCGCCATGCGCCTCTGCGCGGCGAAGATCCGCCGGGGTATTGATGTGGAGGAACCAATAGGCCACTGGCCGGGTGCCCCAGGTCTGGATTTTCAGACCTGGGATTCCAGTTCTACCGTCCGGCTTCCTCCAGGAAACGCACGATCGACTCGATGCCCAGCTCGAAGTTCTTCAGATGGAACTTCTCGTTGGGGGCGTGGATGTTGTCATCGGGCAGCCCGAAGCCCATCATTACGCTGGGCATGCCCAGGTGACGGTCAAAGTCGCCAACGATGGGGATGGACCCGCCGGAGCGGATAAAGACCGTCTCCTTGCCCCAAACTTCTTTGAGCGCGCGGGTAGCCGCCCGAACGTACGTGTTGTCGACGGGAATCAGGCAGGGTTCGCCGGCGCTGATCAGCCGCACCTCCACATCCACTCCGCCGGGCGCAATCTGCTCCACAAAGCCCTTGTACAGGGCAAAGGCCTTGGCCGTCGTCATGCCGGGAACCAGACGCATGGAGACCTTGGCGACGGCCTTGGCGGGGATCACTGTCTTGGCGCCCGCGCCCGTAAAGCCGCCGGGGATGCCGTGCACGTCCAGAGTGGGCCGGGCCCAGGTGCGCTCCAGTACGCTGTAGCTGGCCTCGCCCACCAGCGTGCGCGAGCCCACTTCGGTGATGCGGTACTGCTCTTCGTCGAATGGCAGGCTGCGCCAGGCGGCCAGTTCCTCTGGGCTGGGAGCGATGATGTCGTCGTAAAAGCCGGGAATGAGAATGTGGCCGTTCTCGTCCTTGAGCTTGGCCAGAATCTGCGCCAGCGACACGAACGGATTGGGAGCCGCGCCGCCGTACATGCCGGAGTGCAGGTCGCTCTTGGCGCCGCGCACTTCGAGTTCGGTGTAGATCATGCCCCGCAGCCCCACGCACAAAGTCGGCAGGCCGGGCGCGAACAACTCGGTATCGGAGACCAAGGCAAAATCCGCCTTCAACTCTGCCGGCTTGGAGGCGACAAAGCGCGCAATTCCCTCCCCTCCAACCTCCTCTTCGCCCTCCAGCAAGACGCGCACATTCAACGGCAGCTTGCCGTTGGCGGCCAGCAGCGACTCCAGCCCCTTCACCTGCGCCCACACCTGGCCCTTGTCGTCCGCTGAGCCGCGGGCGTAGAGGTTGCCGTTGCGCTCCTCCGGCTCGAAGGGCGGAGAAACCCACTCGTCCAGCGGGTCGGTTGGTTGCACATCATAGTGGCCGTAAAAGAGCGCGGTGGGCTTCCACCCCGCGGACGAATCCGCCGCGGCGGACGCGGGGGCCCCGGGTTTGCCGGCGGCGTGCAGCCAGTCGGCATAGACCAGCGGGTGGCCCGCGGTTTCAATCAGCCGAGCGTGCTCCATGCCGATGCGGGTCAGTTCGGCGGCCAGCACCTCGGCGGCGCGACGGCAGTCGCCCTTGTGTTCGGGCAGCGTGGAGACCGAAGGAATGCGCAGCAGGGCCTTCAGTTCATTCAAGAAGCGGGGGTGGTTCTGGCGGGCATAGGCAACAGCGGTCGAAGACATCTGGATGCTCCCTCTTTTGAAGAAATCCGACAAAGGAAAGTATAGGCCGTTTGGGCCCTGTGCCGCGCTGGCCTCAAACAACATAGCGCTGGGTCATCGCCGGATCGGCCCTGCCCGGCCTGCCGGCGATCCCCGCAACACAGTACTCTTGGAAGAGATGCCCCCGATTCTCAATGCGCAGTCGGTCACTAAGCAGTTCGGCGCCAAGCCGCTGTTTAGCGATATTTCCCTCACCGTCGAGGACGGCGACCGGATCGGCTTGATCGGTCCCAATGGCGCGGGCAAGTCCACGCTGCTGGCCATTCTTGCCGGGCAGGTCGAGCCGGACGCGGGTGAGCTGGCGGTACGCAAGCGGGCCCACGCCGCCTACGTGCCCCAGGACTCGCATTTTGCCCCCGGCCTCACCATCCGTCAGGTTTTGGAGCGGGCGCTGGCCGCCGCGCATGTGCGCGAGAGCGGACTGGATGAATGGGGGCACGAGGGCCGGCTGCGCGAACTGGCCGGCCGTGCCGGCTTTTCCGACCTGAATTCCGAGGCGGCCGCGCTCTCCGGCGGATGGCGCAAGCGCCTGGCCATCACCGAAGCCCTAGTCGGCGAGCCTGAAGTGATGCTGCTCGACGAGCCCACCAACCACCTCGACCTGGCCGGCATCGAGTGGCTCGAAGAGCTCCTGCGCGCATCCACTTTCGCCGCCGTCACCGTCAGCCACGATCGCTACTTCCTCGAAAGCACCTCCAGCCAGATCGTCGAACTGAATCGCGTCTTTGCCGGCGGTCTCCTGCGCGTAAAGGGCAACTTCAGCCGCTTTCTCGAGGAAAAACAGGCATATCTCGAGTCGCAGAACCGGCAGCAGGAAAGCCTCCGCAACCGCGTCAGGACCGAGATCGAATGGCTGCGCCGCGGCCCCAAGGCGCGGACAACTAAATCAAAGGCCCGCATCGACACCGCCAACGCGATGATCGGCCAGTTGGCCGCCATGGACGCCCGCACCGCCGTCAACTCCGCCGGCATCGACTTCGACTCGAGCCAGCGCAAGACCAAACGCCTGGTTGAATTCAAGAATGTCGCCTGCGACGTTCCCGCTTCCACTGAACCCAGTCCAAAAAGTGAAAAGCGCCAACGGCGCCTGTTCGAGGGGCTCAACTTTATCCTTGCCGCCGGCATGAAAGTCGGCCTCGTGGGACCGAACGGCAGCGGCAAAACCACCCTCCTGCGCCTGCTCCGCGGCGAGATCGAGCCGACCGAGGGTACAATCCGCCGCGCCGAGGCGCTGCGCCTGGTCTACTTTAGCCAGATGCGCGAGCTCGACGAGAGCCTCACCCTCCGCCGCGCCCTGGCCCCGGAGGGCGACGCAGTCATCCACCAGGGACGTACTGTGCACGTAGCCAGTTGGGCCGCACGCTTCCTGTTCAACGGCGAGCAACTCAATCAGCCGGTCCGCAACCTCTCCGGCGGCGAGCGGGCGCGCGTGCTCATCGCAAAGTTGATGCTTGAACCGGCCGACGTTCTGCTGCTCGATGAGCCGACCAACGATCTCGATATTCCCACCCTCGAGATACTGGAAGAGAATCTGCTCGATTTCCCCGGCGCGCTGGTCCTGGTCACCCACGACCGATACCTACTCAACCGCGTCTCCTCAACCGTGTTGGGACTCGATGGCCGTGGCCATACCGGGCAGTTTGCCGACTATGCGCAGTGGGAAGACTGGCTCGAAGAACGAGAAAAAGTCGAACAGGACAAGGTCGAACCGGGCGGGCTGGAACAGGACAAGCCGGTGCGCCGTCCAGATGGTTCAAGCTCCACACAGCGGTCGGGAGCTGACCCGGAGTCCGGTTCGGGACCCAGGAAGAAGCTCTCCTACCTTGAAGCCCGCGAGTTCGCCGCCATCGAGCAGCGCGTCGAGCAGTCCGACGCCCGCCTGGCCGCCGCCCACAACCGCGTCGAGCACCCCGAAATCTCAACCAATGCCCCAGCCCTCCAGGAAGCGCTGCTCGAACTCGATGCGGCGCAGCACGAGAACGACGCCCTCTACGCCCGCTGGGCCGAGCTGACGGAGAAAACGGGGTAAGCCGCCGTCATTTGCGTCTCGAAAAGGCCTCTACCGCTCTCCCCAGCTCAGCTTGCTGCGCAACGCCTCAAAGAAACCGCTCTCGCTCATCCTCACCAGCTTCACCGAGTAGCGCGACCGCTGGCAACGCACCTCGTCGCCCCTTTGCAGCCCGACAGCCTGCTGGCCATCCACGGTCAGCAGAGCTTGGTTCGGGATGCCCTCCACCCGGACTGTGAGCGAAGCGTCGCCGCGCACCACAATGGGCCGCAGCGTCAGCAGGTGAGGGCAGATGGGCGTAACCACCATTGCATCCACGTCCGGCGTCAGGATGGGACCGTTGGCCGCCAGCGTGTAAGCCGTGGAACCGGTCGGGGTGGAAACGATCACGCCGTCGGCGCGGAAGCGGGCCACACTCTTGCCGTCCAGCTCCACCGCGAAGTCTCCCATGCGGGCAATGTCGCCCTTGGAGACCACCACTTCGTTCAGCGCCTCATAGCTGGAGCACAACGCGCCGTCACGCCACAGTTCGGCATGAAGCATCGCCCGCTCATCCAGGCCGTGGCAATCCGTGCGCCAGCCCTCCAGCGTCGAATAGAGGTCGGCCAGGCGAATCTCGGTCAAGAATCCGAGGAGTCCAAGATTCACGCTGAGAATGGGCGTGCCCGTTGCGGCAAATATGCGTGCGACCGACAGCAGCGTCCCGTCCCCGCCCAGAACGATCACCAGCTCAGGCGCCCACGCGGGCATCTCCGTCCGGTCCACCGCCGGAGCAGCCGTGGTGTACTGGCCGCCCTCCAGGTCCAGCAGCGGCTCATAGCCGCGCTGGCGCAGCCATCCGATCAGCTCCGGCAGTAGCCGGGTCAGCTCTTCCTTCTGCGGCTTGCAAACAATGGCAACGCGAACCATGCGGTCTCAGTGTACCGGATCAGGCTGAATTCTCAGTTGAGGCACTGCCCTATTGTGCAGCGTGAGTAGCTTAAATCCGCTCTGTATTCTCCTGAATTGTTCCTCGTCAATGGCAAGTTCTACCTTCGTTGTTTGCAGCCCTATGGTGTAGATGATTCCAGAGCGCGAAGCAATGATCTGCTCTTCAACCACCGTGCCTTTGGGGGACGAGTATTCGATCCTGAACAGGATCGCCGTGAGGCCTGCCAGTTTCGTAAACTCGCGCTCTACGACGTGAGATGCGCCTCTCTCATCGTCCATGAGGTGAACCCGCTCGGAGGCAACGCGGGACAATGTCTGATACTCCGAAGTGTTGTAGGACGCATCCACCCAGACCAATCGCTCCTCGTTTGTCGATGCAGGCTGTTCCCGTCCCACATCTGGCAAAGAGACAAAAAATCGTGGTTTGGGGCCGGACTATGTGTTCCGTGGCCAATAGTTCCTGCGTCGAGCAGGACGTAAAACCCGTAATCTTCATTGGAGTAACGGGTTCTCCAAAGCGTTTCCGACTCTGTTTCCGTCCAATACTGCGGCGTAGAACGATGTGGCTGTGAGAATAAAGTCGGATCTATCAGGAGGAGTCCTGAAACCAGCAGCAGTCCAAGCAGTACCCGTTTCATATCGAACAATGTACTACATAAAGGTTCATGGAAACCTGCTAACTCCCCGCCGCGCATACAGCAGAAACTCCCGGTTTCCCTCCGCCCCGGTAATCGGCGATGGAATCATCTCCACCACCTCCCAGCCCAGCGTCCGGACACAATCGGCCACTCTGTCGATCGCCAGTTGGTGCGCCTCCGGATCGCGCACGATTCCTCCCTTGCCCACGTGCCCGCGCCCCGCCTCAAACTGCGGCTTCACCAGGATCACCGCCTCAGATAGATTAGGCGCCGCGGCCACAACCGGCCCCAGCAGTAGCGTCGCCGAAATGAACGACACGTCCATCGCCAGCAGCGTGAGTGCCGGCGCACCCCGTCCCTCTTCCAGCGCTCCCTTGGCGAGAAAGCGGGCATTGGTGCGCTCCAGCAGCCGCACGCGCGGGTCGTTGCGCAGCTTCATGGCAATCTGGCCGAAGCCGGTATCGACGGCGGTCACGTGCGCGGCGCCGTGCTGAAGCAGGCAATCGGTAAATCCCCCGGTCGAGGCGCCCACGTCCAGGCAGCCCCGGCCGGCCACCGCGATCGGCCAGTGCTCCAGCGCACCCGCCAGCTTGAGCCCGCCGCGGCTCACATAGGGCGGATCCTCGCCCAGCAGCCTGATCGGGGAATCCTCGGGAACCATCGTGCCCGGCTTATCCACCTTCTGTTCCCGCACCAGAACCCGCCCGGCAAGGATCAGCGCGCGTGCCCGTTCGCGGCTGGGAACCAGGCCCCGCTCCACCAACAGAACATCCACGCGCATCTTCCCGCTGCCAGTCGTCTTTTCCATCGATTCACGCGACAAACGAAACCGCCCCGCTTTCTTCGAATCGGATGCGGAAACAGCCAAAGGAACTCTCCCTTGCGGGAAGAATTCCTTTGGCTGTTTCTAGCCCTACCTGTTCAAAATCTGCTACGGCAACGCCTGGCAGGCTTGCAACAGCGTCTGTGTGCCCGTAGGTGCGGGTGTCGGGTTGGACGGCGTGGGCGGAACATTGCAGGGCTCTCCGTACCCGGGTACGCGGCTGACGGCATTGCGGTTGCCGCTCGTCCCGGTCTGAGTGGTCACCCGCACATCCACGATGTTGCCCTCCACCAGAATCGTGGTGTCCACAATATCAAGATCCGTGCGGAGGATGGTGAGGTAAGGGCTGTTCGGCGAGGCCACGTAGACCTTGCCAAAACTCGAGTTTTGCGTGGAAACCACGGTGCGCGGGTTGCCGGTGACGGGCAATGTCTTTTCCACCGTGTGACTGCTCAGATTCACGATCGTTACCGTACCGTTACCGCTTTGCGCTCCGTCTCCCTGATTGGCGGTATAGGCGCGGCTACCGTCGGCCAGTACGGTTACGCTGGCCGGATAAGGGGTGAGAGTTTGGCCCACCGGGATCGTAAACGTGGTGCCGAAGGTCGGGCTGTCGTTGCCGTACTCATCCAGGCTTACGTCGATGACGCTGATCGTTCCACCGTCATAGTCGGCCACCACCAACTGGCTGGTGGCGGCGCTGTACTCGGCATAGACCGGACCGGCGGTCAAGGTCATGCCGGCGGTTCCGTTGGGAGGGTTGCCGGAACCGGGGGTTATAGCGTTCAAAGCGTTTACAGCGGTGAGCGAAAGCGGCAGAGTGGGATGGCAAGTCACCGTCTGGCCGTTCTGGTTCTTGAACGGGGTGCAGCTGTCCAGCGTGTTGAGCTGACTGTTGATTACCGTAATGGTGTCGCTTCCCCTGTTCAATACAAAGAATCGCCGGTTATCTGCGCTCTGCACGGCGTAGACGGGGCACTTGCCTACCGCGATCGGCGTGTCAGCCGTATAGCTGGACACCTCGATGGGTGTCGCAAACCCTGTCGGCTCCGTCGAGGGCGAGGTGTTACACTCCACGCCAGTGGGAGTGGCAAGGTTCTGGCTGATCGCGTAATTGCGCTGTCCGATAGAGCCCAAGCCCACGATAGTCACTGGCGTGGGCGCCACCGGAATGGCCAGCTTGAATGCCGCAGTACCCCCGGTAAAAGCGTCCGCGACGTTCCCATTGAGGTCGGCGGCCCATAGTCCGACCGATGGCGAGTACAAGTTCACAGGCTCTGCCGTACTCGCCAGCGTCGTGTACGTAACCTGCTTTGCCTGCAGAGCGGGGGAAACAGGGAAATTGCTCAAGGTGCCGTCGCTGTTGACGGTGTAGCCATCGTCGCCGAGTGCGTCCACGGTAAAGGTAGTCGGGCCGGGACCGATGGGAGCAATGGCCAACACCGAATCGCCGGAGTAGTCGATGATCGTGGCAATGCCGGGCGTAGTGGTCGAAGGGGCCGAAACCACCGCCGCATACGACGTCGGCTGCGCGGCTGGCCCGCTGGAGTTGATCGGCGTCACCACCGACCGATATCGGTCGCCGCAACCGGCAATCAGGGCGACAGCCGCAAGGAGCGAGCCCGCTTGAACCAACCGCGCGCGCGCCTGGCATGAATTCATGGGAAAAAGCCTCATTCAGTTCTTTCCTGCTTACTCCGCGATTATAAATCAGGCAACCGGAGAATTAGACGCGGCCAGAGCATGAAAGGGTATTGGCGCGAGCAAGCCCGTGGCCGCTCCGGCCATTCGTCTTCGAGACCGTTTGCAAGATGCGATGGTCGGTAATCAGTGCCCGGCGGCCTCCCCGACGACCTCAACGGCCGCGCCGTCCGGCCCGCTCCACGCCGGCTCGCCCTCGTGGCTCAGTTGCCGTTTGGCTTCGTCCCAGTGCAGCCGCGTTACGAATCCCGCGCCTTTCTCGTAGGCATAGGTCTTGCCGTCGTCCGAGAAGAGCGTAAAGTTCGCATCCGCGCCGGGGTACACGCGGACCTTGGCAATGGCCTGCGTCTCGTGCGTGCTCTCCACCGGCGCTCCAAGCGGAACGATCGAACCTGCCCGCACGAATAGCGGAATGGTGTCGATGGACGCCTGAACCGTGATCGTCTGCCCGCCCTTCACCCGCTCTTCGGTCCAATAGTTGTACCAATCGGCCCCGGCCGGCAGATAAACCTGACGGCTGGTCGCGCCCTGTTCCGTCACCGGCGCCACCAGGAAGGCCGGACCGAACATGTACTCGTCGCGCAGATCGGCCACCTTCGGGTCATCCGGAAAATCCAGCGGCAAGGCGCGCAGAAACGGCGCCCCGGTGAGCCACGTCCGGTAGCCAAGCGAATAGATGTAGGGCATCAGTTGATAGCGCAGCCTCAGGTATTTCTCCAGAATTGGCTCGGCCTGGCTGCCATAGGACCACACCTCGTTCGCAGGCCGGCTCCCATGGGCGCGCATGATCGGCAGGAACGTGGCGTACTGGAACCAGCGCGTATACAGCTCCGGATAGTCGTCGTAGCCGCCGACGTTGGCGCGCGCGTCGGAGGGGTCGAGCAGCGGCTTGTGCGCGGGATGGTGCTCGGCGGGCAGATACTGCCAGCCGCCGGTGTCGTTGGACCAGTACGTCAGCCCCGAAGCCGCGAAATCCAGGCCGGTGGGAATCTGCCGTTTGAGCGTGTCCCAGGTGGGATAGATGTCCGAGGACCAGAAGATCGCCCCGTTCCGCTGCGCGCCCAGATAGGCGTCGCGAGAAAGAATCAGCGCCCGCCGCTCCGGCTCGTCTTTGCGGAACCCGTCGTAGAGCGCCGCGGTGTGGAAGAGCGGGTACACATTGAAGAACTGCGTGCCGGGACCGATATGGAAGTACGCGCCGTTGGGAGGCAGGTCGGGCTCGGTCTCATCAGCCCAAAGCGAATCAAATCCCAGGCTCAAAATGTTGTCGTGGATGGTCTTCCAGTACCACTTGGCCGCTTCCGGGTTCGTGGTGTCGATGTCCGACCCAGCGCGGTCATAAGGCAGCCCGTCGATAGGCGTGCCATCGGCCAGGTGGATCAGCCAGCCCTTCTCGAGCAGCTCGGCATAGTAGCGGTCCTCGGGCACAAACCGCGGCCAGACGCTGATCATGGTCTCAAACCCCATCGCGTGGAGTTGCTTGTTCATGGCCGCCGGATCGGGCCAGAACTTCGGATCCAGGTCGAATTGGCCCATTTGGGTGAAATAAAACCAGTCCACCACCATCACGTCCGCCGGCAGATGCCGGTCGCGGTAGCCCTGCGCAACGTCCCGCACTTCCTTCTGGCTCGCATAGCGCTGCTTGCACTGGATGTACCCGTAGGCGGCCTTGGGCAACAGCGGCGTGGGTCCGGTCAGCAGCCGGTAGCCGGCATAAATCTCGTCCGCCGTAGCGCCGGCGATCACGAAGAACGAAACCCGGTCGCCCACCTCGGACGTCCAGCGGGTCTGCTCGTTGAACCCCGGCTCGATGGTGGTCTTCGAAGGGTTGTCCCACACCAGCCCATAGCCCTTGTTGGTCACCAGAAACGGCACGCAGACGCTAGGGCCGGCCGTAGCCAGATAATCCTGCCAGCAGCGCACGGCGTGCCCGCGATGGTCCAGAAATCCCTCGTGATTCTGGCCCAGTCCGTAGTAGTGCTCGTCGTCGGGCGAGGCAAACGTCGCGCCGACGGTATAGAACTCGGGGTCGGTGGGACGGCGGTCGTGCAGCACATGGGCCGTGCCGTCCTTCTGATTGGGCTTGGCCTGCGACCAGCCAGTCATTTCCAGCAGCTTTTTGCCCTCGGGCGTCCGCAGCGTGATGTGCGCCCCCGGAGTCGACCCGTTGAAGTATTTCCCGATGTCCACCTGCGTCTGAATCGGAGGCTTCGTGCTCGGCTGGTACCGGTCCACGGTGGCTATGATCCGCGCCGACTGGTAGACATCGGCCTGCGGAGTCTGGCTTGCGCTCCAGCCGGAGGCCTCGGGCACGGCCACAACGCCGTAACCCGGTCCGGCCTCCGCCGGTTCCCGCCGCAGGCTGAGCGTCACGCGCAGAATATTCGGCGCATACGGCTCCAACACAACGGTCGCGCCCCCGCGATCGAGTTCGAGCCGCTGGCTGGAGGATTGCGCCGGCGCTGGCGATTGGGCTGCGGCAGAAGTGGCCATGAAAACGATTCCGGCAAAAAACGCAAGGACGGCAGAAAGCCTTTTCATCAAGAACTCCGTTGAGTGCCGCGAGCGCGCGAGAAAGCGCCGCGCAAATGAGTGTAAACCGATTCACTCGCTCTTTCCCAATCGAATATCCTGCGTGCCTTCTCCACCTTGCTGCCAGACGATACGATGAAGCGTGGCTCAAATGAAGCTGACCTGGCAATCGAAGCTGGTGCTGCTGGCCGTGCTGCCCTTTGCGGCCGTCGGCGTGGTGCTCCAAACCCCCTGGTGGGCCGCGCAATCGGCCTCGGTAGCCGTGTGGACGGTGGGACTCAGCCTACTGCTGGGCCTCGTGGTCCTCAAGCTGAGGGCCGCCACGCCGGCAGGGGCCGCAACCGGCGCCGTCATCACCGCCAGCCTCATGTTTTCCACAGTGACGTTTCCCTATCGGCCCTGGCACACGGCCCTTGTCCCGGTGCTGGCGGTCTCACTGCTCGCCTACATCGCCACCCGGCTGGGCCGCGCACAAAAAGAGCGCCTCGGCACGGCCGAGAAACGTCAAGGCCGGACCGCGTCCCAGGTGGCCGCCAACCTGGGTGTTGCCGCGCTCGTCTCCGGGGAATCGGTGCAGTCCTGGTTAACCCATACCCACTGGTTCATGCGCGCTACTCTCGCGCCCATGCCCCTCTTTGCCGTCGGGCTGGCGGCGCTGTCTGAAGCCGCTGCGGACACGGTTTCCTCCGAAGTAGGCCAGGTCATGGGCGGTCGGCCGCGCATGATCACCACCCTGCGCGCCGTCGAGCCCGGTACAGACGGCGCCATCAGCCTGGTCGGCACCCTGGCCGGCGTGGTAGCTGCGGGAATCGTCGCCCTTGCCGGAACCCTGGCCCTGCGCGGCGATTTTGACCTGTTCTGGATCAGTTGCGCCGGAGGCGTCTTCGGCCTCGTCTTCGACAGCCTGCTGGGTGCAACCCTGGAGCAGCGTGGCTGGCTGAACAACGACGCGGTCAACTTCCTGTCCACCGCCAGCGCGGCAGCCTTCGCGCTGGGTGTGTTGGCGATTCTTCCGCATTCCTAAGCGGCATCACTGGCCAGCCGGTACGCTATTCTGCGATCCGCTGACTTGCTGACTCGCTAACTCGCGGCCTTCTTTAGTGCAGATGCATCCGCCACGCCGTATAGCTGAGGATCTCGTGCTCGATCCGCTCGGCCTCCTGCGACCCGCCCTCGACAGCCACGCGCGGCCGCGGCGAGGTCAGCACATCCAGCCCGTCGGCGGCGCAGATCTCGTGAATCCTGAAAAGATGGGTTCCGTCGCTGACAATCACCAGCCGCCGCAACCCGTTGGCGCGGGCAATTACGGCGATGCGGCGGGCCGAATCCTCGGTATTGCGGCTCACAGTCTCGGCAATGATGGCTTCTTCGGGGACGCCCATGCCCATCAGGTACTCGCGGCCCACGGCGCCCTCGGAGTACTCGTCTCCGCCTGCTCCACCCAGGGTGATGATCAGCGGCGCGATCCCGCGGCCATAGAGCGCCAGGGCGTGGTCCAGCCTGGCGCGGTACACCGGAGACGGCCGGCCGTCGTACTCAGCCGCGCCAAACACCCCGATGGCGTCCGACGGCGCGGCCTGATCCTGGCCGGCATAGCTCTCAATCTGCACATAGACCCAGCGGCACCACACCCCCCCAGCCCCCACCGCCAGCACAAGCAGCAGCAAAAGCACCATGCGGAGAGCAACGTTGCGACGTTTCGGCTTGGTCCGACGCTTCATAGGAACCTTCTGGTGCAGTGGTCAGTAGCCAGTGATCGCTGGTCAGTTTATCTGCGGTCAACGATCTGTGTGCCGATGGATGAAAGGTCCGTTCCTGTTCCCTGTTCCCTGATCTCTGACCCCTGATCTCTGTTACCGCTGCAAGACCATAACAATCTCGTGCGTCGGAATGGCGCCCTCGCGCAGAACCTCCCAGCGGCCGTGGCCCAGCGAAAGATCGACGATGGTGGTAGGCTGCGCGCGGCCCGTGGGACCGCCGTCGATAATCAGCGGAATGCGGTCGCCTATCTGATCGCGGACGCAGCCTGCGTTCGTGCACTCCGCCGCTCCCTGCAAGTTGGCCGAGGTAGCCGTGATGGGCAGCCCGAAGCGCTCCACAACCGCCCGCGGAATCGCCGCGTCCGGCACGCGCAGCGCCACGTTGCCGGTATTGGCCGTCGAGCGCAGCGGCAGCTTGCCGCCGGCGCGAACGATAATCGTGAGCGGGCCCGGCCAGAAGCGATCCGCCAGCTTGTCCAGCAACGGGTCGGTATCGCGCGCCAGCTCGTAGGCCTGGGCCAAAGAGGAGATCAGCAGCGAGAGAGGCTTATGCTTCTGGCGGCTCTTCAACTGGTAGATCTGTTCCACGGCATGCAGATTGACCGGGTCCACCGCCAGTCCATAGAAGGTGTCGGTGGGCAAGGCAATCACGTCGCCCTTGCGCAGGCAGGAGACAATGTAGTCGATCCGGTCTGGTTGGGGTTCATCGGGATGGACGCGCAAGATCTCCGCGGACAAGAATGTCTACCTCAGTTCCCGAAATGCAGACGCTATAAAGTCGGAAGCTATCACAGCCCGCCGCGGCGGGCAAGTTGGCTTCCGGCCTCCGCCTGCTCGCCGCCCGTCAAAACGGCTTAGAATCGGCTAAGCGAATGAACGGTTCGCACTTATGCCTGTCCGCATTGTACAGAGTAAGCAGAATGGCCGCCTCAAAGAGCTCCGGCGAGCGCTGGCCCACCCCGGCCCCCACCCCGGTTCCAGGCCCGGCCGTGACCAGCGTGGCCTGGCCGGAATCGAGGGCCTGAACCTGCTTGAAGAGGCGCTCCGCGCCGGCCTCCGCATCGCCTGCGTCTTTGCGGCCCAGGGCTTTGAGCGCCTGCTGGAATCCCTGCCTCTGCCGCCCGAAACTGAAATTCTGCTCGTGCCCAGGGAACTGTTGGACTCCGCGCTGATCACCGAGACGCCGCAGCCCATTGCCGCCCTGGTCGAGCTGCCGGATTGGACCTGGGCGCACCTGCTCGGCGGCCACCGCAACCTCGCGCCGCTCGTCGTGGTATTAGCCGGCCTCCAGGACCCCGGCAACCTGGGCACAATTCTCCGCTCCGCCGAAGCCTTCGGCGCCCATGGCGTCATCAGCCTCCCTGGAACCGTCAGCGCCTGGAATCCCAAGACGGTTCGCGCCTCCGCCGGCAGCGTCTTCCGGATTCCATTGCTCACCGTAAGCGCCGAAGACTGCTTCATGCGCCTGCGCGAATCCGGCGTGAAGATTTTCGCCACCACCGTGCGCGCGGCCGAACCTGCCGATCTTGTCAACCTGGTCGGCCCGGTAGCGCTCCTCATCGGCAATGAAGGCAACGGCGTGCCGGACGATCTGGCCGCCCAGGCCGACGCAGCCATCACCATTCCCTGCCCCGGCCCGGTCGAGAGCCTGAACGCGGCAATAGCGGTCAGCGTGCTGCTCTACGAGGCTTCGCGGCAGCGGGCTGGCAATACAACCCAGGTCCATTGCGGCAAACCGCTAACTCGCTAACTCGCTATCCCCGCGAAGCGGGGGCTAACTTGCTGCTTCTGACTAATATCCACCAATTTATTCCGCCCTTATTCGTAAGGAGGTTAGCAATGAGTCTCTTTGACGGCGAGTCCGAAGGCCCCCAAGGCACGCTTCGCACCGCGCCCCTGGCCGAGCGCATGAGGCCGCGCAGCCTGGAAGAATTGAGCGGCCAGGAGCACCTGGTCGGCCCCGGCAAGCCTCTGCGCGTCCAGATCGAGCGCGACGACTCCGGCTCCATGATCCTCTGGGGTCCGCCCGGCGTAGGCAAGACCACCCTGGCCAAGATCGTCGCCGAGACCACCCAGGCTACCTTCATCGAGTTCTCCGCCGTCATGAGCGGCATCAAGGAGATCAAGCAGGTGATGGCCGCTGCCGCGCAGGCCTCCCAGATGCACTCCCGCACCATCCTCTTCATCGATGAGATTCACCGCTTCAACAAGGCCCAGCAGGACGCCTTCCTGCCCTACGTCGAGCGCGGCGTCATCCGCCTCATCGGCGCCACCACCGAGAATCCCTCCTTCGAGATCATCTCCGCCCTCCTCTCGCGCTGCCGCGTCTACGTGCTGGAACCGCTGAGCGAGGAGCAGATCGCGGCTCTCTTGCGGCGCGCCCTCGAAGACCGCGAGCGCGGCCTCGGCGCGCTGGAGTTGACCGCCGACGACGATGCGCTCCAGTTGATCGCCGGCTACTCCAGCGGCGACTGCCGCAACGCATACAACACGCTCGAGGTCGCCGCGCAACTGGCCCAGGAACCAGATCGGGAGGCGGTCAAACACATCGACAAGGCGTTGGCCGGCGTGGCCGTGCAGCAGCGCGTGCTCCTCTACGACAAGTCCGGCGAGGAGCACTACAACCTGATCTCCGCGCTGCACAAGAGCGTCCGCAACAGCGATCCCGACGCCGCCCTTTACTGGCTTGCCCGCATGTTCGCCGCTGGCGAAGACCCGCTCTATCTCGCCCGCCGCGTGGTCCGCATGGCCGTCGAGGACATCGGCCTGGCCGCTCCCGAGGCGCTTAATCTGTGCCTCTCGGCCAAGGAGGCCATCGACTTTCTCGGCTCACCGGAGGGCGATCTGGCGCTGGCCGAGGCGGTCGTCTATCTCTCGCTGGCCCCCAAGTCGAACTCGGTTTACACAGCCTACGGAGCCGTCCAACGTGAGGTCGAAGAGACCCGCCAGGAGCCGGTGCCTCTGCACCTGCGCAACGCGCCCACAAAGCTGATGAAGGAACTCGATTACGGCAAGGGCTACCGCTACGCCCACAACGAAGAAGGCCGCGTAGCCGACATGGACTGCCTGCCCGATTCACTCAAGGGCCGCAGCTACTACCACCCCACGCAGGAGGGCCGCGAAAAACTCCTCGCCCAGCGCATGGAAGAGATTCGGCGTATCCGCGCCGGCAAGCGCGGCGGAGGCTGATTCTTTGAAGCTCTGGCTTGTCCGCAACCGTCCTGGTCAACGCGCGTAGAAGGCAGTTGTCTTCGGCAACTTTCCCAGCGCATCCAGCACAATCCCCGGCGTCAGCACCTCGGGCAGCAGTTGCGGCTCACCCTGCCCCGGAGCATAGAGGGCATAAGCAGGAACTCCACTGCGGCCCAGAGCGACAAGGGCCTGGGTAATCGCCTCATCATGCCGCGTCCAGTCGGCCTTGAGCAGTGCCACATTGCCGTCCTGAAAGGCCTTTTGAACGGCGGGCTGGCTGAGCACAACTCGCTCGTTCACCTGGCAGCTCAGGCACCAGCTTGCGGTGAAGTCCACAAACACAGGCCTCCCCTGCGCCTGATAGCGGCTCACAGCCTCGGCCGACCACGGTTCCCAGCCCTCGGCCGCAGCGGAATCCAGACTCGCCTTTCCAGCCGGTCCCGCGGTTTCTCCAACCAACCGCTGACCGAACACCGCCAGCCCCACCACCGCGAGCAAGATGAACCCCGCAACCGCCGTAGCCCACCGCCTGGCCGGCCACCGGCCCAGAAACCAGCCTGCAATGGCCAGCAGCAAAAAGCTCGCCAGCAGGGCGGCCAGAATCCCGGCTCCGTAAGCCTGCGCAAGCACCCAGGCCAGCCAGATCACCGTGGAAAAGATCGGCACGGAGACCGCCTGCTGCAGCACCTCCATCCAGGCGCCGGGCTTCGGCAGCAACCGCGTCCAGGCCGGTTGCAGCGTGAGCGCAAAATACGGCGCAGCCAGACCCAGCGCCAGCGCCGTGAAGATGGCAAAGGTCACCGCAGCGGGCTGCGCCAGCGCATACCCGATGGCCGCCCCCATAAACGGCGCGGTACACGGCGTCGCCACCACCACCGCCAGCACGCCGGTAAAGAAGCTACCCGTGTATCCTTGCTTCGCGGCCAGCGAACCGCCCGCGCTGGTCAGCGTCAGCCCAAGCTCGAATTGCCCGGCCAGCGAAAGGCCTAGGAAGAAAAGCAGCCCGGCCATCAGCGCCAGAAACACCGGTGACTGGAACTGGAATCCCCACCCCAGCATCGCTCCCGCAGCGCGCAACCCCAGCAGCACAGCCACCAGCACCCAGAACGACACCAGAATGCCCACCGTGTAAACCAATCCATGCGCCCTGAGCTTGTGCAGTTCCTTGTGCCCGGAATGCACCAGCGCCAGCCCCTTCAAAAACAGCACCGGAAAGACGCACGGCATCAGGTTCAGGAGCAGGCCGCCGAGGAAGCCAAGGCCGACAATACGCGCCAGCGCGAGCAAGGAGAATTTGGGCGCGGGCACCGGCATTGACTCGATCCTCGCCACCGCGAAGGACACCTCCCGCGTCGCGACAATCTCGTAGTTCCGTCCTCCGCTCAGCTCAATCACGCCCTTCAACTGAGCCGGATTCGCGACAAGATTCGCGTCCTTCTTGAGGTCGAGAATCAGTCCCTTCGCGGTAGGCGTGAGCTTTTGCGGCGCAGGATTGTCCAGAATGTCTTGATCGTCCGGAAAAAACTCCGCAGTCGCCTCTCGCTGACCGGTTTCAACGGAAAGCCGAAAACCGTCCTTCGCGGGCTCGAAGATCGCTTTGGCGTTTTCGGGGAACGGTTTCGGGAGTGAATTCGCCAGTCGATTCCAAAGTTTCAAGTCCGCTGGAAGCGCAGATGTCACCATGGGATCTTCGGGCATCAGTCGAAAGGTCTCTTCCAGCACCGCATTACCGGGGATGCAGACCTCACGGCAAACCAACCAGTCCGCTTTGGCATGAAGGACGACTGGGCCGAACTTTGCCGTTTTGGCAACTTGAAGCTTCAACGGAAACAAAACTTCGTCTTCGTAGCCGAAGTCCATCAATGGCCCAAGCGGGAGCCGCTTCGGCGCGGGAAACTGCAACGGCCCTGCGGTTACGCCCTCGGGCAGCGTCCAGTGAATGTGGGGCGGCTCACCAGAATCGCCCGCATTCTTCCAATAGACATGCCATCCAGGCTCCAGCTTGAAATACAGCCCAACCCCGTTTTCCCTGGCTGGAGAAAGTTCGAATGCAGGAGCCACCAGTTGCACACGCAGATGCGCAGCATCGGCGGTACTCGACGCCGCCAGCGCGGGCAGACCCGCAGCAATGAACAAGATCACGGGAATCAAACGGGAATGGCGCATGGCCGACAAAGACTGCTCCTTATCCTTGGACTCATCAGTGTAGAGGACGATTCAGCCGCTACACATCCAGATCGTCGTCCGTCTCGGCCACCACGGCAGTTCCCCGCCGCTTGGCCAGCAGATAGCCGCGCAGAAACGGCTCCAGGTACCCGTCCAGCACCTTGTCCACGTCGCCCACCTCCACCTTGGTGCGATGATCCTTGGCAATGCGGTAGGGCTGCAAGACGTAGGAGCGGATCTGCGAGCCAAAGTTGATCTCCAGCTTCGAGTCCTCAAGCTTCTTGCTCACGGCCTTCTTCTTTTCAAGCTCATATTCATAGAGGCGCGAGCGCAACATCTTCATCGCCTTGTCGCGATTCTTGTGCTGCGAGCGCTCGTTCTGGCACTGCACCACGATGCCCGTGGGCAGGTGGGTCATGCGCACGGCGGAGTCGGTGGTGTTCACGTGCTGGCCGCCCTTGCCGCCGGAGCGGTAGGTGTCGATGCGCAGGTCTTCGAGCTTCAGGTCCACATGGATCGTCTCGTCGATCTCCGGCGAGACGTAGACCGAGGCAAAGGAGGTGTGTCGGCGCTTGGCCTGGTCGAAGGGCGAAATGCGGACCAGGCGGTGAACGCCGCTCTCGCCGGCCAGTTGGCCAAAGGCGTACTCGCCGAGGATGGTGAAGGTGGCCGACTTGATGCCCGCCTCCTCGCCGTCCTGATAGTCGTTCATCTCGGTTTTGAAGCCCTCCTGCTCGGCCCAGCGCAGGTACATGCGCATCAGCATCTCGGCCCAGTCCTGGCTTTCGGTGCCGCCGGCGCCGGGATGCACGGTGACGATGGCGTTGAGCGCGTCGGCCTCGCCGTTCAACATTGTCCGCGCTTCCAGTGCCTCGTTGAAGGCGGCCAGCGCCTTGATGTCGCGCTCCAGATCGGCGAGCACGTCCTCGCCCTCGCGCGCCAGCTCGAAGTAAGTCTCGATCTCGCCGGTGCGGCGCACCAGTTCCTCGTCGGCGGCGACCATCACTTCCAGGCGCTTCTTGTCGCGCATGAGCGGTTTAGTCGCGTTGGGATTGGACCAGAGGGCCGGATCGGCCAGTTTGGTCTCTATTTGTGCGAGTTCCCGGCGGATGCGGGCCGGGTCAAAGATACTCCCGCAGGTCGCGGACTTGATCGCGCACGGGAGCGTAAGCGAATTCGAGATCGTTCAACGACATGGCTTGGCTCTTAAGACCTGACTTTGGGTTGGACTGTACCGATCCTTAGAATATCACTGTGCTGCTTGGCGCTTCTCGCGCATGACGCGCTCCGATTCCGCGCCGTTGAGGATGGACTCTGCGCAGACGGGACAGAAGTCGCCCGTCATCACAAGAATCGTGGTGGTCTCGCCTTTGTAGGTATACGGCAAGTCACGGGTATCGCGATCAACTCCGCCGCTCCGCAAACCGGACATTTCATTTTCCGAGTTGCCGGTTGTGTAGGTTACCGGGGCTCATCGATTTCGACAGCCGGATATGATTCGACGTATTCCTCTCTGTTGCAGCCGTAGTAGGCGACCGTACGTGCCGCAAAATCGACGTCGTAGCGCACAACTCCGGCGCGCCATGCGGCTTGGAGAAACTCCGGGAACGAGCTTTCACCGGCCTGATCTATTCTCAACGCCACAATAAGTGCATCCTGGTTGAATGGCGGTACGTCCATTGCACCGGATGCCAACGGGGTGCCCTGGATCATGACCGGCCCGTCTTCGGTCAGGAACAGGCTTTGACACGAAGGAAGGGACCAGATGTTTCGAGTGACACCGGCGAGCCTTAAGGCTTCGGCCAGATAGGGAAATCCACCGACCTTAGGCCGAATAGCCATGGCCAGTTTCTGGGCCTGATTCAAATTGTCGATCGCTTTACTCATAAGGTTTCTCCGTAGGGAGTGTTGTGAAGTTGTCGTGACCGCGCTTTATTCATGCTTCTTGAAGGAAACGGCCTGGCGCAGGAGTTTTCTTCCCGCCCAGCCAACCAGCCCCAAACTCAGCAGGACACAGAGCCAGCCGAAAAGGTCGCCGTGAGCGGTGTAGAAGGTTACGTCGTCGCGGAAGCCGTATCCTGCCGGCAGCGCGTCCGCCTGGTGCCGGGGAATGCTCTGCCGCACCCGACCGTAGGGGTCGATCACCGCTGTGACGCCTGTGTTGGTGTCGCGCAGAATCCAGCGGCGGTTTTCGATGGCCCTCATACGCGTCATGTTCAGATGCTGCCAGGGAGCGCTGGTGTCCCCGTACCAGCCGTCGTCGCTTATATTCACCAGCACCTCGGCGCCCAGCCGCGAAAACTCCCGCACCTCGTCGGCAAATACCGCCTCGTAGCAGATGAAGACGCCATAGCGATGGCCGTTGAGCCTGAAGACCTTGTGATCCTCGCCTCGGGTGAACGAAGAGACGCGGCCAGTGAGCTTGTGAGCAAACTTGAGCAAATTCTGGAAGGGAACGTACTCGCCGAAGGGAACCAGGTGGATTTTGTCGTAGCGGCCCACGCGCGCTCCGTCGGCATCCACAACCAGCGCGGAGTTGTAGTCGCGCCAGGCCTGCTCTTCCGCAGAGAAATCCATTCCAAGATTGCCCACCACCAGCGGCGCCTGCGTTTGCCTGGCGATTCCCACCAGCGCCTGCTGAAACCGTGCGTCTTGCTCCATGAACGGGGCCGGCGACTCCGGCCATGCCACCAGATCGGGATGCGTCGGATAGGGCGGGCACACAATCTCACCGCTGGGCGCGCCGGTTTGCGGGATCCCGGCGATATAGCTCTTGCACTGTTCTCCGGCCAGCCGCTTGAACTCGGCGATATGCTGCTCCCACTCCGGCCCCGCCCAGGCATTGTCGCCGGCCACGTCAAGATTGGGTTGGATCAGGACGGCGGTTGCCGTAGCCGCGGGCCGTGGGGGCGCCACGAAAATCCCCGCCGTCCCACCCACCAACAAAACCAAACCGGCAATCCCCCACAGCCGCCTGCCGGAAGAGCGGCCCAGCACCAACCCGCCCGCAATCAGCGCATTGACGGCCACCAGCACAAAGCTGATCCCGTAGACTCCAGTCCACGGCGCAAGTTGGTTCACCAGGGCGTTGTCCACCTGCGAGTAACCCAGTTGGTCCCACGGAACGCTGGTGATGCGCGCGGCGGCCAGTTCCAGCCCAGCCCATAGGATGGGCGCGGCGGCCAGCGCCAGCCGCGTGCTGCCGGTCGCCCTCCGCACCAGCGCCACACCCAAGCCGAAGAGCCCGAAGTAGAGCCCCAGCACCAGGCTATAGCCCACCAGCAGCAGCGTCGGCGCCAACGGTGGCATATCGCCGTACCGGAGCATGACATCGCGGACCCAGTAGCAGTTGCCCATGTACCACAACACGCCACAGAGATAGGCGAGCAGGAAGCCGCGGCGTAAGGGGCGCGGCCCGTCCAGACAGGAAGGCGAGGCGCAGGCTGGCGAAAGGACCGCCCATAACAGCGGGACCAGCCCAAACCATGCGAAGACACTACGCCAGACGGGCAGCGGCCCCGCCAGCGGAAACGGCAACTCGAGCAAGCCGGCGGAAAGTCCGGCGGCGGCCCACAACTTCCAGGCCCCCAAATTCCAGGATGGACGCTGCATACAGGGCCGAGTCTATCGCATTTTGCCCTCGGGCGCAGGGGTGAACCCGGATGCCTGACGGCTTTTCATCGGGAAGCAACCTGGGGCGGGAGTTGTCGCCGTTCCGGACGATTTTGAGGTTGCTTTCCCACCCGAACCGCCGCGCTCTTCCGCGCTTCAGCACGTAAACCGCCGCCGGACAGGTCCAAAATACGCTACAATCGTGCTTATGCAACTGGCTATCTTTGCAATGCGGCTGCTTGAAGTCATGTTTTTTGTCGGGCTGGCGGGGTCGACCGTGGTCGTCCTCATCAGCTTCGTCGAGGACGGGAAAGAGCTGTTCGGAAAGGACTAGGACTGACTTGTCCTGGCCCTCGGAGGCGGCGTTTTCCATTTTTGTTGACTCTGTGTTGATTCGGACATAAACTCACCGCAGGGCGGGCGATGATGTAGGCTCCCCGAATTCTAGAAAGCCGGCTCATCCTCCGGCACCCTCGCGATGGCAACCACTCGAACGACCGCAGCCCCACTCTCTGATCGCGTCCGGCTCATTGTCGCATCCTCCGTGATGCTGACCTTTATCTCCTTTTGGCGCGCGGCAGCTATCGTTCTCAACGATTTGGGTTCCTCGGCCTTTTATGCCGGGGGCATTGCCGAGCACGCGGTCGGCGCGGCCGCCCCGTGGTTCATCCTCGGCATCATGCTGTTCAGCTTCGCGGTGCGCGCGGTCTACGTCGAAAGCTGTTCGATGTTCACCCGCGGCGGCGTCTACCGCGTGGTGAAGGAGGCCCTGGGCGGCACCTTTGCCAAGCTGAGCGTCTCCGCCCTGATGTTCGATTACATCCTCACCGGACCAATCTCAGGCGTTTCCGCCGGGCAATATATTACCGGGTTGATGAACGAGCTGATGACGGTTGCAGCCCAAAGCCACTGGCTCCCTCCGGCTCTGATGGACGCGCAGAACCACCCCTTCCAGTTCAATATGAACTCCACCGCGGCGGTGTTCGCGGCCGCGGTCACCATCTATTACTGGTGGCAGAACATCAAGGGTATCGAGAATTCCAGCGGCAAGGCTCTGCGCGTTATACAGATCACCACAGTGATGGTGGTGATTCTTCTGCTATGGGGCACTTACTCGGTGTTCATGCGCGGCGCTCACCTGCCTCCGCCGCCCATACCCTCCCATCTCAAGTTCAGTAGCGATGCCTTGGGTTTCCTGAAAGGATCGCCGCAACTGCTTCCCCTGATGGGCCTGTTCGGAATTCTCATGGCCTTCGGCCACTCCATTCTGGCCATGAGCGGCGAGGAGAGCCTGGCCCAGGTCAATCGCGAGATCGAGCATCCCAAGCTCAAGAATCTCAAGCGCGCGGCGATTGTCATTGCCATCTATAGCCTGATCTTCACCGGCGGAGCCACGCTGCTGGCCTCCATGCTGATCCCCACGTGGCAGCGAACCCACATCTACCAGGACAACCTGATCGCCGGCCTGGCCATGTACATGGTGGGGCCATTGTTCTGGCGCATCGCCTTCCGCATCTTCGTGGTCCTCGTCGGCTTCCTGATTCTCTCCGGCGCCATCAACACCTCCATGATCGGATCGACCGGTGTACTGATGAGGGTGGCCGAGGACGGTGTGCTCACCGACTGGTTCCGCAAGCCGCACTCCAAGTACGGCACCAGCCATCGCATCGTCAACCTGGTCTTCTTCCTCCAGATGTTCACCATCATCGCCAGCCGGGGCAACGTCATCGTCCTGGGCGAGGCCTACGCCTTCGGCGTCATCTGGTCGTTCACTTTCAACAACCTGGCAATGCTGGTGCTGCGCTGGAAGTATCATGGCGAGCGCGGCTGGAAAGTACCCCCCAATCTGCGCATCGGAAAATTAGAGATCCCCATAGGTCTGCTCTCGGTCTTCCTGGTACTGCTTTCCACCGCCGTCGTCAACCTGTTCACCAAGTCGGTGGCCACGATGAGTGGCCTGACGTTTGCCGCTGCGTTCTTCATCGTATTCACCATCTCCGAGCGCAGGAACCTGCGGAAACATGCCCTGGCTGCCCGGCAGATGAAAGATTACTTCCAACTGGAGCACCAGGACACGGTGAGCCGAGAGTCGGCGGCCATCCGCCCCGGCGGCGTCATGGTCACCATGCGCGACGCCGGCAATCCCTTCGCCCTCAAGTGGGCCCTCTCCCACACCAGCACCGAGGAGCAGGACGTGGTGGTGATCAGCGTCCGCATGATGGGCGTAGGCGGACCGGAGTATCTAAGCGCGGAGCAACAGAGTTTCAGCGAGCATGAGCAGATGATCTTTACCAAGGCCATCTCCGTCGCTGAGAGCTTTGGAAAAAAGGTTTCTCTGCTCCTGGTTCCCGCCGGAGACCTCTTCGCCGCGCTGGCGCAGGGCGCAAACTCGCTGGAAGTGGACTCGGTCGTTTCCGGAGTTTCCACCAGGATGACCGCCGAGGACCAGGCCTTCCACATGGGACAGGCCTGGGAGGCGCTGCCGGAACCCAAGCGCCAGTTCAACCTCTATATCATCGATACCAGCGGCGAGGTCAAGGTCTTTTACATCGGGCCCCACGCTCCCACTCTGAGCCCCGATGACGTCCAGTTGGTTCACCGGTTGTGGCTCAACATGCGCCGCGATCCTTCCGTGCCGGACCTGCACCACAGTGACATCATCACCTATGCCCTCACCCGGCTGGCAGGCCAGTATGCCCGCGAGAAGCAGGAGATACTGCGCGACCTGCGTAACTATCGCGCCTCGGACGCCCCTGTGACCTTGCGCCTCGGCAGCCACTCCCTGTCCAGCATCCCGGCTAACCCACCCGTACCCGGACAACCCCCGCTCCCGCCCAGGACTCCGCGCTAGCTTGCCGCCGCATCGCCGCTTCTATTCCCCCTTCGTCCTTTGCCCGCCGGATAGCTCACTCCCACTCTCAACCGCCGGCGCGCTCCTTCTTTCGTCGGGGATTTTTTTGCCGGATAGGTTCATCTTCAGTAACATTTCGTATTTTCTGTTTGTAAAATAGTCTATAGTTGCGTATTGTGTTTCTTAGAATAAGTGGTTGGTTCGCGCGCAATTGTCGACTTAGGCAACAGGAATTGGATAACTTATGAGTACCTGACAGGAGGAACCGTGGGAGTTTCGGAAATTCTGGCACAGATAGATCGGGAAATCGCCCAATTGCAACAGGCGCGTTCCCTGCTGGGCGGCGCAGCCGCTCCGGCGCCCAAAAAGGCTGCGGCAGCCCGCGCCGCCAAGAAACCCGTCAAGAAGAAGAGGAATCTGACTCCTGAAGGACGGAAGCGCATTGCCGAGGCCGTCAAGCGGCGCTGGGCAGAGCAGAAGAAAGCAGCTGCAAAGTAACTGGAATTGCGGGAAGGCCATGGGCTGGCTTGAATGCCGGCCCATCCTCCATCCGGTTTGCATGGCAGGACAGAATTCAGATTATATAGATTCCCCCGGGATGCCACCGCACAACCTGCACGCTGGCATCCACCAGCGCTGCCAATTCCTCAGGTGTGCCCTTCAGCGGCGGAAATGTGCCGAAGTGCAGCGGAAGAACGATTTTTGGCTCCAGAAAGCGCGTCGCCAGTGCGGCTTCCTTCGGCCCCATGGTGAAGTGTCCTCCAATGGGAAGCATCGCCACCTCGGGCCGGTATAGCTCGCGGATCAGTTTCATATCCCCGAAGACTGCGGTATCTCCGGCATGGTAAAGTACCGGGCCGTCCGCAATGTTCAATACATACCCTGCTGCCACTCCCACATAGTGCGTTCCATGCTCATCCTGCGCCCCTGCGGAATGTTTGGCCTCCACCATCGTGGCCGCCACGTCCTTCAGTTGCACGGTTCCGCCCAGATTCATCCCGATCGTTTGGGCCACTCCCTTGCCCGCCACATAGGACGCCAGCTCATAAATTGCCACCACGGCGGAGCCATGTCTGGCGGCCACCGGCACTGCGTCGGAGATATGGTCGCCATGGCCATGTGTGAGCAAGATGTAGTCTATCTTCGCCGGCAGGACAAAATCCTTCGGGTACTTCGGATTCTGGGCGATAAACGGGTCGATCAGGATGTTTGTGCCCTTGGCGGTCTGGACCAGCACGGTCGCGTGACCCAGCCAGGTGATGCGCGTTCCCTTCAATGACTTCATGGCTCACTCCCTGAGAAGCTGTTCGATACGGAAATTTCTCAGCGTGTAATGATGACCTCGGAGACACCGTCCTTTGCCAGAAACTGCCTGTGACCCGGCCAGCCGGCAAAAAGCCGCTCGATGCTGCGATTGGTAAAAGCGCGCTGAATGGGGAAAGGCTTAGTCGACTGCACCTCTACATCGTCGCTGGGCGTCACGTGAAATCGGCTGCGCACCGTCTCCGGACCCTGCATGCGGGTGTGGAAGAACGCCAGCACCTGTCCGCCGGGATTCATCGCGGAAAACAGATGCGCTACCACCGGCGCCACCAGCGGCTCGGGCAGGTAGTCGAGCGCCGTCCACAACAGCACCACGTCGAAGGTGCGACCGGAAAACTTGAGCGCCTGTTCCAGAAAGCCGTCGACGTTCCATACCGGTTTGCCCTCCTCGTCCGTGCCCGTCTGCCAGTTTCCGGTCCACGCATCGTGGACCATATCCGCCTGGTAGATGCTATGGCCAAGCCCGGTGATGTAATTGATGTTGGAGGGCGACGTGTACCCGGTATCGATGACGCGCAAGCCTGACTCAGCCTCAAGCCGCGTGCGCAACGCCGCCCAGCCTCCGGAATGGCGGGGCACACGCGAGCCCGTAAGACCCGGAACGGCAGCGGACGGACCGCTGTCCTGCTTCTTCTCAAACCAACGGCTCATCAACCGGAAATCCCCTTGCGGTCAAACAGACAATTCCCTGGCGGACCGGAACACAGCTTCCAATTAAAAAATACCGCCCGTGGGTGGGGCGATGGCGCCTTCCGGTCCCTTGGCCGCGCCCTGGGTCAGGTCCACTTTGCCGCGGAATACCGCGTTATCCTCCACCGCCAGCCGAAGCGCGCGAATATCGCCTTGCACGCTGCAGCCGGCCCGCAACTCCACCCGGCCGCTGGCCACCACGTTGCCCTGTACATGGCCCAGAATCAACACGTCTCTGGCGAAGAGGTCCGCTTGAACACTGGCGTTGGGCCCGATGGTCAACCGGCTCTCGGTAAGCGTCACCGTCCCCTCCACGTGCCCATCCACAATCAGGTCTTCACTCCCCTTTACTTCGCCGCAAATCACGACGCTCTTGCCGATGCGCGCGGCTGCATTCTCCACTGCCATGGTTTTGTCCCTTCCATGAGCCCAAATAAGGCCCTGCCCGAACTATACGCAACCCGGCCCGTTGCTTCAATCCAGAAACCGGACAGCCGCCTCGGCGTCTAACCGGGAATGAGTCGCAGCCCAGACGCACGGACCCGGATGCACGGATGGACAATGCCCGTTAAACTGATCTACGTGCGCAGCCTCTTGCCGCTCCTCCTCCTGCTGCCGTGGGCCGTTCCATCCCCAGGGCAGCCTGTACCCGCCACCCCACCCGCCCTCGCGCCCCCTCAGGCCCAGGCGCTGGTGGAGCGGGCGCTCGCCCGCGAATTGCGCACCGCCCAGGACCCAACCCACCCCATGCGCTACCGGCTGCGCAAGTCCAGCCCCCGGCTGACCACGGCCAAGGAGATTGTTGAAACCCGCGACGGCGACGTCGCCCGCCTGGTGTCGATCGACGACAAACCCCTCAGCCAGGCCGACGAGCAAATGGAACAGGCGCGCCTGGATACGCTGCTCGGCGATCCCGGCCGACAACGCCATCGCATGCAAAGTGAGGACGAGGACACCGGGATCGTCCTGAGGCTGCTGCGCATGTTGCCCCAGGCATACCTCTACCAATACGCCGGTGCAGGCTCAAGCCCCGCCGGAACGGTGGAAAGGTTCACCTTTCGCCCCAACCCGAACTTCAGCCCTCCCGACTTCGAAACCCAGGCCCTGACCGCCATGACCGGCGAAATCTGGATCGACGCCGCACAGGAGCGCGTGACGCGCCTTGAGGGCCACTTGCAGCAGGATACAGACTATGGCTGGGGCATCCTGGGCCGGCTGGACAAAGGCGGATGGATTGTCATCGAACAGGCCGACGTGGGCGGACGCCAGTGGCGAATCGCGCGCTTCAAGATGCAGATGAACCTCCGTGTGCTGTTCAAGACCAGAAACATCGACACGATGGAGGAAATGACCCTGTATGCCTCGGTGCCCGTGGGCCTGGGCTACGCACAGGCCATTCAGATGCTGCGCGCCGCCCCGATAAACACAGGACAAGCCAGCCCCTAGAACGCAGCTGCCTCAAAAACAAAGCGGCCCCACCCGCTCGGGTGGGGCCGCTTTGTTGAGTTCGGAGATTCGCCTTACTTCACCTTGATCAAGATGATGACCAGGGTGAACAGGGTGAGGGACTCGATGAGGGCCAGGCCGAGCACAAGGAAAATCATCAGGCCGCCACGAGCGCCGGGGTTGCGGGCCAGCGCTTCACAAGCCGAGGCGACGGCCTTGCCCTGACCCAGGCCGCAGAGACCGGCTGCCAGAGCCATGCCGATGCCGGCGCCGATCGGCACCAGATTGATAGCGGCAGAACCGCCATCCGCGAAGGCCGGAACGGCGAAGCACAGAACCGCCAGGGCCATGAACACATATTGAAGTTTCCGCATTGTTCTCCTGCTTCCCTTGAAATTGGCCGCCAGTGGGTGGTTGAGGCTCACCGTGTTGGCCCCCTCACGCTTGCGGCCTTCCGTTTGCCCGGAGCGGAAGCGCTCTCCGGCGAATTTTTCTCGTCTTGGACGAGAGTGGTGAAACCAAAAAGTTCTAGTGCTCGTGCGAAACCGCCAGGGAGAGATAAATCATCGACAACAGCATGAAAACGAAAGCCTGAATGAACGAGACGAAAATATGCAGGCCCAGGAAGATAACCGGAACGCCCACAGGGACCAGCGAGAAGAAGCCCAGCGTCACCATGTCGCTGGCAAACATATTGGCGTAAAGACGGATGGTAAGCGACAGCATGCGCGCCAGGTGCGAGATGAACTCAATGGGGAACAGCAGCCAGGCCATCCACCAGATCGGTCCGGCAATCTGCTTCAGATACCCGATAGGCCCCTGCGCCCGGACGCCCTGGAAGTTGTAGTAGATGAAAACGGTGACAGCCAGGCCCAGCGGCACAAACGGCGACACGGTGGGCGCAGAGACGCCGGGGATCAGCCCCAGCAGATTATTGATCAGAACAAAGAGGAAGATGCAGGTCACGAAGGCCTGGAAGCGCTCGTAGCCGTGGCCGATGATCTGGTCGGCCAAACCGCCGCCCACCTCGTGGATCACCTCGGCAATCTGCTGCGCCGGGTTGGGCTTCTCCACTGAAAGCGTCAGCCGCACGAGGACGAAAAAGGCGATGAAACCGCCGGCCACCAGCAGTTCCAACCCCAGCGCCTGATTGACCTTGACGGCCTGTTGGGCAGCCTCGGCCGGGAAAAGGCCAATCGATTGAAAAGCCTTGACCTCGACGCCCATGAAGAGGGCGTTCAGCAAACGGACCAGCGCAAAAGATTCCGGCATCTAAACTTAAGTCTTTCTGCCTCCGGGGCGGAGATCGTATCCGCCGGTGGGCTTGTCAGTCCCTTAGCAGCACAACCGCTTCCCAGCCCACGGTCAATGCCGCCAGGCCCAGGCCGCAGAGAAGCGCCACTACCGAACCCTGGAAACATTTCAGGCTACCATAGATCACCCCCGCAAAAACGGTGAGCCGAAGCACAAAGAAGAGGACCACCGCGAAGGCGCTCGTGGGAGTCTTCTGGCTATTGAGTTTGGCGTTGATCACCCGGATCAGACGCTGCCACTCCAAGATGCTGGCCGCCGAGATCAGAGTGCCGGTCAGCAGCATGGCAGCACTCCGCCAGCCGGAGCCTATCAGTACCGCCATAGAGGACAAAATGCCTAGAATCAGCGTGTTGCGCATGGCCCGTTTGAGCAGCGCTTCCTGGTCCTCATCGGTGATGTCAACGATAGAGCGGGCTTCTTCTTTCATGGTTTCAGGTCGGGACTTCCCTTTCCGGTCCCGTTTTGGATATTGCTTCCCGGACGGGAATTTCTCTCGGCCGCCAACGCCATCCGCACCACACCCACCAGCCCGGAGATGCCTCCAAACACGATCCCGAAAATCGCAATCCACGACTGGTGCAGGCGGCTGTCTAGCCATGCTCCAGCCAGCCAGCCGATAAACGCCGCCGCGGGCAGCAGAATAGCAATCTGCATCATCTTTTCGGCTTCTACCAGGCTGGCCAGCGCGCTAGCGGGCTTGGTGCGCGGCCTGGCCTCCGGAATGGGGCGGTTGAAGGGCATTTATCGTGGTTATACACGATCAGCGCCCTTCCGCGCGAAACGACGGTGGCCGCTATTTGCGTTTTGAGATGCTGAGAGCAGATTTCTTGACCCGGCGCTTGCCTTCCTCATCGGTCAATTGCGCAAAGGTCACGCTGCCATCCATTTCGATAACGGAATCCAACCCCACTCCGGTCAGGCGCGTGACTATAGTTACCTTGGCCTCAAAGTAATAGACCTTGCCCACGGCCGCGGCAAAGTTGACCCATCTGGGTTCCTGTTTCGACTCGCCGAAGGAGCCCTGCCATGCCGCGCATAGATGATGTTCCCCCGGCCAAACGTCCACTGAGAAATACGAATTGCCTTTGTTGGCGCCAGCCCATGCTCCGTCCCCCCCAAAGCGCATTGCAGGGGTGGTGCACCCCGGACATCCGTCGAGGGTTTCGATAAAGACGATCTGCGCCTTGCCGGCCTCGGGAGGGGCAGGCTCGGGCTGCCCATTGCGAGTGGTGACATCGAACTTGACCTTGTCCTCCCCACATGCCTCCGGCAGGACCGTCTTGGCCCGCGCTTGCACCACTGCGAGCAGCGACGCACAAAGGAGCAATACAAAGAGTGCTGGTTTCACGGCAACCATCCTAATCCACTCAATGCCGCTCAAGCCAATCAATCTCTGTGCGTCACACGGACATGTTCATCCCCGCGGCGCGTCCCCTGAATCGTTGCCCACCCGACGAACGATATACTGACTCTTGCACCTGTGACCCAGTTCACACACAAAGGAAGTACCGTGTTCGATTCGGAGTTTGAGCGCAGTCTCTTCGACCTGCGCAAATCAAAACTGGAAGAGATCGAGAAGCTGGGACAGCCCGCCTATCCCAACCAGTTCCCTGCTTCGCATACCGTCCCCGAGGTACGAGCCAAATGGGGCGAAGCGACAGCCGAGGCCCTGGAAGCCAGCCGCGTGACGGTGGCCGTCGCCGGGCGCATCATGGCTATCCGCGGCCAGGGCAAGGCCGGCTTCGCCACCCTCCAGCAAAACGGCGAGCGGCTGCAGATCTACGTCCGCCTCGACGCTGTTGGCGAGCAGGACTTTGCCCTCTACAAGCTGCTCGACCTGGGCGACCACATCGGCGTCAGCGGCTACCTCTTCCGCACCCGCACCGGTGAGCTGACCATCCACGTCGAGCGGCTGACCTTTCTGGCCAAGGCCATGCTGGCGCTGCCCGAGAAGTTTCACGGCCTGGCCGATGTGGAGCTGCGCTATCGCCAGCGCTATGTGGACCTGTTCACCAACCTCGATGCCCGCGAAGTCTTCGTCAAGCGCGCCAAAATTCTCAAGGCCCTGCGCCAATTCTTCGACGAGCGTGGCTACCTCGAAGTTGAAACGCCCATGATGCAGCAAATCCCCGGCGGAGCGGCCGCGCGGCCCTTCACGACCCACCACAACGCCCTCGATCTCGATCTCTTTCTGCGCATCGCGCCGGAACTCTATCTCAAGCGCCTGGTTGTCGGCGGCTTCGACCGCGTCTACGAGATCAACCGCAACTTCCGCAACGAGGGCGTCAGCACCCAGCACAATCCCGAGTTCACGATGCTGGAGTTCTACCAGGCGTATGCCAACTATCACGACCTGATGACGCTGACCGAGGAGTTGATTGCGTTTGTGGCGCAAGAGGTGAACGGGACGACGATCACGAACTTCGGCGGCGTGGAGATTGATCTGAGTAAGTGGACGCGGCTGACGATGCGCGAGGCGATCATCAAGTTCTGGCCTGCTCAAGTGGCCGATCCGCCAAGTTGGACAAGTTTTGCCGATCGGCAAGAATTCATCACCTGCCTACGGAACGCGCTCAACAAGATCAACCCTATAGTGGATGAGCGCTTTGAGGAATGGGTGCGTGGTGGACAGAAGCCTGATAAAGACTTTCGCGTAACAGAGCATGTGATTTTCGAGGATAGCGACTTAGCCGAGCTACGCATAGCGCTCGCCTTCATCGTAGGTATGATGGAGGCCGGCAAGGTGACATTAGGTTCAGCTATCGCGCACCTTTTTGAGACAGTCTCAGAGAGGCATTTGATCCAGCCCACCATCATCTACGAGTTCCCAACCGCCGTCTCTCCGCTCTCGAAGCAGAAGCCGGATGATCCGGAGTGGGTGGAGCGCTTTGAGTTCTTCTGCGGCGGCTTCGAGCTGGGCAACGCCTTCAGCGAGCTGAACGATCCGGTCGAGCAGCACAAACGATTTGCCCAGCAGCTTGCCGAGCGCGACCGCGGCGACGACGAGGCCCACCAGATGGACGAGGACTACGTGCGCGCGCTGGCCTACGGGCTGCCTCCAACCGCCGGCGAAGGCATCGGCGTCGACCGCCTGGTCATGCTCCTCACCGGCTCCAAGTCAATCCGCGACGTGATTCTGTTTCCGCTGATGAGGCCGGAGAAACAGCTACCATGAACATTCTCTTCGTCGGCGACATCTTCGGCAGCGCGGGGCGCAGGATCGTGCGCGAGCACATCGGCCATCTGCGCCAGGCAAACTCCGTGGATCTGGTCGTCATCAACGCCGAGAACGCCGCCGGCGGCTTCGGACTGACCCCCCAGCTCGCCGAAGACCTCTTCGAGCTGGGCGCCGACGTCCTCACCACCGGCAACCACGTATGGGACAAGCGCGAGTTGATCGACTATCTCAACTCGGCGCCCGCCGACAGCCACGCCCGCCCCCGCCGCGTCCTGCGCCCGGCCAATTTCCAGCCCGGCCTTCCCGGCTATGGCGTCTATGAAGGAACCACGCAGAGCGGCGTGGATTATGCGGTCGTCGACCTGCAGGGCCGCGTCTTCATGAACGCGACCAACGATCCCTTCCACGCCATCAACGATCTGCTCACCGGCATCAAGGCCAAGGTCATCGTAGTGGACTTCCACGCCGAGGCCACCAGCGAGAAGGTCGCCATGGGCTGGTATCTGGATGGCCGCGTGACCGCGGTGCTTGGCACGCATACCCACGTTCCCACCGCCGATGAGCGCGTGCTGCCGGGCGGAACCGCCTACCAGACCGATGTGGGCATGAGTGGCCCCTACGACAGCGTAATCGGCGTCGAAAAAGACCTTGTGCTGCACAAGTTTCTCACCGGAATGCCGGGCAAGTTCGAAGCCGCCAAGGGAAATCCCAGGATGTGCGCGGCCCTGGTCGCCTGCGATCCCCTCACCGGACGCGCCTCTGCCATTCAGCGCATCATGCTGGGAGAGTAAGCCCCAACCGGTCCGGCAAAGATCAATTGGCAGGAACGGGGTCGGCCGTTGCTTGTGCCGGCGGGGCCGCTTTGCCATACACGGCGCTCGGCGCCGGGTGAAGCGCCTTTACCGGAATCAGATCCGCGGGCTTGTGGGTGGCTTTCAGCAATTTTCCCTTGCCGTTGAAGGTCATCGTCCACTCCATCGGCCGCGGAGTCGCCGACACATCCGCAAACGAAAGAATGGCGTCGCCGCCGCTGGTAATCTCCATCAAGGCCGGCAGAGCTACGGGGAATTTCTGGCTCTCGGGGTCCTCTGACAAATACACTGCCTGGGGATGCCCTCCCGCCAGCGCAGCGTAGCACAACCCCGTCCCAAGCCACTCCGGGGCCTTGTCCGGATGCTCCTCGGCCCGAATGTGATTGAAGGCCGAGATGGTCAGGGCGTTGATGGGCGCGGGAGAGAACAGCGAATAGCCTCGCAGCAGAATCGGGATGATGCGCACTCGGCCCTCGCCATCGCGTGGAATCGATGCCGAAAACACGCTCACGTCCCCCGTCCCGTTGTTGCGCGTGAACCGCAAAAAAACGTGATTCGGCAGCGCCGGGCAAACCACCTGCTGGTAATTCCATTTGCCCCCGTTGAACTCCATGCCCATAAATCCCGCATGTTCGCTGATCGAAGATTCCGCGTCCGCCACCAGATCGCGGTCCTTCTGGGTCATCTGGTCAACGGTACGGAACTCGATCGAATGTGCATTGCCGCCAGCCCCGGAGGAAAACGGTATGGGCCGTTCAACCGGGTGGATCTCCTTGCCCTGCGGCTGGTCCGCGGAGATTTCCCGCGCCGTCTGGGCTCCCATGGGGGCGCGGACAGCGGCGATCGATGCCACGGCCAGGAGGATCGGAAGAATTCTCAGGCGTTCCATGCTGCCCATAGACTATCACCGCGTGAGGCCGGTTCTGAGCGGGAAAACAAAAGGGCAGCCCGGTACGGGCTGCCCTGCGTGATCCCAGGAGAGGGACGGTGCGCGTTTGATCTGCGGATTAGTGTCTCGCCGCAGGCTTGTGTCCGGCTGCGGGTTTGTGCGGCGCGACAGGCTTCTTCTTCTCAGCCTGGATGAATCCATCGCGAAGCACGATCTGCGCGGTCTGCGCCGTGGTTTCCGTGGCCGGAATCTGCGTATAGGAGTCGTAGGTGCCATCCAGCTCCGCTTGCCCCTTGGACTGGAGCCCGAACTCGAAACCTACCGCCGGGATGTCCTTGTCGGCCAGGGGCGTCTTGAGATCGACGATGAAGTCGGCGGTCTTGGCATCCTTCGCATCCTGCGTGACAGCGACCTTAATGACCGAAGCGGCGGCTTCAATCACGATTCCCGGGACTGGCGTTTGCTTATTCTTGAGCAGCACCCAGAGCCTGTCCGCGTCTTCCTTGGAGCCAAGGGCCAAAACGGTCTCCTTGTCGGCCAAGGCCAGTGTGTTCCAGTCCTTGGTGGTTTCAAGCAATTCGTGAATCTGCACGGCCGGGGTCTTCGCGGGCGTGATCACCAGGGTTCCCGGAGGAAACGTTGTGGCCGCTGCCTGGGTCTTGATGGCGTCCAGTCCATCCAGAGCGCCGTGATACTTCTTGTAGTAATACTCCAGCTTTGGTTCGATCTGCGCCTTGTACGCCGGGGGAGCAAAATCCCAGACGCGCGCGTAGAACCAGACCGCCTTCACCAAATCCTTGGCGTCGGGCTGGACATACGCTTGCGCAAGCTGGAGCGTGTCCACCAACCCCTGGGTCTTGGACTGGTCTTCCCCATACAGCATCAACTCTGACGTGTACTCGGCCTCGGCAGCCTTGAAGTCCTTTTTTGAGATCGCGTCATCCAAAGCCATGGCCGAGTGAAAAAGCGGATAGGCCGCGCCGGTCAACTTCTTCCAGTCGTCGCCAGAGGTGCCGGCAGGCTTAGGAACCGTGAGCCCCTTCCGGGCCAGTGCCGCGGCATCGTCGCAGGTCTGCGCGTCGCTGGTCTTGCCGCACTGCCTCTTCTTGATGACGACGGAGTAAAGAATGGCCTTGAGGTTGGCGGAATCCACCTGAAGCAGGCGGGTGGTCACGCTGAGCTCCTTGTCGTCGTCGTTCAAGCCCTGGTAGAGATCCACAAGCTGATCAAGAGCCGTTTGCTTGACCACACTCTGTGGATAGGTTTGCAGAAAGCTCTCCAGGGCCGCGGCTTTGGCCTTGGGATCGCTCTGTGTGGTGGCCATTTGATAGGCGTTGTACTCGACCGGATCCTTGATCGTAATCGAATCCTGTGCTCGCAGCGTGGGCGTGTAGACGAGGCTGATGCTCGCCAATGCCATCACAGACGCAAAGACTAACTTCTTCATTCGGTGCTCCTGGGAATTGCCAAAATGGAGATCGATACCCATGCACTCGCCCACGGAATGTACAACCGCTCTCTTGGGCGGTTGAGTGCCGGGGTAACGGGTAAACCATACCACGGCTTCCATTGCGGTGCTGGAAGGATTATAGGAAGCCCTGCCCTCCGTGACAAGCAAAGTTTGAGCGGAAAAAGCAGAAACCTCGCAAGGAAGGCGTGCCACCGGGCTCGGCGCCACACCTCCGGAACCCGGTTGCGGGGTCCAGATTGCGCAAAAAGCGTTACCATCCATCTCCACCGGCGGCTCCGCCGGTCCCGCGCAAATCCACCTCCCCAACGTCCGCCCCTCGCTGCATTCCCCGCTTAGGCGCCGAAACGGGAAAACTGTTCCCGGCCAATTCAGGAGTTCGATAAGCGCCTCATTGCAGCAGCCGCACCAGCTCTGCCTGTTCGGCCAGAAAAGCGTCGTGGCCATGGGCGCTGGTCATCTCCCGGTAATCGGCATGCACCCCGGCCGCGCGAATGGTATAGGCAAAATCGCGCACCGCCTCGGGTGGAAACAGCCAATCCGAGCTGATGCCCACAAAACTGAGCCGGGCGCGGATCCGGCTGAAGGCTTCCGCCGCCGAGGAGAATCCGCGCAGCGGATCCCACGTATCCATGGTGCGCAGCAGGGCCAGGTATGCATTGGCGTCGAAGCGGTCGATGAATCGCTCCCCCTGGTGGTCCAGATAGCCGGCGATGTCGAAACGCCCGCCGATCAGCCCCCCGCCCAGGTCGTCCAGCCCCCAGGGATCCTCCCCGTTGCGGTTCGGATTGCGCCCAAACCGCTCGTCGAACAGCCCCGCGGACTTGTAGCTGAGCATGCCGATCTGCCGCGCCAGCGCCAGCCCCTGCCGGGGAGGGCGCTGCGACAGATAGTGGCCACCCGCCCAGTCAGGGTCGTGCTGGATGGCCTTGCGCTGCAAGTGGTTCAGCGCCAGCCCCATGGCCGAAAGCGGCGCCACGCCAATGATGACCGCTCGCTCCACGCGCTCCGGATCGTGGATGGCCCAATCCAGGGCCTGCATGCCCCCAATGGAGCCCCCCAGAACCAGCCGCAGCCGCCGGATGCCGAGCGAATCCAGAAGCCGCGCCTGCGCCCGCACGTTGTCGCGGATCGAAACCAGCGGAAAGTCCGGGCCGTAGATATTGCCTGTTTCGGGGTCCACCGAGCCGGGACCCGTCGAGCCGTAACAGGAGCCCAGCATATTGATGCAGATCACGAAGTCGTGATTCAGGGAGAGCACCGCCCCAGGCGCGAAGATCTCCGGCCACCAGGACCCCACCAGCGCCGAGCCGGAGAGCGCATGGCACACCAGAACGGCGTTGTCCCGCGCCGCGTTCAGCCGGCCATACACCGCATAATGCAGCGTAACGCCGGCCAGCGTGCGGCCGCTCTCCAGCAACAGGTGCTCGTCCAGCACGAAGTCGCCTTCGTAGGTGGGCGCCAGAAAAGACGTTGCGGGCGGCGAACTTCCGGTCCCGGCTCGGGTTTGGGATTCGGTCATGATACTCATTGTGCCGCAAGACACCCTGTCTTTGTTTCGCCGGAAGAAGTATGGCCGTTAGCAGCCTCGATGGCCTGGTCCAGATCGGCCACAATGTCACGGATATCCTCGATCCCCACCGACAGCCGCACCAGCTCCGGAGTGACCCCGGTCGTCGCCTGCTCCTCCACCGAAAGCTGCTGGTGGGTGGTCGAGGCCGGATGGATCACCAGCGACTTGGCGTCGCCGATGTTGGCCAGCAGCGAAAACAGCTTCAGCGAATTGATGAGCTTTTTCCCTGCCTCGTAGCCGCCCTTGATGCCGAAGGTGACCAGCCCTCCCCGGCCGTTGGGCAGGTACTTCAGCGCCCGCTCGTAGTAGGGACTCGACTCCAGGCCGGGGTAGTTGACCCACTCTACGCCCGGATGCTGCGCCAGGTGTTGAGCCACGGCCAGGGCGTTCTGGGAGTGGCGTTCCAGCCGCAGGTGCAGCGTCTCAATCCCTTGGAGCAGAAGAAACGCATTGAAGGGCGAGAGCGCCGCGCCCGTATCGCGCAGCCCCTGCACGCGCGCCTTGAGGATGAACGCCAGCGGCCCGAATGCCTCGGTGTAGACAAGGCCGTGATACGACGGGTCCGGCGCGGTGAAATCCTTGAATCGCCCTGAAGCCGCCCAGTCGAACTTGCCCGCATCCACAATCACGCCGCCGATGGCCGTCCCGTGCCCGCCCAGGAACTTGGTGGCCGAGTTCACCACGATGTCCGCGCCCCATTCGATGGGCCGCACCAGCGCCGGCGACGCCGAAGTATTGTCGATCACCAGCGGCAGCTTGTGCTCATGCGCAATGGCGGCCAGCTTCTCAATGTCCACCACGTCCAGCTTGGGGTTGCCCAGCGACTCGGTATAGATAGCCCGCGTCTTGTCGTTGATCGCCGCCCTCAGCCCCTTGAAGTCGTCCGCGTCCACAAACCGCACCGTGATGCCCAGCCGCGGAAATGTGTAGTGGAAGAGGTTGTAGGTGCCGCCATAGAGCGAAGTGGTGGAGATAATTTCGTCTCCCGCCGAGGCCAGTGTGGTCAAGGTCAAGGTCTCCGCCGCCTGCCCCGAGGCCACGGCCAGTCCCGCCACGCCGCCTTCGAGCGCAGCCACCCGCTTTTCAAGCACGTCGGTGGTGGGGTTCATGATGCGTGTATAGATATTGCCGAACTCCTTGAGCGCAAACAGCCGCCCCGCGTGGTCCGCGTCCTGAAACGCATAGGAGGTGGTCTGGTAGATGGGCACGGCGCGTGACCCCGTGGTTGGGTCGGGCGACTGGCCGGCATGAACGGCAAGGGTGGCAAACTGCTGCTTCGCTTCGGACATTCTGGGCTCCTTCAGGTTCCTGTGGGTTGGCTTGGGGTTACGGCTGGGCTGGTTCCGGGCCACACCCAAAAAAACGGCCCGAATCCTGTGAGGGACCCGGGCCGCCTGGCTTCAAGATCGGCTGCGTCTAGCGCATCTGCCGCTCAAGAGCCACACGGAGGGGTCCGCAGCCCATGCACATACACATGCACATAGCCATGACCACAATCGCGTAATTGCTCAAATTCGGCATTGAAGCCAGTATCGACTCTGGCCGGGGCGCATGTCAACTGGGAATCGAAGCCGGAACGCTCGGGTGAGGGTATCTAAGCTCATGCGATGGCATTCAGTAGGCTCTGACCCCTATTCCCTATTCCCTATTCCCTATTCCCTGTTCCCTGTTCCCCTACTCTTCCGCCTTCCACACATACGCTCCCGGCTGGGCCAGCCCGATGTGCGCCAGTACCCGGTACACGAACTGCCGCGCCATCTCCGTCGAGTCGATGGGGTGGATATAGAACGCCGGAATTACCGGAAAAATCACCGCGCCCGCCTCTGCGGCCAGCGTCATGTTCCGCAGATGAATGCGGTTGAAGGGCGTCTCCCGCACGCACAGAATCAGCGGCCGCCGCTCCTTGAGCGTAACGTCGGCGGCGCGTGAAATCAGCGCGTTGGCCAGCCCATGCGCAATCGCCGCCAGAGTCCCCATCGAACACGGCAGCACGATCATTCCATTCGTAGGATGGCTGCCGCTGGCGATGGCCGCGCCAATGTCCGCATCCGATAGCTGCACCGTCTTCTTGGGCGCCGCGCCCAGCAGCTTTTCCAGCAGTTCCGCGCGTCCACTCAGCCCCAGTTCCTCGGCCACCACCCGCAACGAGTTCTCCGAGGCCACAAAATGGACCCGCCCCACCCGCTCGTCGGCCTCCAGCGCGCGCAGCATCTCGCGCCCAAAGACCGCTCCGGATGCGCCGGTGAGAGCTACAGTTAGATTCATGACTTCGACGGCGCTAACTCCTTTATGCAAATCAAAACGGGCATCATTGCTTCGGCTGTGGATTCTTCGGCTGTGCCTGCGGCGCTGGTTCGCTGGTTGGAGGAACGATGTTTTTCAGCCGCATGTAAGTAACGAGGTTACCGTAGTGTTCCATATCGTGCATATTGTTGACCATCAGCACGCCTAACCTCGGTGTGTCGCCTCCGAAGAGCTTGATGATCTGGGCGCCCGACGCATCGGTCATGCCGTCGTATACCTTGTCGCAGTAGGCGAAGGCGTCCTTGAGCGCGGCGATGAGATCGGCCCTGGTGGTTTTGGTCTTCTCGATGTTCGGGGCCGGATTCTTCTCGCCAAGCGCGATGGAGCAAAACATGTACTGCGCGTCGGCCACGTGCCCAATGATCTGTCCGTAGCTGCGCACCGCGTCCGTGGGCTTGAAGCCGTAATCCTCCTCGGGAACCTTTTCGGCCGAGCGGAGCAGGATGTTCTCCACCCTTCCGTAGACGGCTTTAGTAAACGTGCTGTATGGATTGGCCGACGGCGCGGCTGCGGCGGATGACGGTTTCTCCTGAGCCAGGGCAACGGCGGCTGGCGCAAGAAGGCAGATCAGAAGCATTCGCAGAATCACTCGCATTGGTTCTCCTCCTCCAGATCAGTACGTGACGTTGGCGTAAAAGTTCCAGGAATCAGGTTTCCCGAGGCGCGGATTCTGAGACCTGCGAAACCACTTTCCCTCAATAGCCTACTCTCCCAGCACCCTCCTGAAGATCGCATCCACATTCCCCAACTGCCGCGTATAGTCGAAGGTCTTCGCCAGCTTTTCTTCGCTCAGCAGCGCCGCAATCGCCGCATCCTTCGCAACCTCATCTCGAAACACCAAATCCTCTTTCCACGCCTTCATAGCGTGCTCCTGCACCAGCCGGTAAGCGTCCTCGCGCAGCATCCCCGCCTCGGCCAGGTCCAGCAGCAACTGCCCGCTGAAGATCAGCCCGCCCGTGCTTTCGAGATTCTTCTTCATCCGCTCCGGATACACCAGCAGCCGGCTGATCAGGTTCTCCGTCTTGGCCAGCAGATAATCCACCAGAATGGTCGAATCCGGAAAGATCACCCGCTCCACCGAGGAGTGCGAAATGTCCCGTTCGTGCCACAGCGCAATGTTTTCAAACGCCGCCTGCGCATTGCCGCGCAGCACGCGCGCCAACCCGCTGATCTGTTCTGCAGTAATCGGATTCCTCTTGTGCGGCATGGCCGAGGAGCCCTTCTGCTTCTCGCTGAAATACTCCTGCGCCTCGCGCACCTCGGTTCGCTGCAGGTGCCGAACCTCGACCGCAATCTTGTCCAGCGTGCTCCCGATAATTGCCAGCGTCGAAATATACGCCGCGTGCCGGTCACGCTGAATCACCTGCGTAGCCACCGGCGCCGGCTTCAGCCCCAGCCGCGCGCAAATCTGCTCCTCGTGCTCCGGCTTCAAATGCCCAAACGTCCCCACCGCGCCCGAGAGCTTCCCCACCCGCATATCCTCGGCCGCCGCGTTGAAGCGAGCCAGGTTGCGCTCCATCTCCGCGTACCAGTTCAGCAGCTTCAGCCCGAACGTCGTCGGCTCCGCATGAATCCCGTGCGTCCGGCCGATGGTGGGCGTGTGCTTGAACTCCACCGCCCGCCGCTTGAGCACCGCCTGCAGCTCCACCAGCCCTGCGCGGATGAGCGCCGAAGCCTCTTTCACCTGCAGAGCCTGCGCCGTGTCCACGACGTCGTTTGAAGTCAGACCGTAGTGCAGCCAGCGCGACTCATCCCCCAGCCCCTGCGCGTTCAGGCTCTCGGCCACCGCGGTGGTGAAGGCGATCACGTCGTGCTTCACCTCCGCCTCGATCTCCTGAATGCGGGCCACGGAAAAGCCGGCCTTCGTGCCGATCGCCTCGGCCGCCGACGCGGGAATCACCCCGTCCTCAGCCAGCACGGTGAGAACCACCGACTCCACTTCAAGCCAGCAGCGGTATTTGCTCTCATCCGTCCAGATCCGGCCCATCGCCGGCCGTGTATAGCGTTCGATCAAGGGAGACTCCTTGCCAGAGCCGCATTCCGCGCCCTGCGCCAACTCTATGATTGTACGAGGGAAATGTACTTAGCTGCGCGGAATCCCCAAACGCTGATGCAGTTCCTCCAAAAGCAGCCCTCTGCCCGGCTTGTACGGCTGAAACCACTCCCCGTCGATCACCAGTTGCGGAACGGCCCGCTTCCCCACGCGGCGAACCACCTCGGCTGAGGCATCCCGATCACGGTCCACATCGATCACGGTGTACTCGATGCCGTGGGAGTCGAGAAACTTTCTGGCCGCCCGGCAGTCCCCGCACCAGGAAGTGGCATAAATCTGCACCTTCATGCGGTCATTTTACTCGGGTTCCCGCTGCTACCATCAGGAACAATGACTCACAGCTAGCTCTACCGCCGCTCCCGAAAGAAGCTCCGCAGCAACTCCGCCGCCTCAGCGGCCAGAATCCCCTGCTCCACCATCATCTGGTGGTTGAGCTGCGGATGGTTCAGTACCGCCAGCACCGACCCCGCCGCCCCCGCCTTGGGATCAGCAGCCGCAAACACCAGCCGGTCCAGCCGCGCATGAATCATCGCCCCTGCGCACATCGCGCACGGCTCTAGCGTCGCATACAACGTGCAGCCCGGCAGCCTGTAATTGCCCACTGCCGCGACCGCCGCCCGCAAGGCCACGATCTCCGCGTGCGCCGTCGGGTCCAGGTCGCGCAGTACGCGATTCTGCCCCCGCGCCACAATCGCCCCATCGCGGACCACCACCGCCCCAATCGGCGCCTCGCCGGCCTCCGCGGCCAGGTGGGCTTCGGCGAGCGCGGCTTGCATCGCTTCAAGATCGGCGATCATGCCAGCGCCGCCGCCGGGGCCCCCGCGGACGGGTGGCTCGTAGAGCCGGGGTCCGTGGGGTGTGCTGCCGGCTGTTGCTGCGTCATGCAGTGCAGCGTGCCCAGGCCCCAGACCAAGTCCACCGAGTGGATGCCGATGACATCGCGCTCCGGAAACACCTCAGCCAGAATGTTCAGCGCCACGCGGTCGTTGGGATCGTGAAACGTCGGCACTAACACCAGCCCATTCGCAATATAGAAATTCGCGTAACTTGCCGGAAGCCGCTGGCCCCTGAAAATCACCGGCCGCGGCAGCGGCAACTCCACCAGCGTGAACTGCTTCCCGTCTAACGTCCGCGCCGCCTTCAGCCGCTCCAAATTCTCGGCCAGCGGCTCATGGTTCGGATCCTTCGTATTCGGCTCAACGGCAGTCACGATGGTCACATCCCCTACGAACCGCGAAATGTCGTCCACATGCCCGTGCGTGTCGTCCCCGGCCACTCCTCGATTGAGCCAAATCACCTGGTCGATCCCCAGAAAATCGTGAAACGCTTGCTCCAATTTTTCGCGTCCGACGCCCGGATTGCGCTCCTGCGCCTCGCTCAGCAGGCACTCCTCGGTGGTCAGCAGAACCCCCTGGCCATTGGTGTCGATCGACCCGCCCTCCAACACCAGCCGCCGTCGAGAACCGTCCGCAAGCTCCACCGCAGGCTTCCACTCCGGCAGTCCCAGCAGCACCGCCACGCGCCCCGGCACCTGGTCGTCGAGCTGCCAGTCCGCGTACTTGGCCCATGCGTTGAAGTGCCAGTTGGTAATCGCCACCTTGCCTTCAGCGTTACGCACAAAGATGGGTCCCGAGTCGCGGGTCCATCCCCGGTTCGTCGGCCACACATGAAAGCTCATCCTGTCCAGATGCGCTCCAGCCCTCTCCAGAATCCCCCGCGCGCGTCCATCAGCCTTCGCGTCATTCACCAGAATGTGCACCCGCTCCCGCACCGCAAGCAACCGCACAATCTCTGCATAAACCCACGGAATCGCCTGAAATTTGCCCGGCCAGTCCTCGGGATTGTGCGGCCACGCCAGCCAGGTGGCCTCGTGCCGCTCCCACTCGGCGGCCATGATGTAACCCAGTTCTCGCGGCGTTGCTGCGGACGGCAAAGAGGCGGCCCGAACAGAACCAGCCCCCGAAGAACCCGCAAAAGTCACTTTGGCTCTCCGTCCTGCGTCCACGTGTTCACCGGATCGAGATAACACTGGGTGATCGGCGCGTAGGCATCGATGCGGCGGTCACGCAGGAACGGCCAGTTGCGCCGCGTCTCCTCGATCAGACCCAGGTCGATCTCGCCCAACAGGATCTCTTCCGCATCGTGCGAGGCCTTGGCGATGATGCGCCCAAACGGATCGGCCAAAAAGCTGCCGCCCCAGAACTCCAGCCCCGGCCCGTCGGCGCGATTGCCCTCCACGTCGCCGTGTTCCACTCCCACGCGGTTCACGCCCGCCACATACACCCCATTGGCAATCGCGTGCGCCCGCTGGATGGTCTGCCACGCATCGTACTGCGCTGCGCCAAACTCATCCTTCTCCGCCGGGTGCCACCCAATCGCCGTCGGATAAAACAGTACCTCCGCGCCCTGCAGAGCCGTCAGCCGCGCGCCCTCCGGATACCACTGGTCCCAGCAAACCAGCGTGCCTACGCGCCCAAAAGCCGTGTCCACGGCCTGAAAACCCAGGTCCCCAGGCGCAAAGTAGAACTTTTCGTAATACAGCGGATCGTCCGGAATGTGCATCTTGCGGTATACGCCTGCGATGGCCCCATCCATATTCAGCGTCACCGCCGTATTGTGATAAAGCCCCGGCGCCCTCCGCTCGAAGAGCGAAGCCACAATCGCAACCCGGGCCTTGCGCGCAACCTCGGCCAGCTTCGTCGTCGATGGACCGGGGATCGGCTCAGCCAGATCGAACAGCCGGATATCCTCGCGCTGGCAAAAGTACTGCGCGCGGAAAAGCTCCGGCAAGCAAACAATATTTGCGCCCTGCCGCGCGGCCTCTTCAATATGCCGCACCGCCGACGCGAAGTTCGCCTCCGGGTCCGCGCCCATGCGCATCTGCACCAGCCCCACAACGTATTTGCGCGCATTCCCCATCATTCGCGGGCCAATCCTCCTGAAACAATCCTGCGCAACCATGCGGCAAGGCCAACCCCGCCTGGCGGGATTGGCCTCAGCATTTCTAATGGACCTCAGCGCTACTCTTCCAAAATCAGCACCGCTGCCGCAATCGTCGTCGTCCACAGCCCGCGCTTGTCGCCCACGGCCGATTGCGTCACGTTGCTGGTGCGCACAATCTTGTTGGAGATGCGGTAAATCTCCTTCTTCTCGTCCCAGCTCTTGTCAGGATCGAAGTCCACGTCCAGGGTGGTGGCCAGCATCTCAGCGGCCAGCTCCTCGGCGTACTCGCCCGCCTGCTCCTCGGTCTCGCCGAAGCTGTGATGCTCGCTCAGGTAGCCGTAGGTGTTGCGGTCCGCGGGGATGGCCACGCCGATGCTCGATACGATCAGCCGGTGCGGCTCGCGCGTCGAGTTCTCCGCGATCACCGAAAAAACCACCTCGCCGTCACGCAGATACTTGAGCCCTTCCTTGCGCGGAATCACCTTGCACTGCGGCGGAAAAATGGAAGAGACGCGCACCAGATTCTGCGAGGCGATCCCCGCATCCCGAAGCGCCAGCTCAAAGGAGGTCAAACGCTCCTTATGTTTGCCCACGCCCTTGGTAAAGAAAATCCTCTTCGGGACCATGCCTTTTCCCAATTTCTATGTACCCTCCGTGAGTTTGAAGTTCGGCAATTCTGTTGAACGTTCCCGCATGAGTCTATCGCATCCGGGCGGGTGAAAACAGCATTTGCGGCGATTTCGTCTCAACTTTGCGCGGCGCAATTCCGCCCGCCGCCGCGGAGCTGTCCGGCCATGGACACTTCGGAGCGCCAGATCGAGGGGCGGATCTCAGGGTTCCAGCAGCGGATTGACCCATCGCAGCCCAGGAAACCGGGCAAAATCGCGGTCGGTGGTGTGCAGCACTCCGCCGTATTCAATCGTGAGAGCGGCCAATTCTGCATCAGTGGCAAGGGGACCGCGAACCTTACCCTCCAACAGCATCTGCCGGAATAGGCCCCAATGACGCTCTCCTGGAACCAGCAATCGAACCTGCGGCAGGTCCATCCACTCATCGATCACTCGTACCGCTTCCTCGGTGGTGAAGCGGTCGCCTGGCAGCCTTGAATTCGTGTGGATGCGTAAGAATGCTGAGATCGTCTGCCACGGAAGACCGATGGGCTCCTGACCCGAGAAGACGGTTTCCAACCAGGAATGTGCCTTCTCGTGCTCCGCGCACTCGCTGTCATAGGCGTACAAGAGTAGGTTCGCGTCGAGGACAATCACTTGTGATACGGCCCTTCAATTGCTTCGAGAAGGTCGGGGATGCTGTCGTAGCTCAGCCCTGGCGGGAGGCCCATCTTGCGGGGCTTTACCACAAAGCGCTTTCTGGGTTGAGGATTGCGGTCGGCGGTAAGGCCCAGGCGGAGCAGAGTGTTCACGGTGCCCTTGAAAGAGTCACCCGAGCGCCGCTGCTCCTGCTCCACGAGCACGGCAATGTCGTCGTCAATGGTAAGCGTGGTCCGCACATCATGATGCTACGCTGGGAGACATCATGATGTCAAGCACCTGCGGTGGGGCCAATGGCTCGCTTTTCGCTCGCTTGGGGTTCCTGGTTTCCTGCCCTCGCGCCAAACAACAAAAACGTCGCAAGGATGGGGCACCCGGCACCCAGCGGCGTAATCCCCCTAATCTGAAAATCGAGACTCGGGGGCAGTCCTGAGAATCATTTCTGTCTTGAAAAATAGGCGCGCAGGTGGGGCCTCACCGATGGGTTAATGCTATAGACGTTTTGATGCATTTCATCGTATGTTGAGTTTCCAGCGTTAGATACCAGCCAACCAGTGAGTGTAATGAGATAACTTGGGACTGACCATTTATCCATATTCACCCCGGTTCCCTTCACAATAGTTCTGGCTCCTGCGGTGCTTAGATCTCCGTAGATTGCGAACTGTTTGATTGTTTCTCTCTCGGCTGGTGATAGCGTCTTCATCTTGTGTTCTATGTCATTCATTATTTCGCTAATAAATGGATCCTCTTGAATTCTGCCTTTCTCTTCCGCTCTAACATCGAGACGTACCATCGTTTGAGTGAATTCGCCGTAATCGGGCAGTTTTGTCAGAGTCCCGAATTGTTCCTGTAGTGCGCCAAATAAAGCTTCTGCTCCTGGCCGCTCATCAATATTAATTGCCATTCGGTCTGAGAAAGGTGCGGGAAGGTTGCTCTTGCGGATTTTCCCGATGCAGCATGGAATTAGTTTCACTTTTGAGAACCACGTTCGCCCTGATTCAAACCATACCCACTTTCTACTGAGACCGCGTTCTGTGGTGAGAACCAAAATATAACTTGCGCTTTCCAACGCATTCAGGATTTTCACCACCCAATCGTCGCCCGGCTTGAGATTCTCTGGATCGCTTGACACGAAGACTCTCTCCTTGGGAAACGCTTGTTCGATGGCTTGCTTGATTGAAAAAGCAATTTCTTCATCAATTGCGGCGTGGCTGATGAATATGGAATAAGGTTGATCCGTCATGCTCTGCGCCCTCGTATCTTAAGCTTAACTCATCTGTTCAGAAGTCGTTTTCAGACCATAAGGAATGAGTGGCTCGGAACAACAAAATCCTTTTCCTGCTTATTGTAGACATGGCGCCTCCCGAATGGGCACTCGCCTATTCCGTCTTCGCATCTATCCTGCATGGACCGGTCTTTTTGCCTCTTCCGCCATTGCCACGCGCAATTTGCAGGTGGTAGCCTCTAAACTGACAATGTGTGAGGGGGATCACAAAAATCGATGCAAGCCACCTACAACGGACTGAAATTGCCGCCAGACGGCCAGCCCATCGAATACCGCGACGGGCAATTCGAAGTCCCCGACAATCCCATCATTCCTTTCATCGAGGGCGACGGCACCGGCCGCGACATCTGGAAGGCCTCGCAGCGGGTCTTCGACGCCGCGGTCGAAAAAGCCTACGGCGGCAAGCGCTCGATCAAATGGTTTGAGATCTTCGCTGGCGAAAAAGCCTTCCGCCAGTTCTCGACCTGGCTGCCCGACGACTCGGTGGCCGCCGCCCGCGACCTGCGCGTCTCCATCAAGGGCCCTCTCACCACGCCTGTCGGCGGAGGCATCCGCTCGCTCAATGTGGCCCTGCGCCAGCTTCTCGACCTCTACGCCTGCGTCCGCCCGGTCAAGTACTACCAGGGCGTGCCCAGCCCCGTGAAGCACCCCGAGAAGCTCGACATCGTGATCTACCGCGAAAACACTGAGGACGTTTACGCCGGCATCGAGTTCAAGGAGGGCAGCGCGGACGCCGCACGCCTCATCGAATTCATCAACGACGACCTGCTCAAAGGCGACAAGAAAAAAGTGCGCGCCGACTCCGGCGTCGGCATCAAGCCCATCAGCATCTTCGGAACAAAGCGCCTGGTCCGCTACGCCATCCGCGCCGCCCTCGATGCCGGCCGCAAGACCGTCACCCTGGTCCATAAAGGCAACATCCAGAAGTTCACTGAGGGCGCATTCCGCGAGTGGGGCTATGAAGTCGCCGTCCAGGAGTTCCGCGATCAAACCGTCACCGAGCGCGAAAGCTGGATTCTCGCCAATCTCGACTTCGACCCCAACATCACCATCGAAGAAAACGCAGCCCTCATCGAGCCCGGCCTCGAATTCGGCTCTCCGGGCTTTCGTGACTCCGTTTACGCGGAGGTCAAAGCCGTCCTCGACTCCATCGGCCAAACCCACGGCAACGGCGCATGGAAGTCGAAGGTGCTCATCAACGACCGCATCGCCGACTCCATCTTCCAGCAAATCATCATCCGCCCCGCCGACTACAGCGTCCTGGCCACCACCAACCTCAACGGCGACTACATCTCAGACGCCGCCGCGGCCCAGGTCGGCGGCCTCGGCATCGCCCCCGGCGCCAACATCGGCGACGGCTACGCCGTTTTTGAAGCCACCCACGGAACCGCCCCCAAATATGCCGACAAGGACATGATCAACCCCGGCTCGGTCATCCTCTCCGGGGTCATGCTCCTCGACTTCATCGGCTGGAAGGAAGCCGCCAAACTCATCGAGCATTCGCTCGAAGAAACCATCCTGCAAAAGTTCCTCACCTACGACTTCGAGCGCCAGACCGCCGGCGCAACCAAGGTGGGCACCAGCGAGTTCGCCACGCGCATCATCGGCAACATGTAATGCAAGCAGAGATTGGGAAGATTGAATCCCAGGGAGAAAATGAAATGCGCAAAAAAGTAAGCATTGTAGGCGCCGGCAACGTGGGCGCCACGGCCGCACATTGGATTGCGGCCAAGGAACTCGCCGATGTGGTTCTGATTGACGTGGTCGAAGGCATCCCGCAAGGCAAGGCGCTCGACCTGCTCGAAGCCATGCCCATCGAGAAGCGCGACGTGAGCGTCACCGGCTCCAACGACTACGCCGCCACGGCCAACTCCGACATCGTCGTCATCACCGCCGGCATTCCCCGCAAGCCCGGCATGAGCCGCGACGACCTGCTCCACACCAACTTCAAGATCATGTCCGACGTAGTCGCGAAGGTGGTCGCGCAGTCGCCCGAGTCGATCCTTATTGTCGTCTCCAACCCGCTGGACGCCATGGCCCAGGCCGCCTATCGCCAGGCCGGCTTCAACCGCGAGCGCGTCATCGGCATGGCCGGCATCCTCGACTCCGCCCGCTTCCGCGCCTTCATCGCCGCCGAGCTCAACGTCAGCGTGGAAAACGTCACCGCCTTCGTCCTCGGCGGACACGGCGACACCATGGTCCCGCTCCCCCGCTACTCGACGGTCGCCGGCATTCCCATCACCGAGCTCATCCCCCCCGACCGCCTCGAAGCCCTCGTCCAGCGCACACGCGACGGCGGCGCGGAGATCGTCAAGCACCTCAAAACCGGCAGCGCCTACTATGCCCCCTCCGCCGCGGCAACAGAAATGGTCGAGGCCATCCTCAAGGACAAGAAAAAAATCCTCCCCTGTGCCGCATACCTGCAAGGCGAGTACGGCATCGACGGCTACTACATCGGCGTCCCCTGCAAGCTCGGCGCGGCCGGCCTTGAACAGATCATCGAAATCAAGCTCACCCCCGAAGAAGACGCCGCCCTCAAAAAGAGCGCCGAAGCAGTAAAAGAACTCTGCGCCGTCATCGGCGTATAGAGAGTTTTCACGGATAGTGTAATGTCCTGGGTGCCCCACCCTCGCCGCGTCTCTAGTTTTTGCGGCTAGGGTGGGATCGCGCAATGCTCGCATTACAGGAACAGTGAAAATGCCCTAGCGTCCTCGCTTTCCCGGCGATTCGAAGCGTGCGGCTATCACTTTGTCATTGACAGCAAAGCCCTCGAACCTTCAGCCTGAAACTCTGACTTCAAGAAAAGGCAGGTAGAGATGTCTTCCCTCAAATCGGCAGCATTGGGCGCAATCGTCCTCATGGCAACCGCCGTCTCTTCGGCGCAACAGAAATTCCCCCTGCGCTCCGGCGAATGGACAGCCACCACCCCAGATCCCACGCCGGACAAGCCGCCCTTCGTCATGCTGTTCTGTCTGAATGACGAGCTGTGGACCAAGGCGCTCAACGCCAACCCCTCTTGCCAGATCCAGCAACTCTACATCACTCCCATGGGCGGAAGTTACTCCCTGAACTGTCCCATGAAAGCCTTTCAGATGACGGGCAAAGTCAAGTTGACCTTTGACGGAATGACGCACATGACCGCCATTGCCTCCTTCGATACCACGGTCAACGGAAAAACAACTCACATGGATTCCACATCCGACTATCGCTGGAAGGGTCCCGCGTGCGACCCCAACGCCGACATGAACCTGAAATTCAACAAACAGCATTGATTCAGATTCCCGGTCGCCGGGTGCGCCAGGTTTCGGGGTCCCCAGTGACTCGGGATCCCCAGCTATGGGTCTACGTCGCTGGGGCGAGGATTCGCTTTTGAGACCTGGGATGCGGTTCCGCCCGTCACCTGCCGCTCTACTGACCCGTCCGGTTTCTGTCTCTATTTCTCCCCACTCTCTTGCATCCGCAACCTTTCCCCGGAATCTGTGTCTATATGGGCGAACGGCAAGCCCGCCACGATATTCCCCGTGGCTGCCGCATTGCCCGTGTTCCTGGAACCAGGAGGTTTCACACATGAATAGGACCATCCATACAACCCGGACCGCACTGCTCGCGGCCACCCTCGCCGGAGCCCTTTTGGGCCTTTCCGAGAGATCATTCGCCGCACCCCTCGGCTCCGGCGCCGCCGCGCAGGCCCAGCAAGACACCCCCGCGGCCAGCGATGCCGCAGCCCGGCTCAACAAGAAGGAATATCGCAACGTCAAGGTGGCCGTGGACAACGGCATCGCCACCCTCTCCGGCACCGTCGACCTCTATGAGTACAAGGCCGACGCCGAGAAGCGCGTCCACAAAGCCAATGGCGTCTCCACCGTGCGCAACCTGATTGCAGTCGCCGGACCCAGCATTCCCGACCAGCAACTGCAAGCCAAGCTCCAGGAAAAGCTGGCCGATGACCGCGTTTTTTACGGCAACGCCTTCAACGCCATCTCGTTAGGCGTCGAAAACGGCGTGGTCACCCTGGGCGGCCATGCGCTTGACTATCCGTCCAGGGACTCCGCTCTGGACCTGGTCTCCACCTATCCCGGCGTCAAGGACGTGGTTGACAAGATCGAGGTCGATCCCCTCTCCATAATAGACAGCCAAATCCGTATGGCGGTCTTCCGCGCCGTCTACGGCTTCCCGACACTGAACAGGTACGCCATCGACCCCGCCAAGCCCATCCGCATCTCGGTGCAGAATGGCCATGTCGAGCTTTACGGCATGGTTGACACCCAGACCGACAAGGATATCGCCTTCATCCGCGCCAACGGCGTCCCCGGCGTCTTCAGCGTCAAAAACTACCTGCAAGTCGCCAACCCGCCCACCAAGGTACAGAAATAGGTCCTTCGGTCCTGCGCGGACGGCGAACCGTGCTTCACGCATACCTGATCTCACGCTGTTCAACCCGGCCTCGGAGGATTAACCACCTCCGGGGCCGTTCCTTTGCCCCCTCAACTACACTGGTCCATGGAGCCACCCATGCCAGGTCTGTGGTCCAAGACGCGCACAACACTCGAGATGATCAAGTGGGAGCACTCCGTCTTCGCGCTCCCCTTTGCCCTCACCGCGGTCCTCCTCGCCGCTCGCGGCCTGGCCGCCTTGCGCACCATAGCCTGGATTCTTGTCGCCATGGTCGCCGCCCGCTCCTGCGCCATGGCCTTCAACCGCTGGGCAGACGCCGATCTCGACGCCGCCAATCCCCGCACCCGCAACCGCGCCATTCCCGCCGGCCTGCTCTCGCGCCGGTTTGTGCTTGGCTTCACGATTCTCACAGCCCTGATCTTTGTCCTGGCCACCGCCCAACTCAATCGGCTCACCCTCTGCCTCTCGCCGCTAGTCCTCATGGTGTTGCTCGGCTACAGCTACATGAAGCGCGTCACCCGCTGGTCGCACCTCGTTCTGGGCCTCGCCTTGGGCCTCGCCCCCTCGGCGGCCTGGATTGCCGTCCGCGGCTCTCTGGACCCCCGCATCCTGGTGCTCACTGCCGTCGTCACCCTCTGGGTCGGCGGCTTCGACGTCCTCTACGCCTGCCAGGACTTCGACCACGACCGCGCCGCCGGCCTCTTCAGCCTGCCCCAGGCCGTCGGCATTCCCGCCGCCTTCTTCGCCGCCCGCGCCATGCACCTCGCCATGTTGGGCTTCCTGGTCTGGTTCGGCTTCCTCTTTCAATTTCGGACCGTCGGCTGGCTCGGCATCGCCGCCGTAGCCCTCCTGCTGGCCTATGAGCACTCCCTCGTTTCCCCCCGAGACCTGCGCCGCCTGAATGCCGCCTTTTTCACCATGAATGGCTTCATCGCCATGGTCTTTCTTGCCTTTGTGGCAGCCGACCTCTGGCTGCGGAGTTGAATCTCATGACTTCCGGCCCATTCCGCGAGAAAACACCGATCGAGCTGTGGTATGGTGCCAGAAAGCACTCCACGCAGGACGCCACTGCGGCGTCCGCCCCGCATCCATCCACAGGAGAACCAGCCATCGGCATGAAGATTGCGATCCAGGGTGAACCCGGCTCATTCAGCCACGAAGCGGCGATGAAACTCGTCACCGGCGCGGTTATCGTGCCGTTTTCGCTCTCCGCCGACGCCTTTGCCGCGCTGGCCAACGGTACCGTCGAGGCTGCGGTCATTCCCATCGAGAACAGCCTGGCCGGCTCGGTCTCTGAGCACTTCGACCTACTGCTTGCCCATGATGTGAAGGTCGAGGCAGAGACGCTCTTGCGCATCCGCCACAACCTCATCGCCATCTCCGGAGCCTCGATCGGCGAGATCGACCGCGTCTTCTCGCATCCTGTAGCCCTGGCGCAGTGCAGGCGCTTCCTTGCCGCTCACTCCAGGATGGAGGCCTTCGCCTTCTACGACACCGCCGGCAGCGTCAAGCAACTGGTCGAACTGCGCGACCGCCACGCCGCCGCCATCGCCAGCGAGGCGGCCGCGCACTTTTATGGCGCGCAGATCCTCCAGGCCGGCATCGAGGACAACCCGGAAAACTTCACCCGTTTCTTCCTCGTCCGCCGCGCCGGCGACTCCGTTCCCGATCCCCAGTCCAACAAGATCAGCCTCGCCTTTTCCGTCGAAAATCGTCCCGGATCGCTCGTCGCCGCGCTCTCGGAACTCTCCGCCATCGGCACCAACCTCACCAAAATCGAGTCCCGCCCCGTCCACGGCAAGCCCTGGGAGTACATCTTTTATGTGGATTGCCAGATTCACTCCTCCCAGGAGGGTTCGCGCGTCCTTGAGGCGCTCGCGCCCCACTGCGCCATGGTCAAGGAGTTGGGCCGCTACCGGGAAGCGCGCAAAGAAGCCAAAACCGGCTGATCCCAAAACCGGCGGACAGGAACTCATTCCATCAGAATCTTGCAGGAACGGCAGAAACAAAAGGGGACGGGCTGCAGCCCGTCCCCTTTTTAGCCTATATGCTCGTTGGCTCTAGAAGTGATATGCCACGCCGATCGTCGGAACGTAGATGTTGTACCACTTGTTGGTGGAGAAGTTGTAGCCCGAACTACTCGACGTCTGGCCAAATGTCGGCACCTTGGTGACATACCCCCGAAACTCCGCGCGGATGTCGAAGCTGGGGCTGATCTCATAGGCGATGCCGGCTCCGTACATGGCGCCGACCTCGGTCTGCTGCTTTGCGCCCAGGATCTTCGTGCCGCTGTTCACGATGGGCAGGAAAATGAACGCTCCCGGGCCTGCCTCGACAAACGGATTGTATTTGCGGAAGTGGAACGTGCGCACGTAGGCGGCCGATATCTCCTGTGTACGGGTCAGAATGGTGATGCCGTATGGACCGATATTGGGTGCGGAGTAGTTGATCTTGTTCTGGTAGGTGATCCCGTAGTTGACCTCGAGCGCGCTCGAGGGCGTGAGCATGAAACGGTAGCCGGCCATCGCGCCATAGGCGGCGGTCGAGTGGACCTGTACGTCGGTTGATGAGGCAATGAACGGCTCAATAAGCCCTATTCCGCTGATGCTGATGTCCTGGCGGCTTTCCTGAGCGCGGCCTGCGGCCACGCATACGGATAGCAGAAATGCAATGAATGCGATCTTCTTCATTCGGTCCTGAACCTCACGACTGCGCAACCTTCCGGCTGGCAACGAACTTGTCGATTCCGGCGCGCCGGCTCGAGCCGGGCCCCGCTCTCAGCATTGTAACTTGCCGGGCCGGTCCGTGCCGGATTCCCCCTGCCCCGGCCATCGCGCAAGCCATAGCGCCGGCCATTGCGCCGGCCATTGCACCGGAATGATCTGAGGCTATAGACGCACCGGAAGCCAAAGGGGCGCTTGCCCCGCACAAACAACCAGACCAGACACCCCTCACGGTCCGCTTTGATCGCACCCGCTCAGCCTGTCCGCTCCACATGATAATAAAATGGCGGCCCCTGCTCCTTGGCCAGCGTCCTCACCGTGCGCAAAAAGGCTCTGGCCGCATAGGAGAGCGTGGCCTGCCGCCGGTGCACCAGCCGCAGCACGCGTTTGATCTCCAGTTCGTCCACCGGAACCCGCACCAGGTCCCCGGTCTCCAGCTCCCGCGCCACCGTCAGGTGCGGAACCAGCGCCACCCCGTTGCCCATTGCCACAAACCGCTTGATCGCTTCGATCGTCGGCAGCTCGATGCCCATGTTCAACGGCGTCCGGTAGCGCTGAAAGGCCTCGATCACCTTCCGCCGCAGCGGCGAGGCCACGTTGTGGGCCACAAAAAGCTCTTTCCCCAGGTCGGTGATGGAGACCCGCTCCGCACCCGCCAGCGGATGATGGGGGCTCACAATGAACGCCAGGCTGTCCCCATACACCGCGATAGTGCGGAACTGCGCCGGGTCCGGCCGGAACGAAATCACCCCGATCTCGAACGTGCGCAGGCTCAGTTCCTCGGGAATCTTCGAGGCCAGCATCCTGTGCACCGTCACGCTCACATGCGGAAACTCCCGCCGGAATTGGTCGATCGCCGGCAGCAGGTACATGCACGTGTACTCGTTCGCCGCCAGCTGCAGCCGCCCCCGCTCCAGGTTCTTCAGCTCGTCCAGTGCGCTCGTAGCCTCCCGCCGCAGCGCCATCAGCCGCAGCGCATAGTCGCGCAGCAGCATCCCCGCCGCCGTCAGCGACCCGTCCCGCGCCGCCCGGTCGAACAGCGTCTCGCCCACCGCCGCTTCCAGTTTGCGGATCACCTGGCTCACCGCCGGCTGCGTCCGGTGCAGCCGCACCGCCGCCCGCGAGAAGCTTCGCTCCTCCGCCACCGCCAAAAACGTCTCCAGTTGATTCAGTTCCATGTACGCCTCCGAAATCCATCATAAGCAATTCTAATCGCTTCCCCAAAAAGAATAACTTTGCCTTATACCGGCCCTATGCGAGACACTTGCAGTGTTGGCAGGAAGCTCCTCCCGGCAGGCGAATTCATGACCTCGAATCACGTAGTCTTCTTCGACACCACGCTGCGCGACGGCGAGCAGTCGCCCGGCTGCAGCATGACCACGCAGGAAAAGCTCACCATGGCCCACGCCCTCGAGGACCTGGGCGTGGACATCATCGAGGCCGGCTTCGCCATGGCCTCCGAGGGCGACTTCGCGGCCATCGCCACCATCACCCAGGCCGTCCGCAAGCCGCGCATCGCCTCGCTGGCTCGGGCCATGACGGAAGATATTGAAATGGCCGGCCGCGCCCTGCAGTTCGCTGACCGCGCCCGCATCCACGTCTTCCTGGCCTCCAGCGATCTGCATCTGGAATACAAGCTGAAGATGAGCCGCCAGGAGGCCCTGGATCGCACCGCCGAATCGGTGCGCCTGGCCCGCTCGCTGGTGGACGATGTCGAGTTCTCCCCCGAGGATGCCACCCGCTCCGATCGCGATTTTCTTGTAGAAATGGTTCGCGTGGCCGTCCAGGCCGGTGCCACCACCATCAACATGCCCGATACCGTCGGCTACTCCACCCCCGAAGAATACGGCCGCATGTTCGCTGAAGTCCGCGAGCGCGTCCCGGCCATCGACGCCGAAGGCATCGTCCTCTCCTCGCATTGTCACGACGACCTGGGCCTCGCCGTTGCCAACTCGCTGGCCGCCATCACCGCCGGCGCGCGCCAGGTCGAGTGCACCATCAACGGCATCGGAGAACGCGCCGGTAACGCCGCCCTCGAAGAGATCGCAGCCGCCCTCTATGTCCGCGGCGACCGCTTCGGCATCTCCACCAACATCAAGCTTGAAAATCTTTACGCCACCAGCCAGGTCCTCGGCCAGATCATCACCTTCCGCCCCTCGCCCAACAAGGCCATCGTCGGCGACAACGCCTTTGCCCACGAGTCCGGCATCCATCAGCACGGCATGTTGGCCAACCCCCTCTGCTACGAGATCATGACCCCCGCGCTGGTCGGCGTCGCCAAAACCCATCTCGTCCTCGGCAAGCACTCCGGCCGCGCCGCCCTTAGACACAGATTGGAGCAGCTCGGCTTCACCCTCACCCGCGAGGAGCTGCAACATACCTACTACCGCTTCGTCGCCCTCGCCGACCGCAAGAAGAACATCTACGACCAGGATCTGATCGGCGTTGTGCCCGACCAGATCCGAGAGAAACGCCGCGAACCGGTCTCCGAACTCGATTGAGCCGGCTTCGGCTCGGTCCCAACGGAAGGCCTGCGGCAAGAAGAAACCTATACCCGAAGAACAAGGAGAGATAAGAATGAAGTTGAAAGTACTCGTTACCCCCGGAGACGGCATTGGCCCCGAAATCATCGAACAAGCCATCGCCGTATTGCAGGAAGTAGTGGCCATGAGCGGCCACACGCTGGATCTTGACGAGCGGCGCATTGGCGGTGTGGCCATTGAGCGGGATGGAACGCCTCTGCCTCCCGACACCGTTGCCGCTGCTCTCGACTCCGAAGCCGTCTTTTTAGGCGCGGTGGGCGACGACAAATTCAATTCTCTTCCTCCAAGCCAGCGCCCCGAGGCCGGTCTGCTCGGACTGCGCGCGGCTCTGGGCGGCTTCGCCAACCTGCGCCCCGTCTTTGCCTTCAAGGAGCTGACGGTCAACAGCCCCCTGCGGCCCGAGATCGTCGACGGCACGGATATTATGTTCGTCCGCGAGCTGCTCGGCGGCCTCTACTATGGCCAGCCCCGCGGGTGGGACAAGGAAAAGGGCGTAGCTTTCAATACCATGATCTACACGCGCGATGAAGTGGCCCGCGTCGCCCGCGTCGCCTTCCAGTTGGCCCAAAAGCGCCGCAAACTGGTCACCAGCGTCGACAAGGCCAATGTGCTTGAAGTCTCGCAGCTTTGGCGCGACACGGTGATCGAGGTGGCCAAAGAGTTTCCCGATGTGACGTTGGAGCACCAGTTCGTCGACGCCATGTCGATGCACCTGATGAAGCGGCCGCGCGACTTCGACGTGGTGGTCACGGAGAACACATTCGGCGACATTCTCACTGACGAGGCTTCGGTGATCACCGGCTCGCTGGGCATGTTGCCCTCGGGGACCGCCGGCGGCAAGATCAATCTGTATGAGCCGGCCCACGGCTCCGCGCCTAAACATGCGGGCAAGAACATCGCCAATCCGCTGGCCACCATCCTGACCGGAGCCATGCTTCTGCGCTACACGTTCGGGCTCGATGCGGAGGCCGACGTGATCGTCAAGGCTGTCCGCAAGGTGCTGGAACGGGGCTTCCGCACGCAAGACCTGGCGCGCACCAATCCCGAGGGATTGACCGTGCTCGGAACCCGCGAGATGGGCGCAAAGGTGCGCGAAACCGTGAAAGAACTGCTCGTGACCGCGTAGGCTTTCCAAACCAACCGGGTGCCCCACCCTCGCCGCGTTTTTTCTTTTGCGGCTAGGGTGGGATATACAAGCACTCAAGCTTTTGAACACAGGGAGTTCCATGAGCACCGAATCAAAGACACTATTCGAAAAGGTCTGGCAGCAGCACGTGGTGGTCGAGCCGCAAGGCGAGCCAACCCTGCTCTACATCGACCTGCAACTGCTGCACGAGGTCACCTCGCCGCAAGCCTTTGAAGGCCTGCGCGTGGCCGGCCGCAAGGTCCGCCGCTCCGACCGTTGTATCGCCACCGTGGACCACAACGTGCCCACCACCATCGCAGGCCGCCTCCATATCATCGACCAGATCGCCGCCACGCAGATCGCCACGCTGCGCCAAAACTGCGCTGAATTCGGCGTCGAGTTTTACGACGTGAACTCGCACGAGCAAGGCATCGTTCACGTCATCGGCCCCGAACTTGGCATCACGAAGCCCGGCATGACCATCGTCTGCGGCGACTCGCACACCAGCACCCACGGCGCACTTGGCGCGCTCGCGTTCGGCATCGGCACCAGCGAAGTCGAGCACGTCCTCGCCACGCAGACGCTGCCCCAGTCAAAGCCCAAGACCTTCCGCATCGCCGTCGAAGGCGAGCTGCCGCGCGGCGTCACGGCGAAGGACATTATCCTCGCTATCATCGGGCAGATCGGCACCGATGGCGCAACCGGCTGCGTCGTAGAATACGCCGGCTCGGCCATCCGCGCCCTCTCCATGGAAGGCCGCATGACCGTCTGCAACATGAGCATCGAAGCCGGAGCCCGCGCGGGAATGATCGCTCCCGATGCAATCACCTTCGCCTACCTCAAAGGCCGCCGCTTCTCACCCGCAGGCGATGCATGGGACCAGGCCGTGACCGAGTGGAGCAAACTCCCCACCGACCCCGGCGCAAAGTTCGATCGCGAACTCATCATCGACGCCGCCACGCTGGTTCCCTACGTCAGTTGGGGTACCAGTCCCGGCATGGTCGCGCCCATCACCTCATCCGTGCCCGACCCCGCCGCCGCTCCCAACGAGCAGGAGCGCAAGGGCCTCGAGCGCGCCCTCGAATACATGGGACTCACGGCCGGCACGCCTCTAGAAGATGTGTCTATCGACCGCGTCTTCATCGGCTCCTGCACCAATGGCCGACTGGAAGACCTCCGCGCCGCCGCCCGCATCGCCTCCGGTTACAAGGTCTCCACGCATGTCAGCGCCATGGTCGTTCCCGGCTCGCAAGCCGTCAAGGCGCAAGCCGAATCCGAAGGCCTCGACCGCGTCTTCCGCGAGGCTGGATTCGACTGGAGGGAACCAGGCTGCTCCATGTGCCTGGGCATGAATCCCGACATTCTTGCGCCGGGCGAGCGTTGCGCCTCCACCAGCAACCGCAACTTTGAAGGCCGCCAGGGCCGCGGCGGACGCACCCACCTGGTCTCGCCCGAGATGGCCGCAGCAGCCGCTATTGCCGGCCACTTCGTCGACATTCGCAACTGGGAGGTAAAAGCCTGATGGAACCCTTTCGCACACTCACCGCACTGGCTGCGCCCCTCGACCGCGCCAACGTCGACACCGACCAGATCATTCCCAAGCAGTTCCTCAAGCGCATCGAGCGCACCGGCTACGGCGATTTTCTTTTCTTCGACTGGCGGCGCAATGCGGCCGGCGATCCCGACCCCGCGTTCGTCCTCAACGACCCGCGCTACAAGGGCGCTCAAATTCTCATCGCAGGCAAGAACTTCGCCTGCGGCTCCAGCCGCGAGCATGCCGCCTGGGCGCTGAACGACTTTGGCTTCCGCGCCGTCATCGCTCCAACCTTCGCCGACATCTTCTTCTCCAACGCCGGCAAGAACGGCATCGTGCTGGCCCGGCTGACTGAAGAACAGGTTGCGCAACTGCTGCACAACGCCAAAACGCTGCCGAACTACCAGCTCACGGTTTCGCTCGAAGATCAAACCGTGACTGATAGCTTCGGTTTCAACGCAACCTTCGAGGTAGACCCGTTCCGCAAGTTCTGTCTCATTGAAGGACTGGACGATATTGGCCTCACGCTCCGGCACGAAGCGACACTGGACACATTCGAAGCCAAACACGACCAAGCCGGCTGGCTGAAAGCAAAAGCCAGCTAGAAGCTCACAGCAAGGAAAGGTTTCCGTAACACAATGACCATCGAAGGCAAGCGCCAAAGCATCCCGATGACCGAAGGCCCCAGCCGGGCCGCCGCGCGTTCCTATCTGCGCGGCGTCGGTTACAGCAAAGACGATCTGCACAAGCCCATCATCGGCATCGCCAACACCTGGACCGAGATCGGCACCTGCAACGTGCATCTGCGCGAGATTGCCGAAGCCCTCAAGGAGGGGATTCGCGAGGCTGGCGGAACGCCGATGGAGTTCAACACCATCACTATCTCCGACGGCATCACCATGGGCACGCAGGGCATGAAGGCCTCTCTGGTCTCGCGCGAAGTCATCGCCGACTCCATTGAGTTAGTCGCCCGCGGCAACCTCTTCGACGGCCTCGCCGGCATCGGCGGCTGCGACAAGAACATGCCCGGCATCATCATGGCCCTCTGCCGCCTCGACATTCCCGGCCTCATGCTCTACGGCGGATCCATCGCTCCCGGCAAACTGAACGGCGTGGACATCACCATTCAGGATGTCTTCGAGGGCATCGGCTCCCACGCCGCAGGCCGCATCGACGACGCCGGCCTCGAAGCCCTTGAAGCCAACGCCTGTCCCGGCGCGGGCGCATGTGGCGGCCAGTTCACCGCCAACACCATGGCCATGTCGGCGGAGATTCTGGGCATCGCACCCATCTATCTCTCCGGCGTCCCCGCCACTTCCAAAGACAAGCACGAAGCCACCCGCGAAGCCGGCCGCATTCTCATGGACGCCGTCCGCGCCAATCGCCGCCCCTCGCAAATCATCACCCGCAAATCCATCGAGAACACCATCGCCAGCGTGGCCGCCAGCGGCGGTTCCACCAATGCCGTTCTTCACCTCATCGCCATCGCCCGCGAGATCGGCATTCCCCTCTCCATCGACGACTTCGACATCATCTCTAAGCGCACGCCCTACATCTGCGACCTCACTCCCGCCGGTAAATTCGTTGCCTCCGACTATCAGGCTGCCGGCGGTTCGCGCCTCCTCGCCAAGCGCCTCATCGACGCCGGCCACGCCGACGGCTCCACGCTAACCATCAGCGGACGAACCCTTGCTGAAGAAGCCGCTCTCGCCGTGGAAACTCCCGGCCAGGTCGTCATTCACACCTTTGACAAACCCATCAAGCCCACCGGCGGCCTCGTCATCCTCAAAGGCAACCTCGCCCCCGAAGGCTGCGTGATGAAAGTCGCCGCCGCCAACCGCGTCGAGCATCGCGGCCCCGCCCGCGTCTTCGACACCGAAGAAGCCTGCTTCGCCGCCGTTCAATCCGCTCAGATCAAGCCCGGCGACGTGCTCGTCATCCGTTATGAAGGCCCCAAGGGCGGTCCCGGCATGAGAGAGATGCTGCAAGTCACCGCCGCCATAAGCTCGAATGCGGAACTCAGCGCCACTGTGGCCCTGTTGACCGACGGCCGTTTCTCCGGCGCAACGCGCGGCTTCACCGCCGGCCACGTCGCCCCCGAAGCCTTCGTCGGCGGACCCATCGCCGCCGTCCGCGAGGGCGACATCATTCACTTCGACATTCCCAACCGCAAGCTGACTCTCGAAGTCAGCCAGGAAGAAATCGCGGCCCGGCTCAAAAGCTTCACGCCGCCAGCCCTTCGTTGGCCACGCGGCGTCTTCCGCAAATATGTCGACCGCGTAACCAGCGCCTCCGAGGGAGCAACGACGTAAAACAGCTTCTAGCAGCTAACAGCTAAAAAGGAGTCCACCATGGGAACCAACGCAACCACGCAAGCCGCAAACGCTCATCTCACCACTCCCGCCCGCCTCACCGGCGCGGAGATCGTGTGGGCCACGCTGGTGGGCGAAGGCGTCACCACCGTCTTCGGCTATCCCGGCGGCGCCATCCTGCCGGTCTATGACGCGCTGCGCAAGTTTCCCATTCACCATGTCCTCGTCCGCCACGAGCAGGGGGCCGCGCACATGGCCGACGGCTATGCCCGCGCATCGGGCAAGGTGGGCGTCGCCATCGCCACCAGCGGCCCCGGCGCCACCAACCTCGTCACCGGCATCGCCACCGCCATGCTGGACTCCATCCCCATCGTCTGCATCACCGGCAATGTCTCCAGCAAGGTTCTCGGCACCGACGCCTTTCAGGAAGTCGACATCACCGGCATCACCTTGCCCGTCACCAAGCACAACTTTCTCATCAGCCGCACAGAGGACGTGGCGCCCGCGCTCCGTCACGCCTTCCAGATTGCCCGCTCCGGCCGTCCCGGCCCGGTGCTGGTTGACATCACCAAGGACGCGCAGCAGGCCACGGCCCTCTTTGACTTTGCCGCCGCCAAACCGCGCCCCTACCGCCCCCACCCCATGCTCCACGTCGAGGACTCCGGTCTCGCGCAAGCCGCCGAACTCATCCGCAACGCCAAACGCCCCGTCATCCTCGCCGGCCACGGCATCATCGAATCCAGCGCCATGGAACAGGTGCGCACCCTGGCCGAGCGCGCCCAGATTCCCGTCGCCCTCACCCTTCTCGGCCTGGGCGCATTCCCTGCCTCGCACCCCCTCAACCTCGGCATGATGGGCATGCACGGCGAGGCCTGGGTCAACCACGCCATCCAGGAAGCCGACCTGCTCATCGCCTGCGGCATGAGGTTTGACGATCGCGTCACCGGCAGCCTCGCCACCTACGCCACCAAGGCCAAGAAGATCCACATCGAGGTGGATCCGGCGGAGATCAACAAGAACATCAAGGTCGACGTCGCACTGGTCGGCGATCTCCGCGAAGTGCTCGAGCAGTTGCTTCCCCGCATACCCGGCCGCGACGGCTCCGCATGGCTCAAGACCATCGACGGCATCAAGGGCGCTGCCGCCGTCCGCGACATCAAGAACCTCCCCGACTCCGGCCACCTCTACGCCGCCCACGTCATGCACGACCTCTGGCGCATCACCGGCGGCAACGCCATCGTCGTCACCGACGTCGGCCAGCATCAGATGTGGGAGGCGCAGTACTACCACCACGAGCACCCGCGTACGCTCATCACCTCAGGCGGCCTCGGCACCATGGGATTCGCTCTGCCAGCCGCCATCGGCGCCAAGTTCGCTTGCCCGGATAAAGAGGTCTGGGTCATTGCCGGCGACGGCGGCTTCCAGATGACCTCGGCCGAGCTGGCGACCATCGTCCAGGAAAAGATCAAGATCAACATCGCCGTCATCAACAACGGCTATCTCGGCATGGTCCGCCAGTGGCAGGAGTTCTTCTACGAGCGCAACTACGAAGCCACGCCGATGGTCAGCCCCGACTTCGTCAAGCTGGCCGGCGCCCACGGCATCCAGGGCCTCACCGTTCGCACCCGCGCCGAGGTGGCTGAGGCCGTCAACGAAGCCCGTTCCGCGCCCGGCGCGTTTCTGATCAACTTCAAGGTCGAGAAGGAAGACTCGGTCTATCCGATGGTTTCCGCCGGCTCCGCACTTCACGAGATGATCCGCCGGCCCGGCAACGACCCCTTAGTGGAATCGCCGGACGACAAATAAGACAGCTTCTAGCTGCTAGCTTCTAGCTCCTAACTTTTCCGCCGTCAGTCAAACAGTCTTGGCGGCGCGCGGAAGCCGGGAGCAAAGAGCTAGAAGCTAGGAGCTAGAAGCTAGAGGCTTTTATGCTGCACACATTCGTCGCTTACGTTGAAGACCTGCCCGGCGTGCTCACCCGCGTCGCCTCGCTCTTCCGCCGCCTCAACATCAACATCAACTCGCTCACCGTGGGCCGCAGCGAGCGCCCCGGCCTCTCGCGCCTGACCTTGGTCTGCGAGGCCTCCGCTGAAGCCGGCGATCGCATCCGCGCCAGTCTGTTTAAACTGGAGAATGTGGTCGATGTGGACGACATCGCGAAGGATCCGGCCGTCACCCGCGAGCTGGCGCTCATTAAAATCGCCGCCACGCCCCGCAACCGCGCTCAGATCTTCGATCTGGTCGAGGTCTTTCGCGCCCGCATCGTCGACCTGACCTCGGAGTCGCTCATGATCGAAATGACCGGCGTCGAAAGCAAGATCGAAGGGCTGATCGAAGTGCTCCGTGAAGACGAGGGCCGCATCCTCGAAATCTGCCGCAGCGGCAAGATGACCATGCGCCGCGGCCACCACATCAGCAGCGTCCTCAATGCCATGGGCGCCGGTCCCGACATGCCTGCCGAACCGCCTCTGGAAGCTCTTGAAGAAGGCGCCGCCGGCGAGCCGGAGTGATACATCGATGTTGTCATCCTGAGCAGCTTGACTCGGGTCGGCGAGTTGCAAAGGCAATGAACTCAGGCAGGGATCGGGCCTGCCGCAGAAACCCGCTAACTCGCTAACCCGCGATCCCCGCGAAGCGGGGGCTAACTTGCTGCCTTTGTAATAAATCGCAGCCTCAACCGGGTTCAACCGTTCATTGGGAGCGAAGAACCCGCGATTGCTTTTCGGTCCAATATGGACCCGCACAAGTTTGCGTGCACAGCAAAAACCGGCCCACTCCACTGAATCTCAACCGGAAAAAGGAAAATCGAGAAAATCATGGCCAAGACTTATTACGATCACGACGCCGACCTCTCCCTCATCCAATCCAAAAAAGTGGCCATCATCGGCTACGGTTCCCAGGGGCATGCCCATGCTCTTAACCTGAAGGATTCTGGGGTCCAGGTAAAAGTCGGCCTCGCGCCCAACTCCAAATCCATCGCCAAGGCCCAGAAGGCCGGCCTTGAAGTAACCACTGTCGCCGAAGCCACAAAATGGGCCGACGTGGTCATGGTCCTGGTTCCCGATCAGACTGCGGCTAAGTTGTATGCCGAGGAGATCGGCCCCAACCTCACCGCCGGCAAACTGCTCATGTTCGCCCACGGCTTCAACATTCATTTCAAGACCATCGTCCCGGCGGCGGGCATCGACGTGGGCATGGCCGCTCCCAAAGCTCCCGGCCATCGCGTCCGCGAAGTCTTCATTGAAGGCGGCGGCGTCCCCTGCCTCATCGCCGTCCACCAGGACGCCACCGGCAAAGCCCACGCCCTCTGCCTCAGTTACCTAAAAGGCATCGGCGGAACGCGCGCCGGAGTCCTCGAAACGACATTCAAGGAGGAAACCGAAACCGACCTCTTCGGCGAGCAAGCCGTCCTCTGCGGCGGCGTCAGCGCGCTCATCAAGGCCGGCTTTGAGACCCTCGTCGAGGCCGGCTATCAGCCTGAGAGCGCCTTCTTCGAGTGCATGCACGAGCTCAAGCTGATCGTGGACCTCATCTACCGCGGGGGCCTGGCCTACATGCGCTACTCCATCTCCGACACCGCCGAATGGGGCGACTACGTCTCCGGCCCCCGCGTCATCAACGACGAGAGCCGCAAGGCCATGAAGCAGATCCTCAAGGAAATCCAGGACGGTTCTTTTGCCAAGCGTTTCCTCGCCGACCAGAACTCCGGCCGCAAGGAGTTCTTAGCCTTCCGCGAAGCCGAAGCCAAACACCCGGTCGAAATCGTAGGCAAACAACTCCGCGCCGCCATGCCCTTCCTCGACCCCGTCACCGTCGAAGAAGTCGCAAAGAACCGGTAAGTCCGCCTCAATCAACAAACGCCGGACAGCCTCCCAGCCGTCCGGCGTTTTCATTTCTGAATCAGGCGCCTGCCATGGCCTCACGAGTCAGCCGTCATGCAGTTGCTCACCGGAGATCAACCCGCTTCTGCCCACCACCCCGAATCAATGTGTTCCAATCGAAGAAGCCCCACATTTTCTCACTTGAGACGAAAACTTGGCGATTCTCACTGCTCCAAATGCACAACCGGAACAAAAGAAAGACTCCCGCTGGCTGCTTCCCGTCATCATTCTAGCGGCGTTTGCCATCCGCATGGTTGTGGTCTGCTTCACCTATCGCGGCCTGCCCGACGCGGATAAATACTACGAGCAGTTCGGCTGGGAGATGGGCTGGATTGCGCGCGCGCTGGCCAGCGGCCATGGATTCAGTTCGCCGTACTACCCCATAAGCGGGCCCACCGCCATCGAGTCGCCGCTCTATCCAGGACTTCTCGCTGTTGTCTTCAAGCTCTTCGGCATCTACTCGCTCACCTCGGGATTCATCATCCTCTCCATCAACAGCCTGTTCAGCGCCATCACCTGCATCCCGGTCTACTTCAGCGCCAAATATTCTCTCGGCGCGCGCGGCGCAAAGATAGCAGCCTGGGCCTGGGCCTTTTATCCCTTTGCCATCTACTTCTCCGCCGGCCGCGTCTGGGAGTATGCCCTGACCGGATTGCTCTTCACCACCTGCTTCTGCATCGCGCAGCGCCTTCATCACACCTCGAATCTCTTTGCCTGGCTGGGCTGGGGCGCGCTCTGCGGCGTCACCGCGCACTCCAATCCCGCGGTGCTTTCCTCGGTTCCGTTTCTGCTCCTGCTGGCGCTCTACAAGGTGCGCAAGGCGGGCGGGCGCTGGCTGCTGAACGGCGCGCTCGCCATGGTTGCTCTCATCGCCGTTCTCACCCCGTGGACCGTGCGCAACTACCGGGCTCTCGGCGTCCTCTGCCCGATCCGCGACAACATCTGGCTGGAGTTTTATGCCGACGACTTCGGCAATGCGCCCATGGATACATCCTCGCCGCCGAGCGCGGAAGGACGGCCCTACCCGGCCAGCAGTCCGGTGGAGTTGCGCAAGTATCTCGCCATGGGAGAGACGGCCTATCTGGCCGAGAAGCACGCCCTCTCCCTTGATGATTTCCGCCATCATCCCCACTATGCGTTTTTGGTGATTAAAACGCTGCGCCGCATTGTCTATTACTGGACGGGGTACTGGAGCTTCTCTGCCGAAGAATTGCAGGCACAGCCATTCACCCCGGAAAATTGTTTTTACGTCAGTTGCATTACGCTGCTGATGCTGCGCGGCATCCGCCGCTTCTGGCGCCAGAACCGCGCCGCCCTCTGGCCCTATCTGGTGCTCATCTGCATCTTTCCGCTGACCTACTACCTGACCAAGCCGATTATGGATTATCGCCAGGCGATTGAGCCGGCCATTGTCGTTCTTGCGATTGCAGGCGTGCTCCCGTGGAGACGCATCAAGCTCTGAGGCTCACTGTGTCTCTTTATTCTCGTGATATTCCATCTCGGTATTGATGGCCCAGATGTTGTCTTTGGCGGTGACGCCGTTGACGATGTTTTCGACGGCGGCCATCGCGGTCAGCATGGAGTGGTCCTGGTTGTTGTATTTGTGCATGCCGTTGCGACCAACCAGGAAGAGGTTCTCAAAGCGGTCGGTATAGTCGCGGATGACGTCGAAGCGGTCATAACTGCCAAAGTACGCCGGATAAGTCTTGGGAACGTGGACGACGTGGAAGTCTTCCACATCCTCTGCCTTGAGAATTCCGATCTTCGCCACTTCGGCGATTGCGAACCGGGCCATCTCCTCATCGGAGAGCTTCCATAAGGGGTCGGTGTCGTTGCAGAAATACTCCAGGCCGATCCAGGCCTTGTCCTGGCTGCTCACCAGCCAGGGGCTCCAGTTATTGAAGATTTGCAGGCGGCCCACAACCACGTCCGGCTCCTGAATGTAGATCCAGTTATCCTTGAGCGGAGTGCCGTCCTTCTCAGTCACAGTGAGCTTGCCGGCGAGCAGGCCGACGGTGATGAAGTCGCGATACATGAGGCCTTCGCTCACCGCGGCCACCTCGGCGGGGACCTGCGGAGAGATGGCTCGAATAAGATCGCGGACAGGCATGGTCGAAAAGAAGTAATCGCCTCCATAAGTGACCCGCTCTCCCGCCTGATTGAGGCCCTCGACCGAGACTACCCTGTTTCCTTCCACGTTGATGCGGTTGATGTGGATTTCGAAGTGGATTTCGCCACCGCCCTTGCAAACCAGATCGGCCGCGTGTTCCCACAGTTGTCCGGGGCCGAATTTTGGATAGAGAAACTTCTCGATCAGCGAGGTTTCCGTCTTCTTCTGGGCGATGTCGCCGGAGCGTTTGGGGCCGAAGGTCTTCCTGAGGAAGTGCGCCGCCACGCCCTTGAGCGACAAACCCTTGATGCGCTGGGCGCCCCATTCGGCGCTGATCTCGTGGCAAGGCACGCCCCAAACCTTTTCTGTATACGATTTGAAAAAGGTGAGGTAAAGCTGCTTGCCGAAACGGTTGATGATGAAATCCTCGAGGGAGCGCTCCTCGCGCTGGGGAAGCAACGCCGACCGCATGTAACTGGCGCCGCAACGAACGGTGCGGACCAGGCCCATGTTCTTGAACGTTGCCGCGGTCAGGCTGATGGGATAGTCGAAGAAGCGGCGCAAAAAATAGATGCGGCTCTTGCGCTGGCGGACCAGCATGACCAGGTCTTCCGTTTGAGGATCGGGAGCCGCGGCAGCCGCTGGAACATCGCGTTGCTGACCCTGATAGCGCAGTTCGCCGTCCTGGCTTGAGCCGGCCTCGACGGGAATCAGGTCGAGCCACCACCGCATCACCCGGTCCGACTTTGAGAAGAAGCGATGGCCGCCAATATCCATCCGGTTGCCTTTGTAGCGAATGGTCCGCGAGATGCCGCCGATTTCCTGGCTGGCCTCAATCAGAATGGGCTTGATGCACGAGCGCCGTTCGAGTTCTATTGCCGCGGTAAGTCCTGCCGGACCCGCTCCGATGATGATTGCAGTGCCTTGCTTCACGGCATCGCCTCGTTTCTGACGGATAAGTTTCAAGTAACAGCCAAATGCCCGTGCTCAATGGCAAATAAAAACTTGTGCATAGAAGAAATAATAAACGTCCAGTCCTTCGGGAAGACACAACATCCATTCGGCGGCCGCTGCCGCGTGACCGCCTCGATCGGCTTGGAACGAAGCGGCCACCGGCGAATCGACCGATTCAGGCTTCTGCTTCTCCTCGATGATTGGCATTGGTGCGATTGGATCGACTCAACCGTTAGTGTATCGATCGGTTGGAATGGCTTGAACAGCAGGAAGAAACAGCCCGCAGTATAACAGAGAGTTCGTAGCGGGAGCAGGTCGTGTGTTGGCAAAAGAAGCGGTATGCGCAAGGGAACCGGAATTTCTCGTAGATGTATAACCGGCATATCCGCGCAGACAGGCGCTTCGCACAAAATCGTTTATCCTGAATCTGCGCCCCGGAGGCTCCCGGATGCTTTCCCCCGCCGTCACACAGCCTGCCTAGTCACACCCGCCCCGGCGGAGCTACTGCTCTATCTCCACGCCCCGCCAGAACGCCACACACCCCTTGATCTTGCGCGCGCCCGGCTTCAGGTCGGGATAGTACCAGGCCGGCGGCACAAAGTGCCGCCGGCCTGAATGGGTTGGGTTCGTCTTACCGGATTTCTAGACCCGCGACCGAAGGTTGGTTATCCGCGCCGTCGGTGAAGACGACCACGATTTGGCCGCTGCTGTTGGCCGAGGTCGTGAACGTCTTGACCACAGCGATGTATTCTCCTCCGGCTGCGGCATATGGGTCAAAGTTGGTGAGCACATTTGTGCCGTTGATGGCCACGTTGAACTCACGACTCCCCGCCGCGGTGAAATAGGTCTCGGCGAAGTGAATCAGGACGGTGTGCTGGCTGTTGGCCACCATGCCGGGAATCGTGTAGGTGAAGACACCGTCACGCTGGGTTTGATACACCGCCATCGGCGCCGCATTGGCGCCGGCCGCGGTGGTGCTAATAGAGTGCGTGGTGGGGGTTGCAGCTCCGCCGCCGCTGTAGTCTTCATCCGCGTGAAAGGAAGCGTCGCCGCCGCCCGAGTTGCTGACTGCCGTACCTTCAAAGTTGATGGCGATGAAGTCCCCGCCGGAGCCGCCGCTGAGCGTGGTGGCTTGCGCCTGCGCCGAGGCCGACGATGTGCCGTACGAGTCAATCGCTTCCACCTTGTAGTAGTAGGTGGTCGAAGCCGTGAGGCCGGTGTTGGTGTAGCTGGGGCTGGTCACGCCGCTGGCGATCAGGTTGCCCGAGCCCGGAGTGAAGCCGCTGGTGGTGCTGCGGTAGACGTTGTAGGAGCTGACGGTGCAATTGGCCGGTGGAGCAGGCTCCGACCAGGTCAAACCGATGGCGCTGGAGGATTGGGCTGTCGCCGCCAGACTGGTTGGCGCCGAGGGATCCGCGCTGCAATTTCCCGAGGATGGCGTGTACCAACGAACGTAGTCCACCAGCATCGGTTGCGCCGGACTGGCCAGGCCGCTGGTCGATCCACCCAGGGTGCCGCCGACCGCCACATTAAAGATCGCGAACATGCTTTGATTGAATGGCCAGGTATCTCCCGAGGGAAGGCTGCTGGGGGTAATACTCAAGAACGGTGATGATGGGTTATCCACAAAGGTCTTCACATCGTTCGCCGTCCAAACTATCCCATAGGTATGGAAGGCAGTGTTCCCCGCTTGTCCGCTGGGGAAAGTAAAACGTCCTCCTACTCCGCCCCCTCCAGTCTTGGTCGTGTGAACCGTTGAAATGTCCCCTGTGGTGCCTTCGCCGTTATCAACTTGCGGGGACCAGTCCTCCATGATGTCCTCTTCGCCGCAACCGGGCCACGGAACGGTGGTGATGTCGCTGCCCAGGGTCCACCATGCGGCCCAGAGACCTTGGGTTGTCGTATTGGGGAGCTCGATACTGGCCACGAGTATGCCGTAGGTAAAGTTTTCCTTCCCCTCCGTATTCATGCGGCCTGACAGCCACGCGCCATTTTCATTGATCGGCCGGATCACCAGATGCCCGCTGCCGTCGATGTAGATCGGGGCGGTGGAAGCGCTGAACGTTGTGGGACACTGGGACGGATTGCCCGCGTATCCCGCAGGCCCGCAGTAAACTTCCGCCTCGCCGTTGCCCCAGCCGCCTCCTCCGAGGTCAAACTTCCACGTCGAGGTGTTTGGAGAACCCGCGGCGCCGTTGAATTCGTCGCACCATGTCGGAACGTATGTCGTTGACCCGACCGTAATGTTGGAAACGCCGGTACAACCGCCAGATGGTGCCGCATAGGCAACAACCGGCAACGAAGTTAAAGCGAAGATCAGCGGCGCCACAAACAGCGCGGCCACAAAGATTTGTCTCAATTTGCTTGAACCAAGTCTCATTTCATTCTCATTTCTTCTTCCGGTGGAAGATAGGCTCGACCGAAAGCACGAGCCATGGTTACAGGCCGGCGGCACAAAGTGCCGCCGGCCTGAATGGGTTGGTTCGTCTTAGCGGATTTCAAGACCCGCGACCGAAGGTTGGTTATCCGCGCCGCTGGTGAAGGCGACCACGATTTGGCCGCTGCTGTTGGCGGTGGCCGTGAACGTCTTGACCACAGCGATGTACTCTCCTCCGGCTGCGGCATAGACGTCAAAGTTGGTGAGCACATTTGTGCCGTTGATGGCTACGTTGAATTCACGTTTCCCCGTCGCGGTGAAGTAGATCTCGGCGAAGTGCAGCAGGACGGTGTGCTGGCTGTTGGCCACCATGCCCGGAATCGTGTAGGTGAAGGTTCCGTCACGCTGGGTCTGATACACCGCCATGGGCGCCGCATTGGCGCCGGCCGCGGTGGTGCTAATGGAGTGCGTGGTAGGGGTGGAAGCCCCTCCGCCGGTGAAGTCTTCATCCGCGGCAAAGGAAGCGTCGCCGCCGCCCGAGTTGTTGACCGCCGGACCTTCAAAGTTGATGGCGATGAAGTCCCCGCCGGAACCGCCGGATTGCGTGGTGGCTTGGGCCTGCGCCGAGGCCGGCGATGAGCCATACGAGTCAAGTGCCTCTACCTTGTAGTAGTAGGTGGTCGAAGCCGCGAGGCCGCTGTTGGTGTAGCTGAGGCTGGTCACGCCGCTGGCAATCAGGTTGCCCGATCCCGGAGTGAATCCGCTGGTGGTGCTGCGGTAGACGCTGTAGCCGCTGATGGTGCAGTTGGCCGGAGGGGTCACCGCCGACCAGTTCAAGCCGATGGCGCTGGAGGACGTCGCCGCCGCCGCCAGACCGGTTGGCGCCGAGGGGGCCGCGGAGCAACTGCCGCCGCTTTGCGTGGTCGCGCTGGCCTGCGCCGAGGCCGCCGATGAACCATCCCCGTCAACCGCTTCTATCTTGTAGTAGTAGGTTGTCGAAGCCGCGAGGCCGGTGTTGGAGTAGCTCGCGGTGGTCACGCCACTCGCGATCAGGTTGCCCGAGCCCGGCGTGAACCCGGAGGTCGTGCTACGGTACACGTTGTAGCTCACAGTGCAACCCGAGCCGGCAGTGCTGGCGCCCCAGGTCACGTTGATTGCGCTGGAGGAAGTTGCCGTCGCGGAAGGCGTTCCAGGAACGCTGGGAACCGAGGAGCAACTGCCGCCCGAACCTCCCCAGTTGGTTACAAAGCTGGTAATGGAGCCGGACTCCGCTACCGTGCCCGCATTATCGGCCTGGCTGCTGTCCGAGGCGAGAGTGTAGGTGATTTGGCCGCTTCCAGCCAGGAACACTGTTACCGCATGCTCAAACGTGACTCCTGCGGCGACCGGGGCGGAGATGCCGCTGTTGGCAATGATAGCTACTCCCTGACTGAAGTAGGAGTACACACCGATGCCGTAGGCCTGGTGAGTGGTGACCGCCGGCGCGACGTTGTAGGACGCATAACCGTCCACGCTGCCGTTCATCCATGCGGCCTGGCTGGGAACGTCATAGGGCATTTCGCTCTGATAGAAGATGGTCTCGCCGCCGTTGCCGTTCCATACGACCTGCTCTGCCTCGTAGTGCTCGACAGCCAGGCCCAAGGCCGTGACGTTGTCCCCGTTCACGACCAATCCGTTCATGGCGACGTTGCCGGTCCAGGAGGCGTCGGTCCCGTGGTCGGCGCGCCATGACCACATGTTGTCGATAATGACGTTGTCACTATCGATTTCCGTGGCTACGGTGGCGGTTCCCGCGGTGGCTCCGCCAATGCGGAAGTTCACATCGCTGATCGACGTGGGGTTGCTTGCATGGCTGACGCGCGATCCACCCTTTACTCCTACCTCGAGGAGTACCGGCGAGTTGACCGGACCCGCGTCGATGAGCAGTCCGGCGATTTGCACTCCGTCCACGTCGGCAACGGTAAGCGCTGCTGTTCCCGTCTGCGGAACCAGATCCGCGTAGCCCAGGCCGAGCACGACTGTCTTTGCATTGGTGACGTTGATGGCACCGCTGTACTTGTAGATGCCGGGGGTCAGAATGAGGTTTTTGCCTGAAGCCAGCGCGGAATTAATCGTGGCCAGCGAGGTTGAGGGCGTGGCGATCAAGAAGGTGCTGATGGCCAGGGAGGTGCCGGCGCCAAGGCCTCCGTTAGACCAGTCCGCGCCCGACGAGTTTGTCAGGAGGGACGGCGAGAATACAAAATAGTTGCCGCCGCTATCCACATAGAGGTAGGGCTTTTCACGGACGACCGGAGTTGTGGCCAGCGTGGTCATGGAACTGGATCCGGTGGCGAATGGGTTGCTATTCGCCGGTGCGCCGGAGACGCCGGAGAAGACGAAATTCCATACGTTCCCCGCGAAACTCGCAACAGAGCTGTTGCGGGTATACCACTGCTGCTGGGAGCAGGCGTTAACGGCCCCGGTGATCTTGGAGTCGCCGATGAATCCGCCGCTGGCCTCGCCGCAGGAGGTATTCGTCAGTTCCAGCCCGCCGTTCACCTGTACGCGCCGGAAGTCCGCTCCCTGGGAGACGCCCCATTGCAGAGTGTCGCCTGACGGGGCGGTGATTGCTATGTTCTCAAGGGAACGCCAGAAGTTGGTCGTGACGTTCCCGTTGCCATCCGTCGTATTGACCGTCAGATAGCCGTTGGTGATGGCGGTGGCGGTGGGGGACGTGCCGAGTCCGGCAGCGGACATATAGAAGCCCACCTGGGATTCGACGCCGCTGTATGTGCCGGGCTTGAAAAACACCGCATAGCGGTTGGTGCTGAACTGCGCGTTGCCGGCCAGCGTGGCCAGGGTCGTGTTGATCGACGAAATCGAATAGGTGGTGTCATAGACGTAGACGTTGGGGCCAAAGATCGTCGAGTTCTGCGCGAAGGCCGAACTGCCCCAGAAGAGAAGCGCCACGAGCGTCAGGCAAAACAGCAGCCTGCTCATGACCTTTAAGCGAGATGTGCGATTTTTCATCGTAATTCACTCCAATCAACAATCGTTTGTGAATTGACCGCGGCACGAACTGGGTGCCGGTGCGCTTAAACCGAAGCCAATTCAAAGCCAAAACCACAGCGTTCAGCCCACTTCCTGCGGAACGCGGCGTCCTTGTTGCCGATGAAGACTACAGCGGCGCCAGCACAGACACATCCAAGAACACCATGTGGTAGCTGATGCTTTCATCGGCACGGTATATTAGTGTGATCACAGATTCTTGGGGTGTCCATACCACTCTAGTACTGTATGTACTGATCTAATTCTTCGGGTGCCCATACCACTCTAGTACTCTATGTACTGATCTAATTCTTTGGGTATCCATGTTACTCTAGTACTTTATGTGCCGCCACTGCTGTCCTGTTAGAAGTTGAATAGAATCAACTGGTTGCATGGATCGTGTAAGTCGGTTTCGGCATGACATATCAGCGTGCTCGCTAATTCTTTGGGTATCTATACCACTCTAGTACTCTATGTACTGATCTAATTCTTTGGTGTCCATGGTACTTTAATACTCTATGCGCCACCCCCTTGATTCTTAGCATTCGCTGAACCTGACAATTTTTTAAAGTGGGGGGGCTGCTAAGTACAGTGACCGGGCGCCCAAGAGCCTGCCCTGAGCTCGCCGAAAGCTTGCCCTGAGCGAAGCCGAAGGGGGTTCGCCCGCCGCGGCGGGAGGCATGGGAGACCACAAACCCTGACCGCCGTCCGTTCGTGAGGGGGTACGCGCCGCCTCGATCCTATTTCTCTATCTCCACGCCCCGCCAGAACGCCACACACCCCTTGATCTTGCGCGCGATCGGCTTTGGATCGGGATAGTACCAGGCCGCATCCGGGTTATCCTTCTCGTCGATCAACAGGTTCATGTAGTGTGCCTGTCCCTTCCTGGGACAGGTCGAGGTGGTGGTGCTGGGGCGAAAATACTCCCGTTTGAGGCTGGCCTCGGGAAAATAAACATCGCCTTCGACTGTCTCCGTCGTGTCGCTTTCGGCAACGACTTTGCCGTTCCAGATTGCTCGCGCCATGGTCTATTCCGTTTAAATTCAACGCACTTGCCCCCATCGGCCTCAAATCCAGCACGAATGAGAGTAACGGATATGACACTACCAGAGATTCGCTGGCGTGGCGAGTCCGATTGCAATCTGGAAAAGCCGGAAAGCCCTGCTTCGCGTCCGCGCCCTACTTTACGTCCGAAATGGACTCGATGTGGACGCTCTTCTTCCCCTCATCGGCCGTAGCGGTCACCGTCACATGGTCGCCGTAGAACCCCTTCACCGCGTCCGGATTGTCGATCGTCCAGACCGCCTTCTTGGCCTCGTCCACAAACACCGGGGCCATGCCGCCCTCGATACACTTCTTCACACACGCCGGGTTGTCGCCAAGGTGCTTGGCGCCGCACATCGAGTCGGAGATCCAGCCGTTCAATTTGGTGGAATCGGCAGCGCGCGCCGCAATCGCCGTCAGGGAAAAAACGGCCAATAGAAGAGCAAGAACACTTTTCACGAGGAACCTCCAGGGGATTGGAAAGTCTCTATCGACTACCATCATCCTCCACTGGCCGCAATTCGGCAAGAAATTTGAAACTCAGGGTTTCGCGGGATAAGAATACTGCCCGTGCGATTCCTGCTTCGCTGGCAGGCTGTTCCGCCTGGCTTCCACATTCTTCAGCACCGCCTCGTAGCGCTGCGAAGCCGCCGAAAACCGGTTCACCAGCTCCGCCGTCTTCACCAGAAACCCCGGATTCTTCTCCCGGATCGCTTCCAGAATCGGCGCAAACTTGGCCAGCAGAAAGAACCCCTCCGCGTTGCAATCTACAAACAGCTCCGCTGAAACCGCCCCGTGCAGCACCATCGCCGCCGCCATCTCCCAGTAGGTCAGCACCTGCCGCAGCCACGCGTTGTGCGGGTCCCCGGCGTTCGCCGCCACAGCAAAAAACTCCTCGGCCGTGGCCGGCCAGAACTCGCCCGTCATCCACGCGCGAGCCTCGCGCATTACCGCTTCGGTGCGCAATTCATAGAGTCTGAGAATAATTTCTGCATCGGCAGGCGTTGCGAGCATCCGTTCCATTTGGGTTTCTCCGTTCCTCCATACTACCGGATTCAGACGGAGCGCGCTGAGCTGTGCCCCTCAGACGCCGCTCCCTATGCCGGCTGCAACTCCTTCTTCCCGCCCTTCTTCTCCACCACCGGCCCATGCGTCTCCGCCGTCGGCGGAGGCGGCGCATCCCCAATCCGCTTCGAATAGCTGCACGCCACCGTGCTTTCCGCCGCCCCAGCCGCCTTCTTTGCCCGCTTCTTCGGCGCCGTCTCGTCAGCCGCCTTCTTCTTGTTCGGGCATTCCAGATAAATCCCCGAGCGCAGCGTCTTCTCCACCAGGTACGGGCTCCCGCACTCCGGGCACTTCTTCGCCACCGGCTTGTAGTTCGACGTGAAGTCGCACTTCGGATAATTCGTGCAGCCCCAGAAGATGTTGCCCCGTCGCGCCTTGCGTTCGGCCAGGTCCCCGATGCCGCACTTGGGGCACTTCATCCCTTCAATCAGGTTCTGCTTCACGTACTTGCACTTCGGATACCCGGAGCACGAAACGAACTCCCCGTAAGCCCCCTGGCGCAGCACCAGAGGCTTGCCGCAAAGCGGGCAGTCCTCGCCGGTGGGCTGCGGCACAGCCTGCTTCTGCTGCTGCTTCTGGCTCAGCTTGCGGAAGGTCTTGCAAGGTGGGTCCTCATTGAACCCAGGGCAGGACATGAACATGCCGAACGGCCCCCGCCTGAGCACCATCACCCGCCCGCAGTTGTCGCAGTACTCTTCCTGCTCGCTCGCCTCCTGCGCCTCCGGCGTATTCAGGTCCGGCTTGCCCGCCGTATTCTCCTTGGTGAACGTGCAGCTCGATTTATCCTTCTTGTTATAGGCCGAACAGGCAAAGAAGCTCCCGAACTTGCCCCACTTCAACAACAGCGGCGAACCGCAAAGGTCGCATTTTTCGCCTGTCACCCGCTCCATCCGCTTGATGTTTTCCATGTTCTTGCCGGCGTCCTTGAGCTCTTCCTCAAAGTAGCCGTAGAAGCCGTTCAGCAGATCCGTCCACTTCTCTTTGCCCTCCTCGATATCGTCCAGCTCCTCTTCCAGTTTGGCCGTGTACGCAACGTCGAAAATGTATGGAAAATTCTTCACCAATAAGTCGCAGACCACCATCCCGATCTCGGTGGGATAGAAACGGTTGCTGATCTTGGTCACGTACTCGCGGTCCTGGATGGTGTTGATGATCGAGGCATAGGTCGACGGCCGCCCGATGCCCCGCTCCTCCAGCTCCTTCACCAGTGAAGCCTCGTTATAGCGCGGTGGCGGCTGGGTAAAGTGCTGCTCGTTCTCCAGCTTTTCCAGCTCCAGCTTCTTCACGTTGTCCAGATCGGGCAGCTTGTTGGTCGACTCGTCGTCCTCGTCCTTCTTCTCTTCCAAAACCTCATAGACCTTCAGGAATCCGTCGAAGCGCACCACCGATCCGCTGACGCGGAAATCGTATGTCTTTCCCGTCTTCGCCGAGACCGCGGCAATCTTCGCCGTCGTCACGTCAAAGAGGGCCGGCATCATCTGCGAAGCCACAAACCGCTGCCAAATCAGCCGGTACAGTTTGAGCTGTTCCTCGGTCAGGTTGCGGGCGATCGACTCCGGCGTCCGCGATGCATCGGTCGGCCGGATCGCCTCGTGCGCGTCCTGCGCATCCTTCTTGCCCTTGTACACATTGGGTTCCTTGGGCAGATACTTCGCCCCCAACTGCTTCCCGATCCACTCCCGCGCCCCCGCAATCGCCTCCGGCGCCACACGCGGCGAGTCGGTACGCATATAAGTAATCAGGCCAACTGTGCCCTCGGCGCCCACGTCGACTCCTTCATACAGCCGCTGCGCCACGCCCATCGTCCGCCGCACGTTAAAGCCCAGCTTGCTCGCTGCGTCCCGCTGTAACTGGCTGGTGATGAACGGAGCAAAAGGCTTCCTCTGCTGCTCCCTCGACTGAACCGAAACCAATGACCACTGCGCCTTATCGAGAGCCGCAACCACCGCTTTCATCGACTTCTCATCCGGAAGCGCATTGGCGATGAACTGGTCTTTGCCGTCTTTGTCCTTGCCGTTCGGGACCCGTGCCGGCTCTCCATCGATTCCGATAAAGCGCGCCTTCAGTTTCTTGTCCGCCTGCTTCTCCGGGTGCAGCACCGCGTCCAACGTCCAGTACTCCACCGGCTCAAACGCGCCGATCTCCCGCTCCCGCTCCACAATCAGCCGCACGGCCACCGTCTGCACGCGGCCCGCCGAGAGCCCCCGCCGCACCTTGTCCCACAGCAGCGGCGAAATCTGGTAGCCCACCAGCCGGTCCAACACCCGCCGCGTCTGCTGCGAGTCCACGAGGTTTTGATCCAGATCCCGCGCGTGCTGGAACGCCTCCTGCACGGCCTTCTTCGTAATCTCGTTGAAGGTCACGCGCCTAATCTTTTTCCGCTCCTTGGCCGTCGTTCCCAACTGCAGCGCCAGGTGGTATGCAATCGCTTCGCCCTCGCGGTCCGGGTCGGGCGCCAAATAAATCTCGTCTGCCGCTGCCGCCGCCCGCTTCAGTTGCGCAACCACCTTCTCCTTGCCCGGAGACACAATCAGCGTCGGCTCGAAGGTGCGATTCTCCAGCTCCACGCCAATCTCGTTCTTGGGCAGGTCCATGATGTGCCCGATCGAGGCCCGCACCTCAAAGCCCTTGCCCAGATATTTCTCGATCGTCTTCGCCTTGGCGGGGGACTCGACGATCACCAGTGATTTGCTCATTGCCATCCTTATTTACCAATCCCACTCTACCCTGTCCGGCCTGTTTGACTCACGAGTGGACAGATCGGATTCACTCCCCCGGCAGTCCGATATCCGTCTGCGTCCGGAGCCGCTCGTCCCGCTCCGGGAAAAACCACCCGCAAATGTTGCACCCTACCACGGAACCCCGCTCCGTTTCCACTTGCGAGAGATCACTTCTTCCCTTTACGTCCCATTTTTAGGGCAGGCGGAAGGGAAACATTCGATGCAGAACCCCATTTAACTGTGTGCGGAGCATGGCGATACAGGGGAATATTTGCTATACTTCAGCAAGAAGTAGCAAGTATTGCCCCATAAAGAGCGGAGTCGCCGTCATGCCGGATGTTCAAAAAATCAGCATCGCCTTGACCGGGGAGCAGCTTGGCGCCCTCAAGGCAGCCGTGGAAACGGGAGAATATGCCACCACCAGCGAGATCGTTCGAGAGGCCATCCGGGACTGGCAGTTCAAGCGTGAGTTACGCCAGGAAGACCTGAAGCGCCTGCGCCAACTATGGGATCAGGGCAAGGCCAGCGGAGCCGCCTCGCCGGTGGACTTTGAGCCTGCGCGGCGAGAGGCGCGGCAGCGGTTGGCAACTGCCGCAGAGGACGAGGCCCGTGCCAGTTGATCTTGCCTGGACTCCGCAGCCCGTGAAAATATCGATTGGCGCTATAATCACTGCAAGGATTGAGTCGCTTGCATGAAAGTACGCAATGTGCTGAAACTGATCGAGGACAACGGCTGGTATCAGGTAGCGCAGAAGGGTAGCCACCGTCAGTTTAAGCACCCTGTGAAGGTAGGCCGGGTCACAGTGGCTGGTCACCCGTCGCAGGAAATGGACAAAGGTACTTTCGGCAACATTCTCAAACAGGCGGGCTTGAAATGAAGGAATATGCAGCTGTATTCGAGAAAACATCGAATGGCTGGAGCGCCTATGCTCCGGACCTGCCGGGGTTGGGCGTGGCTGCCGCGACCTTCGCTCAGACCGAGCAGTTGCTGCGCGAGGGAATTGAGATGCACATCGATGGAATGCGCGAGGACGGCCTGCCGATTCCAGAGCCAGTTACACAAGTGATGCGCATGGCGATTCCTGCATAAGCCGGTGGGGATTGGTTGGCTCCCACACTTTTCGCGATAACTGAGAAAAGGATAGGGCACGCGATCAAGCGAACTACTCGGTTGACGCTTGCAAAAACCAGTACAGCAGAGTGCCCACCGCACAGACTGGCGCGTGCCATCGCAGTGCGCTTGGTCTCCAAAGACCGGCCATTCCGAACACAATCCCCGATAGGGATATCAGCACTCCATACCTATAGATTCTAAGCAATGTCGGGTCGTAATATGGGAATCCGCCAATCGCCTTTGCGTAGACTGCCGTCAACGCCCCAAGCATTGCGGATGCAGTGGCGAGGGCGAAGCCGATAAGGGACATAATCGAGATCAGACTTCGTTTCTTGGCCTGCTTCAACCATCGCATCCAACCCCAGACCAACGCGACGGGGATGCCGACCACAACACATATGTACAATCCCACTAACACGGAACCGAAGCTGACCATCGGATGCCTCACAGTGAACCTGTTTCCCTCTTACACTCCTTCGCCGCCAGGGCCCCATTCTTGGCGTGTCGCCGCGGCGACTTTTGCGGCTAGGGGTGGGAAAACACCAACCTCAACTCACCCGCACACCGGCTGATCTCTGATCTCTGACCCCTGACCACTGCCTTCACATCGTCCTTACGTAATTTTTCCCCGGCAGACACCGAACCCGGCCCGTAATCTCCAGCTCGAAGAGCGCCGTAAACACCTCCGAAGACGTCAACTGCGTCTCCAGCAGCTCCAGAATCTCATCGATCTGCAAGCTCTCGTCCGAGCGCAGAACCTCCAGCACCATGGCCTCCTGGGGCCGCAGAACCGGATCAGGCAATAAGGATGCAGTAGTCTCCGATTTGGATTCAGCCGGCGCCTCCGACTCCAGCTCCAGCCGCACCTGCGAAGGCAGGTCCTCCCACACGTCCTCCCAGGTGGCCACCAGCTTTGCCCCCTGCTTAATCAGCGTGTTGGGAGTCCACGATCCCTTGCTGGTCACGTTGCCCGGCACCGCAAACAGATCCCGGTTCTGCTCGGCGGCGCAGCGGGCAGTCACCCGCGTGCCCGAATTCTCCCCCGCTTCCACCACCAGCACCGCGATGCTCAGCCCGCTTAAGATTCGGTTGCGCCTTGGAAAGTTCTGCGGCGCCGGAAACGTCCCCATCGGCAACTCGCTCACGATCGCCCCGCCCGTCGCCAGAATCTCCTCCGCCAGCTTCTTGTTTTCCTTGGGATAAATCACGTCAATGCCCGTGCCCCACACCGCCACCGTAGGCATCCGCGCCGCCAGAGCCCCCCGGTGCGCGCAGGAGTCGATGCCCCGCGCCATCCCGCTCACAATCAACAGCCGCCGCACCGCCAGATCCCGCGCCAGCATCTCCGCCACTCCCGACCCATACGGAGAAGGATGCCGCGTGCCTACCACCGCAATCGCCGGCCGCGCCAGCAGGCTCACCGCTCCGCGCACCCACAGCACCGGAGGCGGATCGTAGATTTCCTTGAGCCGCTCCGGATACTCCGCGCAGCCGTAGCTCACTATCGTCGCGCCCTGCGCCGCCACCCGCGCCCACTCTTCTTCAGCCGCCTGGCGCGCCTTCCCGTCGAAGATGAACTGCGCCGCCTCGGCGGGAAACCTCAGCCCCTCCAGCGCAGTCAAGGGCAGAGTGAAAATCTGGCTGGGCGCCTCCAACGTCTTCACTGCATCCAGAATCCTCTTCGGTCCCAGCCCCGGAGAAAGCGCCAGCGCAAGCCACGCCAGCCGCTGCTCATCCAACTGGAGCGGTTCGGGCAAAACCGCGTTTTGGGGCAATCTCGTCATCGCGGGGGTGCTTCTATCCATCCATTGCCCGCGGCAGTTTTCCTCACAGGAAACCTGGACCCCGGCTCTTTTGGATTTTCGCCCACACTAGCCCTGCCGGAGTTCCATGTCAAGCCGCCGGTATTGGCGCCCCGGATTCATTCGAGACACGCCGGGGAATCCTTCGCCCTCGGTTGGTACTCTAAGAAAACGTGAGCACGACCCCAAATTCCCGCCTGCGCGTTGCCGCCATCAACTTCCTCAATCCCGCGCCCCTCATGTGGGACTTCGAGCATCCGCCTCTTTCCGCCCCGCTCGCCCTTCGCTACCAGATCGACCGCATGTCCCCCTCCGAATGCGCAGCCCGTCTGGCCTCGGGCGCCGCTGACATCGGCCTGATCCCCATCGCCGCCCTCGCCGCCACCCCGGGCCTTCGCATCCTCCCGGGCTGCACCATCGCCTCCAAAGGCCGCGTGCGCTCCTTGCTCCTGGTCCGCCGCGCCAATCAGCCCCTCGCCGCCCTGCGCGCCGTGGCCGCCGACACCGCCAGCCGCACCACCCTCGCCTACGCCCGCATGCTCTTCCACAAGTGGGGCAACCCGGACGTTCCCTTTCTGCCTATGGCCGCCGAACTCGACGCCATGCTCCAGAGAGCCGACGCCGCCATCCTCATCGGCGACCCCGCCCTCTTTGCCCTCGAAGAGCGCGCCAACCGCTTCGAGCGCGCCGGCGAACAGCTCGTCTACCACGACCTCGCCGAAGAGTGGCGCGCCGTCACCGGCCTTCCCTTCGTCTCCGCCGTCTGGGCCGCCGCGCCCAAAAACGAAGCCCAGCCCAGCTTTTTTGACGAGAGTGTCGCACAGGATTTCATCCAGTCCCGCGACCACGGTCTCCAAAATATGGATGCCCTGGTAACCGAGTGGTCGACTCGCGTCCCCATCCCCGAAGAGACCATTCGCTCTTACCTCACCGCCAACATTCACTACGTCCTCGACGAAGAGTGCATCGAAGGCATGAGAGGCTTCTTCCGCATGGCCGCCGAACTCGGCGTGCTGCCCGAATACACCGTCGCCGTCCCCGAGCTGGTGGTCTAGCAGCGAGTCGGCAAGACAGCGGGGCAGGCCGGCAATGGTTTGCATGGACGCGTAAGGGAAGAAATATTCGTAAGAATCTCGATGTAAAGCAAATAAAACCAGATGCGAAGCAAATATAAGTCGATAAATCCTGCCAATCCCCAGCCGCCGCTAACCTGCGAACTCGCGAACAGGGCCGATCCGCACCGCGGATCGGCCCGCTAACTTGCTGCCACTCGCAGGAAACCAAGGTATCGTCCGGCAAGTTAGAAGCTAGTAGCTAGTAGCTGCTTCTCATATCTCCCACCTGAGCAGCGCCGCCCCCACCGTAAACCCCGCGCCCACCGCGGCCAGCAGCACCAGGTCGCCCTTCTTCAGCTTGCCCTGCTCGATGGCCGTCTCCATGGCCAGCGGGATGCTCCCCGACGACGTATTCCCATACTTTTCTATATTGATGATCACCCGCTCCGCGTCCATCCCCAGCCGGTCGGCGGTCGCCGTGATAATCCTCTTGTTGGCCTGGTGAGGAATAAAGCATCCCAGCTCCGCCCCGGTCACGCCGTTGCGCTCCAGAACCTTCGCCGTGGCCTCGGCCATCTTGCGCACCGCAAACTTGTAAACCGCCGACCCGTCCTGGTGGATATAGTGCATCTTCTTGTCCACGGTCTCATGGGTCGAAGGATTCAGGCTGCCGCCGCCCGGCAGATACAGTGAGACGCCGCCCGACCCGTCGATCTCGTGCACATAATCGATAAACCCAATCTCGCCCTCTTCCGCCGGCTCCAGCAGCACCGCCCCGCTGCCATCGCCGAACAGCACGCACGTCGCCCGGTCCGTGTAGTCGGTCATCCGCGTATTGGCGTCCGCTCCGCATACCAGAACCTTCTTATGCGCCCCGCTCTCCACCAGCTTTGCACCCGCCTGCAATGCGAAAACGAACCCCGAGCACCCTGCCGAGACGTCAAATCCCCACGCGCCCTTCGCGCCGATCTTGTTCTGCACCAGGCACGCCGTCGAGGGGAACATCATGTCCGGCGTCACCGTGCCCACGAGGATCGCCTCCACCTCGCTGGGCTCAATACCCCGCGCCGCCAGGCACTTCTTCGCCGCCTCCGCGCACATATCGCTTACGCCCAGCCCTTTGGCCAGCACGTGCCGCTCACGGATGCCGGTACGCTCCAGAATCCACTGGTCGTTGGTATCCACCATCTTTTCGAGGTCTTTGTTGGTCAGAACTTGAGGGGGAACGTAGGTCCCGAGCGCCGAAATCTTGGCGCGCCGGCCCACCACGGGGCGAACAGTAAGGCTCAATGCATCTCTCCTTGAAGCACAACTACGGAAGCCGGGTGCCCCAGGTCTCGTCCGCCGCGGCGGAAGACCTGGGATTCCACTTCAATCAATGACTGTCATCCTGAGCGGAGGTCGCCGCGGCGACCGAAGTCGAAGGACCCGCGTTTGCTTTTCCGCTTCAACATCAAAAAAGCGCCGGGTGACCTACTGCGCCCGTACTAGCCCGTTACCGTTGCTTCCTTCCGGACCTGGCGGGATTGGCGGGATTACGTCGCGTAGGACCCGGCACTTGTCGATTTTAGCACCACGAGGCAGAGGGAACAGGGAACAGCGATCTGCTCCCGCGTTCGCAGCCATCTGAGAGTTGGCAGATTCGGAAGAGGTCGCTACAGCAGTTCACGAATACCCTATCTGTTGAAATGGTCTGTTATCGTCAACATTTGTTGGGGTACAATACAACACCATGAAGCAACATTGGTTTTGGCTACTGGCTGCATTGCTAGTCGCGTCTCAGACATGCCTACTGCAAAGATGCGAAGCATCGGCATCGGATTGCGACATTTCGCCCCGAATCATCGGCGCATTTGGAGCAGAGAACCATGCTGTACCGCCAGTCTTACTTGCCGCTGACATTCGTGCGCAATTGCTAGATTTTCACGAAGTCCGGCGCGTGCTCAATACGAACCTCGCCCCTTCCGGCGAAAGAATCGTCATCTACGACAGCGATTCCGATGCTTCCGACCCGCATCCCAAGGTGGCGTTCCTGGTTGCCGGGCATCTTGTGAAGTTGTTCAATGGGAGTGATTTTGCGCCTCGTGGCGGCGGCTTCGAGCGTTATTTGTCAAGTTGCCAATTTGACCTCGCGAGGAACCAAAAGGCGTTTGCTATTGCACTCTCAACAGCCTTCGATGGCACTGGGTCAGCTTTCGCCATCATCAAATGGCAATCGGGTGACTATCGCGTGGTATTTAAACGAATGGTCGGGCAAGGGCGCATGGAATTTGGGATTCTCAAACTTGAATTGTGGGGCCGTTCATCAGTGTTGACGGGGAGGAATGCCAATAATCCGAATTCAGCGGAATTCGAGTGTGAATGGTGCTTGCACCGATATGTCATCACGGAGTATTTGTGGCGAAATGGAGAGTACATTAAAGCTGGTTCTGTACAAACGATGAGAGCGTACGACCCGGCAGAAATCTCAGGTACCCCGCTTTCGTCAAGTGTGCGGTTAAGCAAAGGGAAAAGTCCCGTGAATAGATAGTTGGTACATAATCGCTCCGTGCCCCATCCATGCGTCTTTTTTCTGGCGCATGGGCGGGAAACCACGAACCCCAATCCAACGCTCCATTTCCATCCCCGCTACAATAAAATTGTGACCAAACCATCCCCACCCAAGGCCCCTTCCGTGGGCCTTCTGTTTGTTGGGCAAATGGGATCGCTTAGCTGGCGGCGATGGAGCCGTGCAGCCGCCGGAGTACACTTGCTGTTGGAAAGCTCTACTCCTCATCTGAAGGCGCAAACGTGAAACGCAATTTTTGGTTCTGCATGGCCCTCTTGTTCTCTATGACCTGGTCCGCCTACGGGCAGGAAGGCTCGCCCGCACCGGACGCCGGCAAGAAAACCGACGATAGCGTGAACGCCGAACTGTCTGCGGCCCGCGCCGCCACCAGGGAAAAGCGCTATGCCGACTCCGAGGCGCTGATGCTCAAGGCGACCGCCTCCCAACCCGAGGCAATCCTTCCCTGGGTCGAACTGGGCCTGGCGCAAATCGGCCTGAAGAAATACGCCGAAGCCGAAAACAGCTTCAAGATTGCGCTGGGCATCGATCCGGCCTCCCTGAAGCTGGCAAATGCCGACGACTTCTTTCAGAAGCAGCCTGACGCCCGCGGTGTCGTCGCCCCCTCCGCCACCCGCAATTCCCGCAATACCCTGGGTGGAACGGTCACCAACGCCCAAGTCCGCACCCCGGAGATTCAGGGCGTTGCCTACAGCAGCCTCGGAGAGATTTACGCCCGCACCGGCAGAATCGCCGAGGCTGAGGCGGCCTACGACACCGCGGTCAAGGCGTTTCCAAGTGATGCCGCCCTCTATCGGCGCAATGAAACCATCTTCTTCTTTCAGGTTGGCAATGCGGAGGCCCAGTTGGAGGCGGTCGAGAAGGCCATCGCCGTCGATCCTGGCCGCGCCATGCTTTACTACTTCAAGGGCCAGGCGCTTGTCTCCAAAGTCTCCGTCGATCCCCAGACGCATAAGATGATTCTTCCGCCCGGATGCGCCGAGGCTTACCAGAAGTATTTGGAACTGGAACCGAAAGGCCAGTTCGCCAATGACGCCAAGGGGATTCTTATCACCGCCGGCTTGCCCATCAAGGGCAAGAGGTAACAGTCACTCACTTGGCGGCGAACTGACGCTCGCCCGGAATCGAAGCTGTCGCGGCGCACTTCCAGCTACAATGGAACTGTGACTAAGAATTCCCCACCCACGGCCCCTTCCGTGGGCTTTATTTCATTAGGCTGCCCCAAAAACCTCGTCGACTCCGAGGTCATGATGGGCCTGCTCGACCGCGCCGGCGCGCGCCTCACCGCCCATCCCCAAGAGGCCGAAATCCTCATCGTCAATACCTGCAGCTTCATTGACGCCGCCAGGCAGGAGTCCGTCGACACCATTCTCGAAATGGCCCGCTACAAGACCTCCGGCTCGGCCAAAAAGCTCATCGTCGCCGGCTGCCTCGTCGAGCGCTACCGCGATGAAATCCGCAAAAGCATCCCCGAAGTCGACGCCGTCGTCGGCGCCGGCGAACTCGAATCCATCCTCGATGCCGCCGGACTTGCGCCCATCGCGGCTGCACCGTCCTCGTCTCCCTTCACCATCCTCTCGGGCAAAGCCGCCGAAACCAGCACGGCCCTCGAAGCCCGCGAAGGCCAGGAATCCCAAGCCGGCACACATAAGCACGTTGCGGAAAGATCTGGCTTTGTGTCAGGGCACGACTTTAGTCGTGCCGTGAGGCCTGCAAAATCGACGTGGGCTTTAGCCCCTGAGGGAAGCTCTTCCGTAAGTCGGCCCGCCGGTTCCCGCCCCGAAGGCAACCTTCGCGAGAAGCAGGGCCGCTTCCGCCGCGACGACTGGCAGGGCGCAGCTCATCTCTTGCCCACGTATCTCTACGATGAAAAGACCCCACGGGTCCTCACCACCCCCAGATCCTCGGCTTACATCAAGATCGCCGAGGGCTGCGACCACCCTTGCACCTTCTGCGTCATCCCCAACCTGCGCGGCAAGTTCCGCTCCCGCCGCTTCGAGTCGGTCGTCGCCGAAGCCCAACAGCTCGTCGCCCGCGGCGTCCGGGAGATCACCCTCATCGGCCAGGACACCACCTGCTACGGTGAAGACCTCGGCCTCAAGGACGGCCTCGCCACCCTCCTCGACTCGCTCGCCCGCATCGAAGGCCTCCGCTGGCTCCGCTTCCTCTACGCCTACCCCAACCGCATCACCGGCCGCCTGCTCTCGACCATCGCCCGCCATGACAACATCTGCAAATATCTCGACGTTCCACTCCAGCACGCCTCGCCCGCTGTCCTCAAGCGCATGAAGCGCGGCGCAGGCGCCGACCTCTTCCTCAAGACCCTCGAAAAAGTCCGCGCCGCCGTCCCCGGAATCGCCCTCCGCACCTCCTTCATCGTCGGCTTCCCCGGCGAGTCGCTCCGCGACTTTGAACTTTTGGAGGAGTTCATCGGCGAGGCAAGATTCGATTGGCTCGGCGTCTTCAGCTACTCCGACGAAGAAGGCTCCGCCGCCCACTCACTCGACGCCAAGGTCCCCAAACGCACCATCGAAGCCCGCAAGCGCCGCCTCATGAAGCTTCAGCAATCCATCTCCAGGCGCGCCAAGCAGCAGTGGGTCGGCCGCGAGCTGGTCCTTCTCGCCGAAGGTGAAAGCGAAGAGACCCCGCTCCTCTGGGAAGGCCGTACCCAGTTCCACGCCCCCGAAATCGACGGCAAAGTCTACATCAACGACTTCGGCGACCTGGCCGCCCTGGAACCCAGCCGCTTCTACCGCGCCCAGATCACAGAAGCCCACGAGTACGACGTAGTCGCCCGCGTCCTCTCCGGCCCGCTGTAAAGTGGACCCGCTGTAAAATGAAATAGTCCGATGCCTCCAAAGAAAAAATCCGTAAAGCTCCACCACTGCCCCACCTGCGGTATGCTCGTTCGAATCAAAGACGAGGACTTCCCCTTCTGCTCGGACCGCTGCCGCAAGATCGACCTCGGCAAGTGGGCCATGGGTGTCTACAAAATCAGCTCCCCCGTCCTCGACCCCGAAGTCCTCGAAGACCTCGGAGGCCTCAGCGGCGGCCAAAGCGGAGACTCCCATGACGACTGACCCTCCTTCCACGACTCCCGTCCAAAAGGGCCGCTCCATGCAATGGTGGGCCGTCGCCACCTTTTTCGGCGCAGGCTTCGGCAAGCCCGGCCCCGGCACCTGGGGCTCTGTCGCCGCCGTCCTCCTCTGGGCCGCCTACGCCTTCGCCCTCCACCCCACGCCCCACACCCTTCTCCTCGTCCTCCTGGCCGGCATCGCCCTCACACTCGTCCTCGGCATCCCCGCCGCCACCATCGTTGCCCGCGAATCCGGCCGCCACGACCCCGGCTTCGTCGTCATCGACGAGGTCGCCGGCCAATGGATCGCTCTGCTCTTCAGCCCAACCGACTGGCGACACGCCCTCATCGCTCTCATCCTCTTCCGTCTCTTCGATATCACCAAGCCCTTTCCCGCCCGCCAGCTTGAAAGCCTCCCCGAAGGCTGGGGCATCGTCTTCGATGACGTGGCGGCAGGCCTGTATGCTTTGGGTGTAGCATCGCTCCTACGCATCTGGATTTAAAGGTTCTGCTCAAATGCCCAGCTCCCGCCCCCAATCCGGCGCCGCATCCCGCCCCGATCCCCGCATCGACTTGATCGTCCCCGCCGCTGCTCTGCCCTTCGGCGAAGTCGACCTCATCGGCGCCCATCTAGGCCCGTTCACCTTCGGTCCCCCCGCCGTACTGGTCGCGGGGCACCCCGCCCACGTCCTCATGAGCCGCCCCACCCGCCTGGCCCTCCGCGTCCCCGAGCAGGCCTCTACCGGCCTGGTTGAAGTCCGCAGCCCCTCCGGCGCCAGCAATGCCGTGCCCCTCCGCGTAGCCCGCCAGCTCTCTGAAGGCCTCCATCCCGTCACCAGCCCCGCCGTCAGCCGCTCCGGCATGATTTACACCACCATCTCCGGTCCCCGCGGCAAACAAACCCCCGTGTCGATTGTTCGCGTCAGCCCCGACGGCCGCGGCACCCCCTTTGTCAGCGGCATCCTCAACGCCACCGGCCTCGCCTTCAGTCCCGGCGGCGACCTCTTCGTCACCTCCCGCGCCGAGGGCAACGTCTACCGCATCGACGCCGCGGGCGAGCCCACCGTCTACGCCAAGGGCATGGGCGTAGCCACCGGCGCCGCCTTTGACGCCCAGGGCAACCTCTTCGTCGGCGACCGCAGTGGAACCATCTTCAAAATCGACCCCCAGCGCCAGATCTTCGTCTACGCCACCCTCGAACCCAGCCCCGCCGCCTATCACCTCGCCGTCAACGCCGCAGGCACCCTCTTCGTCACCGCCCCCACGCTCTCCTCCAACGACGCCATCTGGGCCATCCAGCCCAACGGCGACACTCGCGCCTGGTTTCGCGGCCTCGGCCGCCCCCAGGGCCTCGCGCTCTCCAAAGAAGGCGACATCTACCTCGCCGCCTGCCTCCACGGCCGCCACGGCCTGGTCCGCATCACCCCCGGCGGCGACGCATCCCTCGTCCTCGCCGGAGCCAACCTCGTCGGCGTCGCCTTTTCCCCCCTCGGGACCACCATTCTCGCCACCAGTGAAGCCGTTTATGATGTGGACTTGGGCGTCGAAGGACTAAATCTCTTCTAGATTCTGATCCCTGACCCCTGACCCCTGACCCCTGATCCCTGCTTTTATGAAATCCGAAATCATCGCCGTCGGCTCCGAGATGCTCACCCCCTTCCGCCAGGACACCAACTCCCTCTATCTCACTGAAAAACTCAATGAAATCGGCGTCATCGTGGCCTTCAAGACCATCGTCGGCGACCGCCGCAAGGACCTCGTCAACGCCATCCGCGCCGCCCTCGGCCGCACTGACGTCATCGTCCTCATGGGCGGCCTCGGCCCCACGGAAGACGACCTCACCCGCGAGGCCGTCGCTGAAGCCCTCTCGCTCACCCTCCGCCGCGACGCTGCCCAGGTCGCCGCCCTCTACGCTCGCGCCGCCACCATGCGCATCACCATCTCCGACAACAACCTCAAGCAGGCCGATGTGCTCGAGGGCGCCGCCATCTTGCCCAACCCCAACGGCAGCGCCCCCGGCCAGTGGCTCGACATCACCTTCGCCGGTTACCGCAAGCTCATCCTGCTCGTCCCCGGCCCGCCCAGCGAGTGCCGGCCTTTATTCGATGAGGCCTGCCTGCCTCGCCTGCGCGCCGTCCTGCCCCCGCGTTACATCGCCAAACGCACCCTCCGCGCAGCCATGATCCCCGAGTCCCAGGCCGACAAGTTCCTCGCCCCCATCTACACCCCCTACACCGACGTCGAAACCACCATCCTGGCCCACGCCGGCGACATCCAGATCACCCTCCTCTGCTCCAAGCCCTCGCTCCCCGCCGCCCAGCACCGCGTCGACGAGCTCGCCGGCCGCATGGAAGAGGCCCTTGAAGACTGGCTCTACTCCTCTGACGGCGAGTCTCTCGAGCAGATCGTCATTTTTTTCCTCGGCCTCCGCCAATCCACCCTCGCCGTCGCCGAAAGCTGCACCGGCGGCATGATCGCCCAGCGCATCACCTCTGTTCCCGGCAGTTCCCGCTCCTTCCTCGGCGGCGCAGTCGTCTACTCTGACGCCCTCAAAACCGCCTTCGCCAACGTCCCGCCCGAGCTCATCGCCCGGCACGGCGCCGTCTCCGCTGAAGTTGCCCAGGCCCTCGCCGAAGGCATCCGTCTTCGCGCCTGCGCCACCCTCGGCCTCGGCGTAACCGGCATCGCCGGTCCCGCCGGCGCAACAGAATCCAAACCCGTTGGCCTCGTCTACATCGCCCTCTCCGACGCCCAGAAAAACGAATCCATCGAGCGCACCTTCCGCGGCGACCGCGACCGCATCCGCCAATGGACCACCCAACAAGCCCTCGACCTCATCCGCCGCCGGCTCATGTAAGTTGCGGATCAGTTTGCAGCTCCAAATCTGGCAACGGGCGAATCGCTAACGCGGAAAAGAAAAACCGTTGCATTCCACGCCACTTCGTGCCACAATTTCGCAATGCGAAACAAAACAGCGCTTTTCGCATGCGTCTTCGCATACCTCCTCCTGCTGGCGCACCTTCATTTTGCGCATGCACAGGGGTCTGCAGCACCAGCGCCGGACGCCAAAACCCCCGAAACAAAGCAGGGCGAGGAAACCAAACCGCTCAAGATAGAGCAGGTCGGGGGACCGCTTGTCGAGATCCCGGCTAAGCTGGGAGACGATACAAGCTTTGTTGGGACAGTTGAGCTCATTGCGGGCAGCGCGGTTCATAAAATCTACATGCAGTCCGGTGTCTTGAAAGGCGATCAGCGGCAGCCCCTTATTCAAACCCGGCAGGTCGCGCTTGCTCTTACAGCGGTGTTCGATCTGGATGCCGACACTCCGAAGGACGTCGCCGTCAAGATTACTGGCGTGAAGGATCCCGGCACTTACACCGGAGAACTGCATTTCTTTGTCCCAGGGAAAGGGCTAAAACCGGCAGTTACGGTCCCCATTGAGTTGACCGTGCATTCCGATCCCGCCGTGACACTCTGCAAAGGCTCCGATTCCATCACGCTTCAATTCGTGAAGTGTTCCTGCGTCGGATGCCTAATTGCCGGTTTCATCCAGCCGGAAGCCGTTCTCGCATCGCGGCTCGGCTCTCAAGGGAACTCTCAGTCTGTCTGTCTGATAAACGGCAGCCGCGAATCGTTCAGCATGAATGGAGCCCTTCAAGCGCGGGGCGTAACGAACCGGCAAATCCTGGGAGATGCCCTCAAAACAGGCGATTCAACCGCTCAAAACGTCGACGTTCAGTCCAAGTTCGTCAATGTCCCCTTAACCTTCGCCGCCTCTCCAGTTGCCGATCATTACGTCGGCAGTATCAACTTTTACTCCGCAGACAAGCTCTTAACAACGGTGCCCCTGGACGTGAATGTGAAGTCCGGGCCGCTGCTTCCTCTGCTCGCGCTGGTGGCGGGCATAGGTTTGGGAAGGCTGCTGAAATATTTGCAGGACAAGGGAAACGCTCAATCCGATTTACTGCTGGCGTTCTATCAATTGGAAAGCAGGATTGCGTCTTCGCCGCCGGATCTGGCCCTTCTCCAACCCGCGCTCGCGGATCTCAAATTGGATATCTACTCCGAGCAGCTTGATGACGCCAAGACCAATCTGGCCGCCATCCAGAACCGCTGGCAGCTCTTGAACACGCTGCGCATCCTCGAAACCACGTTGACCCCCCAAAGTGCAGACGCTGCCGTTTTGGCAATTCTGAACAGAATTCCCCCGGTCCGCCAGCTTATTGAAGCAAGGCAGGATGCGGCGGCTGAGGCTGCGGTCACCTTAATTCAGACTAACGTGGCCAATCTCCATACCGCAGCCGTCGCCGCGGCCACTCCGCAGAGGGCGTTGTTCTCGACTGCCAAATCCCAAGCGGATAGAGCCAAGGAAATAGCCAGCGACGGACTGCAACCGGCGAAATTGCGGAAGCCTCCTCTGTTTGGAGTGTTTCTCTCCAAATTGACCGGAGCGGCAGAAGCGATTCGCGCGCAAGTCACACTCTGGCTGATGCGCCCCTTGGTGTTCATACTGTTGGTGCTGGCTCTATGCGCAACGGGTTTGCAACAGCTCTACCTGAAGAATGCGACATTTGGAGCGAACCCCTTCAGCGACTATTTCGGACTCTTTGTCTGGGCCATCAGTTCCGACGTAGCCAGCCGGACTCTGAGCAACCTGAAAACGGGCTCCTGAGTGTTACGACCCAGGGCTAACATGAAAAAACTCGTAAACAGTCCCGACACTTTGGCGTGTGCACCAACGAGATCCCCCCATCATTAACGGCATTCAATGTAACCCGAACTCAATTCAGACATCGGAGGTTCTATGAGTGGTCCAATCGTTTGTTCGGCAAAGTATCTTCCCTTGGAACAACGTGTATCAGCAGCGGACAAAGCTATTCATCTTAATCCAGCGAATCGGCCGCAGGCCGAAATGCTGGCTCAAGTATTTCCTTCGTTTACGCCTACTCGCGAGCGCATAGCAGCGCTCACGACTAAGTTTTGGCACAGCGGCAAGGTTGCCCTGACTGTCAGCTTTTTGGATATCGAGGATCAAACCCTCCGCGCGAGAATCCTTCAGCACATGAATGCCTGGGACGCATCTGCCAACGTGTCTTTCACCGAATCCCTCAAAGGAGGACAGGTCAGGATAGCAACTGCCTCGGGCAGTGGCTATTGGTCTTATATTGGCACCGATATCTTTAGCGTACCTGCGGATCAGCCAACTATGAATCTGGAATCCTTTTCAATGGATATACCGGAATCGGAATATCACAGAGTGGTGCGGCACGAAACTGGGCATACGATGGGTTTCGTGCATGAACATATGAGGCAGGCATTAGTCGATTTGATTGATCCGGAAAAAGCATACCAATTTTTCCTGGAAACTCAAGGATGGAACAAGTTGATGGTCGATCAGCAGGTCCTGACTCCTATTGAAGAATCCTCTATGATGGGGACGAGTACGCCGGACGAAGACTCGATCATGTGCTATCAGATTCCGGGCACGATCACGAAGAACGGTGAGCCGATTCTTGGCGGGCTCGATATTGATCCGACAGACTATGCTTTTGCGGCAAAACTCTACCCAAAGTAGCAGCTTATGCTGAGCTGAGAACTGGCCAAACGCAATGGTAGGGCGCGCATTCGCGCCCTGCGCATCGGCATCCTGCGTCACGCCGCCCGCCCCACCCGCCGCACCCGAATCAGCTTCTCCCGCTTCCGCGTCTGCGCAATCTCGCAGGCATCGGCGTATCCATCTTCACTCCGAACGCCTTCTCGATACGCAGCGACCTATCCCCCGATAGCCCGGCCTTGCCGTTCAGCAAGCTGGACAGACTGGACAGCGCGGGCCGGGAAACTCCAAGCGCCTTCGCCGCCAACCGCCAACCCAACCCCAACATCCCCTTGAACTCCCCCGCTTAACCCCCATTATGTGACACCCATCACAAAACTCCCGCTTCCTTCGGTGCAACCATAGCGCCACAGGCAACCAAATCCCCCGGGCCTGCTCATTGACCGTCAAAAAGCTTGGAGAACGCAAGTGAAGCTTGACCCGTCCGCATTTCTCGCCGATCCCGAACTGATCCAGGCGCTCGAGAAACACGCCATCGAAGTCTCCTGTGGCGGAGACTACGTTCTCTTCAGTCAGGGAGATCCCCCGGTCGGCCTGTACATCCTCAACAAGGGAAAGGTCACCCTCTCCATGACTTCCCCGGCTGGCGACCCGGTCCTATCCATCCATGCAGGCGCCGGCTCGCTGCTCGGACTCCCCGGCCTCGTCGGCAATGAGCCCTATTCGCTGACTGCCGTTGCCGACAGCGGCGCCGAGCTAAGCTTCCTCGCGCACGACGATTTCAACGCCCTCATGGAATCCAACCCGCGCTTGTTTCTCAAGGTTTTGGAGGTGCTCGCCGCGGAAGTTCGCAATGCCCGCAAACTAGCCCTGGAACTCCGGTCGTAGCCTGCCCGCCGATTGACGCCCCGCCACCCGCCCTGCGAAACTCAGGCCAATGCAATATCGCGGAAAAGTTGAATACTCTCAGCTGCGAAAGTTCCGCGAGCGGAACACCCGTCTCTACCGGCTGGCGCACTGGCCCATCTGGATATGGGTCTTTTTCCTCGCGCCGGGCCCCCTTACCTTCTCGCTCTTTGCCAGCGGCTTTCACGGGGGCAACCTGGCCTGGCTTGCCGCGGTGCTGGCCGGCACAGGCATCGCCGCTCTGCGCGGGCAGTTGCCCGGCGCCGAACCACGCCCCTACATCCTCCGCTTTGACGAGGACAAGCCCAATCCCCTCTACCGCCGCTTCTGCTACACCTTCGCCTGGAACGCCGTGCTCAACTTCGCGCTGCTCAACCTCGCCGGCCTCGCTATCGCCGTCTTCACCGGCGTCTGGTACATGAAGCAGATTTACTACTACGCCTACCTGCCCCTCTTCACCCTCATTCTGCTCCTCGGCGCCCTGGGCAAGCTGCCCCGCGTCGGACCCTCCACCAGAACCGAAGGAACCGAGCGCCGCTACTTCTACGGCTCCGTCTGGGCCGTCACCGCCGCGCAAACCCTCCTGCTCGTCCTCTGGAAGACCCTGTGGATGAATCTGCCCCACACCCCAATCCCCTTCCAAACCGCCAACTGGATCATGCTCCTTGTCTTTGTCGCCACACTCCTGTTCATGGGTCTGCTGGCCGCTCGCGGCAAGCTTTACCGCACCCGTCCCATCCTCCCCGGCGAGTCGATGGTCTCCGACTGAAACCATGCACTCATAGGCGCGCAAGCGCCGCCTGCCCCACCGCAGGGGCCACCTGCTAAACTCTCTCTCGTCATGCTCCTCGCCATCTCCATCATCGCGGCCTCTGCTTATCTGCTCGGCTCCATCCCCACCGGCTACCTGCTCGTCCGCCTCTTTTGCCATCAGGACATCCGCCAGGCCGGCAGCGGCAACATCGGCGCCACCAACGTCCTCCGCGCCGGCGGCAAGGGCCTGGGCGCGGCCACCTTCCTGCTCGATGTGCTCAAGGGCTGCTCTGCTGTCTGGCTCGGCGCGCTGCTCGGCAGGCTGCTCGCCCCCGCTGCTTCGCCCCTCAACTTCGAGGCGCTGGCCGCACTGATCGCCGTTCTTGGCAACATCTTCCCTGTCTGGCTCCGTTTCCGCGGCGGCAAGGGCGTCTCCACCGGCTTTGGCGTCTTCCTGGCCGCCTCGCCGCTCGCCGCCCTGGCCGCCATCTCCGTCTTCTTCCTGGTTCTGCTGCTCAGCCGCTATGTCTCCCTGGCCTCCGTCCTCGGCGCGGCCAGTTTTCCTTTTTTTGCCTGGTTCATGGTCGGCGGCGTCCGTCCGCCGTTCTTCATCGCCGTCCAAGCCGCTGTCGCCCTGCTCATCATCGCCAAGCACCACCAGAACATCCGTCGCCTCTTCGCCGGCACGGAATCCCGCATCGGAGCCGGAAAAACCGCATGAGCCGCATCGTCGTCCTCGGTTCCGGCGCCTGGGGAACCGCTATCGCCCTTTCGCTCCACCGCCGCGGCGGTCACCAGATCACCCTCTGGGCCCACAGCCCTGAGGCCGCCCGCGAAATCGCCGAAGCCCATGAAAACACCCTCTTCCTCCCCGGCTTCCCCATCCCCGGCGAAATCGCCATCACCGGCAGCGAAGCCGCCGTCGCCGATGCTGAGATCGTCGTCTCCGTCGTCCCCTCCGAGTTTCTCCGCCCCACCCTCGCCCGCATCCGCCCCCATCTCCACTCCGGCCAAATCATCGTCAGCGCCACCAAGGGCGTTGAAGACCAAACCTTCCTCCGCATGACCCAGGTCATCGCCGCCAATCTCTCGGGATCGGTAGGCCGGGACTTTAGTCCCGGCAAAAATCTGGTCGAAACAACCGGGGCTTCAGCCCCTGAGGTAGACCTTTCCGAATCCCTCCCCATCGGTGCACTCTCCGGCCCCAGCTTCGCCCTTGAAGTAGCCCAGGGCCAGCCCACCGCCGTTACCGTCGCCTTTGAAGATCCGGATATCGCCGCCCGCATCCAGCACGAGTTCTCTTCCGAATCCCTCCGCCTCTACACCTCCACCGACGTCATTGGCGTCGAACTCGGCGGCGCGCTCAAAAACGTCATCGCCATCGCCGCCGGCGTCGCCGCCGGAGTCGGCCTCGGCTACAACTCCGCCGCCGCCCTCATGACCCGCGGCATCGCCGAAATCACCCGCCTCGCCGTTGCCTGCGGCGGCCGCCGCGAAACCCTCGCCGGCCTCTCCGGCGCAGGCGACCTCGTCCTCACCTGCACCGGCTCGCTCTCCCGCAACCGCACCGTAGGCCAGGAACTCGGCCAGGGCCGCAAACTCCCCGAAATCCTCTTGGGCCTGGGCGGCAAAGTCGCTGAAGGCGTCCTCACCACCCGCGCCGCCCTCGGCCTCGCCCGCCAGCATAACATTGAAATGCCCATCACCGAGCAAATGGAACTCATTCTCAACCAAGGCAAAGACCCCCGCGAAGCCATAAAATCCCTCATGCTCCGCCCCGGCAAAAACGAGCTATAGGGACCGTTCCTAGCGCCGCTCTCCTTCACCCCCCGCACCGAGCTATTCTGGCCAGCATTCGCGCGCCAACCCGCGCATGATGGTTGCGTAGATGTTCCTCCCTGGCCTCGAAGTCTCCACCAACAACAACCCTTTGCCGTCGCGGACATTCCCGCGCAGGAGATTGCCATGCAGTTTCAATTCACGAATACCCAGATCACCGTTGCCGTGGTTGTATTCTTCCTCGTCGTTGCCATCGCCTTCGGTCTTTATCGTAAATACCGCAAAACCCGCACCAGCGGCTTCCGCAATCGTTTCGGATCAGAGTACGACCGCGCCGTTCTCACGCACGGCTCCTCGCACAAAGCCGAATCCAAGCTGGCCGACCGCGAAACCCGCGTGGAAGCTCTGAAAATCCGCGACCTCGGCGCCACCGAGCGGACGCGCTTTGTCGCCGAGTGGAGCACCGTCCAATCCCGCTTCGTCGATCATCCCAAGGCCGCCGTCACTGAAGCTGACGACCTCATCAATACGCTCCTTGAGGCCCGCGGCTATCCCCAGGCCGGCTTTGAGCAGCGCGCCGCCGATGTGTCCGTCACCTACCCCCGCGTCATGGAAAACTACCGCCTGGCGAACGCCATCGCCGTCCGCCCCGGCAAAGTCGAAGCCACCACCGAAGAACTCCGCACCGCGATGATCCAATACCGCGCCATCTTCGATGAACTCATCCAGCCCCAAAAACCCAGCGAAATCAAAACCGCCGCATAACTCGAACGTTGCGGCGCAAAGGTGTCTAACCAAAGCGGATGTTCTGGAGGATCGCAAGATGGGACCACTTACGAGAGGTTTTCGATGCGCCCGCAAGCTGCGATTCTCCAGCCTCCTGCTGGTGAGCACATTCACGCTGGGAACCACCCTGGGATTCGCCGCCGGCCCGAATGCTGAGACCATTCAGGCCACCTACGCTCAGGCCGGCAGCATGATCGGCATAACGCTGACCATTGACCGCTACTCCGCTCCCTCGGACATGCAGGTTCTTTCGCAGGCATTTCAAGACGATCAGGACCGAGGACTGGCCACCGCGCTTTCAAAAACCAAAGCGGCCGGGCATTGCTCCATTACGGGGGCTCTCGGCTATGACGTCGCCTTCATCCAAACGGTTTTGACCCCAACCGGGCGGCAGATCACCTTTATCGCCATCCGCCCGCTTCAATCCGGTGAAACCACCGCGGATGCGTCGTCCCAGTCCTTTGACCTCGCGGTTGGCCAATTCGACCTGAACGACGCCGACAACTCCAAGAGCACGGGATTCCTCTATCCGGCAAGCAAGCTCGTGATCGATAAGCAGGGAGAGTTTCACTACGATCTGGCCGGCATTCCCTGGTCGCTGGTCAACGTTCTCGATTCCAGGGAGCCCCCCGGCGAGACCATAGCGCTGGGCCCCCAGGCCTCGCTTCTCAGACCTGAGAAACCACAGCCGCCAACCGCACTCCAACCCGCAACTCCGGCCGCTAGGCCGGAGTTTTAACCCCGGCAAAACCGCCCATCCACCTTGGAAATCAATGGGCGCGGCTTTAACCGCGCCTCCAGCCACCCATTCCATATTGATTTCCCGCTTTTTCTCCACCCGCTATGGCTGCACTTCTTTTTTTCTTGCGCAACAGATGGACTTCTGCTATGTTTCTGCCATTCAGTTCCGGCTGCACTCGGCCGCGTCGAATCTTCCCCTGGTTTCATCCTTCCTCATTTCTATTCTTGCCGGGGCACTGCAGTTCAGCCGCAAGGCAAACCAATCCGCTGGCAATTCGTGCCTCCCCCATCCTGAATGAGGATGCCAGCTATCCAGGAGAGATCGCATGAAACTGAAAACATTCGGACTCGTCGCGCTGTGCGCCGGTTTGTGTTTTTCTGTGACAGCGTGCAACCCAACCTTCCAGTGCGGGAACTGGGTCTTCACCGGAACGCCCGTCGGAAATGCCTTCCCCTTGACCTCCTCGTTCACCTTCAACCCTGCCGGTTGCGGCCAGAGCTGCCCTGAGAGCCAGGATGTCATGATCCAGATGACCTGGGTCTACGACGACAACACCCATACCAACATCTATGCGTCGAATCAGCCGCAGGGCGCCCGTTCAACCCCCAACGGCTGGAACATTGACCGCATCGACGGCGCGGCACACGGATACTACGGGCTGCAGAACAACGGCACGTTTTATTCCGGCTGGAACACCCCCGGCGGCCCAGGCGTGGCAACCACGCTCGATGACGAGCCAGGCGGCTGGGGAGCCAACACCTACTTCTACGCGGTCGATGTGGCCGTCTGCTACAACTCGAGTTCCTGCAACAACAAAATCCTTGGCTACTACTTCTGGAGTTACATCCTCGACAGCAGCGACGTGGGGCAGAAGTTCATCACCGCTCCGGCCTGGCAGAATCTGGATTCGGAGTTTCAGGCCGCGCTCACCGCATGGAATAACTGGGCGCCTACCTCGGGAACCGAAGTTGACGGCACCGGAACCTTTCCCCACGCCATCGCCTTTCCCGCGCTGTCGGATCTATAACCCGGAATTCGATGAGGAGATTCGCCATGAAAAGATTCACGATCGTTGCAGCATCTCTGCTCGCGTGCCTCTGCCTGGCCGGATGCGCGCGCAAGGAAAAGACCGTTCCTTTGACCGATGAGCAGAATCAGGTAAAAACCAGGCTGGAAGGGCAGATGCAGGCCGCGGCGCAAACCGCGCAAAGCTACCACGCCATGGATAACTCCGTGCTGCTGGGCAAACTGCTGGAGGAAAGCAAAGCCCAGCGCGAACCTTTCAACTCGTTAGCCTACCGGGAACTCAAGACCAGATCGGGCGTCGACTCGAAGGCCCTCGCGGCTTTGGTCAAAGACAACCCAAACGCCTCGGGACTTTTGCCCCTGCTGCTGCTCAGAAAGCTCGATAACAAGTCCTATCTCGAGCTTCCGGCGGAGCTGCGAGCCAAAGTGCTGACCGATGCGCTCGGGAGCTCGAAATTCTTCAACACCTGGGGCTTGCCGAATTTCTATCTTGAGGATGCTTCCAACGCCATGATCGAAGCGGGTCGAAGCGCCACTCCGGCCCTCAAGAAAATGCTCTCCGATACTCGTCCGGCTCCGCTTTTCGGCAGCCAGGAGGCCATGCTCTCCAAGCAGATGAAGTACCGGCTCTGCGACTACGCGCTCTTCTTCCTCAAGAGGATCGGCGGCACCGGAGATTTCCGTCTGCCTCAGACGGTCGAGGAGAGGGACGCCCTCGTCAAGACAGCGCAAAAGTAACGCGCAAAAAAACAACCGGCAATCGGCCCCCTTCTTACCCATCTCGAAGGGGTTAGGAAGGGGCCGTGCCTGCGACCTTTCTTAGCGTAAAAGCCTGTGGATGAACTCGCTCCGGAGGGAGGCCGGGGTCCCCAGCGACTCGGGGTCCCCAGCGATAGGCCTTCGTCGCTGGGGTGGAGGGACGGGTCCTTGTCGCTGGGGTGGAAGAAGGGGGTTCACCCCCCCGCATAAAGCCAACAGAATCAGCGCGAGCTTTAGCCCCGGAGAGACGCTTTGCGCCGAATTCGTCCCAAATTCGCCCTTTTCTGCAGCCTCTTCAGCCGTACAGAAAACCATCCATCCATTTTGAAAATCAGAGGGCGCAGCCGGGGACCGGGAACCCTCTGGGTCGGGTACCGTGCTCGAAGCCTTGTCTTCGAGGACACCGGCATCCCCTCGCTCCCCCCTTTCTTGCCGCCTGCCTCCACCCCAACTTGTAGCCTTCCAGGGCGGCTTTTGCCTTCAAAAAGCCGTCAAAAAGCCTCAATTTGGCCCCCAAAACACCATTTTCCGCTCTTTTTCGATATTTATATGCAACCAGTCGCTCGAATCCGCCAGGGCTATGTCTCCAGTCGCTCCAAATCCGGGTTGACCGGAACCACTGTAGACATGAAAACCGGCAACGCCGCGCACGCCAAAACTCCATTTCTGATGGCCTGGCCCTTCTCGCTTTGTCCCCAACCCGTGCCCTTCAAGCCGCCACTGCACGCGAATTCAGTGGCCTAAACCTTCCCACACCCAACGCGCGCCCGGAGCCAAAGTTTACTAATCGGTAAACGGCAATCCCTGATCCCTGATCTCTGATCCCTGACCCCTGTTCTTGCATCTACTCATCAGGAGCCCTCCCGATGAAGAAACTCCTGGCCCTCTGCCTGATCGGTTGCGCCACCCTCCCGGCGCAGCAGATTCCCGCCGCTACTCAACTCCCCGGCAGCCCTTTCTTCATCAAGCAGACCTGGATCGTCGGCGGCGTCGGCAACTGGGACTACCTCACCCTGGACCCCGCGGCCCGCAGGCTCTTCATCGCGCATGGCCCCGTGGTTCAGGTGGTCGATCTGGACACCGGCGCGCTCGCCGGCCAGATTACCGGCCTGCGCGAGGCCCACGCCATCGCCCTTGACGACACCGGCGAGTTTGGCTACATCAGCGATGGCCCGTCCGGCCAGGTCAAGGTCTTTGACCGGCGCTCATTTCAGGTGGTCGCCGCCATTCCCACCGGCTCCGCCCCCCGCGCCCTCGTCTTTGAACCCCAGAACAGGCTGCTCTTCGCCATCTGCGCCAACTCTGCCACGGAGAACCCCGCCACCCCGCAGCCCGCAACCAACCGGGCGAAAAGCCCCCCCAACGCAACCACCCGCTCTTCCCCACAGAACAAGAACCCGCAGTCTGTCACCGACCGGGAAATCAAGTCCTCAGTCACCGTCATTGATGCTCAAACCCGCCAGCCGCTCGCCGAAATCCTCATGCCCGGCAAGCTGGGCTTTGCGCAAACCGGCGGTAATGGCCAGGTGTTCATCAACATCGTGAACCGCAACCAGATTGCCCGGCTCGATGCCCAGGCCATTGCGGCGTTCTTGCGCGGACACTCCGCCGCATCCAGCCAGCCCGCAACCATCCAGTCCGTTTCAGCACCGTCCAGCCCGTCAAAGCAGTTTGCCGCGCCGCCGGTCCTGGACTGGAGCCATGAGTCCCGCTTGCCCAACTCCGCCGAGAGCCGCATGAACATTTTTGCTCTGGGGCCCGATTGCCGCGAACCCAGTGCCCTGGCCGTCGATGGCGGCCATCAGCGCCTCTTTGCCGCCTGCGGCAACATGAAGATGGTGGTGCTCAACGCCGACTCCGGCGAGTTGGTGGCATCGCTGCCCATCGGACCCGGCACGGAGGCCATCGGCTATGACGCTGGCCGCGGGCTCATCTATGCCGCCAACGGTGGCGCACAGGGAACCCTCACAGTCATCCGCCAGGACGTCACCGACACGTATTCCGAGATTCAGAACCTGCCCACACGCCAGCGGGCCCGGACCCTGGCGGTCAATCCAGTCACAGGCGAGGTCTACCTGGTCACGGATCTTCTTGGAGTGAACCTCGCTCAGCCGGGAACCATCGGCACTCTTCAAACCGCTCCCGTGAACGGCAGCTTCCAGGTGCTGGTCGTCGGGAACTGATGCCGGCGCCTTCCACAGGCTGCGGGAAACCCGCGGTTTTGAAAAGGCACGGCTTTAGACGTGCTGTAGAGCGACCAAGACAGATAGCGGCTTTAGCCGCCGAGGGGAATGCAACCGGGTGCTCATATTTTAGGCCGACTATGGCCCAGCCGGTGGCACACTAGACTCATGCCCAACTTCCAGGCCCAGCCGAGTCTTCCCACGGTGCTGCTGATTGACGACGACCTGGTCAGTCGCGAGGTCATGGCCACGGTGCTCACCATGAGCGGCTACACCGTCCACACCGCGGCCGGCGGCGCGGCGGCGCTGGAGTTGCTCGACGGCGGGAAATGTGTTCCCGGCGTGATCCTGATGGACGCGCAGATGCCGGGCCTGAGCGGAATCCGCTTGATTGAGGAACTCCGCGCGCGCAGCCAGGCCGGCGTGTTTGCCATCAGCGGCAGCGGTGCGCCGGACGATGTGGTCGCCGCCGCCGACGGATTCCTGCTCAAGCCCTTTGGCGCCGACGCCTTGCGCAAGCTGCTCGAAGAAAACGAAGTCCAGGGCGGGCACGCGGCCCAGGCAAGCCCTTCTTCCAACCCGCCGGCACTGGACTCCGTTGATCCCGTCGTCAGCCCCGAAACCCTGGCCCGGCTTCGCGAGATGATGCCCGAAGCCGCGGTTCGCCAGATCTACGCCGCCATCGTCGCCGATCTGGGCCGCCGCCTCAGCGCGCTTGAGCTTGCCATCGCCAACGGCGACGCCACTCAGGTCAGCCGCATCGGTCACGCCATCAAGGGTGGCTGCGGCATGGCCGGCGCCCTCCAGGCTGCCCGCCTCGGCGCATTGCTCGAGTCCGGCCCAAGCGAGCTCAAGGGTAACCATCTGGATAACACCGCCAGGTTACTCCGCGATTTGCGCGCCGCCACCCGCCGCCTGGAGCGTATGCTGGAGACAGAATTCCCAGTGTAGGGAATGCCCCTTCCATGTCCCCACTTCAACTTCGTCGCCGGGGCTGGCAGGCATCTGGAGGTTAGCCGTTCAAATGGAACGACCGATCCGAATTGTGGTGGCGGACGACCATCCGGTGGTCTGCATCGGTGTACGCAACATGCTCACCGAGAAAGACGGTTTTGAAGTGGTCGGCGACGCCTCCGACGGCGACGAAGCCATCACCCAGACCCTCGAGCTCGAGCCCGATATTCTGCTTCTGGATGTCCTCATGCCTCGCCTGCCCGGCCTCGAAGCCATGCGCGCCATCATGAACGGCACGCCCACGGTCAAGATTCTCCTCCTCACCTCCACCATCACCACCCAGCAGATCATTGAGGCCCTGCACATCGGCGCCCGCGGCATCGTGCTCAAAGACGCCCTCGCCGGCCATCTGCAAACCGCCATCCGAACCGTCATCGGCGGCGACTACTGGATCGGCGGCAAGCGCGTTGTCAACCTCGTCTCCGCACTCCACGACCTTATGCAGCAGGCCGCCCTGCCCCAGCGCCAAACCTACGGCCTCACCCCCCGCGAACTCGAAGTCGTCGGCGCCATTGTCGAAGGCTGCAGCAACCGCGACATCGCCAAGCAGTTCAGCCTCAGCGAAGAGACCGTCAAGCGTCACCTCTCCAACGTCTTCGACAAAACCGGCGTCTCTACCCGCCTCGAACTCGCCCTCTTCGCCATCGCCCACCAACTCGTCACCCCGCAATAGCTGCTGCAGCTTTCCCAGCCAGTTGCATCGCGCCGCTCACCTGAGCGCCTCGGAAACCTGTCCGCCAAAGATGAATGTTCCCTTGTCCGCATCTCCAGCATCCAAGCACTCGACCGGATTTCCTGAAGGAGGGGCTTTCGCCATGAAGATCGCTTTTCTCGGACTCGGCAAGATGGGGACGCCTATGGCCCGCCGCTTGCTCGCCGCCGGCCATGAGCTGACCGTGTGGAATCGCACCCGCGAACGTGCCGAGGTGCTGGCCGCGGAGGGAGCGCGGGTCGCTTCCACTCCGGCCGAGGCCGCACTGGGCGCCGAGGCGCTGCTGACCATGCTCTTCGACGATGCGGCGCATGAAGACGTGTTCTTTGGCGCGGAGAGCTTGTTGGAGGCGCTTGCGCCCGGCGCGCTCCACGTCTCGCTCTCGACCATCAGCGTCGCGCTCTGTGAGCGCCTCACCGCCGAGCACGCCCGCCGCAACCAGCCCTTCGTGGCCGCCCCCGTCTTCGGCCGCCCCAGCGTCGCCGAGGAGGGCCGACTGTGGATCGTCGCCGCCGGCTCGGACTCGGGGCTAGCCACCGCGCGCCCGCTGCTCGAGTCCCTCTCCCGCGGCATCTCCGTCATCGGCGCCGAGCCGCGCCAGGCTCATGCCGTCAAGCTGGGCGGAAACTTCCTCATCAGCGCCATGATCCACTCGCTTGGCGAGGCCTTTGTCTATGCGGCCGCGCAGGGCATCGACCCTGAAACGTTCCTCGTTACCGTCAACAGCGCGCTCTTCCAGTCCCCGTTTTACGCGGCCTACGGCCAGGTGATGCTGCACCCGCCGAAGCAGCCCGGCGCCACCATCGAGCTAGGCGCAAAAGACCTGCGCCTCCTCCGTGAAGCCGCCGCCAGCCGCCACATCAGCCTCAGCCTCGCCGACAGCCTTACAGAAATCTTTGCCCAGGCCCAGCAGGCCGGCCTCGGCCACGAAGACTGGGCGGTGGGCCAGTACCGCATGGCCCAGCGGCGGGCTGCGTTATCTTAGGGGTCCGTGATCAGGCTCTAAGATAGAAACATGAGTCTCAAGGAAAAGATCGTTTTCATCACCGGAGCCAGCTCCGGCATTGGCGCGGCCACCGCGCTTGCCTTTGCTTCCCAGGGTGTGCGGCTGCTGCTGGCGGCCCGCCGCGCCGGAAAACTCGCCCAGGTGGCCTCTCTCGCCCTGGAGCGTGGCGCAGCCACCGTTCACTCTATCGATCTCGATGTGCGCGACCACCGGGCCGTCCAGAACGCCATTGACACGCTCCCGCCGGAGTGGGCGCAAATCGACGTGCTGGTCAACAACGCCGGCCTCAGCCGCGGCCTGGACAAGCTCTACATGGGAAAAATCGAAGACTGGGACGAGATGATCGATACCAACATCAAAGGCCTGCTCTACGTCACCCGCGCCGTCGTCCCCGGCATGGTGGTGCGTGGCCGCGGCCACGTGGTCAACCTGGGTTCCACCGCCGGCGAGTTCACCTACCCCGGTGGGGCGGTCTACTGCGCCAGCAAGGCCGCCGAGCGGGCCATCAACGACGGCCTGCGCCAGGACCTGCTGGGAACGCCGGTCAGGGTCACCAGCGTGGACCCCGGCATGGTGGAAACCGATTTCAGCCTGGTGCGCTTTCGCGGGGATGCCGAGCGCGCGGCCAAAGTCTACAAAGGCGTAACGCCGCTCACCCCTGAAGACGTTGCCGATGCCATCCTGTGGGCCGTCAGCCGGCCGGCGCATGTGAACATCGCGCGGGTATCGTTGACCTCGGTGGATCAGGCCAACTCCCTGCTCTTCCACCGCAAGCCGTAGCGGCAGGCGGAGAAAATTCCGCCCAGGGTGGTTGAACTTAGCCCATCGCCTGAATCTGCGCTTCGATCTGGGCCAGTGCTGCTTCCAGCGCGGTGCGCCGCGCCGGGTGCGTGGTCTTCTGCGAAAGAATATTCTCCCGTTGCAGGTTGAGCGCCTGCTTTTGTCGTTCCCGCACGGTGCGGTGCTGTTCCGCCACCCGCCGCGCGTCCTCGCTCACAAATTCGTTGCCGGATTCGACCTCCAGTTGCTGTAAGGTATTTGCCATCTGCTCCTCCACGGATTTACGTTTTGAACCACGAGCCATATCTTTATTCTACGAGGGTTTCGCCGCATTGCATCCCGCGGACTGAAGATCGTTGCATCCCGGTACTCAAGATGTTGTCCGATACAGGTGGAGGATGCCCCATGAAGGCTTGGCAGATTTCGTCGTTCGGCGTTGATTCTTTGGAGTTTGTGGAGCGGCCCACGCCCTCGCCCGGCTCCGGCGAAGTGCTTGTCCGGGTGCGTGCGATTTCTTTCAACTATCGCGATCTGCTCATGATCAAAGGCCTCTACAACCCAAAATTGCAACTCCCCCGCATCCCCTGCTCCGACGGCGCCGGCGAAGTCGCAGCCGTCGGCGAAGGCGTCGTCGCGTGGAAGCCCGGTGACCGCGTTGCCGGCATTTTTATGCAGAATTGGCTCGACGGCGCACTCACCCCGGCCAAAGCCAGGGGAGCCTTGGGCGGCGACATCGACGGCATGTTGGCCGAATACGTCGTGCTCCACGAGACCGGCCTCGTCAGCCTCCCCGAACACCTCAGCTTCCAGGAAGCCGCCACCCTTCCCTGCGCCGCCCTCACCGCCTGGAACGCCCTGGCCGCAGGCAACCTCAGGCCCGGAGCCAACGTCCTCATCCAGGGAACCGGCGGCGTCTCCATCTTCGCCCTCCAGTTTGCCCGCCTCCAGGGCGCGCGCGTGCTCGGCATCTCCTCCAGCTACGAAAAGCTCGACCGCGCCTACACTCTGGGCCTCGACGCCGGCCTCAACTACCGCGAAGACCCCGAATGGGACCGCTGGGCGCTGGACCAGACCGGCGGCCAGGGCGTCGACCTGGTCGTCGAGGTAGGCGGCGCCGGAACCCTGTCCCGCTCCCTCCGCGCCCTGCGCATCGGCGGAGTCGTCGCCCAGGTTGGCGTGCTCTCCGGCCCCGCCGATCCCGTCTCCTTACCCATCGCCTCCATCCTCCACAAACAGGCCCGCATCCAGGGCATCTATGTCGGCTCCCGCAAAGACTTTGAGGAGATGAACAAAGCCATCTCCCTCGCCGCCCTCCGCCCCGTAGGCGAAAACTTTCCCTGGTCCCACGCCCGCCAAGCCCTCACCCGCATGGAAGAAGCCACCCACTTCGGCAAACTGGTGCTCACCGTGGCGTAGGAGGCTGGCCGGATGCGGGAGTGTATCCGGAGGGCGCGGAAGGCGCGGCGGCCGACGATCCGGCGAGGCTGCTGGAGGGTGGACTGTGAGGGGGAAGCTGGTGGACACGAATGCAGTTCTGCTGGCGATGGGCCGGGGGTTGGTCGAGTCGGTTAAAGCAGGGGCGTTTAGCAGGACCTATCCCGCTGATTCAACGCCACAGTCGTTTCCAAAGCCACTGCAATAACCCTTCTTTTGTGACTGCCTTGTCCATGCAGCCGGAGCTCTCTGATTTGCTGCGATCGTCCATTGCCCCGGGACCTCCGAAGTACTCCTTTTTTGCGAGGCGGTCCGCCGCTCTACCGGCCTCAATCTCCCCGGTAGACCAGAGGGTTGACCATTGCACTGAATTTGCTCTGATCCAGTAATGAGACCTGCACTCGAAGCCCCAGTTTCCTATGGATGGGTAGAGCGTTATTGACCTCCCATCAAATGTCAGTTTCCAGTCTGTCGGGCTAAGTGGCGTAACGACTTCACTCCCGCATCCACAACAGCATTTGTGGATGACTACTTCGTGTTCCATGGAGACGTAAAGCGTTCCCTCCTCCAAGGTCTCAGGAATGAATTTGACAAATTTGTGAGTGAGCTTAGTTATCCGCTTCATGCGTGTCGGTCTACATTCGTCAGATGATTACCGTCGATGGTGTACGTGCTGTTGTGTTCTCGTTCCAGGTCGCGGTAGAACCCACATAGCTTTTTCCATTTGATGACTGCCAGCGCCGCGTTGAGCGCATTCAGATCGGCGATTTGAATGTTGCTGGCGTACTCTCCACGATCATCTGCCTCTGCAAACGACACTCGCTTGCGAAAATGCTCTCGCTGCTGTGGCGTGCTGGCTGTTACCCGCAGAATGCCGCCGAGTGCATCATCGGTGAGGTCGACACCCATGCCAACGTCAATAAAGGAAATGCCAAACTGTTCCAGTCTTTGAACCAGCAGTTTTCTCGCTGGGCCGTTGTCAACACAGAGGAATACAAAATCCATCCCCTGGAGGATCTCTGTGTTTGCCTCTGTCGCGTGCGCCTCGTGGTCGATGATGTTGCGATGCATTTTGGAGTAAATTGCCTTAAAGTAGGCCGCCTTCCGTGGCTTCACTCTAAGGTCTTCGAGCGATGGCGCGCCGGGTGAACGAAACGCGTTGTGCGACAGGTACTCGTCGCCGTCATAAATGTGAATCTCTCTCACAGGGGTTTTGGAGACAAGGTCAAGGACGTAGGAGCCCGTTCCGCCCAACCCCACAATTGCGATCTTCCTGCCCTCCAGTTTTCTTGTCACGCCCGTGATTTCGGCTCGGCTCGACGCGGTGTCGATGTAATAAAAAGGCGAGTCGTCCCCCTCCTCGGTTGGGATGGGCGGGAAGGTCTGGGCAGTCACCGAAGGGTCAATCGCGATGGCGGGGCCAGACAGGATTGCAATATAAGCCGTCACCTTGTCGTAATAGTCTTCGTAAAATCCGGTCGGTGTAGGCTTTGCAGAGAAGGTGAGGTTGGCCGGGACGCCATCGGGCGGCCTGCTGGGATTCTTGATTTGTTCAATCTCCCGTCCATCGGCGCTGCATGGTTGGTCACCGCTGAAGTACGCAACATGAGTATCTGGACGGACGGTCACGTCCCCCGCAAGCGTGAGTTTGGAAACGAGGGCGCCGCGTTTGATCGCTTTGCATGAATTCACATAGGGGATATCCCGTACCACTAGATAGCTGGCATCGATCGCCAAGTGATAGCCCTCGTCGCGGAGCCGCTTGAGGTCAGGACTACGATCTATCAGTTGCTTTGACATTGAAGACCATCTCATTCTTGATCCAGACCCGTTCGCCTTTCGACATCACGCCTTCGGGGTTTTGGTGAGGACCGTGCCGGTAGGTGACCGTGATCACAACATTTGGACCGCTGGGGACCGGGTTGAACGCGAGTGCGACAACCTCGTCGAATGTCAACTCTTTTGGGGTGACCTCCTTTTGGCGGCCGTTCACGATAATCGTGAACTCCCTTGCCTGGGCGGGGCCACTGTGAAAATGCTCGAATTCCGTCAGGTGGAAGGGTTCGGCTCCATTTGGGACCGCTTGATCTTCCCGGTCGCCTCTCATTTCACGGTACAGCTCGAACCCTGCCTGGACTTTGCCGAGGCCGTATAGTGCCTCTCCCGTGGTTGGATTTGGCGACTCGTGCCGCCTCTGGTCGATAAAAATCTCGACGTGACCGTGGTGTCTCTCACGGTGTTCGCCCTGCTCGTGATTCTCCATATTGTCTCCTTCCCGTAATGGGATCGTGTACGCGAAGTTCTCGCATACGAGAATTATGGATCGAGCTGGCTGTATTGTCAACAATAATTTCTTGCCAACGGGAATTGGGGTATGGTATACCTGCAGACATGGAGGAGATCCATGCCAGAGCCAGTAGACGTGGAGCGCCTTGGGCAACGTCTTCATCGGGCACGCGAGGAGCGGGGACTCACCCTGGAACGGTTGTGGAAAGAGACCGGAGTGAGCATTGCCACACTATCCAGAGTCGAGCGAGGGGGATCGAAGGAGATTGATGGTGGAACCCTGGTACAGCTCTGCCGATGGATGGGTGTTCGACCTGAGGAGTTCAGACCGGGGGCAGAGCCCCCAAAATTGCCGGGCCGGAAGGCGCCTGCGGGCACTCCTGAGGCTGTCGAACTGTATCTTCGAGCGGATAAGAACCTTGACCAGAGAACCGCAGCGTTGCTTGCGGATATGTTCAAAGCAGCTTATGAAAGGTTAGCGAAAGAGTAATACTCAGGGAGACCGCATGGCATTTCTTCCATTCAGTCCGCGAGCGCAGGCGTGGGAACCCATCGCAACGCAGCTTCGCCGCCTGGGTGCCGTCCGGAACGGAGAACTTATAGTTCCGGCGGTTCTGGCTGAGCGGATTGGTTTGTGCCTTGTAGACGCTAACTGGGCGCTTGAAGATTTTTGCAAAGCAGACCGCGATCATCTACTCGTGGTCGCATCCAGCAGATGGTCGGGGGGCGTCCTACCGAAGCCACTGCCAAACGGCAAGTGCATTTGCATCGTTAATCCAAACCACGACAGGCGTAGGAACAAAATCACGCTGATGGAGGAGGTTGTCCACATGCATCGGGGACATAAGCCCTCCGGCCTTCGGGACGTGATGCCCGGTCTCCGTGTGCGCGATTACCACAAAGACCACGAGACGGAGGCTTATGGCATTGGTGCCGCCGTTCTCCTGCCATGGGACCAGTTTTACCACGGGCTAGACGCCGGAACTCCGGTTGCCGAACTGGCCGAGGCGTTCGATGTCACGGAGGCGCTGGTTCAATACCGAATAAAAGTGACCGCTGCCACGAACCTGCACCGCAACCGCTTAAATCAGCTTGTAGCTGCTGGTAAGCGGCAGCCAGTGGCGATGGTTGGCGCTGTCAGTATTCACTCGCGGCGCAGTGCGGGGTGACTTAGGAGTTCGTCCCGGCAAGCCGGCATCTTGGATCGCCTTTGAGACCCTAAAACCGGTCACCGCCCGGCCCGCCTGCCCCGCGTCCACCCATCCCGGCTTCCCCAACCGATCCGGCCCAAAACCGCATGGCCGATTCCGGAACGGGCCTGGTCGGATGGATTTGCGCGTGATGGGCCGGAGGGACGTCGGACAAAAACCTTTCCCCCCACAGTCGGCGCAAACGCGAAAATCTACCGTGTTTTCAATCCCTTACGCCGGTTTCCCGTTGCATTTGTGCGCATTCCACGAAATCGCTGTTCAATTCCCTACAACCTTTCATTCCAATTCGCAACTTTTCCCGGTGCCAATTCGCCAAATCGCACCGCTGGAAAAGTTAAGCCCTCCAATTTCTGCAACCATCGGTGCGAACATTTGCGCAAAATCGCAACCCTTGAGGCGAACATTTGCGGCTTGCTGCGGAACCATCCGGGCCAACATTCCGGACCGCCGCGGCGGACGGTCGCGCCCTGGCACTCGCCGCGGCGAGCGGACTTTTGAAACACGCTCCAACCGATCCGGCCCAAAACCGCATGGCCGATTCCGGAACGGGCCAATCAAAAATCCGCGCCTCGCTTTTGGCGGTTTTTTCACCGCCGCCCTGGGCATCCGGACGTATGGTTTGAACAGCGCCCCAGCAACGGGAAGCCCCGGTCTGCGCGGGGAAACGAGGTGTACGATGTCGGAAACTCCTATCGCCCTATCGCCGCCAGTGGGATCGATGAAGGACCAGAAGACGGCCATGACCGCGCACGCCTTGGCGCACTCTTTCCTGGACAACCTTTTCTTTGTGCAGGGCCGCTCCCTGGAGCGCGCCACGGTCAACGACCTCTACATGGCCCTGGCGCACACCGTGCGCGATCGCCTGGTGGAGCGCTGGATTTCCACGGTCAAGAATTACCAGGCCCAGGATGTGCGCGTGGTGTGCTACCTTTCGGCCGAGTTCCTGACCGGGCCGCATCTCGCCAACAACCTCATCAACCTGGGCATCTACGACGAGACCGAGCAGGCCATGCGCGAACTGGGCCTGGATCTGAATGTGCTGATCGAACAGGAAGAGGAGCCCGGCCTGGGCAACGGCGGCCTGGGCCGCCTGGCCGCCTGCTTCATGGATTCGCTGGCCACGCTGGACATTCCCGCCATCGGCTACGGCATCCGCTACGAATATGGCATCTTCGATCAGCAGATCCGCGACGGCTGGCAGGTGGAGACCACCGACAAATGGCTGCGCCTGGGCAATCCCTGGGCCCTCGAGCGCCCCGAAGACGCGTTTGAAGTGAAGATGGGCGGCCGCACGGAAAGGCGCGCCGACGCCAATGGCCGCCTGCGCGTACTTTGGACTCCGCAACGCGTGGTCCGCGGCATCCCGCACGACACGCCCATCCTGGGCTACCGGACCAACACCGCAAACACCATGCGCCTGTGGTCGGCGCAGGCCGTGGAGAGCTTCGATTTCGGCGCCTTCAACACCGGAGACTTCTTCGGCGCGGTGGCCGACAAGGTGGCGTCAGAGAACATCTCCAAGATTCTTTACCCCAACGACGAAGGCTTCAAGGGCAAGCAGTTGCGGCTGGCGCAGCAGTTCTTCTTCGTCTCCTGCAGCCTGCAGCACATCGTGAAGATTCAGGCGTCGCAGAACCGCCCGCTGGCCGAACTGCACCGCAACTTCGCCATTCAGATGAACGACACGCATCCGGCCATTGCGGTGGCGGAGCTGATGCGGCTGCTGGTCGACGAGCACTCCATGGAGTGGGACACCGCGTGGAGCGTCACCCAGCACACCCTCTCCTACACCAACCACACCCTCATGCCGGAAGCCCTTGAACAGTGGCCGCGCAATCTCTTCGGCTCCCTGCTGCCACGGCATCTTGAGATCGTGGACGAGATCAACCGCCGCCACCTTGAGGACGTGCGGCAAAAGTTCCCCGGCGACGGCGAGCGCGCCCAGCGGCTTTCCCTGATCGACGAGAACGGCGAAAAATACGTGCGCATGGCGCATCTGGCCGCCCTGGGCAGCCACGCCATCAACGGAGTGGCCGCGCTGCATACCGAGCTGCTCAAGACCCGCGTGCTGCGCGACTTCTACGAGCTGACCCCGGAAAAATTCAGCAACAAGACCAACGGCGTCACGCCGCGGCGCTGGATGGTCCTGAGCAATCCCGGCCTCGCCCAACTGCTCACGGCGCGGCTTGGCTCCGGCTGGGTCCACGATCTTGAAAAGCTGCGCCGGCTCGAGCCGCTGGCAGCCGACCGCGAGTTTCACGACGAGTGGAGAGCCATCAAACTCCAGAACAAGGCCAGGCTATCCAACTACATTCAGGACCGCCTCTCGATCGCCGCCGATCCCGAGTCCATGTTCGATGTGCTGGTCAAGCGCCTGCATGAATACAAGCGCCAGCACTTGCAGATCCTGCACATCCTCACGCTTTTGAAGCGCATCCAGCACGATCCCGGCGCGGAGGTGGTTCCCCGCACCTTCCTCTTCGGCGGAAAAGCCGCTCCCGGCTACCGCATGGCGAAACTCATCATCAAACTCATTCATTCCGTCGGCGAAGCCGTCAACGCCGATCCACTGGTGCGCGGCTGCCTCAAGGTCGTCTTTCTCCCCGATTACAACGTGAAACTCGGCCAGCGCGTCTACCCCGCCGCCGACTTATCCGAGCAGATATCCCTCGCCGGCAAGGAAGCCTCCGGCACCGGTAACATGAAGTTTGCTATGAACGGCGCGCTGACCATCGGCACCCTCGACGGCGCCAACATCGAGATACGCGAAGAGGTGGGCGCGGATAACTTCTTCCTCTTCGGACTCACCACTCCCGAGGTCGAGCGGCGCAAGCGCGAGGGCTACAATCCCCGCGACTTCTATAACTCGAACGCCAATCTCCGCGAGGTGCTCGACGCCCTCTCCAACGGCGAACTCTCCCACGGCGACAAGACGCTCTTCGAGCCCCTGGTCTCCTCGCTCCTCTTCGGCGACGAGTACATGCTGCTGGCCGATTACCAGTCCTACATCGATTGCCAGGACCGCGTCAGCCTGGCCTACAAAAACACGGAAGAGTGGACCCGCATGTCCATCCTCAACGTAGCCCGCATCGGCAAGTTCTCCTCCGACCGTTCCATCCGCGACTACTGCGCCGACATCTGGAAAACCTGGCCGGTGAAGATTCAGTTGTAGGGAACCTCGGGCCGACTACCGGAGGATTGAATTGGGAATGCGGCCAAGGCCGTATATAGTTGTGCAATATTTTGGTCCCACTTTTCCACTCCCGTGTGGCGTAATATGTGCGGGTACTCAATCTGAACTCGGATTGGCCTACGAAGGAGGAAACCAAATGCCAAGATACGACGTAGCGCATATCCACGAGCAAGGAAATGACTTAATCATCATCCCGCTGGAATCTTCGTTCGGGATGCAAAGCCAAGCCGCCCAGCATCAAACTGTTGACGAACTTCAAATCCGAGCTAATAGTGCCGGGTTGAAAGGGACCGTAGTTCCAGTGTGGAGTTCGGGAGGACCGATGGCATTTCTCGCACCTCCCAACTGGCACCCATTTTTTTGCAGCATCAACCTCCAGTTCGTCGCAGCGAACATCAACAAATATATTTCTTGGTAGGGAATGCCCCAAGGAAAGGTAGCTGAGAGGTGGTATGAGCGAAGGCGAAGATCAGAAAGAGTTCAAGAAGGAAATCGACGATACGTTTACGACGATCAACAGGGATCAAGGGGAGTACGACAGGCAGCTCTTGACACTATCATCAGGATTCCTGGCCGTTTCCCTAGCATTTATCAAGGATGTTGTACCTCTGAAAGACGCAGAATTCCTCCCAATTCTGTACACTGCGTTCATTCTTCTCGGGTGCTGCATCATGCTCGTCTTGTTCTCCTACCAATTCAGCATTTCGGGCCATTTGAAGGCTAAGGAGTATTGGGACAATCGGCTGGCCGGCAACGAGAGTGCGGCATTTCCGCTCAGGCACGCCAAATTCGTAAGGTGGGTCAACTGGATTCCTGGAATCCTGTTCGGTTTGGGTGTATCTTTGCTTGTAATCTTCGTAATCTTAAATCTCCACCACGAGGCGAAAACAATGACAGAAAATCGAGTTTTCATCACCAGCGAGGGGGCATACATGAAAACCCCCGTTGGTGTCGGAACAGAGGATAGGGGGTCTCACATCAAGGTCCCGACGCAACCCGCACCCAAAACACCGAGCCCAAGCACTGGGGGGAGCGGAGAGAGCGGCCAAAAAAAGAAATCCTAGCGATATGGAAATGAGGAGGCTCCGATGAGCAAGGCATCGACAAACAAGGGAGTGCCAGTTGGGAAGGTTAGCGGCGGATCGATCATTAAGACCCCGCCCGCGAAGCCAACTGGAACTGGTCAATCCAAACCGAAGAAAGACTGACCGAGGCCCGTCGACAGAAGCACCTCAGGCAAGCCGTTGCGCGATAGTCTCGTCCAAAATCTCCCGCACGGTCAGCGGGATGATGACGATGTGCTCGCGCCGGAAGAATTGGTCGATCTCCCGTAGAGCGTCGCTGCTGAAGTCGAAGCTGACAAAGAACCCCTTCTTCCGCTTCATCCGCATCATCGCTGCTTCAAAGTTGTCGATGTCGGGACGGCCTGTCTTGTCCATCTGCTTCACCTGGATTGGATACCAGTCGTCCATGAAGTCAAGCTGTCCGGCTTCCTTCCCGGCAGCGGTTGGCTCGGAGCCAATGGGATAAATTCGACCGTCTATTCCCATGTCGCCCACCTGCGTCTTGTTCGGAATGCCGCCTAACGCGATGACGGCCCAGTTCTCGAACTCGAACGGCGGGATCGCCCGGAGTTGCTTTTCAGTCCACGGCAGGTCGCGCACCACAAACCCCTTTCCGTGAAGCCAATAGCTCTCGTCTTCGCGTAATTTGCAAACGTCACGCAGCCGCTTTGCCATCACGCGGCAGGCGGTGGGGGAGATGTCGATTCCAATCCATTGACGATTGAGGGTCTGCGCGGCAACCAATGCTGTTCCGCAACCGCAGAAGGCATCCAGAACAATGTCGTTTTCGTTGCTTGATGACTGAATTATTCGTTCCAGCAGAGCCAAAGGTTTCTGAGTAGGATAGCCGAGACGTTCGCGTGCTTGTGAATTCAATGGCGCAATATCGTCCCAAACGTCTTGCAGGGGGCACCCCGGCATCTCGTCGAGGTAACGCTTAAATTCAGGCATTCCGCTACGAGTATAGACGAGCCTTCCCTCAGATTCAAATGCTCCCATTTTTTCTTTAGAGAAGGCCCAGTACCTCCCCTTATAGGGACGGACGCCCTTCCACTCGTACGAGGTGTCACCACCAGGTTTATTTGCCGTAAGATTATCCTTCCTGTAGCGCCTGCCCGTACCCTCCTCAATGTGTCGGTAATGACTTTCTATGTAGCCCTGGTCGTAAGGGAGGTATTTCGCGTTGAATGTTGCCTCGCCACCGCCGGTATACAGAAAGATCACATCGTGAATCCTTCCAAACTGTGTTGCTCCTTGCTTGGTGTCGCTATGCGCGCTGCTACGCTTCCAAACGATTTCGTTCTGAAAGTTGTCCTCGCCAAAAACCTGATCCAGCATCACCTTGACGTAATGGCTGGCGTGCCAGTCGCAGTGATAGTAAAAGCTGCCGGTCTTTTTGAGAACCCGCGCCAACTCCACGCAGCGGGGCCGCATGAACTCGATATAGGCTTGCGTGGATTCGTGACGGTCGTCAAAGGACCGCTTTTCCTTCGTCTCGCCCCAGAAGACCTCGTAATTTCGGTTCGAATTGAATGGCGGATCGATGTAGATGAGGTCGATGCAGGCATCCGGCAGCTTCTTGAGCTGTTCAAGATTGTCGCCGCAGTAGATCACGCGCGTATCGAGAAGCGATGAAGGCTTGGCCATTGGTATGAACAGCTTACAACTTTTTGCAAGTCTGCGGCATTTCCCGCCGGTCTTTGGGGAAGGTCTTGAGGCGCGCATCCGATCTTATCAGCATTTGCACCACCCGCACCCTGCCCACCAGCGGCTCCGTCCGCTGATTCGCGTATTCTTGCGGGCGGGCGGGCTGCTCGCTTCTCTTTTTCCATGGGTGCAGTCGATATAATATCTTTAGGGATTTTGACCATGCGGCTGGTTTTCAGGAATTTCCCGATGATTCTGGCTCCGGCGCTGCTGCTGATGGCCGGCTGCGCCGACGGTGGTGTGGCCGCAAACCCCTCGAACGCCACCTTCTCCATCTCCCCCGGCACTGGCGCCATCGACACCAACTGCACCGGCTGCAATGCGGCCAACGCGCAGGGCACATCCGTGGAGCAGTTCACCGCCACCCTCTCCAGCGGGGGCGCTGCAGCGGTCGCCTGGTCGGTCTTCGGTGGCGACGCGAATAGCGGACCCGGCAGCATTACCTCCGCCGGCCTGTACACACCCCCCCCTTATCTCACCGCCGATCGCGTGCAGGTGGGGGTGACCGCAACCCTCAAGTCGAACACCGCCATCACGGCAACCGCCGTGGTGACCGTGACGCCGGGATTCCTGCAACCGCTCACCCCGGAGAACGCCGCCCTGGGCGCCAACGGACAAGTGACCATCACCGGCTACCTGGCTGAAGCGGGCGGCAGCACCGGCATCGCCTACGCGCTCTCGGGCACAGCGGCCGGGTCAAGCGGCGGGCAGGGTTCGCTGGGCAGCACGACCTGCCAGCGCGGCAGCCAGGCCTTCACTTCCTGCACGGTCACCTACGCGGCGCCGGCCTCGGTCTCTGCCACCGGCGCCACATTCGTTGTGGCCACAGTCGGAACTTCGTCCTCAACAACCGCGGCCGAGGTGCTGCTGAACACCGCGGGAGTCTCGAGCAGTCCCTCCACTCACCAGGCGCAATTGTCGACGCCGGTCCCGCTGGGCAGCTCGGGCGGCAATAACAATGACTACGATACCCAGAGAAACCAGATTGTGGACTGCTGCAGCGGAACTCTGGGATCGCTGATTGAGGACACCAACAACCACCAGTACCTGTTGAGCGCCAACCACGTGCTGGCGCGCAGCGACCAGGCCAGCGTGGGCGACACCATCATCCAGCCGGGACTCATCGACAACAACTGCACGCCCAACGGCGAAGGCCCTGGCGCCACGCCCGTGGGCTCGCTGACCGGCTGGCTTGCGCTCAGCTCGAGCGCAACCAACGCCGACGCGGCCATCGCCCAGGTCGATTCCGGCGCCGTGAACACTGCCGGCGCCATTCTTGAACTGGGCGCCAAACAGTCCGACGGTTCGCTGGCCGCCGCGCCTCCTGGCATCTCCTCCACCGGCGGCAAAGGCGAGGCCGCAGGGCTCGCTCTGATCGTGGCCAAGAGCGGGCGCACTACGGGCCTGACGTGTGCCGGCATTTCGGCCCTCGATCTGGACGTATACGTCGATTACTACCGGGACTGCGCTGAAACCAAGCCCTACCTGACCAAGACGTACACTAACCAGCTGGCCATCAGCGGCAATGAATTCAGCGATGCGGGCGACTCCGGGTCGCTGGTGGTCGATGCCGCCAATGCCGAACCCGTGGGCCTGTTCTTCGCCGGCGGAACCGACTCATCCGGCGTCAGCCAGGGCGTTGCCAACCCCGTCTCCGACGTGCTGAGCGAACTGAGCACGCAGGTGGGCGGCGGGACAAGCTATACCTTTGTTGGCGCCGCAGACCACGCTGTCAGTTGCCTCAACTACGGCGACAACACGGTAACCGCGGCGCAGGCTCGCACACTCAACGACACCGAGATCGCGCACGCACAGCAAGCCCTCGGGCAGGCCCGCATGTTGGTGAACCCGTCAGCAGGAATTTTGGGCGCGGCCACCGGCAAGAGCAGCGACCATCCCGGCGAGGGTGCGGTCATCCTTTATGTGGACGAGAACATGACCGTAAACGCGCCGCAAACAGTGGACGGCGTCCGCACAGCGGTGATTCCCACCAATGCTCACGCTGTGGCCTTCGGCTCGGCGCCCCGGACACCTTTTGAAGCCGGCGCACCGGCCCTGCCGGCCGCGCTCCTCAACCCGGCAGTAGCCATCAAACAGCAGATCGCGCAAAGCCTGATGAAACGGAATCCCGCATTCTTCGGCGTGGGCGTGGGCCAGAGCCTGGATAACCCGAAAGAGGCGGCGCTGGTGATCTACGTGGACCGCAAGCAGGTTCCAGCACAGCTACCCTCGACCGTGGACGGCCTGCGCACCCGCTACATCGTGATGGACAGGCTGCACGTCACCCGCTCGTATGCGGCTCCGGTGCAGTCCAAATCCCACTGCATGCCTCACCCGGCAGCCGGTCAACCGGCCAGCTTCGATCATCTCAACTTGATCACGCCCCGAAGCTTGAAGCTGAACTGAGTTGCCCGCCAGCCCACGCTCTTAAGCCGCCCGGTTGAAAGGCTCGATCTTTGGCTGCTTCTTCTGGGAGGCTTGCCACATATCGTAGTCGGTTTGCAGCTCATACCATATTTCAGCGTGGGTCCCCAGCGCGGCGGAAAGACGCAGCGACATATCGGCGGAGATGCCTGCCTTGCTGTTGAGCACGCGGGAAAGCGCCGCGCGAGAAACCTGCAAATGCTTTGCGGCAGACGTTACGTCGATGTCGCCTAGAAACTCCCGAAGCACTTTGCCTGGGTGCGGTGGATTGTGCATGCGCGTCACGTCATTTCTCCTTACACCGCCGCCGTCGTCTGCCGGGCCGGCGCCGCCAGATTCGGATCGTCCGGAATGAATAATTGGAAGACGGTCCCGGAGGTCTTCCCCTGGGCAGCCGTGCGGCTGCGCACATGCACCAGCCCGCGGTGCTTGACGATGATCTCGTGGCTCACCCACAGGCCCAGGCCGGTTCCCAGCACTTCCTTGGTGGTAAAGAAGGCCTCGAAGACGCGCTCGCGCACCGCCGGCTCCATGCCCGCTCCGGTGTCGGCCACCACAAAGCGAACTCCAGCCTGCGCGGGGTCCTTCCAGTTCCGCGAGCGCCGGGCGCGCACCAGCAGGCGTCCGCCGGCGCTGGTGGCGTCGATCGAATTGCCCACCAGGTTGGCGAAGACCTGGCGGATTTCTCCGGCGAAGCAGAACAGGTCCACGGCGGTTTCGTAGTCCCGCTCAACCTGAATGTTCAGGGCATGCAGGCGCCCGTGATAGAGGCTGAGCACGGAATCCAGCAGTTCCCCCATATTGGCGCGAGCCGGCAGCGTGGATTGCCGGTAGAAGCGAAGCGTCTGCTGGGTGATCTCCGCGATGCGTTGTGCCTCGTGCTCGGCCATGGCCACATAGTTCAGCGCCGGATCCTCAAGCCCGCAATAATTGCGCAGAAGAAACAGCAGGTTGGTGATGGCCTCGAGCGGATTGTTGATCTCGTGGGCAATGGAGGCGGCCAGCCGCCCGGTTGCAGCCAGCTTTTCGGTCTTGCGCAGCGCTTCTTCGCTGCGTTTACGGTCGCTGGCGTCTAGCACGATGACGCCCACCCAACGCACCTGCCGCGGGGTGGTCCGCACCGGGTAGGCGCTGGCCAGCCAGGTCCATGGCCGGCTGGGTAAGCCCGCCGCGGCGGCTTTGCTCTCCTGGCCGCTCAGTTCCGGATGGGTCAACTCCAGGTTGCGCACCGGCTCCTCTTCGGCAAAGACGCGCAGCACTGTGTTTTCCAGCTCCTGGGCCACCGGTTGGGGCAGCAGCTCCGGCAGCGTCCGTCCCAGGTGGCGGCTGAGCGGAACCCCGGTCATGTCCGCAAAGACCTGGTTCACGCGCACAATCCTGCAGTGGCGATCGAAGAAGGCCAGGCCGATGGGCGCGTTGGCCAGCATCGAGTCCAGCAGTGACAGCGTGTCGTTGAGCCCCGACCGCTGCTCCGCAATGGAAGCAACCATGCGGTTGAAGGCCTCGATCAGGTCGCCGATTTCATTGTGCACGGCCACCGGCAGGGGAAAATTGCCGCTGTCTTCGGGCGAGCTCATCAAGGCGCGCGTGCCGCGATGCAGGGTGGCCAGCGGCAGGGAGATGGAGCGGGCCATCACGAGCACCAGCAGGGCCGACCCCACAATCCAGATGACGCCAAAGATGACCGTGCCGCGCAGAATCGCGTTGAGCTGTTCATGGTCCCAGGTGCGATCGGCCTCAACCCAGGCAAACCCGCGCAGGCGCCCGTCGACATAAATGGCCCTCACGCCCTCCCAGCGATCGCCTTTCAGGGTGAAGACTCTGGGCTCTTCGTGCCGCACCAGCGGAATCTGCGCCCGCTCTCCCAGATCGAGCGTCGTCTGCTCCGGCTCTCCCTCGCTGACGAAGAGCACGTTGCCGGCCGGGTCGGTAACCTTGGCGATGGCAACGTCGGGCGCGTTGCCCATCATTTTCACTGACTGCCCCATCCAGCCTGGCTGGCGCCGCAGCAGGGCCTCCCTGGCCTGCTGCGCCAGGGAGGCGGCTTGGTACGCCAGCCGATGCCGCGCGTGAACCGAGACCTGGCGCGTCTGCTGGCGAATCAGCAGCGCCGCAAACAACACCAGCGACAGCGCCTCCAGCAGCACCAGGCCTGCCAGCATCTGCCATCGAATCGACCGCGGCCACCAGCGCATCTGCAAGCCAAAACCTCCGCATCATCGGGTTTTTCAGTCTACCGGATTCCTTGCGCAACCGGCATCCCGTCCTAGCCCTGTGCTGTTAACTTCGATGCCAGCGCCCCGGCGATCTGACGCCCGTGAAAGCGCCCGTTCTCGATGAAGATTTCGTTGGTGCGCGAGCCGGCCACAATCACCCCGGCCAGGTAGATGCCGGGCACATTGCTCTCCAGCGTCTCCGCATCGCAAACCGGCAGCCGGTCGGGGCCTTCGAAGCGCACGCCCAGCCCCTCAAGAAAGTCGAAGTCGGGGTGGTAGCCGGTCATGGCGAAGACGAAATCGTTCCTGAGCATCGCGCGCCCCTCCGGCGTCTCCACCACCACCGTGTCCGGCGTGACCTCCACCACATTCGACTCGAAGTACGCCTTGATCTCCCCATTCTTGATGCGGTTTTCAATGTCCGGCTTGATCCAGTACTTCACATGCGGCGGAATCTCCGGCCCGCGGTAAATCAGCGTGACCCGCGCGCCACTCCGCCACAGCTCCAGCGCCGCTATGGCCGCCGAGTTCTTGCCGCCGATCACCGCCACGTCCATCTCGAAATAGGGGTGGGGATCGACGTAGTAGTGGTGCACCTTGCTCAGGTTCTCGCCGGGAATGTTCATCGTGTTGGGCAGATCGTAATAGCCGGTCGAGAGGGCCAGCTTGCGGGTCTCGATGGCTCCGGGCCGGCCAAACCGGTCCACTGTGTGTACGGTGAAGGCCCCATCGGCGCCCGTCACCCGCGTGACGCGCTGGTACTGGCGCACATCCAGCCGGTAGTAGGCCGCCACCTGGCGGTAGTACTGGAGCGCCTCGTTGCGGCTGGGCTTGGTATTGGGACTGGGAAAGGGAATGTCGCCGATCTCCAGCAACTCCGGCGTGGTGAAAAAGGTCATGTGCGCCGGGTAATGGAACAGCGAGTTGCACACGCAGCCCTTGTCCACCAGCGCCGCCCGAAAACCCGCCTTCTTCGCCTCGATGGCGCAAGCCAGCCCGGTAGGTCCGGCGCCCACCACCAATAGATCGAAAACTTCGTCCCACGCCACTGGTTCCTGAGTAGGGTCGTTCATGCCTATAGCTTAGGGCAATTCAGCGCCCTCCGTCGGAACTCCTTCGGTTTATCTCGCTCTGCCATGATCCAAATTGCGGAACCGACCGATAAGGTAATTGATGGCCAAGACGCCCAAAAGCCTGTACATCGGGAACGAGGAAACCTGCAGGCTGATCCGTGAGCTGGCTGCGTTGAAGGGCGTGTCTTTGACCGAAGCGGTAACCATTGCCGCGAGGAATGCCTTGGAGCGGGAGCGGAACAAGGCAACGGCGGGGTCTGCAGCCAATCCCGCTTCGGCTGCTGTCGATAGTCCAGAAATCCCGCCAAGCTGAACTTCGGCGACTGCTTCAGCTACGCCCTGGCCCGCGACAAGCGCGAGCCGCTGCTCTGGAAGGGCGATGATTTTGGGCATACGGATTTGCGGCCGGCGTGATCCTGGAGCGGGCCCCGAGGCGTTGAGCAGCGCGGAAGCAGAGGACGAATGGAGTAATGTGGTGTTGTGGCGATCAACACCCTACTCACAATTGGCCATTCTACCCATCCGATCGATGAATTCATTCAGCTGTTGAAGGACCACGGCGTCAAGGAAATCGTCGACGTGAGATCCATACCCAAGTCACGCCATTGTCCGCAATTCAATTCGGAGACTCTCAAAGCGTCTTTGAAAGCAGCAAAAATACGCTATACGCACATCGAGAAACTCGGCGGTCTTCGACACAGCAGGAAAGACTCGGTCAACCTCTGCTGGCGGAATGCATCTTTCAGAGGATTTGCGGATTACATGGCCACGCCGGAGTTTTCTGAGGGCCTGGATGCGCTGATGCGGATTGCACGTGCGAGAAAAACTGCAATTATGTGCGCAGAGGCGGTACCGTGGCGATGTCACCGCTCGTTGATCGCGGATGCGATGAGCGAGAAGGGATGGGAGGTGCGGGACATCATGACTTCGAAGGCTCCTTCCGAACATCGGCTAACGACCTTCCTGAAGGTGGTGAACGGGCAACTCACTTATCCAGCTCCGCAAGAGACCAACGAATGAAAGCGGGTGGGCGCTGACTCGAAGACGGCGGCCTGCGTTCCCGCCTCCTGCGCGTTCCACTTTCCGGGTTGTATTCTGATAGCGATAGAGGGAGCCTCCATGACCGTCATCCGGCAGGAAGATTTCATCGCCAGCGTTGCGGGCGCGTTGCAGTACATCAGCTACTACCATCCGGTGGACTACATCACCAGCCTCGCCAAGGCCTATGAGCGGGAGCAGTCCCACGCCGCCAAAGACGCCATTGCGCAGATTCTCATCAACAGCCGCATGTGCGCCGAGGGACACCGGCCCATCTGCCAGGACACGGGCATCGTGAACGCATTTGTGAAGGTGGGCTTGGACGTGCGCTTCGAGGGCCCTGCGGGCGGCAGCCCTTTGGTTGATCTCCAGGGGATGGTCGATGAAGGCGTGCGCCGCGCCTATCTCGATCCCGACAACAAGCTGCGCGCCTCCATCCAGGCCGACCCGGCGGGCAAGCGCATCAACACCAAAGACAACACGCCCGCGGTGGTGAACGTGGAGCTGGTGAAGGGCGCGACGGTCGAGGTGACGGTGGCGGCCAAGGGCGGCGGGTCTGAAGCTAAAAGCAAATTCGCCATGCTCAACCCAACCGACTCGGTGGTGGAGTGGGTGCTAAAGACCGTGCCCACCATGGGCGCGGGGTGGTGTCCGCCGGGGCTGCTGGGCATCGGCATCGGCGGCACGGCGGAGAAGGCCATGCTGCTGGCCAAGCAGTCCCTCATGGACCCCATCGACATCCTGGACCTGATCGCCCGCGGACCTAAAAATCGCTCCGAAGAACTGCGCATCGAGCTGTATGACAAGGTGAACCGGCTGGGCATCGGTGCGCAGGGACTGGGCGGCCTAACCACCGTGTTGGACGTGAAGGTGCTGGACACGCCGGCCCACGCCGCCAACCTGCCCGTGGCGATGATTCCCAACTGCGCCGCCACCCGCCACGCCCACTTTGTGCTGGACGGCTCAGGCCCCGTCTATCTCGATCCGCCGAGCCTGGAAAACTGGCCGAAACTGACCTATGACGTCTCCGCCGCCCGCCGCGTAAACCTGGACACCGTGACCCGCGCCGAGGCCGCTGCGTGGAAGCCGGGCGAAGTGCTGCTGCTGACCGGCAAGCTGCTCACCGGCCGCGACGCCGCCCACAAGCGCATGACCGACATGCTGACCCGCGGCGAAAAACTGCCCGTCGACTTCCGCGGCCGCTTCATCTACTACGTGGGCCCGGTGGACCCGGTGCGCGACGAAGTGGTCGGCCCGGCGGGGCCCACGACGGCCACGCGCATGGACAAGTTCACCCGCCAGATGCTGGCCGAAACGGGCCTGCTGGGCATGGTGGGCAAGGCCGAGCGCGGTCCGGCGGCTATCGACGCCATCCGCGAGTTTGGCGCGGTGTACCTGATGGCGGTGGGCGGCGCGGCCTACCTGGTTTCAAAGGCCATTCACGGCTCGCGCCTGATGGCGTTTGGGGATTTAGGCATGGAGGCAATTTACGAGTTCGACGTACGCGAGATGCCGGTGACCGTCGCGGTCGACTGCAAAGGCACGAGCGTCCACCAGACCGGCCCTGCCGAGTGGCAGCAACGGATCGCCGGTATTCCGATTCTTTAGGGAGTAGGGAATAGGGAACAGAAGACAGTATCAGGGTTTGAATAGGCCAACAGAACAGACAGAGTCGCAACAACCTTCATCTGCCCTGCCGGCACTTAACTATTCCCTACTCCCTATTCCCTGCCTTTTTACTGTTTGCCAAACCGGTAGACGATCCCGGCCGTGAAGCCCAGGTTGTTCTGCTGTGTCGAGCCGAAGCCGGTGAGGAAGTATTCCGGAGCAACCCGCAGACCGAGGTTCGGGGCCAGGTTGTACTCGAGAATGATGCCGCCGCTGACGGCATAGGTATATCCATCTGGGTAGAGGACGCCCAGGGTGCCGTACCCGTTCGTATCGCCGGTGAAGTTGCCCTGCGCATACCCGCCCATGACCCGGCCGGAGATGGAGTACTTCGGCTGCAGGTAGAAGCGGTAGGTGGGTCCAATCAGGACGGCATACTGGCTGATGGCCGGTTTTGTAAGGCCCACACTGCCCGCAGGGGGATTGCCTTGCGTTGGCTCAATGAACGGAGTGCCGTAATAGCCGCGGCCATCGAGGGTCACGCCCAGGCGCTCATCGAAGTAGCGCGTGACGCCGGCGTTCCAGTCGTACTCGTTGACCCGCTGCAGCGTGGCGCCGGGCGTGAAGCGCAGGTAGCCCGCGCCGAGATACGCATCATAGCGATGATCGTAGACCTCGTGGATCGCCGCCACGCGGCGCTGTTCGCGGCGGGCCTTGATGCGGGCCTGCACACTCATCTGTGGCTGGGTTTGAGCCGCGGCAGACTGCTGCGCCTGGTCCTGGTTTGGAGATGCGGGGTTGCTGCTCGAACTCGGGCTCTCGGCATAAACGGCGTGCATGGCTGGCAGACACAGCGCCAGCAGAAGGGCAATACGGCGAAAAGAATACATCGGTTTCGGGTTACCTCCACGGGAGTACGGAAGCACACCCCAAGGCAGTGCTCCCCCCATTAGGTATTAAACCACCTAGAGGGAGCCTCGTGGGTGAACCGGCACAGGTTTGGACGCGCATCCGGCCGATTCGCCGCAAATTGCGCTACTTGATGGCCTTTAGATCGGCCTGCAACTGGGCCTCGTCGAAGCCGTTGGGCGCGCCTTTGGCGGTGAGCCAGTCCTGGCCGAGCAGCGTATGGGCCTCGTCGCAGTACTTCTTCCAGAAGGCCAGCGTCATGGTCTTCAACTGGCCCCAGGTAATGCAGGTGAAGCCATGCTGGTCGTACTTGGGCACAAAGACGCAGTGTCCGCCCCAACTGCCCTTCTTGGCATTGGCGCCGCCATGGGGCACAACGTCCCACACGTCCTGAGTTTGGGCCGTGAGCGGCAGGGCCAGCCCGATATACACGCCGCCGAACAGGGCGATGGACTGGTGAATCTGCACCAGGCTGGCGGGCTTGGGGTCGGCAAAGGCCAACAGGGCGTTGCCGGCAAACCCCTGCTTCTGCCAGTCGTTCAGCACGTCCAGTTCGATGCCGCCCTGGTCGGTGCCGGGGTTGCCGGGAACGTAGCCGTCCCACTGCTCGTAGTAGCTCTCGATGGTGGGGTCGGGGACGGTGATCTCGCCACCGGTGTTGGCGGTCCACACCTGCACGGCGTGGCCCACGCCGGCGATGGTGCAGTCGCCCAGCGTGTCGTTCATCATCATGCCCCAGCTGGCGATTCCCTTGGTCCAATCGGCCGTGGGCGGCGGGGGCGGCAGCGCTGGCGTGAGGTAGTCGCCAAACGCCAGAGTTCGTGTATCGGTTTTGATGGCCTTGCGGCCCAATCTCATCTTCGAGTGATCTGCCATGGGGGAGCTCCTTGTTTCTGCGTTGGGGGATGGCCGCCGCCGCCCGCCGCGGCGGCCCGTTGCGGCATGAGCCAAACAGTGCCAAATCCAGCCGGCATTGTCCAGCAATTCTTTTCTCTCTTCCCTTTGTAACGTAAGCAATGGCTATAATCCGCGCCGGGAGCTCAAAAATGCTCTACGATAAAGACCAACGGAGGCCGCAAGAAATATGGGACGCATTTTGCTGGGAATTGTCCTCGGAGTGATTTTGGCGCCCCTCGCCGTACTGGCGTGGTTCCAGTTTGGCCAGGTGCCGGTGGCCGTCGCCGACCCGCCACTACCCCAGGAGCGGTTGATAACCAGCGTTCCGCTGAGCGCCCGCATCCGCCGCGAACTGGTCAAGACTCCACCCATCCAGGCCAATGAGGACAACCTGATCGCCGGCGCGCAGATCTACCGCGACAAGTGCTCCGCCTGCCATGGCTTGCACGGCAAGCCCTCGGTATTTGGCGCGCACATGTTTCCCGATGCGCCCCCGCTGTGGGAAAAACACCACAACAGCGCCGTGGTGGGGGTAAGCGACGACGCGCCGGGCGAGACGTATTGGAAAGTGGCCAACGGCATCCGGCTGACAGGTATGCCGTCCTTCAAACAGGTACTCACCGACAAACAAATCTGGCAAGTGAGCCTGCTGCTGGCCAATGCCGATAAGCCGCTGCCCCCGGCCGCGCTGGGGATCCTTCGCGGTGAGCAGACCCCGGCGCCGGCGCCCGCCGCAATCGCCTCTCCATTGACGAAACCGCAGGCGATAGCCCCGCAAAGGAAGTAGGTTTCTCCGCCGCCTCGCAAGGCCAAATCCGGCAAGTGATGCGCCCTTGCAGGCGCACTCGCCCGATTCATTCGCAGCAGGTGGATTCAGGGAATCGGAACCTATAGCCCGACCGAAATGGAGACTCGGGATGAAGCAAAGCACAATGCTCAACCACGCGTTGGTTTTAGGCGCGCTCGTTGTCGCCTCAACTATCTCCGCGTCCGCGCAGGGCGGCGACTATTTCACCAATTGGCCGAAAGGCGCCTCGCCCCAGGAAGTCGGCAAGAACCTCGCCGAACACTTTGTCGCCAGTGCCCATCAATATACGCCAACCATTCATTACTCTGAGGTTGCCGCCTGGTACGGCGCGCTCACCTTCGCGCAACTGACGCGCGACGACGCACTGCAAAAGGAACTGATTCGCAAGTTCGAGCCGTTGATGCCGGGCGGCGCCGAGGCCGCGCGGATTCCGCAGCGGCGTCATGTGGACGACTCGATCTTCGGCGTCGTTCCCCTTGAGATCGCCATTCAGACCAAGGACCCCAAGTATCTGGCCGAGGGCAAAAGATGGGCGGACCGTCAATGGGAAAACCCGCAACCCGATGGCCTGTCCGCCGAAACGCGTTTCTGGGTCGACGACATGTACATGCTCACGATCCTGCAACTCGAGGCCTACCGCGCCACCGGAGACCGCGTCTATCTCGACCGCGATGCCAAGGAGATGGTTGCCTATCTGGACAAGCTGCAGCAGCCGAACGGCCTCTTCTTCCATGCCCCGGACGTGCCCTTCTTCTGGGGCCGGGGAGACGGATGGTTCGCCGCGGGCATGGCGGAGATACTCAGGGATTTGCCCCAGGATCACCCGCAACGGGCCCGCATTCTGGCCGGCTACCGCAGTATGATGTCTGCGCTGCTGCGCTTCCAGGGCAAGGACGGAATGTGGCGCCAACTGATCGACCACGATGAGGCCTGGCCGGAGAGTTCCAGCTCCGCCATGTTCACCTTCGCCATGATCACCGGCGTCAAGATGGGCTGGCTCGATGAGGCGAGCTACGGCCCGGCGGCCCGCAGAGGATGGCTTGCTGTCGTCGGCTACATCGACCAGAATCAGGACGTGACCCAAGTCTGCGCAGGCACAGGCAAATTGAACGATCTGGCTTACTACCTGGCCCGGCCCCGCCGAACCGGCGACTTCCACGGGCAGGCTCCAGTCTTGTGGGCGGCTTCTGCCCTGCTGCGGTAAGGGAACTGTCGCTTTCTTGAAGGTCAAATTGAGATTCTTCTATCCCCCACATCGGAGCCGGGGGCTGGTTCTGCCTCGAAGGCCCGCGGACAGATAGACCAGCCGCTCGCCCCATAACCGGTGAATTGCTAGAATCGAGACTATGCCGCTGACCCGCCAACAGGCCCTCGACCACTTCCACTCCCCCGACCTGATCGGCCTGGGCTTTGAGGCGGATGCCGTCCGCCGCCGCCTGCACCCCGAGGGCGTGGTCACTTACATCATCGATCGCAACATCAACTACACCAACTTCTGCACCGAGTACTGCACCTTCTGCGCCTTCTACCGGCCGCTGCCCAAAGAAGGAATCAAGGATCCGCGCTCGGCGGAAGGCTACATCCTCGACTTCGAGAAAATCTGCGAGAAGATCGCCGAGACCCTGGAGATGGGCGGCACCGGTGTACTGATGCAGGGCGGCATCCATCCCGATCTCAAGATCGACTGGTTCGAGCGGCTGTTCAGCGGCATCAAGCAGCGCTTCCCGCAAATCTGGCTGCACTGCCTGACAGCTTCCGAGGTGCTGGCCATCGCCAGGTATTCGGATCTACCCCTGCGCGAAACTATCGTCCGGCTGCGCGCCGCGGGCCTCGATTCCATCCCCGGCGGCGGCGCGGAGATTCTCGACGACGACGTGCGCCGGCGCATCGCCCGCCTCAAGTGCAACACCGAGGACTGGGTCAGCGTCCATCGCACCGCGCACCAGCTCGGCATGAGAACCACGGCCACCATGATGTTCGGCGTGGGGGAGACTTTCGAGCAGCGCATTAATCATTTTGAAGTGGTGCGCCGCTTGCAGGAAGAGACGGGCGGATTCACCGCCTTCATCCCCTGGAGCTTCCAGCCCGGAAACACCGCCCTCGGCGGACGCGGCTGGGAAGAAGCGATCTCGGTCGAATACCTCAAGGTGCTGGCCATCTCCCGGCTCTATCTCGATAACATTGAGAATGTGCAGGCCAGTTGGGTGACGCAGGGATTGAAAGTCCTTGAGTTAGGCCTTCACTTCGGCGGCAACGATGTAGGTTCCGTGATGCTGGAAGAGAACGTAGTCAAAGCCGCCGGAACTAGCAACTGCACCACCGAAGAAGAACTCCGCCGCATCATCCGCGACGCCGGGTTCAAGCCGGTGCAGCGGGATACGCTCTATCGGACGATGTTTTTGAACTGACGAAAATCCGCAATTTGCCTATCATTCTTTCGGACTCGTGCCAGAGCACCACAGATGCACGGAGAACTCTGATGCCTGAGGCGTTCCTGGGATTTCAATGTCTTTCCGAATCTCCCAGACCAGGTTTGACAGCAGAGCCGTTTCCTTTGCAGCCGAGTGGTTCGGGTTGGAATATCTCGCTTCATCCTGATAGGCATGAAGCGCACCCAGCACACCCTTCGAGCCGATCAGGTGAAGTGTGTTACAGGCCTTGGCAAAAACCCGGTTGCCCTCCGGAGTCGAGTCCCCCGCAACAATTCCGCTAATTGAGACCATGAATTCTTTGTACTGTTCATATTTGTACTTTCGCCAGTCCGCCTCTCTGTCCTTCTTCTTGGTGAGGTAATAGCTGACAGCCGTAACGATCACGCCAGAAGCGGCAGCGACTATCGAAACCACAACCGAGGTATCCATAGCCATCCACTATACTCGGCTTTCTGGCGCCGCTTGTAGCTTTTATGCTACAATCGTTTTCGTGATCGAACTCGTCCGTTACCAGCACGAGGATGGGCGCGAACCGTATACCGAATGGTTCCGTGGCATTCGCGACGAAATGGCCAAGGTTCGCATCGCTGCCAGACTCCGCCAGATTGAAACCGGCAACCTGGGCGACTCGAAGCCGGTGGGCGAGGGCGTGACGGAATTGCGGATTCATGTGGGCGCGGGGTATCGCGTTTATTGCGGGCGGCACGGGCAATGCTGGGTCATTCTTCTCTGCGGCGGGGACAAGAGCAGTCAAACCAAGGACATCGCCCGGGCCAAAGCACTATGGACAGAGTGGAAACGGAGGCAGCCATGAGCAAACTTGTCGGAGTTGTATCGCACCACGAGCGCGAAGTAGAAGAACTACGCGAGGACAGGAATTTTGCCGTCGCATACCTGCAAGTCGCTATGGAGTCGCTTGACAATCCCGAGGAGCGCGCCGGCGGGCTGATTGCGCTACGAGCCGTCGCCGAAGCCTATGGCGGATTGGGCGCGGTAGCGGCGGCGGCGGGCATCAGCCGGGAATCCCTCTATCGGGCACTGTCGCCCAAGGGCAATCCGACGCTCAAGACGCTGGTTGCAGTGTTGAAGACCGTGGGATTACGGCTCACTGTCACGCAGAAGGAGCAGGTGTCTGAGCAGCAGACAAAAGCAACCAACGATTCTGTCGCGGCTTGATCGCTACAGGGGCGGGTGGTAGCATGAATATATTTTTCGCGCTACTCTGATTCTTCCCCATGGAGAATCGATTGCGTCAACGGGAGTGCGTATGAGCGTTCTGAGCAGAATCGGGATTGCGCTGGATTCGGAGCTTCTCAAGCGGTTTGACCGCTCGATCGGCCGGCGGGGCTATACCAACCGGTCAGAAGCGTTTCGGGATTTGATTCGCGACCGTCTGGTGACGGAGCAGACCGCGGCCCCGGACTCAACCGTAGTGGGCACGGTCACCCTCATCTACGACCACCACGCCCACGGCATCACCGAGAAGTTGACCGAGGCGCAGCACGCGCACCACGAACTGGTGGTCTCCACCAGCCATGCGCACCTGGACCACGACTCCTGCCTTGAAGTGCTGATCGTGCATGGCAAATCGGCACAGGTGGCCCAGTTTGCGGATCTGCTGATCGGCCTCAAAGGCGTGCAGCACGGGAGGCTGGTGATGACCGTTCCCGCGCACGCGATCGAACACCCTCACGAACACGGACACAAGCACAGCCACAAGCATTGATGCACACAGAGACCAATCACAAAGGAAGAATCATGGGTGTGAGTAGCACGAAACTAAGAATGGTCTCGTGGGTGGGCGCGTCAATCTCCTGGCGGTTTGGCACGGAAAAGTGAGGCCTGTCTCTCCTCAATGAACGAGATTTGTTGAGGTTCGTGGCTTCCCATGCTTTCGCCAGAAAAATGACGAAGGGGTGGGGCACGGGCATGAGCGTGATTGTAGCCGCCTACTCAGGCAAGCCCGAAGACATCTTGATCGTTTCCAACCAAACCTCGACGAGACCCGGCCAGTAGTGGACTGGAAGTCCGTTGTCTCGCAGGCCGTAGCCGTGACCTCCCTGGGCATAAATGTGCAGCTCCGCCGGAACTTTGGCGTTCTTCAGCGCAAGGAAGTAGACGGTCGCATTCTCGATATGCACCGGGTCGTCCTCGGCCTGCACGATGAACGTGGGCGGCGTGTTCGCGGTGGGATGAATGTCTGCGTTGGGCGCGAAGTTCTTGTCTTCGAGCGCCAGGTAGCCGGGATAGACAACCACGGCAAAGTCCGGCCGGCAACTGAGCTTGTCGGCGGCGTCAATCGGGTCATAGAGGCGCTCGTCGAAGTGCGTGCTGAGGGCCGCGGCCAGATGCGCTCCGGCTGAGAATCCCAGCACGCCGATGCGGTTGGGATCGATGCCCCATTCCTTCGCGTGCAAGCGCACCAGGCCGAGGGCGCGCTGCGCGTCCTGCAAAGCCGCCGGCGACTTGGGATAAGGTCCGGTATTCGGCACGCGGTATTTGAGCAGCACGCAGGTGATGCCGGCAGAGTTGAGCCAGTCGCATACCTCCGTGCCTTCCAGGTCGATAGCCAGGATGTTGTACCCGCCCCCAGGAAATACCACCACGGCCGCGCCGGTGTTTTTGCCCTTGGGCGTGTAGAGCGTAAGGGTCGGCGCCGAGACGTTGCCCAGGCGGATAAGCGGCCGGCCGGCGATCAGGTTGTCTTTCGCGCTGGTGGTGTCCGCCTCCGCGGGCAAATTCGCCTGTGCCCCAGGCGCGGCGCCGGGCCAGACCGGCAAGGTGAGATGGCCATGCGCAGGCGACCAGCCGGATCCCTGAGCCAAAAGGCTCGCGGACAATGCCGCGGCCGCGCCGAAAACAAGAAGTCCAGTTCTTCTCATGCCAAGAGTCCCCCGAAAAAAACTTCGCTGTGATGATCGCAGCCCGAGGGGCGGCCATGCAAATCAAGCGTGGCGCCAATTGTGCCCATTCATCCGTGGTCAGTGGCCGGTAGTTGGCGCTCTTGCCGCGAAGGGGCGGTGCGAACAAAGGCCGTCCTGGCTCATGCGGGCATCAAAGCCGGGCACTGGACGGGATCAACAAGGTCAACGCCTGGGGCACGATTTCAATCCTGACCGGCAAAGTGCCAAGCAATTCACCGTCTGCCTCAACGAAAACGCGCGCCGAAGAGCCTTCGCGGGGCCGGCACTCAACCGAGACGGCGTCCAGCAATTCAATCCGATGGGCGAAGGTCTGGCGCCCGAAGACGACGGCCAGCATGAAGCGCAGGTAGTCGAAGCGGCTGCGCGTCTTGAAGGCCAGCAGGCGCAAGCTGTCCTTGTGCAGGGTGGCGCCGGGAACCAGGTTGTGCAGAACGCCGCCAAAGTCGCTGATGCGCACCGCCAGAAGCTGTGAAACCTCTTCGACCCTGCGGTTGCGGCTTTCGCGCCCCACCATGACCGCCTGGAAGAGGGGAAATGAGTGCGTGGCCCAGACGTTCAGGGCCTCGACCACATAGAGGAGATAGCCGAAGCGCCGCTTCAAGCCGGCGTCAAGCCGGGACATGAACAGCGCGTCCGCGCCCACACCGGCAGCAACGGTGAAGTAGCGCGAGCGCGTGGCCCCCTCGCTGTCGCGATAAAAGATATGACCCACGGGAACCCGCACCGGAGTGGCGGCAAGCAGCTTCTTGATCGCCATGACCGGAGAAGAGCCGAAGCCGTTGCCCAAACCCAGGTCCGCGGCCAGGGCATTGGCCGTGCCCAACGGCACAACTCCCAGCGCCACCGGCGTGCCCACCAGAGATTGTAGGATTTCATGCGCGGTGCCATCGCCGCCGCAAGCAAGAATCGTCTCGCAACCCCGGCTCGCGGCCTCCTGTGCTTGCGCCCCGGCGCTTCCTGGCGCGGTGGTCGGCAGCGCTTCGGCTTCAACGCCTGCCCGGCGGAGAACCCCCAGCGCTTCTTCGATGGCCGCTAGATGCCGTGTCGAGTGCTGGCCGGACGCCGGGTTGTAGATCAGCGCAACACGACGCATCGCAATTCCACCTGGGGAGGGTCCGCCCGATCCCGCTCGAGAGTTCTCGCGGAAGCTGTACTCCTATCTTCGCATCTGGTGGATGGCCGGAACGTTCGAAATGAGCTTTGCAGGGCCGGCCCGGAACTGCGGTCCCCAGACGCCCGTTTTGGGACCGCGAGAATCCGGTGAACAATCCTGGCGTTCGCTGTGTACTCCGAGTAGAGTTGCCGACTGAAATGCCCGAAAGGATCGCAGGCTCCCGCGCTCGAAATGACAAATCCAATGCGCAATGCCCGGCTGGATGTCGTCCAGGCGCTGCCTGATCGTCTACTTGAAGGAGGCGATGGCGCTGGCCTCGTCGTCGTAGATGTCGAAGACTGTGTAAAGCTTGGTCACCTGGAGAAGGTCATGAACCCTCCTGGTCAGCTTCAGCAGCTTCAGATCGGCGGCCTGGTTCTTGGCGTTGGTGAAGGCGCCTACCAGCTCACCCAGCCCCGAGCTATCGATGTAGTTCACGTTTCCCAGGTTCAACAGAATTTTCTTCGATCCCTTGCCGGTCAGGTTGCGAATGGCATCGCGCAACTGCACACTGCCCTCGCCCAGAGTGATCTTCCCGCTAAGGTCGAGAACGGCGACGCCATCCACTTCACGGGATGCAATTGTCATTGACACGGATATTCCTCCTCGTGGATATTGCGGTTGCCCGCGATAATCTTGGCGGCTAACTTAGGCTATACAACCATTGAGCGAAGCATGAGGCGCTGAACCGGCATCGCTGCCGCCAAAATACCGGCGCTAGTGCTCTCACTAGAGTCGCCGCGCACATCCGCTAAGTCTGTGCAATTCCGCTCAGGACAACTCGATGGGGTGAATCCGCGGCACAGATGCTCCGCGTTGATGCCGGGCTTCTAACTTGGAATCCATCGATGGGTGTACAGTGGAGCCGTTGGCAACTAAAATGGAATTCCGGATGACGCTCATCGTGAGTCTCCTGAAAGCCGTGTGCCGCAACTATGATCAAGCTTCCAGAGTTTAGCGCTGCCAGGGCTCGTGCGATACGGATCCTCCGCCCAGGCACCAAGTGGGGCCGAGTCACGCTGTGGTCTGGCGGATTGAGCGTTCTGCTCTACGCTCTCGGCTGGCTCACGGGCTCCAGGTCAAGCGCGAAGCCGGGCGGCGTGACGGTATTCTTTGCCCTGGTTTTCGCCTTTTGCGCCTTGTTGCTTGCCTTCCGTTGGGCCCGGCGGCGGGTCATGTGGCGGCTGCGTCATCGGTTGATCGTCACCTATATCTTCATCGGGGTTATCCCCGTTGTGCTGCTGATGCTGATGGCAGGCTTGAGCGGCCGTCTGTTTGCCGGGCAATTTGCCACCTACGCCGCAATCTCGAATTTGCAGGCGGCGTTGCAGTATCTGGAGACGCCGAATGATGCCCTGGCCGCACAATTGACAACTCTGGATCGCTCCGGGAAACCATATAACAAAATTGCCGGAGAATTTTCCTACATTTCGGGCGAGAATTTTCCGCAGCACACCGTCACGGTGTGGAAAGGAGACGAGGGATTTCTGCTCTCGACCGGCGGCGCGCTGATTAAGGCAAACCCCGCCAAGGTTCCCGATGTTATCAAAGGAGATTTCAGAGGATTCGTTCTCGATGGGGGCATCTTGCATCTGCGCGCGGTCAGGCGCTTCGTCAAGGGCGGCAAACAGTTCACTGTAATTACCGACGCTCCCATCACGCCAGGACTGCTTCAGTCGGTAAATTCGCGCCTGGGCTCGGTGAGTTTGACTCCGCCAGGCGACGGCGACGTTGAAGATTCATCTCCGCAACTCTTCTCTCCCAACGCGCCCGGACGCGTGGAAACCGAGAGCATTGCGCCGTCGACAAATCGGCTTGACCCGGCATTTCAATTTTTCACGTTCTTTGACGCGCTTAATTGGAAGACGGGAAAGCCGCAAATCTGCGCGATTGGCGTCGTCACCCGGCCGTCGCTGCTCTACAGCACCTTGTTCTCCACTTTGGGCGACAATGCGAAGATCGTAGTATACGTACTGCTCGCCATCGCAATTCTCCTGGGACTGGTTGAGTTAGTCGCGCTCTATATTGGCATACGGCTGTCGCGCAGCATGACACGCGCCGTGGCGGAACTCTATAGCGCCACGGAGCATGTAAACCGCGGCGATCTCACGCATCGCATCCGGATCCGCGGCCGCGACCAGATGGCGGCGCTGGAAGAATCATTCAACTCCATGACCGAATCGCTGGTCGAATTTGCAGCCGAGCAGAAACGGATGCAGCGAATGGAGAGCGAACTGGCAATCGCCTACGAAGTGCAGGAGGTGCTTTTCCCCCACAAGTTACCGGAACTTGCCTCTCTGGATGTCTATGGCGTCTGCCGTCCGGCGCGCTTGGTAAGCGGAGACTACTACGACTTTATCCCCGTGGGCCGCGACCGGCTGGTGCTGGCGGTGGGCGATATCAGCGGAAAGGGAATATCCGCCGCTCTGTTGATGGCCACCGCTCATGCCTTCGTGCGGGCGTATTCGCTGCCGCGGGATAGGGTATCGACGCCGGCAGAGCTGGGAGCCGCGCTGCGGATCGATGCCGATCGCAGCAATTATTTCTGGGGAGATGGCGCCGTCCCGTCGAGGCCATCTGTCGGCATGTTGATGAGCACCCTAAACCATCAGCTATTTCGCTGCACCTCGCCGGAGAAGTACGCGACCATGTTTCTGGGCTGCTATGACGAAGCCCTGCGCGAGTTGACTTATTGCAATGCCGGCCACCCGCCGCCCATTCTGCTTAGCGGGAATGGAAAAGTCTCCCGCCTCGACGCCTCCGGCACTGTCGTCGGACTTTTCGATGATGTGACCTATGGTGAATCCACGATCATGATGCAACCGGGCGATCTCTTCGCCGCATTCAGCGACGGCGTTACCGAATCGGAGAACGGCTCAGGCGAATTCGGCGAGGAACGCCTGATCACGTTGATCCAGGAGCATCGTCACCAGCCGCTCTCCCGCATCGGCGATGTCATCGCCAGCTCCGTGGCGGATTGGATCGGCGATGCGGAGCAACCCGATGACCTGACCGTCGTTCTCGCCCGCGCCCGTTGAGCCATCAGTTACACTTGTATCGGTTCACCGGTTGCGGAATCCCTGTAGCATTTCCCGAATTGGTGTAGAGTGGGCCGCGACTGCCGGGTGGCTTTTCCCTCAAGGAAAAGCCGCCTTTCACGAATGCTTCCTACTCCACGTGAATTCGGGAAATACTCCTAGCTGCAGCCGCTGGTTGAGCCGCAGCTCATACAGCGGTAGCAGCTTCCGTTGCGGACCATGATGGCGCCGCTTCGGAGGAAATCCTCAACCCGAATCGCATGCGAGGGCTGAAACCCCCGCCTTCCTCCGAATTGAGTTTTTCCCTGGCCTGAAAAGCTGTGCCCATTAAAAGCGGTTTGACCAGGCTTGTGGGTTCTCAGATCCCAACAGCGGGAACTGGGGCGCCCGGCCAATAGTGCTAGACCAAAGGACCATAAAATGGTTGAAACTTATCGGCTGGTCCATGTTCGAATAAGGCCTTGAAAGCGGGGAGTTCCTCCCTCGCACATTCCCTTGCTAATCCCTCCAGATCGTTGATTGCGCCCGGATTGTCCAATGCAAACCTGCCATTGGATACTATCGGGTCAACTCGCTGAATGTTGGAATGGCCAATTAGAACTGCCGCGATTCCCATCGAACCAAACGACTGGCCGCTGAACGCAGCTTCCAGCGCCTTTTTCCGCCAGCCCCACATGCCTGCGTTGCCGAGCGTGAAGCTTTCCGCAGCGCGCGTGCAGCCAATGCTCAGGACTCGAACTTCATTGGGCTGAATTCTCAAGACTCCGATCGCTTCGACGACCGCATTGCCCGTGGGATTGTTGGCCCACATGCCTCCGTCTAAGTGTGCTGTATAACTCGAAGTGATGTAGGGGGGGAAATAGCTCGGCGCTGCGGCCGTTGCCATTGCAACATCGACTGCGGGGACTCGCCAATCGGATTGATAGTGCCTGTGATGTGGAGTCTTGTACACGTAGATCTTGCCGGTGCGGGCGCTGAAGGACGGAATCAGGAGACGTTGGTGCGAGTGCCCCAAAAGGTGATCGCCAAAGGCTGCGTTCAGCGCGGAATGAAGTGGGTCTGGGCGGTACTTTGCGAATAGGTAATGCCGTGCGCGGGTCCCCCAGCTTTGGGCGCTTGGAAAAATGCTTGTGCCATTCGATCTGTAGAACTTCAGGATTTCCCCAACCCGAAGACCAAGGCCAAGACCAAGAGCGATGATGCCCCCTGTTGAGGTCCCCGCGATTAGGTCAAAGTAATCTGCGATGGGATACTCTACAGAGGACTGGACGGAATCAAGGAATGCCGCTGGAAAGACCCCCTTTATTCCGCCCCCATCGATCGATAGGATTCTAAACATTCCGACTTCCCTCACTCTCCAGGGTGTTGTCCCCCGCCGTGCCAAAGGCCAGTCGCCAACCAATATTCATAATATATAAGCCAAAGCGGGATCCAACGTACAATCGTGTCTGCAACGTACATGTCAGGCGTCCACTGCTCGTGAAGGTGAAGACAAAGACTTCCATCACTAAAGCAGTGTGTTTCGCGATACTTCTCAGGCGGAATCCGAAGCTCTGGTTTCAGCACATGCACTCTGGGTCGTTGACCGGATAGCGCCTCGATACGCACGAGATAGGTCGTGCAAGCGCCATTGGGATTGACGCGCCCTTCCCAGATCGCCTCATTACCCCTACGACGTGACGCGAACTCGGGGAATTTATCGGCCATGTCCCTTATCTGCACCATGGCAGACAGCGATCGAATTCTCGACTCACGTGTCGTTTTAGATCTTGATCTACTTCGCCGCATCACCATAGAATGTGTTTCTCGGAATTGGTGTGGCCGCAGTCGCGGACAAACCAACAACTCCTGGAGCCAACCGCCCGACTCTCATCCGCTGAGATTCTCGGAAATTCTCAATCGTCTTTGCCTGGTCAGCAAACGCTCTCTTCGTGACGGTCTCGCCGAACATCCTTTGAAGTATGGCTGACCGTCGCCCCATGTCCTCGCAAGCCAATAGTTCCCTGATTTCGTTCCGGAGAAAATGAATACCCTTAACGAATGCTCCATAGGCGGCGCCATCGCTCCACCGCTCGCTGAGATCCTCTTGAGGATGGGAAGGATTAACAACGGTCAGCCTGCCCACGGTCGGCAGGGAAGAAATTACGTCATCCACCGACGCAGCGAGGTTTAATGAAACTGACTGCTCGCCGTAATAGTGGTCTCCAAGCAGCGTTGTCAACACAACGGAAACTGGAGCCAAATCAAGACGCTCCGAGAAGTACAGATCTCGCCACCTCTTGACCAACTGAACCGAGACTTGCAGAGTATTCTTCTGATCCGCATTCTGAGGTTGAGGCAAAGGCGCTGCAGAGTCCATCGCCTTCTGCGAGCGGGATGGGACCAGCCGGAGGGCACCCTTGCTTTGGAACCATTTCACGAATCCTTTCGGATTGCTCACCTGCCAGCCCCCTTCCACGCGGTCTGGAATGACGAGGCAGGTGGGCCCGGCCCCTGGGTCAGGGCAAGCCGGAAGGATATCTAGGTGAAAATCGTGTTCGTAGTAGACCCGCAGACAGCGCTTCTTCCTTTCGAGTCGATCCTTGTACACATTGCTCTCCCGCATGCGACCCTCGACCATGTCGAGCAATTGGACGGGCCTGCGCACAGTTTCGTAGATAATAGCCAGTTCACAGACAAGATCTACATCGTATTCCTCGCCCGTTAGCGGTTTCACGGTCGTCCCAAGAGCCACCGAACCTTGAGGGTATAATTCAGGACGGTATGGATTGAGTGAACTGCCCTCGGCACCGAGCCAATCGCAGATTGCGTGGTAGTGCCTCTCTGCAAGAGAAAATTGTGCCGAACTCAGTTGGAGGATGTTGCAAACTCGAACCAATACATCATCCAACGCCTCCGTTTTGCTCGCATCAATTAACATCACACCATCAAGGGTTCCAAGCTGCATTTTGCATCCTTTCCAGAACCTGAATTGTTGTGAAATCAGGTCCAATTCTCTTAGTTGGGGGAGCTTGGGGTTGCCAGAAGCGGCACCCCGTACGGGACTGAACCATATGGGGTGCGAGGATCAACCGAGCTCGGTTCCAATTCCGTCCTTCGCGCAATCGCGCAACAGCGCTCACGGGTTCCGCCATTCGTCGGGCCTCCCACGATTGGTATGTCGAATTCTCTCGACATGGATCGCGGCATTTGGTGCAATCTCGCGGCCTCTTTGAATCGCTTGCGCTTGAGTTTGCTCAACGGCGCTGGCTCTCTCAGACTCGGGTCTACGCACTGCATAGTCACCCGTTGGTCTGCGCTCAATGTAAATTTCCCGCTTTGCCATCTCTGGCCTCCTAAAGTTTTCTACTGTGGCTCTGCCTCTGTTTAGCTGCAGCCGCTGGTTGAGCCGCAGCTCATGCAGCGGTAGCAGCTTCCGTTGCGAACCATGATGGCGCCGCAGGTCGAGCAACTGGGCGCGTCGCCCATATCGTACATTTCGCGCATGGCGTCGGCCGCGTGGTAGATGCCGCGGGGCACGGGTACACTCGATGCCGCCTTTGGATCAAAGCCAGGAAGCGAATACGGGCTAGCGGCAATAGCCGCCGCGATGCCGTCTGCAAACGATGCACCGCCGCCCGCGGCCGGGCTGCCGGTTTGGCCGCTCACTTGGTTCAGCCGCTTGGCCACTTCTTCGGCCAGCCGGGCCAGGTGGTTCTGCGAGAACGAATCATACTCGGGATCGGTCTCTGGAATCAGGCTGGGCGAAGCGGGCAAATGCGGCGCCTGCGGAGCGAGGCCGGCAAACAGCGTCAACTGCGTGCCGGAGAGAAAGCGCAGATTGAGCCAGCGGAAGATATAGTCCATCAGGCTCTTGGCGTAGCCGATTTGCTCGTTGCCGGTCCAGCCGGAGGGTTCAAAACGGGTGTGGGCAAACTTCTCGCAAAGCACCTTGAGCGGTACCCCATGCTGCAGGGCGAGCGAGATCGAGGTGGCGAAGGCGTCCATGAGGCCGGAGACGGTCGAGCCCTCCTTGGCCATCTTGATGAAGATTTCGCCCACCTGACCAGTGGGGTAGAGGCCCACGGTGACGTAGCCCTCGTGGCTGGCGATGGAGAACTTGTGGGTGATGGAGGCGCGCTCCTCGGGCAGCCGGTGGCGCACTGCGCGGGGCGGCCCATTCGGGTTCTGCGCCGCATCTTTGGCGGACTCCTGTGTGGCCTCAGAGACGGACAAGGGCATGAGCACCGGCACGGCGGCAGCCTTTGCGATCTCCTCCAACGCATTCTGGAACGACGCGGCCGCGGCGATCACCTGCCTGGCGCTCACCTCCAGCTTTTCGCCGGGCTTGGCTTGGATTTGGGCTTCCAGAGCCCTTAGGTCAGCCTCGGCGGCTGGCTGGGCGGCAGCCAGATGAGCCAGTACGCGGCTGCCTGCGGCGTCCAGAGCCGAGGGCTCCCGCTTGGCGTCCATGCTGGTATTCAGCGGTTGAGTGCCCTTGGAGCCGTCGCGGTAGATGGCCACGGCCTTGATGCCCTGACGCCAGCTCTCGGCGTAGGCCTCGGCAACATCCTCGACGGTTGCATCCTGGGGAAGATTGACGGTCTTCGAGATTGCGCCGGAGAGGAACGGCTGCGTGGCGGCCATCATCTTGATGTGCCCCATGTAGTGGATGGAACGGGTGCCCTTGGAGGGCTTGAAGCTGCAATCGAAGACAGACAGGTGCTCGGGCCGGATACCGGGCGCGCCCTCGATGGTGCCAGTGGCGTCGATGTAGCTGACGATGGCGTTGACCTCGTCGTTGTCGTAGCCGAGCTTGAAGAGCGCCGCTGGCACGGTGTTGTTGACGATCTTGATCATGCCTCCACCCACCAGCTTCTTGTATTTGACCAAGGCCAGGTCGGGTTCGATGCCTGTGGTGTCGCAGTCCATCATAAAGCCGATTGTGCCGGTGGGCGCCAGAACCGTGGTCTGTGAGTTGCGGTAGCCGTGGCGCTCGCCATGGAGCAAGGCCATGTCCCAGCACTCGCGGCTGGCGTCGATCAGCGCGTCCAGTTGCGGCACACTGAAGGGCTCGCCGACCGCCGCGGCGGCCCGCGATGTGCCAATGTTGTTGACCTCGGCGCGGTGCATCCTGATCACATCCAGGAAGGGTTCGCGGTTGACGTAGAACCCTGGGCAGGCGCCGCCCTGGTGATCGACACTTGCCGTCAGCGGTGTAGCCGAGGCGATCGACGGGCAGTTGGCGGCCAGGATCGCCGATTGCAGATAGGCCTGGCCGGTCATGATCGCGGTGAAGCTGGCGGCCAGGTCGCGGCCGGCAGCCGAATCGTACGGCAGGCCGAAGGCCATCAGCAGCGCGCCCAGGTTGGCGTAGCCGAGGCCCAGCGGGCGGTAGTCGTGGGAGTTGCGAGCGATGGACTCCGTTGGGTAGCCGGAGTTGTCCACCAGAATATCCATGGCAGTGATCACCACCGAGATCGAGTGCCGGTAGGCGGGAATGTCAAAGCTGCCCGCCGGGGTGACGTACTTCATCAGGTTGAAGCTGGCCAGGTTGCAGGCCGAGTTGTCAAGAAACATGTATTCCGAGCACGGATTCGAGGCGTTGATGCGCGCCGTGTTCTTGCTCGTGTGCCAGCGGTTGATGGTGGTGTCGAACTGCATGCCGGGGTCGCCGCAGAGCCAGGTGGCCTCGGCGATCTTGCGCATGATCTCCCGCGCCTTGTAAGTCGCTACCGGCTCGTGGCCCTTCACCGTATAGGTGTTGAATTCGCCGTCGCTCTCATAGGCGTGCATGAACTCGTCGCTCACCCGCACGGAGTTGTTGGCGTTTTGGAAGAAGATGGACGAGTAGGCCTCCGAATCCGGGCCCGATCCATCGTAGCCTGCCCTGATCAGCGTGAAGGCCTTGGCCTCTTCCCTGGCCTTGCACTCGATGAAGTCCACGATGTCCGGGTGGCCCACGTTCAAAATCGCCATCTTGGCCGCGCGGCGCGTCTTGCCGCCGGACTTGATGACCCCGGCAAAGGCGTCCAGCCCGCGCATAAAGCTGAGAGGACCGCTGGCGGTGCCGCCTCCCGACACAGATTCCTTGCTGGAACGCAATGAACTGAAGTTGGTGCCCGTGCCCGAACCGAATTTGAAGAGCATGGCTTCCGTCCTGGCCAGATCCATGATGCCGCTCATCGAATCCTCAACGGAGTTGATGAAGCAGGCCGAGCACTGCGGATTGCGGTAGCCGGTGGCGGAGTAGCGCACGCCGCCGGTCGCCGGATCCCAGTGCCAGTTCTGCCCCTCCGCATCCGGTTCCAGCCGGTCGCAGCCCACGTTGAACCAGACCGGCGAATTGAAGGCCGCCTTCTGCGTCAGCAGCATGTGCGCCAGCTCGTCGTGGAAGATCTCCGCATCCTCGGGGGTGGCAAAGTAGCTGCCGGCCAGGCCCCAGTCGCGGATGGTCTCCGCCACCCGCTCCACCAGTTGCCGCACCCCGGTCTCCCGCTCCGGCGTGCCCAACTGGCCGTGCAGGTACTTCGAGGCCACAATATTGGTGGCCGTCATTGACCAGTCCACCGGCACTTCCACGTCCCTCTGCTCAAAGATCGTGTTGCCCTTGGTATCGGTAATGGACGCAGTGCGCCGTTCCCACTGGAGCTCGTCGTAAGGGGAGACGCCCTCTGTGGAAAAGCGGCGCGTAAAGGTCAGCCCCCGCTGGGTGCAGGGAGTCTGGAGGGTGGGGGTGGAAGTCTGAAGCTGGACCTCGTTCATGAAATCTCCTTAATCGCCAATTTGACCGGCAAAAGCCTATGAAAGCCTTGGCCCAACCGGCGCAACTCAGCCTGGAAGGGGGCAATGTAAATCTCTGACAAAGAACGGGAATCGGGGATTTGGAATTACCGCGAGTTCTCTTCTCTCAGCGACTTCCCGGCGGCTCTTCGCGCCGGGCTTCGTTACAATCTGTTTACAGCCGCAGATGAAAAAGTACCGCTCTCTGTGGTGCCTGTCAACAAAAAACCACAATATCTTGTGTTTTCTAGCCATTCCCCGCATCTCGTTTCTAAACACCCGCATTTGCCTGTGGAAACCTCAAAAGCCCCAAGCGCTGCGCGGGCTTGCCGCTCCAACTTTGCCCCAGATTCAGTGCAACCTGACTCTTGCCGGTCCCTTGCCGTCCCATACAATAAGCCTAGTCCTCGCGCGGACCGCCCACAAGGCGCAGAAACGGTGCAGTTTGCCGTTCCGGCTGTGCGAGTTGTGGAGATTCGGGCCTGTGCCTACGGAAACCTCGTTGACCCAGGGAACCGCGCGGGTGGCTGATGCCTGGGTCAGCTTCTGGCCTCCAGCTCTTGGCTTCAAGTCCCTTTTGCTCCCGGCTACTGGCCGTTACCAAGAGCGCCGGCAGGATTCAGTTCCCTGCCGCGCCCGCTGCTGCCGGGGCCAGCACCAGTTGTTGCTGGTCGCTGGCCGCGATCTTCTGGTAGTAGTCGCGCAGCGCCGGGTACTCCTTGGGATCGAGAAACACGAAGAAGCGGGCGAAAGTGTGCCGGATATCGATGGTTCCGGGACCAGGCGCCGTCTTGACCACCAGGGTAGCGTGGTCAGGCCATGGCAGTTGAGCCGGCTGCGGGGCGCTTTCGACGGTGAATCCGGCCGGCAGGTGGTAGACCGCGTCGTCGATCACCTGCTCGGCGTAGTGCAGATCAACAGCGGCTTCCCGCTTCTCCTCGCTCACGAACTGCGCGTGGGCGCCCGTTGAAAAGAAGAATGCGGGAACCAACAGACGCTTGCCGGTAGAATTGCCCAACTGGCCCGCGACCTTGACCGCCGCTGAAAGGTACCCGGCCGAAGTATCCAACCCCTGGAATCCAGCCACTTCCCCCGAGACCCCTGGCGGCAAAAGTCCGCGCAGGGATTCGTTGAACTGCTTCTTCACCTCCTCCAGGTCGGTGGTGAGGTTGAGTTGGCGCCAGTGCAGCGCCGCGGGGCCGTTCATCAGAATCTTGACGGTCCCGGCGACCCCGCCTTGCGCGTCGAGGGTCAGATCGGCGGCGCGGGCGGTAATGGCGTCCTTGGTGGCGTTGGGCGGCGTGTAGACCGGTCCCTTGGCGTTCTCCTCAAGCCCGCCCGCCAGCAGATGCGTCCACTGCAACTGGCCGAAGGGGCAGAGCTTCTCGCCGGGATCGAGATAGATGTCCTTGCCGTCGATGTGCAGCACCACCAGCAGCGAGTCGAGCTGTTGGAGAGAAAGAAAACCGGGGTCGAAGATGCGCCTGTTGCGATCGACCACCTGAAGGCCATCAGCCTGAAGGCCGGCGGCCCTGGCCAGCGCCAGATAGAGCGCCGCAATGTCGTTGCCCGAGCCGCTCTTCTCGCTCCACACGTCCTCCGCCTTCTTCAGTGCCTTCTTCAGATGCAGTTGCTGGCGCTCAGCCTCGGATTTGGCGCGCGTGAAGTCCGTGTTGTCCAGCGCCTGCACGGCATCGTAGAGCTTGCGGGCCTTGGCCTCAGCGGTGTCGGCACCCGCAGTGATTTGGCTGGCCGCGTCCTTGATGACTCGCGTCTGGTCGGCAAACTGGTCCAACTCCTTCGACCAGCGCTTGATCTCGTTATCCCAGTACACCTCGGCGGAGAGGTAGGGCGTGTAATAAAACCGCACCCGATATAAGAGGCTCTTCTCCGGCGGAGCGTTTGCCTCGTTTTGGAATGCGGGCACGTCCTGGATGTCCAGGGTGTAGTCGCCCTTGGGACTCCGGGTCGTTTGGAATCCGGCGGGCAGGCGCTGTGTGAGGATCAAGTAGTTGGCCAGTTCTCCACCGATGTAGTGGGAGACCTGATTCCCAAGGACGTCCGACTCGATATCCGTGAGGGGATTGTAGTAGAAGTGCGCTTTGTGGATGTAGATCGGCTGCTGCACCTCCCATTCTGGAATCGAGCTGGCCAGCGCGGAAGAATAATACTCCTCCTCCCCTTCTCCTCCTATGACGCCGGAAACCCTTCCGCCGGTCAAGGGTATGCTCCACTTGTACTCCAGAATGCTGCCTACCTCGACGCTGGGCAGATTGAAGACCGCGGCCTTTACATGGTTCTTGGTGGTCTTGAAGACCAGCAGATCCTCGGCCTTGCCCACCAGGGGAATGACCGTGCCGTCGGGATGGATGGTGCGGCCCTCGATGATGGGCGTAGCCGTGTAACCGGGAATATAGGGAACCTCGACCGTGGCCCACTCCTTGCCCAGTTCGGTAAGCACCTTGATGCGCGCGTAGCTGCTCACATAGTGGTTGCGGTTGTCGGTCGTCTCCTCGCGATACAAAAAGACCGCCGGAGCGCCGGGAGCCTTGGGGTCCGAGGTCATCTGCAGCTCTTCCTTCGTCGGCTCATGAAACCTCTGAGCGGCGCCCGGCGCCGAAAGCGCCAGCGCCGCCATTGACAACGCGATTCCTGCGCAAACATGAACACGCATGATTTTCATCCTCGCGATGCGCGGATTTCCGCGCATATCCCGGTAAAGATTGAGCAACAAAAGCCTTTTGATTGTGCCAGCCATCATAACACCAAACCGGCCTTGTCTCGCCTGCCCAAAAACAATGCGGCCCCACACTCATCGCGTGAGGCCGCCTGGGTTCCGGTTGTCCGCCAGTCAGGGGATGCGGGTTGTAAATCAGGCCATCCCCGCCCGCCGCGGCGGGGGATGGCCAGGCTATGGGCGTTACAGGAACAAAGGCGCCATCACGAAGGTGACCGTGCACAGCAGCTTGATCAGCACGTGGATCGACGGGCCGGCCGTGTCCTTGAAGGGATCGCCGACCGTGTCGCCCACCACCGCCGCCTTGTGCGGGTCGGAGCCCTTGCCGCCGTATTTGCCGGTCTCGATGAGCTTTTTGGCGTTATCCCATGCGCCGCCGCCGTTGTTCATGAAGATGGCGAAAAGGATGCCGCTGATGGTGCCCACCATCAGCAGGCCGGCCACGGACTCGGCAGCCAGGGTGGGGTCAAGCGCCGTGTTGAAGAATTTGAAGATGAACCCGACCGCAATCGGTACGCCCACGGCCAGCAGGCCGGGAGCGACCATCTGCTTCAAGGCGGCCTTGGCCACCATGTCCACGCAGCGTGCATAGTTGGGCTTTGAGGTTCCGAGCATGATGCCCGGGTCTTCCTTGAACTGGCGCCTCACTTCTTCGATCACCGCATAGGCGCTCCTACCCACCGCCTGGATGGCCAGTGAGCTGAAAAGGATCACCAGAGCCGCGCCAATCAGCGAGGCCACGAAAACCGGGGGCTTGGCAAGATTGACAGAATCGAACACGAAGGCCAGGTTGCCGGTCTTGTGACGAACCAGTTCCGCAACCTCATCGAGATAAGCGGAGAACAGCAGGAAGGCCGCCAGCGCCGCGGAGCCGATGGCATAGCCCTTGGTGAGGGCCTTGGTGGTGTTGCCCACCGCGTCTAGTCTGTCAGTCCGCCTGCGGACTTCTTCCGGCTGATGCGACATTTCGGCGATGCCGCCGGCGTTGTCGGTGATCGGTCCGAAGGTGTCCATGGCCAGGATGTAAGCGCATGTCGCCAGCATGCCCATGGTGGCGATGGCGGTGCCGAAGAACCCGGCGCCCGGAGTCCCAGGCATCGCCTGCATTCCGCAAAAATAGCTGCCCAGGATGGCAGCCGAGATGACGATCACCGGCATCGCCGTCGATTCCATGCCCACGGCCAGGCCGGCGATGATATTGGTGGCCGGGCCGGTGAGCGATGCCTTGGCGATGGACTGCACAGGGCGATAGCGGTCCTCGGTGTAGTACTGTGTGATCCAGACGAAAAGGAACGACATTAACATGCCGATGAGGCCGGCATAGAAGAACCACATTGGACTGGACCCCGGGATGCCACCGAGCAGGAACTTGACAGCAATGTAGAAACCGCCAGCAGCCAGGATCGTGGTGATCAGGTAGCCGCGATTCAGCGCCGCCATCGGGTCCTCGCTCTCGTTCTTCAGCCTGACGCTCAAGATACCGATGATCGAGGCGATCAGGCCGAAGGCGCGGGCCACGAACGGAAAGAAGATGGCCAGCAGGGCCGCTTCCGGAGCGGTGTTTTTGAGAGTGCTGAAAAGCGCCACGGCCAGAATCATGGCGCCGATGTTTTCCGCCGCCGTCGACTCGAACAGGTCGGCTCCACGGCCGGCGCAGTCGCCCACGTTGTCGCCCACCAGATCCGCGATCACGGCCGGGTTCCTCGGGTCGTCCTCGGGAATGCCCGCCTCCACCTTGCCTACCAGGTCCGCGCCCACGTCTGCGGCCTTGGTGTAGATGCCGCCGCCGAGCTGGGCAAACAGGGCCACAAAGCTGGCGCCGAAGCCGAAGCCGACGATTTCATAGGGAACCTGGCTGGGATTCGCCATGCCGCCGAAAAGCAGGAAGATCCCTCCCACGCCGAGCAGCGAGAGAGCAACCACCGAGAGGCCGGTGACCGCGCCGCCGCGCAGCGCCATCTTCATCGCGCCGTTGAGGCTGGTGCGCGCCGCCGAAGCTGCCCGCAGGTTGGCGCGGATGGAGACGTACATCCCAGAGAATCCCGCCAAGCCCGAACAAACCGCGCCCGCAAAAAAGCTGATGACGGTCTTCAGGGCCAGAGGCTGCCCCTTGCCAAGAAAGAGGTAGAGGGCGTAGATCAGAATCGCCAAGACGATGGATAGCGCGTAGATCGTCTTATACTGGCGCTTGAGAAACGCCTCGGCGCCTTCCTTGATGGCAGCGGAAATCTGCTGCATCGCTGGCGTTCCCGTGTCCGAGCCGATGACCTGGCGCGCAAATAGAAAGGCCACAAAGAGCGAAAGCACGCTCACGCCCAGAAAAAAGTACACCCAATACAGTACAGTCACATGTCCTCCCAGACTTAGGTTTGAATCCGTATCGCGAACGGCCGCAGAAAACTTGGACCTCGCAGAACAGCGCAGAAAAGTCAATCGAAGCCTATCATCCGCATTGGCCACTGTCGAGTGATTGCAGTCACAGGGTTCCGGAACCGGCTTTCAGAACCGGAAAGTACCGATTTGGGCTGGACCGCGCAGTACCCTGACGAGGCAGTTGCTCGCGCTTCGGCCGCGCGGCCAGCCCCAAACGGCCCACTGCCGCTTCCCCTTTTCAAGAGAGTGCCGCCAGAATCCTTCGCCGCCTTACTCCACCGGAATCTCGATCTTGTCGCCGGGGAGCGGGACCTGGAGCTTTGGCCCGCCTGAGTCGCGCACCTGGCCGCCGGGTAGCGGGTGCAACTTGAAGAGAACCAGAAGGTTGCGGTCCGGGTCGTCGAAGGCCCGAAAGCTGGCTGCCTGTTCCACTGAGAAGTGGTTATGCAGGTCCTCGAGCGTGCCGGGATCCATGTCGTTCCAGGTGGCGTACCAGCCGGGCTGGTAGAAAGCGAGCTTGGAAGGCAGGTCTGGAAATAATCTGCTGGGGGTTCCGAAATCGTCGCACAGGGTGGGCAAGTGGGTAACCAGCGTGATCTGGTCGCCGCTGACCGAAACCAATAGCCGTTTGCCGTTGGGGTGGGCATCGATATATTGGGTCAGCCGCTGGGCCGCATTCACAAATGTGTACTCCGGATGGTCAGCGTAGTTCAGGGTCCAGGCGCCATTGACGCTCATCGCCAGCACGGCCAGTCCGATGACGCCCCAACCCAGTAAGTGTGCCGGGCCACGGAGCATCCGGTTCTCGCCAGCCGGGGCCGTTCGGCCCAGCAACGCCTCAGCCCCCTGCGCCACCACAAAGAAGCAGAAAAAGGCCACCACGGCAAAGTAGCGCGGCTGCGGATGGTTCTGGTAGGTCATGAAGAGAATGTAGCCCGCGACGGCCCACACGGACGCGCCAAAGACCGGGTCCAGCAGTAGGCCGCGGCCCCAGGCGTTATGCCGGGACAGCACCGTGCCTGCCACCGCCGCGCCCACCACCACCAGGCCGGCCAATGGAATAAGGATGTGGTCTACCCACAGTCCGCCGTGGAACGACCACCATAAGCTGACCAGAGGCCAGTAAAACTCTGGCGGTTTGATGTACTTGTTCACAAAGAAGAGGTACTTGTAGTCAGGAAGCAGGCCAAAGGCGACGATCAGCGCCATCCACAAGCCGAAGCTAACGGCAAAGGCGCCCGCCGCGGCCAGGGTGCAGCGCAGGGCCAGTCTCCGGTTCTGCCAGAGCGGCAGCAGCATAGCCCACCCCAGCGCCAGAAGGAGAAAAACGGCGGTGGTCTTGGTGAGCATCATCAGGGTAAAAAGCAGGCCGATCCAGGCCGAGGCCCACACCGGGCGGCGCAACCGGGGCAGCCGGACAGCCAGGTTCAAGGCTCCCAGCATCAACGCGATCAGCATGGGCTCCAGAATCGCCAACCGGCTGAAGCAGTAGAGGAAGGGACTGGTGACCAGCAGCGTGACGGCCAGCAGCGCCATCCACCGCGGCCCTCTCGCCCTCAGCAGCAGGTAGCTCAACAGCAGATTGGCAAAGAAGAACGCGATGGCCAGCCCGCGCACGGCCTGAACCGTGACCCCGGTAAAGAAGAACAGCACCCACTCCAGAAACGGCCACACCGGAACCGCCGGCGCGGGATTGAAGTCGCCCTGCAGATACCAGTTGCCGAACAGGTGCGCGCGAATGGCCGCATTCCCATACCATCCCTCATCGGTGTACTTGGCCCAGTCGCAGAACCACGGCGTGTTGTTAGGAAAATCGGCGCTCAGGTGCAGCCCGTGCAGAACCGCGAAGCCGCCGATAAGGACCAGCCAAATCGCGTAAAACCAGCGTTTGGACGAATTCGTCAATGACCGTTTCTCCGCAATGAAGACCCTGGATGAGACGGTCCCACGCACATTCCCCAAAATCGGAAGACTTTGCGGAGCCGAAACGAAGAACGTCTCGAAGGGAATGCATCGAGTATACCGTGCCGGAATCGCGTTTCCGCGCCAGGATACACAAGCGCCCCGGTTCCATCTGGGCCATGGAATACGCGCTCGACAAGAAATAACGCACGGCAAAATACCAGCTTGCCTAAGGCAAGACTCACTCGTACGCCAGCGCGTCGATAGGGTCCTTCCGTGCGGCCATCCAGGCCGGATAGAGGGAGCCCAGCAGCGAACCGGCAAACGCAATCGCCGCTCCCTTGACCATCCAGGCCGCGGTCAGCTCGAAGCTGAAGCCGGGATACCTCACATCGAGCAGTGCTCTCACGCCCAAAGTGGCCGCCATGCCCACCAGCACGCCGGCAATGGCCAGCACCGCACACTCGCGCAGCAGCACGCCGACGATGGTCGGCTTGGAGGCGCCCATCGACTTGAGAATTCCGATCTCTCGCGTCCGCTCCAGCACCGCCGTGTACATGGTCTGAAAGATCACCAGAAAGCCCACCACGACAGCAATCGTAATCACCACGTCCAACGCCTTGTCGAAGCCGGGAAACTTCGACGGCGTATAAAGCGAGATCAGGTCGTCCATGGTTTGCACGTTGTAGCCTTCGAGGCCCCGGGTGGCGGCGATCTCCTTCCGGATCGCATCCTCATTGGCAGCGTTGTCGCTCTTTAAATAAATCACCGAGGCCCTGCCGTCGTACCCGGTCAGCTCGCCCAGCGTTTCGATGGGCACCAGCTTGCGCCCGCCCTTGCCGCTCTCCACGATGCCGCAGATGCGGAAGGGGTGGTTGAGAATGGTGAGTGTGCCGCCCACAGAGTAGCCGTTGCCGGTGCGCGCAAAAACATCGTCGATAATTACGTCGTAAGGCCTCTGGAACGGTCCGCCGGCGACCCAGATAAAGGGCTTCAGCGCGTTGTAGCTTGAGTAGTCAATGCCATAGAGAACCTCGACGTTACCGGTCATCGAGAAGTTGGTAATCACCGGGGCGGCCGCGGCCACGTGGGGCATGCGGCGGAAGACCTCGGCGATCCGGGCGGGCATCGGCGCGCCGCCTACGCTGGTCATAAAACTGGCATTGGAGGGACGGATAACCAGATCAGCGCCAATGCCGTTGGTGCGCTGCTTCTGGTCGTTCAGCATGCCCATGAAGATGGCAACAATGGACAGAATCATGACGACTTCGATGGCCACGGCCAGCACGCTGATGATCGAGCGCAGGGGGCGGTGCAGTAGATTGGCAAAGATGAGCTTATTCATTCTTGAGCATGGCTCCGAAGGGCAAAATGCCGCCGAAAACCCTCGTCTTCAGGGTATCAGCTGGGGCAGGAAGCGTCTTTGGCCGCCGAAAGCCTCCAGCGTGGATGATGCATAGCCGATCTATACTTCCCAATCTGTTTCGACGGCCCCAGACTGATGAAAATCAAGGAAAAATCGATAAACCGCTTTGACGGGAACCGAAACCCGGTTTATTGTGAAAGTGGTAAACTTTAAGGTACGTTACCAGTTTCCGGGTCGCTGATGGGAAACTTTGGAGAAGACCTGCGCATGGAGCGGTTGTCCCGCGGCATTGCGCTGGAAGAGATCACCGCGGTCACCAAAATCAGCCAGCGCCATCTGCTTGCGCTGGAGCAGGATCATTATCGCCTCCTTCCCGGTGGCATTCTGAACAAAGGCATCGTCCGCGGTTACGCGGGAGTTGTGGGCCTGGACCAGCAGGACTGGACCGAGCGTTTTCTCAAGGCCTATAACGCCTCCGGCCAGGGGATGGACGACGACCCCGGTTGGACGGCCTTCGCGTCCAACGTGGGCAAGGCGCGCATCCTCCGCCACGACGCTGCCGAGGCCCGTCTGCGCTGGCTCGGCGCCATCCTGCTGCTGCTGGTCGTAGCCGCGGCAGCCTTCCTCACAGTCCGCTACTTCGGCCTCCGTGCCGGGTGGTGGTTCAATCGCTGATCCCGGCCCAGCCACAGGTCCCGGCTCCGGCGCCGCCCCCGCCATGGCGTAGAGCGACGGTTCAACCCATTCAAAGCGCCCTTGAACGCGAATTACTCCCCGTTCACTCAAGAGTCTTTGCCCCGGCCACCCGCCGCGATTACCATAGATGGATACACCCCAGGCCTTTGCCTGCCGGTGCAGGCGTGTCTCACCGATGCGGGCGAGTGGCTGATTGAGGAGAGGAGTCTTTCGCTCTCCATGCCCGCTCATCCAGTGCAACGCAGCCATCGCGGTAGGCCGCCAACCTAAATCCCTTCAATGGGGAGGAGTCCGAAGTTGAGCGACCGTTTTTTGTTTACCTCTGAGTCAGTCACCGAAGGCCATCCGGACAAGATGGCGGACCAGATCTCCGACGCCATTCTGGACGCATGCCTGGAGCAGGACCCCTACAGCCGCGTCGCTGCCGAAACCCTGACGGCCACTGGCCTGGTGGTCATCGCCGGGGAAATCACCACCAAGGCCTACGTCGATTTTCAGACCCTTGTCCGTGGCGTCGTGGCCTCCATCGGCTACGACAACGCTGCGTATGGCTTCGACTCCAACACCTGCGCTGTCATCTCCAGCATCAACAAGCAGTCCGGCGACATCGCCCAGGGCGTTGACACCGGCGGCGCCGGCGACCAGGGCATGATGTTCGGCTACGCCTCCAACGAAACCCCCGAACTGATGCCGGCCCCCATCTCGCTGGCCCACAAGCTCTGCCGCCAGTTGACCGCGGTGCGCAAGAGCGGCAAGCTGCCCTATCTGCGCCCCGACGGCAAGAGCCAGGTCACGGTCGAGTACGACGAGAACGGCAAGCCGGCGCGCATCGACGCCGTGGTCATCAGCAGCCAGCACTCCGAGAGCGTCACCAATGAGGAGTTGCACGCCGACATCCTCAAGTACGTGATCCAGGCTGTGTTGCCGCCCGAGTGGCTGGACGAGCACACCAAGTACCACATCAACCCGACCGGCCGCTTCGTCATTGGCGGACCCATGGGCGACACCGGCCTCACCGGCCGCAAGATCATCGTGGACAGCTACGGCGGCATGGGCCGTCACGGCGGCGGCGCTTTTTCGGGTAAAGACCCGACCAAGGTGGACCGCTCGGCGGCCTACATGGCGCGCTACATCGCCAAGAACATCGTGGCCGCGGGACTGGCCGACCGCGCTGAAGTGGCGCTTGCCTACGCCATCGGCGTGGCTGAGCCGGTCAGCGTGCGCATCGACACCTTCGGCACCGGCAAGATCGGCGAAGCCAGGCTGACCGAGTTGGTGAGGAAAAACTTCTCGCTCACGCCCAAGGGCATCATCGAAAGCCTGAACCTGCGCCGGCCCATCTACCAGAAGACCGCCGCCTACGGCCACTTTGGCCGCACCGAGCCGGAGTTCAGTTGGGAGGCCACCGACAAGGCCGCCACCCTGGCCGAGCAGGCCGGATTGAAAGCCGCAGCCAAGTAGCCCCACCGCAGCGCGCTCGCACCACCATGGGATCCTTCGCCAGGAGGGTCCCATTTTGCAGGTGTGCAGTTTCCGGTTGGCCGGTCATCCGCAATTAGCTTCACTTCCCATTTCCCTTGGCCGAGGCGTTAAGAAAATAAATCGTGAAGTAGCTCGTAACGTCAGGTTGATTTGATTTACCTGTCAGCCGGGCAGAGTTTGTGTGCTCGTTGAATTGCACTCCGTCACATCCAACTCGGTTTAACAATTCAAGCAAAAGACGCAAGCCTTTGCGCGAGTCTACGCGAAGGTCACGCGTTCCCTTTGCATCCATGGAAGAGATGACTTCTTTCGCTTTGAGGTCTCTCGTATCAGCAATGGATGAAATCGAATGATGCGAGAAATCCATGCTCAATAGAACTAACACTTTTTCGTCTTTCAATACACGAAAAAGTACGTCACGAAGTTCATCCAAACGAGAATCCTGAGCATTCACATCAATCAGGATAGGTACAACCTTACTGCGGGGAAAATAGTACTTCAGAAAAGGAATGAGTATGCCCACGGAATGTTCGCCAGAAAAGGCTTCAGGATCTTCGGGCAACCGAATAGCTGTACTTATCCTCTGGACCAAATGCGCATCTGCCGGAAGAATGCCGAAAGGTGTCTTCCACGGCAGTGAGGATAGGCTTATGTTGGCCAGACCTTGATGAAAGTGGTTAGGCCCTAGCAGAATAATTGTCTCGGGCGAAGATTGGTTACGCAATCCCTCAAAAAAGCGAACCATCAACCCGTTCGCAAGGAAATGATGAGTCACAATCCCTCCGCGAATGTTTTGACCTGCAGGCACTGTTGGGAAGGATTGTCCCGCACACTTCTGGATGGCATCGATGTAGGGTCGCGGATTGTCGCTCCAGTTAGAGTAGTGGAGTTCTCGCGCCCATCCAAATGGCGAGGCCTGCAGCAAGCCGAATACAAAGATTAAGAGGACCTGGCGCATCATTTTGCAACACCGGGGTTCTTCATAAACTGTGCATACCAGCCTGGATGTTCTATGTTGTTCTGCTTTTTACCCGAAGAATCCTTTGTGTAGATGATCTTCTTCCATTCAGAATCAGCCCAACGTTTCTGCGACGGAAATTCATACCACGAATAGACATATCCGACAGTCAGACGCGTCCCCCCATAGGCATCCTTCACCACGACGATGATCCGCTGAGGCGTACCCGTCGCGACTTCCAGAACCCTGCCCTGAACAGAGTCCGTCGCAACATCGGCAATCAATGCCATCTGCAGCTCGGAAGGATCCTTTATCTCGTCAAACCCACGAGGTAAAAGCAAGGGCCTATCAAACGCTGCTTCAAGATTCTGAATCCATTTGTAATCATCCGCCGTAATCAATTCTCCTGAGACTTCTTTTTGCGCAATGGCTTCCGCCCGGCGAGCCAAATTGCGAAACGTAGTAAATTTATCAAGATACTCGTCGGTGATGAAACCTGAGACTTTCAATCGCCCCAACATCTGGTCGATGGACTGCCCCAAACGTTGGAAGAAGATCGGATTCGGCTCGATATATCCTTTGGGCGCCGGTAGGTTGTACGGTGGAATTTCAAATTCATCGCCTTCACCCATCTCGGCGGCTGATTGCTCCGCATAGAGTATAGTGTCGTGCTTCAATTCCGTCCAACTGCCCGCGCCGGCATTCAGGTTCTTGTATTGCCATGGTTGCCCCAGCGCAAACAATTGTTTGCTGGCGGTTGGCAGGAACAATGAATTCAAGGTGCCTAGCCATTCGTCATATAAGGTTATCTGACTGGTGAGGTGTTTTTGCGTAACGCCCTCAAGCTTACTGGCCTGAGAATCATAATTGTCCCATTTATTTCGCTGTTGGACTTGCTGCTGTTCTTCGATAGCGGCCTTTGACCCCAAAAGCATCATCACGTCGAGGGTGGAGGGAAGGTTTCGTGGATTCTGATCACTGCCCACATTTGGAGAGGTCATCTGGTTGAGAAGAAAGGCATCCAGGGTGAATCGCTGGCCCAAGAACTTGAAGCCGCGAACCATCTTCAACCTGTCTTGCTGATTGAGCCCTAGTCCTGTTTGCACCGAAACGATTTGAGGTGGCGGAAGGTCGCTTTCAACCGCGCGGCTGAACGCATCAAGTTTGTCGTCGAGCTTGACCGCAACCTGGTTCGCATTCGGTGTCTCTGTGCCATAAACCTTCTTATTTACAGAACGATACCCGGCAAGCGTGTATTTATCTTGAGCGCCGACGACGTAGCCGAGCGATTGATCGAGGGATTCAAACGTATGCGTCTCCTGGGCCTTCTCCAAGAGACCTGGAATAAGAATCGCTGCCAGCGTCATCTTCCGGTCTGAAAGGGGGAAATTCTTGCGTCCAAACCACATCATTCCACGAAAATATCGTTGAAGTGTTTCATTCTTTTCGTAATGCCCCCGAACTTTGTATTGCGTAAAGTCTTCGTCGCCAAATTTGCTGGATAAATAATCCGGGAGATTACCTCCTGCATCTTGAATTCGAGAAACAAACACCCCGGCATCCTTGCGCACCATTTCCGAAATCGTGAAGTCCGAATTAAAGAGTTTTGCGGCAACGGAAAAGTAAAGCAAGTCATACAAGAGCGCCTCGCGAATGGAGGCGGGTGTGGTGGGAGGAAGAGTCCTGACTTCGTTTTCGGTGGTCTTGGCAAGTTTGGCAGCGAGTTTCTTGACGAACGGCGAAATTCTATTCTCTTCCACATCCTGTAGCATTCGGTCTAAGATCAGGTGATAGGAGTGTAGAAACAAATCGGATGTGATGAAATATTGGCGACCGGCACTTCTGACTTGATAAGAGTCAACCATGTCATCCACTGAAATGTCTTCCAAAGGTGGCACGTTCTCAACATAAAAGCCATTTTGGGACAGTTTATGGCGATCTGCCTCTACGAGCGATATATTCGAGTCCCTGATTTGCCGGGGGACTTCCTGAGCATCAATGACGGACTGATTGGTTGTGGCTGGCGTAAGCGCCTGAAGATCCTTTGCCTGAATAAAGCCGTAGCGCGGTGTTTCTTCGACATTGAATCGGGCTTTGATCCATTGTTCGTTTCGGAAATTCAGTTGTCCAATAGTCTCAACAACTTCACCTTGCAAGATGCTCAGTACCGCAGGACTCTCTGGATCAGGTACTACACGAATGGCCGTGTTATCGTTGCGTGCCATATACCGTGGGGTCTCTACGGGGGATAATGCGGGTTCAAGCCAAAGCTTTTTGGCGTCGATGTAGCCGCTCACATCATTCTTGCCGATTATTGCGTGGACCGCGATCACGTCCGGGTGTGCTGGATCGTATGTTCCGTGAACGACTTCACCGTAAAAGAAATAGTTGGGCGTTAAGCTGTCTCGTTCCTGCAATTCCCGGTAGGTCAGATCCTCTTCTGACAGTCTTTTCTCAGGCGCCTCGCGGAGGAACGCGACCTGATATGTGACGATATAACTCCGCACGAGGCCCGCGGATTCCGCTGTGCCGCCAGCAGTCAACGTTCCAATGAAGTTCGTCGTAGTATATGCGATGTCTTGATTTTGGTTGTTCTGCCCCGCATACGGTGATGCAGGAGCAGTGCCTGCGGAGGAAGAACCGCCTGAGCTGGTGGTGGATGTAAGTGCCAGCCTTTTCTTTGAGACGAGGTAGCCGCCAGCGGCGGCCAACACAAGGGCAACTGCAGCGAACACAATAACGTAATGGACTCGTTTCATGAAGCACCTCTGACGTTAAGCAAAATGGTGATTTCATCATATTCTAAGAAAGCCCGATTTGAATTCATGGTAAAGGAACTTTATTTTCTCCTAGCGCATTCACTTTCGGAAGAGTCTTAAATCAGCGGATAGTCGGGTTCAATCCTTTGCGTCAAATGCCTGTATACTCACATTGGAGCAGATTCGAAGCCCCCTCATGCTTCGCCCGGCGCACAACTCTGCCCCAACCCGTTTTGCAGATAATTTCGATCCGGCAGCGCAGAATGATCGCATGTCCAACCTCCGCCAGATCGATCTCCGCCGCCGTGGGCTTTTCCTAACCCCTGATCTCTGACCCCTGACCCTTGTTTTTCAGGTACCCCCCACCCCTCCCCCTGTTTCGCTCCAACCCAATGAAACCAAACATGTTATCTATAAAACGATCCATTTCACCCATCGAAACAAAGGACTTACGTCATACGAAAGCTCGGCAAACCGGCTCCGCAACGGCGCTCTGTCTCCGCATTTCCCGCCGGTCACCTCGACAAACGAGACCTATTCGGCGTCGGCCCGCAACCGCCCCGCAAATGCCTTAGAATGTTCCCTGGCGCGCTGCGCGTCCATTCTGTCAAGGAGCTATCGATGCGTTTTCCCGCACTTGCAGTTTTTGTACTTGCCTTGGCCGCCGTGGCCGCCGCGCAATCCACAACCCCCTGGGACTACGAAGGCAAGCGAGGCTCGCTGAACTGGGGCAAGCTGGACCCGGCTTACAGGGCCTGCTCGAAGGGCCACGAGCAGTCGCCCATCGACATTCGCGGCGCCCGCCTGAACAAAGCGCTCCAACCCATCGAATTCCACTACATCGCCGGCCCCGTCACGCTGGAGAACAACGGCCACACCATCGTGGTTCACGTGGACCACGGCAGCTACATCGTGGCCGGCGGCGTGCGCTATGAACTGGTCGAGTTCGACTTCCACCACCCCAGCGAGGAGACGGTGAAGGGCAAGCTGAGCGACATGGATGTGCAACTGTTGCACAAGAGCGCCGACGGCAGGCTGGCCGTGTTGGCCGTGCGCTTGCTCGAGGACCCGGGCAGCCCCAACGCCACGCTGGCCGCGCTGTGGCCGCACCTGCCCAAGACCGCCGGCACGACCGAAAAGGTTGCCGATATGATCAGCCCTGGCGGCCTGCTGCCCGCCGGCCGCAGCTACTGGACCTACATGGGCTCACTGACCACCCCGCCCTGCATCGAGGGCGTGCGCTGGTTCGTCTTCGAGCAGGAACTGAGCCTGAGCCGCGACCAGTTGCGCGCTTTCGCCGCCATCTTCAAGGTCAACACGCGCCCCTTGCAGGACCCGCACGGCCGCCGCATCGAGGCTAACGAGTAGGGAGTCAGCGCTTCGCCCGGGTCTCTTTTGGCGCGGCAAAGGTGACCTTGGGCGGGTCGCCCAGGATCACCGCGGCCTCGACCGCTCGTTTGCGGACCCCTCGCAGCATCTGATTCTGCTTGAGCGTGATCGTCCCGTTGGCAATCTCGGCGTCTGCGGTCCAGCGGCCAAAGCGGACCGGCTCAGGAGGCACTCGCGCGCCGCCAGGCGGTGTGGCTTGGGCATCGATCGCCCCATGCCGCCACTCGAAGTGCAACGTGCCCTTGACCGAGGCCGTCAGATCTTTGTCCGTGAAGCCGGACAGCTCAATCTTGCCGTCTGCGTTGAAGACACCGCCCGACCAGCGCAGCCTGAGCAACTGGCCCACGGCTGCGGGACTCAGCTTCTCAAGCCGACCCTCGAGCGAATAAGCCGGCTTGTCTTGACCGGTCACGGGGGTGCGGAGCGTGCCCCCTCCGTGTACGCGGCCGTCCAGCAGTCCGGCATCGAGGCCGGTGATCTCGGCCCCGTTTGCAACGATGCGCAGCGTCGCCGAAGGCTCCCGGAGCGTCACCGGCCCCAGGATGAGCGAATCTGCCTTCACCGTGCCCTCAAGCTCCGGCCACGCCGGCGCGGTCGATGAGTTGGACGTCCTCAGGCGCGCAATCAGAGTGGAAAGCAGCGTGCCGGGCTCATGCGCGCCCAGAATCGCTGCCTGCAAGACGCTCGCGTCCAGCGCCCCGAATTGGACTTGAAAGTGTGGCAGGCAGGGCTGGGGAGCCGCGCAGTTTCCTGGCATATCCAGGCTCGCCGTCCCTTTCACCGGACCGTAGGAGAAAATCACCGGGTCCCACCGGGTTTCGCCATTGTCCAGATGGAGAGTGGCCTGGGCAATCTCCACATGGTTGGCCAAGTAATCGGCCTTCCAGTTGGCATTGTGCAGAGTCACGGTCCCGCTCAAACGATCGGTAACCGCATCTCCGGCCGCCGGTAAGGTCGCCGGTTCACTCGCGGTCCGGGCAGGCGAAATGCTGCTGAAAGGAACCCTCTCGGCGGGCAGCCACGGTCCCTCGGCGATCAGGTCCACGGTCACGGCCTCGCCCGCCAGCGCGTCCAGTGCCGCGGCGTCCTTCAGGCCGGCCACATGCGCCAGTTCCCTGGCTCGCGCAAGGGCAGCCTGGCCGCGCACCGTCACCTGGTACCCGGAAAGCCCCAGCCGGGTGGTCACCGCCAGGGGACCGGCCCCGCCTGCCGGGATTGCCGCGGTTGCCGCAAGCGCCGGAAACTGGCCCGCTTCTTGGCCTGGGGAAGCTGCCACGGGCTCCAGCACCAGCCTGGGCGCCTGTATGGGCGTGCTGAGCCCGTCCCCGCTCAGTTGCAAGCCCTGCACGGTAAAGCTGCCAGTAAGCGGTCCCCGCACGGCTACATTAGGTTCGGCCGGACGCGCCTTGCCGGACGGCGCTCTGCCGGCCCCGCTCGTGCCGCGCTTCGCCCTGCGGGCCGGCTTTTCCCCCACGCTGCTTTCGGGAGCTATCTCGGCGTACGTCATCTTGCCGCTGATCGAGCCCCGTGCCTCCAGGCCAGGGCCAAAGCCGCTGCGGACCGTGCGCAGCGCATCCAGCCCCGCAGCCACCGGAATCCGGTCAAGCTCCACTGAAAAGCGGGGCATTCCGCCCGCGCCCGGCAGGTCCCCAGCGAGATGGATGCGGCCGTCGCCGAGGGGAGAGTCGCACACCAGATTTTCGAGGGCGCGGCTGGCGTTGTGGTAAACAAAACCGCATCTGGCGTCAAAATCCAGGGTCTCGGCCGGGGCAAACTCGGCGCGGTGGACTCCCGTGGCCCTCAGCCGGGTCTTGATCTGGGCCGCGTCGGCCGTGCCGTCCAGATGCAGTTCGCCGGTCAGGTCGCCGCGCCAGCCGGGGTCGGAGCCGATGACCAGCCGGGCAAGCTGGCCCAATTGCGCCTCCCGCCACTCCAGGTCCACATGCACCGGCATCTGCCGCAACTCGGGCGCCCGCCGCGCGCTTGCCTCCAGCCGCACCACCCCGGTGTCGGCCAAGTCCAGGTTCACGTCGGTGCGGGCCGGTTGGCCGCGCAGACGGATGCGCCAGTCGCCCGGCTCCTCCTGCCAAACAGATAGATCGGTATCGACCAGCGAAAACGGCAGCTTCTCCGCGCCATTCTTGATGTTGATGCGGGAGTTGGTCGCCTCAAGGTACGGCAAAGGCACGGCGTGCCGCGGCCCAGTGCCGTCTGCCGCCGGCTCGGCCTGCGCGGCTGCCGTACGGAACAGCGGATCCAGATTCCAGCGGCCCGCCCCGGTTCGCACCAGGTTCAGGCTGGCCTCGTCCACGCTGATCCGGCTGATCTCCAGCTGCCCCCTCCACAGCGAGAGCAGCCGGATGGAAGCGGCCACCGTGTTGGCGTGCAGCACCGGCTCGGCGCCGTAGGCAGGGTCTTCTTCGACGGTCAGATCGGTCAGCAGGAAGCCCGGCCTCGGCAACAGGCGCAACTCCACCGAGGAGAGGCGCACCGGCCTGTGCAGCGATGCCGACATCAGATGCGTAATCCGGCTCTTGTAACGGCTCACGCTCACCAGCGGGGGCACGATCAGTACCGCCAGGATGGCCGCCACCACCGCCAGGGCCAGCCCCGCCGCGGCGGGCCGCCTGCGTTTGCGTTGCCGGCCTTGCGCGTCTTCCGTCATGGTCTTATCTATCGTAATCCGCTTCGGTGGACCGGGCTCACCGGATGGGGTGCAGTGTCCGCTTCCAGCGCGTCTCGGTGACGAAGTGGAGCGCGACGTGGCCCATCCAGGCTAGGGTGTTGCCGATTCCAGGCTGCTCCAACCGGTGCTCTGGAGTCTCAAACGACCAGTAGTTGAACAACGGCCGGCCCACGATGTTCTCCCTCGGAACAAAGCCCCAGAAACGAGAATCGGCGCTGTTGTGCCGGTTGTCGCCCATCATGAAGTATTTGCCCGGCGGAACTACCAGATCGCCGTCCACAATGTGATTGGGAAAATCGACTGCCCAGGCCTCGGTGACGAAACTGCCAGGTTCGGGATCTGGAGGCACGGAGGGAAACTCGTCGAGAAAGTCGGAATGGTTCTCTGGCGTGGTCGGCTGAGCGTGCGGCTGATCCTGCGCCACCCCGTTGAGGATGACGATGCCGTTGCGCAGGTGGATATGGTCGCCGGGAATGCCGACCAGCCTCTTCACCAAGGGGAGGTACTCAGGTTTTCCGTCAGGGTCCGGGCTTGGGTCCAGCACGGGCTTGATAAAAACCACGATGTCGCCCCGCTTTGGTTCGCGGTAGTGGACCAGCGGCATCCACTTGGTGGGCGGCGACAGGGTGACGCGGTCCACCAGCAAGTGGTCGCCCACCAACAGCGTTTTCTCCATCGATCCCGACGGAATCACGAAGATCTGGCCAAGAAACGTGAGGATGAATAGACCCACCACCAGCACTGAGCAGATGCTGGCGACAGCCTCATAAGGCGTCTCTTCCACCTTTTCTTGAGCGGCGGCTGGCTCGTCCGGCGGCGTCTGTCTTTTCTTCATCTAAAGAACCTCTGATTGAGTCCTGTTTTGAAAGGGCACGACTTTAGTCGTGCCGATAAAGCTCGCAAAATCAACAGGGCTTTAGCCCTGAGGGAAGGCAATTGTGCTAATTGAGACTTGTTCAGAGCTTCCCTAAAGCCTGTGCCCTTCCGATCAAGCAAACCTGGGGCGAGTTCCAACGCCGCCGCTCTCTAGCGAACCAAGTGCAGCGTACGCTTCCAGCGCGTGTCGCTGAAGAAGTGCAGCGCCACGTGGCCCATCCAGGCCACGGTATGGCCGATTCCGGTCTGCTCGTACTGATCCTCGGGAGTCTTGAACGACCAGTAGTTGAACAGCGGCCGGCCCACAATGTTCTCCCTGGGCACAAAGCCCCAGTAGCGCGAATCGAGGCTGTTGTGCCGGTGATCGCCCATCATGAAGTACTGGCCGGGAGGGACCACCAGGTCTCCATTCTCGATGTGATTGGGAAAGTCAACCGACCAGGCTTCGGTGGCGCCGATATCCGGGCTCGGCGGAACCGACGGGTACTCGTCGAGAAAGTCCACATGATTCTCCAGCGTTGTCGGTTGGGCGTGCGGCTGGTCCTGGGCCACGCCGTTGAGGATGACGATGCCGTTGCGCAAATGAATGTGGTCGCCGGGTACGCCGACCAGCCGCTTCACCAAGGTGAGGTACTGAGGCTTTCCGTCCGCGTCCGGGTCCGCATCCAGGTCCGGCACCGGCTTGATGAAGACCACAATATCGCCGCGCTTCGGCTCGCGGTAGTGGATCAGCGGCATCCACCTGGCGGGCGGAGCCAGCGTGATCCGGTCCACCACCAGGTGGTCGCCCACCAGCAGCGTCTTCTCCATCGATCCCGAGGGAATGACGTAGTTCTGGCCCAGAAAAGTGAGGATGAACAGTCCCACCACCAGCAACGAGCACATGCTGGCTACAAACTCATACGGCGTCTCTTCCACCTTGTCTTCCACGGGTACGGGAACCGGCTGCTCCTGCGGCGGCGTTTTTGTCTTCGTCATCCTGTCGCTCTTTGCGGAAATCCTCTCGCGGCTCTCGGACAGATACCAAATGGAATGGCTCTAATGCACCACGTGGAAGATGCGCTTCCAGCGCGCAAACCCCGTCAGTCTTGCCGAAAGTTCCCTGTCGTGTCCGAGTCTATCATCTGTAGCTTGTAGCGCGGCCTGTTGCACATCGGTGGTGGAGGGGCGGGCAACCGAGAAGTAGATGACCAGCGGCCGGGCCACGATCTGGGAACGCGGCACAAAGCCCCAGAAACGGGAATCCTTGCTGTGATTGCGGTTGTCGCCCAGCACAAAATACTCCCCCTCGGGGACCACCAGTTCGCCGTCGCGGGTGAGGCTCTGCATCTGCTTCCACCACGCCGGATCGACCTCCGGATCGGTATACACCTTGGCGGGAAAGTCGTCGCGGAAGGGATTGCGCGCCGCGGGTTCGAAGGCCGCGTACGGTTCGTCCAGAGTCTGGCCGTTCACCGTCACCCGCCCATCCTCCATGCGCAAACGGTCGCCGGGAACGCCCACCACACGCTTGACCAGAAAAGGAGGCTGGGGATGGTGGAAGACAACAATATCTCCGCGCGCAACTTCGCGATAAGGCATGAACCGCCGGCTCAGGCTGCCGGCCGGCGCATAAACCTGCTTGTTCACCAGCAGAAAATCGCCCACCAGCAGGGTGTGCTCCATGCTTTCCGACGGAATCAGGTACGGCTGTAGCACAAAGGTGTTCAGAAACAGCGCTACCACCACCAGCGAAAGCAGCGTGGCCAATGCCTCCGGCACGGTGGGCAGATGGAGCCGCAGCCGCAAAAACCACCGCTCCGGCGGGCCGGCCACTTGGGCAGGGGTACTCATGGCTCCGCTTGCTCCTTCTCTTCCGCGCCAGCCGCCGAGGCGCCGGCTTTGGCTGCGGCTGCTGTCAAACGGTCCAGAGCGCGCCGCGCCGCATCCTGTTCCGCCTGCTTCTTGGTGCTCCCCATGCCGCGGGCCAATGGCTTTCCCGGCTCTCTTTCGTCCGTCTTGAGCCGAACTTCCACCAGAAAGCGCTTGCGGTGGTCGGGGCCGCTTTCACTCTTGACCTTGTAAACCGGCGTTCCCGCCCGCGCCGCCTGAACGTGTTCCTGAAGCGCCGATTTATAGTTGCCCAGCGCCGCCCCGGAGCGCAACTCCTGGACTAATTGCTCGGCTGCTTCGCCCATCACCCAACGGCGCGCAAAGGCCCTTACCGGCTCCAGGCCGCCGTCAAGGAACAGCGCGGCCATCACTGCCTCCATGGTATTCGAAAGCACGGTGCTCTTGTGCCTGAGGCCGCCCCGGTCCTCGCCCCGGCTCAGGCGCAAGTGGTTGCCCAGCCCGATCGCCGTGGCCACCTCCGCCATGTGCTGCCGGCTCACCAACTGGGCGCGGACGCGGGTCAGTTCCCCCTCCTGCCACTCCGGATGCGCCCCAAACAGCGCTTCCGCCACCACCAGCCCCAGCACCGCGTCGCCCAGAAACTCCAGACGCTCATTGTCGCCTGCGCCCGCGGCCTCTTCCTTCCCGTTCTCAAGCGCCTGCTCGTTGGCCGCCTGCTCGTTCGCCAACGACCGATGCGTCAGCGCGCGCACCAGCAACTCCCGGTTGGCAAAGCCATGCCCGAGTGCGTTTTCCAGTTCGGAAAGAGCAGCTTCCACGTGCGCCTCGATCAAAAAAACTCGCGGGGGCCCAAAAGCTGCCCGCGGCGGATTATTGCGGCTTCTGCGTCCCGGTTTGTCCCGCGGATCCAGCTTCCGGCTTAGCCGGACCGGCGGCGGGCGTCGAGTCCTCCGCATCCTCGTCGCAACTGTGGCCCCTTACGGCATAAGCCGTCTTCACGCCCCGCTCGGCGGCCAGCCGGGTATCCTGCTGCCCGTCGCGCACCGTGAGCGCCGTCTTGTACTCGGCAACGGCCTCGTCGCGCTTGCAGTCCAGGTCCAGCATCCGGCCCAGGTAAATGTGCGACCACGCCAGCAGCCGCGGCTCCTTGCTGGTGGCCAGCGTCTTGTGGAAATCGTTGATCGCATCCTCCGGATGGCCGGTCAGGATCGCCGCCCTGGCCAGAATGAAGTTGGCCCGGGCGCTGTTCGCCACCGATTCCAGCGTATCGGCGCGCACCGTCAGCGCCTGCCGCGCCATGGCGCTGGCCGTGGCCACGTCCCCGGCCGCCAGGCGCGCCTCCGCCAAATCCAGGCCGGCCAATTTGCGCGGCTTGCTCCGCCCCAGCACCTCACCATCCGCCTGTTTGTCGAAGTCGATATTGCGGGCGCGGTGCACCTGCTGGTCCATGTCCATGCTGTAAACGATCTCGCCGATCGTGTCCTTCAGGCTGGCCGGGTCCTTTTCGAACTGGATCAACTGCTCATAAAAGTACTGCGTGAGCACAAATCCCTGGGTCATATCGTGCCGCACCGTGGCCCAGCGGACGGCATCCACCTTCTGCTGGTACACCTGCCGCTCATGCTCATAACGCGGCATGTCCGGCCGCTCCGCGCCCGCCGGAATGGTGTACACCGGAACACCGGTATCCATGGTCCGCGCTTCGATGGCCTTGATCAGGCACTCGATGGCCAGAAGCACCGTGTCGGAGCGGTAGCGGAACTCCATGGGAGCCTCCCGCACCTCCTTGAGAATCGGCTGCATCCGGTCCACGGCGGTGGCTCGCGTCAGCAGCAGCGGCTCGATCACGTAATGCAGATAGGTGTGGCGCACGTCGCCCATGCGAATCTGCCCCGCCGCGGCGGGCGAAACCACCACCACGTAGTCCGTCCCGTAGATGCGGGCATTCACCGTGTGCGGCGAGAGCAGCGGCTCGATCACCACCACAAACCGCCTTCCTTGGTAAGTGGCGGCCGGCAACTTGAGATAGAGATTGGTCTCGACGATCATCTTCGACAGCGGATCGTGCAGCCGGTCGGCCTCTTCGTCGTATGTGCGGTGTGCCGCAAGCCATATCCCGTACAGATCCACCGCGGCCGCAAAGTCCTTGAGCAGCGGCACTATCTCCACCACCTGCGTTGAGTCCGGCGGCATCTCCGACAGTTCCGCTGAGGTCTCAAGCTCCGGCGGCGGCGTCAGATACAGGGCCAGCGATATGTATTGCGAAATGTCCTTCTCCGAACCCGTCATGCGGTGCTGGGCAATGAAGAGGCAGACCTTGTCGCGCTTGTCTCGGGCGTCCTCGCTCCTGGCCAGCGCCTGGTCGATCTCGTCCCGGACCCGCTTGCGCACCGGCGCGCTCTCCTCCAGGCCCTCGTCATACCCGCAGGCGTTCAGCGCCGCGGCCATCAGGAACACCGGCTCCGAGCTGACCAGAGAAATCGTCGGCCCCGCCGGATCCACCAGCGACGGCGCTTTTTCCTGCTGAATCGGTTGCGAAGACGAACTCTGGCCCTTGGATGAATTGTTGGCGGAGCTGCTGTCGGAGGATTGGGCGCGGGCCAGGGCGGGCGTAAGACCTGCCATCAGGCAAAAAAGCGCGGCGGAAAGAGCCGCGGACGATCGAAATCGATACAACGTCATGATGAGACCCTGCCTGCAAGTCTAGTTAGACGCGCTGGCAGGGTCAAACGAGAGGGTTGAAACAGTGGTCAGTGAACAGTGATTAGTTTCGCCCCGGTGGTGCGAGCAGATGAGGCCGCCTGAGAAATCTCTTGACTTGCAGTGGAAGTTGCGGATCATTCGTCTGACCACTGACCACTGACCACTGACCACTGACCACTGACTTACCCGCGCACTGAAACGCCGGAGAACGAGATCACCGCCAGCCCGCGCACCGGCTGGCCAAAGAAACGCGCCGGCTCAAAGACGCTGGTCAGCAGCAGGTTTTCCACCTGCGAACGGGTCGCCTCGTCGGTGGGGCCACTGACGATGCGATAGTCGTACATCTGGCCCGCGCCGTTGATATAGACCTCCACCACCACCGGGCCGGAAAGGGCGCCGATCTGGTTGTTGCCCGCGCCGCTGGAGAGACGCACCAGACGGGGCGCGGTGGGATTCCCCAGCGGCTCGTCCTTGGTGGCCTGCGCCATCTCCGGCTGGGTAAACATGGTCACCAGCACAATCACCGTGCCCAGCAGCAGCACCGCGCTGGCAAAGCCGGCCGAGGCCTGCAGCAGGAAGGGACCCACCGTATTTCTCCAGGCCAGATTCCAGCCTTCGAAGGGACTTTTCCGGCTGCGCGCCCGCTCCTGGCTCACCGCCACGTGAATCCGCAGCAGCAGATCCTCGGGCTCGGGCGCCGGACCCAGCTCGGCAAGCGACGCCTGCGCATGGCGCAACGATGCCCACTCCTGGGCACACTCCCGGCAATTTTCCAGGTGGGCGGCGATGCGCTGCATCTCCCGTCCCGTCAACTGGTCATCCAGATACTCCGTAAACCTTGCCTGTACTTCATCGCAGCCGTTCATTGCGCCTCCTCTCCCAGAGGTACTTCAAATCCGGACTTCGCCGGTGCGGCAGAATCAGGAATCGTGAGAATCGCCTTCAAGCAGGCGCGCCCGCGCACCAGCCGCGACTTCACCGTGCCCAGATTCACGCCCTCGATCTCCGCCACTTCCTCATAGACAAATCCCTCGATGTCGCGCAGAATCAGCGTGGTCCGGAATGGTTCCGGCACCTGTTTCAACGCCGCCTCCACCCGCGCCCAGTTCTCCGCGTGCACCGCAATCTCATAAGGCCCCTCGGCCGGGTCCACCAGCATCTCTTTCAGCCGCACCGGCGTCCCGCCTTCCCCCTCGGTCATCTCCTGCTCGATGGGGACCTCCTGCTGCTTGTGCCGCATCCACCACCGCCGCTGGTTCGAGGCCTCATGCAGGGCGATCCGGTAAATCCACGTCCGCAACGACGACTCGCCGTGAAAGCTGCCTACCCCCCGGAAAACCTTGACGAAGACCTCCTGGGTCAGGTCGGCGGCGTCGGCGCGGTCCTGCACCGTGCGCGCCAGCAAGGAGTAGATCGGTTGGTGGAAGCGCGCGATCAGCCACGCAAATGCCTCCTCCGAGCCGGCTTGAAGTTCCGCGATCAGAGCCGCTTCTTCGGATTGGAGCGTCAGCGCGCTGGCAAGATTGCCCATGGTGAGGTCCGCCTGCATCTCAGTGTCCTCCCACCTTACCGCAACTCAAGCACTCTTGGCTTCTGCCAAATCTGCGCCGGACCCATCGCCCGGTTTCTGGTTGCGGCCACTCCGCTCTACGGCCCCAAATACTGCCGCCGGCTCGCCGCGGCGAGCGATGCTGCCCTGGAGCCCTGTCCTGGAGTGCGCGGGAAACGAAACACCTGTAAAAAACCTGATGTCCCGCGCCCTCTATTGTCTTAGACACCGGACCCCACCCAAAGTGTTCCCGGTCACGGAAGTTTTGTTCCCCAAGGCGGTTCCGAGGGGGCCGGCTGCCGCCCATCCCGGAACCGGGCTGAGCCCGTCCCTCCGATTTCGGGCCGGTTCGATCCCCTTGAATTCCACGCTCAAGCCCCGATTCAACCGAGCCCGATTCCGGATGCGGCCAGTGTTTGACGAATCCCGCCCCAGCGGAGACAATAGGAGAGTTGCATCCCTCCGCATGTGGGCCTGTGGCGCAGCTGGGAGCGCGCTTCCATGGCATGGAAGAGGTCGCCGGTTCGATCCCGGCCAGGTCCACCATAGAATCAAAGACTTACGGAAATTCCATCCCCCGACTTGGTAGCATTTGATAGCAAATTCCCAAAACCTATTTCCAAGACCGGCGCAGACTCCGTTGATTTTCCTCCTCTCTCCCGGCCTGCGACAGGAGCTTTTACGGCGGCAACCTGGGCAGCGGCCGATCCAGCTCTCGCGGTGATCGGCGCACGAGTTCTGCGCTTCGCCACCGAGGTTTCTGCTCCGTCACCGGCCAGAGACTTCGTAGCTGGTCTGCCGGAAGCTTTTGGCCCGTTCAGGAAAGCGTCAAGCCAGGATTGCAGAAAGTCCAACCTCGCAGGTCTCTATCATTTGCAAAGGAGAAGAGAGCCTTTCAGGAGCCATTCTTACAGCTTCCCTGACGGAATCGTTGACATCCCCAAGAAGTGCCGTTGGCGCAGCTTCAATCGAACGCCGTGCTTTGGGAGAGAGAAGCGGCCGTACGGTCCCTTGCCAGAGCTTCCTCAACTCTGGAAGCGCATCGCCAAAGGCCTCAATGGTGTCGTGTATGTAGAGCAGATCCTTTGCCCGGTCGGCAGGCTCCCGCCTGTCATGAATCAAAAGTTTCTGCACGAGAAACGCTACCGGATTTGGGATTTGAACAAGATGCCGCTCAGTTGTCGGATGCCCAGTTGCCGGGCCGACCTCAACCTTCCAGGGCGCGGACAGAAGCAATTCAAGATACCGCAACTTTTGTGCGGATACACCGGCAATGGAAGCAGTCGCATCGCGCCTGCCGCGCTTGTTCACACTGCCAATGAGCGGCGTCAGGAACTCCGCATAAAACCCAGCGTTACCAGCAGTCAAGCGATAATGAACTGCCGGAGGCCGCGTGTCCCCGAGAAGTTCCTCTTCAAATCCGCTCGCTGCCAAGCGTGCTCGCATACTCTCAGTTTGTTGCGACAATTCGGCAGGCATCGCAACATCCGTATCGAATGTCGCCAAAGGATCATAGTCGAGTGGCTGCGCCAACGGATGAATTCGGTAAAGACGATGCGCCCAGCCTCCAATAATGACGACCTGATCCAGCCAAGGTGCAAGCGCGTCTACCAACCGCGCAAAGCTCCGCAGGTCGTCTTTATGGACGCCTTTGTCCGGCATTACTGCGCCTCCTTAAAGAGTGGTGCAAGCACGCGACTCCGCAACTCATCAGCTTGGGCTGCTCCCCGTGCTGGAAATGCCGAAGTGTCGAGCCACACCTGCAAAATGTCTGCAACGGGCACTCCATCGCATTCTACTGCCGCGCGGAAGAGAGACTCCCCGAAGAGCGGAACGCGCATCAGTACATCGGGAGCGTGCTCTGCTCCTTCGATCGATAGGCCCAGTCTCTTGAGGGCTTCCGGATTCAGCTTTTCGACATAGAGATGTGGTTTCACGCCATGCACGAAGCCCCTGCCAAGCGCGTCCGCAGCGGCAAACAGACCGAGACAAGCACGGGGCTTACTGCCTCCAGCATTCGCGCGCTGAGCGCGTACTGCATCCGCAAGCCGACGGGGAGAACTACCGCGCACAATCCAGCGGGCAGGAAGATCGACGACCGAACGTAGGTACACTGCCTGCCACCGGCGCATCAACTCCTGGCGCCGCACAACGCGCAGCATCTCGTCGTCATCGTCCAGAAAGCCTTCCTGCTTCATCTGGCGGAGGAAGCGAAAGGCGCTCATCAGAGAAACCTGAGCAGCCTCTGCCAGCTGCGAGGCATTGCGGTACTCGCCACGCGGCGCAGCCAGCATCTCCGCCGGAATCTCCGGGGCCAGCAAGACTTTCAACATCCACTGATTCAGGTCAGAGAACAACTGTCCGGAGTCTGGTGGCGTAATCTTCTTGAGGTGCGAACGCTTTCGGGGACGCTCATTCATCTCTTCGAGACCCGGCCCGAGGAATCGCTGAAGTCCCTGTTTGTCCACAAAGCCCGCAGCGGCATTCGGCGCGTTCTCGGCAAGGAAACGTTCCAGATGGACAATCACGGCAGGCGCAATGCGCGGCGCTGCAACAACGGCCAGCACAGAGACGGATTTCGTCGATCCTTTCGCAATGGCCTGAACTTCCAGTATTGCCTGTGCAAGCAATGGAACCAAGCGGCCGCGACGGCCTTCTGAGGCAGCCTTCAACTCAACCAGATAGCGGTTGCCATTCTTCGAGATGGCGAGGTCGGCGCGACGGCTTCCAATGCGCGGATTCTCATCGACACGCCACCCCTTGCGTCGAAAGGCTTCTTGCAGCCGCTCGGCGTACCGGACCTCCGCATCGGAAGAAATGATCGAATTTGAGGACCTCATGAATCCACCCTGGCCACGATAATTATCATGGCCCTGTTTATTATCATGACCACTATGGTTGCTTTTGTCAATTGACTATTCTTATTGATCCGGCCCCATTGGAATGCAACAGCGAAACCCACCCGAGCCGCAAAAACAAAGACGCGGCGAGGGTGGGGCACCCAGTTTTGTTTCACTCGTTATAGGCCGGATCAATAAGCCGGTTCCCCGGCTGAATTCTTAACAGGTTATACAGCAGCGGGAAATCCCTGCGTATTTCAGCTACACGCCGCAGCAGGCGAAGTGTCCCGCTACCGAACGACGGATAAGCGCTTTCCTTGGGGCGGCTGTAGGCGCCCAGTGCTTGTTCGATGTTGAGATTCTCGGGCCGCCGAGCGGACGCCTGGGTTAGCACGAAACGGAGCTAGCATTTCAGACCGGCTTGAAACAGGCGCATCGCTCAATGGGATGCCTTGTGGATCAGAATTGCACTGGTCTTCTTGTGAGGTGTATGCCAGGACTCAACTCATAGGCCGTGCTAGACTTGCAGTGTATGAGTATTCTGCAGGCACGAGGGGAAAACATCAACTGTCGTGCCAGTTTTGTTCGCCATTGGTCCGTATCGTGCGAGGGTACGATCCTGCGGATTACCGTACTCTTCCCGATCTCAGCGCTTGAAGGACCTCCGGAACGATGACAAGTGTCAGGAACACCATCCTCGTCACAGGCGGTGCGGGGTTTATCGGCTCCAACTTTGTGCTGCAGTGGATCAAGAATGCCGGCGCCGCGGTGGTCAATCTCGATCTGCTCACTTATGCCGGCAATCCGGCAAATCTCGCGGCTCTTGAGGGCGATTCCCGGCACCAGCTGGTGCGCGGCGATATCTGCAATGGGGAGCTGGTGGCCGCATTGTTGCACGAGCACCGGCCCAGGGTCATCGTCCATTTCGCTGCGGAAAGCCACGTGGACCGCTCGATTGTCGATCCCGGCGCCTTTATTCGCACCAACGTACAGGGAACCTTCACGCTGCTTGAACAGGCCAGGCTCTTTTGGTTAGAGCTGGACGAGGCCGACCGGCGAGCCTTCCGCTTCCTGCACGTCTCTACCGACGAGGTCTATGGATCTCTGGGGCCGGAAGATCCGGCTTTTTCCGAGATCACGGCCTATGCGCCCAACAGCCCCTATGCGGCATCGAAGGCGGCCTCCGATCATCTGGCGCGGGCCTACCACCACACCTACGGCTTGCCGGTGCTCACGACTAATTGCTCGAACAACTACGGGCCGTTCCAGTTCCCTGAGAAGCTGATTCCGCTGATGATTCTGAACGCACTCGAAGGGAGGCATCTTCCCGTCTATGGAGACGGGAGCAACGTACGCGACTGGCTGTTTGTGGAAGACCACTGCTCGGCTATCCGCACGGTACTCGACCGAGGTCGCGTGGGAGAAACGTACAACATCGGCGGCAACAGCGAACGGAAGAACCTGGATGTAGTAACCGCAATCTGCGATCTTGTGGACGAACTCCGCCCCGATGCCGCGCTCGGGCCACGGAGGAAGCTCATCACTTTCGTGACCGACCGCCCCGGGCATGACCGCCGCTACGCCATCGACGCATCGAAAATCAGCCGCGAGCTTGGGTGGCGGCCGGCCGAGGAGTTTGAAAGCGGGCTGCGTAAAACGGTGGCGTGGTATTTGGAGCACGGCGCCTGGATCGAGAATGTCCGCACTGGCGCGTATCTGGATTGGATTAGGCAGAATTATCAGGAGAGGATTCCACAATGAAGGGAATCATTCTTGCGGGCGGGTCGGGAACCCGGCTATACCCGGTTACGCATGTCATTTCAAAGCAGCTTTTGCCGGTGTATGACAAGCCGATGATCTACTATCCGCTGACCACGCTGATGTTAGCGGGGCTGCGCGATATTCTTATCATCTCCACTCCGCAGGACACCGCGCGCTTTGCCGAGTTGCTGGGCGATGGCAACCGGTGGGGCATTAACCTGAGTTATGCCGTGCAGCCCAGCCCCGACGGCTTGGCGCAGGCCTTCCTGATTGGGCGCGATTTTATCGCCGGAGATGCGAGTGCGTTGATTCTGGGCGATAACATCTTTTACGGACAATCGTTCTCGGCACATTTGCAACGCGCGGCGGCGTTGAAGCATGGCGCGGTCGTTTTCGCATATCCCGTGCAGGATCCGGAACGCTACGGCGTTGTGGAATTCGATAAAGTGGGCCATGCGATCAGCATCGAAGAGAAGCCCAAATCTCCTAAGTCCCGTTATGCTGTCACCGGTCTCTATTTCTACGACAACCAGGTGGTAAACCTCGCCGCTTCGCTCAAGCCGTCACCGCGCGGCGAACTGGAGATAACCGACCTGAACAGGCTTTATCTGGAAGCCGGCAGCCTGAAGGTGCAGGTAATGAGCCGGGGCATGGCGTGGCTCGATACCGGCACGCATGATTCGCTTCTCGATGCCGGACTTTTTGTTCAGACCATCGAGCGCCGCCAGGGGTTGAAGATTGCCTGCCCGGAAGAGATAGCCTATCGTCTCGGTTACATCACCGCCGGCCAGCTCGAAGAGCTGGCCCAGCCGGTGTGCAAGAGCGGATATGGGCAGTATCTGCTGGCCCTCGAAAACGAGCCGCGATTTACGATAGAGGCGGACGAGCCATGAAGATTGAGGAAACCTTGCTGCCCGGCGTCCTGGTGCTTACGCCGAACATCTACCGGGATGGCCGCGGCGCATTCTGGGAGACATGGAATCAGCGCAGCATGGCTGAGGCGGGACTGCCGTCAAAATGGGTACAGGATAACTTCTCCGTCTCAAAGAAGAATGTAGTTCGGGGCATTCACTACCAGGTGATCCAGCCTCAGGGAAAGCTGGTGCGGGTTACGCATGGCGCGGTGCTCGATGTAGCTGTGGACCTGCGCCGCAGCTCTTCCGCGTTTGCCAGGCATGTTGCGGTGGAACTCACCGGAGAGAACGGCCAGATGCTATGGATTCCCGAAGGCTTCGGTCACGCTTTTCTTTCACTTACCGATGTTGCCGGGTTTGCCTATAAGGTAACGGACTACTACTCTCCCGCAGGCGAGCGAACCATCTTGTGGAACGATTCGGATCTTGGAATTCTTTGGCCGGTTTGCCCCGAAAACGCCATCGTCTCAGAGAAGGATAGCAAAGGCGCGATCCTGCGCGAAGCGGAGGTCTTTGCGTGAACAGCAGACCGCGCATCCTCATTGTTGGCGCCTATGGACAGGTTGGCCGGGAGCTGCAGCGCAGCTTCTCCGATGCCGGTGAAATCATCGCCCGTGACCGCGACACAGTGGACTTGGCCGCGCCGGATCAGGTACGCGCAATGGTTCGCAGTGCCGCGCCCGCCATCATCCTCAACGCCGCCGCATACACGGCCGTGGACCGCGCCGAATCCGAACCGGAACAGGCATTGGCGGTCAACGCACGGGCTCCCGGCATCCTGGCCGAAGAGGCTCTGCGCGCAGGCGCGCTGCTGGTGCACTACTCCACCGACTATGTCTTTGACGGCTCGAAGGCAGGTCCGTGGGTAGAGACAGACGAGCCGAATCCGCTGAATGTCTATGGAGCGAGCAAGCTGGCCGGGGAAGAAGCCATACAACAGGCCGGGGGCAAATATCTGATTTTCCGGACAAGCTGGGTCTACGGTCCCCACGGGCAGAATTTTCTGCTCACCATGCTGCGCCTTGGCCGGGAACGCGAGAGCCTTGACATCGTGGATGACCAGTTTGGCGCGCCAACCAGCTCCATCGAACTAGCCGACGCCACGCACACAATTGTCGACGGCGTTCTGGCCGGACAATACGGCTCAGCTGAAAACTGGGCCGGTCTCTATCACATGACCTGCTCCGGATCGGCCTCCTGGTGCGGCTTTGCGCGCGCCATCTTCACGCGAGCGCAAGCTCTACTTGGTGGAAAGATGCCCGCGTTGAATCCAATTCCGTCCAGCGAGTACCCTACTCCTGCCAGACGTCCTCAGAACTCGGTCCTTTCCAATGAGAAGCTCCACGCGTGCTTCGGGGTTCACCTCGCCCCCTGGCAATCTGCCCTCAATGAGGTGTTGCGCAGGCTCACCATACCCCAGCAGCGGGTCTGAAGGTTATGAACAACAAGGCCCCTGGCGCTGAACAGCCGCGCAACCGGGCCCAGATGACGAAGGCAACGTCGATTCCGCGCCCCGCCCTGCCACTGCCGGAAACGCGGCTCCTCTCGCCCCGCCTTCTATCTACAACTGCCGGTATCAAGCCTTTCCGGCTCCAGCAAGTCTCCCCTCCAGCAGCGCCACATACCTGCAAATAATATCGGGCCAGCGATAATTTGCGCGGGCTCGCGACCTGGAAGCCTCTCTGAATCGCGCCAGTCCGGTATCTTCCTGTTCCGCTCGGTCAATCGCCTGTGTAAGTTCCAGTGTATTTGCGAAATAATATCCGCAAGGCCCTAGCGTCTCGCGATTAAAGGCGTTATCGTGGGTGAAGATGAGATTGCCGCACCCCATTGCCTCCAGCAGCGAGGGGTTTGTCCCCCCCACGCTGTGACCGTGCATATAGGCAAAAGAATGGTATCGCAGGCAGGTCAGCTTAGCTTGGTCATACACGGTTCCAATCATCCTAATCCGGGGATCCTGCACCGTGCGAAGCTGTGCGACATACCGAGTCTCAGTGAGATGGTTGCCCACTACGATGAGTTGCCTCTTGCTGCGAGATCGTTGAAACGCTTGGAGAATCTCCCGCACATGGTTTTCAGGTTCGAACCGGCAGACGACAAGATAGTAGCTCTCCGGGACAAGGCTCCATTCGGAAAGCGGCTCGGCCGGGAGAGGCGTTTCGATTACCTCGCAGCCATAGGGAATCACGGTGCATGCCGGAAGTTTGCCGTGACGGCCAACAAGGCTCGTCGCGATGGCTTCCGCATCCGCGATGATGCGATTGGCTGCATGAATGGAGGCCCACTCCATCAACCGGAAATAGCATTTCGCAAAGAAACCCCACTTGGCGCGCGCCCATTCCAGCCCATCTGGATTAATCCACACCTCGGTGCCCCACAGCCGCGGAATCAGGCAAAACGGAGCGGCCCCATAGCCAAGCATGTACACAACGTCGTATCCCCTGCGAGCCGCCCACAGGCACCGCAAGTCGTAGAGAATAGTCTGAAGGGGGCCGAGGGAAGGCGCGGAAACGTAGCGCAGCTTTACGCCCTGAAAAACATCGGGCGCGGAAGATTTGCCGGATTCGCAAAAAACAGTTACATCGAAACCGCGCGCAAAAAGTCCGGCCGCGAGCTTTTGAGCAAAGGTCTCGAACCCGCCATAGCGAGCCGGAATTCCGCGTGTGCCGAGAATGGCGATTCTCATTCAGGTATTCCTGGGTTGTGCTTGGAATAGCATGCTGCTGGGCTGACTCGAAACAGATGCGGTGCAATTGATCGAATCGTTAGCAGCCTGTGGTGACAGTCCGAAAAACGCAAACCAGCCCTCGTACTTGGCTGTAAGTGACTGAATTCATTGGGGGCAATTTGGATCCAACTCGCCATTTTCTCAAATGAGTTACTTTTCCACAGGCTGTTAGATAGACAACACCGAGTAGAAACGCATGGGCGCAAAAGCCGAATACGGTGCAGCTATCAAGGAAAAATGCCACACACATAGTGTACATTTTCAAGGCAAACATGTAAATCCCGACTTCCCGAGTTGGCATTGAGTGAACCAGTGCATGGGCTTCCTTCTCCCGGATCGAGCCTTCGGGAAGAAAACAGATGTTGTATTCCTGTTGGAGACGCTGCAAGGGTGCCACAGATCGAATTCGGAAGCGCTATATGCGGGATCAGGTTACAGAAGCCTATCTGGAATTGCTCCATACTGGCAAAAACCGCTTCGATCTCTGCTGAAAAGAATAGCTGGCGAAGCTCACGCCGAGCGGTATTCTGGTGATCTTGAGCAGGAAACAGGCGACCTTGCGTTCTACCGTATCCGTCAGAGTGAACCATGTTGACCGGGCTGAATTCAGCTGGGTTAGTTTGATGTTCATGGGGCCGAAATGTGCCATTGCAGGGACTGGATGGATTGGTTTGCCAGTCCCGCCTGGATGCTGGCCTAGAGCCTGTTATTACCTTTTTCGCAAATTTCTGATTTCAAAGCACTTGCACGCAAACTCCCTGCCCAGCGAAACTGCTACAACATATTGATTCTGTTGGACTTCCCACAAAGTTAATAATAGGCCCTAGGGTTTTTCTTCAAAAAAACGCCCAATGAGGCAGCCTGACCTCGCTCCTACTTCGGTATATCAGTTCACGCGATTGCCCTGTAGTCATCACTACCCCGTTGCGCATTCCTTTCCCTTATGCTAATGTATTTCTCATGCGTGGATTGACGTTGACTTATCTCGCCGTATTGCCCTTGCTTCTGTTGCAGGTCGTTGCGGAAGCACAGTCTGTGAAACCATCAGGAACCGCAACAGTCCTGAGGAATCCGACGCTTGAACAAAAGAAGTCGAAGCCGCCCATTATAATGGCCCGCAATGCTAACGGAAGCATTCAGGCAGCCATAAACTCGTACCCTTCCGGACCTGTTCAGATCTACCTCAACTGTGGTGTTTACACCGAAAACATTCTCATTACCACATCTGACGTGAGGATTCTCGGGGAGGAGCGTGGATGCGTTCAGATCCAACCGGCAGATCCCACCTTGCCGGCGATCAGTATCGACGCGACAAACACCGGCGGCATAGCTTTTGACGAGGTCAGCGATCTGACGATTGTCTGCCCTACAGGAGTCACCTGTTCCGATGGTCTCAAGATCACTGGACGTACGGATATTGCGCAGCAGAATGACTTTCATAAGTTTTCTCGCCTAGGTGTTTACGGCGCCTTTCATAACGGGATCAATCTGGCCGGCCGGACAATCTGGACTGTATTCGAGAACATTGAGGTGGGATATGCCATCAATAATGGTATTAATGTCGTCAGCAGCGGCACAACGAACGAGCTTACATTCCGCAATGTTCGAACCGCCCATAACAATGGATACGGGATCTATGTAAATAACACTCAGGTCGACCTGGCAAATGGAATTCTTTTCGATAAGGTAAACGCGGAATACAATGGGACGAATACGAGTTTGGCAAACTGCGCGGGAATATATTTGACCGGCATTGCCCAGGCGAATATTCAGAATTCCTACTTCGAGGCAAACTGTCAAGGCAACACCGCCGACAAAACTGCCGCACAAGTACGCCTGACAGGTACTTACGCCGAGTCTGTGAACATTACAAACAGCAACTTCAATCTTCAGTATGGAGAAGGCGGGATTTATAATGACGCCGTGCTGAGCACCGGCAACTACAGCGGCAACAAGTTTGACACAAGCGCCAACACTTTCACTATGTATATTGCGACCACCCACCCGGCCAGCAACATTGTCATAGGAGAGAACTTCAATTCCAGTCCTATAATCGTTCCTGACGTCAACGGTGTCACTCACGTCAGGATGCATTCTCCATTTGGATTCGATTATACCGCCGTTACCTCAGTGAGCGGTAATTCTATCAACGTGGGTTTGACTAATGGAGCCATTCTGTATTATGGTCCATATACGATCAATAACTTTACCGGTGGGTACGTTGGCCAACTTCTATATGTGACAGCTTTCAACGTTGGCGGTCATGTGCTCACCAACAGCGCGGGGGGGGCTGGCCAAATTGTCTTTCCCGACGGACTGGATAGAACGCTGCGCGTGGGCGAGGGCATCATGCTCTATTTCGATGGCAATAACTGGCGGCCTATAGAGAGCGCGATTACCACGCAAGCTAGATATACGGCAACCATAACAACAACGGCCGCGCCAGCGGACGAGGTTACGGTATCTGGAATAACCAGTGCGGCACACTGTGTTTTTTCTGCGAGAAATGCTGTTGCTGCGTCCCTCGCAGGGACATATTTGACGACGGGAAATGGAACCGTGACACTTAGCCATACGTCCGTTGCGGGCGCGGTTTTTGATGTGTTTTGCAGTTCCAATTAGACGCACTTGATGTTTGCGTCTTCTTCGCAGCGAACGACTCGGGAACCTCATGGAGAAGGTCAATGTGCAGGACCATGGCGATTGGCAGTCGCAGTTGAGGCAGTGCGTTTCTATGCCGTTAGCCGTGTGCTGATTCTGGCGGTCTCGGACCCGGCATAGACCTATTTTTACCAGGCGCTCGTTTTGCCCCCAATATACGCAGATTCAACGGTTTTCGGGGAGAGGATTCTTCCGGATCAAAAACTTTGCCTTTTCAACACATTACTTTGTCATCTGCACTAGAACGTATGGATTAAGACAGGACTCAGCAAAAACACCAGGCATATGCTCAACCCATCCGTGAGCAATGGCGGAAAAGGGGCTCAGAAATCCTCGGCTAAAACGCGAAAAACCAAAAAAACCTTTAAGAGGCAAAGGAGTAAAGTAACTGACTCCGGGAAACAGTTGACGAAGCTCTCGATGCGACAGCAGGTGATATTTTCCCCAGGTCTTGTGAATATTCAGACCGGTCTTGTTACACAAGAAAGAGCGTATTGGAGCCGGACTGCTGAGCGCGTCAGTCGGCCCATGTTGAATGTCCACGGGAAAAGTTTTGTTGGGGCAGGCAATGACAATTTTTCCGCCGGGACGCGTCACGCGCAGAATTTCATGTGCGTACGCCCGCCGTTGCTCCCAATAGTTATCACTCAACGTGCAGTGACCGATCGCAGTCCCAATGTGCTCGATGACCCCGAGGGAAGTCACGGCGTCGAAACAGTCATTGGGAAAAGGAAGTTCAGCGGCATCGCCGCAGAAAAATCGGTCATATTCATTACTGGCTTTCGCCCACTGAGAAGCTAGGGCAGGAACGTCGAAGCCGTAGGCGTCATAACCGTGTCGCACCATGGCGTTGACCAATGCTCCCACGCCGCAGCCGACATCAAGAACACGCTTGCTTCCCTGCAACAGCGGGAGCATATAGTCGATAGCCAGTCGCTCGGCACCAGCATGCTGTGCACAGGCGTATTCGTCCGATGTGGCAGTACCGGGCTCGTTCGTACCGAATTGGAAATAGCCAAAGCGATTTCTTGTGCAACTGCTTAGGATACTCGGGTCTTGGCTAATCATAATGTGAATATACATTACCAGCCAGTTCATGGTCAAGGGTTCGACAAATCGTTTTGCTCCGTCACTTGATCGCCTAGAAAAGAAGGGCTTGGAGATTGTGGCGTGGCGAATCACTCCGTGGTATCACACACGAGATCTGCGGCGTTGCAAATATTTTGTCTCTCCATAAATTGAATAGCATGGCACTCGGTGCTATACTTCCTGCGTGGGCAACGCCGCTGCAAAAACGCTGTCGGTTTACAAGAGCAAGCCCTTTGCCTGTTTGGCGGGTGGCGCAGGTCTGACCAACCCAAAATGGCGCAAGTAAACGCTGCTTACTGTTTGAGCCGACTTTTCCCATGTGAATTCCTTGACTCTTAGGAGACCCCGATGGATCATGTTTTCTCGTAACCCCGCCTGCTGATCCAAGGCAAGGATTGCATTGCCGATTTCACACGGGTTACTTGGATCCACGCGCAGTGCTGCATCTCCACATACCTCATACAACGCTGTGTTCGCAGAGGACCATTGGTGCGGGTTTGTGAAGATTTTTGACCCCGCGCAATTGCGGCATCGCACTGCTTTGACGTTTAGGCGTGGGCTGATTCTGCCGGCCTTGAACCCGGTACGGACCTATTTTCACCTGGCGCTTGTTTTGCCCCCAAGTATACGCAGATGGAGAGGTTTTCGCCTATACTAGACTTTAGTTCAAATTGCGCGAGGGAGAAAACGCATGCAAACCACAACCTCCTACAACAAATCGGTCAAATTCACCTACGGACTCAACGAGAGCCTACTGGTAAAGTGTGCCGACATTATGAAGAGGATGTCAGCCGGAGATCTCCTTGACGTCGGCTGCTCAACAGGTGAATGGGCCGCCTATTGGATGGAAAGAGGCTGGAGGTGTAGTGGAATCGACATCGATGAGGAACATATCGCAATTTCGCGCGGGCGCGGCATTGAAGCTAGACACTGTGACCTGAACAAGGAAAAGCTGCCGTTTGAGAACGAGAGCTTTGATCTGATTTTTGCGGGAGAAGTGATCGAGCACCTCATAGACACGGATTTCTTTCTTTCAGAACTATATCGTTGTCTCAAGCCCGGAGGACGGGCCTTAATTACCACGCCAAACCTAGTATCGCTAGAGAATCGTCTGCGAATTCTTCTCGGTATATATCCAATTTGGGTTAACTACAATTTATCGGGTCCCGGTCACGTGCGGGCCTATAGTCCAAGCGTTCTCAAAAAACAACTGCGAGAACACAGCTTCCGAGTTGTCCTCCATAAGGGTAACTGGGTGCCGTTTGTGCCTCAGCGCTTCCTGAATGATCTTCAATTCCCTGCATTATCCATCACCGGGGACTGGTTTCCGAATCTTTCCATGGATATCATCATAGTAGCGCAGCGGGACGCGTGACACGCATTTGGCGGTGTTTAGCTGGATACGAGCTAATATCATATTGTGCCAGCGTGCCGCCGCGATCATTCCCCAGGAAGGTCACCGATGTTCTCTGCCTCGCGACTACCGGGTAACAGTCCGAAATGGCGCAAGTAAACGCTGCGCACTGTTTGAGCCGATTTCTCCCACGTGAATTCCTTGACTCTGAGGAAACCATGACGTATCATCTTTTCCCGTAACCCCGCCTTCTGATCCAATGCAAGGATTGCATTGGCGATTTCACTCGGGTTACTTGGATCCACACGCAGTGCTGCATCTCCACATACCTCAGACAACGCTGTGTTCGCAGAGGAAACTACGGGAATGCCCGATGCCATGGCCTCAAGCAACGGCATGCCGAAACCTTCCGCCCAACTGCAGTAGATGAATCCCTTCGCGTTGCGGTAGATCGCTGGTAACTGCATATCGGAAACCTGCTCCAATACAACGACGTTCCCTTCGAGACGCAATGTACGAATCAGATCGAAAGCTTCGTGATACAGAAAGTGACGCTGACCAACGATCACCAGGAGTGGACGAGGAGCTCTGAGTAGGGCCCATGCTCGCAACAGTGTTGCGTGATTCTTGCGGGGCTCCAGGCGTCCAACGGTCAGAAAATAGCCTCCTCGCTCCAGCCCCGACGCCCGCACTGCGTTGCAGCCCGCGTCGCCCGGGAAAAAACGCGCACAATCGACCCCATTCGGGATGGTATGCACTTTCTCCGCAGAAATGGAATAGGTGTCGCAGATCTGTCTGCGCGAAAAATCGCTGACTGTGAACACAGCAGCGCTGCGGCGAACTGAAAATGGCACAAGAAGGCGGGAGCGCAATACAAACGACTTTTCAAAGTACTCCCGATGCGACTCGAACAGAATGTCGTGGACTGTGACCGCCGTAGCGCAGAATGGCACCGGCGGAGCGATGTACTGTGTATGAAGCAGGGACACATCGCAATGCCTCACGATTTGCGGAAGCTGCCACAAGAGCCTGACAGAAGCTGGCCTCTTCGTCATTGGAACAAGGGCGACGTTGGGTAACGCGAAATTCTCACTGAAGGACAGCAAACTTTGGGGGTCGCTGGCCAACACAACAAAATCACACTCAGGGGTAAGAGCAATGACGCGGGGAAAGAGCTCAAGACAATGCGTTCTGGATCCCTGATAAATCCCGTCCACGACATGCAGATCGATGCCGATGCGGGGGCGCCACGCGGCAGGACCAGGCCCGTTCTCCATCTCTGTTCTCGGCGATTTCATGAAGGAGATACCCCTGTACCGGAATTGCTTCGCAGGCTCATGGCGGGGAAGAAGGGTAAGAACGCGAAGCACCACATCAGATACTGTTGAACGTCCATGAGGTGACTTCCTGTAAGTTGAGTGATAAACGCCGCGACAAACATCGCCAGTCTGAAGGAATTGAGATAAACCTTGGTCCGGAAGAACAGATACAGTTCAGCCGCAAATCTTACGATAACCCCGATGATTCCAAGCTCGGCAAAGGTTCCAGCAACCGCATTGGGAATGATGCCGACGGTAAAGCCGATTCCCAGGTCGGAAACATCGACCATCTTGGCTTGCCCCAGCCCCACGCCCCACCACAAGCTTTTCGGCGCAGCGACTGAGTAGGCGGCGATGAAGGAATAGATAGTCCTGGATTGCGTGGACGAATCGCCTCCCGCTGCAACCTGCGCCACTCGTTCCGAGATCGGATTGGGGGTCACAAGCAATGCGCCTACCGCAATCGCCAGGCATGCGGAGATGACAAGAGTCCGGGGCCGCTTGAGAAGCCGCCGGTAGCTGGTCAGGAAAGACGCTACGATTCCAACCAGGCTGATGCTAAGTCCACCAAAGGACTGAGTAAGCAGTAAGGGAATACTGATCATAATGAGATACGCGAGACTTCGCTTGTTGTTATCTTTGAGAAGCCTGAGGGCCGCGAAGATAACCAGGGGAAGCATGAGTTCCGCATAAACCGATGGTTCCGAGGCCAAGAGGGAGAGCCGGAACAGATGCGAGGTGCCCAAAGTGGTGTTGCTGTCATCATGCCACAGAAGAAGCCTCAGCGGTGTGGGAAAGGTGGCAAGAGCAAAGAGCGCGACACAGAAGTTAAGGGCGATTAACTGGTCGAACAACCGGTCGATGCCCCTGGATTTCAGGAGAGCCCAGGAAAATGCATATACCGTGACATAGACCGTCCACAACAGGAACAGCGATCGCAGGTAATACAGAGGAGATGCAATGTCCATCACAAAATGCGCCAGAATAAACGGCGACATAAGGAGAAGAAACTTTGCCGTCAGCCAGCGACGTCCATTAAGATACAACCAAAGAAAAAGGAGTGGCGAAAGAATCGTGCTGTAGAAGAGCCCGTTCGGTAGCCCGGCGTGGTTGAAGAAGAAGTAACACGCGGCGACAGGAAGATAGTGATGGATTGACAAATCGAGGGCTAAGCTTCGACGGGAGTGTTCGCCGGGGTGATCCAAGTGTGCTGCACCGGAATTCGCGATTGAGTCCATCAAATGCTTGGATCCTTATGCTTGACGCTGAATTAGCGCCTCAAATGCGCTCCAGGAGGCCTTCGCTTTGGTACGGTCGATTTCGCGGTTGCGAAGGACACCTCTTGCCTGATAGAAGGCAGCCCTTGAGAGACACCCGCCAAACAGGACGGCGCGGCAGAGCAATAACTGTGGACCTGCCATGTGACGCTCAACGTAAGTTGCAAGGCCGCAGACCTGATCTGGAAACCGGCTCGGGACAAATCCACCCCAATGTAGGTATTGCAGGTGGGGGAGATAGGCGCACCTAAACCCGGCGTCCCGGATCCTCTTGCAAAGATCGACGTCTTCCGCGTACATGAAGTATCTCTCATCCAACCCGTTCAGCGTGTTCCACAAGTCCGCTCGGATGAGAAGAAACGATCCCTGTACCCAATCTACATCGTAGGCCTCTTCTGCGCCGTAACTTCCGGGCGATACCAGCATGGAGCGCAGCAGTGCCAGCCGCATAGCCGAAGGAAATCTTCCCGTACAGGCGCGGGGGATGCGCTCCCCATCGAGCATATTGATCGTTAGAGCGCCGTAGGACGGATGGCTCTTCAGCCAGTCTACAACAGGCGCAATCGGTTCCAACAGCAGCGTATCCGTATTGAGCAACAATACGAACCTGCCCCGTGCATTCTTCCCGGCAAGATTGTTTCCTCCGGCAAAGCCAAGATTCCTGTTGCTTCGTACGATATGCAGCCATGGATATTTCTTTCCCGCTGCCTCAACCGAACCGTCCGTGGAGGCATTGTCCTCCAGTATTACCTGCGTTTCAGGAGGGGCATAGCAGTGGATGGACTCCAGACACGGCCCGAGATATCGCCCGCCATTATAGTTCACGAGAAGGATCGACAACCGTTTCGCACTCGCGGCGCCGCACTCGCCTCGTGACTGGCTGAGACTTCTCGGCTCAGTGGCCGGGGATGGGATCTTCATGGGGCCACCTTTCATGCTGGGAATTGACAAAAAGAGTCTGCCAATCGACAAGGGGCGACTGGCAGGAGGACTCCATGTGTGTAGCCAGGGCAGGCATGGGGGTCCACAGCCGATAGCGTCTGCCGAACAGCAGTGCCCGGTACCCCCATCTCCATGTCTTCGCCCAAGTCTTCAGGCGAAACGCATCGTGCCAATGGACACGAGGATTCGCGAGCTCAAGTTTCTGGGTGAGAGCAAGCCAAATGGGACAATCCATGTTGCCGTAGCTGTAGGTCCTGAACATGGTCTGGGTGCGAACGAGGTTTTCCCGTGATGTGAGAAAAGTGAGGCATGTGGAGCTTGCGGTCCGCCAGTAGCGGTCCCCATACGGCTTGACGAGATGACGCTCAAAACGCGACGATGTATAGTAGCTGTCGGGGTGATCGTACGGCGTGACAAAATCAACGTCCCGGTTCTCTCGCATGAACACGACCATTTTCTCCAGCGCATCCGGGAGGTAGAAATAGTCATCCTCCGCAAAATACACATAGGGAGCTTCGCTCTGCCCGGTCAAGAGGTCAATCTGAAGAGAGAACGTAGCGAGATTGCCGACCTTATTCAGGGATAGAATTTCCAGGTCGTTGCTCTGAATCGTCTCTCGGAATAGCGCTTCGTATTCGGGCGGACAACCGTCCAGAAGCGCCCAGATTTTCACGCGCAATCCGCCTAGCGCCCTTTTGAACGAATGAAGGCACATCTCCGAGAGCCTGAATTTGTCCGCCGAGAAAAAAGCAGGCGACTTCGATACTCCCGGATAGATGCGGTATGCGACTGCCAAGTCTTTCATTCTTCATCCTAGTCCAAACCCCTTTGGACTGTATGTTATCTGCGCGTTCTCCAGCACCAAATCCGTCTCATGAAACAGGATGCACGATACGACTGTTCTGGAACCACACTTCGGCTATGATGACCTTTCTAACCGCTCCCTCACGCGCTGTTCCCATTTCAAGATGCGAGTCGTCCTCCGGCAAACGACCCGCTGTCGGAAGTAAAGCCAAATCACCCGCCACAAACCTCTGTTCCCTGTTTTCAATAAAAGTATGGACAGCCTGGCAAACATCATCATCGTCAGCAGGCGGCCTATAGTCACACTCTTATAAAGATCGTAAAAGGCAGACTCTGCCTCCAGGATACTCGCGAGCCGGTCGGGAGTTAACTGATGCGGACTGCTCAATAATGACAATTCATGTTCAATCCTGAGGTCACCCACCACGCAAATCCGTTTCCCCGAAAGTTGAATCTCACGATACAACCAGTGATCCAAATAATCAAGCCAAAACAGCGGATTAAAACCGCCGATATCACGCAGGGACTGAGTACGCCAAGTAGCGCCTGAGTTGATCGCCGAGATCTCTCCATCAGGAACTCCGACGAAATTATCGGGCAATCGCCGCCAGCGACCACGAACCAGAACATGTGGTGAGATAAAAGTGCCATGATCCACCACTTCCGGCACAAAACCGGCGACATCAAGACGACTCTCCATGTCCTTTGCCAAACTCGCAACGCGCCCGAGAAAAGACTCCGGGACGGTGGTGTCCTGGTCCAGTGTCAGAAGCCACTCGAAGCCCTCGGCAGTTGCCATTTGTAGCGCAGCGTTATATGCAGATGCGAGACCATAGTTACCGGGTGACTGTCGATATTCTGTGTTCTCCGGGAGGATGCCCGGAAGATGTCCTCCAGGGGTATTGTCGTACAGCAGTATCTTAACCCGGACGTTACTGTGGTCCAGGCTGCTAGCGGAAGCCTGAAGCGAGCGGAAGGCTGGCGACTCGGAGGGATTCATCCGATAGAGAACAATTACCGCCAGAATTGAGACAGGTTCAGGAATGTCTTGCATTGGGCTCATCATCGGTCGAACAACCTCCATCTTAGGAGGAGCGGTTGTCGCTCCTGTCTGAAATCCTAGCCCATTCCCGACGCACAAAATCAAACTTCTTAATTGGACGTGCGGGAACTCCAACGGCGAGCGTAAATGGTGGAATATATCCGCGAACTACAGAATTCGCTCCGATCACGCTCCCCTCGCCGATCTCGGCTCCAGCGGTAACAACCACGCCATCAGCAATCCACACATTTGAACCGATCCGTACGCTTGCCACTGATAATAGCCGTTGAGACGGCGGGATATCCGGACTAACATTCATTCCTGAACCATAGCCCCCATGGTCGTGGTCGATAATAGTAACTTTACTGCCTATCATAACTCCGGATCCAATTGTGATTAACTTTGCTGCCGCAATGTGGCCCCAAAAGCTAATGCTCACATTATCGCCTATTTCGATCACGGGAGAGAAGTTCTGCCCCTGGCACTGTGTCACTGCCTCGAGCCATAATCCCCGACCAGCATGAAAATTCTTGCCTATATGCATGTAGGGCAATCCGCGAATGTAATACCCCGACCGTACCAATAAGCCTGCTGCGCCCAACTTGCGGCCAAGAAAATAACTATGGATGTGATTGCGCAAGATCTCAACTATCAAACCAGAGAAATGGAATAGTCCATTGTTTCTCAGATAGCGCACCATGTTATGCACTACGTCACTGCGGTTCATTATTCCCCTTCGCCTTCACGAGCATCTTATCGTCGAGTGTAGATTCCTGATTGAATGTCACGACCATTGTTGCCACTTCACTGATTAACAGATACAGCCATTAGCCCGAATAAACCGTCTCAATCCCTTCAGAAAGCTATTGCGCGCGATTCGCTCATTCATGATCTCACCAGCGGATTCCCGAGCAACTTGTCAATCTTATTGATCGCCCTTACGATCAGCAGCCAAATCCTTGCCAATGGTAACGGCAGCGCGTAAATTGGATAATCGAATACCCAGTAGCGGAAATTCTTACCGAAGCAGGCGCGAAGGACTTGGTGAGGATTCTCAGAGATGGATGAAAACTTGGATTGCCGGATTAACAGTATATAGAGCGGGAAAAACGTCTGTATCGTTCCGTTGATGATGGCTCTCTGAACAGATATTCTGTCGATCCACTCGCATGTTATCCTTGCGAGATTGGTGCCGAAGATACGGAAAAGTGCATACCCTACATTCTTATTGCCCGTACCCGCAATTAGAGGGTCGCGAATGAAGAGACTTCTGCGGTGATGATTGAGCGCCGTGTAGAAAGGTCCAAGCTGGCCCAGATTGGTGTTTAGCAGGGAATCAAACGGTCGATGAGGTGCGGAGGAAATGCGTTCCTTATTGACAATCATGCCGGAGATAAATGTGAAGAAAACATTAAAATGCCGCGCTAAGTCTTCGGCTCTTGCTAGATCAAGATCCGGGGCCGGGGCGAAGTGCTTATGTTGAACATATTCCCCCTCGATGGCATAGGCACGAATGCAGACGAGGTCGTACAGTTGCAAGGAAAGCGCATCGAGCACGCGCTTCAGCGTGCCGGGCGCAATGAGATCGTCGTCTCCGAAGATCCATACATACTTTCCGCGCGCTTGTTCAAAGCATAGAAGGATATTGAAATCCGGCCCTCGGTTGGTTTCATTGCGTAAGTAGCGTATTTCGTGACCTCGCTGCTTGTAATCCTCGATCACAGCCGGCGTGTTGTCCGTGGAGGCGTTGTCCGATACGATAACCTCGACACGGCTCTCGCCATTGAGTTGTAGGAGTAGCGCGCCAAGAAGCCGATCAAGGCACTTCGCCCGGTTATACGTCGGAATGGCGAAGCTGAGCAGGGGCCGTATGGTCGATTGGTTCGCTTGCGTCATAGAGTTTCTGACTCCTCCAAGAAAGACGCCTTGTGCCATTGCTTCCGTTTGGTGATGAAGATGTATGTCCCGAAGGCGAGGCCGAAGACCCCGCTGATGCAGAAATAGCCCAGCGTCACGCCTGAGGCACCCCAGAACTTCCCCATCAATATCGTACTACAGGCGGTGAGAACGCCAACCGCAATCGAGACTGGGAGAAACGGTTCCCGCTTGTGAGCGCGCAGATAGAGAGCCTCGCTGAAGACGATATGATTGCAAAGGATCGTCGCCAGCAGCAGGCCAAAAACGGGTAGTGGCAAAACCCGTACAGCCAAATAGGGAAAGCGCTGCGCAACGACAGCGAGGCCGAGCAGGAGCACTACGACTCCGGCAGCCAGCAGGAGGGCGGATTGCCAAAGCGTGCGGAAGAAGAGGCGGTCCAAGGTGACGAATTCGCCGCGCGCGATTAGAGTCCCGAACGGCGAGGACTTGGTGCTCATCCAGGAAATGGCGACCGCGCTCAGCGCCGAAGCCATGGTCAGCGACATACCCATCCGCCCTGCCTCCGTTGCGCCGCGATAAGCGAAGAGGACGGGATTAAAAAGCTGAAAGATGAAGTAGCCGCAGAGCCAACTGATGGCGATTCGCCACTGGAAAGGCCAAATCTCGCGGCGCCAACTGACAATATGGCCGAATGTGTTATGGCGAAGGAGCGGCAGCAGCAACCGGCGCTGGGTGAAGAGAAAGCAGCCTCCTGCAATCGCTTGGCCGGAGATGATCATGGCCGGAGCGAAGAGTCCGTGGTGCAGGAATAGAGCTGTCCAGGCCATCAGGGTTCCGGCGATCGCCTGGGTGAAGCGCATGCGCGCAACTTGATGAATGCGCCCGCAACCTTCAAGAAAGGCGAAGAGCGGATCCATCTGGAAGGTAAAAGTCGTGGCCAGAACCGCCGCGATCCAGGGCAGTTGCCAGGAAACTGAGACTCCCGGCTGGCGATGGACAAGAAAGAAGTAGAAGCCTGCGGGCAGCAGTACGGCAGCCATCAGCAGGGCGCCCACGGTATACCAGCGAACAGCTTTCTGAAGCACGGAAGCAAGGCGGGAGTGGGCGACCCGATCACCTAAAATCGAGCCGTCGGTCTCAATTTGCAGGTGCGCGCGCTCATGGGCGGCCAACTGCAGAATGACGAAAGAAAAACCCAGTTCAAAGACGATCTGTAGCGCAACCAGACTGGAAAAGGTATAGTAATAACCCTGTTCGGCGGGAGTGAGGAAACGCGCTATGAGCAGGACAGTGACAAGGCCTGCCACAGTGCTCCAGCCACGCGCAAGAAGCGTAAAGGCAATGGCGCGGTCCAAGCCAGTGAGGTGCTGTATCCGCTGCCGCAACGAGGAAGGCGGTGCAACCTCGGGGCCGCTCGCGGGTGACTTTGGATTCTGGTTTGGCAAGAGTACTAATTTCCTCAAGATTGTCCGTTGACAGACTGACTATCCTGCAATTTCCAATAAAGGCAGGGGCTGCCGTGCATCGAAATGGCCATCACCATTACCTAGGTCGATTCCATCTCGGAAGAAAGAACTAGGGGTTCCATTGATGCCATCCCCTTTCCAAACGCAAGTTTGGGATATGCATTAGCAAGTGGAGAGATCATAACCTGCAGCAATAATGGGCCGCCCGTACAACGCGATAGCCAGGACACTGCGTCCTCGACTTCCATGGAATCTGCAATCGTCTTGCTCGGGACTCCGTAGCTTGCGGCAACAGCAGCAAAGTCAGGCGCCGAATAGCCCGAGACCGTCGATTGATATCGGCCTTCGAAGTAACTCTGCTGGAATTGCCTGACCATGCCAAGGCACTGGTTGTTAAGAACAACCATTCTAAGAGGAAGTGCATGATGTACGACGGTTTGCAGCTCCTGGATATTACACTGAAAGGAGCCGTCGCCGGCAATCATTACGACAGGCTCGCCTGGCCGGCTAATCGCGGTTCCTATCGCTGCTGGCAAGCCGAAGCCCATTGACCCCATCCCTCCCGAAGTGAGAAACCGCTGTTGGTCCTGAATCTCAAGAGACTGAGCTGCCCACATTTGATGCTGGCCAACGTCGACAACATATGCCGCGGCATCATGGTTTGCGCGCGAGAGCAAATGCATGAAGCGATTTGGATTGATTCCTTCTATATCCGTCAGTTCTTCGCTGTCGGGCCATTGAGCGCGAAGACCTGTTATGGCAGATAGCCAGGCTTCTGAATGCTTGAGGAGCTGGCTAGTTACCGGCGTAAGCACCTCAATAAGCTTGGCAATTCCAGGGCCGAGATGCGACACGACTGCATGACATCCTTTTACACGATTGTTCATTTCCGCTTCATCGCAGTCGACATGGAAAATCTGGCGTCCGCTCTTAAAGCTATCCGTGTCCGCGCCAGTCTGCCGAACATCTAGCCTACTGCCAAGAACAAGCAGCAGGTCCGATTCCGATATTGCAAGATTTGACCAGCGGTTGCCATAACTGCCAATCAGCCCAGCATTCAGGACGTGGCCTGACGGGAGAGCATCGACGGCCATCAAGGAATGTACGACAGGGATATGTGCTATTTCCACCAGGTTTCGGAAGATATCTGCAACTGAAGCGGCTCTTATCCCGCCTCCTGCCAAGATGAGCGGTTTCTGTGCTTTAAGAAGGGCGCTTCGAATACGAAGTGCATCTTCCTCTGTCATACTTGCCAGGACTTCTGGCTCTGCTGGCTTCGGGGCGCGCTTCGCCAGGTGATCTATCTGCGCGCGTTGAACATCCATGGGTATGTCGATCAGAACAGGCCCCGGTCGGCCACTGGTTGCTGTTCTGAACGCCTCTTCGAGAATTGCCGGGATCTGTTCTGGGTCATCTATCGCCCAAGCACGCTTTACAATAGGCTGAACCATCCGAACGATATCGGTTTCCTGAAACCCTAACTGGCGAACCGCACTGCTGCCCTTTTGCTCTGAGCGATTGACTTGGCCGGTGATAAAGACGGCTGGAGTCGAGTCAAAATAGCAACTCCCGATACCGGTAAGAAGATTTGTGGCGCCTGGGCCACTTGTCGCCATAGCGACGCCGGGGATTCCGCTAATCCTCGCAGCGCCCTCCGCCGCAAATGCCGCACCCTGCTCATGGTGCATGCTGATGAGCCGGGTATGGCCTTCGCGATGAATGGAATCGATCAGAAAAGTAATCATTCCGCCGACAAGTTCAAACACCGCGGGAACTTGTCTCTCAGCAAGGTATTCGGCAATGTAGTCGGCGACTTTCATCTGATCCTCTCTGTTAGCGAAGGCACGGCCACGCAACCTGGAGATGGAAAATCGGCGCTGGTTTGGGTGTGGCTTTTGTACCATGCCAAGGTTCTTCGGATTCCTTCCGGCAACGATATCTCCGGGGTCCATCCGGTGGCTGCTTTCAGCCGGCTGATGTCCGCCTCCAGGTGCATCACCTGGCCGGGAGGATAGGGAACATCTCCGAATCCCAGATCGAGTGCGGGGTCAATCGCGTCGCGGATTTGAGTCACCATATTTCGAATCGTCAACGGAGCACCGGAACCCAGGTTGAATACTCCAGAAACGGAATCGCTTTGCGCAAGAGCCACGAGTGCCCGGACAGCATCCTCCACATAGAGAAAGTCCCACAGTTGCTCTCCGGGGGTAAGGCTTGGCCGCTTGCCGGCAAGAAGGTTGTTGATTACGGACGGGATCATGCGCAGCGGTTCGTCCATGGGGCCATACGCCCAAAACAGGCGCACTCCGCAAAAACGCATACCAAACTGCGCACAGAGCGCTTCGCTAAGCCGCAACGTCGTCAGCTTGGCGAGCCCGTATAAGTTCCCTGGTTCAGGGATGTCCGTCTCGCGCACAGGAATGTGGCATGGTCCGTATTCGACTACGCTGCCGAGAAACACGTATTGTGAACATCCTGCCTGGTGAGCCAGGCGCATAAGTTCCAGACTTCCCGGCACATTGTCAAAAACCTGGGAGGCATCGTTCAGATATCTCCGGCTATTGCCTCCAGTCCAGGCAAGATGGAAAACGGTCTCAGGACGATAGGCCTGGATATCCTCTGCGATAAGTTGGAGATTGTTCAACGGCGCATAGGCCAGGCGCAACTCATGTGCGAGATCGCTGATCCGCCAAAGATCACTCGACCTGCGAACAACAGCCAAGACCTCATGTCCCTCACCCAGCAGTTTGCGCACCAGATGAGAACCAAGAAAGCCAGAAGCTCCAGTTACAAGGCAGCGCATTATCCTCTTGCCACCTCGCCGAGAGAATTGAGCATATGCTGAAGCATACTGTCGTTCAACCCCGGATAGACCCCAATCCAGAACACGTTGTTCATCACGTAGTCCGTGTTCTTCAGGTCGCCTACGACCCTGTATTCGACATCCTTGTAGGCGGGCTGCCGGACGAGGTTTCCCCCGAACAGCAGCCGCGTTCCGATCTTCCGGGACTCCAGATAGCGCGTTACCTTGTCTCTGGTCAGCCCCGACTCCGGTTTCACGGCCAGGGGAAATCCGAACCAGCTCGGCTCGCTTCCTGGAGTCGCTTCAGGAAGCAGGAAAACATCTTGAAGATTCAGCAGGCCGCTCTTCAGAACAGCAAAATTCCTTCTCCTTGCGGAGATATAAGTATCCAGCTTCTCCAACTGGGAGACACCCACGGCCGCCTGCATATCGGTAACTTTCAGGTTATAGCCGATATGGGAGTAGGTGTACTTGTGGTCGTAACCGCAGGGCAAGGTCCCGAGTTGCCAGTCAAACCGCTTGCCACAGGTGTTGTCCTTTCCGGGAGCGCACCAGCAATCACGGCCCCAGTCGCGAAACGATTCGACCAGACGATCCAATTGCGGTTTATCGGTCAGCACGCATCCGCCCTCACCCATGGTGATGTGATGGGCCGGATAGAAACTCACGGTGGCAAGATCGCCGAAGGCGCCGACGTTGCGGCCCTTGTAAACCGATCCAAGCGCATCGCAGCAGTCTTCGATAAGCCAGAGGTTGTTCCTGCGCGTGAATGCCGCCACCGCATCCAGGTCAAAAGGGTTTCCCAGCGTGTGGGCGAAGATGACCGCCTTGGTGCGCGAGCTTAAAGCCTCTTCCAACAGGGCTATGTCGGCGTTATAGGTTCCCAACTGGACGTCGATGAAGACCGGAACGGCGCGGTTCTGGATGATGGGGTTGACCGTGGTGGGAAAACCGGCAGCCAGCGTGATCACCTCGTCGCCGGCCTTCAGTTGGCGCTCCCCCAACGTAGGAGAGGTGAGCACGGAAACGGCCAGCAGATTCGCCGAGGATCCGGAGTTCACCAGACGCGCTGACCGCACGCCGAAGCGCCGCGCGAATCTGCGCTCGAACTCGTCGGAGAAGCGTCCCGCGGTCAGCCAAAAGTCGAGCGAAGAATCGACCAGAGATTTCACGTCCCTGTCGTCGAAGACTCTGCCGGAAACCGGGACAGGACTCTCTCCCGCCACGAACTTCTTTTGGGAAGGAAATGCCTCGCGCGCGTATTCCGCAACGAGATTGATAATTTGCCTGCGAAGTTCGTCTGCTCGATTCATACGTTTTCTCGATGCTACTGGTTGGCTGTGACAAATACGGACGCAGCGGGTCCACCGTTCTCTTTGGGAATCTGCATAAACTGCTCGATCTGTTCAATAGTGATAGCACGCGGGTCTTCGCCCGCGTTCCGACGGCGATACCAATCAGCGGTAAGCCGGAGGGCTTGTTCGAGCGGCAAAGCAGGACGCCAATTCAGGGCCTGCGCAGCTTTTGAGCAGTCCAGTTTCAACATCTGGGCCTCATGCGGATGCGCCTGAACGTCCACCTGCCAATGCGCATCTCCACCCCAACCGGCGGCCAACTCGTGCACGATCCACTCGACCGGCTTTGCATCTGTGTATGCAGGGCCGAAGTTCCATGCACCGCCGTATTGCACACCCGCCTCATACAGTTTCTCTGCGATCTGCAAGTATCCAGAAAGCGGTTCCAGCACATGCTGCCACGGGCGCACGGCTTTGGGGTTGCGAATAGTAAGCACCTGATTCGCGGCAAAGGCGCGCATGATGTCCGGGACGAGCCGGTCTTCGGCCCAGTCGCCTCCACCTATCACGTTACCTGCTCGAACCGACGCAATGGCGACCCCATGCTGCTCGTAATGCGAAGGCGGAAAAAACGAATTGCGATACGCCGACACAACCAACTCCGCGCATGCCTTGCTGTTACTGTACGGGTCGTACCCTCCGAGCCGGTCCGTCTCGCGGTAGGGCCATACCCACTCTTTGTTCTCGTAGCACTTGTCCGTGGTGATAACTACCACGGCGCGAACCGAATCGCATGCGCGGACAGACTCAAGCACGTTCACCGTGCCCATCACATTTGTGGCATAAGTGCCGACGGGGTCCTCATACGACCTGCGCACCAACGGCTGCGCCGCCATGTGGAATACGACTTCGGGCCGGTGTTCGCGGACGATCGCCTTCATGCGCTCCAGATCACGAATGTCCGCAATCTCAGAGCGCATTCCCTGCGACACCCTGGCCTCCTTGAACAGGCTGGGATCGGTGGGAGGATCGAGGGCAACGCCACACACGTCCGCGCCAAGTTGCTCCAGCCAGAGGGAGAGCCAACCGCCCTTGAATCCGGTATGCCCGGTGACAAAGGCACGACGTCCATGCCAGAAACTCATATCCACGCCTTCCACGGAGCATTGCCGGCAGCCCACAGTTCCTCAAGCGCCTGCCTGTCATGGATCGTATCCATCGGCTGCCAGTATCCCCGATGCTGAAAGGCGGAAACCTGGCCTTCGCGGGCCAACTGTTCCAACGGTTCGCGCTCCCAGCTGGTCGTGTCGTCCTTGATATATTTGTCCACTTTCGGTGAAAGGACAAAAAAACCGCCGTTCACCCAACCACCATCGCTACGGGGTTTTTCCATGAAGGAATGCACATGCGAGCTGCCGTCGATCTCAAGCGCGCCGAACTTTCCCGTAGGCTGCGTTGCAGTGAGCGTGACAAGCACGCCCCGGCGGCGGTGAAACTCGATCGACTCCGAGATGTTCACGTCCGCGACCCCGTCGCCGTAAGTGAAACAAACGGCATCTTCCTCGGCAACGTAGGGCAACACCCGCTTCAGGCGGCCTCCGGTCATGGTGTTGGCTCCGGTATCCACCAGCGTCACGCGCCATGGCTCACAGGCATTGCGATGAAACTCTAGACTGTTTTTCGCGAGGTCGACCGTGATGTCGGAGGAGTAAAGGAAGTAGTTTGTGAAAAACTCCTTGATGATATGGCCTTTATACCCAAGACAGATGATGAATTCGTTGATGCCATGGGCGGAATATATCTTCATGATATGCCAAAGGATGGGCCTGCCACCAATCTCCACCATCGGCTTCGGCTTGAGAGTCGTCTCCTCACTCAATCGGCTTCCAAGGCCTCCCGCAAGGATTATCGCTTTCATAAGTTCCTCTCCGTAGGCACGTACGCGATCCCGTGAATATCAGTTAGAGGGCTCCAGCCGTAAGTGCATATGACTTCAGCGATGAAGGGCTTCACGTTGGGGATGCTCCTGAGTACACCTCTGGCAACTTGCTTCTGGAGCGTTCGCTTAGGTAGCCGCCTCAACGATTAGCCTTCGCCTTTCGCAGTTTGGTACTTCCTAATTTTATCACCAGGACGCGACGAATGCGAGGGTATCTGTCCTGCTGACGCGTTCACGCAATTCTGCCGGCTGTTGCCGCGCGAAGCCGGAATCCGAAGACATCCTAACTTCTCTTTGGCAACTCGCCCCTTTTGCGCGCCGCAATGTGGTCCAATCCTTTCCTGAGCTTAGAGCGCCCTCTATTGAGCGATTCGCAGACGAGGAATACAAAGTGCGAGGCATACGGTTCGCGCATACAGGCTGAGCGGCAATACAGATGGCCGGTGTCAAGGGTGGTCCAGCGAGCGCCCTGCCTGCGCTCAGGAGGTTTTTTGCCCTTTGAAGGAAAGGGCCCTCCGCAGTAGATGGAGCTTGGCCGTAGTTTCCGGATCGGCTTTCAGGCCCTGGAAGCCGGCCTGGAAGAGAGCGCAGAAGACTCCAATCAGGAAGCCTGCGAAGGTGGCTCCGATCACGATCAGCGCGCGTTTCGGAAACGATCGCCTGTCGGGAGGGATGGCGGGATCGACGACCTGAATGAGCGCGCCCTGTTTGGCCTCGTCGAGCTTGGCGATCTCGAACTGGCGAGCGAGGATTTCAAAGATCGTCTCATTGTATTTCACGTCGCGCAGCCTGCGGATGTATTCCATGCCGGCCTCGGGCACACGGCCTTTGGAGACGATGAGTTCGCCGCCGGTGCTGTCTTCGGAACCTCCCAGCTTGGCCAACTGCGCGCGCAGGCCCTCCAGCTCCCGCTGTGCCTGCACCAACTGGGCGTTTTCGCCGGTTGCATACGTCTGCATCCCCTGAATCTGCACTTCCCTCGCTGTGATCTGCGCGCGCAGAGATGCGGCCGATTCGATCAGGGCGCGCGCCTGGCTGTCGAGCTGGATCACTCCCGTGGTCTGTTCTGTCAGCTTCAGTGCCTCTTCGGCGTTGGCTAGGTTATTCTTCGCCTGCTCAAGCTCCTGCTCGAAGAAGAGTCTGCGCTGAGAGGCTTCCGTGATGGCGAGATGCTGAGACAGGATGCGAAACTGGTCGATGTAGCCGTTGGCAAGGTCCGCGGCGCGGCGCGGGTCGCGATCCTCGACGGAGATATGGATCAGGGCATCCTTGCCGCTGCCATCCACGGTCACATGTTTCTCGAAGGCCTTGCGCGCATCGGAGAAATATTTCATGTGGTACTCCTGCATCAGGCCGAATTTCTGCACCATGGCATTCTCGACAGTGCGGCTCTTGAACATGGCGACGAACATGTCGTTGGGGTTCTTGAAGCCGAGACTGCCCCCGGCCAGCGCGGCCATGCCGCCCATGGAGCCTAGCTGGGAGGCCAGCGCGGCGCCCATCGAAGAGTTCTGCTGCGGAGTCAGCAGCGTCACAGTTGCGGTGTAGCGCTGGGGCAGAAGCAGCGAGATCACGATCGCGAGGATAGCGAAGACCGCGGTGACCCCGAGGATGACGCGCTTCCGCTCGGCGATGACGATCAGAAGATCAAGCAGGGAGATTTCGTCGTCCTCCTTTGCGGCGCGCCCGGCGATGGGCGTGGCGGAAGGAGAATCGGCTTGCTCATTCACTTCGGGAAGCGGAGTTTCGGTTGTCATCGGTTCCTGCCGGATTGGGGACTGGCGCGCATCCCTGCCTGCATTCTACAAGGAGGCGCTCCAAATCCTGCTATTTAAGCACGCTCAATGCCGCGGCGCCCAGTGCGAATTGCGAGAACATCTGCGACCAGTCGATCAAGCCGCGCAACGCGGACGGCTTGATGGTCTTCTCCGGAACAACGATCGTATCGCCCGGATTTATGCGCAGGTTGTTGAACTCGCTGCCGCTCCAGATTGTTTTGCCCCTTTCGCTGCTCACCACCTCACCGTCGGCGCGGATGATGAACTCATGGCTCCGATCAGCGTCCCTGTTGGGTCCACCGGCCAGTTGCAGGTACGTCCCGGCCCTTCGCGCCTGCGCGTACAGGAAGGAATTCTGATCGTACACCGCGCCGACCACATTGACGGTGGCCGGAACGGACGGGACGACAAAGCGGTCTCCGTCCTCCATTGTGATGTCGGGGAAGCTGCTCATGCCACTGCTATCGGACGCAAATCTCAGTACGATACGACCCGTGGCGCGAATTTGCCGCAGGCTTGCAAGAATATCTCGTTCGCTGTTCTCGGCCGCGGCGGCGCTGGTCAGATCCTGCGCCGAACCCGCCGAAGACGACGCCATGGCCAGGCTGCTTCGCTGCATTTCCATGCCCAGGCTCTGCACGTATTCGTCGATCCTGGCCTGCTGCATCGCGCGCGTCGACTCGCGAGTAAAATCTGAGCCGTACAGGTACGCATTGGGCGTAAGCCCGCCGACGCGCTCCACCAGATGACGCAGCGTTTCTCCGGGTTGGACTGTGTACACGCCGGCGTGGGCAAATTCCCCGTCCAGCGTAACCGTCTTGGTCTGGTGCGCGATGGGGACCCGGATATCGGCCTCTGAAAAGATGGAGACTACGTCGCTTGCCTGTAGTTCGAGATCCTGAGAGGCATCGTGTTGTAGCACGAGTTTGCCCAGGTCGAACGGGATCAGAACGGTCTTCAGGGTCTCCGTGTCGAGACGCTCGATGACAGCATAATCCCAATCGATCTCCGGCGCGAGCGCCCGAACCTCGGTTCGCTGCGAGAGGGGAAAGAATCGACCGGCGGAAGAAGTCTGCGCGGCTGCCAGGGAAGCGCTGCCGGTGCGCTGCTGCGCGCTCGGATTCCCGTTCTGCTGATAGCCAGACAGCCCCTGCTGATAGCCAATCTGTCCCTGCTGATAGCCAGACTGATCCTGGAACATTCCTTGCGGATACCCAGACTGTCCCTGCTGATAGCCAGACTGATCCTGGATCATTCCTTGCGGATACCCATTCTGTCCCTGCTGATACCCAGGCTGATTCGATGCGCTCCTGCTTTCCTGGAGGGAACGTTCCATTGTAATGGCGTGGTTCTCCGCGGGTTGCCGAAGATTGTCGAAGCCAGGTATCGGCTCAAACTCCTGAGCGGGCAGTCCAAGCTGCGCCCGCCTCCACCAGTAATTCCGTGTGATCAGCGATTCCTTATCGGGAATCAGATCGCTGATGCGCATGCCAGGGCGCCAGGCAAAGCGGCCCGGATTCGCAATGTTGCCGCGAAGGATGACCGTCTTCCGGTATATGGGCACGATGGAGAAAACGCGCACCAAGTCGCCGTCGGCCAGCGGAGTGGCAAGGCCGCTGGCGTCGTAGGGCACCTCCATGGCGTGCCGGTCGCTATGATCCTCAATGCGCTCGATCGAGACGCGCGCATCCGAGGCTACCGAGGTGACGCCTCCGGCATTGGCGAGAAGACCGGCAAGCGATTCATTTGCCCGCAGCTCGTAGATGGCGGGATTTCGCAAGCTGCCGGCGACTGCCGCCTGGGGGCCGACCGGGGGAATGAAGATCACATCTCCGGACTGGAGCTTCACGTCCTTGGACTTGTCGCCGTGAATGAGCAGGTCATAGAGATCGAAGTCCGTTACCACCGCGCTGCCGCGGCGCAACTGGATGTGCCGCATCGAGCCTTGCACCGAAGGCCCGCCGCTGGCAAAGAGCGCGTCGACCAGCGTGCTCAGCGAGCTCACCGTATAGACTCCGGGACGCCGCGCTTGCCCGGAGACATACACCTGGACGGCGCGAATCTGACCCACATCCACGGTAAGATCGAAGTTGCGATAGACACGCCCGATGGCGCCGCGCAGATGCGCGTCGAGCGCCGAAAAGGGCATATCCGCCACATGCACCGGACCAATCTGGGGAAGGAATATCTCGCCGGAGCGGTCCACGCGCACGTTGGTCTGGAAGCTCACCTGTCCCCATACGCGGATGCGCAACTCGTCGCCGGGCCCGATGACAAAATCGGATGGTACGGGAGTCATGTCCAGGGGAGCAAAGGTGGAGGGCACACGGCGAAAGAGGTCCGCCCCGAAGATCGGCAGAATCTGGCCCGTAGTCGAGGCTACGAACTTTTGGAACTCGGTCAGCGGCTCCAGCGGAAGCAGCGCTTGCTGCGCCTGATTCCGTGCCGTAGCCTGCCGGGTCAATTGCTCAATATCTGAATAATTGCTATTGGGATTCCCCGGCTGCGCGCCGTATTCACCCGGCAGCGGGGGTCGTGTTTGCTGAGTCGGGAGCGAAGTGGTTCCTTGCTGAGTCTGACCGGAACACTCTGGCGTACTCGCCAGCAGAGGGTCGGAGCAATCCCACGCACTCGGACTCTGCGCCCCTGCCGAATTGCCACCCTGGGATGACAGTTGTGCGTACAACGCTGTCGTAAGCGACGATATCAGGATAAGAAACCCAATCTGCCTTACCTTGCCAGCCCGCGATGCGGGCCGATCGTGGGCAGAGCCGGGACGGCAACCTCCAATACCCCTTTCGCACTCAAAAAACTTCATATGCCACAAGTCTAGCACAGGCCATGAGCCGTCTTACAAACGTGTCTGACGTGGGCTTGAGGGTGCCGCTTGCCCAGTCCGCGCCGCCGGCGTGGCCGCGTGGCGCATATCGCGTATATCGATCTCCAGTTCCAGTGCAGGGCTGGACCGTTTCGGCAACTCCGCAGTGATCTATTCTGTATTCGCTTCCGGCGCGCGCAAGCGACGGCGCCGTTGTTGATTCTTATATAATTACCAGCCATTGGACTTTTCACATGCAAATGTGATGGAGGTCACATGCAGATGTGGCGAAAGCGCTATAGTTTGCCATGCTATGGTTTGCCAAATTGCCAAAATTTTTGTGCTGTGCCGCATAGAGTCTGCTATGGTGGTTAAATGCATCTTCATGATGGGACCTTTTCTTCTATTACGCGGAGATGTGTTGCCTTGACACAATGAGCAGCGATGATCGAAGATTGTCTCTCCTAACGAACAGCGGTGGAGAGGCAAGCAAATCGACGACGTCGATTGCAACAAAGCCGGAAAACATCGTGTCCATTTCACAGTTCTTCAGCCGAATCGATTTGTCTCACCTTGTGGAGGATCATTTTGAGCGCCAGATTGTTTGTCTCGCGCATTTTTGAAGCCACAACTATGAATCGACCCGCGCAGCGCCGTGCTTACGGCGGCGCGGATGGGATCGAAAGGCGGAAGACGGTTCGCGATCATGCGTCGGCGGTGCGTTTCTCGCTCTCTCTGAGCGAAATGCGGCCGAGCCCATGGTCGCGGTCGGGCGCCAAGCGCCTCTTCGACTGCGCCTGTGTTCTATTGGCGCTGCCTCTGCTGGTCCCGATCTTGCTGGCGATCGCCCTGGCGGTGCGGCTGACCTCGCCCGGTCCCGCCCTCTTCATGCAAAAGCGCACTGGCCGTCACGGGCGGACCTTCACCATTCTGAAGTTCCGAACCATGATCCACGCCGCGGACAAAGCGCATCATGCGGTCACCACGGCCGGCAACCAGCGCTTCACTCCGGCAGGCCCTTTTCTGCGCCGCTGGAAGCTCGATGAACTGCCCCAGTTGTTGAATGTGCTTTGGGGGGATATGAGCCTGGTAGGCCCCCGCCCCAAGATGCCGGAACATGCGATTTTCGATCTCCCGTGCCGTCCGGGGATCACGGGCGCGGCCACCATCGCCTTCGCTCGCGAAGAGACGGTTCTCGACTGTGTGCCCAAGCATTATTTGGACACCTACTATCACACGGTCGTTCTTCCCGTCAAACGCCGGCTCGACGCGGAGTACATGGCCCGCGCCACGTTTCTTTCCGATCTCAAGCTCATTGTCGACAGCGTATTGCGCCGCTGGGTCAGCTCTGTCATGGAAGGCATGCTCGTCAAATGGGCATTTGAGGCAGAAGACAGAATGCTGCTATCCAGAGCGTCTGATCCGGAAGCTGCCTTCACCCGTGTGCCGATGCCGCCCAGCGTGGATCGGCCCGTTCCAGCGGAGCAAGTCGCGGCTTTCTGATTGGTCCCGGTTGTATTCAGCCAGGAAGCGTCATCCTTCTCCATCGAACCTGCATCTATAAGGACACCATGGCGAAGTATTCGATTGTCGTGCCCTTTCATAACGAAGAAGAGAACGTTACCGTTTTATATGCTCGCCTCAAGCAGGTGATGGAGCAGGTGGGCGATAGTTTTGAGCTGGTGCTGGTGGACGATGGCTCCAGCGATCGCACCTATAAGCTGCTGGAAGAGATTGCCGCGGTGGACAGCCGCGTGCTGGTGATCAAGCTGCGCCGCAACTTCGGGCAGACCTCGGCGCTGGCGGCCGGCTTCGACCACGCCTCGGGCGAGTTCATCCTGGCCATGGACGGCGACCTGCAGCATGACCCCAACGATATTCCCGGCTTCATCGAAAAACTCGAAGAGGGCTACGACGTGGTCTCGGGCTGGCGCAAGGAGCGGATCGACAATTTACTGATGCGGCGCATTCCCTCGCGCTGCGCCAACTGGCTGATGGCCAGGCTCTCCGGCGTGAAGATTCACGACTTCGGCACCACCTTCAAGGCCTATCGCCGCGAGGTAATCCAGAACATTCCGCTTTACGGGGAGATGCACCGCTTCATTCCCGCGCTGGCCAGTTGGTTTGGCGCGTCGATCTGCGAGGTTCCGATCAGGAATCTGAAACGCGAGCGGGGCAAGAGCCACTACGGCATTGGGCGCACCTTCGGCGTGTTTTTTGATCTGCTGACCATCCGCTTCCTGCTCAGGTACATGAGCCAGCCGCTGCACTTCTTCGGTCTCCTTGGCGCGTTGGGAATGATGGCGGGCAGCATCATCTCCACCATTCTGCTGGGGATGAAGATTCTTGACCCGCGCAAGAGCATCCTGGATCTGCATGGACCGCTGTTTGTGATTGGCGCGGTGCTGATCGTCGCCGGCATCCAGATGCTGGCCATCGGTCTGCTGGGCGAGTTGCTGGTGCGGCATTACTACACCGCGCAGCAGCACACGCCCTATGCCGTCGACCGGCTGGTGCGCCTGCGGACGCCGGAAGAGCAGAGCATATTGTCGGAAGGGTGAAAGGCAGGGAACAGGTAACAGGGAATCTATGAAATCAACTGTGTGGATTCACCGGAATTGTTTGAGTCTGCTAAAGCGCCGCTCGATACGATTTCGCTGCTTGTGAAGCTGCTGGTCATGCGGGGGAACGAATCGCTGATCACTGATCGCTGATCGCTGATCGCCGGCCTGCTGATTCCCAACAGCCAAACCGACAAGATAATATGGAGAGACTACATACCCCGAGGCCCTGAATGCCGTCTCATCTCTTCTCGCTGATCGCGCTGCTGTGCCTGTCGTCCGCCCTCCACGCCCAATCGCAGGCCCCCGCGCGCTACCAGATCTACGTCGGCTATGCTTTCCTCTCCAATTCCTTGAATGGAGTACCCGGATCCCACCAGCCGCTGAACGGATTCGATGCCGCCGTGGCCTTTCCGTCCTGGCACCGCTTGCGTTTCAAGGTCGACGCCTCCGCATACAGAGGGACCAACCTGGGCGCGCCGCAACACCCCTATTTCATCATGGGCGGCGGGCAATACACCTGGCGGATCGGCAGAGAATCCGTTTTTGCGGAGGGATTGGGGGGAGTCGGCGGCGCGAACAAAAGTTGGGCGGCAAACAATGCAATCGGCCAAACCGCCTCGTTTGCAGCTCTCTTCGGCGGCGGCCTGGACACGCCCCTCACGCGGCACATCGCTTTCCGTGTGGACGGCGGCTTTCAGTACTCCTATTTCTCCCTCGAGCACCCAGTAACGTTAGTCCCATACCGGATCCCCGGCCTGCCCACCGATTTCGGCCGCATCTCCAGTGGATTGGTCTGGCAGTTCTAGGGTCGGCGGTGTGAAGTCGGCGAAAGCGCCGTCTGTCGGGAACTGCCACTCAGCAGTTGGGATGACTCGTCCGGATGACTTCCGGCTTTCCGACCTCACCAGCACCCCTTTGATAGGCTGCGGTCAGACAGCGTCTGTTCATGCGAATCCCTGAACCGTGAGCTAACGCCCAGCTTCCGTGTAGCCTGATTCCGCGGACGGGCCTGGAATCGCTCTGTCCTTCGGACACGGAGGCCGTTTTTGGAGTTGCGAAACCGTTCAAGACCGTTTAACTTGGAGCAAGTCAATGCAGAAAAAGGACCTTCCAGTTCAACTAACCGGGTGACCCTTGCCGAACAATCAAGTTTGTGAGTCTGTATTCGCCCCGCGCGCGAGAGAGCGCTGCTTCGCCGGCAACTTCCGCCTCAATTGCCTTTTCATTCTGGCCGCGCTCTGCCTTCTTGCACCCCAACTCGCGCAATCCCAGGAGACGGAGGCAGCGGTAGTAACGGACACCCCGGCGGAGATGGAGACCGGGGTGACGACGAAGACCCCTGCCAGGAAGCCGGTTGAGAGCGAACTCACTGTGGAGGGATTGGCTTCCTACGGTCATTACAAAATCTTCGCCAGCGGGTCAGGCTGCCATCTCTACACGGGGGGATTAGAGTACGACCGTCATTCCTGGGGCCGTTTCCTGGGAGCACGGGTGGACTACGTGGCGGAGTTTCTGCCATTGGTTCTTCTTGACGCACCACTCACACAAGATATCTGGGGCGATCCAACGAGCCCTGACCATCACATCGTGCCTGGGATAGGAATTTCGCCGATCGGCTTCCGCATGCTGTGGCGGGACCACAAGGCTATTAAGCCCTACCTGACGGCCAAGGGCGGGATACTCGTCTTCCCCCAAAAGGTGCTTTCGCAGGAGGCGACTTATGTGAACTTCAGCTTGCAGTCTGCCACTGGCGTGGAAGTCAAAATGAACGAACGATGGGATTTGCGCCTGGGCCTCTTCAGCGATTTTCATTTTTCGAACGACTTCATAGTACCAGTCAACCCTGGCCTCGACGTAATGAACGCCAATTTGGGGTTGACCTACCATTTTGGACAGTAGGGTCTGAAGAGGGCCACGGCAATCGCAGCCCTCCTAAGGGCAGCGGGAGCTCGGTTTCCAGTCCGGCAGCGATCAGGGCGGCGCGCAGGTGTTCGATGGTGGAGAGCTCGACGGCTTGGATGCTGAGCGCGCGATTTCGATGTTGACGGCTTGTCGTCGAGTGAGAGGGTCTCCTCGGAACGAGTGCCGAGTTTATCTAGAATGAGAACTACGTGAGGTTCTCGGCGGTCGGCTACAGGCAATTCGAACGACGCACATGGTACTCAGTTGATGCAAAAAGCAAATCGCCATCCCTTAATCTGAACATCCCCCTAGTTCCGAGAATATCCAGACATGGGTATTTACTTGACCCAAGTGCCCACAATCTGGAGTGTGCCTGGGTCTGGAGGATTACCCGCGAGATTCTCTAACCCGGGTGTGCGCAACGCCGCGACTGTGCTCGCAGGCCAGAAAGGCGCCATCATGGAGATGCCGGCCTTCTGGAAGCAGCCACGGACCGGGGAGGCAAGACAAGAGAATCGGGCTGATCCCCCACAGGTCTGCCCGAGCCCGCTCGGTTGGAAATTTGGTAGCAAATTGATAGCATTTAGCGCCCATTGGGCCGGTTTTGCCGACTCAGTCGACTCATAAGTCCTTTGCCGTCAATAAAACGCCATCTTGGAACTTCCATGGCATGGAAGAGGTCGTCGGTTCGATCCCGACCAGGTCCACCATAGAATCAAAGACTTATCAGGCTCCCTTCTTTCCAGATTGGCGTCATTTGCGTCAAATTTCGACCGGCGCCGTTGCGATTGGCTGACCGCCTCCAAAAAGTGCTATCCATCCGCGAGATGCTCTTGGCGCTCGTCCTGCGATTCCGAACAAGCCGTGACTTTCTCAACTCCTGGCTGATGGAGTTGACTGTGGCCTGCACGCTCTCAGGAATCTTCTGCATATAAACATCGGTCGTGGTTGCTGTGCGCGAGTGCCGAAGCAGCCCCTGCACGTCTTTGACCGCGCCCTTCTTTTGGGTGAGCGTCGCAATCGTCCTCCGTATGACCTGGAATGTCAGCTTTGGCAGTTCCAGCCTGAGGGCCGGCTTATGCAACATCCGTTTGCAGTGCATTTCTGTGCGTCAAGAAACGCAGTCCACTTTGGAGCGAATTCTTGAGGCGAGATGCCTTGACAGCACCCTCACCCTCAACGGGAGGTGAAACCGAGTGCGGGCCTTTCGCATGAGAGTGCGATCTTCGTCGACCATACTTGACAGACTGCCGCGTCTTGATGTGTAGTGGAGTGTTGGTTACGGTGAGGGAGTTCACCTTTAACCGCTGTCCACCCAATAGGCCGGACAGATGATGACTCCTGACAGGGAATCCTGTCGCGGAGTTATGTCCCGGCCAGTTCCCTGAATGAAAACCTAGGAGTTTGCTTTGATGACGAACACTTGGGCTTTGTCTGCTCTGTGGGTGGGTCTGGCTTTGGCCGCGACGCTGTTGGCGATCTGGTTCAGGATCTCGACGGCGCTTACTGAAATCGTGGTGGGCACGGGGGCCCAGTTGGTTGTGGTCGCGTTTTTTGTGCAAGGCGGCCTGCTTGGCAACACACAGTGGATTACATTTCTGGCTGGGACAGGAGCCATCGTCCTGACCTTTCTTGCCGGCGCGGAGCTCGATCCAACCATCTTCAAAACCAAGTGGCGCGAAGCGCTGGTCATCGGACTGGCGGGTTTTTCCGGTCCCTTTCTCGGTTGCACGGCCATCGCGCATTTCGTGCTGCACTGGTCGATCATGTCCAGTTGGCTCTGCGGCGTCGCTCTTTCCACGACTTCGATTGCCGTGGTCTATTCGGTGATGCTGGAGCTTGGCTTCAATGTTACGGAGTACGGTAAGTCCATCCTCGCCGCGTGCTTCATCAACGACCTCGGAACCGTGATTGCACTGGGACTGATCTTCTCGCCGTTCACCATCAAGACGCTGATCTTTATAGCCGTTTCGGTGGCGGTCTTCGCAGCCCTGCCATTCCTTACACCGTGGTTCTTCAGGAAATACGGCGGGCGCGTCTCCGAAATCGAAGCCAAGTACATTCTCTTTCTTCTGTTTGCCATGGGCGGACTGGCCGTCTGGGCTGGAAGCGAAGCAGTGCTTCCGGCATACATGATCGGCATGGTTTTGGCGGGAACCGTGGGCAAAGATCACTTGCTCATTCGCCGTCTGCGCACGCTTACGTTCGGATTGCTCACGCCGTTCTACTTCATCCGCGCCGGATCGTTTGTCTCGGTGCCGGCGCTGATCGCCGCCCCCTTCACGATGCTCATCCTGTTCCTGGCCAAGATGCTGACCAAGGCTGCTGTTGTGTTTCCGGCTGTCCGGGCGCACCGGTACGAAGGCAACTCCGGCACTTACTACACGCTGATGATGTCGACCGGCCTCACCTTCGGCACCATCTCCGCGCTCTTTGGCCTGAGTCATAATATCATCACTCCAGCCCAGTATTCCTACCTGGTGGGCACGGTGATTGCGAGCGCGGTGATTCCGACCGTGATTGCGAACTCGTTCTTCCTGCCCCACCATCTCCTTCCCCACGCGCTAACAAGCAAGAAATCGGAACCAGCAGTGCAGCGGGCGGCCGTTGCGGAAGAGGTATAGGTCAAACCCATGGGAAGCCCGGTTTTTGTTGGATTCCAAAGGATACTGGTTGCATTCGACGCGTCTCCGCATGCGGAGCACGCTTTGGATGTTGCCCTGTCGATGGCTGGGGATATGAAAGCCAAACTATTCGTCCTGGCTGTGATCCGGCCGCCGGAACCTGCCGAGAGCGCGGAGTTCAACGCGGTCCTCGATGACGGGCGTGAGCGCTATGAGCGCAGTTTCGCTCCGATCCGCGAGCGCGCCAGGCAAAAGGAGATTGAACTCGAAACCGATGTCGTCGTGGGCCATCCGGCGGAACAGATCCTTCACCGGGCGGACGCCGTCCAGGCCAGTCTCATTGTGATGGGCAAGCGCAGCCACACCATCCTTCATCGCTGGATGCTGGGCTCGAACTCGGAGCGCGTTCTCAAGTATGCCCATTGTCCAGTGATGATCGTGCATTGATTGGGAAGGAGTCCACCTGAAACCGCTCAATTGGGCAGATGACTCCTCGAAGCTGAAAAACACTTGGAGGAGTCATGCCCGAATCGGAACCGGCAATTGAAAGGACGCGATTCCCTGGGGAGCTGAACGATGCCCAGCAGAGACGCTTGAGCATCACGTGCAAATACATTGACCAATTACTCTGCGACATGGAACACGCTCTCCATTCCGCAACATCGCAATCTCCGTTTCCCCGCTATGTCATCGACATTACTCCGGCGCAGGCACGGGTGATAGAAGACCATATAAGCCGTCTCCGGTCTCAACTGCTGCGAACTCTGGCCTGGCAACACATGAGGCCGGAACCGCCGGAGATTCCTGTAACACAATCGCTGCTGACAGACCTTGCATTTGTGGACATCGCGATCGAGGAACTCAAGCCCAGACACATGCGCGGCTGCGGGGCCGTCCCCGAGGATGCGGTAGAAGGACTCAATGAGGTGATCAACGAACTTCGCTCCATGGCTGGAAGCATGGAACGTTATGTCCGGGAGGAGTTGAGCGCGGCTCATGAATCGAAGGAGAAACTATGACACACTCCGCAGCCTGCAAGCGCGGCACGCTCCCCTCGGATCGCGAAGCCCTGTTGCGCTCCATAGATTTGCTCATCGCTCTTGCTCAACGCAACCGCAGCGGCGATTTGCATGCGCCCCTCGCCGCACTCTCTGAGAAGTTGGCGAAGAATCGCTTCAATCTGGCCGTATTGGGCCAGATGAACGAGGCAAGAGTTCTCTAATCAATGCGCTGCTGGGCGCGGAAATTCTGCCCCTCACGTCTGTTATTACCAGGGTCAAGTACGGAACAACGCCGGCAGCGTGCGTCAGCGCCCGCTGCCCTGCTGCGTGGCCGCTGCCGGTAGCCCGAGCGCAGTAGCCGGTGGCAGATCCCTGCCGTTATCCCAGCCGCGAATCCCCTCCAGGAACAGGTCGCCGCGTTGCTGCCACTTTTCAATCGCGAGGTCGTAGCGTACGGTCACATTGTTCAGCCAATAGGGGCGGTTTTCGCTCAGCCAGACCTGGCTGTACTCGCCCTTTGCGGCGGAGTAGGCATCGCGCAGGTCCTGGCAACGGCCAAACATGCTGCCGATCTCATCCAGAATGTTTTGCGTCTCCGCGCGGCGCGCCTTGTCGTGCTGTTGCGCCAGCGCCTGCGCATACGTGTCGGCAATCTCCTGGCCCAGTTCAAACTTCAAGCCGATCAGGTCAAGGCGCCGCGCTCCCATATCCATCGCCGTCAACGCGTCCACTTCCTTCAATTGCGGATTCGCCGCGCGCGCTTCCGCAACCAGCACAATGGCGCGCTCGGCATGAGTCCGCAAATCCACCGCTACCGGCAAAATCTTCGCCGACGCCTCCTGGCCTTCCACGCTCCACGGGTCCAACCAGAACAGTTCGTCGCTGGTCAATCCGGAGCGCGCCTGTTCCAAAGCCTCGTGCGCGGCCATCAATTCCTTCTCAGCCTCGTCCACCTTGCCGCTGGCATCGCCATGGAAGGTCTGCCCATAGCCCTCCTGGTAGGTGGGGATCGAACTCTCTCCTGGCTGCCATGCCGCCACCGCGCCAAACAGCACGCCGTACCAGTCCATATTGAAGAGACCCTCGCCGTCGTCGTTCCACACCGTCGTCAGAGCGCCCGTGGAACCCAGCCGCTGGCCGTCGCGAATGAAGCCCTGGATGTTTCCGAAGGCCGTCTTGGCCACGGGATACACTTGATTCCAGTTGGCGTCGCCGGGGGACACCCAGGTCTCGATCCCGGCCTTGGCAAAGGGCTCGATCATCTTGTCGAAGCCCTTGGTGTCCCAATAGTTCCAGGGCACGGCGATCATGTCCTTGGGCAGCCCGGCCACAGCCGCCGGGTCGGCCCCGCCTATATCTCCCCAGAACAGCAGGCGGCGATGCAGCGGCGCCAGATCCTCGTGAATCTGCTTCAGAAAATCGACGTAGACCGGCCCATAGCCCCGCGCCTGCACCTGCGGCCTGGTGCGGCCCATGCCCAGATCGAAGGTCTCATCGGCCCCGATGTGCAGGAAGGGCGACGGGAACTCCTGGGCAATCTGCGTAAACCAGTTGTGGATCAGCGGCAGAGTCTCCGGCTGGCCGGGAGCCAATACATGGCCATGCGGCGTCTCGGCCACATCCTTGTACAGGTCGTACTTCAGCACCTGGTGAAGATGCCCGAAGGCTTCCTGCTCGGGCACGATCGTCACGTGATACAGGCGGGCGTACGCCACCAGCTCTGCCACATCGGCCGGTGTCAGCGCGCCGCCCGGAGGAGCAGCCAACGGTTGATCGGCATAGAGCAGCGTGTGCTCGATGTAAGGCGAATAGATATTGATCTTGTAGGAGGCGAAGACCCGAATCTGATGCTTCTGGAACTCCAGCGTGGGAAAGGGACCGCGGGAGAGGTCGTCGTCGATGCCGCGATACTTCATCGCCGGCCAGTCGCGCACCGTGCCCGTGGGGAGCACCCGCTTGCCGCCGGGAAGCGGAAGCAACTGCTTGAGCGTTTGCACCCCATAAAAGACGCCGGAGCTGGAGGCGGCAACGACAAAGGCCTCATGCGGCTTGACCGCCAGCACATAGCCCTCGGCCTCCATCGCCGCGTCGAATGGCAGGCCGAGCCCGGCTAGCTGTGCCTTCGCAGCCGCCGAGCCGGTTCGCAACAGCACCACCCTGTAGCCTGCCTTCTCGGCGCCTGTGCCGCGGAGCCCCGCTGCCTTCATCGCCTCTTCCAGATCACGTGCCGCAAATGCGTCTTCCGCGTCGTGGCCGGGCACGCTGACAGCAATCGTTGCCGGCAGTGCCGTCTCCCCCGCAAAATGCGCCTCGCGGGGCACCGGCAGCAGCCGGACTTGCCCCACTGCTAGGGTTGAAAAAACACACAGCAGTGTGAGAACTCCCCACACCCTGCTGCGCAAAACTGAGGACGGCTTTGTCCCGTTGAGGCTCGGCATCTTTATCACCTTCAGCTCGCCAAGTGAGCGTTTCATTTCGATTCGGTCATTGTAGACGAATCATGCGCGCTGGTCCCGTGCCGGCAAGCGAGAATAAGTAAGGAACGGGAGTTCCTGCCTGGCTCACCCGTTCTTTTCAGCTTAAGCGGTAGCGGAATTCGCGCAAGAGGCTCACCACCATGACAACGAACGACCTCCCTTCCACGAACATGCCCGCATCTGCCCATCCCTCCGGGAAGCGCGGCTACAACCTTTTTCTTCTGCTGGTTGCGGGCCTCGGCGGCTTGCTCTACGGGATCGACGTAGGCATCATCGGTGGCGCATTGCCATATCTGGAAGCGACTTCCCGTCTGACCGCTTCGCAACTATCGGTCATTGTGGCTGCCGTGCTGCTGGGCAGCGTGTTCTCCACGCTGTTTGCGGGCATGCTCGCCGATTGGATGGGCCGCAAGCCGCTGATGGTCCTCAGCGGCGTCGCGTTTATTCTCAGCATCCCGGTGATCGCCCTCTCGCACGGCTACGGGCCGTTATTTTTCGGGCGCCTGCTGCAGGGCATCGGCGGCGGGCTCATTGGCGTCGTTGTTCCGCTCTATCTGGCCGAGTGCCTCCCGGCATCGAGTCGCGGCAAGGGGACAGGAGTGTTCCAATGGCTGCTCACGCTCGGCATCGTCGCCGCGGCCGTGGTCGGAATCTATTACAGCTATCGCGTTGAAGCGGTGGCCGCAACCGGCGACGCCGCAAGTCTTTTGATTTTTAAGGACCAGGCCTGGCGTCGCATTTTTTGGGTATCTCTTCCTCCAGGCATACTGTTTGCGCTGGGCAGCCTGTTGGTCACGGAGTCTCCGCGATGGCTGTTCCGGCATGGCAAGGAACAGCTTGCCCATGCGGCCCTGCTTCGCTCCCGGACTCCGCAACAGGCTGGCCTGGAGTTGTGTGAGATGAAAGAGACGGCGCATATTGCTACGGCGCCGCGCTCGTCCAGCGGGAAGATTGGCGGGAAGATTCAGGATTCCCTCTTGCGCCGGAAGTATGTGATTCCCTTTCTGCTGGCCTGTGTCATCCTCTTCTGCAACACCGCGACAGGCATCAATTCCATCATCGGCTATAACACGGGCATCCTGCTTCAGAGCGGGCTCTCCGATCTCCACGCGCACTGGGGCTACGTGATTTTTACGGTCGTGAATTTCCTCATGACCATGGTGGGCATCACGCTGGTCGATCGCAAGGGCCGCAAGTTCCTGCTGATTCTCGGCGCCGGTGGAATGATCGTCTCCCTGACCGCCGTCGGGGTAATGTTTCTAAGAACGGAAAAGCTGAACCTGGATTGCCGCGGCCCGATTCAAGCCATGGTTGGCCCGAATCAGGAGTTAGCTTTGCGCTTCGATCCGGCCGAAGCGGACAGATTGCTCGCCGGCGAGGGCTATGCGGGGAGCGATATCCAGAGCGATCGCGCCTCTCTGGCCATCATCTACTCCTATGGAGGCTTCACGGCCTCAACCAGCTATGCGCGCTCCGGCGATCCAGCCGCCGCTCCCATTCAAATCTCGCGCGCAAGCTGCGTTCCCGCCAACAAGGTCGAAGCCTTCTTCAAGAATCCCTTTGCCGATCTGGACGCGGCCCGGTCCGCGCCGCTGAAGATCGAGAAGGCCCTGATCGGCCGGGTTCCCGATGCCGGCCACGGCTGGGGGGTCGCCATGAGCCTCTACGCATTTATGGCGTTCTTTGCGCTCGGCCCCGGCGTGTGCGTGTGGCTCGCGCTGTCGGAGCTGATGCCTACCCGCATTCGATCCAATGGCATGAGCATTGCCCTGGTCATCAATCAACTGGTCTCGACCACGCTGGCCGCTATCTTCCTGCCCTTCGTCGGCAAACACGGCTATTCGTCCATGTTCTTCCTGTTCGCCGGCTTCACGGTAGTCTACTTCCTCGTCGCCACTTTCCTGCTGCCTGAAACCAAAGGCAAAACCCTGGAAGAGATCGAGGCCTACTTCGAGGGGCGGGAAGCACGATAGAAGGAGTTATATCGAATGATCCGGGTGAAGCAGGCATGCATAACTCGATCTAAGTTGCACCCTGCTCCACCACCGCCTTGGAAAGATTTCTTGGCCGGTCCACGTCCACGCCGCGTTCCAGGGCCATGAAGTAGGCGAACAGTTGCAGCGGAATCACCTCCGCAATGGGCAGCAGGTACTCTGGGGCCGGCTGCACGTAAACGCAATCGCTTACCAGCCTCGCCGCCTCTTCATCGCCCGCGTTGGCGATCGCTATCACCTGGGCCCCTTGCGCCTTCATCTCGCGCAGCAGTTGCAGCGTCTTTTCATACCGCAGCACCGAGCCATCCAGGCTGCGATCCACCGTGGCCAGCGCCACCAGCGGCACGCGGTCCCCGACCAGCGCATTCGGCCCGTGCTTCAACTCGCCCGCCGGGTAACCCTCGGCATGGACATAGGAGGCTTCCTTCAGCTTCAGCGCGCCTTCACGCGCGATGGCGTAGTGGATGCCGCGGCCCAGATAGAGGAAGGTGGCCGCGGACTTGTACTTGCGCGCCAACCAGGCCATCTGCTCCCGCCAGCCGTCAAGCTGCGCTTCGATGCTTTCAGGCAACGCCCGCAGATCCGCGATGTGCCTGGCCAGCGCGGCGGCATCCATCCGGCCCAGGCGCGCGCCCTCGTAGAGCGCCAGCAGGTAGAGCACCGCCAACTGGCAGGTAAAGCTCTTGGTGGCCGGAATCGCCCGTTCCACGCCGGCGGCCAGCGGCATGGAAACGTTGGCCTCCCGCTCCATGGAAGAACCTGCGGCGTTGGTGATGGCCAGCGTCTTCTGCCCGCGCAGGCGCGCCTCGCGCAAGGCAGCCAGCGTGTCGGAGGTCTCGCCCGATTGGGAGAGCACCAGCACGCTGGGATGGCGCACGTCTTCCTTATCATGGCTCCCGCGGGAACTGTATTCGCTGGCATACTCCACATCCACGGCCACGCCGCACAGGTCTTCCAGCAGAATCTCGGCAGCCAGCCCGCTGTGCCGGCTGGAACCCGAGGCGGCGATCAGAATCTCGCCCTCCGGTATCGACCAACCCGCCAGCAGCCTGGCCACATCCGGCTTCAGCCCCTCGCCCGACAGATAAAGGGCCAGGGTGCGGCGAAGCGCCTCCGGCTGTTCGTAGATCTCGCGCAACATCTCATGGGCAAAATTCTGCATGTTCCTATCCCGGCCGCATCTCCCTTTTTATATGGGTAAGATTCGGCAGCCAGTGCGCCGCCTCGATGGTGAACTCCTTGAATATCTCCATATTATGGAATGCCCAGGAACTTGTGCGTTTGCAGGCTCAATCGCCACTGCGGATGATCGAGGCAATACTTGAGCGCAAGCTCTGTATTCACCGCGCGGCTGGGCCCATCCATCGGCTGCAGAAAAAAATGCCGGAAGCGAAGGGATTCGAACTCCCGGGGATCGGCTCCAGCCTGAGGATACACCAGCTTCAACTCGTCTCCGCTCTTCTGCGCCAGCTCCGTTCCGGCTTTGGGGCTCACGCACAACCAATCCAGGCCCGCTGGAGCCGCAATCGTCCCATTGGTCTCCACGGCAATCTCAAAATCGCAAGAGTGCAGCGCCTCGATCAGGCTCGCGTCCAATTGCAGAAAAGGCTCTCCTCCAGTGCAGACCACGAACCGCTTCCCTGCCGAAGCGTCTCCAGGCCACTTCTGTTCGATCGCCTTTGCCAACGCCTCCGCCGATTCAAACTTCCCGCCGCCGGGCCCGTCCACGCCCACAAACTCCGTGTCGCAGAACCGGCATACCGCCGCCGCCCGGTCCGCCTCGCGTCCCGACCAGAGATTGCATCCGGCGAACCGGCAGAAAACCGCCGCGCGCCCAGCCTGCGCCCCCTCGCCTTGCAGCGTATAGAAGATTTCCTTGACCGCGTAGCTCATCTGGAGCAACCCCACGCAAACTGGGTGCCCCACCCTCGCCGCGTGTCGCCGCGACGACTTTTTGCGGCTAGGGTGGGAGACCACGAACATCGGTAGGTCCCGTTCATGAGCAAGCCTGACCTTCTGCGTTCAGGTACGACAACGGATCCTCGATCCCGTTCTCCCGGAATCCCTTCCGCCGCAGCAAACACGAATCGCACTCCCCGCACGGCTCGCCCGTAGGCGATGGATCGTAGCAACTGCTGGTCAGCCCGTAGTCCACGCCCAGTTCAATCCCCTTGCGAATGATCTCCGCCTTGGTCAGCGCGATCAGCGGCGTGTGAATCTTGAGCGCCTGCCGGCCTTCGACCCCGGCCTTGGTCGCCAGGTTGGCCATCTTCTCGAAAGCCTCGATGAACTCCGGCCGGCAGTCGGGATACCCGCTGTAATCCAGCGCGTTCACACCAATGAAGATGTCGCTCGATCCCAGCACTTCAGCCCAGGCCAGCGCAAAGGCGAGGAAGATGGTGTTTCGCGCCGGAACGTAGGTGATGGGAATGCCGTGCGCCATCTCGCCCGTCGTGCGTCCCTTGGGAACGTCGATGTCGCCGGTGAGCGCGGATCCGCCGAAGACCCGAAGATCGATGGCTGCGATGCGGTGGCTCGCCACGCCGATGGATGCGGCAACCCGGCTGGCTGCCTCCAGCTCAACAATGTGCCGCTGGCCATAGGAGAACGAGAGCGCGTACAGCTCGTACTCCTGGCTCCGGGCAATCGCCAGGACGGTTGCCGAGTCGAGGCCTCCGCTCAACAGCACCACCGCGCGTTTCGTTTCTATATCCATGCTTCCTTCTAAACCGCTTTCACCTTTACTCAAAGCTGGGTGCCCCACCCTCGCCGCGTCCTTGTTTTTGCGGCTAGGGTGGGAAGCTGCCTACGCGCCACGAATCTACGCCAGGTCGCCGCCCTTGCCGATGTCGATCGAAGGCGGGAGAGGATTGCTCTCGTCAATGGATGCCGCGATGCACTGCTCCAACACTCCCTTGGCTTCGAGAATGAACTCGATCGCATCGCGCGCTGCGCCGTCCCCGCCCTTGTTCGGAGTCACGTAATGCGCCTCGGCCTTTACCTGCGCCCGAGCATTGGCCACGGCCACGGCAAATCCGCATACGCGCATTACCGGCAGATCGATCACATCGTCGCCCACATAAGCAATCTCGTCCAGAGTCACACCTTCCTTCGCCATGATCTCGCGCACCGCCTGCATCTTGAAGGCCTGGCCCTGGTAGACGAACTCCAGCTTCAGGTCGCGGGCGCGCAGGGCCACAGTCTCGGAGATGCGCTTGGTGATGATGCCCAGCTTCATGCCGCCCAGCCGCGCCAGCGTCACGCCCGCGCCGTCGTGGGCGCTGTAACCCTTGGCCTCCACCATCTTGCTGGAAATGGCGCCATCGGGCGAGACAACTGGAACCGGAATGATCCAAATGTTTCCGTTGGTCAGAACGCCATCAACGTCGAAGAGAATGATTTTGATGCGCCGGGCGCGATCCTGCGCGGAGAGTGTCATGCCTTTGATTTTACCGATTGCGGCGGCTCTTGACTGAATTGTTAGAAAAGCGCTCCCTCATTGGGCCGCGACAGCAGGGTGCCCCACCCTCGCCGCGTCTTTGTTTTTGCGGCTAGTGTCCCGTCTCTAAAGTTCGCTTACAAAAGCGGGCAACGGAGTCCAGTATCTGATCGGCAGTTTTGTGCCAAACGAATGGTTTCGGCTCTTGGTTGTGGTTGTTGATGTAGGCCAGGATGGC
>Ga0224534_1000004_pt1 | contig 256764 bp, 215 predicted proteins | sample 714E12024metaG_FD_172012 | JGI IMG/M metagenome (GOLD analysis project Ga0224534, IMG submission 172012) | Peat soil microbial communities from Stordalen Mire, Sweden - 717 E1 20-24 | ecosystem: Environmental > Terrestrial > Soil > Wetlands > Peat | place: Sweden: Norrbotten County, Stordalen... | reverse complement strand
GGGCTTTAGCCCCGGAGGGACGCTTTCCGCCAATTTCACCCGAAATCCCGAGTTTTTCCGCAGCCTCTTTAACCCCGACAGAATCCGCGCTCAAATCCTCGCATCTCGAAACTTCCGATATCCCGGCTTCACGGTACCGATCCGGAGGGAGGCGGGGGTTTCAACCCCCGCATAAAGCCAACAAAATCAATGTGGGCTTTAGCCCCGGAGGGACGCTTTCCGCCAATTTCACCCGAAATCCCGAGTTTTTCCGCAGCCTCTTTAACCCCGACAGAATCCGCGCTCAAATCCTCGCATCTCGAAACTTCCGATATCCCGGCTTCACGGTACCGATCCGGAGGGAGGCGGGGGTTTCAACCCCCGCATAAAGCCAACAAAATCAATGTGGGCTTTAGCCCCGGAGGGACGCTTTCCGCCAATTTCACCCGAAATCCCGAGTTTTTCCGCAGCCTCTTTTAACCCCGACAGAATCCGCGCTCAAATCCTCGCATCTCGAAACTTCCGATATGATGACTTGTGGGGACCTATCCCCACGAAGATTGCCGCACAGCCAGTATAAATAGTGCATCGTGTGGTTCCGTTTCGAGTTGAAGGGAGAGGTCTACACTAGCGTTTGAATTAGAATGGATGCAATTCTGCGGGCTTGACAAAACTGTCGGTCATGGGAAGGCAACGGTATTTATGCTTCAAAGGAATGCGATCTTCATAAGTCACGCAGCGCCTGAAGACAATTCCTTTACGTTGTGGCTTGGAGCTAAACTATCGGCTTTGGGCTATGAGGTATGGGCTGATGTTCTACGTCTCTCTGGGGGCGAGGATTGGCAGCGGAAGCTCGAAACGGCTATTCGCGAACGGGCTTGCAAAGTACTTCTGGCAGCTAATGCTCACTCCGTGCAAAAGCAAGGTGTGCGTAATGAGATCCAACTCGCCTCAGATACCGCAAAGAAGATCGGCGACCACGAGTTCATAATTCCATTGAGACTTGGGCCATTCGATGCCCCCTTTTTGATTGCCCACGCTCAATATATCGATTTTGAGCTGAGTTGGGCACAAGGCCTGCAGGAACTCATTTCCGTTCTGGAAGAACGCTACGCAGTTCCAAAGCTAGCTGCCCCAAACACCGACATATGGATGTCGCTCCAACTGTCGCACTCCAAGAGCATTTGTCAGACCCCGGAATTGCTTGTCTCAAATTGGCTGGAAGTGCGAAGAACTCCGCCAACCGTCTTCTACGCAGCAAGTGTTCGAAGGGAAAGTAATTCCACGATCCCGCCGTCTGTCAGTTTCAAGGACGGAATACTGACCTGCGATGATGTCTATCGCCAAGAACCAGAACAGATTTCCACCAACGATTTCCTCCAATCAGGATGGCCTAAATTGGGGATACGGACGGACGATGCCCGAAAGTTATTCACAAATTTGGCTAACCAAGCGATCGATCGAGTTCTCCAGTCGAAGGGGCTTACGCCTTACGCAATGGCCAACAAGCAGATATGTTGGTGGCTAGGCGAAGGAGTGCCAGATGGACGAATCGCCTTCAAATGGGAGAAATGGAAGGGAAGCCGACAACTGCAGGGTTTCTCCTCTAAGCGAAACGTCTATTGGCATTTTGGCGTTTCTATGTCGTTCCGCAGTGCTCCTGTTTTGCATGTGAGAGTGAGGCCAAGGTTAATCTTCACTGAAGACAAGAAGACCCCACTAAGAAGCGCCACACGTATGCATAGACTAAGGCGTTCCTTTGCCAAAGGGTGGCGAAATGCCCGATGGCGTGATATGCTCTTGGCCTTTTTCGCGTGGCTTGAGAATGGCTCCACACTACTGGATGTTGCGATGGGAGCTACCGAAGATCTGGTTCTCACAATCCCATCTATGAGCTTCACTAGCCCGTTCAGCATCCCCGCACAATCTGCACCTGCCAACCAGGACCTTGATGATCCCGAAATCGATTCTTTGGATGACGAGGAGCTGCATGATGAGGACTAAGCGCTCACCAAAGGCGCGGAAAGCTGTGGGTTATATGAGCGCGCCACGCCCCAAAAAACAACAAATAAGCAAGAACTTTCGAGCATACATCGAGTACCTCGAAGAACCGCTGCTCCAATTCGGCTATGGGCAAAAGATGACATATCCTCGCGACGGTTTGTTTCTATTTGGGCCCGTGGACAGCCCGGGCAAACATGCTTCTATCAAGTTTGGCGTGATTGGAACCCCAGATGGATTACGGCGATTTAGGAGTTGGTCCCAAAGGTTGAGGAGCTTTAACAACATTCCAGTACCGGGACTCCGAAGTCGTGAAGTCGAGCCACAGCATGTCCCATTCCCTGGCTTTGCTGAAGCATTCAGAAGTGAATGGCCAATCGAACCTGCGGCGGTGATCGACGATGTTGATCCTGCCGAACTCAGTCGGCTCATGCATATCGCGAACCGATATGAAGCAGTTCACGGTGCTGTTGATCAGTTTGTTGATCGACTAATTCGCGAGAACAACCGCCTTGAAAACCCTCCAAGTTTCTGGTTCGTAGTAATACCGGAAGTAGTCTATGAGCTTGGGCGCCCTCAGTCCGTCGTGCCGAAGGAGGAGCGAACAACCGGCGAGATCGCGATCTCGCAGCGGCGGGCCAAAGAGTTAAAGATTCAACCAACCCTCTTTGGCACAGAGGACCGAGATGCAACTGTTTACGAATATGCATTGCACTTTCGCCGTCAACTAAAGGCGCGTCTCCTCAAAGATCGAATAGTCACCCAGATCGTTCGCGAAACCACGCTCACCCCGGGCGAATTTCTACGCGAAAACGGGATGCCATTACGTCGAATCGAAGATCCGGCTACCATCGCTTGGAAACTCGGAACAGGGGCATATTACAAAAGCGGAGGAAAGCCCTGGCAATTAGCGGATGTGAGAGCCGGTGTGTGTTATGTAGGCCTGGTCTACAAACGAAGTGAGTCCTCAGCTGACTCGAGACATGCATGTTGCGCTGCTCAAATGTTCCTATCGGACGGTGAGGGAGTAGTCTTTCGAGGGGCTCTCGGGCCCTGGTTCCATACAGACACGAAGCAATTCCATCTTGACCAATCAGCGGCAAAGAATCTCATTACGATGGTGCTTGAGGAGTACAAGCGAGAGCATTCGGGACCTCCAGCTGAGCTTTTCATTCATGCGACTTCCACCTTCTGCGACGAGGAGTGGGCGGGCTTTGCAGAAGCCTGTGACGAAGGAACGAATCTAGTTGGGGTTCAGATTGTTGATACCCATGATGACCTCAAGCTGTTCCGTCCAGGCGCTTATCCAGTGATTCGAGGCACGGTACTCGTGACCGCCCCGCGAACTGCGTATCTGTGGACATCCGGCTACGTTCCTCGTCTGGACACCTATATGGGCCCAGAGACTCCGAATCCGATTCAGATTCGTATCCAACGCGGTTCATGCGAACTACCGACAGTATTAAAGGATATCCTCGGTCTCACCAAGATCAATTTCAACTCCTGTCTGTTCAACGATCGCCTTCCGGTCACGATCCGTTTCGCAAATGCCGTCGGGGATGTGCTGATGTCAGCTCCGATCGATTGTGAACCGCGACTTCCGTTCAAGTTTTACATTTGAAGGCGTATGAGCTTGACCTGATTCACAAGGCTTTCAGCAGCTTTGGAAGTTCTGAATGATGGGGTTTAGTCCCCATAAACGCCCTAGCGTTGACCAACCCGGTCATGCCCCCCCTGCGCCCGGTTCCCCCAGCGAAAACGGTTCGCCGGCCTAAACCCGCCAATTATGTACACGAATTATGTACAAATTGGCTGCAAAATACGCGCAAAAATGTGCCAAAAAACGCCAAAAAACGACCAAAAACAGCCCATTTTTCGCCTGTTTTTCAACTTTTGGCCGGCTCATAACCCCACATTTCCACCCTTTTCCGTCCACCTGCGACCCGCCGTTTTTTCGCTTTGAAAACCAATACGCTCCTAAGCCGGACTGCGGGCCTACAGAACCGCGCTCTTTTGTCGGGCTGTTTGCGCAAATACGCGACGACCTGCAGGCCTACAAACGCACCTAGGTTTTGTCCCGATCACTGATCCTCGCCACGGCGAGCCTTCGGCCTGACCACTAACCACTAATCACTAACCACTGCCTTTTCGCCCCCTCTCTTCTGCGCTACCATAGGGACACACGATCGGAGCCGCGGATGTTCGTCGTTGTCTGGCAGTTCGAGATTGCCGAGGAGAAGATCGCCGCCTTTGAGGCCGCCTACGGCCCCAACGGCGCCTGGGCCCAGCTCTTCCACGCTTCCCCCAACTATCTGGGAACAGAGCTCTTGCGCGACGCCTACATCCCCGGCGCTTACCTCACCATCGATCGCTGGGCCAGCGAGGACGACTTCCGCGCCTTCCGCAAGGACCACGACGCCGCCTACGAATCCCTCGACCGCTCCTGCGACGCCCTCACCACGCGCGAAACCCGCATCGGCGCTTACACGGTCTAGCCGCCAGCAGCAATATGCCACGCAGCAATCCCCTTCTCCGCCGCCGCAAGCGTCCAATAACCCCAGAAGAATCAAATATGTACAGCCTTGTTCTAAGGCTTCTCCATTTCTTCGCCATTTTCCCCTGTCATTGTCTGTCCCGCCCTGCTACAATCCCATCGAAATCCATTTCAGCTCGCCGCGCATTTCCTGTGAAGAAACCGGAAACCGCATCAAGTGAGCATTTTAAGGAGCCCTCCCAATGGCCATCGCCGATGACCGCGCCAAAGCCGTAGAACTAGCCCTCGCACAGATCGAAAAACAGTTTGGCAAAGGTTCGATTGTGCGCCTCGGCTCCAAGGAGGCCCTCCTTCCCATTGCCGTCATCTCCACCGGCTCCATCAGCTTTGACGCGGCGCTGGGCGTGGGCGGAATCCCGCGCGGCCGCGTCAGCGAAGTCTTCGGCCCCGAATCCTCGGGCAAGACGACGATCTGCTTGCAGATCATCGCCGAGGCGCAGAAGCTGGGCGGCCTGGCGGCCTTTGTGGATGTCGAGCACGCCCTGGACCCCAGCTACGCCAAGAAGCTGGGCGTGGACATCGATAACCTGCTGGTCTCGCAGCCCGATAGCGGCGAACAAGCTCTGGAGATCACCGAAACCCTGGTCCGCTCCGGCGCCATCGACGTGCTGGTGGTGGACTCGGTCGCCGCGCTGGTGCCCAAGGCCGAGCTGGACGGCGAGATGGGCGACTCCCACATGGGTCTGCAGGCGCGGCTTATGTCCCAGGCCCTGCGCAAGCTCACCGGCACGGTCTCCAAGTCGCGCACCGCGCTCATTTTTATCAATCAGATCCGCGAAAAGATCGGCGTCATGTTCGGCAACCCCGAAACCACTACCGGCGGCCGCGCGCTCAAGTTCTACTCGTCGGTCCGCGTTGACATTCGCCGCATCGCCGCCATCAAGGAAGGCGACGTGGTCACCGGCAACCGCACCAAGGTAAAGATCGTCAAGAACAAGGTGGCCGCGCCCTTCCGCGAGGCCGAGTTCGACATCCTCTACGGCGAGGGCATCAGCCGCGAGGGCGACGTGCTGGACCTGGCCGTGGCCAACAACATCGTCGAGAAGTCCGGCGCCTGGTACAGCTACGCCGGCGAGCGCATCGGCCAGGGCCGAGAAAACACTCGCGGTTTCCTCAAGGAGAACAAGGACATCTTCGCAAAGATGGACGCGGAGGTCCGCAAAAAGCTGAACATCGGCGGCATCAAGGCCGACGTTCCCGAGGTTCCAGCCTCCGGCCCCACTGAAGCCAAGGAAGCCGTCCGCGGCCGCAAGGGTTAGAATCGCCATGGATCAAGGCAGCCGTGCGCTGCGGCTGGCTGGAGTTATATGGACCCGAGAACCGTCAAACGCGTATCGGCATACGCCCCCATTATTATGTCGCTCGCCGCTTTGGCCATTGTCATCGAAGGCCATCTCGAGTTTGGAAACCATCCGCCCGCTGACGAAGGCTGGCAGGCGCATCTCTTTCAGCTCTTGATGGTCCTCGCGGTGCCAATCATTCTGCTGTTCATCGCCATCAGTTGGCGATCGTTCAAACAGGCGCTGCCCATTCTGGCGGCCCAGGTCTTTCTGTGGCTGCTCGCGCTGGGCGCGCTTCGCTTCTTTGACCTTTAGCTAGGCTCGGCGATTCGCCGGGTGCCCCAGGTCCGGATTTTCGGACCTGAGAGTTACTGCGGAGGGAGCAGGAGCCTTCAGGCTCCTGAAAACCCCCACATCGGATCAATGGGCCTTCAGGCCCGGGCCTTGATCCCAGCAAAAACCCCGCGGCTGAAGCCGGCCATCTTGAAGGCCTGCATCCAGAGGCCTAAAGGCCTCTGCTCCCTCCGGAGGAACGCAGACGGGCGACTCGCGCACTCTGTCTCCGCTGCTAGAATCCCATTAGAGCAACCCGCATGAGCGCAACGGCCCTTTATCCCGGAACCTTCGACCCGCCGACCAACGGCCACGTTGATCTCATCACGCGCGGCTCCAAGCTCTTTGGCCACCTCACCGTCGCCATCCTCAACAATCCGGGCAAGAACCCGTTGTTCACCGTAGAGGAGCGGGTGGAGATGCTTACCGAGGTCACCAGTTCGCTGGACAACGTCTCGGTGGCCACCTTCGAAGGGCTGATGGTGGAGTTCGCGCGCAAGCAGGGGGCAACGGCAGTCTTGCGCGGCATCCGCGCCATCTCCGACTACGAATACGAGTTCCAGATGGCTCTGATGAACCGCCGCCTGGCCCCGGAGATCGAGACCGTCTTCCTGCAACCCGCCGGCCGTTACTCGTTTGTCAGCTCGCGGATGCTGAAGGAGGTCTTCAGCTTCGGCGGCGACGTCACCGGGCTGGTGCCCCCCAATGTGCTCAAGCGCCTGCGCGGGCGGATGAGCAAGAGCTAGCCGATTCACAGTTTCACAGGGTGCGTTGCTGTGCGGGCGGCGTGTGGAGTTCTTTGGATTTGAATGGGTTGGGTGCGGCGACTTTGAATGGATTTTATCCGGCGGCACTTTCACGGCTGGGGATAGAACTATAATGAAGCATAACTTCCCCCGTCGCCTAGGCACCGAAGGGTCATCGTTCAACGGCCTTCGAGTGGTTCGGGCACTGAGGCCGGTCTCTGAATGAACAGCGAAGAACTTATCCTAGTTACCGGCGCAACCGGCTTTCTCGGGGTGCAACTGGTCCGCGAACTTCTGGATCGCCAGCCGCACGCCAGGCTGGCGCTGCTCATTCGCGACAGAGCGGGCCAGTCGGGTCAGCAACGCGCCGATTCGATCGTTGCTCCAGCCGATCGATCCCGCGTTCAGGTCTACTCCGGAGACGTCAGCCAACCTAATTGCGGCTTGGATCAAGCGGCCTACGAGCGCCTCTCCGCGGAGACAACCCGCGTGATTCACTCCGCCGCCACGGTGCGTTTCGATCACTCGCTCGACGAGGCTCGCCGCATCAACGTGGAAGGCACCCGCCGCATGCTGGATTTTGCCGCGGGCGCGCGCCAGTTGCGGAGCTTCGCCTACGTGGGAACGGCTTACGTAGCCGGCGAGCGCGCGGACCTGGTGCGCGAGAGCGAACTCGCCGTGGGGCAGAGCTACCGCAACACCTACGAACAGACCAAAGCCGAGGCGGAGGCGCTGGTGCGCTCGCGTCTGGGTTCGTTGCCCGGCGTGATTCTGCGTCCCAGCATCATCGTGGGCGATTCCCGCACCGGCGTTACGTCCAGCTTCAAGATGATGTATTGGCCGCTGAAAATCTATGCGCGGCGGCTGTGGCGCACGGTGCCGGGCTATCCGGATGCCGTGCTGGATATTGTGCCGGTGGATTATGTGGCCACCTCGGTGGCGCGGCTTGCCTTCGACGAGGCCGCATTCGGCAGCACGGTCCACCTCTGTGCCGGGCCGCACGGCAGCGCCACCATCCAGCAGGTGGCGCGGCGCGCCATGGAGTATTTCCATGCGCCCGAGCCGCGCTACGTGGACCCGCGATTCTTCTTCGCCGCGGTGCGGCCGCTGCTGTGGGTTTCGTTATGGGGACGCAAGCGCCGCGTCTTGCGCGACGGCCGTGCCTACCGGGACTACTTCACGATGAAGATGCAATTTGACACCAGCAACGCCGAGCGGCTGCTGGGCGCAGCCGGAGTGTGCCCGCCGCCGGTGCTGGACTACCTCGACCGCCTGTTCCATTACTGCGTGGCCAGCGACTGGGGCCGCAAGCCGGTACCTGCCCAATGAACATCTTCCGCCGCTTTCAACTCGCGCGCGACAGCAGCGTCACAGTGGCCAATCTTGTGGACGAGCTGGTCCGGCGGAAAGGAGACTGCGAAGTCTCCGTCGGAGAGAACGGCCCTTTTTATCTCGCCGAGCTGCACTCCAACATCCGCTCTATCGATGCCTTTCTCCGCTCGATCGCGCTCAAACCGGGCCAACCTGTGGCCATCTATCGCAGCAACAACCGGCAATCCTTTCACTGGTTCCTGGCGATCATTCGCGCCGGGGGTATCGCGGTTCCGCTCAACCCTCTTCTCTCAATCACCGAAGTGCGCCGCATTCTGGCCGATAGCGGCACCGATATTCTGGTGACCGACAAAGCGGTCTTCGAACGCAACATCGCAGACCGCCAGGCGCTGAATGTGAGCACCTGGATACAAGCAGACGATGAGCCGGAGACGCTGGACGGATTCGTGCGCGCTCCCGGCTTCGGCACAGACACCGGGACGCCGTTTCCGCCCACCGCCATCGATCCCGCCGCGACCGTGGCCGTGTTCCACACCTCCGGTACCAGCGGCTTTCCCAAGGGAGCGGCGCTTTCAAGCAACGCGCTGCTCGGAGCGCGCGCATCCACGGTGCTGGCCGGTCTGTTTCTCTCGCACCGGGACCTGGCGCTCATCGCACTGCCCTGGTCACACATCATGGCCGTAAGCATTGCGCTCTACGGCCTGATGGCCGGCATTCGCGGCTGCTTTCTTGATCGTTTCGACGTCGCTAGCGCGTTGAGCCTTATCGAACGTTTTGGCGTCACCACCTTCGTCGGCGTCCCCGAGATGTTCGCCCGGCTGGTCAATAGCAATCCTGAACCTGCCCGGCTGGCAAGCGTGCGCACGTGGCTCTCGGCCAGCGACCACCTGCCCTGCAAAGTCCGGCAGCGTCTGCACAACTATGGCGCGCTGGTCCGGCTGCCATTCGGCCGGCGCATTCCGCCGGTACTCCTGAACGGCTACGGCATGGTAGAGCTGGGAGGGCTCGCCATGATGGGCGTCGATTTGTCGCTCTTGCCCGGCAGCGGCGACCTATTCTTTCCCGTGCCGCCGTTTCGCATCCGCGTGGTTGACGAGAGCGGCCGGCGCGTTCGAGCCGGCGTGACGGGCGAGTGCCAGATCCGCCGCCGCGGTCTTGCTCCCCACTATTGGAAGGACAAGGAAGACGGCCAAGGCTTGCTCACGAGCGACGGTTGGCTGCGCACGGGCGACCTGGCCACGCGCAACCGCCTTGGCCTGATCCGGCTGGTGGGGCGCATGAAGAATGTGATCAAGTCGGGCGGCTACTCGGTTTACGTTCGCGAACTGGAGGAGGCCGTTCTGGCTCATCCAGCGGTGGCCAGCGCCGTCTCCTTCGGCCTGCCGCACAAGGAGAAGGGCGAGATTCCAGTTGTGGCGGTCGAACTGCATCCAGACTCACAGGCCAGCGAAGCCGACTTGCTGGAATGGTGCGGCAAGCGTCTCGCGGCCTACAAAGCGCCGCGCCGCATCTGGATTCTCGAACCCGGTGGCTTGCCGCAGAACTGCAATGGCAAGATGCTCCGGCAGGTCCTTCGGGAGCGGTTTTCTAAAGAGATGGACTGAGATCGAGAGATCCGCGCCGCGCTTGGCCACGATGCGCCCTTCGTCTTATTAATTCGGCTTGAGACGTTTGCATCCCAACAAAGCTGTCATCCTGAGCGGACCCTAAGTCAAGCGAAGGGGAAGTCGAAGGACCCGCATTTTCACTTCGGTTGGGTTGTCGCAATCCAATCGCGCCGGATCAGTAGTTCTTATGCTGGCTGCGCACTTCAAGAGCAGGGCTAGTCATGCCGCAGCGCTTCCACCGGAGAAAGCCGCGCGCCGCGCCACGCCGGGAGCGCGCCAGCGATCAGCCCGGCCAGAAGGGCGACGCCCAGCGCCTCGATCATCAGCGGCAACGAGAAAGATGCCGAGACGATGCTCGCGGTTTGCGGCAGCGCAGACAGCAGGCGGAGGGCGCCCCATCCAACGCCGATGCCAAGAAAACCGCCGCCCAAGCCCAGCACAACCGCCTCAAGCTGGATGAGAACCAGCACCTGCCATCGCTTCCAGCCCAGTGCGCGCAAGATGCCTATCTCGCGGGTCCGTTCGAAGACCGACATGGCCATGGTGTTGGCGATTCCCAGGATGCCGATCAGCAAGGCGATCGAAGAGGTGCCCCAGGCAGAAGCGTGCGCCAGCCGGACAAACTGATTGTTGCTGGCGCGCTCCACCGCGGGAACCGCGCGCAACCCCGGCAGGGCCGCCTCGATCTGCGCTGAGGCTCGCTTCAGGTACTCATCCGGCGCTTCTCCGGGGGGCGCCGGCCGCAGCCGCACATGAATCGTGGAGACCTTGCCCTGCAGGCTGCTGAGCTGCTGTAGCTGGTCAAGCGGCAGGATGACCGCGCCCGCCTCCAGTGCCGAGCCCCCGCGGTAGACCGCGACCACCGTGAACGGAGAGCCTTGAATCTCCAACGTGTCGCCGGGCTTCTTGTTCAGATTGTCAGCCAACAGGTAGCCCAGCATCACTTCAGCGGAACCATCCCGGAAAGGCCGTCCAGAAAGCAGTTGCAGTGACTGGAACTCGTACGAGTCCGCCTTCCAGCCGTAGGCCAGCGCATTGACCTCGGGCGTCAGGTCCATCACGTTGTAGATCATAGGCGTGGCCTGCGCCACCATAGGCAGCGCCTTGACCTTTTCTGCCGCCGACTCATCCACCGAGGTGTTCAGAAAGGTCTGCTGAATGACGGCAATGTCGGTGCCGCTGCTGGTGTAAATGCGCAGCCATTCGTGTTCGAATGCGCGGGAAAAGCCCACCAGGCCCACAAATGCGCCGATCGCCATTCCTATTCCGCAAAGCGTCAGCAGGGTTCTCAGCCGTCGGCGCCAAAGATTCTTCCAGACAAATCCCGTGAACGACAGTTGAGAGGTCATGAAGTCGGAGTGAGTCCTCACGTTTTCGCATTTGGGAAGCAAAGTGCAAGTTTATCCAGCAGCAACTGCTTTGTCCATATGGCAAGGTTTGGTCATTCCCGGGAAATCTGTAAAGATAGAACTGCTATGACAGTCTCTACTCCTTCTCAAGTCTTTGCCGGCCGCATTGGCCGGATCGAGGTCTCCGCAACCATGGCTGTGGCCGCGGAGGCCGCCAAGCTGCGCGCCCAGGGCGCCAACCTGGTGGATTTCGGCGCCGGTGAGCCGCATTTTCCCACCCCCCGGCACATCAAGGACGCGGCCATCGCCGCCATCGAGGCCAACTTCAGCCGCTACACGGTGGTTCCCGGCATTCCCGATGTGCGCAAGGCCATCGTCGAGCGGCACGCGACTGATTTTGGGTCGGACTACGGGCTGGACGAAGCCATCTTCACCACCGGCGGCAAGCTGGCGCTCTTCAACACCATCCAGGTGCTGGTGGAGCACGGGGACGAGGTCATCCTGCCCGTTCCCTACTGGGTCAGCTTCAAGGACATCATCCAGTACGCAGGCGGCAAGGTCGTCTACCTCGAAACCCAGGAGGCGGAGAACTTCCGCATCACGGCCGACGCCATCGAGAAGGCCGTCACGCCCAAGACCAAGGCCATCATCCTCAACTCGCCCTCGAACCCGGCCGGTTCGGTCGTCTCCCAGGAAGACCTGGAGCGGATCGTCCATCTGGCCCACGAGCGGGGGATTTATCTGCTCCTGGACGAGTGCTACGTCTACCTCAACTATGCCGGCAAGCCGGTCTCCGGCGGCTCGTTCACCTGGGCCAAGGAGCACCTGGTCATCCTCGGCTCGCTCTCCAAGACCTATGCCATGACCGGCTGGCGGGCCGGCTTCGCCCTGGCGTCGAAGCCCGTGGTGGCCAACCTCAGCAAGCTCCAGTCGCAGTCCACGTCCAACGCCACCAGCTTTGTACAGAAGGCCGCCATCGCAGCGCTGGCCGGCTCGCAGGAGTGCGTCAGCGAGTTCCGCGCCGAGTTCATTGAGCTGCGCGACTATATGCTGGCCAAGCTGACCGCCATTCCCGGCGTCACCTGCACCAAGCCCGAAGGCGCCTTCTACGTCTACCCCAACATCAGCGCCTTTTTGGGCAAAGGCGGCATCAAGACCGCGACAGAGCTGGCTACACGCCTACTCCACGAGGCCCACGTCGTGACGGTGCCCGGCGAGGCCTTTGGAACAGGAGAGCACATCCGCATCTCCTACCCGGTGACCAGGCAGAACATCGACGAGGGAACCCGCCGCATCGGAGAATTCCTGGCCAAACTAGCGTAGCCGGGCCTTGCAACTCAAGTTGCCGCGCGCGCCGTTTTGCAATGTGGGATGGATAAAACCGTCTCCTGCAAGGGCGGCGCCGCGCAGCCGCGGTTGCCTTCCGAAAAAAGGTTCATTCTCCACTGTGCAAACGTAGCGTTTGTCCGGTAGGATGTTTCAGCAATGTCGAAGCCTATCGATTTTCGCCCTGTGATTCTTGCCGGAGGCAGCGGTACCCGCTTCTGGCCCCGCTCCCGCCGCGCTCGCGCCAAGCAGGTTTTGGCGCTCGACGGCGAGCGCTCCATGATCCAGCAGACGGTGGAGCGGCTCAAGCCCCTGGCTGGACTCGACAAGACGTGGGTCATCACCAACGAGTATCTGGCCCACGAGATCGCCGATCAGTTGCCGGGCTTGCCGGCCGGCCAGATCATCCAGGAACCCGTGGCCCGCAACACGGCTCCGGCCTGCGGACTGGCTGCCTTCCTGATCGAGAGGCAAAACCCCGAGGCGGTGCTGGGCGTGTTTCCCTCGGACCATGTGATCGCCGACGAGCCGCGTTTCCTCAAGGCGCTACAGAAGGGCATTGCCGTGGCTGTGGCCGGCGACAACATGGTGGTGCTGGGCATTGAGCCTACCCGCGCCGAGACCGGCTACGGCTATATCGAGACCGGCGACTATACCAAGGACGATTCCGCTCTGCACGTGCGCCGCTTTACCGAGAAGCCCAACCAAAACCGGGCCGAGGAGTTCGTGGCTGCCGGCAACTACTACTGGAACTCGGGCATGTTTTTGTGGTCGGCTCGCACCCTGGCAAATGCCGTGCGCGAGCATCTGCCGGAAACCGCTCCGCTGCTGGAGGGCATTGCCGCCGCCTACGGCACACCCGAGTTCGAAGAGGTCTTTCACGCCCTCTATCCCAAGTGTGAAAACATTTCCGTGGATTATGCGGTGCTCGAGCCGCGCTCTGCCAAGGGCGAACACCTCTCTCACCTCTACTGCCTGCCGGCGGAGTTCAGTTGGAACGACCTGGGCTCCTGGGCCTCGCTCTACGAGTACCAGCTTGAGACCCGTCTGCGCGGGGACGGCGAGGGGAACGTGTCCGAAACCGAGGGCCACATGGCCATCGACGCAGGCAACAACTACATCTACAGCCCCAGGAAGTTCGTGGCGTTGGTAGGCGTAGAGAACCTCGTGATCATTGATACCGAGGATGCTCTGTTGATCGCCCACCGCGATCACTCCCAGGATGTGGGAAAGATTGTGAAGGAACTGGGCCTCTCCGGCCACACCGAATTGATCTGAAACTGCCGCGAACCTGAACCTCGCGTTCGGAATGTCTGGTCCGCTCCGCGGATGTGAGTTGAACCGCGCCGTTCCTGAGACGCCGGCTGCCTCGCATTGTTTACACTCATTGCGAGGGAGAACGGGAACCCAGCGATGCCTCATCCTGCAATCAAGTTTGGCACCGACGGTTGGCGCGGCCTCATCGCCGACGATTTCACATTTGCCAATGTGCGCATTGCCGCCGAAGCCATCGCCGCCTATATTCACGCCAGGGAGGACCCCGCCAAGGGACTCTGCATCGGCTACGATACGCGCTTCGGGTCAAAAGCTTTTGCCCGCGCCTGCGCTGATGTGGTGGCCTCGACCGGCATCCCGGTGCTGCTGGCCAACGACATTACGCCCACCCCGGCGCTCAGCTACGCCGTGCGCGAACGCGGCCTGGCCGGCGGCATCATGATTACCTCCTCGCACAATCCTGCGCAATGGAATGGAGTGAAGTACAAGGCCTGGTACGGAGGATCCGGCAAGCCCTCGATCATCGCCGAGATTGAATCGCGCCTGGGCCAGCCGGTGACCCGCCCCGCACGGCCAGCGCCCATCCAGGAAGTCGACTTTCTGCCTCCGTACCTCAAGGCCATCGAAAGCTTTGCCGACCTGGACCTGATCGCCAAGTCGGGCATGAGGTTTGCAATCGACTCCATGTATGGCGCAGGCGGGACCATTCTATCCAACATCTTCACCCGCATCGGCGTCGATCACGTGCAGATTCGCGGCAACGTCGATCCGCTCTTTCCCGGCATCAACCCCGAACCCATCGAGCCGCACATTCGCGCCCTGGGCGAGGCGGTGGTGGCCAACGGCTGCCAGGCCGGCTTCTGCACCGACGGCGACGCCGACCGCATCGGCGCCACCGACGAACACGGCGAGTTTGTCGATCCGCACAAAATTTTTTCTGTCCTGCTCAGTTGGGTGCTCAGGCGCAAGAACTGGCCCGGCGCCGTCACCCGCGCCTTCAATACCACCAAGATGCTCGACCGCATCTGCTTGAAGCACGGGCGCACCCTCATCGAGCACGGCATCGGCTTCAAGTATGTCTGCGACCACATGCTCGAGCAGGAGATCCTGATGGGCGGCGAGGAGTCGGGCGGCATCGGCTTCCAGCGCCACCTGCCGGAGCGCGACGGCCTGCTGAACGCGCTGCTGCTGGCCAACGTGATGGCCGAGGAAGGCAAGACGCTGGGCCAGTTGGTCGCCGATCTCCAGGCCGAGTACGGCGAACACCAGTATGGCCGCATCGATCTGGATCTGCCCGACGAGATCAAGAACGGCGCCATTGCGCGGGCCATGGCGCTCCAGCCCGGAGACCCGGTCTTCGCCGGAATGCAGATTTATTGCCAGGAGACGCTGGATGGCGTCAAGTTCTATCTCGACAACCCTGAAGCCTCCACCAAGCCGAAGGCCGCCGAGACCTGGCTGCTGTTGCGCGCCAGCGGCACCGAGCCGCTGATGCGCATCTACACCGAGTCGTGCTCGAAGGAGTCGGTGGCTAAGCTGCTGGAGTCGGCGCGGGAGTTTGCGCTGGGCGGCTGAGGCGCATGGCCCAAGAGATTCCAGCGGCGGTTACGAAATGATTGCGACCTTGGCTCGTTTGCCGAGGCGGACGACCACACGTCCGGGCGTCTGTGTGAGCCGAACCCGGATAACGCCAGACACATCCCCAAACAGCTTGACTGCATTCTCGGCAATTTTGCGGTTGGCTTCGGTGCCGCTGGCGGCCAGCCCCATCCGCACCAACAGTTTCGGAATCTGCAACTCCCCGTTCAGTCTTGTGACATCGGCGAAAGCGACTGAAACTTCTTCGAGGTCTTCGGCGGTTTCCTTCTGCTGGAACATCCGCGCCCAATTCTCGTCTGTACTTTGGGCCGCGGCCTCGCCGTGGAAGCCGGCGGTGATGGTGCGGGCCAGGCGCTTCTTGGCCTCCATCGGATGAAGCGTGCCTGCGGCTACCTCGGCCTGCATCGCGTCCACTTCGCTCTGGCGCAGGTCGGTCAAAAACACCCAGTACTTCCACATCAAATCGTCGGAGATGCTCATCAGCTTGCCGTACATCTCGGCGGGCGGCTCGTCGATGCCGATGGCGTTGTTCAACGATTTGGACATCTTCTGCACGCCGTCTGTGCCCTCGAGAATCGGCGTCATCAGCACGATCTGCGGCTTCTGCCCGTAGTGCCGCTGCAGCTCGCGCCCGCACAGCAGGTTGAACTTCTGGTCGGTGCCGCCCAGTTCCACATCGCACTCCAACGCCACCGAATCGTAGCCCTGCATTACCGGGTAGAGCAATTCGTGGAGGCTGATGGGCTGCTCGGCCTGAAAGCGCTTGTGGAACTCGTCGCGCTCCAGCATCTGCGAGACGGTGAAATGCGCCGTCAGCCGGATGGTGCCCTCGTAGCCCAGTTTGCCCAGCCACTCGGAGTTGTAGCGGACCTCGGTCGCTTTTTTGTCGAGGATTTTGAAAACCTGCTGCTTGTAGGTCTCGGCGTTCTCGTCAATCTGCTCGCGTGTGAGCGGTTTCCTTGTAACGTTGCGGCCGGTGGGGTCGCCGATCAGCGACGTAAAGTCGCCCACCAGGAAGATGACCTGGTGGCCCAACTGCTGAAAGTGCCTCAGCTTGCGCATCAGCACCGTGTGGCCCAGGTGCAGGTCGGGGGCGGTGGGGTCGAAGCCGGCCTTCACGCGCAGGGGGCGTCCGGTCTTGCGGCTTTCCTCGAGGCGCTCGCGGAGGTCGCTGACGCGGATGATCTCCGCCGCGCCTTTCTCAAGCAGGTCCATCTGTTCGTCTACAGGTAAGAAGGTGCTCATGCCGTCTTTCAGTATAAATTCGTGGGCCTGGGGGCAGACCGGCTGCGGCATCTCCGGCGATGGCTATCCTTTACTCGCCGCCGGCCTTCTCCGCCAGTGCCTTTTCCATTCCGCCCGGCAGCATCGGCGCCTTCACCGCCCTGGCCAGCTTGTCGGTCATCACCTGGAAGTGATAGCCCATCACCGCCAGCGTCATGGCCGTGCCCACGCAATGGCGATAGCGTGTGGCTACGGTCAGCAGAAACTTCCAATAACTCCAGCGCTGCCGGCCAAAGACTCCCTGGCGGACGATCGAGGTGACGAAGGCCCGCGCATTGGCGCGCGTCAACCACTGCTGCCTCGACGACCGCTCTCCCGCCGCCCGCTTCCCAGGCTTCGGCTGCGTGCGGCTCAGGTAGAGCTTGACGCGCTCATAATAAGCCGCGCTGGAGTAGATCCTCTTCAGCACAGAACGGTAACCCTCCACCAACCGCGCCGCATCCATGTTGGGAAGAAAGTTCAGCTTGTCGCCGGTGTTGTCGCCCCCGCCCGCGTCCAGAATCCGGCCCTCCCGCCGCAGCCGCCGGAAGAGCTGCGTTCCGGGCATGGCCTGCAGCAGGCCGACCATGGCAATGGGAATGCCGCTCTTCTGGATAAACTCCACCATGCGGTCGAAGATATCGTCGCGATCGGTGTCGAAGCCCAGAATGAAGCCGCCCATCACCTGCATCCCATAGCTCTGGATAGTGGCCACGCTGTCCAGCAGGCTGCGCCGCGTGTTCTGCAGCTTATTGCTGGCGATGAGGCCCGATTCATCGGGGGTCTCGATGCCCAGGAAGACCGAGACGAAGCCGGCGTCTTTCATCAGTTGCATCAGCTCCGGATCGTCGGCCAGGTTCAGCGAAGCCTCGGTATTGAAGTCGAAGCTGGTTTTGTATTGGCTGCGCCACTCGGCCAGCGCCACGCATAGCTCTTTGGCGCGCGCCTTGTTGCCTATAAAGTTATCATCGACGATAAAAACCGCCTCGCGCCAGCCGGCCGCGCGCAACTGGTCCAACTCCGCCAGCACCTGCGCCACGGCCTTGGTGCGCGGGCGGCGGCCGTAGATCTCGATGATGTCGCAGAACTCGCAGTTGAAGGGGCAGCCGCGCGAGTATTGCACGGCCATGGTCGAGTAGCGGCGCATCTTGATCAGACTCAGGTCGGGCAGCGGGCTGGTCTCCATCGCCGGCCTCTCGGCGGCCTGATACACGGCCTTCGCCGTCCCCTGCTCCAAGTCCCGCGCCAGTCCGGCAATCAGCGCCTCGGCCTCGCCGACGACCACGTGGTCTGCCTTGAGGTCGGCTGGCGAAAGGCTGCTGGCGATCGGCCCGCCCACCACCGTCCGCAACCCGCGCGCCCGGCACCGCTCCACAATGGCCGCCAGCGACTCGCGCTGGATGTGCATCGCGCTTATCAGCACTACGTCTGCCCAGGCCAGGTCGCGGTCGCGCAGCCGCTCGACGTTGGTGTCCACCAGCCGCTTTTTCCACTCGCCCGGCAGCAGCGCGGCCACCGTCATCAGCCCCAGCGGAGGCTGCGCGGCGCGCTTGCCCAGGAACTTGAGCGCATGTTTGAAGCTCCAGTACGTGTCGGGAAACTCTGGATAGATCAAGAGGGCGTTCATCGGCCACCTCGCAAAAGGAGGAGCGACCGCGCGAGCAGAATTGGGAAGTTCAGGCCGTGTTTCCCCAGCGCGGAAACAAGTGCGGCCATGCTCGGTGCGGCAGGCCGCTCCTGCATCCATTCTCCCACCTCGGGGCAGGTAATCTGTATAAAAAGAACCGCTTCGGAGCATACAAAACCTCAAATTCCAGGCTCACGAACCCTCGCCCGCCCCCTTTGCCTTAAACTTGTTAGATGGAAGAGTTCTCTCGCATTCAGCGCCTCCCGCCTTACGTATTCAACATCACCGGCGAGATGAAGGTCTCCGCCCGCCGCCGCGGCGAAGACATCATCGACTTCGGCATGGGCAACCCCGACGGGGCCACCCCCAAGCACATCGTGGACAAGTTGGTCGAGGCGGCGCTCAAGCCGGCGACCCATCGTTATTCGGTCTCCCGCGGCATCCCGCGCCTGCGCAAGGCCATTTGCAACTGGTACAAGACCCGCTACGACGTCGATCTGGATTCCGACACCGAGGCCATCGTGACCATCGGCTCCAAGGAGGGCATCGCCCACCTCTGTCTGGCCATTCTGGACTCGCGGGACACGGTGCTGGTGCCCAATCCGAGCTATCCCATTCATATTTATGGGCCGGTAATCGCTGGGGCCCACGTGGTGAGCGTGCCCATCCACGACCGGGAGCAGTTTCTGGCGCAGCTCGAGGACCTGATTCCGCGGATGGTGCCGCGGCCCAAGGCGCTGATCGTCAATTTCCCGTCCAACCCCACCACGCAGTGCGTGGAGCTGCCGTTTCTGGCGCGGCTGGTGGAGCTGGCCAAGGAGTACGGCTTCCACCTCATCCAGGACCTGGCCTACGCGGACATCGCCTTCGACGGCTACAAGCCGCCGAGCGTGCTGGAAGTGCCTGGAGCGAAAGAGGTTGCGGTCGAGTTCTTTACCCTGTCAAAGAGCTACAACATGCCCGGCTGGCGGGTGGGCTTCATGGTCGGCAACCCGGTCCTTGTCAATGCCCTCGCCCGCCTGAAGAGTTACTACGACTACGGCACCTTCACGCCCATCCAGGTGGCTTCGATTCAGGCGCTTGAGGGGCCGCAGGAGTGCGTCCGCGAGATCTGCGAGAACTATCGCAAGCGGCGCGACGTGCTGGTGGAGGGGCTGAACAAGGCGGGATGGCCGGTGGCGCTGCCGAAGGCCACGATGTTCGTGTGGGCGCAGATTCCCGAGCAGTACCGGAAGCTGGGGTCGGTGGAGTTCTCCAAGCTGCTGCTGAGCGAGGCTAAAGTGGCTGTTTCACCGGGGATAGGGTTTGGGGACTACGGGGACGGGCACGTGCGGTTCTCGCTGATCGAGAACGAAGAGAGGACACGGCAGGCGCTGAGGGGAATCCGGCAGATGCTGGCAAAAGGCTGAGAGCAGCCACCCCAGCGACGAGGACCAGTCGCTGGGGACCCCGGCAGGGAACAGGGATCAGTGGTTAGTGGTCAGTGGTTAGTGGTTAGGGTCGGGTGGAAGTTGAAAAGTCTGCCTGCAAGCCCACACGTTTGTTGACCTGCAAGGCCTTAAACAGCAGGTTTGCATAGCAATATGCGAAAAAGTCGCGTTCCAGGACTACAAAAAAACGAAAAGGTCCGGCGGGAAGCGGACCAAAAGCGCGAAAAGTAGGCAAAATTGGTCGTTTTTGGCCCCTTTTTGCCCCCTTTTTACGCACATTTTGCAGCCAATATGTACATATTTTGTGTACAGATTGCCGATTTATGGCCGGCTTCGATCTTTGCCGGGCGGCGCTGGGGTCGAAGGTCAGGGAACAGGGAGCAGGGAACAGAAAGACGGCGGGTCGGCGGGTCGGGAAGCCGGCGGGCGGCTAGTCAGCAGAGGGAAGGCCGGTGGTGGTGGGGAGGATGGACCGGTAGCTCATGTCGAGGGCGGGGCCGAGGAGGAGGATGGCGGCGATGCGGCGGACGACCTGGGCGAAGTATGCGGCTTCATCGGCGTGGAGGGCGCGATGGAGGAGGGGTGAAGCGGGTTCCGCGGTGAACTCGCGGTAGCTGAGCCACTTCTTGAGAACCTGATAACCGCCGAGGGTGTAGTTCCAGACGTTGACGGGGACGGCGGCCCAATGAGCGTTGCCGTTGAGGTAAACATCGACGCAGGTTTCTCCGAGGAGGGCGAGGGCGGCTTCGAGGGTCACAGGTGGTTGACTGCCGGGCTTCTGTGGTCTCCCACCCATTCGCGAAGAACGCGAATGGATGGGGCACGGGGAGTTTGTGGGAAAGCAGGCGGCGGCAAGGGCAGAGAGCTTTTCAATTTCGGCTTCGGTCCAGGGGCGCTCGGAGGCGAGGCCGCGGCCGGGCATGACAGTGCTGCCCTGGCCTTTATGACCCCATCCGGCGGTGAGCTTGAGGGCTTCTTCGAGATTGGGGTCACGCGGAAGTTTGAGGGCGGCGAGAAAGGACCACTCGGTGGCGAGATTGATGCTGGATTCGGCGTCGAGGAGTTCGGCGAGACGGCGGCCTAGCGATGCAGAATGGGTTAATTGCTCGGCTGTAGCGGGGAGTGGGATGCGGGGCCAATCGCCCAGCAAGGCTCCAGCGTTTTCGGTGCGATAGGCTGGCGTATGCATCGTGGCCAGTGCGTGGTGAAAGGGGTCGAGCTTGGGCGCGGCCAAGGATTCCAGATAAGATTCTGCCGATTGCGTAAGGTTGGTACGGATACTCACAGTGGAGTGCAGAGTAGCGGACTCTATGATGACTGCTGGAATGCAGCTTGCTCCCCGATCGAGAAGATCAAGGCATCCCGGCTGCGAAATGAGCTGTGGAGGGCTGGATTCCCCTCGGCTCTTTTGTTGTGCAGCGAGACACGCTGACGGGAAGAGAGTTTGGCGAATGTAATCTGAGCGCTTCTCGTCCAGAAGCTTTGTATCCGGTTCCCAATAGAGCCAACGGAGATCGAATGGACGGTATGCATATCGAAGAATTTGCCACGGACGAAATCCCTTCTCTTGGAGCGTTCGGCGTGTGCTGGTCGCGTCAAAGCGAGCACTATCCAGCATTGCGGCAGGAACTAAATCAGCGATTTCCATGTCTGATGTAGTTTTTTCTAGGTACCGTCGCATTCGATTATCGAGGCAATTACGGTCAATGTCGACCAACAGGGTATCGCGGCTGGTTTTGATGCCGGGAAAAGATATGGGGAAAAGCTCTGGCAGGCGCGGCCATGATGTGTAGGCGGCAGAGTGGGCGCGGTGGGCGAACGGGCTTCCGAGAGCCGGCGCGGGCGTGAGCGGGGAGTAGGCCGGTTCGGCTTCGCGGCGGCTTTCGCGCGCGAGTTGTGCGAGTTTGTTGGTGCCCCAGAGGTCGCGGAGGTTGATTTGGGGCATGGGCGCGGCAGGCGAAGAGATTCCCTCCGGGGCTAAAGCCCGCGTTGGTTCGGTTGGCTTTATGCGGGGGTTGAAACCCCCGTCTCCCTCCGGATCGAGTTCTTCCGCAATCATCATTCCCTCGGCGGCTAAAGCCGCGTCCATATTGGGCGCGCTTGCGGCACGGCTGAAGCCGTGCCCTTTCAAAGCAACGGGTCTTTTCGGTATGGGCATTGCGGAGGTGCGGACGAGGGTGGCGATGGCGGTGCCCACCTGAATGCCTTCGCGGTTTTGCGGAGTGGAGAATGCGCTGGGATCGGGCTTTCCTTCAGGGGTTGTTTTGCCGGTGCGATACTTGTCGCCGTTGAGGTTGTCGATGTAGATGGACTGGAAGGTGTCGATGTATTTCTTGCGCATGGAGACGTGCGACAGGCCATCGAGCCAGTTGTTGTTGGAGATGAGGCAGACGATACCGCATCCGCCGTCGTTGCCGTGAACGTTGGCGTCGCCGACGATGCGGCGCTCGGCGATGCGGAAGAAGCGGATATATAGGTCGTTGAGACCCTGGCCCTGCGGGGCTGGCAGGCCGGGGATTTGTTCGCGGTAGGCGGTGGTGAGGTCGCGCTCCTCTTCGATCTGTGCGATGCCGGCGTAGCCGTTGTAGGGCGGATTGCCGAGGATGACGAGGATGGTTCCCTGTTGCTTGATGTGTTCGGAGTCTTCGCGCTCGCGGCGGAACTCCTCGAAGATGACGGATTGGGGATGGCGTTCGGGAACCCAGCCGGTAAGGGCGTTGGTGAGGTAGACTCCGGCGCGGTGCTGGTCGGTGAGTGGCGCGCCCGCGGTTTCAAGCAAGGATGCAATCTGGAGGTGAGAGATGACGAAGGGCGCGGGCATGATCTCAAAGCCGAAGACGCGGGTGAGGGCAGCAGTGCGAAGGCTGCTGGGAACGAGCGCGGTGTCGTCGCCGGCGTTTTCGAGCAACGTCCGGTGAATTCGATGGAGGACGGCAGTGAGATAGGCTCCGGTCCCGCAGCAGGGGTCGAGGATGCGGACGGCGGGGCTGGCCAGGCCCAGGGGCTGCTGGAGCTGGGTGCGGAGCAGATGGTCAACGCGGGCAACCATATACTCGACGATTTCTTTGGGGGTGTACCAGACGCCGAGGTCCTTGCGGAGTTGGGGATCGAAGGCTTCAAGAAAGGGCTCGTAGAAGTAGGCGACGGCCTCGTCTTCGCGGAAGGTATCGAAGAATGTGGGCTGAACGCGGTTGAGGGCTTCTCCTGCCAGATTGAGAACTTCCTGGAGTTGGATGGAGTCGAGTGCTCCTGGTTCAGAGACCTCGCCGAAGAGCTTGCGGAGAACGGGGACGCGGAGATAGTAGGCGGAGAGGCGCCAATCGAAGTGAGCACCCGGCGCACGGCCTTCGGGGGAGCGACGCCAGAGAACCTAGGCGGAGAAGATGCCGTAAAAGAGGGTTTGGACGAGGGTGGAGCGGAAGAAGTGCTCACCCTTTTCGCCTTCAAACCTCATGCCGAGCGATTCCTGGAGGGCACGCTTGACGGCTTCAAAGCTGCCGAGAGGATGGTCTTCGGCGCGGGCGCGGGCTTCGCGGGCGTATGAGGCAAGCAGCCAAGCTACGTCTTTGGGCTGGACGAGCGGGGCGCTATGGAGCATGATGCGTGCGAGAAAGTCAGGGAGCAGGTCTTTGTGTTTGGCAAAGGTTGAGAGCGGTGCGGACCAGAGATCGGCTGGCGAGTTAGCGAGCTTGTAGCGTTCCGTAGTTTGAACTGCGTCTTCTGGTGTGAGTTCGAGGAGACGGAACTCGCGGAGGTTGGTGATGAAGACCAGTCCATATTGGCGGAGGTAGCGGAGGGTCTGCGGTTCGTTGGCGAGGGTGTCGAGACTATATTCGGCGGGCTTGATTTCTACGACGCCGCGTTCGGGATTCCGAAGTGGCTCGGGTTCGGCGGTGCGGCGCTGGCGTTTGGGTTGGGGAAAGAAGCCGCCGTCGGGCAGACCCGCTCCGCTGTCACGAAGCTGGGTGGAAAAGAGGACGGCGGGGTGGAGGGTTTGACCGGCGGCATTGAAGAGACGGTCAATGGGAGGGTAGTACGAGGTCTCGGCGGTCGCAGAGCCGGTAGAACGGATGGCCCGGAGATCGGTGAGGTATTGAGCGACGGTGTAGACGTTGGGCACGTTGCCTCTAATGATTGCACGGGAGTGGGGCGGGGATGGGTGCGGAGTTTGGTTCGTTTGGGTTGAAGGCAGCGAGTTAGCCCCCGCTGGCGCGGGGTTCGCGAGTTGGCAAGTTGGCGGCGGCTGGAGGGAGCGGCCGGCGATCTGCGCGGCGAGCTGGCCGGTAATCACCTTGCCGGAGCGCTGCTTCTGGCGGGTCCAGGCGTCCGCTAGAATCTATCGCCGACAGACCCCTTGCAAAGTGAATGACTTGGATGTTTTCAGACCGCGCTGTGCGGAAGGCGGTATGATCGACTCAGGCTCCCGGCAGCAAACTGATCCGGGCTCGCTCGCTGAGGGCTTTACTCGTCCAGATGACCCCTGTCTCCCAGGTTACAGTTCCAGAACGCTGCGCTGTGCCCTCGACGGAGAACGTCGAGCATGATCCTGGTTTCGGTCAGGGTCTGGGTCATGGTTTGGTTACTGGTTTGGGTTCGGGGCACATCCATGCGCCCGACCCCGGGGCTACGGCCACACTGATCCAAGACTGCATCGAACTGTTCAAGGTCAAAGTCGTGATGCTGGTGCTGGTGACAGGCTGGGGCGGCTTTTACCTGGGATCGATACTGTCTGGCATCACCAGTGTGCAGCGCGGGCTGCTCGATACGCTCTTCGGCATCGGCCTGGTCTCGGCCGGAGCCGGCGCGCTCAACGAAGCCATCGAACGCAAGACCGACGCGCGTATGAAACGCACCGCGGACAGGCCGATGGCCTCCGGACGCTTCTCGCTGGCCCAAGGAGTGCTGGCCGGCTTGGGCGCTCTGGCTCTGGGCGCGGTTTGGCTGGCGCTCACCAGCAATCTGCTCACCGTGGCCCTGGCGCTGCTGACGGCCTTCACGTACGTCGCCATCTACACGCCGCTCAAGCGCATCACCCCCCTGGCCACCTTCATCGGCGCATTTCCGGGCGCCATGGGTCCGATGCTGGGCTGGACCGCTGCCCGTGGGCGGATCGAGTGGCCAGGCTTAGCCCTGTTCGCCATCCTCTTTGTCTGGCAGTTCCCCCACTTCATGTCCATCGCCTGGCTCTATCGCGACGACTATGCCCGCGCAGGCATCCGTATGCTGCCCGTCGTCCAGCCCGACGGCAGGTCCACCGTGGCCTCGGCTCTGTTTTTCGCGGTGCTCATGATTCCCGTCAGCCTGGCCCCTTGGCGGCTGGGCATGGCCGACATTCACTATGCCGTGCTGGCCACCGCGCTGGGCCTGGTTTACCTGGCCTACACCATCCGCTTCACGCGCATCCTGCGCACCTCTGAAGCAGAGAGCCGCAGGTTGGCCCGCGACCTGCTCAAGGTCAGCGTGCTCTACCTGCCTCTGCTGTTCACCACGCTCATGCTCTTCGCCACTCAAAGACACTGAGAAACGTATGACGACCGCATCCCCATCGCCCAGTACCCACCCAGACAGCACCCGATCCGCCATCGCCGCCATTCTTGCCGTCAGCGCGGCAGCCACGGTCTTTCTTTTCTGGCTGATCTACGTCCATCCCGCCGCCGACGCAGCCAGCGCGCGGTTTGCCTTTCTGCCCGCGCTCAATGCCCTGCTCAACGGCCTCAGCGCCACCGCGCTGCTCATCGGCTACACGCTGATCCGCGCCCGGCGCATTCGGGCCCATCGAGCGGCTATGATGATCGCTTTTGCCTTCTCCACGCTGTTTCTGGTCAGCTACATCCTGCACCACGCGCTGCACGGCGACGTTCGCTACCCGGCTCACGCTGCTCTGCGCTCCGTCTATCTGCCGCTATTGGCCAGCCACATTGTGCTGGCCGTGGTGGCTCTGCCGCTGATTCTGGTCACCTTCTTTTTTTCACTCACCGGCCGCATCCGGGAGCACCGCAAAGTTGCCCGCTGGACCTTCCCGCTGTGGCTTTACGTTTCAGTCACCGGAGTGGTTACATACGCGATGCTGCGCCTGGCGCAAGGATAAAGCGGGCCGTACCCGCATTCCTGTCGCTCGCCCAATATTTGGTCATGGGCATTTTGAGTGAGAGCTCGCCCTCTGGGGCTAAAGCCCACGTTGATTATGTTGGCTTTATGCGGGGGTTGAAACCCCCGCCTCCCTCCGAATCGCGTTTTTCCGCTCGCCGCGGCGAGTAAGGCCCGTACCCTTCGAACTGATCCGCCACCCACTATTTCAAAGAAAAGATGCGAGGTACTGGTTTGTACTACACTGATGAGTCGCATCTGGAGCCTCGCTTTATGTCAGCTACCGTAGTTTCCGCCGATGTACAACGCCTGCCCTCACCCGTCCTGCGCCGCTTTTCCTGGGGCGTGCTGGCTTACTTCATCGCCGTCATTCTGTGGGGCGCGCTGGTGCGCGCCACCGGAGCGGGAGCCGGCTGCGGCAACCACTGGCCGCTGTGCAACGGCACGGTGATGCAGCACTCGGCCAGTGTGAGTACGCTCATCGAGTTTACCCATCGCATCACCGTCGGCCTCTCGTTCTTCGCGGTCGTCGGCCTCGCGGCGTGGACCTTTATGGGCACGGCGCGCGGCCACCTGGCGCGCGCGGCGGCCGTGGCTTCGGTTGTCTTCACGCTGATTGAAGCGATTCTGGGAGCGCTGCTGGTCAAGCTGGGACTGACGGCGCAGAGCCAGTCGCCGCTGCGGCCGGCTTTTCTGGCGCTGCACCTGACCAACACGCTGCTCTTGCTGGCTGCGCTCACTCTGACCGCGCATCTGCTCAGCCGCCGCACAGGCTTTTTGCGCGGCAGCGTCCGCCTTGCAGTTCCCTTTAGCGCCGTGGCCACAGTGATCGTGGTGATGATCGTGGGCGTAACCGGCTCGCTGGCCGCGCTGGGCGACACGCTTTTTCCCGTGACCTCGCTGGGCGAGGCGCTGGCTCAGGATTTTTCTTCCACCAGCGGCTGGCTGGTGCGCTGGCGCTGGATGCATCCGACCGTCGCCTTCGTGGCCAGCATCTTCCTCGTCTGGCTGCTGGCGCGCGCGGCGCTACGCAAAACGCACTGGGACAATCGCGGCCTTGTCGCGCTGATGCTGTTGCTGCTGGCCGGCGTCTATGTGCTGGGGTTGCTGGACGTGGTGCTGCTGGCCCCGCTGTGGGCGCAGGTGGCGCATCTGCTGTGCGCCGATATGGCCTGGGTGTCGCTGGTGGTGCTCACGGCCCGGCTGGCGCTCGAACCGCGGAATGCCGAATAGCGCCCGGCTATTCTCTGGTGAGCTGGCGATACTCGAAGAACATACTCAGGCGCCAGCGCAGGATCATTCCAAAGGCGAGCACAAAGAAGAGTGCCGCCGTTTGCTTGATGTTGAGAATCGTGTCGATGTAGCCGCGCGCAAGAATCCGAATCACTGCCAAGGCAACCACAATCAGGAAAAAGACATTGGAACGCCGCATCATGATGGTTTCACCATCGCGCACCAGACGGGACGTATATATCAATGGATAGGCGAGTCCGGCAGCGCCAATCAGGAAGGCACATACCGCCCATCCCAATGGAATGCGGAAGGCGGGGACCAGGAACATCGAAAATCCCGTTGCCATGCCGATGGGGGGAATGACAATCTTCCGGATTGTGACGGCGGTGCGGCCTTCGCGCACACGCCATGCAAGGATCACCGCCATCCCGGCAAGAGAACCAAGTACCGACATACTGACTGCAAAGATGCCAACGACTTCGTGCAACCCCTCGTGAAAGAACATAGGCAGCGCCCTACCAGCTTCCCCACGCCCGGCTGATGTAATCGGCCAAGGTCATGCTGACCAGTGTTAGAAACAGGAAGACGCCTCCTGCAATTGCCAGTTTGGTCAGCTTTGTGCTGTACTTCACGTGCATGAAGTACAGCAACACCAGCGTGGCCTTGGTGGTGGCGATGGCCAGTGCAATGATGGGATTCCAAAAGCCCAGATCGACAAACGACGCCCATACCGTGAGCACGGTGCCCGCCAGCAAAGCGAAGAGAATGGCCACGTAGACCCCGGGGCCGACGATTGTGTGCGCGTGTCCGTTTTGTTCGCTCATGCCGCTTTTCCCTCCTTGTTCGCCGGTCAATGTCTGCTGATCAAATACAGCAGCGCGAAGAGATAGATCCAGACAATATCGATAAAGTGCCAGTAGAGCCCGAAGTTCTCAACAAAGGTCACGTGCCCCGATATGTAAGCCCCGGCCCGCGCGCGGAAGATCATGAATCCAAGTATCCCGATGCCGATAATCATGTGCAGCGCGTGCATCCCGGTCATGAGGAAGTAGAGCGAGAAGTAGAGCTCGGTGTGGCGCGCGATATCCAACGGCAGCGGCTTGTCGTGGTATTCCTTGAAGATCTCGGGATCGGACGCGGGATCGAGGAACGAACTGAGGTTGTAGTGGAAGCCGGGAACGTGGTGCTTCTCGATCTTCTCTGAATATTCGATGGTCTTGATGCCCAAAAAGCCCAGGCCCAGAATGAAGGTCAAGATCAGACAAAGCACCAGCCCGCTCCTGCGCCTCGTCTCCGCGCACCAGACGCCCATGGCCATGGTGAAGCTGGAGCAGATCAGCACCACTGTGTTCAGCGTGCCCCAAACCACATTCAGTTGGTGAGAGCCGGCGACAAAGGCAAGGTAGTACCAGTTGCGGTAGATAAGATATGCGGTAAACAGCCCACCGAAAAACATCATTTCGGTCAGCAAGAACAGCCACATCGCAAAGTTTGAGGTGTCGGCCTGCTGCTCCACGGATTGAAAGTGATGGAGCAGATAGGACGGGTGTTCGTTATGCCCGGCGCCGGCCGGCTCAGAAGCAGCAGGAACAATCGCTTGATTATTCGGCACTGGGCGCCTCTTCTCTCCGGTTATCCCGGCTCTGGCGTTCCAACCACGCATAGTCGTAGGCTTCATGGTCCATGATGGGAATCTCGGTAAAGTTTTCGGTGAGGGGCGGCGACTGAGTCTGCCACTCCAGGCCCGTCGCCTGCCAGGGGTTGTTACCAGCGATGGCGCCATGCCTCAGCGACCAAATTAAATACAGCGCTGGCAACAAATAGCCAATAGCGAGAATTGAGGCGCCGGAAGTTGAGAGAACATTTAAGGCCTGGAACTCCGGGGGATAAAAGTGATAACGCCGGGGCATGCCAAGATAACCAAGGATGAACTGCGGGAAGAAGGTGAGATTGAAGCCAATGAACAGAATAACCGCGGCCAGTCTCCCCAGCGATTCCGGGTACATTCTGCCCGTCATCTTCGGCCACCAGAAGTGCAGGCCAGCCATAAAAGCGCTTACCATGCCGCCAACCATTACGTAGTGGAAGTGCGCCACAATGAAATACGTCTCAGTGACGTGGATGTCCATACCCAGTGTTGCGAGCATGACTCCGGTACAGCCTCCAATGGTAAAGAGACCGATAAACCCAAAGGCGTATAGCATCGGCGTATCGAATGTGATTGATCCCTTGTACAAGGTTGCGGACCAGTTAAACACTTTAATTGCCGATGGAATCGCAACCAGCATACTGAACAACGAAAAGAGCAGCGCGGAATAAGTTGATATGCCCATGATGAACATGTGGTGCGCCCAAACGAAGAAGCTGAAGACAGCGATGGCCACCGAGGAGAAGGCTACCGCCGTATAGCCGAAGACCCGCTTGCGGCTGAAGTTGGAGATCACTTCGGAGATGATCCCCATCCCGGGCAAGATCATGACATATACGGCAGGATGGGAATAAAACCAAAAAAGGTGCTGAAACAGAAGAGGGTCGCCACCCTTGGTTGGATCAAATAGACCGATTCCGATGACCCGCTCGAGCATGATAAGCACCATGGATATGGCGATCACCGGTGTAGCAAGAACGAAGATGATGGACGTCGCATAGTAGGACCAAATGAATAATGGAAGCCGGAACCATGTCATGCCCGGCGCGCGCATCTTGTGGATGGTGACAATGAAGTTGATTCCGGTCAAAATGGATGAGAAACCGGCGATGAAAATCCCCATGGCGGCGCCGATCACATGCGAATTCACATAGTGCGTGCTGAGAGGCGTGGTAAACGTCCAACCGGTGTCTACCCCGCCGAAAATCATCATATAAAGCTCAAAACAGCCGCCAATAACGAACAAGTACCAGCTAAGAAGGTTAATCCTGGGGAGGGCCACATCCTTGGCGCCGATCATGAGCGGGATCAGAAAATTACCCAGCACTCCTGGAGCAATCGGCACCAGGAAGAAGAACACCATGATGATGCCGTGTATGGAGAACAGCTTGTTGTAGGTATCCGAAGAAACCATGTCGCCCGTGGGAGTCAACAGCTCTAAGCGAATGAGCGCTGCCGCCGCGCCGCCGATAATAAAGAAGAACGTTGTCGTGATCAGGTAAAGAATCGCGATCCGCTTGTGGTCCCTGGTCAGCAGCCAGCTCAGCAGGCCGTTCTCCTTGGTCAGGAAGTTTTTCTTCGGAATCCTGGCCGTCTCCTGATCGGGAAGACTGACGATGGTGTTAGTGCTCATTTCTTCACCCTCCCTTGTGTGGCGTGCGCTTTTGCCGCGGGCGCTTGCGCAGCCGGCGGCGTCTTGCCTTCACTCTCCGGCGGCAGATCGGTGGTGTTCAGCGTCTGCTGGATGCGGTAGTCGGAGTTGAGGTTCTTGATGAATTCAATCAGCGCGATGACTCCCTCTTCGCTGATCTGCCCCTGATAAGTGGGCATAATAGGCGCGTAGCCCTGGGTTATATGCTGCGAGGGGTTCAGAATAGACTGGCGCAGATAGGCTTCGTCGGCGGTGATGGTCTGCCCGTTCGATAGCGTCAACCTGGAGCCGTACACATTGGCCAGATTCGGTCCCCGCGCGTTGGGCCGCGCATTGTGGCAGGCGCTGCAGCTCAGGCTGGCGAAGAGCCGTTCGCCGTCCTGCGCCAGCGAAACACCCGATGTGGAATTGGAGAGCCACTTCCTATAATCCTCCGGCGTCTGCACCACCACGTCGCCGATCATCTGCGAGTGGTTCGTGCCGCAGTACTGGGTGCAGAAGAGGTGATAGGTGCCCGGCGTGGTGGCTTCAAACCAGACGGTTGTGTAACGGCCCGGAATCGCCTCGCGCTTCACCCGGAAAGCGGGGATGGAAAAAGAGTGAAAGACGTCCTGCGAGATGAGCGTCAACTGCACGGCGCGGCCCGCGGGCACGTGCAGCGCGTTGATCTCATGCTGCCCGCCCGGATGCTCAATCTTCCACATCCACTGTTTACCCACCACGTAGATGTTCATCGCGTTGGCCGGCGGCGTGAAGACGCGAAAATAAATCACCGCGCCCCAGACGAACATCACCAGAAACAGCCCCAGCGGAATAATGGTCCATGTGGCCTCAAGCAGTATCGAACCTTCAATTTGCTCGGCCACCGGATGGCGCTTCTTGTTGTAGAGAATCGAAAAGCTGATGATCAGCAGAACCACCACCGTCAACCCGATCAGGCTCACCAGGACCATGAAGAAGAGAAGCGCGTCCATCTGAGGCGCTATCGTCGAAGCCTCCGGCGGAAAGAGCGGGAAGTTCGTCATCCACTTGACGGGAAACTGCCAGATTACTGGACTGATGTGGTTCATTCCGTTATCCGTTCCCCTCTGTTCCTGTACCTTTCGTTCCTGTATTTGGCGGGCTGTGTTGCCGGGCGTCTCTGCGGAACATCATCAGCATGAATCCACCCAGCGTGAAGACCGTTAACAGGCCGCCCAACTGCACCACCCGCACTACGATCAGCGAGTGCTTGTTAGTCAGCGGATCGTAGTGATAGCAGTAGGTCAGAATGTTGTCCACCGGCGAGCCGATGCGATTGGAAGAAGCCTCCGCCAGTCCCAGCCGCAGGTCCTTCGGCGAATACTCCACTCCCATGTAGTACTGCGCCAGCTTGCCCTCCGGCGTCACAATCTGAATCGAACTGGCGTGCGCAAACTGCGTCAGCCTGCCGTCCGGACCCGGAATCTTCACGTACCCAAAGCCAACCGCCTTGGTCAAAGCATCGATGTTAGGCTGAGTGCCGGTCATAAAGTGCCAGCCTGCCGCCGTCTCCGGATGCCCATACCGCTTCAAATAGTTGGCCTTCTTGGCCGCCGCCAGTTCCGTCCCTTCTGTGGGATCAATGCTTACGACGATCACGTTGAAGTCCTTGCCCGGAACTTCGTCCACGATCCGCAGTGCGCTTGTCAGCCCATTCAATTCCTCTGAGCACAGCATGGGGCACTGATAGTAAACCAGCGCCAGAATCGCCGGTTTCTTTCCAAAGTAGCTCGCCAGTTGCACCTGTTTGCCTTGGTCGTCGGTGAACGTCAGCGCGAGCGGCAGTTGCTCATTCAGCCGCTGCGCAATGCCTACCCCGCTCAGAATCGACGGCGGCTTGTCGTTCGCCGGCCCCATCTGCTTGTCGCCTACCCCTGACACCTGCGCTATCAAAGCAGGGGTCAATATCGCCGCACAAAATGCTGACACAACCGCCGCAGTCTTCGCCGCGCTTCGCCAACTCCTCCGGATTTTGCCGTCGCTCTTCATCTTTCCCGCCTCTCCTGTGCTGCTCCCTCAATGGTTGTCATCCGTAGCGGAGTCGAAGAACCTGCTTTTGTCTTTATTCCGCCACATTTGAACTGGCCCAGATTGATAACTCCGGTTCCGCGCTCTCTACTTCGGCCGCTCCCCGCGCTTGCCCTCGACAGCCTGCGCAGCAGCCTGATCCTGCTCATAGCCGGTGCGCGTAAATCCATTGGTCAACGGCACAGCCACCACCGGCTTGCTGTCCCCGGTCAACAGCGGCGCCTGCTCCACCGCCGGCGCCACCGGCAACCCGCGCTGGGCGATCAGTTCCATGGCGCGCTCGATGGGTATCCTCACTCGCCGCGGCGAGCCCTGCGCCTGGTCGGCCCAGCTATAGTTCTCCAGCAGCAGGTCCTCGCGCGCGTGCAGGTCGGCTAGGTCCTGCAAGCCGTCGTCGTTCTGCAACCGCGGGGTGGGAAACTGCTGCGTCAGCTCGGCCACTTTGTGCTGCAACTCCGGGCTGGAGGGCATATTGCCCAGCGGGCGCACGTCCACCGGCGCGGCCCACTTGTTCTTTGGCCCGTCTTCCTTGGCCATATGCGCGTTGAGAAACTTGCCGATGCCGTAGGCCAGCACCCCCGTCACCACCGCAAAGATGCTCATCGCAACCAAAAACCCGACGACGCCGGAGATACGGACGTCTGACGCCTCGTATCCCTTCGAGGCATCAATCTCTTCCGGTTTGCGATCTTCCGGCTCGTGAGAATCAAGCATCGACATGCTCCGCCTCCAGAATCTCCGCTACATGCGGATCGTTGGTTTGCACCAGCGGACGCGCCTTCAACTGCGTGCAGTAGAAGGCAACCCAGAAGGCCGTCATCGCCACCGGTACTGCCACATATTCGAGAATCCCCCAACTGAAGTGGAGGTTGCGCGCGGCATCCTTGAAGTTCGGCTCGATCAGCCAGAACAGATCGAAGGCCTTGGCAAAAACCATCCATTGGCACACCCTCACCAGCCGCTTCTTGTTGCGCTTCAAGTCCCGCGACAGCAGCAGCGTGAACGGAATCAGCCAGTGGAAGAGAAAATCCAGCGTAATAATCACGCCCCAGCCGCCCTTGAAGCGATCCAGGTACCAGGGAATCTCTTCCGGCAGATTTCCCGACCAGATGATCAGGAACTGCGAGAAGGCCAGGTAAATATTCAGCATCACAAAAGCGAAGGTGAACTTGCCCAGGTCGTGCTGTTCGGTCTGGCGCAGAATCGTGCGAAACGGCTCGCCCTTCGACAGCGAGACTGCGACGATGATCGAGAGCGCCAGCACCTGGTAACCCTGACCGACCAAAAATAGAAGTCCGTAGACAGACGAGTACCACGTGGGATCAAGCGACATGACCCAATAGATGGCAGCGGCGGACATGGTGATGGCATACACGACGATGCCGGGGCCGCTGATGTTTTCAAATCGCTTGATCCACTCCGGCGTGGTAGCGGGGGAAGCCGCATCCCGTTGCAATCCCAGATCGTTGAGCCGCCAGGTGTAGAAGGCCCAGATGGCAAAGCAAAGCAGACTCACCCAGATAAACGCGCCAGGATTCAGCATCGGCCGTTTGAACTCGATTGCGTGTGCCTGCGCCTCGTTGATCCATCCCGATTTCAGCGCCGCGCTCACATCGCTGACCGCTGCCCACAGGTAAAGTTTTTTGAGCGAGAACGCAACCACGACCCAGTAGGCGAAGACCAGCGGCAGTGTGCGGCTCATCGCTTCCAGAGGCCGGCGCAACAGCAAGCCCCACTTGCCGCCGGTGCAATACTGCACCAACAGCAGCGCCAGCCCGCCCACCGAAAATCCAAAGGTGAGCATCAGGCCCAGCAGCCAGGCCCGCAGCACATGGTCGATGGACCCATCGGCGACGGCCAGCACGACGGCGATGACCGAGAAGACCGATCCGATGGCCAACGCGCGCGTCTTCCAGCCGTCCACAAAGGCCGGTGCGCCTAACTCGGCGGGGAGCGTGTTGGCGTGCGTCTCGTGAGCCATTCCGTCAGTCCTTACTTCGCGGCCGCTGCGGCCGGTTTGCTTTGCGGTATCGTAATCTTCAGGTCAGCAGGACCGGTTGGGGCCAGCGCCGGGTTGCCCTGTTTCACATCGTTCGGAAGCGCCTGAATGGCCGTTGCCGGCAGCGTCCAGGGTTCGGCAAAACTCTCCGGCAAATGCTTCTCTTGCGCAATGTCCTTCAGGTTTCTCACCTGAACGCCCGCCGGCACATCCTTCTCCGTAGCCGCCTGGCTCAACTGCAAAGCGCGAATGTAAGCCGCCACCGCCCAGCGATCCACCGGCGTCAGTTGCGCCGAGTAATCCGGCATCGCCCCATACCCGTGCGTCATCACATAGAAGTAGTGCGAGATGGGCTGCGAGAGCCGCACTTGGTCGTGATAATTGGCGGCCGGCTTGTAGCCGCGCTGCACAATCTCGCCCAGTCCGTTGCCCACCCGCGAGTGGCACGGCGAACAATAAATGTTGAACCGCTCCTGCCCGCGTTTGAGCACGTCGAGCGTCACCGGGAACGGCATCAGGTTTTGCTCTTCGCGATAGCCGTTCGCGCTCTGTACTACCCCGGTATAAAAGTAGCTGTCCTCGCGCAACTGCCCGCGCGCCACGGTGTTCGCCACCTGCGGACGCGCGCCGCGGTGATCGGCAAACATCTCCGATCCCCGCTGCGAGCGAATCTTGGGCTGGTCCTGCATGTCCTGGCGGCAGCCTGCGACAAGCAGCAGTGCGAACAAACCGCAGGCTGCGGGAACGCGGAATATGGGCCGCTGTGGTCTCCCACCCTTTCCGCTGAAAAACGCGGAAAGGATGGGGCACGGGCGGAGCGGAGTTGAAGAACCTGCGGGTTGACTCTCTGTCGCAAGGGTGGTTCCCTGATCTCTGATCTCTGATCTCTGATCTCTGATCATCAGTACTCCACCTCCACCACTGAAACCGGCTTGAAGTTTTCCAGATAAGCCTTTGTTTTCGACAGATCGAACTTGGGGTCCAGCGCCTCCAGGCACAGGAAGAACTTGTCCGTGGTCGCCCCATTGCGGAAGTTCGGCGCGTTGAACAGCGGATGATAAAGCGCCGGCAGCCCGTTCAGCGCCAACATGCCGAAGGCCGCCGAAAGCCCCGCAAACAAAATCGTCCACTCGTAGGCGGGCACAAGGAAGGCCGGCCACGAGTACGTCGGGCGCCCGCCGATGTTCAACGGAAACGCCCACACCGAGACCCAGGTCTCCAGCGCGAACATGGCAACAAGGCCTATCAGTCCGCCCACCAGCGTGACCAGCGGCACCTTGTTGCGGTGGAAGCCGATAGCCTCGGCCGCCTCCTCCACCGGGTAGGGCGTGTAGCAGTCCAGCCGCCGCCAGCCGTCCAGCCGCGCCTGCCGGGCTGCGCGGATCAGGTCGCCCGGCGTATCGAATTCGGCCAGCAGGCCGTAGGTTCCTTCGCGTGGGGGCATCAGTCGCCAGCCTCCGCTCTAGTCTTGGCCGTAATCTTGGCTCCCGGCAGCATCGTGCGTATCTCCGACATCGGAATCATGGGCAGGAAGCGCACGAACAGCAGGAACAGGAACATGAACAGTCCCAGCGTGCCCACGTAAGTCATGTAGTCCCACTTGGTCGCGCGGTACGTCCCCCACGACGAAGGCAGAAAGTCGCGGTAGAGGCTGGTCACAACAATGACGAAACGCTCAAACCACATCCCCGTGTTGACCACGATGGAGATGAAGAACATATACCCGATCGAGGTGCGCAGCTTCCTCGACCACAGCGTCGTCAGCGGAATCGCCAGGTTGCAGGTGACGAGCACCAAGTACGCCCAACCCATGGGCCCGAACATGCGGTTCCACATCATGAAGGCTTCCCAGTGCGACGCCGAGTACCAGGCCATGAAAATTTCCATCCCGTACCCATACGCCACAATGAACCCCGTCGCCAGCATCACCTTGCCCATATTGTCGATATGGCGCTCGGTGACCAGCGCTTCCAGGTGGTAGAACTTGCGCAGCGGAATGGCCAGCGTGAGCACCATGGCAAAGCCGGAATAAATCGCGCCGGCCACAAAGTAGGGCGGGAAGATCGTCGTGTGCCAGCCCGGCAGCACGGCCACGGCGAAGTCGAAGCTGATGACCGTATGCACTGAGAGCACCAGCGGCGTAGCTAGGCCGGCCAGCAGCAGCGAGGCCGTCTCGTAGCGCATCCAGTGCCGCACCGAACCGCGCCAGCCCAGCGAGCAGAGGCCGTAGAAGTACTGGGCGATCTTCGACTCCGCGCGGTCGCGCATGGTGCCAAAGTCCGGGACCATGCCGATGTACCAGAAGACCACCGAGATGATCGCATACGTCGAGACCGCGAAGACGTCCCACATCAGCGGCGAGCGGAACTGCGGCCACACGTCCATCGTGCTGGGATACGGCAGCAGCCAGTAACCCAGCCACGGGCGTCCGAGATGAATCAGCGGGAACAGCCCCGCGCAGACCACGGCAAAGATGGTCATGGCCTCGGCAAAGCGATTGATCGAGTTGCGCCAGCTCTGTTTGAACAGGAGCAGAATCGCCGAGATCAGCGTCCCCGCGTGGCCGATGCCGATCCACCAAACAAAGTTGATAATCGCAAAGCCCCAGGCCGCCGGCTGGGTGATGCCCCAGATGCCGGTGCCGATCAGGAACAGCCAGGTCAGGGCCACCATCAGCATGGTCGCCAGCGCCCCGCCCACGCCGAACAAGGCAAACCAGCCCAGCGGCGTGTCCGGTGTGAGCACGATCCGCGTGATCTTCTCGGTGACCGACCGGAAGGTCTGCCCCGGCGCGATGACGCGGTATTCTCCGGTCGCGGCGTCTATTCGCCGATCGCGTGTTGCTTCGTCTTCTTTCAGGCCGCCGGTCGCCATCGTGGCTTCAACCCTTCGCCGGCGCGTGTTCCACCGGCGTCGCTTCAAGTTCGGAGTTCGGATTCAAAACCGCGGCCACATACTTGGTCCGCGGTCGGGTATTCAGATCGGCAAGCACCTGATAGCTGCGCTCATCGGCTTGCAGCTTGGCCACGCGGCTCTGCTTGTCGTTGATGTTGCCGAAAGTAATCGCCGAGGCAGGGCAGGCCTGCTGGCACGCGGTCACAATCTCGCCGTCGCGAACGGCCCGGTTCTCCTTGTCGGCCTCGATCTTGGCCGCCGAGATGCGCTGCACGCAGTAGCTGCACTTCTCCATCACGCCGCGCGAGCGCACCGAGACGTCGGGGTTGCGCAGCAGCTTCAGGCTCTCGGTTTCGTAATCCGAATAGAGCAGGAAGTTGAACCGCCGCACCTTGTACGGACAGTTGTTCGAGCAGTAGCGCGTGCCCACGCAGCGGTTGTAGACCATCGCGTTCAGCCCCTCCGGCGTATGCACCGTGGCGCCCACCGGGCAAACCTGCTCGCACGGCGCGTTCTCGCAGTGCTGGCAGGCCATGGGCTGGAAGTACGCGCGCGGCGCGGCTAGGTCGCCCTCGAAGTATGTATCAATCCGCAGCCACTGCATATTGCGCCCGATGCGCACCTGCTGCTTGCCCACCACGGCGATGTTGTTCTCGGCATAACAGCTCACGATGCACGCGTTGCAGCCCGTGCAACTGTTCATGTCGATCGACATGCCCCAGGCATTGTCCTTGTACTCCCAGTTGGGGAAGAGCGAGTTGCTCTTGTCGGTCGTGGTGTGGGTCTCGCCCTCGTTGGCAAAGCCGGGATCGGCCTTGTACTCCGCCAGCGTCGCGTAGCGAATGATGCCGCGCTCGCTGATCGCCTCATCGGCTTCCAGCGAGTTATTGCCGTTGCCTTGGCCGCCAAACAGCTTTGGCCGGTGGTCCTGGATGTGGCTCTTGGTAACAGCCACGCCCCACTTGCCCTCCACCTTCTTCATCGTGCCTGTGGCGTAAAACGGCGCGTCCGAGGTGCGAATCAGATAAGCGTTGAAACCGGCGCCTGAGCCCACACGGCCGGCAAACGAGCGGCCATAGCCCAGGTGAACTGTGACCGAATTGTCCGGATGTCCCGGCGCAACAATCACCGGCGCATTCACCTTCCGGCCGGCTACAGTTAGCTCGACGATGTCGTCCTCTTCCAGGCCGTACTTAGTCAGCGTAGCGCCGGAAACCAGAGCCGCATTGTCCCAGCTAAGGTTAGTGACCGGCTTGGGCAGCTCCTGCAGCCAACCCACATTCGACCACCGCCCGTCATAAACATTAGGATCAGGCCGGAAGATGATCTCGAGCGAATCCTTTGCCGAAAGAGTGGGAACCTTGCCCTTGAAGGACGCATCTGTGGGAGGCTTCGAGACGGTGACGAACTTAGTCCCCTCGACCCATCCCGCGTGCAGCGATTTCCGCCAGTTCGTCTCAAAGTCGCCCTTGACGTCCACCTGCCAATAAGAAGTGGCCTTCCATGTCTGGCGGACCGCGTCATATGGGCTCAGTCCCGGCTCGTCGAGCAGCGCCTGGAGAATATGGTGAGACGTCTTGCCGCCATAGAGCGGATCGATGAGTGGCTGCACGATCGAAACCGTTCCGTCGTACGCGCGCGCATCCGACCACGATTCCAGGAAATGTGCTGCCGGAATGTGCCACTGCGCATTCTGCCCCGTCTCGTCTAGATGCGAGCCGAGATGCGCGGTCATCTTCGCCTTCTCGAAGGCCGCGGCAAACTCCAGATCGGCTGGCGCGTTATAGATCGGATTGGCGTTCAGAATTACCAGCCAATCCACTTTGCCCGCATTCATGTCTGCTACCAGCGCCTTTAACTCCGCAAATTGGTCGAAGGGCAGCGGATTCACCGCGTCCTGGCTCACCATCAGTGTCTTGCCCACATTACCCAGCGCACTGTTGATGGCCAGCGCCAGCCCCGCAACCGACGTATCCTGATACAGCCCCGGAATCACCACGCTCTTGCCCGCGTGCGCCTTCAGATCCTTGGCCAGCGCGGCCAGGAACTTCTTCTGCTCGTCGGTCCAGGCGTACGCAGGCGGCTCAATTCCGGCAACGCCCACAGCCTTCGCCAACTCCGCAGCAAATGCCGGAATCTCGCTGGCCCGCAGTCCCAGGCGATGTTCAGCCTTGAGGCCAGTCGTGGTAGGCGTGCTTTCAATCGAGTAAAGCCGGTTCAGTTTATCCGGCGATTTGCGCCGATCCGCATACTCGCGGACCAGCTTGTGGAAACCGGGGAAGCCGGCGCCCGAAAGAAAATCCGCGTCCAACGAGACAATCACATCCGCCTCGGCCAGCTCATAGACCGGCAGGTCGCCCGCTTCCAGAACGGTCCCCGCAATCGCCGGGTCGTACTGCACCAGCGTCGCCTTCGGATACGCCGCCTGCACAGCCTTCCACTGCCGCGCCAGCGTCGGCGAGGTGATTGTCTCGCTCAGAAAGTAAATCCCGGTTCCGTCCTTGGTGCTGGCGACCTTCTGTCGAAACTCCTGCGCAAACTCCGCCCACTCGCGGTTCTCGCCGCGAAAGGTCACGTGCTGCGAGCGGTCCGGATCGTACAAATCCAACAGCGTTGCTTGCGTGAACGGGTCCGACGAGCCTTGGTTGTAGGGATGCTCGGGGTTGCCGTCGATCTTGATGGGGCGGAACTGGTCGGTCTTTACCAGCAGCGGCACCGCGCCGGTCACAAACGGATGCGCCGTGGCAAAGTACATCGGCTTGCCCAGAATCAAGTCTTCCGGCGCTTTGATGTAGGGATATATCGGCTCGTCGGGCTGCCTGGTGCAACCGGCCAGGCCAGCCAGCGCCATCGACGCGCCCATCAGCTTCATGAAGCCGCGCCGCGAGACCGGATCGACCCACTCCTGTGCCGAGCCGGGAAACTCCTTCTCGACCGCGGCCTGAAACTCGGGCGTGTTGGCCAGCTCGTCCACCGACCGCCAGTACCTCTTCCCCTTCACGGACTTCAACTCCTGGCGCACCGCGTCCAGCGTCATCGGCGCCGGCTGTATCGTCGTCACCAGATTGTTCTTCGTCTCGCTCATCGGTGGCATACCTCGCAGCTGGTCAAGTCCTTTGGGGTGCGAATCTTGTAGTGGTCGAGCAGGAAATGCCCCAACTCGTCCTGGCTAGTGAACTTTTCGTACTTTGGCAGAGGGAGAACGTCTTTGCCTGCATTCAGGGCCACGTCTTGAGTCCCGACGGCTGGCAGTTCCAGCGATGCAATCTCTGCCGGGTCTTTCGTCACGCAGTTCACACTCTGCGCCGTTGGCAACCCCGTCTTCTCATCGCCCACCGCGCACCACACCGGCCGGTCCTCCGCCGGCTTCTCCCAGGCGTTGTTGTAGATCTCGCTGGTGGGACGCAGATTCTTCGCCGGATTGCGGTGGCAGTCCAGGCACCACTCCATCTGCAGCGTGTTCTGCGCATACATCAGCGGCATCTGGTCCACGCGCCCATGGCAGTTCGCGCAGCCCAGCCCCTTGTTCACGTGAATCTCGTGGCTGAAATACACAAAATCCGGCAGATCGTGAACCTTCGTCCAAACCAGCGACTCACCCGTAGCCCAGCTCTGGCGCACCGGCTCCAGCAGTTCCGCGTTGGTCCAGATTTGCGCGTGGCAGTTCATGCAGGTCTTCGTAGGCGGGATTCCGGCGTAGCTCGACTTCTCCGCGGTCACGTGACAGTACTGGCACTGCACGCCCAGTCCCTGCACATGATGCTTGTGGCTGAAGGGCGCAGGCTGGTCTGGGCGCTGGCCCTGCCGTGTCACCCAGGGCGAGCGCTGCAGTTGGTCCAGCGTGACCCCCAGGGCGATCGCGATCAGCCCCGTCAACACCAGGCTCATCCGAGCCAGGGCATTGGAACTGCGGTCGAATATCTGCGCCATGAATGCTTTCCCTGCTTGATTTTCGTTTTGGATGTGCACGCCGTGATAGCGGTCACAGACAAGTGAAGCGATTCGCACCGGCCGTCCGAGTTTCGTCGAGATGCTCATTGCCACTCTAGCGTGTCCGCTTGGACTCGTCAATCTTCGCGCCCAACTCGAATCGAATATCTCCTGAGCATCTCGGGACGGCCATGAAGGCAACCACGCAAAGCGCGGGTCGCAAGCGCGCGAAACATCATTTGCACAGTGATCGGAGATGGCGAAATCCCACCATGGACCTCGCATATATTCATTTGCGACGCCCTGCCTCGGCAATGCATTCCGATATCCTTGCTGCAAGCGCAATGCCAAAGCAGAGTGGAAACGAGCATCCTGGCATCTAATTGCATTCAAGGGTTTTATTCTGCGAAGGATTCAACCGTCTTTAAGATCGACTCGAAAAGTATGTCGAAATCTCGACAGGCGCAGAAGATGCTCGACACGCACATATCCAGGATTTTCATTTTGCCTCACGGCCACTTCAGTATGGAGCTGGCAATGCCAGTTGTGCTTCGCCAAAATTCCATCCGGGCGTGATGGGCGGGGGTAGCTTCCCGGCTCAAATGCGAGATCCTGGGCCCTCGGCGAACACAAGCCGACTTCCGAGGTGGACAATTGCGATTCGAGCTGGCCTGGAAGTGAGAGTTGGTTCTCCTTTTCGTTTCGGCCTCGCGCCGCGCACGCTGAGCGCGGCGCGAGGGCTTCGGGTTCACTACGGTACCGTGTAGGCCGTGTAGGTGTAGTCGGTAGACTGCCACTTGGCATCGATCATCTGATAGAGCCGCGCATACACTTTCACCCCGGTTGTCGGCAGACCGCTCACGGTCTCAGTGGTTGCCGTCGTTCCACCCGAGTTATAAAGATTCGAAGAACCCACTCCGGTGGTGCCCAGCTCCAGTTGGTACTCCGTGGGGCCGGCCCCGGCCGTCCACGTGAAGGTCACGGTGGAACCAGCCAGCGTACTGCCCGGCGTGGGGGTCGTGAGCGCCGCCGGAACCAGCGTTCCGGCTTCCGTGTAGGTGTAGTCGGCAGGCTGCCACTTTCCACTGATCAGCGAATAGAGCCGCGCGAATACCGTCACCCCGCCGGTCGGCAGACCGCTCACGGCTTCGGTGGTTGCCGTCGTTCCACCCGAGTTATACAGATTCGAAGAGCCCGCTCCGGTGGTGCCCAGGTCCAGTTGGTACTCCGTGGGCCCGCCCCCAGCCGACCACGCAAAGGTTACGCTGGAACCAGCCAGCACGCTGCCCGGCGTGGGAGAAGTCAGCGCCGCCAGCACCGGCGTTCCCGCTTCGGTGTAGGTATAGTCGGCAGACTTCCAGACTGCGTTGATTTCCCAATAGAGCCGGGCGTACAATTTTACCCCGTAGGTTGGCAGGCCGCTCACGGTCTCCGTGGTACCCGTCGTTGATCCCGAGTTATACAGGTTTTTCGAGCCCACTCCGGTGGTGCCCAGCCACAGTTGGTATGCTGCCGGGCCGGCCCCGGCCGTCCACGTGAAGGCCACGCTGGAACCTGACAGGACGCTGCCTGGTGCGGGAGTCGTCAGCACCGGAGCTACCGGCGTTCCCGATTCGGTGTAGGTGTAGTCGGCAGACTTCCAGGCGCCGGCGATCTCCCAATAGAGCCGGGCGTACATCGTTACCCCGTTGGTCGGCAGACCGGTTACGGTCGTGGTGAAAGCCTTCGTTGAACCCGAGTCATACAGGTTGGACGATCCCACTCCGGTGGTGCCCAGCCACAGTTGGTACTCCGTGACACCAACGCTTGCCGTCCAGGTGAAGGCCACGCTGGAACCTTTCAGCACACTGCCCGGTGCGGGAGTTACGAGCGCCGGAGGCGCCGACGATGGCGCTTCGGTGTAGGTGTAGTCGGCAGAATGCCAGGCTGCGTCGATTTCCCAATAGAGCCGGGCGTAAAGGGTCGCCCCGTTGGCCGGCAGACCGCTCACGGTCTCGGTTGTACCCGTCGTTGAACCCGAGTTATACAGGTTGGACGAGCCCACTCCGGTGGTACCCAGCCACAGTTGGTACGCCGCGGGTCCGCCCCCTGCCGTCCACGTGAAGGTCACGGTGGTGCCTGACAGTGCGCTGCCCGGCGCGGGAGTCGTGAGCACCGGAGCCACCGTCGAGCCCGATTCGGTGTAGGTGTAGTCGGCATGCTGCCAGACTCCGCTGATTTCCCACAAGAGCCGGGCGTACACGGTTACTCCGTAGGTGGGCAGACTCACGGTCTCAGTGGTAGCCGCCGTTGAACCCGAGTTATACAGGTTGGACGAGCCCACTCCGGTGGTGCCCAGTTGCAGTTCGTACGCCGTGATCGCGCTCCCGGCCGTCCACGTGAAGGCCACACTGGAGCCGGTAAACGTGCTGCCCGGCGTGGGAGTGGTGAGAGTTGCGGGAATGGCAACCGTGAAGGTTTTCGTGTGTGCGGTCTCAATGTTGCCCGCACCATCCACGCTCCAGTACTTGACGGAATGGCTGCCGCCCGCCGCGACGGTGAAGGGGGACCCCGAATAGGTAATCGTCGATCCGCCATCCAGTTGATAGTACGTGTGCGCGACGCCGCTGCCGCCGGTGTCGCTGGCGCTGAGGGTCACCTGAACGGATGGCACATAGTCGGCGCCAACGAGGGTTCCGCTCAGACTTGCCGTGGTGACGGGCGGGGTCAGGTCGATGCTTACCCACTCATACGGCTCGGTGCTGAAGTTGTCCGCTTTGTCCTCGGTGAAGTAGTAGATGTAGCTTTGCTGCTGCCCAGAGACGGTAAACGGGCCGGTGTAAATGTTGCACGTGCTGACAGATCCTGGGTAGCACGTACCCGTATTGATCGCGTAGTAGGTCTTGTAGATGCCCGATGCACCGCTGCCGCCAGGATCGGTTGCGTTCAACGTGACGACGACAGAAGTGTCCCACCAGCCGCTTGCCGGAGTGGCGGGGCTGTTGGAGACGGTGATGGTGGGAGCCGCGGTGTCATAGCAGAGTGGCCCGTAAGACCCGAATGTGGTGCGCCCCTGATTGTCCCAGCCTTCCACCTGGACGGTGTGGCAGCCCTGGCCCGACCCGCCCGTGCAGCCGTTCAAGCCGTTGAACGAAAGGCAACCCCCTGTTGCGAAGGCGAACTGCGGGCCGCTGTAGAAGGAGTTGCCGGACCCGCCGTGGGGTTCGCTTTGTGGGTCGGCAGGAATGGAGTCCCAGCCCTGCGTGAATCCAGCCACGCCGGGAGCTGGGTAGCCGCCGCTCCCCGCGTCGGAGAGGGTCCAACTAACTTCCTGGTCGGTGTTGTACCAGGTGCTTGTGGCCGGGCCGGAGAAGGCGAGCGAGGGGTTGCCGTAAGCGGGAATCAACTCCCAGTTGATGCCCCAGGCCAATTGCAGCATGTTCGCCGAGCCCCAGCCGGTAGCCAGGTCGTAGCCAGTACCGGCGCACCATGCCGTGAGGCTGTTCGCCACCGTGATGTTATTTGAAGTGCAGCCGCTGGTTATGTCGTAGAAAGGATTGTGAGGCGCGCCGTCAATGGCATCTTCGTACATGAACGGATTGGGGTTGCCAACCGGGGTGCATGCGGAGGTACCGGCTGAGCCGCAAATGTTGCCGATGTAGTTGAGGTAGGTGTTCTCCTGGGCGAAGAACCCGGCCAGCTCAGGAGCGACGATGCTGGTGCCGCCAACGGCGCTCAGCTTTCCGTTGTAGTAGTAGTTCTCCCCAATGCCGCCTGCGTTGAGTGAGATGTCGGGCACCAGGCGCATGGAGCCCAGGGAAGAAAGAGAGCTCTGCCAGGATGGCTGGGAGAAGACCTTGCTCACGCCTCCCGTTCCTCCGCCGTTGTTCTTCGCACAGGACGTTGATCCCGTGCCGCCCGTCCAGGCATCCTCATAGTCCCAGGTTCCGTCGGAGTACAACATGAGCGCGGTGCCGCCGGCGGCAACAAGATCGTTATCGGAGGCGGGATATTCAACAGATATTGTGGCGCAGTCGGCGGTTGAACCTTGATCGCCGGAGGCGGCGATCAGTGTCCAACCCACTCCCACCATATTGTTGAAAACGGCGTGATCGGCATCCTCCCAATAGGTCAGGTTGTTTCCCGAGGTGGCCTCGGCGCCGCCCCAACTGGTGGACATGACCCTCGCATGTTCGTCATTCAACATGAAGTTGTACATGTCTGCGTAGGTGTTGTAGAGCTGATTGGCGCCTTCGTAGATGTACACATGGGCGGTATCCAGATAGGAGCCGTAGCTGTTTGCGGCAGCAGTGGAATACTCCGTGTCCAGCGTAGTCTCATCGTCGACCGCAACGCTGGCGCAGCCGGTCGCTGGAGGCGAGCACTCCACTCCGGGAGTGCCGCTGGTGCCGTCGATCGTGAAGACAGTGTAATTCCAGGCGAACCCATACAGCCCGAAGAATGTGCTCACATCAGTGCCGTTGAAACCTGCGAATGTGGCCAGGGCGATCGAGGTTTCTTTCGGAGAACCGCCGGAGTCGTTATGCACGTTGCAGCAGTGGCTGTACACCTGCAAGCCGTCCCAGTTATAGGCTTGCGAACTGAAGATATCACCGGGGTCGGCATAATTGTTGGTGAATTCGGGCGATGCCGCGGATCGATCGGAACTCAGCGCCCGCTGCTTGCTCACCCGCTTTGTCGGATCGCCGTCGCCGTGCGAGGATTCGCCCGCTGCATAGACCGGGCCGGGCACATAATCCGGTCCTTTGATGTGTTTGTTTGCGGGGCTCGTTCCGTGAACCCGGTCGATGCTGTTGAGCCCCAGGACGGCATAGACGACGTTGGCCACACTGGAAGGGAGCACCGGGTCGCGGTCATTGGCAAAATCGACCTCGTCTCCAACCTGGTAGTTGTTGATGGTGACACCGAAGGCCTTCTCGATTACCCCTACCGGAGCTTCCACGTCCACCAGCAGGCGATTGGCGAAGCGGTTGGTCACGGTGAGGCCCTGGCTCTGCGCCCAGTCCACAATCTTTTGCTCATCCTCGGCGGAAGGCGCAAAGCGGGCGTTCCATTCCTCGGCGGTGAGGAACTGGTGGAAGTTGGGCGACCCCCTAGTCTCCAATTCCTTGATGAATTGCTCTTCCTCAGCCATGTGCGGCGGCTGCACAGCCAGCGCCAGGCGCAGCTTCTGCCCGGGGTCGCGATGGCTGACCCGTATGGCCCTCCCCTCAGTACCGCGGAGGGCGTGTGGTTGGCAAAGGTTACCGAAGCTCCAGACGGCGCGGAACTTTGATTGCCTTGGGCGACGGTGGGAGATTGGGCTTGGGCTTGCCAGGAGGCGGCCATGAACGCGGTGACAGCGAGCAAACAGGACAGAGCTGCGGCCATGTTCGCCAATCTGGGGAAATTGCGATGTTGCATTTTGGCACCTTCCGGGGGATTCAATATTGCGGAGGACCATGAAAGCGGAAGCATGCTCAAGCTGCAAAAGATGTTCCGAAGTGAAACCCTGGGGATGGGTGGGGAAAAGTGAACTTTTTGCCGGCGCGAAGACTCGTCTCTTCCCGCCGCTGCGAACGCTAAAACCGGACGATCTCTCGTCCGCACGACCGGACGAACGGTGCAATCCAAGCTTTTGAACGCCTGCGGATCGCAACCGGAAGTGTGATGTAGATTACAATTCAAACATTCCGGATGTCAATGCAATTCTGCCCTGAAGGATGGAAAATCCAGTGGTTTGCGAGCGCCGGGGGCCCCGGGAGCGCGGTCTTCGGCGTCCTGGGATTTGCGCTGGACGCGGAATTGCCAGATCCCGAAGCAGACGCCGGCCACGAGCAGGGCCAGGAAGATCCAGAGCAGCGGGGCCGACCATTTCTGAAGTTCTTTGGACCACATGCGGACCACGCGGCGTCCGTAGACCACGGCGAGCCAGGCGATGAGCGAGTAGCGCAGGGCGCGGGCCGCTCCGTAGACGGCCAGGAAGCGCCTGCGCGAGACGCCCAGCGCGCCGGACGCGAGGATAAACGGGGTGAGCGGAATGGGCGGAGGAAGCACGGTGGGAAGAAAGACCGCGAGGACCGGGTGACGCTCCACCCACACGACGATACGGTTACGGAGGTGGACCGAGACCCAGCGGCGCAGCGCCGCTTCGCCACTTCTCCTGCCCAGGTGCCAGGTGGTGTATCCGCCCAGGAGGCTGCCGGCGACGGCGCTCAAGGTGAGCAGCCGGGGATCCCCGTTGTGCGAGACGAGCCAGAGCAACAGCAGATCGGTGCTGCCGGGGATGGGCAGAGGGATTACCGAGGAATCGATCACTGCGACGGAGAAGAGTCCCAGCGCTCCCAGGTGCGTGAGCCAGTGGGGCACGAGCAAGTGGGGCACCGGCAAATGGCGCACGCGAGGGGCGACGATTTTAGCCGGGGATGGGGCGAAGAAGCTCACGATCAGTTGGACGCGCATTTTGAGCGCTGGGCCGTACGGCGAGGCGCAATGTTTTCCCGCGGGTGGTCGCGGTCACGACAAGTTCGTGCAACAAGCTTCTATCGAAAGTATCTTATCCAGACTTACTTTGCCTCGGATTTGGCAGGCGGGGCCGGGGGCGAGGCGTTCCGCGTGAATTTCTGGAGGAGTCCCTCGAGGAATGAAAAGAACACATCTACCCCGTATCCGACCAGGAAAGCAATGGCAAGCGGTGGGATGGAGGCTCCTTGCGTGATGGCGAAGTTATTGAACAGTCCGACGACGCCACCCCCGATGCCCGCGATAAAAAAGCGGGCGGAATTGGCTTGGGAAGGTATGAACGTCCGGGCGCTCATTTGCTGCTCGAAGTTGCGGAGCAGATAGGCACAGGTCCCCAGCAGCGCATAAAGCACGGGTAGGAAAACGATGGTGATTGCGCCGTAGTAGGAGGACGTATCGTCGAGGAGACTCTGGGCGAAGTACCGTACCTCCTGATAGACAGCAGTTCGATCATCCGCAGCCTGGATCAGATTCGGCAATCCCGCAGGCAGCTCGAAGACCTGATGCAGTGCGGCGGGGTTATTCCGGATGTCGCGGCATGGGTCTCCCTCGGACCAGACAACAAGTGCGTTCAACTGCCGGGCACGGGCATAGATGGACCGAGTCAGGGTGGCGTACTGCTGGAGTTCTAAAATCACATCACCGGAATTTACCCCTATTGGAAGAGAGACAACCGGACCAGGGGTTGAAGAGACGGAACAGGGCACGAATATTGGAGGAGGGGGAGGCGCTGTGGATGCCGGGCTTGCGGCTGTCTGGGTTGCTGTGTTCTTTGGTGCTGCTGTCGTTGGTACTGCTGTCAGCAGTTGCGGTTGCGGAGGCCGGGTTTGGGTATTCAGTTTCACCGCGAGATCGTTGGCTGTAGAGATGTCGCTGCGGATGGTGGTCGAGAGGGAGGAGACAAGAAAGCTGGCCACCGAAAAGGGAACAATGAAAACGGACAGGACGATGGCTGATATGCGGTAGGTCCAGACGGTGGGCTTGATTTCATCTTGGCAGGCCTTGAGGCTTGCGGCGGTAACAGGCCTGACGAGCGCGGCGAGCGTGGTGAGTGCGGTAAGGAGATTGGCAGCCGATTGCTCTGTCCATCCGTTGGCGCTGGCCACCCTGGCCTGCAAGACGGAATCGCGCGTCGCGTCGTCGACGCTCATGCCGGATTCGGCCGCATACTTGAGCAGGCGTTCGGCATCCGTGAGGGCTTCAGCGAAATAGGCCGGAGGCGCGGCAAATACGGGGGAAGGCGCGGTTGTGTCAGGCATGGCGTGCATCGACTCCGATCTTCAGGTTGTTGCCCGGACTTCAGGTTTAGCCAATCCGGTCACCCGTTGCCTGCTGAATCGCCGGGCGCGAAAGCCATATTACCTGTGACCGCACTCCCTGACAAGGAAAATCTGCGGGGGACATGTAGAGGACGGTCTCCACTCATGCGCCGGAAAGAGATATAACCAAGGTCCGGACATGGAGATCGTTCCCCACCCCAAGGCGGCGCGGGGCGGTTTCCGGCGCCGCGCGGGACTTGGCAGGGAGGGATTCATACCGGCAGAGAACTTATTTATAATCAATCAGCTGCGGAAGGCACAATCCGAGGGAATCAGCGCTGAAAAAGGAGTCTATTGGAAGCGCCCTTGCTCATTGAGCGCTAACCGTTCTATAATTCGGGTCCACAAAGGTGCCCCCCGCTGTTTTGTTTTATAAAGCGTTTCCCGGATCCCCCAGGCATGCCCCCGGACTCCGTTCGGCGCACCGGACTTCTGACTTTGAAGTGAGGCAATCGGATGAAGAATCACATCACGCAATCTAATTTTGGAAAGTGTCTGAAATTCAGTGTCGCGCTGGTTTTGGGCTTGATGCTGGGAACACTTCTCCCCGGGGGCGGACAGGCTTTCGCCCAGAATACCAACTCGATCTTCGGACCCAACGTAACAATCATTCCTGCCGGCACGTCGGAAGCGAATATTGAGGCGGCGCTCAACAACATCGCTGGAAGCACGTACAACGCCAATCCAACCGGAGGCCAGTTCAGCACGAATCGCAACGCGGTGCTGTTCATGCCGGGCACATACACTGTGCAGGCCCCGATCGGCTACTACACGTCGATTGCCGGCCTCGGCCAGAACCCCGGCGACGTGGTCATCAACGGCTTCATCACCCCGAATTTCGGCGCCTGGTCGAATTGGTGCACGGGAAGTTGCCCTCAGGTCCCTATAACCAGCTTTTTTTGGCGTTCGATGGAGAACATGACCATCAACGCGGCCACCGATGCCCCGCAAGGCGGCGGCGCTAACACGCTTCAATGGGGCGTTTCGCAGGGTGCTCCCCTCCGCCGCATGCAGGTCAATGGCGCGCTGGAGCTGACCAATTCCTACTGCGGTAACGCAGCCGGCGGATTCCTCGCCGATACGGCGGTTACCGGGCAAGTCAACTCCTGCTCCCAGACGCAATGGTATACACGCAACAGTTCGATCGGCAGTTGGATAAACGGCGTCTGGAATATGGTCTTCTCCGGCGTCACCGGCGCGCCTACGCCTAATTATCCTGTTAATTCTTATACCGTTCTCCCGACAACCCCGGTTGTCCGTGAAAAGCCCTTTCTTTATGTAGACGGCAGCAGCAACTTCTGGGTCTTCTCGCCCAGCCTCCTGACAAATTCTTCGGGCACAAGCTGGGCCGGCGGAGGTATTGGCAGCGGAGATGCCGGCACCTCTCTGGCGATCAGCACCTTCTTCATCGCCACGCCATCGAGCGCGCTGGCCGACATCAATACAGCGCTGGCTGCCGGCCAAAACCTGATTCTGACCCCAGGCATCTATCAATATAGTGGGTCCATCAATGTAACCAACGCAAACACAGTCGTGCTAGGACTTGGCTACGCGGACATCGTCCCGCAGAATGGGACGCCCGCGATTACGGTTGCCGACGTCGACGGAGTCCAGATTGCCGGACTGCTCATCGATGCCGGTCCGGTCAACTCGCCGATCCTCTTGCAGGTAGGTGTTGCGGGCACGGACACGGGCGTTAGCCACGCCAGCAACCCGACCTCGATCAACGATGTCTTCTTCCGCATTGGCGGCGCCACGGCGGGAACCGCTACAGAAAGCCTCGAAGTCGATAGCGACAATGTGATTATCGACAACTCCTGGATATGGCGCGCGGACCACGGAAACGCTGGAACCTTCGGGTGGACCGTGAACACTGCCGCCAATGGCCTGGTTGTGAACGGGGCCAACGTCACGGCTCTGGGCCTGGCGGTCGAACACTACCAGGCAAATCAGGTGGTGTGGAACGGCCAGGGCGGCGAAACCATCTTCTTAGAGAGTGAACTGCCTTACGACGTTCCCAGTCAGAGCGAATGGATGGATGGCAGCGTGGATGGTTACGCGTCCTACTACGTATCGCCAACCGTGACGACTCATACGACGTACGGTCTGGGCGTTTACTCCTTCTTCAATGAGAGCGTGAACATAGTCGATACCAGCGCGATCAGCGTGCCGAACGCAGTCGGGGTCACGGCTACCGATTCGGTATCGGTGTTTCTCGGCGGAAGCGGATCGATAACCTACACCATCGACAACGCGGGCACGGCGGTGAACTCCGGCGCCACGACGAGCTATGTTCCCTTCTATCAAGGCGTAGCCTGCACGGCGACTTGCCCCGCAGCGGCAACGAATCTGACCGCGACACTCACCTATCCTTCGGGGTCGCTGATTCCTCAGATTGATCTGGCATGGACGCCGGGCACGACGACAAATGCCGTCTATACGATCTATCGCGGCTCAACGCCAAACTTCACGCCCTCTGTCGCCAACCAGTTAGTGGCTGGAATCAGCAACGCGACCACGACGTATACGGATTCTTCTGTTACCAACGGTTCCGGATACTACTACGTGGTGCAGTCGCAAACACTCGGCGGCGTTGCGTACTCGAATGTTGCCAGCGTCGGTATACCGGCAGCGGGCGGCGTGATCACTACGGATGTTGTGGCCATCAATGCCGGCGGTCCGGCGATTGCCGGCACGTCGTGGGCGGCTGATGAGGATGTCACGGGCGGCGGCACCGAGAGCAATAATGGTGCGACGGTTACGATTCCCGTCGGAATGGTTGGCGCCGCTCCACAGGCTGTTTATCAGACGATGCACAACGGTGCGTTTACCTATGCGATTCCGGGGCTGAACGCCGGCCAAACGTATATCGTGAATCTTCATTTCAATGAAGATTGGGTGGGCATACCCACCAATGGACGCATCTTCAATATCTTGATCAACGGCGCGACGGCGTTGTCGAACTTTAACATCGCTGCCACCGCGGGCGGTTCGAATGTTGCCAACATTCAATCGTTCACTGCAACTGCCGACCCCACGGGGAAGATCACAGTTGCAGCGACCGCGGTCACGAACAATCCGATCATTGCGGGCATCGAGATCGGCACGGGCATCCTGGCCGGTTCGCCGACAGGGACTACACCGCCGGTGCAGCCTGTCGGTTTGAATGCTGCGCTTCCGCCCACCACCGGCGTTGCGACCTCCGCGCTGCCTGTGACGCTGACTTGGATTGCAAGCAGCACACCGGGAGTCACCTACAACGTGTACCGCAGCACCACCAGCGGCTTCGCCCCCTCGACAGCAACACGGATTATCTCGGGCGTAACCAAGACAACCTTTGAGGACTACTCGGCCTCCGGCGGCACCACCTACTACTATGTGGTGCAGGCGGTCAGCACGGGTGGCACCATCAACTCCAATCAGGCCACGGCAACCACCGGCACAATTGATGTCATGAGCAGCGATGTTTTCGACATCAACTGCGGCACTGACACGACGAACGTAGCCGGAACCTTGGGTGTGAACTGGGTGCCGGACGCGAGCGCAGCCACTACGGTGCCCAGCAATCCCACAGCTCCTGGCTTTACGGTCAGTGGTGGTGGAACCGATCATTATGGCACAACGGTGGTTCCGGCCGGTCTCATCGATGCCGCGCCTGCCCTTGTCTATCAGACATTCCACGCCGGTGTTTTCACATACACGATCTTCGGTCTTACACCGAGCACCGAGTATCTGGTCAATCTTCATCTGGCCGAGGATTATCACAGCCTGCCCAATCAGCGTGTATACAACATCATCGTAAACGGCGTTACCGTTTTGCCTAACTATGATGCGGTAGCCGCCACAGGTGCAGCGCACATTGCCAATGTTCAGGCGGTCAGTGCGCTGTCAGACAGCAACGGCACCATTACCGTGAGCAGTTCCGACTCGATTCCGTCCACGGATAATCCGCTGCTTGCTGGTATCGAAGTCGGTTTGGGTGTGCTTCCTGGCAATCCGACAGGTCCGAACCCACCCGCACAGCCGACGCACCTGACGGCAACAGCGATCTCCGCCGCTCAGGTGAATCTGAGCTGGAATCCGAGCAGTACCCCCGGCGTCACCTATGGCGTTTTCCGTAGCACCACTGGCGGGTTTACACCCTCTGCCCAGACTCTACTGGCAGGGGCAACCGGCTTGACTGCCACAACCTATGTAGATTCCACAGTAAGTGGCAGCGCGACTTACTACTACATAGTGCAGGCATTGGCGTCAGACGGTATCAGCACCGTCAACTCCAACCAGGCCAGCGTCACCACACCTTTCGCCAACGGGGTGATCACGAACACCATAATCGCCATCGATGCCGGATTGGATGCAAACTTTGTGCTTCCGTATGGCATCTCTTCCGCGCCATTCACAGACGTTCAATCAGGTTTTACATGGCAGCAGGACACAACCAATTCCGCGCTGAACGTTACGTTCTCGGGCGCCTCTACTGCCGCAGCAAATGTCGTTGGGATAACGCTTCCCAGCGGCGTGACCGATTCGTCGATTGAATTCGTTTTGCAGACGAATCGGACGGGGGCTTCACAGTGGGTCTTTGGCGGGTTTACGCCAGGGCAAACCTACATTGTGGACCTCTACTTCGAGGAGAGCTATTTTACGACCCCCAATCAGCGCGTCTTCAACGTCACTCTGAATGGCGTTCCTGCATTGACGAACTTTGACATCGAGGCTGTGACAGGCGGAGCACATATTGGCACCGTGCAATCGTTCGCGGTGGCGGCCGATTCTAACGGAAACATTACCGTCGCCACATTGAATGTCATCAACTCTGCCTTGATCAGCGGTATTCAGATCGGAACCGGCATCGTGGGCATTGTGCCTGCGCCTCCCACTTCACTCACGGCCACGGCCGCCTCGGACAGCGAGATCGATTTGATCTGGACGGCGAGCCCAACCGCCAACGTTACCTACAACATATACGGCAGCACTACCTCCGGCTTTACTCCCGGAGCTTCGAACCTGCTGCAAGCTGGCGTGACCGGTACGACATACAAGAACACCGGCCTTGCCAACTACACCACTTACTACTATTCGGTGGATGCCATCAACGCAAATAGCGGCAATCCGATCAATTCTGGATTTGCTAGCGCCTCCGCCACCACCTTGCCGCCCTCATGCACCACTTTGCCAACTGTCCCAACAACGGTCGTTGCAACGGCCGCTTCGGATACAGAGATCGATCTGATGTGGGCAGCCGGTGCGGCACCTGCGGGTTGCAATGTAAGCTACCAAATCTACCGCGGATTGACCCCTGGGAATGAGTCGACCACACCGATCAACTCCAGCACCGACTACAACGCTGCGTATAGCGATACCGGGCTGACAGCCTCGACTTCCTACTTCTACTATGTCATTGCCAACGACGAAGCCGGATCTTCGGCTGCCTCAGCGCAGGCAAATGCCACCACGCTGGCCACGGGCGCCACTCTTTGGACTCAGGTTTGGGGCGACGACTTCACTGGCGCAGCCAATACCACCTACGACCACACCAAGTGGTGGAACGAGGTCGAGGTCAATACCGGAAACGTTTGGGGCGATAGCACCATTCAATCCACCAGCGACAGCCTTAGTAATGTGTATCTGGATGGAAATGGCCACCTCGTGGAAGCGATGACCTATAACCCGACTCCGGGCGTTGGACAGACAACCTACACTTCCGGTCGCCTGCACAGCATCCAGAACATCGGATACGGAAGAATCGATGCCAGCATTCAAAACCCGTCGGCTCCAGGCATGGGAGCGGCCTTCTGGGCTATGGGCAGCGATGCTTTCGGACCAGGCACAGGGCCGGGTTCATCGGCGCCCAGCACCGCTGGCGGCGTGCCCTGGCCATGGTGCGGCGAGTTGGACATGATGGAACTTCAGGCGTCCAACCCCGCACATAACGGGTCAACAATTCACGGTGGAGAGACGGATTCGCAAACCAGCTACGAGTACGGCGGAGTCAGCGCCACAATGAACCTGCCGAGTGGCGAGCCGAACTTCGATCAGGGCTTCCACACCATCACCACGCTCTGGGGTCCGTACCACGTCCAGTACTTCATGGATGGCGTCCAATATGGCGATGTCAATCTGGCCAATATCGGCGCAACCGACGTTTGGCCGTTGATGGGGCCGTCAGACAACTACACGCTCAACCTGATTATCAGCTCCGGTATCGGAGGAAATGGCGGTACGCCGGGCACCACAGGCTTCCCGTCCAACTACACCTTCGATTACGTTCACTATTCAACGTTAACTGCCGGCGTGCCCAGCCCTGTGACTGGACTTACCGCAAGCCAGGTTTACAGCAACGCCGTTCAGTTGAATTGGACTGCGAGCGCGACCGCGGGTGTTACCTACAACATCTACGCGAGTACAAACCCGGCTGCCAAGCTCGACCTGAGTACGCTCATCGAGCAGAATGCTTCGGCAACTTCTTTCCTGGCCGGCGGGCTGAATCCGGGCACGACCTACCACTTCACGGTTCTGGCCTCGAACTGGGGCGGTGAATCCAGTAACACCACCGTGCAGGCAACCACCTCGCCCGTGGGGAACAGCACAGGGGTTCAAATGAGCGCCGGCAGTTATGCTGTTGGCAGCTACATCAGCTCCCAGTATGTTCTCGGCGGCAACACCAACTATCACTACGGCAACGTGGTAAACACCTCGCTGGTCGCTAACCCGGCGCCGGCGGAGGTATACACCACTGAGCGTTGGGGCGCGGCGGCCTGGACCATCACGGGCCTTAATCCTCTGGCTGGTTACAACGTCCGTCTGCACTTTGTGGAAGCTGCGTATAAGGCCGCGGGGCAGCGCAACTTCAACGTCTCCATCAACAGCGCATTGGTTCTGAACAACTTCGACATCTTTGCGGCTGCCGGCGCTGCGAACACGGCCGTCACCCAAGAGTTCTACACTCAGGCCGATGAAAACGGCATCATCGAGCTTCAAACCCTGATGGGAACCACTTCCGTTGGGGATTTGAATCCGACGATCACCGCTATTGAGATCATTCCCACCAGCACCAGCAACCCACCCGTTGGATCAGCCGTTGGAGCCACACCTGGCACGACGACCGATCTGGCGATCGCCTCGGGCGCGCCCGTCGCAACCGGCAAATTCGTAGCCGATGAAGATTTCAACGGCGGCGATTCAAACGCCCCCTACCCGTACACAGCTACCGTCGCTCTTAACGCCAATTCGGCTCCGCAAGGGGTCTACGACTACGAGCGTTACGTGCCTTTCACGTATATTCTGACCGGCCTGTTCGCGGATGCGCCGTATACCGTGAACCTGCACTTCGCCGAAATGTACTGGACGGGCCCCGGAGATCGCATCTTCAATGTTGTGATCAACGGAAACACGGTTCTGCCCAGCCTCGACGTATACAAGGTGGCTGGCGGAAAGGACATCGCATTCGACCCGCAGTTCACTGCGTCTGCTGACATGTACGGCCAGATCATATTGCAGTTCACCAACGGCGGCGCCGATAACCCCTTCATCAACGGCCTCGAAGTGATTCAGGGCAGCTCTTCACACGTACTGCCGGTGCTCACCACACCCACACCGGGCAGTACGCTTGCAGGCTCCAGCGTGACCTTCACGTGGTCAACCGGCTACGGGCCCACAGCATATGAACTCTGGCTAGGCACCACGGGGGTGGGCTCAGACAACCTGTATAACTCCGGTGGAATCACGGCCACATCAGCCAGCGTGACCGGACTGCCGGCCAACGGGGTGACGGTGTATGCGCGGCTCTATTCGAAAATCAACGGAGCCTGGCAGTCTACCGATTACACCTACACCGAAGCGGGAACGCCCGTGCCTGCGGTGCTCACCACCCCCACACCGGGCAGCGTGCTGACTGGTTCCAGCGTGGCCTTCGCGTGGACGGGCGGGGCCGGGCCGGCGGCTTATCAGCTCTATCTGGGTACCACCGGAGTGGGCTCGAAAAACCTGTACGACTCGGGTTCGACGACGGCTACGACCGAGACCGTGAACGGTCTGCCGACCACCGGGGTGACGGTGTACGCGCGGCTCTATCAGCTCATCGATGGAAAGTGGCAGTCTGCCGACTACCTCTACACCGAAGCCGGGACGCTGGCGCCGGCGGCGCTCACCTCTCCCACGCCGGGCAGTGTGCTGGCTGGTTCCAGCGTGACCTTCGCGTGGACGGGCGGGGCCGGGCCGGCGGAGTACCAACTGTGGCTGGGCACCACCGGGGTGGGCTCGTACAACCTGTACGACTCGGGTTCGACGACGGCTACCACCAAGACCGTGAGCGGCCTGCCGACCAATGGGGCGACAGTGTTCGCGCGGCTCTATCAGCTCATCGATGGAAAGTGGCAGTCAACCGACTACACCTACACCGAAGCCGGAACGCTGGCGCCGGCGGCGCTCACCACACCCACGCCGGGCAGTGTACTGCCAGGTTCCACCGTGACCTTCGCGTGGACGGGCGGGGCCGGCCCGGCAGCATACCAACTGTGGCTGGGCACCACCGGAGTGGGCTCGAAAAACCTGTATGACTCGGGATCAACGACGGGTACAACCGAGACCGTGAGCGGTCTGCCGACCGGCGGGGTGACGTTGTATGCGCGGCTCTGGTCGCTCATCGATGGAAAGTGGCAGTCTAACGACTACACCTACACGGAAGCCGGAACGCTGGTACCAGCGGCGCTCACCACACCCACGCCGGGCAGTGTACTGCCAGGTTCCACCGTGACCTTCGCGTGGACGGGCGGGGCCGGCCCGGCAGCATACCAACTGTGGCTGGGCACCACCGGAGTGGGCTCGAAAAACCTGTATGACTCGGGATCAACGACGGGTACAACCGAGACCGTGAGCGGCCTGCCGACCACCGGGGGGACCGTGTACGCCCGGCTGTGGTGGGAAATCAGCGGAGTCTGGCAGCATGCCGACTACACCTACACGGCACCTTAGCCCATGGACTCAAGGAGAACCGGAATTTCATTTCGGGGTAAGTTGAATCGTAGTTGTCCATTCCCGGCGCTCTACGCCGGGAATGGACGGTGCGATTCTTGTTGCCTACCTGGAGGGCAAGTGTAAGCGTCCTGAGTTCCCCGCTGGACTTTATTGAAGGCAAGCCGTGACGATGGGCACATGACGAGTATTGGCAGGCATGATGCACTTCCTCGGCGGCTCGCTCGGCGCGAAGCGGGTCACTTCCTCTTCCTTGGCGGCCAGCTCGGCGTGAAGATGCGCCAACTCCTCCTGCTTGTGCTCCTCGAAGCGCTTGAACGACTGGCACTCCTTGTCGCGATACATGGCGTTGCGCTGCATGAGGACCTCGAAGTTGACCAGCGAGGCGTCGAACTCCGGTCCATCCACGCAGGCGAACTTGCTCTTGTCGCCGAGCAGCCCACGGCAATCTCCGCTACGACGTTCAACGATACCGGACTCACGGCATCCACAACCTACTACTACGTGGTTGAAGCCACCAACTCCAACGGAACGTCGATTGCCTCCAACCAGGCCAGCGCCACAACCCCTGCTGCGCCTGTCGAGAGCTTCACGCTTGATGTCGCTCCGCCCTCGCTCACATTAACAGCGGGAACCAGCGGGACAGAAACGGTTACGGTGACGCCGGTAAACGGCTTCCCCACCACCTCAACTGTTACGTTCGCCTGCTCCAATCTACCCGCCAACGCCTCGTGTAGTTTTGCTCCGACTTCGGTGCAAGCAGGCAACATTGTCTCAACACTGACGGTAAATACCACGACGGCGTCCGCAGCTCTTCACTTCAACTCCGGTCCATTGTTCCCAGGATCGGCGCTGGCGGTTGCGCTGTGCTTCTTAGGTTGGAAGAAGCGGCGTGGCGTGCAACTCATGCTGCTGCTGGCGGTGAGCGTAATCGGCCTGGCTCTGTTCAACGGTTGCGGCGGCTCCAGTAGGACACCTGTTACGTCAACGGTCACGGTGACTGCAGCGTCTGGCACGTTGCAGCAAACCGCAACATTCTCACTTACGGTGAAGTAAACCATTCCAAAAATCACACCGAACCGCCAAGGCCTCTACCGACAGGTAGAGGCCTTTGTGGTTTAGCCGCTCGACATTATGGCGAGCGACAGGCCAACCTAAACTCTATTTCATGAATCCATTGCGATGCGCAAAATCGTCTTTATCGCGACGCACCCGCAAGTAATGAACAGGCGCGACTGGCTAACCTAAGCGCATGCTAATTGCCCTGCATGGCGATGAAGCCCTGTTCGACATTTGAAGCCGCCATCCGAGCTGTGCTTGGACAGTTCTCGCAGGATGGAGTTCTCGAGGAGGAGATTGTTTCGCGCACAGCGATCTTCGGCCGTCCGGCTTGACGGAAGGGCGCGCGCAGCGTCCCTATGCGCCGATCAGGGCATTCTCGACTTCAGTTTGATCATCTCGCCATCCACAGTAAACCTGCCGTATCCGTGGTGGTGAATGGTCTTCGGATTCTTTTGCGTTGGGTCGATCCAGGCCTTGAGGACCTCAAGAACGAAGAGATTGAACTTGTTAACGAGATGGGTATCGATCACCTTGCATTCGAGGTTGGCGAAACACTCGGCCACCAGAGGCGGCGCTACACACTCAGCTGGCGCCTGCGTCAGGCCGAATCTCTCGAACTTGTCTACATCGCGGCCCGAGCAGTTGCCGATTCCCACGACTATGGGCGCCAGTTCCAGCCCCGGAACGGCAATCACGCACTCCTTCGTTGCCCGCAGTGCGGCAAAGCTGTAATCGGCGTTGCTGAGGACACAGGCTACCCGCGGCGGTTCAAACTCGACCATCATATGCCAGGACATCGCCATGACGTTGGCGCGGCCCTTGCGGGCGGTCGTCAGCAGAACCACCGGACCGGGTTCGAGCAACTGGTAGACCTTCGACAAAGGTAGATCCTTCATCCTATTCGCGGCTCCCGGACACGATCTGCAAGGTTTTGAGATTAACTGAAGCCGAGCACCGGATGAGGCGTGTACGGCTCCTCAAGAGAAGCAATTTCCTCAGGCGTCAGATGCAAGGAGAGCGCCGCCACAGCGTCCTCAAGATGATGCGGCTTGGTTGCGCCAACAATGGGCGCGGTGACGACAGGCTTACTGAGCAGCCAGGCGAGCGCAACCTGCGCGGGTGGAACGCCACGCACTCCCGCAACCTGACCCAGGCGGTCAACAACTCTACGATCGGCTTCTTCGGTTTGCGAGTACATCTTCTTCCCGAACTGGTCGGTCTCGTAGCGTTTGGTGCTTTCACTCTGCCAGGGGCGCGCCAGACGGCCACGCGCCAGGGGGCTCCAGGGAATGACGCCGATGCCTTCGGACTGGCAAAGGCCGATCATTTCCCGCTCCTCTTCCCGATAGAGCAGGTTCAAATGATTCTGCATGGAAACGAAACGGGTCCAGCCATGAAGGCCGGCGAGATAGAGCGCTTTGGCGAATTGCCATGCGTACATGGACGAGGCGCCGATATAGCGCGCTTTGCCGGACTTCACCACATCGTGCAACGCCTCCAGCGTTTCCTCGATCGGCGTTTCGTAGTCCCAGCGGTGAATCTGGTAGAGATCCACATAGTCGGTCTGAAGGCGGCGGAGGCTCTGGTCGAGTTCGTAAAGGACGGCCTTGCGCGAAAGGCCACGGCCGTTGGGCTCGTCGCGCATGACGCTGTGAACCTTGGTGGCGATTACAACGGCTTCACGGCGGGTGTTGTCCTTCAAGAACCGGCCCAGCACCTCTTCGCTGGAGCCGCTTGAATAAACATTGGCAGTGTCAAAAAAATTGATTCCGAGATCGAGCGCCTGGCGCAGGAAGGGCTGGCTCTCTTCTTCGTTCAGAGCCCAGGCCTGTCTGCCGGGTTTCAGTTCGCCTGTGGTGGGCTCTCCGTAGGTCATGCAGCCGAGACAGATGCGAGAGACTTTGAGTCCGGTCTTGCCAAGATTGACGTAGTTCATTGCTACTCCTTGGGGGTTGTGCGGATCGTCCAGGTCATGGCGACCCGTGAAGTTCGGTGCTTCCTCTGAGTATGAGTCTACCGCCGCCGGGAAAGATGCAACGCCTTTACATGGGCAGCCGTATATCCTGTGCAATGAAAGGAATTCAGCGATGAGCGGTCTCACACTCGATCTCAAACTCGATCCGCGGCGCACAGCCATCGTGGTCATCGATCTTCAGAAGGGCATCGTGGGGATGCCGGGGACCCCTATTCCGACGCCAGTCGTCATCGCCAACAGCGCGCGCCTGCTCACTGAAGGCCGCCGGGTTGGCGCACAGCCTGTCCTGGTTCATGTGGGCGGTTCCGCGGATGGAACTGACCGCTTGCACACTGCATCCGACCAGCCCATGCGGACAACAGCGCCGCCTTCGCCGGACTGGAGCGACTTCATTCCCGAGCTAGACCGCCAGCCGGGCGACATTGTGATTCTCAAGCGCCAGTGGGGAGCTTTCTACGGCACGGACCTCGACCTGCAACTGCGCCGCCGCGGGCTGACAACCATGATCTTATGTGGCATTGCCACCGAATTCGGAGTTGAAAGCACGGCGCGCGATGCCTATGAGTGCGGCTACGAACTGATCTTTGCCGTGGATGCCATGACAGGCCGCCATGCGGAAAGCCATGCCAACAGCGTGGAACGCATCTTTCCCCGCATGGGAAGAGTGCGTAGCATGGAGGAGATCATTACGGCCTTGCAGGCATAACCGCTGAACTCGAACCAAAATCCGAAGCTGATGCGGCTGTTCTGCCGCATCGACACGATCAGCACTGTTTTTGCCGGCGGCGGCTATACGGGCAGAGCCGTTTGTTCCACGGGAGGCTTCTCTTCCGCGCGAGCCTTTTGCCGCTTGCGGGACCGGTCCATCAGCTCTTCGATGCGGGCCTGGAAGCGGCCCGAGCGGTCGGCGAGGAAGCTGAACTCCGGCACGTGGCGCACGCCCATGCGCTCCTTCAACTCAAAGCGAATGTAACCCTTGGCGGCCTCAAGGCCGGCGATGGTATCCACTTCGGCCTGGGCGATGTCTTCGACGGCGCTGTCCACGGCCACGTAAACCCGCGCCGACTTGCCGCCGGGGTTGAGCGACACCTCGGTCACGTAGCAGAAGTGGATGCGCGGGTCAACGAGCTCGCCCTCGATTAGGACGCCAATCTCCAGCCGCAGCGTCTCCGCCACACGGTCCTGATGGTGCTTCCGCGCTCTGTGCTCCGGCATGACCCCCTCCTGGTGCAGGTAGACCATTCAGGATAGCAGAGGGGTTCTGGAGGACCGGCAAAAGGAGCCGCGCCGCCTCAGCTCTCGATGTACTCCCAGAAGGAGTCGGCCAGCTCGGCGCCGAGTTCGTTGAGCATGCGGCGGGCGGCGCGTTCCACCTCTTCAATCAGGCCGTGCAGGTAGTCGCGGGAGCGGGAGATGGCCACCACGCCGATGGTGGCCGACTGCCACGTGACCGCCTCGTCCAACTCGGCCACGGAGATGTTGAAGCTCTGGCGCAACTGATCTTTGAGCGAGCGCACCACCTGCCGCCGGTCCTTGAGCGACTGGGCGTGTTCGATGCGGATTTCGAGGGTGAGTTGGGCGACGGGCATGGCGTCACGGCGCTTACACGGACAGTGTAAGCCGATCGCCGCTGCTGGACGCACTTTTTCTCAAGAAAGACTCGCCCCGGCGAACCAGGTGCGGGACCCCGGGAGCCTGCCAAGTTGCCCTAATCCGCGAACTGCGCCAGTTGTTCCGGAGCCGGTTTGGGGGTGAACAGGCTGACCACCACCATGGCGATGATGGCTGCGAAGAGAGCGGGGAAGATGGCGTCGCGCGCGGCCAGAATATGCGGGAAGCGATCCCTCACTGCCTGGATGTCCCAGGCCAGGGTGACTACGGTTCCGCTCGCAATGGCCGCCACCGCGCCCCAGGCCGTCACGCGCTTCGAGAAGAAGGCCGCCAACACCACCGGCGTCAGCGCGGCGGAGTAAATGGTGTATGCCCAGAGCATCTTCTGGAGGATGCTCTGGGCGTAGATGGCCTGATAGAGCGCCCAGCAACCGAGCAGAACGACGGCCAGCCTCGAGACGATGAGGACTCGCTTATTGGATGCCTGCGGAGCGATGTAACGCACAAAAACGTCGTTGATCAGGTTGGTGGCCGGGGAAAACAGGTAGTTCGAGGCCGTGGAGATGACTTTGGCGAAGACCGCGCCGAGCAGCAGCGCGCCCATGAATGCGGGCAACCCGTGGCGGGCCGTGTAGGGGATGATCTCGTATGGCTGCCTGGCTGCCTCTCCGGTGGGATAGAGCGCCGAGCCAAAGACGGCGATGGCCACAATCAGCGTCTCCAGCAACAATGTGCCCAGAATCCACCCGACGACCGAGATGCGCGCATCCCGCTCGGATCTTGCGGAGAAGAACTTCTGGTACATGACCTGGTTGCCGAGCATGAGCAGCAGGACGGGTACCATGAACTCGAGCGCGCGGACCAGGGTGAGGTTGCCCAGCACCTGGAAGTGGGAAGGCGGCAGCGCGGCGTGCAGGCCGGCCCATCCGCCGGCCTTGAAAAACAGCATAGGCGTGGCGATGATGCAGATGGCGGTAACCAGCGAGCCGATGGCCACGTCCATATAGGCCACGGAAGACATGCCGGCCAAAGCCGTGGTGACAATAACGAAGGCGGCAATCATGTAGGCGCCCAGCTCCGGCGTGACGGTGTCTGGAAAGATGAGGTGCAGGACGTTGCCGCCGCCCTTGAACTGGTAGCTGGTGATCCCGACATAGGCGAAGAGGATGGCGATGGTGCCCAGCACCCGCGCCGTCTGGTTGTAGCGGGCTTCGAGCAGGTCGGGCAGCGTGAACTGGGCGAATTTGCGGGCGCGGGGCGCGATGAAGTAGATGAGCAGCAGGCCGAGCCAGCCGCCGGCCGGCTGCCACAACGCGGCAAAGCCGTTCTTGTAGGCGTTCTCAGCCCCGGCAAAGAGCGATCCCGCGCCGATCCAGGAGGTGAGGAGGGTGAGCACCAGGACCACGGCAGGAAGAGACCGGCCGGCCACCAGGTAGTCGGCCTTGGTCTTCACCTGGGAGGTGCGATAGAGGGCAACCGCCAGCAGGGCAACGACAATGACGGCCAGAACGGCGACGTAAAGTTGGGACATTTGCGGGGTTCCTCGCTGGCGTAACCTGGGTTCCCGTCAGTGTACCGGATGGAGGAGCTGTCCGGCACGGGCCGGCATTTGCTGCCCGGCCATTTGACCCCCATCCGGCTAGTTGATAAACTGTATATGCGGGGTGGAGCAGCCCGGTAGCTCGTTGGGCTCATAACCCAAAGGTCGCTGGTTCAAATCCAGCCCCCGCAACCAATCCAGCCTCCACAACCAATCTCTTGGCGCCAACGAGCGGAGCGTGCCAGGGTTCCCGCGCAGGTGGTCTTTGCTCGTGTGGGATGGCGTAGCGGAGAGCCTTTACGGATGCCGGGGCCGAGGGTACGGCGCGTGAGCGCGGAAAAGGCCCGCCAAGCAGCGACCCTTTGTTTTCAACAAGTTCCCCTGCAGCAACTTTTTTAGACTGCTGCATAGCCGCCTTGAGCGCGGATTGCCTCTTAACTGCTTTATTTTCAACGGTTGCCCTATAGCAACCTGTAAACGCCTTGTTTTTAGAGCCTTTTCACTTTAGCCGCCTGATTCTAAACATGTTCCCCCATGGTTACCCAAGGTTGCTCTACAGCAACCATTCTGGGGTGACGTGTCCCTATACTCCCGGTGCAAAGCACCGTGCCTTTCCGCTGGCCGTGCCGAGGATTTCTGGACCGCAGAGATAGCAAGGCCACCCCGGAAAGCGGCTTGCAGTTGGATCGGAACAGCGGCTAAGGGAACAACACTCACTCAGGCAGCGGCACTTCGTAGACAGCCAAATCCGGCGATTTGGTCGGGGCAACGATCAGGAGTTTCGATCCGACCCGATACAGCAGTGGAGCGCCGTTCTGGACGCCTGTGTCCATCTCGTTACCGTCAGCCACGTCAAGGAAGTCCATGTCATGATGCCACGTGATTTTAGGGCCATCTGCCTTTATCAGCAGGAACTGGGAAGAGAGGACTTTATTTCCCCACGCCTCGGGCAGGACGTCTTTCTCGGTCGTGCAGATTCCGCCCACGTAAGCCGGATCACTGCTGCGCCCATACTGATGAGCCGCACACGGCAGTTCCAGTTCCTCCTCGCGGTGGTCGGCGTAGCTGACAACTGACCCCTTGGCGATCATGTTCCCGTAGAAGGCGACGAGCTTTCCATCCCCAAGTGCGATGGCTCCGTTGCTCACGCCTTGTCGGTGCGTGAGTTCCTGTCCGGTCTTTTCACCCGACTCTGTGTACTGCTCCCACAGACCGCCCACAGTGGGCCGGTTTACCCATGTGGTTTTTTTTAGAGGTTGCCAGACGATGGCACTTGAAGTGTCTTGCGTCACTCCAGCGATTTTCGCGTCTGAACCGGGCTTGAGATCAGAGACCCGCAACCTGATAAAACGAAGACCACTCACCTCCGGCTTTCCATACTGGTAGTAGTTCGAACCAAGACATAGCTGGTCACCATCGAACCCGGCGAACATCCGCTGATGATCTTGCGGTGTGAACGGCAGCGCAGTAGAGCGTCTTATCTCTGCGAGATTCTTCGTAGCAAGCAACAGGATCAAGCCTGGCTCGTGCAGCTCCGTATAGGCGAGGGTCTGTCCATCCTCCGACAGGAAGAGGCCTTCCGATGCTCGCGCTCCGTGAACCTTCGGAACAGAGATCGTAACGTGCTGAAGTTCCTTGCGCGCATTTAGGTCGTACGCAACTACCTGAAGCTGGCTAGAGAACCGCAGCAGATCGAAGGATCGATAGGCCGCATAAACAACACCGTCATGCACGGCCATACTCGGCAGCGCGAGCGCCGAGTTGGCCTTCGCCAACGGAATCGTGAACTCATTCTGCCCCAAGCACAAGTTGGACGCTAAGAAAAGGAAGACAAGTAGGCGCATCATGGCAGCACTCGATTCTTTTCGTTGCTCGCAGCGCCACTCATACGGTCATGGATAGTGTCGAACAGGTGAAGGCCGGTATGCACTAAATCAACGCCTGTAGCATTGCCCTCGAAGTGCATCTCCATCTTGCCTGCATTCAGAGTGCCTGCGCCATTCAGGATTACATGGATGTAGCCGTCCAAGTCTTTCCACTGAGTACCGGCGTTATGCGCACCTGAGAGTAGGTCCAGAGCTGTCGTTAACCCGCCCTGTTTATTTAGAGAGCCTTCCATAGCGTTGAACGCGCCTGGTTGCGTTTCATATAAAGAGCCGCGTCCTTGGCAGCTTCCTCCGCAATCGGAAACAAATTTGCCTTGTACTCCGCTGAAAACCCCACTGCCATTGAGGTCCGTTTCGGCGCTATTATGAACGAACTGACCTCCTCCAGAGACTTTGCCATCAGCAGAAGAGAAGTGGAAGCCGCTGTCGTTGAAGGTCCCGCTGTACTTGTTCCCATTCTGATCAACAAGCCCGCCATCCTTACCGTTGCTCAGAATTGTAGCTGTGAATGAGCTCTTACCATTCGCATCTGTGCTCGTCGTGCCAAATATATTGTTTTGGCATCTAGCAGAGGTTTTCCCGCAACCTGTGATGTTGAAGTCTAGGCCGGTTGGATCGGTATTTGTGAGTGGATTGTTCCGCGCGTACGCGTACATATTCCACTGCTGTGGATCGGCCACTCTTTCGATTGTTCCGAACACCGGATCTGGCGACATGAAGCGGCCCATGCTGGAAGCATAGTACCTGGCCTCGAAGTAGTCGTTCCCTGATTCGGTATCTCGTTCTTTGCCGGTGAAGTGGTGTTCGGTGGCGTCGGGGCACGAGGCATAGCCGGGCACACTCACGGGGGTGAGTCCGTCGCCGAAGGGCAGGCCGGTGTAGGCGGAGATGCAGCCGCTGGCGCCGACCTCGACGCGCTTGGTGGCGAGCCAATCGCCAAGATAGAAGTAAGTGCCGGTGTCGTGATAAGTGGCTTGCAGTTGGCCGGCGGAGAAGGCGTTGGTGTGGCACCAGCCGTTTGCCGGGCAGCTCGTCGAATACTCGGTGACCTGCTCGCCGCCGGGCCCCAGCACCCAGCTTGTGGCGGGCGTGAAGTTGGTAGGCGCGAAGTTGCAACTGAAGGTGGCCAGCGAGCCTTTGGCCACCCTGGTCCCCGCCGCATCATACAGATACCCGGTCAGGAGGCCCACATAGTTCCTCACCGCGCACAGCCTGCCCTCGGCGTCGTAGAGATACGAGTTGAGCCCGTCGCCGATCACGTCTCCCGCCGCGTCATACGTCATCGACGCCACCTGGTTGCTGGAAGCAGTATAGTACGCCGTGCTGGAAGACGGCACCGAGTGCGCCGGCGCGCCGCTCTGCGTCATGCCGGTGCGGTTGCCGAAGGGGTCGTAGCCGAAGCCGGTCTGCAAGCCCGCGTAGTAATTCTCCATTCCCGGCAAGGCGGACGCCGTCGCCGACGCCCCCACTAGCCGGTTCAGGTTGTCGTAGGCGTAGGTCCACGTCCCGGTCACCGAATCCGCCACATTCAACAGGTTGCCGTTGGGCGCGAAGCTGCCCGCGTTGGGCATGGAGTAGCTGTAAAGCACCTGGCCGGTCGTGTTCGAGCCGCCGCTCATGTTGGCGGCGCTCACCGAGAAGCCGGGCGTGGAGAAGTGCGCCGTGTCGGTCTCGGTTGCGGTCGCCGTCACTGCCCAGTTGGTCTCCGGCCCGACGAGAAGGCTGGCCAGATTGACGGTGGCTGTGGCGAGGACGCCCACGGAAGCCACAGACGCAAGCAAGCCGCCCCGGAGGACGGCTTGCGGTTGTTCACAACAGCGGCATCATGGGCATTCAACTTCAGGGCTGCTAATAGTGACTTGCGCGTCGCGGTTGCCGATGGACTCTGTCACATTCCAGGTATTGATCTGCATCCGCAAACGCTCATCCTTCTGGATACCGAAGAACGCTTTATCGAAATTGAACACGAAATACACCGTCTTCTGGGGTTCGACCAAGAGGCGTTTTTGTACTGTATCGGGTTCGGCTCCCATGACTGCTAAGAGTCCCTTGCGAGGCTTTGCTGGGACCCACTCTCCCCGGCGCAGAACTTCCAGATGAGCGTCCCCAGAACAAAAGAAATATTCACCTGCTCCGTTTTCACCGCAGTAAGGAATCGCGATTGGCTTGTCGGCGGCATGGACCTCTATTCGGAGACCTATAACCGCCGTGGCTTCGATGTTTGTAATCCCACTGCTCTTTTGCTCTTGTCCAGCACCGAAAGCAACCCTCTCTGTCAAGCACGCAAGGATACCGACGGTCAGGACAAGAACGAGTAATTCACGCACGAACTTAGCATCACGAGGGCTCATTGTTGGGGGTTATCCTTCACTTTCGGGGTCTTCTCGTATTGACTTCCATTAGGGTTAACGTAGATGGACTCTGTTGCACCCATCTGCGTTTGGGCAGCTCCGCCTGCGTCAGGTACGCTTCCGTCCTTGGCCAAGACGTCGGCAAATGCTGCAGCTCCGGCGTCTCCTACTGGGGCACTGACATTGCCGGAGAGACCCGCGAATTCCGTACTCGTGTACTGGGAAGCAAGGTCCTGACTATTGCACGCAAATGCTGCGACGCTCTGCGCGTCGATAGATGACGGTGTTGACGACCTCTCGCCCATGCCTCCTGTAGAGTCCACACCATTCTTGTAGCTGGCCGCAGTGCCTACAGCTTCCTGACCAGTCAATTGAACGGACTTAGCAATGTTCCGCGTGTCACCGGCCACATCGACCGTGTGCCCAACAAAAACAATTTTTGCATCCCCATTCTTCAGGGCATCCAAATACGCTCCTCTCGTAGCTGCCGAGCCGTTCAACACCTTCATGGTATTTCCGTTGGCTTTAGCGTCTCGGATGGCTTTATTCCACGCCGCACCGTTGGTCTTCGCTTCGGGCCGGAAGACGTAGATGTCCCACAACCCATTCGGGTCAACCAAAGCAAGTGGGTTGTTGATGACGTACGCATAGCGATTCCACCGCTGCGGGTTCGGCAAAATGCGCTTCAATGTCATATCCGGATCGGGCGACATCCATCTCCCCATCGAACTCGCGTAGTACCTAGCCTCGAAGTAGTCGTTACCCGATTCGGCATCGTATTCTTTGCCGGTGAAGTGGTGTTCGGTGGCGTCAACGCACGATGCATAGCCGCGCACACTCACGGGGGTGAGTCCGTCGCCGAAGGGCAGGCCGGCGTAGGCGGAGATGCAGCCGCTGGCGCCGACCTCGACGCGCTTGGTGGCGAGCCAATCGCCAAGATAGAAGTAAGTGCCGGTGTCGTGATAAGTGGCTTGCAGTTGGCCGGCGGAGAAGGCGTTGGTGTGGCACCAGCCGTTTGCCGGGCAGCTCGTCGAATACTCGGTGACCTGCTCGCCGCCGGGCCCCAGCACCCAGCTTGTGGCGGGCGTGAAGTTGGTAGGCGCGAAGTTGCAACTGAAGGTGGCCAGCGAGCCTTTGGCCACCCTGGTCCCCGCCGCATCATACAGATACCCGGTCAGGAGGCCCACATAGTTCCTCACCGCGCACAGCCTGCCCTCGGCGTCGTAGAGATACGAGTTGAGCCCGTCGCCGATCACGTCTCCCGCCGCGTCATACGTCATCGACGCCACCTGGTTGCTGGAAGCAGTATAGTACGCCGTGCTGGAAGACGGCACCGAGTGCGCCGGCGCGCCGCTCTGCGTCATGCCGGTGCGGTTGCCGAAGGGGTCGTAGCCGAAGCCGGTCTGCAAGCCCGCGTAGTAATTCTCCATTCCCGGCAAGGCGGACGCCGTCGCCGACGCCCCCACTAGCCGGTTCAGGTTGTCGTAGGCGTAGGTCCACGTCCCGGTCACCGAATCCGCCACATTCAACAGGTTGCCGTTGGGCGCGAAGCTGCCCGCGTTGGGCATGGAGTAGCTGTAAAGCACCTGGCCGGTCGTGTTCGAGCCGCCGCTCATGTTGGCGGCGCTCACCGAGAAGCCGGGCGTGGAGAAGTGCGCCGTGTCGGTCTCGGTTGCGGTCGCCGTCACTGCCCAGTTGGTCTCCGGCCCGACGAGACGGCTGGCCAGATTGACGGTGGCTGTGGCGCCGCTGCCGGAAGGAGTTGCCACGACGTAGCCGCCCGCCGCCGCGTTGATGGCCGATGCCAGGCTCGACGCCACACTGGAGGCCGTGCTTCCCTGGCCCCAGTTCGCCTGCGCCGCCGCGCCGTTCACGTTCACGGTGACGGACATAGTGCCCGTGTCGTAGAAGGTGCCTCCGGTCTGGCCGCCTTGCAGCGAGGCTCCGGAACTCTGGTACGAAAAGTCGCCCGAGCCGTTCGAATAAGTGGAAACGGTAAACGGATAATTGCCGCCCGGTCCCGCAACCACCGCCGTGATGGTGATCGTGCTGCCGCTGGCCACCGCCGTCACCGGCGAGCCGGAGACGTTGAGCGCCGCCGCCAGCCCCGCGGCAATCGTTGATCCGGTCGAAGTGGAGTTGAAGCTGGCCGCGGCCGTAAAGGGCGGAGATGACCCAATCGTCACGTATATCCAGCCGGAGTCGGGAATCAACGGATTGCCGCAGGTGGTATAGGTGGTGTACGGGTTGGTAATTGTCGTGCATGTTGGGTGCATTCCGTCGCCGCCGGAAAAGCTCACCCCACCGGTGCCGTGCGTTGTCGGCGTGGTTACCGGCGCGGCATCGGTTCCGCTGATGGTGATGGAGCCCGCGCTGGGCGTGCCTGTGATTTCGGCATTGCCCGAGGCGTAGAGCTGATTGTTTGTCCGGCCGCGGTTGTCGTAACCGCGCTGGAGAGTGGCCATGGTTGTCAGGTTCGAAGGATTCACGCCGATGGAGGCGTTTACCAGGCCCATGGGGCCGTAGGCGGGAGAAGAACCGGTCGAGGCCTGGAAGAGCGTTGCCGGATGCGTAGCGCTGTCGGACCAACTGCTGCCGGCGGTGAGCAGCCGCTCCGCATTGTCGTATACATAGGAGAGCATGACCGGCTGGCCCGCGGGCGTTGTCGAGCCGGAAGTTGGCGCATTCGACGGGAAGGTGGCGGAAATCGTCTTGCCTCCCAGGTCGTAGCCGTAGGCCAGATTGTAGGTGGAGACGCCGCAGTTGGCCGGAGTGCATTGCTGCTCGTTCCTGAGACGCCCCATCGGATCGTAGGCATACGTGCTGGTGGTGGCCAGGACGGTCGAACCGTTGCTGACCGTTGCCTGCGTCAGCTCGCCGATGTCGTTGGAGTTCCCCGGAATGGACGATTTGTCGTAGGTAAAGGAGACCGGCGGGGTCGAGTCGGAGTAGCTCTTGCTCAGAACCCGATTCAGCGCGTCATAGGCGTAATTGATGCTGATGCCGCGATTGTCGGTCTTCTTCAAAACGTTGCTGTTGTTGTCGTAGAGGTAGCTGATGGTTCCGGTTTCCGGGTTGTATGCCGACAAAAGCCGCGACAAAGCATCGTAGGTGAAGATTCTCACATGGTCGCCGGACGAGCCGCTTGGCCCGCCCCATTGATTCACCGTGAGCAGGTTGCCCAGCGTGTCATAGGAATAATCCGTCTCCAGGGTGGGCGCTGCCGAGCTGCTCGTGGTCCCAGGGGGCTCCTTAACCTGCGTCAGCCAGTCCGCGGCATTGTAAGTCCGGCGCCAATGATTCCCTACCTCGTCGTAGGAGTCGATCACATTGCCGTTGATCGACCAGGTTTGGGCGGAGCCGTCCGGATTTGTTTTGGTAGTCAGCCTGCCGATCGCGTCGTACGCATACTGCGTCCATCCATCCGTCGCCTGGGAGCTGTTGCAGTGCGGATTGCTGACGGCGTTCACCCTGCTCAACAAGTCGTAGGCCGTGTTCACGGTGAGGGATCCGCAAATGGTGTCAATGGGAGTAGTCGCAGTGCTTACGCTCACTTTTCTCCCCACACCGTCCAAATTGGTCGTCGTGACCTTGTTGGGAGACGGACTCTCGACAACCGTGGTGATGATCTGATTTTGATTTGGATAGGCGTTGGTCGTTGTGCCGCCATCCGGTCTTGTCGTAACCCATGGCCGCATCCGGGGATCGTAGGTTTGCTCGGTCAGATTCTTGTTCTGATCCGACTTTGCGATCATGAGCCCGGTGTTGACATCCTGATACTGCGTCGTCACATGAGAAACGGTGCCGGTGGAGGGCATGGTCGTGGTAGTAAGAAAAGCGGCACCCGAATCAACATTCAAGGGTGCGGCGGAGTTGCTGTAGGTATAGCTTGTCGGAAAGACTTTGCCATCGACTGTCATCGTCGGCTGGCCCAGAATGTTGTAGTCGGCAAAGGTGGTAATTGAGGCAGTGCAAGGTGCCGAACTGGGTCCGGAACATTTGCTGACGCTCGTCGGCAGTCCTCGCAATGTAGTGCCGATTCCGTAGTTCGTGTTGTCGTGATTCGTAGTCCACCCGGCGCTCATAAGGCTGTTTTGCCAGGAGGGAAACTGCTGGAATTGATCGTAGGCCGTCGTGGTCTGCGCCACCAGCGCAGACGCGGAGTTGTAGACGGACACCTGGCTCACGCGGTCGGCGATATTCGCGGCCGAGTACAAGGATGCGTTTGGGCTGGCCGGGCAGGTCTGGGTCTTCCCGAACGGGTTGTATAAATAGCAATACTGCGTGTTGCTCAGCAGCGCCCCGTGAGTGCCGGAACCCGCGGAACCATAGTCGTAAACCACCTTCGAGGCTACGTTTCCCTTGGTTGTTACAGTTGGAGGTCCTCCGGAACAGGATGCGCCCGCAGGAGGCGCACCATCGTAGGTGGTGTCTGTCTCCGTGGTTAATCCCGAAGAATTCCAGGTGAGTATATCGCTTGTGGGCAGATATGTGCCGTTCGCCAAGTAACTTCCATAGAAGGTATAGCCGATGGTTTTCGTAGCAATCGGGTTGTTGGCGGATTGAGACCCGTTGTAGCTGACCTCTTGCGTCACAAGCGGTGAGGGGGAACCACAGTTAGCGTTCAGCGAGCCAAACGTGTAAGCTGTGTCGTTCATGTTGGGATCGGTCACGGTTCTGGTGCTGACTGAGGCGACAGGATATTGAAACTGCCATGTGCTGGACTGCCCGTTCGCGGTTACGGTTCTCGACAGGACTTGCCGGCCCATGATTCCGCTTCCTATCGGCGTGACCCCGCCCCACATGTAGCTGATGGTACCCCCCGTGGGAAGCGTGATGGAGCTTATCTCTCCAAGGCTGTCCGGCAGATAGTTTATCGTATAAGTGTCTCCGTTTTGCAGCATGATCGAAGCCGGCAGATACGTCACCACGGGCGCGGCTGGTGTTCCAATCTGCACGCCGCAGGTTCCAGTATTGCCCATACATAACAATGGGAGATCGATCGTGACAGGCGCGTACGTTATGGAAATGGTTCGAGGTGTGTTGGTCTGGTCCACATAGCTGATCTTTTGCGGCTCGTTGGCATACGCTTCCCCGACCAGGCTCATATTGAATCCCGAACTTCCGGTCTCCATAATTGTTCTGCCAACGGTATCTGTAAAGCAGTATGCGCTTTCGCATTGTGTATAAAAGGGGCTACTTGGTAGTGCTCCTACGCTGATCATGTTGCCATTGCTGTCCTCGACCTTTGCCAGCCCGCTGTATTGGATGATGGGCGGCCCGACAACTTCAGATGTCCCCCCGGGCGGTGGTGAAGTGACGGGGTTCGGAGTCAGCCAGGCGCCAACCATCCCCGAACCGCCCGGACCGCCCAACGTGTACTGCCTGCCATGCTTGTCGGTAAGGCTTACCACACTGCCTGCGCCGGTCAGAGTCAGGTTGTAGCCGGTCGCATCCTGCGAATACGAGTCGAGGGAGATAAGTTCGCCTGGAATGCATGAACCCACCTCTCCGTCAGGATTCGACCCACTCCCGGGCGCTCCAGGACCCAGTTCGTAACCCGAAACCGGGAACGTGTGCCCGGTGCCGTCTGGGTCGGTAAAATTCATGTAGTTCAGGTAATAGAAAACCCCACCCCAATATCCTCCGTTAACGGGCGCCGGACACGTCCAATTCTCCTGATGGGTTCCGAACTTGAGAACGCCGGAGAGCGGATCGCTGACCTGCGCGAAGCCGTTCCTGCCCATGGTGATTTGCGTCCACTGCTGGGGAGAGCTGGCCGATCCGTAGGTGACCTGAGTCGTATTGAACAACTGGGTGTCGTTGACGAAGTGAATGTCGGTGTCCATGCCGATGCCGGGCAGATGAAGCAGGGGGATGTCAACGTGGAGGTTCCCATTCTGCAACTGCACCGAATCGATGGAACCGCCGCTGAACACCCCGGTGGACGGCAACCCGACATTGTTTACGTTCGGCGTGTAGGCCGCTTGGGCAGTGGATGAGACCGGGTGCAGGAGGGAGATGGCGGCGATGAAAGCCAGGACAAGTCTGCTTGCGTAGTTCGAATTCATGAAAGGCGTTCCTCTGTTCTTCGACGCCTGAGCACCATTGCGGGGTCTCACGTGTCTGCGTTGAATGAGAGCCAAGGCTTTCACTTTTGTTTAGCCAGATATTGCCCGGCGTGGCCCATTTTGTCAATGGTTAATTCTATTTATCACACGCCGATGTGCAGGTAACCAGTATTAGTAATGATTTAGGTAATAACTATTCTGACAATTTTCTGGAATCTTCGCGTGTGCTCGGAGCGTAAAGCCAAGCGCATATGGCTCTGGGAGATGATGGCCAGGAGGCGCGGTGTCTGGACTGAAACGGGTCACGGTTGCCACAGCGTCTGCCTCTTTGCAGCAATGTTTCTACTTTATAGCGCGAGAGACGGCTACTCGAATTGGAGCAAGACGATCTCGGGATGGGTTCCTACGCGCATGGGGGGGCCCCAGGTTCCGGCGCCGCTGGAGGTGTAGACCTGCAAGGCGCCGAAGCGTTGCAATCCATAAGTGAATTTGCCGAAGGCGCGGCGGGTGAACCAGGTAAAAGGGAAGAGCTGTCCGCCGTGGGTGTGGCCGGAGAGCTGGAGGCTGACGCCGGCTTGTTCGACAATAGGCAGGCGGCTGGGCGCGTGGTTGAGCAGAATGCTGGGCTGGCTGGGGCGAAGGCGCAGGGCCTCGAGAGTGGCGCGTACGCGGAGGATGGAGGTGGAGTCGCCGTAGGACACGCCCACGATGTGGAGGCCATCGACGGTGACCTTTTCGTTGGCCAGAACCCGGATGCCGGCGCGGGTGAGCGCCTCGAGGTAGTGCGGCAGATCGCCGTACTCGTCGTGGTTGCCGGTGGAGTAGTAGATGCCGAAGGGCGGGGAGAGCTTGAGGAAGGGAGCTGCCAGGCGATCGGGGTCCATCCGGGCGCCGTCAAAGAAGTCGCCGGGAAGGAAGACGATGTCTGGACGGAGGCGGACGGCGAGGTCCGCGATGCGGCGGCTGAATCCGAGGCCGTTGACGTGGCCCAGATGGAGGTCGCTGACGAGGAGGGCTGTGCGGCCGCGCCAGGAAGCGGGCAGGTTAGGGAGATGAATGGGGACGCGCCGGATACGAATCCATTGGGCATTGAGGAGGCCATAGATGCCGGCCACGATGGCCAGGGCGAAGAGGACGGCGGCGATGAGTGGGCGGTTGCGCGGCAGGGTTGAAGCGAGCGGGGAAAGCAGAAGGGCAAGGTTGGCAAGCCAGCAGAGGCAGGCGGCGAGGAAGAAGAAGTTGAGAAACCCGAGCCAGACGGCGGCTATCTTGTAGATCGCGGTGACCAGCAGGTTGGAGAAGCGGAAACTGAGCAGGGCGGCGGCGATGAAGCTGAAGGCCAGCAGGATGAGCGCGTCTCGCAGCGCCAGAGTTGCAGCCGGACTGAGATTGCCCCAGAAGACGACCAAGGTGCGATAGATAAACCAGTGGGCAAGAAACAGGATGGCTTCGATGAAGACGATTGCCAGGACAGGCCAAGCTTTCAAACCGTGGTCTCCTTACCTCAATTCTTGCACGAGCCAGGAATCGAACGCGTGACCGCGTAGGACAGCGCGCGCGTGAAACAATCTTTTTAATGTCCTGCTCACACAACGACGCGCTTGGCCTTTACATTTCGATCCCGTTTTGCCGGTCGAAGTGCACGTATTGCAACTTTGCCTCGGGAGTGTATCCGGCCAGCGAACATGCCCGCTATGTGGAACGGTTGATCCAGGATCTGGCGGCGACCGGGGCGTGGGCGGCGCGGATGAATTTGGAACTGCCGCGCCAGGTGGACACCGTTTACCTGGGCGGCGGAACTCCCAGTTTGTTGGAGCCGGAGCTGCTGGCGCGGCTGTTTGGGGCGATGCGGGCGGAGTTCGACTTTGAGCCGGAGGCGGAGATCACCGTGGAATGCGCGCCGGGGCAGCTTGCGGACGAAACGCTGGAGTCGCTGGCAGCGGCGGGCGTACATCGCGTGAGCCTGGGCGTGCAGTCGTTCATCGACCGCGAGGCGCAGGTGAGCGGGCGGTTGCACAACCGGGCGACGGTCGAGGAGGATTTGCGGCGGCTGCGCGGAGCGGGAATCGCCAACCTGAACGTGGACCTGATTGCGGGACTGGCCGGGCAGACGCCGGCTTCGTGGGAGGAGTCGCTGGCGGTGCTGGTGGAGAGCGGCGTTCCCCACGCCAGCGTTTACATGCTGGAGGTGGACGAAGATTCCCGGCTGGGGCGCGAGATGCTGGCCGGAGGGGCGCGATACCACGCCGGGCTGGTTCCTGCGGACGATGCGATTGCGCAGATGTACTCGCGGGCGATCGAGAGGCTGGGCGCGGCCGCGCTGGGCCAGTATGAGATTTCGAACTTCTGCCGGCCGGGATTTGCTTCGCGGCACAATTTGCGCTACTGGCAGCGACGGCCTTACCTGGGGCTGGGGCTGGATGCGTCGTCGATGCTGCGGGAGGGATTGCAGGCAGCGGATCCAGCGGGACCCGGTTACGTTTTGCGCTCGACAACCACCGACGACCTGGGGGCATTTCTTGAGGGACCGGAACCGGGGTCCCCGCGGACAGGTCTTCGTCCGTGGGGTGGAGAACCGGTGGAGACTGCGTGGCTCTCGCCGGCGCGGCAGCACGAAGAGGCATGGTTTCTGGGGCTGCGGCTGAATGTCGGCGTGGATGTAGCCGCGCTGGAGCGGGAGTTTGGGCGGGAGACGGTGGCGCGGGCGATGGAGACCGTGGGGCGGCTGGCGGAGAATGGGCTGCTGACTTCGGACGGCAAGACGGTTAGGCTGACCGCGCAGGGGCAACTGCTCTCCAACGATGTTTTTCAGGAGTTTCTGGGGCTGGCGGCGGAAGAGAGTGAGATGAGTCTGGGGACGCATGGAGGTTGATGCGGCCTACATCCCAGGTCTCTCCGCGCGGTGGACGAGACCTGGGGCAGCGATTTTTTGGGCGAGGCACGCATCTTTGCGCTGCGGCAGCCACTTCTTGTTACCAAGCGAGCAGTTCGTCGCCGGAGGATGGGGAGAGAAAGGTGACCGGGGCGGCGGAGGAGTACTGGGAGTCGTTGAAGCAGTGGATCGACTCGGGACCGGCAGCCTTGGCCGACTGCAGCGCCTGTTCGGCGTCGCGCAGAACCACCACCGGGGAGCGGCCCTGGCTGGAGGCGATGCCAAAGCACGCCGAAAGCCGGATGGATTCGCCACCGACACGGAAGGGCGAGCAAAAGACATCGACGCGGAGCCGCTCGGCCAGCATGACAGCGTTGACGGGGGTGCAACCGGGCAGCGCCACCAGGAACTCATCCATGCCGGGACGGCCCAGCAGGTCATAACTGCGCAAGAGGCGCGTGGTGCGGCCCACCACCTGGCAGAGCAGATCGTCGCAGGCGTCGGAGCCCAGCCGCGAATTCCAATGGCCAAAGTCGTCGATGTCGAACAGGATCATGCACAGCGAGGATTTCATCCGCTGCACGCGGTCGGTCTCGCGAAAGAGCATGGCGAGGAGGGTTTCGCGGTTGTAGACGCCGGTCAGGCGGTCCATCTGCGCGTTCAGCACCGCGGCCTCGCGGAGGGATTCGAGTTCGCGCGTTCTGTTGAGCGCGCGCAGCACCATGTCGAGCCGGAGCAGCCAGTAAGGGGATTCGGCGGCGCGCAGAATCAGGTCGTCGATGACGCCCTCGGCCAGGCGGTCGATCCATTCCTGGGTGACAGTGTCCGAAATCAGAACAATCGGGAGGCTCTTGGGGCTGACTTCAGCGCGCACGGCCGCGAGCAGCCGGCCCATTTCCATGCCGGACAGGTTGACGTCGAGCAGGGCCAGGGTGGGTGGATCGGGCGCGATCATGGAGGCCAGGGCGGCTTCGGCAGAGAGGACGATTTCGACGCGCGCGCCCGATGCGGCGAGGACCGGTTCAATGGCAGCGAGAAGAGCGGGCTCCGGCGATGCGAGCAGGAAGGTTGGATTGGAGTTGGCGAGCATCCTGGAAGACCTCCATAGTGGATGCATCGGCGATGATTAGAAATTGTTTAGAAAGCTTGAGAAGTTTATGGATGGATTGCAATGACTTTTAGGCGCGACCCGGCATGCCGAAGGTACCGCGTGTGGTCTCGACCAGACGCTGTTGGAGGCCTGCATGGGACTCCAACAACGGGGAATGTGAATAGATGGCTACGCGTGGCCGGTGTCAGTCGACGAAGTCCACCTGGGGAGCGATGGGGATGATGCCGCGCTCGTGGCCCAGATCGAGGAGCTTGCGGATGGCCTGGCGGCCGTCGGGGCCGTAGTCGAGGGTGCGGTCGTTGACGTACATGCTGACGAAGCGGTTGGCGAGGCGGGAGTCGAGGTCGCGGGCAAACTGCATGGCGTAGTTGAGGGCCTGCTCGCGGTGGTCGAGGGCGTGCTGGATGCTGTCGTGGACGGCTTTGGTGACGATGCGCATGGATTCGGCGCCCAGGGAACGGCGGATGGCGTTGCCGCCGAGGGGCAGCACGAGGCCGGTGGTTTCGCGCCACCAGACGCCGAGATCGAGCACCTTGTGGAGGCCGCTGGAGGCGTAGGTGAGCTGGCCCTCGTGGATGATGAGGCCGGCGTCGAAGTTGCCGGCCAGAATCTCGGGGATGATCTGGTCGAAGGGCACGGTGACGGTCTGGATGGCCGGATTGAAGATTTTCAGCGCCAGATAGGCTGTGGTCAGCGTGCCGGGGACGGCGACTTTGATGCGGCCCAGGTCTTCGGGAGCCAGGGGCTTGCTGGAGACGACCATGGGTCCGTAGCCCTCGCCCACGCTGCCGCCGCAGCCCATCAGCGTGTATTTGTGCTGCAGGTAGGGATAGGCGTGGAAGCTGATGGCGGTGACGTCGTAGAAGGCTTCATCGCGTGCGCGCAGGTTGAGGGTCTCGATGTCGCAGAGGGTGTGGTTAAAGCGATAGCCGGGGACGCGGACCTTGTTGGTGGCCAGGCCATAGAACATGAAGGCGTCATCGGAGTCGGGACTATGGGCGATGGAGATATCGAGCATGGCGGCCGGGCTTGCTGCTTCGGAATTCAGGTTGCTCACTGGGAACCAAGGTCCTTTCGACGAAAAACTGCAATGGTGAATGGATGAGGCTAGGGGGTGTGGCGGCGGAGGCGTTGGAAGCCGACGGCCAGCGCGGCTGCAGCGGCAATTTTGAGCGCGTCGCCGGGCAGGAAGGGCAGCACGGCGAGAGTCAGAACCGCCTGAGCCGAGGCGTGGGTGAGGACGGCAAGCCAAAGGGCGCCGCAGGCCAGGATAGCGAGACTGCCGGCGGCGGCGCTGAGGGCGGCGGCAGTGAATCCGCGCCGGGTGCGGCGCCACAGGAACGAAATCAGGGGCGAGGCCAACGGGTAGGCAAGCAGGTAGCCGCCTGTGGGCCCAAAGAGATGGGCCAGTCCGCCGGAAGCGAGCGGGCTGGGCGCGAACACGGGCAGTCCCAGAGCGCCTTCGGCCAGGTATGCGCCGAGGGTGGCCGCAGCCAGGCGCGGCGAGAGCAGCAGGCCCAGCAGCAGCACGGCAAAGGGCGCAAGCGAGAGCGGCACGGGCGTGAAATAGAGAGGAATGGAGACGTGGGCGCAGACGGCGACCAGGGCGCTGCCGGCGAGCACGATGCCGGTGGTGCGCAACCAAGTGGAGGCGGTTGCGGCGGGGGCGGCCATGGAGGCTGAGATTGAGGCCGATTGTGCCGAGAGTTCTTTGTTCACGCGGATTCCCTCAGGGTTCCAGTTCCTGGTCGTTTTCCTCGGCCGGGTCGCGGGCAGGATCAAGGGCCTTGCCGGCGCCCGCAGGCGGCTTGCGGCGGAGCTTCGCGCGCTGGAGCCAGATGTGGCGCGCCACGCCCGCGACTGCAAGCAGCAGCACTCCGAGCGAAACGAGAAGACCCATCATTAACCAGCGCATCGCAGCAAAGAGCGGTTTTCCAATTGATGCGGCCCTGCCGTTGTTTTGTCCGGTCAACAGGAATTGGAAAACCGCTGAAGGCCAGAATACCAGACGGCGTGGTCCCTGCCGCGGGCTTCAGACCCGGCGAAGGGCCGCCTGCAGCCAATCGAGGTAGGGCTGGCTGGCGGCTTCGACCGCGAGAACCAGGAACTCCGGGGTCTGGTAGCTGTGCAGTTCGTGCAGCCGGGCTTCCAGGGCGGCTAGTTGATCGGGGCTGGTCTTGAGCAGCAGGAGGGTTTCCGTGGCGGACTCGATCTGGCCCTGCCAGTGGTAGATGGACTGGACGGCGGGGATCAACGTGGCGCAGGCGGCCAGCCGCTCCTCGACCAGAGTGCGGGCGATGCGGGTGGCTTCGTCGGGGTTGGACGTGGTGGTCAGGACGACGCGGGCTGGAGGGGTGGGATCGGGCATGGGGGTGGTCCACGGTGAGAACAGGTCTGCAACCAATGTATTCCGAAACCCCTTCCACGGATCCGATCTTTTCGCAAACTTGTGCTTCCCCGGAATCGGCGGCTTGCTCCACGGGGCTGAGTAGGGCAGTATGAAGTTGAAGTCCGCCGACCACCCCAGCGACGAAGACCTGTCGCTGGGGACCCTGGTTACGCGGCGGACGCGGGGAGAATGGGATGACGACAGGGATCAGGTTTGGCACCTCGGGTTGGCGGGCGATTGTGGCCGAGGAATTTACGTTTGCCAATATCCGGCTGGCGGTGGCGGGGATTGCCGCTTACGTGAAGACGCAACCGGAGCCGCACCGGGTGCTGGTGGGGCGCGATCCGCGTTTTCTGGGTGAGAGCTTTGTGGCCGAGGCGGCGAGGGTGCTGGCCGGAGCGCGGGTGACGCCGATTGTGATTCCCGAGGCTGCGCCGACGCCTGCCATTGCATACGCGGTCCGCGAGCTGAAGACCTCCGGGGCGATCAACTTTACCGCCTCGCACAATCCGCCGGAGTATAACGGCATCAAGTTTTCGACGCACGACGGAGCGCCGGCGCTGCCGGAAGTGACCAGGCAGATTGAGGCGGCGATTGCGGGGATTGGCTGTGGGAGTATTCCGTTGGGTAGCGCTCCGGCCAGCGGGTTTGAGACGGCCGACGTGAAGCCCGCGTTCATGAAGCGGTTGGCCGAACTGGTGGATCTGAAGGCCATCGCCAAGTCGGGCATCAAGGTGGTCTACGATCCGTTCTGGGGCGCGGGGCGCGGTTATAGCTCCGAACTGCTGCGCGAGGCGGGCGTGGCCGTGGAGACGGTTCACGATTATCGGGATGTTTTGTTCGGCGGTCATGCGCCGGAGCCGGCCGACGAACTGCTGGGCGACGCCAGGGCCAAGATGCGGGAGATGGGCGCGGACCTGGGCATTGCGACGGATGGGGATGCGGATCGCTTCGGCATCGTGGATGCGGACGGAACCTTCATCCAGCCCAACTACATCATTGCGCTGCTGTTCGACTACCTGGTGGAGACGCGCGGCTGGAAGAACGGCGTGGCCAAGAGCGTGGCCACCACCAATCTGATCAACGCACTGGCCGAGTACCACAAGGTTCCGCTGTACGAGACGCCGGTGGGATTCAAATACATTGGCGAGCTGATTATTGCGGACAAGATCGCGATCGGCGGCGAGGAGTCGGCGGGACTGACCATCCGCGGGCACGTTCCGGAGAAGGATGGCGTGCTGGCGGGGTTGCTGGTGGCGGAGATGGTGGCCACCCGCGGCAAGAGCCTGGGCGTGCAACTGAAGGAACTGTTTGGCAAGGTTGGTTCCTTCTATCCGGTTCGCGAGAACTTCCGCTTGACCCCGGAGGCGAAGGCCGCGTTCACTGAGAAGTTGAAGGCCGATCCGACGGAGCTGAGCGGACGCCCGCCGCGGCGGGTGACCAAGGTAGTGCGGACTGACGGGCTGAAGCTGATCCTGGAGGATGGGTCCTGGGTGTGCTACCGGCTGTCGGGGACCGAACCGGTGGTGCGGGCCTATACGGAGACGCGCAGCGAACAGGACATGGAAGCCCTGAAGGCGGCGGCGAAGAAGTTTGTGCTGTCGTAGGCGTGGATCGAGGTTGAATGCCGGACGAGAAGATGCAAGCCGGGAAGAGCGCGGCTGAGGGCGAGGCTGGTGCCGGGCGTGGCCCGGCGCGCAAGCTGGCGCTCGCGTGGACGCTGCGGGCGTGGCGCCCGGCGGGCACCGTGGTGGCCGTGGGGCTGGCGCTGCTGCTTACCTGGCATGTGATCAACGGCAAGCACGGGCTGCAAGTGTGGCAGCAGAAGCGCGCCGAAGACCGGCAGTTGCAGAGGGAGATCAAGGACCTGGATCAGGAGAACGCACACCTGCGCGAACGCATCGAGCGGCTCAAGTCCGACCCGGAGGCGATCGAGCACGAAGCGCGAGAGAAGCTGCACTACGCCAAGCCGGGCGAGGTGATCTATGCACTGCCCGCAGAGACGCAGGCACTGCCGGGAGGGGCGGGGAAGTAAGGGGATCGGGGTTGGGGGATAGCAAGTTAGCGAGTTAGCAGGTCAGCAAGTTAGCGGCATTGTTGGAATTTGCGGAATATCGATCCGCATCCCCGTTGACTGCATTAAAAATCCACATGCGTGCGGACTGAGCCCACCCATGCGGGGCCGCGGTCGCGGTTGTAGCCGGGGTTTACGATGTGCTGCACATCGAGTGCGTAGAACAGTCCGCGCCATGCGTGCCAGTTGTAGTAGCTTTCGACGATGTTTTCGCGGCCGTATCGGTGTAGGCGAAGGACTCGTGCTGGCCCTTGAATCCATCGATCCCTGCGCCGGAGCTGACGGGTGATGAGAGGCAAACCCTCCATCTGGTAGCATCCTCTTTGGAGAACTTTCAGCATGGATGCCCTTAACAGCGCGAGCCTCGGCGCACGGCGCAATGAAGACATCGCACTCGATCTGCTCAAGTTTGTAGCCGCCACGGCCGGCGTGGGGCGCACCGCTGTTCCGGCAACCGGATTCAGCGGCGCCTCCGCGCCCAAGACGGATGAGCAGGTGAACCAATTGCTCGAACTCTACAGCCGCTGCCTGAAGACCGTCGAAGGCCAAGGGCCGGAGCAGGAGCTGGCAGGCAAAGGGCCGGAGCAGCCAAGCATAAGGCCGGAGCCGGAAAGCGAAGGGTCAGAGCAGGCCAGCAGAGCGCCGCAAGGATGGACGGCCCTCTAGTGAGCGAACTCATCGCGCGCGTCGCTGTTGCCGGGGCCGGCGCTTTTGGCAAGAACCATCTCCGTGTCTACCGCGAGTTGGAGGCGGCGGGGCTGGGCGTCGCGCTGGTGGCGGCCGTCGAGCCGGACGCGGCCCGCGCCGCGGATGCCGAGGCCAAATACGCGATCCCCGTCTTCTCAACAGTGGACGAACTGCTGGCCGCCGACCTTCATCTCGACGCAGCCACCGTCGCCGTCCCCACCATGCATCATCATGCGGTAGCCTCGGCGCTGCTCGATGCGGGACTCGACCTGTTGGTGGAAAAGCCCCTGGCCGCAAGCCTCCAAGAGGCCGATGAGCTGCTGGCCTTGGCGGCAAAGCACACCCGCATCCTGCAGCCCGGCCACCTGGAGCGCTTCAATCCCGCGGTCCTGGCCGTGCAGCCGCAACTGCGCCGGCCCATGTTCTTTGAGTCTCACCGGCTCTCCATCTTCACGCCCCGCGCGCTAGATGTGGACGTGGTGCTGGACCTGATGATTCACGACCTGGACATTGTGCTCACCTTTGCAAAATCCGCAGTCCGCGAGGTGCGCGCCGTGGGGCTGCCGATCCTGTCGCCCAAGGTGGACATCGCCAACGTCCGCGTCGAATTTGAGAGCGGCTGCGTGGCCAACTTCACTGCCTCGCGCGTCTCCACCGAGCGGGTGCGCAAGCTGCGCTTCTTCGAGCCTCGCCAGTACGTCTCCATCGACTATGCCCGGCAGGATCTGCTGGTCATCCGCGTAAACGCGGGCAATGCTACGCCGGCCGAATTGATCGCGTCGCTTCCGCCGCAGGTTGCCGGCCTGCTGCCGCCAGGCATTGCCGAGGGAATTGCATCGGGCAAGATCGACCTCGCCAAGATTGACCGGGCCTTGATTGCCCAGTTTGCCGCCATGGCCAAAATCGATCCGGCTCTGATCGCGCAATTGACCAGCCCTGCGGAATCGAAGGGAGGCCTGAGCTTCGCCAAACCTCAGGTCACTCCCGGCGAGCCGCTGCGGCTGGAGATTCTTTCTTTCCTAGAATCAGTTCGAACGCGCCGCCCACCGCAGGTAACAGCTCGACAAGGCCGCGAAGCGCTGGCCTTGGCTCTCGAAATCCAGGCTTCCATGGCCGCCCACGCCCAGCGCGCCGGCCTTCAGGACTTCTTCGCCCCCGGCGCGTAGAACCCACATCCGTTATGGCACTTGATCTGGCTGCTGAATATACTTGAGATTCAGAGGCCAGATCGCAATGCCCATTCGCTGGATGAGTGAAAAGGATGCCTCCGAGTTTCTTCGAAAGGGAACGGAGGGACGGTTGGCTACCTGCAACGGAGCCGGACAGCCTTACGTTACTCCGCTCAATTATTTGTATCGCGAAGGGAAAATCTATTTCCATTGCAAGCTGATCGGACGAAAGCTCGACAACATCGCCGAGAACAGCCGGGTCTGCTTCGAAGTGAGTAAGACTGCGAAGATTACTGTCACGAACGATCGTCCCTGCGCCTGTTCGACTCGTTATACATCAGTGCTGGCGTTTGGCATTGCACGAGTAATCGCCGACGGCGCAGAAAAAACAGCTTTGCTCAATTTGTTGGTTGAGAAATACGCCGCCGGCAAAGCCTTTCAACCGGTCGAGGAGAAAGACTCCGCCGGGTGCGCCGTTGTGGAGATAGGCATCGAGCAAATCAGCGGAAAGATGAACGTCGACCCGGAGTAAGCCGGTTCTCACAGTGAAAGCTGGTCCATCTCAAGCAATCCCCAGCACCCGGTTCATAAAGCCCACAATGTACTTCCAGATCAGGTAATAGACTACGAGCGCGGCCAGGAAGCACGGCGCGATGAGCACATACGACACCTGGCAAGCCTGGAACCAGGTGACGCCATGGGAGCCGAACTCAAGCACGTGCAGACTAGTGGCCACCAGCGCTCCCGCGGGCGCCATCAGGAGCGGCAACACCGCTCCATGCACGCCGATGGGCAGATGCGTGCTTGCGTGTGAACCCAGGTAGAGCATGTTCCACAGCCCGAAGAGCGAGGGCACCACGGCCATAGGAAAGATCATTGCCTGTTCGATGGGAACCGGCGCTTTGAGCACGATGCGCACCACGATAAACAGGGTCAGAAGCAGCGGCAGGACGAGCGTGGGCACAAAGATCCCCGCCAGGTAAGCGCGAAGATAGGGATGGGTATTCATCTTGTTATCCTTTCTTGCGGGCCAGGTGGTCCGCGGGTTTAAGGGAATCTTCGAGTATGTTCCACTGTGAAGCCTACATTCCCTCGGGGGCTAAAGCCCGGTTGATTGTGTCTGGTTCATGTACGGGCTAAAGCCCGTACCCTTCAAAACTCAACTTGCCCGACGCCCCTTTACAGGTAGTAGAGAAGCACGGGGATCGACGCCGGAAAGAAGGCGGCGAGGCCCACAAGGCCGGCCAGCAATGCCCCGTCGAACCAAGCCCAGCCGGACAAGGCCGGCGCGGGCTTGGCGTCCAACCGCCGCAGCACGGCGGGCCACAGATCGCGGCCAGGCTCTGGCTCGCCGTCGACCGGCGGCAGCGCCTGTTGCAACAGATTCTTCATGCGGTCCTGATCGTGTTCATTCATGGTGTAATCCCTTGGCGTTCAAGGTCCTTTCTGAGCAAGCGAAGCGCGCGGAAGACGCGCTGTTTGACGGCCGCGACCGAGATTCCAAGCGCCGCGGCCATATCTTTCTGCGACTGCTCCTCGACCACCGCCAGCGTGGCCGCAATCCGCAACTTCGGCGGCAGCCGCTGAAAAGCCAGCGCGGTCTTGCGCAGGATCTCCGCGGTGATGGCCGGGTCGGCAACTGCCGGAGCCTTCAGGTCGGCGCAGGCTTCCATGGACAACTCGCTCTCCGCCCGCCTCGTTCGCAGCCAGTCAAGCGCCGCGTGGGTGGCGATGCGCCGCGCCCAACCCTCGAACCCACGCGAGGGCTCGAAGCGGGCGTGGGCCCGGTGAATGCGCCAGAAGGTCTCCACGGTCAGGTCCTCGGCCGCCGCCGGGTTGCGAACGATGCGCAGAATCCAGCCGTAAACCGCGCGCTGATGCAGGCGGAAAAGCGTCTCGAAGGCGGCCTCGAAGGTTTCAGGGCTGCGTTGCCGGAACTCGTTCAGGACGCCGCTCAATCCGTTCCGCATCCGCCCTTCCCCTTCTATCTACCCTTACGCGCCTGCAAGAAGAAAGGTTACATCCTGCGGGCCGCGCGCGTTGCCGAAGCCGGTCGAGCGCCCAGAACCCGTCTCTGCTTGCGGGCCTGCGGCGCCAGGGGATCCAATCGGAATAAAGCGATTTTTATTGGAGAGAAATCGCTTTCTCGCCCTGCTTGACAGCAGCCTCCCGGGAGCATTAGGTTGACAGCCGGAAGGCGGACCGGAATTCCACGCCCATAGGACGTGATGAGGACCAGCCCGCCTGTGAGGAATGCGATGAAGAGCCTCGGATTGCGAATTGTAGCGGTTGGGTTGGCGTGTTGCGGAGTGGTGTGGGCGGCCGGGGCGCAGGATGCCCCCAAGCCCGCGGACCCGAAGCCCGCGTATCTGGATACCAGCCTGCCGGCGGAACAGCGCGCGGCGGACTTGGTGGGCCGGATGACGCTGGAAGAGAAGGCCACACAGTTGGTGAATCAGGCGCGGGCCATTCCACGGCTCAACGTGCCGGCCTACGACTGGTGGAGCGAGTCGCTGCACGGCGTGATGCGGGACGGAACCACGGAGTTTCCCGAGCCCATCGGCCTGGCTGCCACATTCGATGCGCCGGGAATCCATGAGATGGCGGTGATCATCGGCACCGAAGGGCGCATCAAGCATGTGCAGGCGGTGCGCGACGGCCACAGCAACATCTTCGAGGGGCTGGACTTCTGGGCGCCCAACATCAACATCTTCCGCGATCCCCGCTGGGGCCGCGGCCAGGAGACCTATGGCGAAGACCCGTTCCTGACTGCGCGCATGGGCGTGGCCTTTGTCACCGGCATGCAGGGCGACGATCCGCGCTATTACCGCGTCATCTCGACCCCCAAGCACTTTGCCGTGCACAGCGGACCGGAGCCGACGCGCCACACCGCCGACGTTACGGTCAGCAAGCACGATGAGCTGGACACTTATCTGCCCGCCTTCCGCGCCACGGTGACCGAGGCCAAGGCCGATTCCGTCATGTGCGCCTACAACAGCATCAATGGCCAACCCGCCTGCGCCAACGAGTTCCTGCTTCAGGATCAGTTGCGCGGCAAGTGGGGCTTCAAGGGCTACGTGGTCTCGGACTGTGGGGCGGTCGTCAACATCTTCGACGGCCACCACTACAAGCCGACCCAGGCCGAGTCTTCGGCCATCAGCTTGCAGCGCGGGATGGACAACGAGTGCGTGGACTATACCACCAAGGTGACCGGCGACCACGACTACAAGCCCTATCTCGACGCCGTCAAGCAGGGCTTCCTCAAGGAGAGCGACATCGACGTTGCCGTCACGCGGCTCTTCACGGCGCGGATGAAGCTGGGCATGTTCGATCCGCCGGAGACGGCGCCCTATTCAACGATCGACGAGAAGCTTCTTGACAGCGCGGCCCATCGCGCCCTGGCCCGCAAACTGGCCAACGAGTCCATGGTTCTGCTCAAGAACGACGGCGTGCTGCCTCTCAGGACCTCAGGCATCAAGATTGCTGTGGTCGGTCCGCTGGCGGACCAGACGCGCGTTCTGCTGGGCAACTACAACGGCACTCCCAGCCACACGGTTTCGGTGCTGGAGGGCCTGCAGAACGAGTTCCCCGCAGCCGCCATCACCTTTGTTCCGGGCACGCAGTTCCTGCGCAAGGAGGCGTCGCCCGTGCCCGCGGCATTGCTTACGACGGACGGCAAGCCGGGCGCCAAGGCCTCCTACGCCAGGTTGGATATGACTTTGGGCCCGAGCGCCAAGCCCACGATCCTTGCCACCCGCGTGGAACCGGGCATCGACGTCTCGGCTGCTCCTCTGCCCATTGAGGTGGCCGGCATCAATCCGCTGTCCATCCGCTGGGAAGCGACCCTCACGCCGCCAGAGACCGGCGACTACAACCTGGGCGTTGAAGGAGACGGGTTCTTCCGCGTCTCGCTCGATGGAAAGGAAGTAACTTCGACCTGGGACACCCACGGCGTCCAAACCAAGCTGGGCCGTGTGCATATGGAGGCGGACAAGCCGGCGCAGGTATTGGTAGAGTACGGCCAGGGAGAGAATACGGATGCCGCGGCTCGCCTGGTGTGGTCGAAGGTCGACCTCAAGCCCAGGCCGGAGGCCGTTGCCGCCGCCAGGGACGCCGACGTGGTGGTGGCCGTGGTGGGCATCACCAGCGAGCTCGAAGGCGAGGAGATGCAGGTCAATGAGGAGGGCTTCAAGGGCGGCGACCGCACCAGTCTCGACCTGCCCAAACCCGAGCAGGATCTGCTTGAAGCCGTGGCCTCGGCCGGCAAGCCGCTGGTGGTGGTGCTCACCAACGGCAGCGCCCTGGGCGTGAACTGGGCCAAGGCCCACGCCAACGCCATCCTCGAGGCCTGGTATCCGGGCGAGGAGGGCGGCTCGGCCGTCGCGGAGACGCTCTCAGGCCGCAACAACCCCGCGGGCCGCTTGCCGGTAACCTTCTACAAGGATGTGAGCCAGTTGCCGCCCTTCGAGGATTACTCGATGAAAGGCCGCACTTACCGCTACTTTGAGGGGACGCCGCTCTATCCCTTCGGGTATGGCCTGAGTTACACCACCTTCTCTTACAGCGGACTCACCGTTCCCACCATCGCGGCGCCGGCGGTCAACCCGGTGGTTGTTGAGGTAACGGTAACCAATACCGGCCGCCGGGCAGGCGACGAAGTGGCGCAGCTCTATCTTGAATTCCCTGAGGTTCCGGGCGCGCCGCTGCGGGCGTTGCGGGGCTTCCAGCGGATTCATCTTGAGGCCAGCGCCGCGCAAAGAGTGCGGTTTGAACTGAGCCCGCGCGACCTGAGCATGGTGACCGGCGCCGGAGAGCCCATTGTGGCTCAAGGCGAGTACGCGATCTCAGTAGGCGGCGGGCAGCCTCATACTGGCGCGCAGGTGCAGACGCGGACCTTCAACATCAAGGGCAAGTTGACGCTGCCGGAATAATCATCGGCAGGCAATCGTGAAATGGGACGTTCCACAAAGGGAAAGCGCCCCATTTCCTTGAGCGAACCAGATTACTTAGCAACTACCCGCTTGCAGCTTTTCGCGGGTCAGCTCGTTCCATGTGGCGATGGCTTCCGGCATGGGCGGGCTGACCACGCCGGGCGCCACTCCCTCAATCGCTGCTTGCGGCTCCACGCGGCCTTTTCAAGCCGGCAGCCACATTCGCTTGACTGGCGCGCTCTCTGCCCCATCGGCGACAATCTTTTCTGTCATGGCAAACCTTTCTCGCCGTAAATTCCTGATCGCCGTCTCCGCCGCCACGCTTGCCGCCGCCGGTCGCCGCGGCGACCTCAGCTTCGCCGCGCCCCGCCGCCAGAGGGTTTTCATCGGCTCCGGCACGCCGAACGGCATCCTGGCCTACGACTGGGACTCCGCGGCCGGCGAACTGACGCCGGCCGGAGTCGCCGCCAAACTCACCAACGTGGACTGGATCACCTTCTCACCCGGCCGCGAGTTTCTTTATGCTGCCTCGGGGGTTGATTCGTTCAACGGCAAGCCGACCGGCGAGGTGGCCAGCTTTCGCGTTCAGAACGGCGAGCTGCATCCGCTCTCCGCCCAGAACTCGGCCAGCGCGGGCACCTGCCACGTGGCCCTGGACCACACCGGCCACGTGCTGCTCTCCGTTGACTACAACGGCGGCAGCGCCTCCAGCTTTCTTATCGACGCGGGCCGGCTGAGCCCCATCGCGTGGACCGAGCACTACACCGCCCACGGCCCCAATGCCGATCGCCAGCAGAGCGCCCACGCCCACTTTGCTTCTTTCTCGCCCGATAACCGCTTCGCCTACATCAACGACCTGGGCGGCGACTGCATTCATATCTACAGCCTGAACGCGGCCACCGCCGAGCTGACCCCGGCCGGAACGTACCATGCCAGACCCGGCGCAGGCCCGCGCACCCTGCACTTCCATCCCAACGGCCACACCGCTTACTCGGTCAACGAGCTGGATTCGACCGTGGACGTGCTTCAGATGAACAGGATAAACGGCAGCCTTGCTTTGATTACGCGCATCGAGCTGCTGCCTGAGGGCTATCACGGCCTTACGCGCGCCTGCGATACGGTCATCTCTCGCGACGGAAGGTTTGTTTACTTTGCCAATCGCGACAATAACTTTCTATATAGCTTCCGCGCCGATGCCAGGTTCGGCAACCTGACGCCCATGGGCCGCTCAAGTTGCGGCGGCAAGACTCCGCGCAACTTTGTGCTGGACCCCACGGAGCGCTGGATGCTGGTAGCCAACCAGGACTCAAACAACCTGAGCGTCTTCGCCCGCAACCCCGAGACCGGAACGCTGGCTCAGGAGGGCAAGAGCTACGCGGCAGCCGCGCCGATGTGCATTCTGTTTAGTTGAGAAACCGGCTGCTCCTGATAAACGGACTGTCTTCCTCTCCCACCCATGCGCCAGAAATAAGGCGCAAGGATGGGCACGGGGAGTTTGTTGCTGGGAACGGAAAGCTGACCGGCCCACAAAGCTCCGTGCCCCATCCTTTCCGCTTTTTTCTGCGGAAAGGGTGGGAAACCACTCCTGCTGACCTACTGTTTGCACATCCTCACTTTAACGAAGACAAGAGAGGGACCTCCGAACGAGCTGCTTCTCGCCGCGCCGCAATCATCTCCGACTCGACCTCGACAATGCCTACCTCGCCCAATGCCCAGGCGCGGAAGCTCGACCAAGGCCACTCCTTTGGCATAGTGCAGAGTCCGCGTTTCACCGGATTTCGATGTATGTAGCGAAGCTGCGTGACAAAGCCTTCGTAATTTCTTACATTGCGATCGTAATAACGAATCTGCCAGAAGGGGAACTCTCCCGCAACACTCTTGCCTTGTTTACGAGCTTGAATAGAAACCTTGCTTTTCAGCAATTGCACAGCATTGGAGAGCATTTTTCCATCAGGCTCGCTCAGTAATAGGTGAACGTGTTCAGGCATGACAACATAGCCATAGACGCGCATTTGGAAGCGGCGTCGCGTTTGCTCAAGCGCAAGCAGAAATGTATCCTGCATTTGCATTTGAGCTAGCAGTGGAAGCCGGTGATAGCAACTGAATGTGAGGAAGTGAGATTGCCCAGAGTGATGAAGACGCTTGAGTCCGTCGGGCATGGAAAAACCTGCCGTTCTATAACGATTCTTACGAGTAATACTACCGCGAAGTTTTGTGGTCTCCCACCCTTTCGCCAGAAAAAAGGTGAAAGGATGGGGCACGGAGCTTGGTCAGATGGTTTGGCTTTCTATTCCCTGTTCCCTGCTTTGTTCACGCGCTCATCAGGGCCGGGATGCCGGCTTCGGTGTTCGCTCCAGCCGGGACCAGATCCTCGGCCGTGGCCGGCTCGGACTCTACCGGCACGTGGGCCAGCTCCCAGGCGGAGCGGTCCTTCAGCAAACGGGAGACCAGGGCCGTGTGCATGGCGTGGCCGGCCCGCTCGGCCACCACGTGGCCCTCGATGCGCCGCCCGGCCAGCGCCAGATCGCCGATCAGGTCCAGCACCTTGTGGCGCACATACTCGTCGGTAAAGCGCAGCGGGCCGTTCTCCGGCCCTTTTGCACCCAAAATGATGGCGTTCTCCGGCCCGGCGCCGCGAATCAGGCCCATGTCGCGCAGCCGCTTCTCGTCGGCCTTGTAGCCGAAGGTGCGTGCCGGGGCGATGGAGGCGCCGTAGGTCTCGGCTGCCAGGTCCACACAGGTTTTCTGGTGGCCGATGGGCGCGGGAAAGTCGATGGCGTATTGGATTTTGTAACCGGAGCCGGGGTAGATGCCGATGAACTTGTCGCCCTCGCACACCTCGACGGGATGCAGCACGCGGATGGTCTCGCGGCGGCGGCGTTGGGTGCGAATGCCGGCGTTGAGAAAGGCCTGCACGTAGGGCAGGGCGCTGCCGTCCAGGATGGGCAGTTCCAGGTTGTCCAACTCCACGATCACATTGTCAACGCCCATGCCGATGAGCGCGGAGAGCAGGTGTTCGGTGGTGGAAATCAGCACGCCCTGGCGCATCAAACTGGTGGCATAGCTGACTTTGGCCACGTTGCGGCCGTTGGCGGGAATCTCAAAGTTGTCTAGGTCGGTGCGGCGGAAGACGATGCCCGATCCGGCCGGCGCAGGCAAAAGGCGCATGGTGACCGGCGCACCCGAATGGAGTCCGACACCCTCAAATTCAATAGGCGCGGCAATGGTCTGTTCCAGGTGGGCAAGGCTAGCCAATATTCACTCTCCAACTGTGTAAAACAGGGCGCAATCGTTAGAGTAGACGCAAATTGGCAGATCCGTCCTGTGGCATTTTAGCCACACTCTGCGCCTGTCAGACCACCTCCACGGTCAGAAATCGGGGGAGAAGGCGAACTTTTAACCGTCGTAGAATCAGAGAGTCTCTGGATTCACCGCTTCAATGATCCCCTGAGAGGCTTACAAATGCCCATAGCCGCCAATCCTCCCATCCCGATGCGCGCCCTGCTGGCCGGAGCCCGGCGCAAGCAGCCCGCGCTGCTTGACCTCATCCAGCAACTGGTGCGCGTCGAGTCGCCCTCGGAAGACAAATCCGCCGTGGATGCCTGCGTTGCGCTGGCCGCCAAGCACGCCAGGGCTTTGGGCGGCCGCGTGAAATTGCACCGCCCCGCCGCGGCGTGCGGGTTTGGTGATGTGCTGGAGGCACGCTTTGGGCCAAAGCCGGCCAAGTCCAGGGCTGGCAAGGCCGCGGGTGAGGATCAGGGCGCGGAGCACATTCTGCTTCTCGGCCATCTGGATACGGTCTGGCCGCTCGGCACGCTCAAGACCATGCCCTGCCGGCTGGGCGAAGGCCGGTTGTGGGGTCCCGGCGCTCTGGATATGAAGGCAGGCGTGGCCATGGCCTTTACCGCCATTGAGATGCTGACGGAGGCCGGCCCTCTGGAGCGGGAGATTGTGCTGCTGCTGAACAGCGACGAGGAGGTGGGCAGCCCCGTCTCGCGGCCCATCACCGAACGACTGGCAGCCGAGTGCGCCGCCGTCTTCGTACTGGAGCCGGCGCAGGGGCTGGCTTACAAAACCGCCCGCAAGGGAACCGGCAACTGGCGGATTGACGTGACCGGCGTTGCCGCCCACGCCGGGGTGGACTTTGAAAAAGGGGCAAACGCTATTCGAGAGCTGGCCCGCGTGGTGGAGACGGTGAGCGGCTGGACCGACCTCAAGCGGGGCCTGACGGTCAACGTGGGCGTGGTGGGCGGCGGCTCGAAGACCAACGTGATTCCGGCGGCGGCATGGGCGGAGGTGGATGTCCGGATTGCCCGCAAGGCCGACGGGGAGCGCATCGAGCGCAAGTTTGCCGGGCTGAAGCCAGTGGACAAAGGCTGCACCCTTGCCGTGACCGGCGGCATCAACCGTCCGCCGATGGAGCGCGCGCGCGGAACCGTCCGCCTCTACCGCCAGGCCAGAAGCCTGGCCGCGGAACTGGGCTTCCCGCTGAACGAAGCCTCTACCGGCGGCGCCTCCGACGGCAACTTCACCGCGGCGCTTGGCATTCCCACGCTCGACGGCATGGGCGCGGTGGGCGAAGGCGCGCATGCCCGCCACGAATCGATCCTCGTCGAGCATCTGGCGCCCAGGACGGCGCTGTTGGCGGGATTGCTGGCTGTGTGCTCAAGTGCGGGAGCACCTGATACACTTCCATGGAGAACTTTCCCGGAGTAAAACAACGCTATGAAACAAACTGTTCTGATTCTGCTGATGGCGGCAAGCGTGGTTGCCGCAAGCGCTCAAACCCCCGCGCCGCCGACGACCGCCGCCACGAAGCCGGCCGTCACTGCCGCCAAACCCGCTGCCCCCGCCGCCAAACCGGCTACGACCGCGGCGAAGCCTGCCACGGCCACCGCCAAGCCGGCGACCGCGGGCGCAAAGCCGGCCGTCACTGCCGCCAAACCCGGTGCCGCCGCTGCCACCGCCGCCAAGCTGCCTCTCGGAGTTCCCGCTCCCGGAATTCCAGCGGTCAAGACCATCAAAAAGACCCTCCTCACGGTTACCCTGCACTACCAGGAGATCAAGATCGGCGCCGGCGCCGTGGCCGAGCCGAACAAGATGTACAAGGTCTTCTACACCGGCTACCGGGAAGCCGATGGAGTCAAGTTCGACTCCACCGACGACCATCCCCGGCCCCCGCTGAAGGACAAGGACGGCAAGCCGGTGCTGGGCGACGACGGCAAACCCAAACTGGACGTTCCGCAGCCCATGGCATTTCCTCAGGGCACGGGTCACACGATTCCGGGCTTTGACCAGGGCTTTGGCGGAATGAAGGTCGGCGGCAAGCGCCGCCTGTTTATCCCCTGGCAACTGGGCTACGGAACGCGCAACATTCCAGACCATGGTCCAGGCCATCCGGGGCTTCCCGCAAAATCCGACCTGATCTTCGACGTCGAGTTGGTGGACGTGACCGATATGCCCGCACAGCCCGCGCCGCAGAATCACCCACCGATGGGTGGGATGCCCGGCGGACAGCCAATGCCGCCGAAGCCCGGAACTCCGGGAGCGCCGCCGGCACCGGCTCAGCCCGGCGCGCCTACACCTGCGGCAGCACCGCCAGCACCAGGCGCGGCGCCGAATGCGGCAGCACCGGCAACGCCCGCGGCCCCAGCGGCTCCGAACGCTGCTCCTGCACCGGCAGCGACGCCAGCCCCCGCGGCACCGAACGCTGCTCCTGCCCCGGCAGCGCCGGCAGCGGCACCAGCCCCCGCGGCACCAGCAACCCCAGCAGCGCCGGCAACCCCGGCTCAGCCGCAACCGAAGTAGGGCCGGCTTTCTCTCGGGTGAGATCAGGCCACGCCGGCAGGCCTGTCCGCTGCGGCGGGCAGTTCCGGCGTGGCCGTGATCAGTTGGCGCGTGTAGGCTTCCCTGGGATTGGCGCACAGCGCCACGGCCTCGCCGGTCTCCACCAGCCGGCCGCGCTCCATCACGGCGATGCGCGTGCTCAAATAGCGCACCAGCGGCATGGAGTGCGAGATAAATAGATAAGTCAGCCCGTGCTCGCGCTGCAAGCGCCGCAGCAGGTTCACAATCTGCGCTCCCACGCTCACATCCAGCGACGAAACCGGCTCATCCAGAATCAGCAGCTTCGGCCTCAGCGCCAGTGCGCGGGCAATGTTGATGCGCTGCCGCTGCCCGCCGGAGAACTCGTGCGGATGCCGCCCCAGCGCCGAATCATCCATCCCCACCTCGCCCAACAGCTCGACGGCCTTGGCGCGCAAGCTGGCGCGGTCCGTCCTGATCCCCGCCTCATGCCGGTGGATCACCAGCGGCTCGGTGACGATCTCCAGCACATTCATGCGCGGATTCAATGCGGCGTAGGGGTCCTGGAAGACAGGCTGCATCTGCCGCCGCAGGCGGCGCCACTGCGCCCGTGAAGCCCGCGCCACGTCGATGCCGTTCACGCGCACACAGCCCTGGCTCGGCGCCGTCAGCCCCAGGATCATCCGCGCCAGCGTCGTCTTGCCCGAACCCGATTCGCCCACCAGTCCCAGCGTTTCTCCGGTCTCGACGGAGAGCGACACATCCTCCACGACGGTCCGCAGTTCCGTCCGCAGCCCCGCCTGTCTCGGATAGCTCTTTGAAACCGCATCCACCTCAACCAACGCCATGGATCGATGGTAAATGCCACCTGCGGTGGGGCAGACGGCGCTTGCGCGCCAGATGGTTCGTGTTACCCGTTTCGATCAGTCCAGCTTGGGGTGCAGCTTGTGGAAGCCGGTAGCCTTCTGGTAGGCCGAGGCAAAGGCGGCCAGCTTCGCGTCCTGGTAATGGCCGGCCAAAAAGGTCAGCGAGACGGGCGTCCCCGGGCCGCCTATGTCGTCGTGGTCGCCGTCGTCGATCGCGGGCGGCTTGGGAGCGTCTGCGCCGCGCAGACCATTGGGCAGAATCAGCGCGGGGTGACCGGTGAGGTTGGTTGCTATCAACTGCGTATCGGTTGACGGAGTGACAATGATGTCCACCTGCTCGAAGAGCGCCGAAACCTGCCGGATGGCCAGGGTGCGCGCGCGGTTGGCCTGGATATATTCGACAGCCGGGTAAAAGCGGGCGATGCGGAAGGCATTGGGCCAGTCTTCGATACCCTGCTCGGTCAGCAGCCGGTCGCGGCCGGAAATCGTCAGGTCGTCGAAGGCGGCGGCAGCCTCGGCGGTAAGCAGAGGAACCATGGCATCGTAGGGCAGCTTGGGCAATTCCACCGGAATCAGCTTCACCCCCATCGCTCGCAGCTTGTCCAGCGCGGCCAGTTCGTAGCGCCGGTCGTAGTCGCGCCGCGCGCGAGCTTCTCTCATCTGGGTATTGCTGTCCTCGCGCTTCTTCTTCTCTTCTGTGGTTTCGTTGGCCTTCGGCTCGGCCAGCTTGAGCGGCGCGGGCGGGTCAAACTCGCTTTTCAGGTAGCCGATGCGCAGCTTCTTCCAGTCGGCAAAGGCCATCGGAACGTCATCTGTATTTGCCACCGCTGTGTCTTTGCCGTCAGGGCCATAGATGGCGTTGAGAATCGTCGCGCAGTCTTCCGCCGAGCGGGAGATTGGACCCAGTTTGTCCATGGTCCAACTGAGAGCCATGGCGCCGGTGCGCGGCACAAAGCCAAAGGTGGGGCGCAGGCCGGTAACGCCGCAGCGCGTGGAGGGCGAGGAGATCGACCCCAGCGTCTCCGAGCCGATGGCAAAGGCCACGCACCCGGCAGCCACGGCGCTGGCAGAACCCGCCGAAGACCCGCTCGAACCCTGCTCCTGATTCCACGGGTTGCGCGTTCGCCCGCCAAACCACTTATCGCCCATGGCCAGCGCGCCCAGCGTGAACTTGGCCACCAGCACGGCTCCAGCCGCGTCCAGCCGCTCGACCACGGTCGCGTCCTCGTCAAACGACTGATGCTCGAATCCGCCCGCGCCCCAAGTCGTCGGATAGCCTTTGACCGCCAGCAGATCTTTGGCACCCCAGGGGATCCCATGCAGCGCCCCCCGGTACTTGCCTGCGGCGATTTCCTCATCCGCCTTCCGGGCCTGCGCCAGTGCACGCTCTTCCATCAAGGTGATCACAAAGTGCAGCTTCGAGTCGTAGCGCTTGAGGCGGGCGAGGTACATCTTGGTGAGCGCGACTGCGGTGACCTTCTTCCACTCCAGCAGTTCAGCGATCTCTCCAATGGACGCGAATGCGAGATCTTCGATGTGCGCAGGCGAATTGGGAATCGAGGAGATGCCGGGACCGACAATGACTTCGCCCAAAGCCTTCTTTTGATCTGCGCAGGCATCTTTCGCCGGTTCTGTGTCGGATTCGGCTCTCGCTGCCGGCAGCGGATGAAAGACAAACGCCGGCGGAACGGAGTTGGCCAGCTTGAGTGCGCGGATAGGCTCATACGAGCCTCGCTGGTCGTTCAGCCCATCCAGCATCAACTTCTTCTGCTCCGCAGTAAACGGCCCAACCCCTGCCAGCAAGGCGGCCTGGTCGAGCATCTCCGCGGTGATCTTCGGCTGCTCATGGGGCTTGGCTTCCGGCGCAGCTTCCTGCGCCTGCGCGGCCAGCGTGTACAGAATCCCGGGCAGCAGCGCGGAAGTAATCCCGGCCCGGCTGCAAGCGGTGAGAAATCCTCGACGATCCAGTGTCATCCCGATCCTTCCTGTTCTTACTCCACCGGGAAGGTTACCACCGCCAGCCGGGAAAGGGCAGTGCTCAGGGCTTGGATAACAGCGCCTTCAGCCGCATCTCGATCGTCTTCAGATCGGTTTCGCCTTGAAACCGCGCGCGAACTTCCCCATTTCTGTCGATCAGGTACGTCAACGGCAGTCCAAGAACTCCGCCGTACAGTTCTCCGAGCTTTTCGTCGCCCATCGCCACGGGATAATTCAGCTTCAGCTTTGCATAGAGTCCGCGGACCAGCGCGGGGTCGTCATCCATCGAGATTCCGATGACCTGCAATCCTTGTGGGCCGTATTGCCGCTGCCATTGGACGAACCTCGGCATCTCAAGCTGGCATGGGGCGCACCAGGTGGCCCAGAAGTTCAAGAGCACCACCTTTCCCCGGAGGCTGGCGAGGTCGAGGTTTCCGCCGCTCAAGTCGCGGCGTGTAAACTCGGGCGCCTTCTTGTTGAGGAGGGACTCCGCCGCGAAGGCAGCTCGCGCGCCAGCGGCGGCGAAGCCGGTCCCCAGCAGCAAACTTGCCATCATGAGGCCTGAAATCCAGGTCCGCGCCCCAGTGGCCGCGTCCGGCCCGGCCAACGCCTCGCCGCGCGAACCGCCGCTAGCGGCCGCGCTCAACCGGGTACCCCTTGTCAACCCAATCCGCTCCGAGGTTGCCGGCGATATAGAGAGCCTTCACGTTGGTGAATCCCAGATCGCGCAGCAGCTTGAACGCGGGTCCGATGTTGGGGCAGCGGCTCCATGGGCAACAGCCGCAATAGAGCACGATGAAGGTCTTCCGGGGGAGCGGCGCCACCCTGTCTTGCAGTTGCTTCAGGCCCGCGGCCTGCGACCCGGCCCCGGCGTATTCGGCTCCCGCGATATGAGCCTCGGCAAACAGCAGGTGCGAACCCACTTGCAACACCAGTGGCTTGTTTGCGCCCTGGGCATGCAACAGGCGATTCAACTCCTCGGGCTGAAGCAGTTGCGTGCTGGGAATTGAAAAGGCGCTGTCAGACGATGGCGCGCCCCCACTGAACTGTGCGTGAATCTGTGTGTGCGCGGCAAGCAGCGTTGCCAGAACGGCGATCGTTCCCGATCTTTGAACCAGGCCAAATCCCATTGGGGCCTCTCCGCAACCAGTCTAACTCCGCAAACACCACCTGCGTGCTACCGCCCGGTTGCGGATACGGTGAAGCGAACGGCTGGTTCTATACGTCGAGGTTCTTCACATCCAGCGCATTGTCCTCGATAAATTTCCGCCGCGCCTCCACGTCTTCTCCCATCAGGGTGGTGAAGATGAGATCGGTTTCGGCGAGGTCTTCGAGCTTTACCTGGAGCAGTGTGCGGCGGTCGGGGTCCATGGTGGTTTCCCAAAGCTGCGTGGAGGTCATCTCGCCCAGGCCCTTGTAGCGCTGCACCGAGTATTCCTTCTTGCCCTGTTCGACGATGTGGGCGAAGAGTTCGCGGGCAGTCTGTTTTTCCACCGGCTCGCGCAGGATGCGGGCTGCGCGGCGGGGTTGTTTGGCGTCCGCTTGGACCTCCGCGCTCTCGGCTTCCGCTCCTTCGGCGTCCTCGGGGCTTGCCTCGACTACGGCTGCGTCCTTGGCGGCGTACTCGATGAGGAAGGGCGGCTCCAGGAATTCCTTGATGAGGATGTACTTGGACATCATCTGTTTGAACTCGGGGCTGGAGGCGAGGGCCCAATCGATGCAGCGCGTGGCGCCCTGCGCATCGGTAAAGCAGACGGACCAGGTGTGGTGCTCTTCGTCCTCGACCGGATCGCCGAGGGCTTTGAACTGGAACTCGTCCGCCAGTTCGGTGAGTTGGGAGTGCAACAGGGCCAGCCTGGGAGGAATCTCGCTCTCGGATTTGGAGGCGAAATCGGCGCGGTGAACGAGTTCGGCGCGGGCCAGCAGTTCCGTCAACTTTTCGTTGCGGATGCGCTTGTCCACCTTTTCGACGAAGCCGAGGTACTCGTTTAGGGTACCCATGAAGCGGGTCAGGCCGGCGCCCTCGATGCGGCTGGCGCTCTCGCCGTGGCGGACGATCATTCCCTCCGACGCGCGGTTGACCATCACCCTCACAAACTCGCGATCGTCCTTGATGTACTGCTCGAAGCGGCCCTTCTTGATCTTGTAGAGCGGCGGCTGCGCGATGTAGATGTTGTCGCGCTTGATCAGCTCGGTCATGTGGCGGAAGAAGAACGTGAGCAGGAGCGTGCGGATGTGCGAGCCGTCCACGTCAGCGTCGGTCATGAGGATGATCTTGCCGTAGCGAATCTTGGTGGCGTCGAAGTCGTCCTTGCCGATGCCGCAGCCCAGCGCGGTAATCATGGCGCGGATTTCCTCGTGGCCGAGCATCTTGTCGTAGCGCGCCTTTTCGACGTTGAGGATTTTGCCCTTGAGGGGCAGAATGGCCTGGAAGCGGCGGTCGCGGCCCTGCTTGGCGGTGCCGCCGGCGCTCTCGCCCTCCACCAGATAGAGTTCGCAGCGGTCGGGGTTGCGCTCCGAGCAATCGGCCAGCTTGCCGGGCAATCCGCCGCCGTCCAATGCGCCTTTGCGCCGGGTCAGGTCGCGTGCCTTGCGGGCAGCCTCGCGGGCGCGCGAGGCCTCGATAGCCTTGTTGATGATGCGCTTGGCGATGGGCGGGTTCTGCTCCAGGAACATGCCCAGCCGCTCGTTGACAAAGGCCTGCACCGTGCCGGCGATGTCGGAGTTGAGCTTGCCCTTGGTCTGGCCCTCGAACTGCGGCTGCGACAGCTTGACGCTGACCACCGCCACCAGCCCCTCGCGCACGTCGTCGCCGCTCAGGTTCTCCTTCATATCCTTGAAGAGGCCGAGTTGCTGGCCGATGGCGTTGATGGTGCGGGTGAGCGAGGTGCGGAAGCCGGACAGATGCGACCCTCCGTCCACAGTGTTGATGTTGTTGGCAAAGCTGAACACGGTCTCCGAGTAGCTGTCGTTGTACTGCAGGGCAATCTCGATTTCGACGTTGTCGCGCGACGCCTCCATCACGATCGGCTTATCGTGCAACACCTGCTTGCCGCGGTTCAGGTGCTTCACAAACTCGGCGATGCCGCCGGCGTAGCGGAACTCGGCGCGCCGGGCGTCGCCGGTCTTGGGATCGGCGGTGCGCTCGTCGGTGAGCGTGATCTCAAGGCCCTTATTCAGGAAGGCCATCTCCCGCAGCCGCTGGGCCAGCGTGTCGTAGTTGAACTCGGTGGCGGTCATGATGCTCTTGTCGGGTAAAAAATGGACTTTGGTCCCGCGCCTCTTGCTCGTCCCCGCTTGGCGCAATTCGCTGGTGGGGGCGCCGCAACTGAAGTCCATCTCCCAGGTGTGGCCGTCGCGCCAGATCTCGACGTTGAACTCCTGGCTGAGAGCGTTCACGCAGCTCACGCCCACGCCGTGCAGGCCGCCGGAGACCTTGTACGTGGAGGCGTCGAACTTGCCGCCGGCGTGCAGCTTGGTCAGCACCACCTGCACGGCCGGCATCATCTGGCCGTTGGGCAGGGGCATCATGTCCACCGGAATGCCGCGGCCGTCATCGACCACCGTGATCGAGTTGTCCACGTGGATGACGACGTCGATCTTCTTGCAATAGCCGGCCAGGGCCTCGTCCACGGAGTTGTCCACCACCTCGTAGACCAGATGGTGCAGGCCCATCTCGCCGGTTGAGCCGATGTACATGGCCGGGCGGAGGCGCACCGCCTCCAGGCCTTCCAAAATCCTGATGTTTTCGCCGGTGTAGCTGTCGTTATCGCCGTGAATCGGGGTACTCGTAACTGCTTCAGTCGCCATAGGATTCCGTTCGCAGGGCTTTCGCTTCGAGCTCCAGACGGGGCGCGGTCTCCAGATTGCGGTTCCGGGTCGAAAATCTGGGACTAACCGCTTGAAAGACGGGGGCTTTACGCGAATTTACCTAGTCTTATTTTAGCATGCGGGGAGGGTGTAAGGGGAGGGACGAGGCATGGCCGCAAAACCGGTTGCCGTCAATAGATTGCCAACAAAGAATATGACGTTAGTAACCACGCCGTCACTCGTTGTTTATTTGTCTTAAATAGATGGACTTGCAGACAATTTTCCTCTATGATTTTAGCGTTAGGAAGACGTTTTTCCTGTCAATTCAAATCCGAAGGGTTACTAATTATGAGACTCGCCATCCGCATCTTCGCTCTGTCCGTTGTCGTCGCCGGCGCCGCCGCCGCTGCCACCACGTCCAAGTCCGCGCCCGCTGTTCCCAGCCACCAGTCGGCCACCGCCAGTTTGCCGACTCCGGGATGCGGGCCCTACATGCCTACTTGTTTCGCGCAATCCCCCACTTCCAGCAAATAGACGCGAAGGGTAATGGCACGAAAGTTCTAGAAAAATCCGTTTTTCGGTTGAGCGGTGAGGCATTTGGCGCTATTATGAGAGTGTTCTCAGGATGGTGAGTAGGCCTTTATGCCTTTAAATCTCGCAATGTCCGTGATGAGCGTGGCGGAGTTCCTTCTGTGGGCTGCGCTTGGCTTCCTGTTCTGGAAGAAGAACCTGCAACAGCGTTTTCCGTCAATGAGCGCCTATCTGGCGTTGCGCGTAGTATCGACGCCGGTGCTGCTAGTTCTTATCTACGTTCAGTCGCAGCCGTGGGGACGCCATCTCTTTGTGGCCTACTTCTTCACCTATTGGGCGGTATACATCGCCAGCGCCGTGCTGTTGTTCTTCATCTGCATAGAGGTTTTCCGCTCCGCGTTTTCGGCGTTCTCAGGGTTGATGAGGCTCGGGACCGTGGTCTTTCGCTGGGCAGTTCTGGCCTCGGTGATCGTTAGCCTGTCTACGATCTCTTTCGCGCACAGGGGAATTCTCATCATTCCCGACATTGCTTATGGGTTGATGCGCTCGGTCAGCATCGTTGAGTTATGCCTGCTTGGCTTCCTGTGCCTGAGCATGAATGCGTTGCGTCTCTCCGTCCGTGACATGACCTTCGGAATCGCCCTGGGCTTTGGCCTGATGTCCGCCAACGACTTCGTTCATTCGTTGTTGGTTTCAAAGTTCACTTCGCTGACCGCCCCCTTGCAGTTCGTCTATGAGTCGGTGATTCTGTTCGCGCTGGGCACCTGGGTAGCCTACTGCGCGCTGCCTGAGTCGGCCCGTCAGCCCGTGGTCATGCCGGCGAACTCGACCATCTACCGCTGGAACGAGATTGCTTCCGCGCTGGGCCACACCGGAACCCAGGTTGCCGCCCGGCAGCCCGCCAACAGCTTCTTCCTCACCGACGTCGAGCGGGTCGTCGAGAAGGTGCTTACCCGGAACCTGAAGGGCCGCGAATCGGAGACGTTAGAGCACATTGGTTAACGGCAAAAAGGCCGAACCCCAATGCAGAGGGCTGACCCGGATTTCGATTGAGCGGCAGGACATTCGGCGCTATTCTGAGATTGTTCTCAGAATAGCGAGAGGCTTTTTATGTCTTCACAGACTGCGATGTCCCTGATGAGTGCGGCGGAGTTTATGCTTTCGGCCGTACTCGCCTTCCTGTTCTGGAAGAAGAAGCTGCATCGCCGCTTCCCTGCGATGGCGGATTACCTGGCCTTGCGCGTGGCGTCGACGCCGGTACTGCTTGCTCTGTTGACAGGCCAAGAGAGGGTGTGTGGCCGCTATTGGGGTGTGATGTATTTTTCGATTTTCTGGGCAGTGTATTTCGCCAGCGCGGTGTTCCTCTTCTTCATCTGCATGGATGTCTTCCGCTCGGCGCTTGCGGCGTTGCCAGGACTGATGAGGCTGGGGACCGTGATCTTTCGCTGGGCGGTCCTGGCCTCGGTGATCGTTAGCATCTCTACGATCTCCTTTGCACACCGGGGAATTCTCGTCATTCAGGATATCGCCAACGGATTGATGCGCTCGGTCAGCATCCTTGAGTTGTGCCTGCTTGCCTTCCTGTGCCTGAGCATGAATGCGCTACGCCTCTCGGTGCGCGATATGGCCTTCGGAATAGCCCTGGGCTTCGGCCTGATGTCAACCAATGACTTTGTCGTATCATCCTTGATATCCCGCAACACAACGCTGACGGATCCCTTGCAGTTCGTTTACCAATCGGTGATTCTGGCCGCGTTGGGCACCTGGATAACCTATTGCGCCTTGCCTGAGCCGGTCCGCAAGCCGGTGATGATGCCGGCGAACTCGACCATCTACCGCTGGAACGAGATCGCTTCCGCCGTGGGCCACGCCGAAACCCAGGTTGCCGCGCGGCAGCCCGCCAAGAGCTTCTTCGCCTCCGATGTCGAGTTGGTACTCGTGACGGTGCTGAAGCGGAGCCTGAAGGACAGGGAATCCGAAACCTAAGGAACCTCTGATTAAGTTCCACTACGCATTGAGCTTTCCCTCTGGGGCTAAAGCCCGCGTTGATTTTGCGCCATTTCTGGCACGGCTAAAGCCGTGCCCTTTCAAAACAGGGACTTGTTCAGAGATTCCCAAGTATGCAAAGATGAACACCAAAAAGGCCGAACCCGCCGGGGCCGGCCTTTTCCATTTTGGCGCAAGCTCGTTCAACCGACGCCACCGCACACAAGAAAAGGGCCACGGGGACGCCGTGGCCCTTCCTGTTGAGTTTGAGCCTTCTTACTCGGCTGGAACCGGCTCGATCGAGGCAAATCGCCCGCGGTTGCCGCGGTCCACAAACTTCACCCGGCCCGTGACCTTGGCGAAGAGCGTGTCGTCGGAGCCCCTGCCCACGTTGACGCCGGGCTTGATGCGGGTGCCGCGCTGGCGCATGATGATGGAGCCGCCGGTAATCAGTTCGCCGGCAAAGGCCTTTACGCCCAGCCGCTGCGCATTGGAATCGCGTCCGTTTGTGGAGCTGCCTCCACCCTTCTTATGTGCCATTGCCCTATCCCCTTCTCAATTTGCTGCGCTGCCTCGGTTGGCGGCGGTGTAGGTCACGCCGTCGGCCTCGATGGCCTTGATGCGCACCTCGGTAAAGTTCTGCCGATGCCCCTGCAGCTTCTTGTACTGCTTCTTCCGCTTCAGGTGGAAGACCAGGATCTTGTCTCCGCGGCCCTCCCCGAGCACCTCGGCGGTCACCTTGGCGCTGGCCGGCTGGGCCAGGGTTCCGGGCTCGCCGCTGACCGCCAGCACATCGCTGAACTCGACGGTCTTGTCCTCTGAAGCGACACTCTCAATCTTCACCACGTCGCCTGGAGCGACCCGGTACTGCTTACCGCCGGTGCGAATAACCGCGTACATAACCCCTCCAGCGCGGCTCCCGCTGCGGCGGGTGCGCTCATGCATCCAAAATAGCTCGGGCGGAAACTTCTGCGCCGCGGTACGCTCAAGCCCGCAAACTTCGGGCGAACGTCCGGCTCCACGGCAACAGGCAGGAATCGCCAAACTAGTGTAGTGTACCGGCTTTGTGGGCCAAAGGTCAATTTGCACTGACTACGATGCACCCCGGCCGCATCGGCCAGAGCCGCCGCAACCCAGGCAGCGTAAACCCCCAGCGCCGTTCCGCCTGCTGAAACAGGTACACGGTCAGGAGGACGAAGATCGGCTCCAGCGGGTTGCGAAAGCGCGATCCGGCGTTGATGAAGTAGTAAATGGCCGGCAGCAGAACCACGGCCCATGCGAACAGGCCCGCCGCGGGAAGCCTGCGGCGCAGCGCCAGCAGCAGGCCGAGAATCCCGGTAATCGAGCCGAAACAGTGCGCCACTTCGCGAACGTTCTCCGCCGCGGCAGGCCCGGTGGTGTGGGGCACGCCGGCCCAGAACATGTAGAACCGCAGCGCCGCCAGCTTCCAGAAATGCAAGGGATAGGCTCGGGCCCACTTCCACGCCAACTGTCCGCGCATCCGCACATAGGCCAGTTCGCCCATCCGCGCATAGAGCTGGTGCTCCGGCGCCGCCTCCATGGTGGGCACGGTCGCTCCCCACGGAAAGCCCATCGACTCCGGCGCCCAGGCCATGGCTGCTTCCGCGCCAAAGTTGCCCCGCGTGGGAATGAAGGCGTGAAACACCAGCGCGTTGCGCACCACCCAGGGCGTGGCCACCGCAACGCACGCCGCTGCCGAGAGCAGTGCCAGGGCCGTACCCTTGAGCAGATTCTGCTTCTGCGGTAAGCCGGCAAGAATCCACACTCCCTGGATGGGCGCCATCAGCAGCAGGGTCGGATTGGTCATGGAGATGGCTCCCCACAGCAGTCCGAACAGCGCCCAATCCCGCGCCCGGTGCGCTTCAGCGGCGCGCCCGCCTGTGCCCCGCATCCTCATGCCCAGCACCAGCACCGCGGCAAAGATCATGGTGGAGAGAGACATCTCCCACACCCACTTCACGCCGTACTGCATGATTCCGGGGTAGAGCGCCCACAACCACGCCGCCCAAAGCCCGTTGCGCCGCCCCGCCACGCGCACTCCCATCTCAAAGACCAGCGGCGCGGTGAGAGCCTGGAATAGGCTGTTGAGGACCATGATCACCCACGCCGACAGCGCCGAGTAGATGCCGAAGACCTTGAAGATCGCGGCCAGCAGCAGCGTGAACCCCGGAACCATCCAGGCGGTCGGGCCGGTGTCGCCGCTGAACGGGGAACTGTACCCGTGCCCGCCCGCCACCGACGCTGCCACCCGGCCCGTCTCCCAGGCAAATTCGAAGTGGTGATTGTAGGGCGTGATGCGGTAGGTGTGGGCCAGGGTGATATAGGCCACCCGCACCAGGAATGCGGTCCAGAAGATCGCCCGGGGCGCGCGAAAGCGGTCTTCGGAACAAGGCGCGGCAAGCTGGCTCATGAAATCCACTTTAATAGACGCAGAATCCCCATCTCCGCCGCCCGCGAGTGTGCTGACACATTCTGCCGCGCCAGGATAGCCTCGCGGTTCTCCGCATAGTACCTGTAAGCCAGGGTGAGCATCTCGCTGTTGGTCACCGTGGGCCGCCAGCCCATCGCCTTCCGGATGCGGGTGGTGTCGAAGACGAAATCCTCGGCGATCATCCGGTAGTGATAGGGGCCCAGCGGCGAGATTTTCAGCCTGTGCGCCAGCCGCATGGCGGCCAGCGCCGGCGCTTTGGGCAGTGAACGCACCCGCGAACGGCTGCCGGCCTCGGCGATGACGGCCTCGTAGCACTCCCGCAGGCTGGGAACGTTGTCGCTGCCCACGTGGAATGTGCCCGAGCCTGCAAAATCCACTGCCTGCACGCATGCCTGCGCCAGATCGCCCGCATGGATGAACTGGTAGCGATTGCCGCCCGAGCCAACCACCCACACCGTCTTGTTCTCGCGGATGAACTCGAACAGAATCGCCAGCAGCCCCAGCCGCCCGCTGTCGATGATCGTGGGGCAGCGCAGAATCACCACATCGAGGCCGTCCGCAAACTGGCCCAGCAGCTTCTCGCCGGCCAGCTTTGACTCCCCGTAGACCTCCGCCGGCGCGGGCGGATCGTCTTCCCTCACCGGACGCCCCATGTTGCTGGCCCACAGGCAATTGCTGGAAGTGAACACCAGCTTCCGCACCCCCGCCTCGCGCGCGCACCGGGCAATCACGCCGGTTCCGTCCACGTTGCTGGTCCACAGCAGTTCGCGTTCCATGCGGCCGTGCGCCAGCATCGCGGCAATATGAAACACGGCGTCGAACTTGTGCGCGGCAAACACTCGCCGCATGGCCTGTTCGTCGCGAATGTCCGCCTGCAGGCTGGTGAGCGCGGGATGCCGGGCCGTGTCCGGCACCAGGTCCACGCTGACCACCTCGGCTCCGTCGGCCAGCAGCCTGTTCTTGAGAATGCCGCCAAAGAAGCCGGCCCCGCCGGTTACCAGAAATTTCGCCATAGCCGATCCCGTACCATGCCCTTTTCAGAACCCGGACCCAGGCCGGCAGAGGCGGGTCCGATTCGTCCCCATCATATCATTCAGCGGATAACCCATAATCAAATCAATGGTTTGAGAGAGGAAATCCGGGCCGCTCCATCAGCGTTGCGGCGGAACGACGTAGAAAAGAATGGCAAAGTAGTGGGCGATGCTGCCGGCCAGCACAAACACATGCCAAGTGGCATGGAAGTAGCGCAGCCGGTCGAAGGCGAAGAACAGAATGCCGAACGTGTACGCCAATCCGCCCGCGCCCAGCCACATCACCGCGCGCCAGCCGATTGCATGGGCCAGCAGCCCGGCCGCAAAGATCCCGAACCAGCCCTGAAACAGGTAGACCAATGCCGACGCCACGGCGAACCGGTCTACGGCGAAGCTCTTGAACATCACACCGGCCACGGCCAGCGACCATTCAACGCCAAACACAAACCATCCCACCGGCCCATGCAGCGAGACCAGCGTGAAAGGCGTGTAGGTGCCGGCAATCAGCAGGTAGATGGAGGAGTGGTCCAGCACTCGGAACACATGCCGCGCCCGCGTCCGCACCAGCGAGTGGTAGAGCGTGGAACACACGTAAACAAGCACCAGGGTACTGGCGAAGATCGTGCAACTGGCGATCTGCCAGGCGGTTCCCCGCGTTGACGCGGCAATCAGGTAGACAGCGCCCACTACGGCGAACATGGCGCCTATCCCGTGCGTAATCGCATTGGCAAGAATATCGCCCAGTTTGGTTTGGGTTTGCACAGGTTGATGATAGTCCGCGCCGGATAGGAGAGCGCGCCGGCTCGGATCGCTCAAGCGCGCCGGATGAGATTGGCGTCCCCCACGGGATTTGGACCCGTGTTATCGCCGTGAAAGCCGGCCGCGGGCCGGGAAGCAAAGGCCGTTCCCGCCGCAGGACGCATCCCCTTGCCGGGCATTTGGCACTCTTGCTCCGCGCTGTTGGAGTGAACGATCGCTCATTCCGAGACTCCCTCGATCGGAGTACAAGGCCGTTTTCCGGCTGGACGGAATCCTGGCGACCCACTGTGCTATTCTGGTTCTCTCCCGGATAGTACAACCCATTGGGAGTGGCTCACCGTCACCTCCTTATACTTTTCGTATGCGCAAGCTACTGGCTCTCGTTCTGGTTCTACCGGCGCTGGTTCTCACGGTCCTGGCGCTTGGCGGTCCTTTGCCAGGCCAGGAGCAGCCGCCCTCGCCGATACGTTTCGAACTCAAGAAGCTCCCGTTTCATCTTGAAAACGACGCCAGCCCCGCCAAGAACCCTCCGGAAACCATGGCCGGCGGCGTAGCGGTCTTCGACTATAACGGCGATGGCCGGCCGGATATCTTTTTCACCAATGGCGCCGACCTCGCGACCATGAAGAAATCCTCCCCCAAGTACTCCAACCGGCTCTTTCGCAACGACGGCAACGGCGTCTTTACCGACGTGACGGCAGAGGCCGGGCTGGCAGGCAGCGGATTCGATATCGGGGTCGCTGTCGGCGACTACGACAATGACGGCTTTCCGGATCTTTTCGTCACCGGCGTTCACGGCAACACGCTCTACCACAACAACGGCGACGGAACGTTTACCGACGTGACCAAAAAGGCCGGCCTGGATAAGTGGAACGATCCGGAGTACGGCCCGTTGTGGGCGGAGGCGGCGGTCTGGGTGGACGTGAACAATGACGGCCTGCTCGATCTGTTCATTGTCAACTACCTGCAATGGAGTTACTCCGACCAGCCACGGTGCCTCAATAGGGGCGTCGCGGACTATTGCCACCCCCGCTACTACAAGGGGCTTCCCAACCAGCTCTTTCTCAATCAGGGCGACGGCACCTTCAAGGATGTTTCCAAGGAGTGGGGTATTCGGGACCACGTGGGCAAGGGGATGGGCGTGGGCATGGCGGACTACGACCTGGACGGCAGGCAGGACCTGTTTGTGACCAACGATGCCGAATATCACTTCCTTTTCCATAACATGGGAAACAAGTTTGAGGAAGTGGCTTTTCAGGCCAATGTCGCGCTGCCGGAGGATAACGTGTTCATCTCCGGGATGGGCCTGGATTTTCGCGACATCAATAACGACGGCTATCCGGACATCGCCTATGTCGCGCTCAACAACCAGACGTTTCCAATCTACCTGAACACCGGGAAAGGCGATTTCGTCGAAGTGACGGCGCCAAGCGGTATGCGCGCGCTCAGTATGCCCATGGCGGGCTACGGAGCGGCGCTCTACGACTTCGACAACGATGGCTGGAAAGATCTGTTTGTGACGCGAGGACACGTTCTTTCGACGTGGGCTCCCGGAGCCACTATCAAACAGCCAAACGCTGTCTTTCGAAATCTCGGCGCGAGCGGGAAATGGGCAGCCCTGACATCCGAGGCGGGCTTCGTCAACTCGACTTCCGCCCGCCATCGCGGGTGCGCCTTCGGCGACTTCGACGGGGACGGCCGCATCGATGCGGTGGTCACCGCTCTGGACCGGGACGCTGAATTGTGGATGAACCGCAGTCCTAACGCCGGACACTGGCTGGATATTGCGCTGCGCGGCGTGAAAAGCAATCGCGACGGCATCGGAGCGCGCATCAAGGTCGTAACCAAGGCCGGGGTGCAATATAATCACCAGACTTCGAGCGTGTGCTATGCCTCATCGAGCCTGGGACCTGTGCACTTCGGTCTCGGCGCGGAGACTCGGGCGATAAAGGTTGAGATCGATTGGCCCAGCGGAATCGTGCAGACGCTCGAGAATGTCGGCGCCGACCGGATCGTGAAGGTTACAGAGCCCGTTCCCACGCCGACAGCCCCGAAATAAGAAGGCCGGGGCATCGATCCGTTACTGCCTGGGTGGTCCCAGCTTCGGCTGTTCGGCTTCGATCCGCTGCACGATCGCGCGTTCCCGCAGGCCATCTTCCGGGCGGTGCAGCTTGTAATATAGCGCAGCCAGATCTACGTGCGGATCGAGCCAGTTGGGGTCAGCTTTGACAAGATCTTCCAGTGTATTGACGGCGGCTGTGTAGTTGCCCAGGACGCTGTTCAGTTTCGCCATTTGGTAGCGCGCCGGCGCCGACTTGGGACGAAGCTGCAGCGCGAGTTCCAGAAGAGGTTTCGCCGCCTCGATATCCCTTTGACCCAGCCGGATGGTTCCCAGGTAAAGATTGGCGTCGAAGTCCATCGGATCCGCGCGCAGGGCGGCCTGCAACGCTGGAACGGCCGCTTCCTCATCTCCCATCCAAGCCCGAGCCGTTCCCGCCAGCGTATAGGCTCCGGGAATCGATGGATTCAATTCGAGAGCGGCGTCCAGATCGGCGCGAGCTTCGCTGTACTCTTTCCTGCTCAGGCGCGCGGCTCCCGCGGCGACGTAGGCATCGGCGGAATGAGTCGCGCGCGCCACTCTCTCCATGCGCGGAACTCCGTCGTCGTCTTTTCCGGAATGGATCTGGGCATAGGCGAGGACGTATTCCAAATCCATATTGCTTTCATGGCCCGCCTCGAGCGGGGCCAGCAATTCGACGGCGTCTGCTTCTTTTCCCAGCTTGAGGTCGGTATAACCCAAAAACACGGCTGCCGATAAGTCGAGAGGCTTGGCCGCATGCAGGGCTGCAAACTCCGCATGGGCATGCGAAAAGTCGCCCTTCGTATAGTAAGCTCGCGCAAGATTCATGCGTATGTAGTAAGCAAGCTCCACGTTATTTAGAACAGCCGCATTGTCCTGTATGCCGGAAAGCACGAGCGAGTCCTGCTCGATGGCAGCGTCCAACTGTCCTGTTGCGGCTAGAGCCACACCCAAGTTGGCTCGCGCTTCGGTCAGCCCTGGTTTTATCGCGAGAGCCTTCCGGTAGTTCTCGATCGCGGTCTGATAATCGCCGCCTTGCTGCGCGGCAAGTCCGCCTCGCAATAGCTCATCCGCATTTGTTGAGGGGGCTTGCTTCGGCGCTTGCCCGGCCGCTGCCTGCAGACCTGCCACAAGTAACAGAAAGCAAACGAATCGCATGCTTGCTAGGATAGAACATGCCGGTCATTTCCGCGATAGGCGCTCGGCCACGAGCGTAATCCGATACCTGCCGGGAAATGGCATTTAGGAGACTGCGGCGAAATTCGTTGAACGGCGGATTCAAGGTCCAAGTGCAACAAAGACAACCCGAACAGGATCAAGCGGTTTCACCCTCTGCCCGGTGAGCAATATGCGGATGAAATAGCGAAAAGGGCCATGGATGCAGCTTCGCGGCATGTCTTGAGCCATTCGAGCGAGGTCGGAATCCATCCATAGTTGGGGAGGGTGGAGACTGGCGCCGGCCTTGATGCGGTACTCTGATTGCGCTACCTGCGCATCGCTTGAGTTTTCCTAAAACCTGTGGAGGCGCGCGGTTTTGCGCAGGCTGGATTCTGTTTGAAGGAAGTTTCACCCGCTCCCGTGGCCCAAAATCATGCCAATTCGAAGGATGCAGCGAGAAAAGCCGCCCGGCGCTCGGCCTGGGCTTCCGCATCCACCGGTGCGCGCGGCGCGCGGCGCGTGCTCGGAGCGGTATTGCTGCTGGCCGGGGCGCTGTCTGGCCTGGCGCTGGAGCCTTCGACGCCGTTGGCGAACTATGGCCGACAGGCATGGGTGATGGAGAACGGGCTGCCGCAGAACACGGTCCAGGCGCTGGTGCAGACGCGGCAGGGGTTTGTGTGGCTGGGGACCGAGGTGGGACTGGTGCGGTTCGACGGGAATGGATTTCAAGTCTACGACAAGAACACGACGCCGGCGCTGCCTGGGAACGATGTGCGGTGTTTGCTGGAGACGCGGGACGGGGCGCTGTGGATCGGGACCAGCGAAGGACTTGCGCGGTGGAAAGATGGGACGGTTGCGGCGTTCACGACGAAGGACGGGCTGCCGGGGAGTGGGATACGAGGGCTGGCAGAGGCGAGCGATGGTGCGGTCTGGGCTTATACCGACGCGGGATTGGCGCGGCAGAGTGGAGGGCAGTTCAGGGTAAAGAGCTTCTGGGTTCCAGGGTCAAGGGTTACAACCGTTTCGAAGAGCGGACAGAGCAGTGCATGGTTGGACCCGGGCCTAAATGCAGGGAACGACTGGAACCAGCCTTCCCCGGTAGCGGGGCTCCCGGTGGATGCAAACGAATTTTTCGCTGAGTTGACGAATGGAGACATCGCAGTTGGGGTTAAGGACGCAATTGTTGTGATGAGCCGGGCACCCGCTACAGATACGCGGCTCGCTGCGGGGAAGGAGCTTCCGGGAAGCAAAATTCAGGCGCTGTTTGCGGACCGCGAAGGCACCCTGTGGATCGGGACCAATGCAGGGCTGGCGCGTATAGATGGGGGCAAGGTGCAACTGCTGCCGGTAACCGATCCGTTGGCCACGGCGAGTGTGCTGGCGCTGATGGAAGACCGCGAGGGCAATCTGTGGGCGGGGACCGAGACCGGCGGGCTGCACATTCTGCGCGATCAGCGCTTCCGCACCCTCGGTGCGCGGGAAGGACTATCATCCGACGCTACGACCACGGTGGTGGAGGATGGGACGGGGACGCTGTGGGTGGGAACCAGCGGGGGCGGGCTGAATGCACTCGACCGGAGCGGGGCCGGGTTGGGCGCGGGCAAGGTGCGAACTTATTCGGTTAGGAACGGCCTCGCGAGCGATGTGATTCTTTCGCTGGCCGCGGCTCCTAACGGCGACCTTTGGGTGGGAACGCCGGATGGGCTCAACCGCATTCGCAAGGGCAAGATTGATGCTTTTACCTCGGCGGACGGCTTGCCGGACGACTTCATCCGTTCCCTGCTGGCAGACGCCGATGGTTCGCTGTGGATCGGCACGCGGCGCGGGCTGACGCACTGGACGGATCGGATGGCTGGGACGCATTCCGGCGCGCACATGGAGACCTATACGCAGGCAAGCGGGCTGGGCAGCGATCTGGTGGGCGCGATGGCGCGTGACTCGGCCGGCGATTTGTGGGTGGCGACGCTGGCGGGGCTGTCCAGATTGGAAAGACCAAGTGGGCTGCACGGGGGCGCGATTGCCAACTACACGACCGCCAACGGCCTCTCGAGCAACGTGGTGACGGCGCTGTTGCCGCGAAGCGACGGGACACTGCTGATCGGCACGCAGGACCATGGGTGGAACCTGTGGAATGGGCGGAGTTTCACGGCCGCGGTGGGCAAGAGTTTTGGGGGGCTGGAGCAGACGACCATTCACGCCATTCTGGACGAAGAGGGTCCGGGGGGCGCTGGGCATTTGTGGTTTGCCACAGGCAATGGGATTGCCAGGTGCGACTGCACCAGGTCGGGCGGCTGCACGCATTGGATCGAGTTCGGCGCGGCGGATGGGCTGCGCAGCCGCGAGACGGCGACCAACAGCCATCCATCAGCCTGGCGCTCCCGCGATGGCCACTTGTGGTTTGCCACGCCGAAGGGCCTCGTCGAAGTCGACCCGGCGCACTTTCCGGTGAACAACGTTCCGCCACCGGTCGAGCTGGAGCGCTTTGCGGTGGACGATGTGGCATTGTATGCAGCGGGCCCTTCGGTTGTGGTTCAAGCAGGGCACGTGCACTTCCAGTTCGACTACGCGGGGCTGAGCTTTGTTGCGCCGCAGAAGGTGCGCTACCGCTATATGCTGGAGGGCTTCGACCGGGACTGGACCGAGGCTGGGGCGCGGCGCAGCGCTTACTACACGAATATTCCGCCGGGGCGGTACACCTTCCGGGTGCAGGCGGCGAACAACGACGGGCTTTGGAATACGGAGGGCGCGGCGCTCACGTTCGAACTGCGGCCGCACTTTTATCAGACGGCGTGGTTTTATACCTTGCTGGCGGCATTGGCGGTGGGGATGGTGGTGCTGGTGCAGAGGCGGCGGCTCAAGCGGGCGGAAAGCGAGTTTCGCGCCGTGCTGGGCGAGCGCAACCGCATTGCGCGCGAGATCCACGACACGCTGGCGCAGGGGTATGTGGGCATCTCAGTGCAGTTGGAGGTGCTGGCGGAGCTGCTGCGCATGAACAAGGCAGAGGCCGCGGCGAAGCATCTGGACCTGACGCGCGGGTACGTGCGCGAAGGGTTGGCCGATGCGCGGCAGTCGATCTGGGCGCTGCGGTCGCAGGACTTGGGCGAGACAACGCTGCCGGTGAAGCTGCGGCGCATGGTGGAGCAGGCCGGGGGCAATGGCTTTGAGTCGCGATTCGGTATTTTCGGCGCTTATCGGGCGTTGCCGGCGAAGACGGAGCGCGAATTGCTGCGCGTGGCCCAGGAAGCCATCCATAATGTGAAGAAGCACGCAGGGGCGAAGAATCTGTTTGTGCAGTTGGAGTACGGGCGGGGCGAGATTGCGCTCGAGGTTCGGGACGATGGGCGCGGGTTTGCTTCGGGCGAAGAGCCGGCATCGCCCGCGGGGCACTATGGACTGACCGGGATGCGCGAGCGCGCGGCGGCCATTGGCGGAGTACTTGAGGTGACGAGCGAGTCGGGCGCGGGAACGACAGTGCGGCTGCGAGCGGCGGCGCCTAGAGAGCAGAAGGAGCAAAATTGACAAAGGAATCGATTCGCGTGCTGGTTGTGGAAGACCACCACGTGGTGCGCCAGGGACTGGTTGCGCTGCTGAACGTGGTGGACGGCCTGGAGGTGGTGGGCGAGGCCGCGGACGGCGTGGAGGCCATTGCGCAGTTTCGCAAGCACCAGCCGGCTATCACGCTGATCGACCTGCGGCTGCCGCGGCTGAGCGGCGTCGAGGTCATCGAGCGCATCCGCATGGAGACGCCGCAGGCGCGCTTTATCGTGCTGACCACGTACGACGGCGACGAGGACATCTATCGCGCCCTGCAAGCCGGCGCGCGGGCCTATCTGCTGAAGGGCATGACGAGCGAGGAGCTGATTGCGACGATTCGGGCGGTTCATGCGGGGAAATCGCACATCCCGGCGGCGATTGCCGAGAAGCTGGCCGAGCGCATGGGCACCGAGGAGCTGACGCCGCGCGAGTTCGAGGTGCTGGAGCAGATTGTGCGCGGCAAGAGCAACAGGGAGATCGGGATCGAGCTCGCAATTTCAGAGGCTACGGTGAAGACGCACATCAACAGTTTGCTGGGCAAGCTGGGCGTGACGGACCGGACGCAGGCAGCGACGGCGGCGATCCAGCGCGGGATTGTTCCGCTCGAATCCCTGAGAAAGCCGAAATCATGAAGAATAAGCCAATGAGAAAAGCGATTTTTTGCGGAGTGTTTTTGGCGTTGATCGCTCCGCTGGCGCAGGCGCAGAAGGCGGCGTGGCGGCAGGCTACGGATGCGGAGTTGGCGTCGCTGTTGCCGGCTCGTGCGCCTGTGGAGAAGGAACACATCGAGACGGAGATGCGGACAGCTTCCGGCATTGTGAACAGTAAAGGGCACTTCATTGCCGGGGTGGTGCTGATTACGCCGGGCTACTCCGCCAACGGCAAGTATTCGCACTATCTGCTTGTGCAGGTTCCGGTGCGGATCGGCGGAATTGCGCTGAAGCCGGGGGAGTATGTTTTTGGATACACGCACACAACAAGCGACGTCCTGAGTGTGCATTTCCACGAGGCCGCCACCGGCGCACTGGCGGGCACCACGGACGCGCATCTCATCGCCGGCTCCAGCCGTGTGACGAGCCTGCACATCTGGCCGCCAGGGGATAAGGCGCTGATTCAGATCGGGCGGTTTGGGATTCCGTATGAAATCGGCGAGAAGTAATCGGCGAAGAGCGTGAGACATCAAAGGCCCGCGCAATGCGGGCCTTGCCGTTGATGCCGGATTGATGGAGGAGGCTACTTCTGCGCGGTCAGCACGCCTTTCTGTGAGCCTGGCGCAGGCGGGTTGACCTGCGCGTTGAGGTAGTTAGTGAGGTCGTCGATGTCTTGTTTGGTTCCGACCATGGGAGGCATGAAGCGGCGGTAGGGCGAGTCGGGCTTGTTTTCGTGGAGCATGACGATGAAGTTGCCGATGTTGGCGCGGTCGCGGCCGGCAAGCAGTTGGGCGAGCGGCCGGTAGCCATTGAGGGTGTGGCAGGAACCGCACTCGCCGCGGAAGATGGCCTCACCACGGGAGTAGCTGTAGGGGCGGTCGAGCGGGTCGGTGTCACCTGGCGATGTGAGCATGTCAAAGCCAGTAGGACGACCATTCCACCAGACCCACATCGAGTGCGCCAGATAGCCTTCCTGATTGATTCGGTCGACGTAGGGGACGCGCACGCCGTTCGAGTACATCCAGCGGCCGATGACGTAGGGCTTGCGCAGCATCTCGCGGGCGTATTCGCCGGAGCCTGTGGCGATGAGGGCCAGAAGCAGGACGGCCAACGCGTGCGAAAGATTGAATTCCACCGGATTGCGATAGGCCAGATAATAGGCGACGCCGACGATGGTGGCTGAGGTGACGATGATGACCAGGGCGATGCGCGTGATGATCGAAAAGGTGCCGGCGTTGATGGTGTCGATGCCCAGGATGAGCAGGGCGCGCTGCGACGCGGGGACCATCCTGTAATACCAGATCATGAGGAAGGGCATGGCCACAAAGGAGGGAACGAGCCACTTGACGCTCCACTTGACGAGGCTGGTCTTGAGCGCCGGCTGCTTGTCGCCGTCGATGCGGCTGGCGCTGATGAGCGCCCAGACGCCGGCCAGCGAGGCGCAAACGCAGGTGCGCAGAAAGAGGCTGGGCCAGTAAGTGGGGTTGAAGAGGGCAAACCAGAACTTGCCGGCTTCGTGGCCGGTGCCGGCGACGGCAAGCCACGCATCGCCCGGCGTGAGCATGAAGGAGAGAATGCCGTTGATGATGGCCAGGGTGAAGAACGAGGCCCCGGCATAGACCCAGCCCACGGTCAGGTGGAGCTTGGGATCAATGCGGTTCCAAGTGTAGTAGTAGACCGCGGCGGTGCTCAGCTCGACGATGAAGAAGACCCACTCGATGGCCCAGCCGAAGACGAAGTTGTGAATCAGCGTGCTGGTGGCCTCGGGATGGGTAAGGCCGATGGCGAACCAGATGCCGACGCCGGAGATGGTACCGAAGACTCCGGTGAGGATGAGGAAAAACTTCGAGTAGCCGACCAACTGCGCGAGCCATGCGGCGCGGGTTTCGGGGTCGGTCATGCGCATTGCCTTGCGCTCGGCCAGCGGCAGATAGAGTCCGCCGCCGACGGCGAAGAGCGCAATCATCATATGGAAGATGGCGATGATGCCGATCACCCAGCCCGAGCCGAGATAGGGAATGTTCCAGAATGGATAGTTCATTTTTAGCTCCTAGCTTCTAACTGCTAGCTCCTAGCTTCCATCTCATTTGTGCCAACTCCGAGCGATTTGATTCAGCACAACGGGCTAGAAGCTAGAGGCTAGTAGCTAAAAGCTGCTTTACCGAATGGTCCAATAGCCGATGACGGTGGTGGCCAGCAGCGCGAAGACCGCCAGCAGTCCGAAGTAGTGTGCGGCGCGGGCGCGCTGACCGGATTCCTTGTTGATGTCATAGAAGGGAATCAGAATCCACAGCACGATGCCGAGGGTGAACAGCAGAATGCCCGCAATCTCGCCGGGCTCGCCTTGCAGCCACTTGACCATGCCCAGCAGCTTGAGCATCTCAAAGGGGCTCATGAAGTACCACTCGGGATGAATGCCGGCGGGGGCGGGAACGAGGGAATCGGCCTGCTTGCCCAGCGCCCACGGGAACACCGAAGCCAGCAGGGCGAGAATGTTCAGCGAGATAAGCCACATGGCAAGGTCTTTGCGAACGAAGTTAGGAAAGGACGGCATGTTCTTGCGCTGCTCCGGCGGCAGGGCTTCAACGGACGGAGGCACGGCATTACCGTGGCGTTGGACAAGCCAAAGGTGAAACGCGAGCAGGGGCAGGAAGATAGCGGGCAGCACCACCACGTGCAGGGCAAAGAAGCGCTGCACCGTGAACTCGCTCACATCCGGGCCGCCGCGCAGCATGTTGGCGACGGCGGGACCGACAAACGGAATCACCGCGGGAATCTGCAGGCCGACTTTGGTGGCAAAGTAGCTCAACTCATCCATGGGCAGCAGGTAGCCGGAGAAGCCGAAGACCGAGGCAATCCCCAACAGCGCCATGCCGCTGAGCCAGCCGAACTCGCGCGGCTTGCGGTAAGCCTTCATGAAGTAGACCGAGAACATGTGCACCAGGATGGCGAAGATCATCAGGTTTGCGGACCAGGCGTGCGCGGAACGGATGAGCCAGCCGAAGTGCATGACGAAGGTGATCTGGCGGACCGACTCGTAGGCCTCCGCGCCGGGCCGGTAGTAGACCAGCAGCAGCACGCCGGTGAAGCACTGGACGAGGAAGAGGAAGAGCGAGATGCCGCCCCAGTAGTACCAGAAGGATTGGGCGTGGACGGGGACGGTCTTATGGCGCGCAAAGGCGGCCAGCTCGCTGAGGCCCAGGCGCTCATCGATCCAGTGATAAATGGTCTTTGAAGTCATGCCTTTTATCCTCTCCCGGCTTCCTCTTGCTCAATCTCCGCTAGATAAGCATCTGCCTTTTGAGGCGAAATGCCCTTGTACACTCTTAGCAACCAAGCACAGTCGCAATCAAATCCAAGACGCACCGCCTGAACGAGTTTCTGACGCTGTTGCACATCCAGATTCATCGAAGTCCCATTCCAAATCTCATTCAAATCCAACTCGGAACGTTCTTCTGGGACTATGACAATGGATGGGCATTCCCGTTCTAGCTGCTGGAGGAATACCGGCAGAATGGGACTATACCATTTCCATTTCATAATGAGACGTCCTTTTTCATTGTCCACGTATACCTGCTTACCTGAATCAAGCAACATAGTGCTACAACCAAGCCCTCCAACGCTACACGGCAATGAACGGATGTCATTGGAATAACTTTCCGCGACCGTCTGAGTAGGTTTGATCACCAACGATTCGACTATTTTGGGCTTAGGCCCGTATAAAAACACTTCGACAGTTCGGGCGGATATCGAAGCGATGTCCGAAGCTTCAAGCATGAGGACATCCGGCTCATTGAGGTCACCTTTCCCCCATCCTCGTCTCGCAAAAAGCCGAACGTACATCCGGTCAGCACCGCCCGCAATAACCCAGTTCAGGCGGGCGGATCTTCCGCGCCAAAGCAGAAACACATTTAACACAAGAAAAACAGGAATGTCGAGCCAGACCGCAGTCCGTGTCGAAACAATGAGGCTTAAAGCGAGTGCGATCAACAGGCTCAGTACACACGCAATGCACGCGAGAGTCAGCGCGGACCAAACCACGCAAGCCAGTGCTCCCGCCGATGCGACGATCGTAGCTACTTCCGGTGAGTCAGATCGTACGAGTTTCATCGTTTTTTTGAACTCCTTTACTAGAATCCAAATGCGCTTTTGCGTTACGCGCGAGAAACTTCCACGCCGGCTTCGTTGACGGCCACTTTGAAGAGTTTGAGCGGTTTGGGCGGCGGGCCGCTGACGTTGGCGCCGGTGTAGGCGTTGTAGACGCCGCCGTGGCAGGCGCAGTGGATGCGGTCGGCCTGCGGCTCATACTGCACCGTGCAGCCCAGGTGCGTGCAGACGGCGGTCATGGATATCCAGCGGCCGTCCTCATGGTGGATGAGCATGGCCGGAGCGGCGCCGAACTTGAACATGAGCACCGAGGCCAGGGGCAGCTTTTGCGCGTCCTTCAGCGTGACCTCAGTGACGGCGGTGGCGCTGAGGGCTATCTCTTCGGGCGAGGCCAGGTAGCGGTAGATGGGATAGGCGAGGGCGGCAGTGTAGAGCAGTCCCGCTGCGCCGGCCGCGGCCAGGAAGAAGCGGCGGGTGGTGGTTTCACCGGGTTCCTCGACAAAGGGTTGCAGATGCGTCCCTTCGGGTAGGGCAATTCGTTCGCCTGAAACAATCGGATCGCTCATCATCAAGCCGCCTCCATAACTTTCCTTGCGCGCGCCACCACGGACACGAGCCATCCAATGACACCCAGGCCGGCAACAAAGAGGACCAGGAACAGACCTACGACCCACCAGTTGGTTTCAACGGCGCGATCCCACACGTCGTAGCCTTTGCTGAGCAAGGTCAGGTCGCGGACGCCGTCGCGATAGACGGTGAAGGCGATCTCAGTAAGGACAGCGAGCAGAACGGCGGACCAGGCCAGCCATGCGGAGGAGACTTTGCCGAATCCGGCGATTGCGCCCACCAGAACAGCAACCAGCACCAGAGCCATCCAGCCGTAACCGGCAAAGCCCGCGAATTTATAGAGCGGATGGGTTGCGAGGCCAACCTTGACGACCGCGGGCTGCACACTGGCCGCCCACAACCCGGCAGCCAGATAAACGATGCCGAAGCCCGCGGCCACCTTGCCGCCGAGGCCGGCGACGAAGCGCTTCTCATCCGCGGTGAAGGTGCTGCGGCCGGCGAGATAGACCAGCCAGAGTCCGCCGATGAACAACCCGCCGGCCATCATCAGCAACCAGCGCGGGGTGAGCGTGGGGTCGCCCGTGGGCAGATAAGCGCCCGCGGCCGAGGCGGAGTACATATCCCGCCAAACCTCGGGGCGCAGCATCAGCGTCATATTGGTGGAGAGCAGCCGGGCGATGCATCCTGCCAGCACCCACGCGCTCAGCCCGACCCACCATGCCGAGCGCCCTGCCTCTAACCGCGCGGTGAACCGATAGAGCAGCCAGTAGGCCAGCATGAGGAGGCAGATAATCGAGATCCAATAGAGGCCGATGAGGACGCTACTGGTGTAAAGCGCGCGGCCATAAAGCACCTGGGCAAACAGCAGCGGCGGCACGGCGAGGTTGATCACGAAGGTCATGACCATCGTGAGCCGGCGGGCCAGCGCCCTGGCGGTGACCATGGAGGCCGGCGAGCTGCGGAAGAGACTGAGCAGAACCGCAAGCAGCAGTCCGCCCAGCAGCATTTCCACGGCGACAAAGTGCAAGGCCAGGGTGACGATATGGAGGAGTTTCAAGAGCCATATCGGGGCCGGCAGAGGAATGGGGTCTACAGCGGGAAAGAGAGGCATAGCACTCCTGAAAACCTGGAGGTGACTCTGAGTCTAGCCATGGCCTGAAATGGTGGGATGTGACGGGACTCACGTTTGTGGAGAGGTTGTGAGGCAGTGAAAAACTTCCATTCCGAGAGGAAATCCGGCCCTGATTTGCAATCTTGGCGCGGGGAGTGTTTCAATCTGATTATTGAAACAGGGGTGCTCCACGAAGTGGGGCTGAGAAATACCCTCGAACCCGATCCGGATAATACCGGCGTGGGAAGTTTCCGAGGCCAGGCGGCCTTCTTCCTCGAATCGCAGCGTGAGTTCTCTTGTTTCATGGAGTTTTAAAGAACAAGGGGAGACCATGCTCGAAGCCGCAGCCGCCGTCACGGCGCGCATCCCATCTCAATCTTCCGCAAGGCCCGAGTCCGCATCCAGCGCGCGGCGGCCTTGCGACTTCCGCGCGGGAAAAGCGCAAGTGTCTGCAATGGGACGCGGCTCTTTGGTGAAAACGTGGATGCTGTTCTGCTGCCTGGGCGCTCCGCTTTGCGCATTCTCGCAGAGTACGGCGCCGCCGCCGGCCAGCACAGTTCAGGCGCCCAACACGCCGAAGCCCGCCGCGCCTGCGCAGGTTCCGCGCGTTACGACCACGGTCGTGGTCCACGGCGAGGTGAAGGACGATTACCTTCCCGATGCTGTCACGGTGGGCACTCTGGATGGCGCAACGCTCAAGGAGACGCCGCTTTCGGCCACGGTGGTGACCCGCGAGCTGCTCGAAGACCAGGGCGCGCGTTTGCTCTCCGACGTGGTGAAGAACGACGCGTCGATCGGCGAGGATTACGCGCCGGTGGGCTACTACGGCGACTACGAGATTCGCGGCTTCACGATCGACCTGGCCACGGGACTCCAGATCAACGGCATGACCATCGCCGGCGAGCAGGATGTGCCGCTGGAAAACAAGGAGCGCGTCGAGCTGCTCAAGGGCATTGCCGGCGTGGAGAGCGGCGTGGCCTCGGCGGGCGGGCTGATCGACTACGTGACCAAGCGGCCGGCCACGGTGGAGGCCGTGGATCTGGCCACCGATCATCGCGGGACCGCTTACGGGGCCGTCGATCTGGGCCGGCTGTTCGGCAGCCGGAAACAGGTGGGCGCGCGGATCAATTTGGCCGGCGAAAAAATCGAGAGCTACGTGAACGACGCCAATGGCTGGCGCGCCGTGGGCGCGGGCGCGGCCGACTGGAAGATCAGCCCCAGGGCGATTCTGAAGGGCGACTTCGAGTACCAGCACAAGGTGGAGCGCTCGGTATGCGGCTACCAGTTGCTGGGCGGAACGACCGTGCCCGATCTACACAAAGTAGCTCCAAATTACGAGCAGGTATACCCATCGACGATGCTGGGCGAGCAGTCGTGGGCCAAGCCCAACACCTTCGATACATTCAACACCGGGGCGCGGCTGGACTATGATTTGGCGCCAGCGTGGCGGGCCTTCGCAGCGGCGAGTTATAGTCATTCGCTCATTGATGACAACGTGGTCTATGCGTATGGCACGCCATTCGATGCGAGCGGCAACGTTGACTGTCCTGGTGCGCCGAACGCAGCTGCCTATTTTTTCTGTCCCGCGGTCCCCGGCGTCAATGACGGCGGAGACTACGGAATCTATGATTACCGAGACCCCGGCGAACTGCGCATCGACGCACAGGCCGAGGCGCTGGTTACTGGCCACATCAGGACCGGAGTTATCACTCACGACCTGACCGGCGGAGGTGAACTATTCCTGCGCAGTGTGCAGCAGCCCGGTTATTACACGGTTGCAAACCTATCTACACCCACCGTTACTGACGGCGCGGTGTACGACTACGTCGGTTCGGAGAACATCTACCAGCCCATCGCTACAGTTCCCCTCGGTACCGCCGATTCCTTCGAGTACCCCCTTCAATCCGCCGGCCCGCGCAGGCTCTGGGAAGACAGTCACCAGTCGGCCGCAGTAGTACAGGACCGGATTCATCTGCCCGGCCACATTCAATTGTTAGCCGGGGGACGGGAAGATTCCCTGCGCGACAACAACTACTCCCTCAGCGCCACCAGCCCCGGAACGCCGCCCATCATCACAGACAAGCTCCTCTGGCTGCCGCAATACGCGGTCACCTACAATCCGGCGGAAAGCCTCACGCTCTATGGCAACTACGGAGTGCTGCTTTCGCTGGGGCCGCAAGGGCCGTGGTGGGTGGATAATGCGAATCAGTTTCTGGGGCCGTTCATGACCAGACAGGCTGAGATCGGCGCGAAGTATGAACCGGGCCAGCGCATCCTGCTGACGACCGCGCTCTTTCATATGCGCGCGCCGTTTTTCTATCCCAAGGTGATCCAGGCTCCCGACAGCTTTTGCACGGCAAGTGAATTCAATGCTCCCGGCGATCTGTGTTTTGAATCCGAGGGCCGCGAGACGCACGACGGCATTGAGTTGAACGCTGAGGGAAAGGCCGCGAGCTGGTTGCGGCTGACGGCTTCGGCGGCGGCGATTCGCGCGCTCTCCGACGACACGGGCACGCCGGCCTTCGACAACAAGCAGGTGCTCAACGTGCCGCATCTGCGCACGGCTTTATCTGCCGATCTCGCACTGCCCCACGCCCGCGGACTGCACCTGATGCCAGGATGGGGCTACACCGGACGCAAGGAGGCCACGCGCGACGACGCGGTGAGCGTGCCCGGCTACAATCTCTTCAATCTCGGCGTGCGCTATACGCCCGGAGGCGAGCAGGGGCGCGTAACTTTTCTGCTCTATGCCGACAACATTACCGACAAACGCTACTGGAAAGATACCGGGGCCAGCTACGGCGATACATTCATCCACCTGGGCGCGCCCACGACGGTGCGGCTCTCGGCCCATTACACTTTTTAGGTTCGCAGGTTCAGGTGAAGGATGATTCCGTGATGAGCACAACTGCAAAAGCGCACGGCATGGACGGCACGCTGGTGGAGCCCGACTGGGCGCCGCTCGCGCTGGCCGAGGTGCGCGCGTTGTTGAGCCAGTTTCCAGAATGCGGCGAGCCGATTGAGATTTTGTCCGTAAGCCCGCGGCCGTTTTCGGCGGCGAGCGTGGTGGCAACGCGCGGCGGGCGGGTCTTCATCAAGCGCCATCATCGGACCGTGCGCGATGCGGAGAGATTGCTTGAGGAACATCGCTTTCTTGCGCATCTGCTCGGCGCAGGAGCGCCGGCGCCGAGGGTCTTTGCGACGGCTTCAGGCGAGACGGCAATCCAGACCGGCGAGTGGACCTACGAGGTGCATGAAGCGCCCGAGGGCGTGGACCTTTATGAGGACGCGCTTTCCTGGACGCCGTTCCGTTGCGTGGCGCACGCGCACTCAGCGGGCCAGGCGCTGGCGCGGCTGCATCTTGCGTCGGAGGGGTTTGCCGCGGCGCGCCGCAAACCGCGCCCGCTGGTGGCCAGCTTCACGATCTTTGCCGCGCAGGATGCAGGCGCGGAAATGGACCGTTATCTGGCCGCGCGTCCGGCGTTGGCTGAGGATGCGGCTGTGCGCCGGGCCTGCGATCAGGCGCTCGAACTGCTGGCTCCGTTTCATGCGCAGCTTCTGCCGCTTTTGCCCGCGCTCCCGGAGCTGTGGACGCACAACGATCTGCACGCCTCGAATCTGTTGTGGAGCGACGCCGGGCCCGAGGCGCGGGCCACGGCGATCATCGATTTCGGGCTGGCCGACCGCACCAACGCGGTGCATGACCTGGCCCACGCAATCGAGCGCAACATCGTGGAGTGGCTTGTGCTGGTGGAGGGGAAACAGAGATCAGGGATCAGGGATCAGGGATCAGAAAGCAGGTTGACCGGTGCGGCAGATGTACCGATACATTTGGATCACTTGCACGCATTGCTGGCCGGATATGACTCGGTGCGTCCGCTCTCGAATGAAGAGGCCGCGGCGCTGGCGCCGATGACGGCGCTGTGCCACGCCGAGTTTGCGCTGTCTGAGGCGGATTATTTTCTGGGCGTGTTGCACTCGGAAGAGAAGGCGCGCCTGGCCTGCGAAGGCTGGCTGGTGGGCCACGCGCGCTGGTTCCGCGGCGCGGGCGGCAGAAGGCTTTTGAATGCGATTGAACAATGGGCCGTAACCCGTAACCGGCGTCCGCAAAAAGTTGGAGAGCAATGATCTGGCTTGCAATCACAAACTACCTGGCCGCGCACTGGTTGGAGCTTGTGGGCGCTTTAACAGCGGCATTAGGCATCTGGCTCACTACGCGCAGGCTGCTCATCTGCTGGCCTGTAGTGTTGATATCGATCTTTATTTATATGGTGGTGTTCTTCCGCGCTGGACTCTTCTCCGATGCATTGTTGCAGGTCTTCTTTGTGGTTTTCACGATCTACGGATGGTGGAATTGGTGGCGGGGAGTGCGCGAGGAGGGCGAGGTACGCGTAGTACCACTTGCGCTGCCAAGCATGGCAACTGCGCTGGTCTTGGGATTGGCCGGCAGTTTTTTGCTGGGAACACTGGCCAAGCGCCTTCATGCTGCACTGCCTTATCTGGACGCCGTGCTCATGAGTTACAGCCTGGTAGCCAATTGGTGGCAAGCGCGCAAGCACATTGCCAACTGGTGGCTGTGGATCATCGTGGATGTAGTTTACGTTGGCGAGTATTTGTACAAGGATCTATGGCCCACGGCGTTGCTTTATGCGGCATTTGTGCCTCTGGCCGCACTGGGCTTGCGCGATTGGCGGCGGGAGGCGGCGGCCAGTTAGATTGCGGCCTGCACTACGTTGTACAGTGGTTCGCCGCTGATGTAGCGGCGCAGTTCGCCGGCCGCGGTGCGCAGTGAGCGAGGGGCAAACTGCGGGCTCGATCCGCCTACGTGGGGCGTGAGCAGCAGGTTGGGGCAACTCCACAGCGGGTGCCCATCCGGCAGCGGCTCGGGATCGGTCACGTCGAGGGCGGCGCGAATGCGGCCCGCATGGAGCGCGTCAACCAATGCGTTTGTGTCCACGATGGGGCCGCGCGCGGCATTCACCAGCAGCGCGCCCTGCTTCATCAAGGCAAGCTGGCGTCTGCCGATGAGCCAGCGCGTCTCCGCGGTGGAGGGCAGGATCAGCACGACGATCTCGGCTCGCGGAAGGAGGCTGTCCAGGTCGCTGACGGCATGGACGGGGGGCTCGCTGCGCGCGGTGTGGGCCACGCGTAGCATCTCTACATCGAACGGCGCAAGCATGCGCTCAATCTCCTTGCCGATGGCGCCATAGCCCACCAGCAGCACCGTTTTGCCGGTCAGTTCCTCGAGCATGACGGGGGGATAAATCGAACGCGTGTCCCCGGTGATGCCGGCGTAGCGCGCGCTGGCCTCGAAGCGGCGTTTCCACTGGCCGGCGCGCTGTAGATCGAGATAAAACGGAAAGTACTTGAGCATCGCCAGAATGGAGGCCACGGTCCACTCCGCCGTGGAGATGTTGTGCGCGCCGTGGGCATTGCAGATGGTCACGCGCGGCCCGACCACGCCGGGAATCCACTCCGTGCCTGCCAGCAGCGCAAGCACCAGACGCACCCCGCGCAGATGTGGCCAGGTCTTGATAGCCCGCGCGGGGTAAGGATCGGGAATCCAGACGTCGATGTCTATTTCATGGTCCAATGAATTGGGCAGCGGAATGAGTTCGACTCCCTGGGGAAAGTCGCTGAACAATTCCGCGGCCAAGGTTTCTGGGTATCCGACTCGCAGCATGGGTTTGACCAGCCCGACCGATGCGGGCGCCTCAATCTTATGCTAAATGGACAGATTCATTCCAGGCCTGCGCGCAAGCTGATAGCCTTGATTGAGCTTACTCGGGACAAACGTGAGACTGGTCACGTTGGGAACGGCCTGGTCAGGCGATCCTGTAATCATGAGACTCTGCGGATTGCATCCATGCGCCTGAAGGCAAACAAGACGTGGTCCCAGCAACTGCTTGACCTCAAGCTGCGCCTGGAACCTATGCATCGGCCTGGGCTCTTTTCCTGGGAGCGCCAGCGGCTGCTGATTCACGCGGCAAAAACCGCACTGGCTGCGGCTCTGTGCTGGTGGCTGGCGCTGCGCTTCGGGCTGCATGACGGCTACTGGGGCGCAATCAGCGCCATCATCGTGCTGCAATCCAACATGGGCGCCACGGTTACCGCCTCGCGTGATCGGCTTTTGGGCACGCTGATCGGCACGCTGCTTGGATTTTCGTTTTCGCTGTTCGGCGTGCTTCCATGGAACTACATTCTCGCCGTGCTCGCGGCGGTCATCGTCTGCGGTTTGCTGGGGCTGCGCAGCAGTTCGCGGCTGGCCGGGGTCACCATCACAATTATCATGCTGGTGCAGAAAGCTGGTTCGCGCTGGGGCCTGGCGCTGGACCGCGTGGGCGAAGTGGTGCTGGGCATCGTGGTGGCTCTCGCCGTGACCACGCTGGTGCTGCCTGACCGCGCACGGCTGCGTCTGCGCGACGGCCTGGCGCAGGAGTTTCTTGTGCTGGGGGCCTTCTTCGAGGCGATCCTGCAAGATTTTCGCGGCGCGCCCGCTGAGAACCTGTCCACACTGCGCAACGATGCGCTGGCCATGCTGCGCGGCAACAACCAACTGCTGGAGGCTGCGCGCAGTGAGCCCTCGGGCGGTCCAGGATGGCGCGAGGGCCTGACAACGCTCTCGCAGTTTGGCCGCTCGCTCTTCGACGCACTGGTGGCGCTGGAGTTCTCAGTGAAAGACACTAACGAGTTTGGCTACGCGCAGCAACTGGAGCCGGCCCTTGGACAACTGACCGTTGACATTCGCACCGGATTCCACCATGTGGCCGGCTGCATTCACGCATGGCGCTTCCATGTGCCGCCACGGATGAGTCTCGAAGAGGACATCGCCCAGCTCGAAGAACGCATGGCCGCGGTGCGGCCCACGGGCATCGGATTCTCCCAGACCGAGATTCTGCGCGCCTATGCCGTGCAACTTCATTTGAAACAGATAGCCCGGCTGCTGCGTGCCTCACGGGTTGAGACCAGCCGGTCCGTCGGTGAGACAGAAGAGTAGCAGAACCCACTGGGTGCCCCACCCTCGCCGCATTTTTGTTTTTGCGGCTAGGGTGGGATTCGCTGCCCATCAGACCGCGAGCAACTCGGTGTAGACCGCCATGCCGACCACCGCATCGGCGCCCAGCGCATCCAGCGCATCCACCTCCTGCTGGCTGCGAATGCCGCCGGCTACGATGAGCTGCCTCTGCGTGAGCTTGCGCAGGCGCGCGGCCGTCTCGATGGGAAAGCCCTGCATCATGCCTTCGCCGTCCACGTGCGTGTAGAGGAACGCGGCGGCATGGGCTTCGAGTTGCGGAATCGCTTCATCGGGCGTGAGGGCTACCTGCGCCTTCCAGCCCTTCACTGCGATGCGCCCGTTCTTTGTGTCGATGCCGGCCACCACGTGCTCGGAGCCCACGCTGGCGGCTAACGCGGCGGCAAATTCGGTATTCACCGCGCCCTTCTCGGAGAAGAGCGCGGAGCCGATGATGACGCGCTTTGCACCCGCATCGAGCACTTGCCTTGCGCGGTCGATGGAGTGGATGCCGCCGCCGGCCTGGACTGGCAGCCGCTTTGCAATTTGCGCGACAAGTTCTGAGTTGTTGCCCTGGCGCATCGCCGCGTCCAGGTCGATCAACTGCACCAATGGAAACCGAGAGAACTTTTCGATCCAGTATTCAAAATCGTCAAAAGCAAGGCGCAACTTTTCGCCTTGCACCAACTGAACGATGCGCCCGCCCAGCAGATCGATGGAAGGAATCAGCATGGCAGCCTCACCGATACGCCGGCTTTGGCCAGCTCTTCTTTGAGCGAACGCGCGCTCGATACGCCGAAGTGAAAGATACTGGCCGCAAGCGCAGCATCGGCCTTGCCGCGTCCAAACACATCGACAAAATGCTCCACGGTTCCCGCGCCGCCCGAGGCGATAACGGGAATGTTGACGGCCTCGCTGACGGCTGCGGTCAGCTCGCAATCAAAGCCGGTGCGCGTTCCGTCGCAGTTCATTGAGGTCAGCAGTATCTCGCCTGCACCGCGCTGCTCGGCTTCGCGCGCCCACTCGACCACCCGGCGGCCGGCCGGCTTGCGTCCGCCCTGCACAAAGACCTGCGCGTCGCGCACGGGGTCGGCGGCCTCGGGATCGCGGCGGGCGTCGATGGCAACGACGACGGCCTGCGCGCCGAAGCTGCGGCCGATGGCGTCGATCAAGGTTGGGTCGGCGAGCGCGGCGGAGTTCACGCTGACCTTGTCCGCTCCGGCCTCGAAGACCTGCGCCGCGTCGTCTGCGGTGCGAATGCCGCCGCCGACCGCGAAGGGCACGAACAGTTCCCGCGCTGTGCGGCGTACGGTGTCGAGCAGCGTTTGCCGGCCTTCATGCGTCGCAGTAATGTCGAGCAGCACAATTTCGTCCGCGCCCTCGCGCGCATGACGCGCGGCCTGTGTGGCCGGATCGCCCGCATCGATCAGATCGACAAACTGCACGCCCTTCACGACGCGGCCACCGTGAACATCGAGGCAGGCGATGATGCGCTTGGTGATCATTTGCTACCTCTTCACCACGTGGCGTGCGACGAGATCGCTCAGCTCGGCACGTTGCTCTGTTGAGAAGACTATCGTCGGTACAAAAAGAAATCGCAATTCTGTCAAATAGAAGAGGGTTATCTTTTCGTCTTGTGCGAACCTAACAATTGCATTCCAGAGGAGCTTGGCTTCGCTAGATCCGGGCATGCTGAGATGATGCGCTCATCGTCAATATCAATCGACAAATACTGGTCAGTCTGAGACCGAGGGAAGAGACCTTTGAATTGCCTCTTGATCGCATAAGAGCGAAAAACCGGCAGTAGGGAGAAGACAACTGGAACGATCAGCAAGCCAGGGGGATTGCGGGCAAAGTAATCTTCCTGCGTAAAAAACAGGAAGACCTCAGAGCAAAGAACCAACATGCCGATGATTGGCATCACCTTGAACATGAAAAAATGTGACGATCGCCGATTGAACTTCTGACGATTGTGAAGCGCAAGTGCTGCCTTGTAGTCGGCCACAGTGAGCCTATAACTAATCTGCATTACCTTACCTCCAGAAAATTGCGGAGAATCTTGAGCCCGGTTGCGCCGGACTTCTCCGGATGAAATTGGACGCCCATCACGTTGCCGCGCTCGACGGCCGCGGCAAAGGGCTCGATGTAATGCGTGACGGCTACGGTGTCGGCAGTGACGGGAGCCTTGTAGGAGTGCGTGAAGTAGACGTACTCACCCAGCTCAACGCCAGCCAGAAGCCGCGTACCTTTCCGCACTTCCAGCGAGTTCCAGCCGACGTGCGGGACTTTTTCATTGCTCTCGGAAAAGCGCGTACACTGCTCGGCAAAATGCGCGAGCCCCGGCTGCAGCGGCGCTTCGCTTGAGCCCGCATAGAGCCACTGCATCCCCACGCAAATTCCGAGGAAGGGCACGCCACGCGCAATCGCCGCGCGAATCGCGGGCGTGAGGCCGGTCGCATCGAGCCGCTCAGTGGCCGCGAAGTGGCCTACGCCGGGAAGGACGATGCGCTCGGCGGCTTCCACAAGCGTAAGATCGCCGTCGGTCACGACCGCCTCAGCGCCCAGGTGACGGAGCGCCTTGAGAACGGAGGTGAGGTTGCCCGCCTTGTAATCGATCACCGTTACGCGCATCAGAGCAATCCTTTCGTAGACGGCAACATCTCGCCCAGCTGTTTGTCGCGCGAACAGGCTACGCGCAGCGCGCGCGCAAAAGCCTTGAAGATGGCCTCGATCTTGTGGTGATTCGAGCGGCCGTACATGGTTTTCACATGCACGTTGGCGCGAGCGCCGCGCGCGAAGCCCTCGAAGAAGTCGGTGACCAGCTCGGTTTGCAGGTCGCCCACCAGCCGAACGCGCACTTTGGTTTCGACGGCGAAGGCGGCGCGTCCGCTTAGGTCCACGGCTGCAATCGCGAGGGTCTCGTCCATGGGCATGAGGAAGTAACCGGCGCGCAGAATGCCGCGTTTGTCGCCGAGGGCGCGGTCGAAGGCTTCGCCGAGCGCGATGCCCACGTCTTCGACGGTGTGGTGCTGATCCACGTCGAGGTCGCCGTCGCACTTGAGTTCAAGATCAAAGGCGCCATGGCGCGTGAACAGCTCCAGCATGTGATCGAAGAAGCGAATGCCGGTGGAGATTTTGTATTGGCCGCTGCCTTCGATTGTGAGCTTGATTGCAATGCGCGTCTCGGCGGTATTGCGCTCAACGATGGCAGCGCGCGCTCTCGATTCGATTGCGGATTCAGCGTTCTTCTTTCTGTTTGTCATTGCGCCTCTTTTCCGGCCCGCAGTGTGGCCAGCGCTTGGTTGAGAGCGGCGACGGCCTGCCGCATCTGCTCTCGCGTTCCAATGGTGATGCGCACGCGACCATCGCAGCCCGGATCGCTGGAGCGATCGCGCACCAGTACGCCTGCAGCGCGCATCAAGCGCACAAACTCCGCGTGCTGAGGGCCGATGTCGACGAGAATGAAATTTGCTTGGCTGGGCCAGCGGCGGATTCCGGCTTCATCGAGTGCGGCCTCGAAATCCCGGCGTGCTTCGAGCACTTCGCTCACGTACCCGTCTAGGTAGGCTGTGTCTTCGAGCGCGGGCGGCAGGCAGGCCAGCGCCAGCGAGTTGACGCTGTAAGGAGAAAGCACACGCTTGACCCAGCGCATCAGCTCCACTGGACCGGCGAGGACGCCTATGCGCAAACCGGCGAGACCGTATGCCTTCGAGAAGGTCCGCGCCACAATCAGATTGGGCACGATGCCGATCAAGTCGATCACCGTTTCGCCATGGAAATGGAAGTAGGCTTCGTCCACCAGCAGCACTGCGTGCGGCGCGCGATTTGCAATTTCGACGAGTTGCGCGCGCGTGACCACGCTGCCGGAAGGGCTGTTGGGGTTGGCGATGGCGATGATTTTCGTGCGCGGAGTAACGGCAGCGATCAGACGCTCAAAGGGGAACTGCAAATCGCCCGCGGCGAGCACGGCGACCACGCGCGCATCTGTCGCCGATGCGTAGACCTCATACATTGTGTAGGTGGGCACGGGCAGCAACAGTTCATCGCCTGCTTCGAGGAAGGCCTCGAAGAGCACATGAATGGCTTCGTCCACGCCGTTGGTGAGCGCTACCTGCGCTGCGGCGAGACCGAGATGCGCGGCAACGACCGCCTCCACCGGCTCGCGCTCGGGATAGCGCGTGAGAGCGCCGGCAGAGATGCGCCCCAGCACTTCGCGCACTTTGGGCGAGCAGGCGAGGGTGTTCTCATTGAAGTCCAGGCGCAGCGCATCGCGGCTGCCGAGCGGAGGGTGATACTCCTTCATCGCCTGCACGCGGGCGCGCGGAGTTGGGTTGCGTGTTGTAACGGATTCAACCACGGGACCTCCTTGTGCGTGGGTTCTTGCGCAGGCGGGCGCGAATGGCTTCGGCGTGGCCCACGAGGCCCTCGGCTTCAGCCAATAACGCGACATGCGGCCCGAGCGCGCGCAAGCCTTGCGCACTGTACTCCTGCACCGTGATGAGCTTGACGAAGTCGTTCACGCTCAAGCCGCCGCGCACGCGCGCCATTCCGCCCGTGGGCAGTGTGTGATTGGGTCCGGATATGTAATCGCCCATGGGCTGCGCGGACCAGCGGCCCACAAACACCGAGCCCGCATTCTCAACCCATTCGAGATCGCTTGGCGCGTCAACCGTCAAATGCTCGGGCGCAAGGCGATTGGTAATCTGCCGCGCCTCGTCCACGCTGGACGAAATGATTACGAGGCCGTTGCGATCGAGAGCCTGGCGCGCGACGGGATTGTCGCGGCTGCGCAGCTTTGCTTCCGCAATCATCTCTTTGGCAAGTTCGGCGCGCGTGGTGATGAAGATGGCCAACGCCTCGGGATCGTGCTCGGCCTGCGCCACAAGATCGGAGGCAATATCGGCAGCATTGCCGCATTCGCTGGTGACAACAATTTCTGTCGGGCCGGCCAGCATGTCGATGGCGCAGTCGAAGGCCACCAGGCGCTTGGCGGCGGTGACGTAGAGATTGCCCGGCCCCACGATCTTATCTACGCGCTGGAGGCTCGCGGTTCCGTAGGCCAGCGCGGCAATTGCATGCGCGCCGCCGAGACGATAGAACTCCGTGATGCCGAGCAGGTGCGCGGCGGCCAGAGTCTCCGGCGCGGGCCTGGGCGAGACCACAGCGATGCGCTTGACGCCCGCAACCTGCGCGGGAATGGCGGTCATGAGGAGCGTGGAGGGAAGCGGATGGCGACCGCTGGGCACGTAGCAACCCACGGAGCCGAGCGGGCGCACAAGCTGGCCTGTGGTGAGGCCGGCAACGGGAGATGCATTCCACGAAGACGGCAGTTGGCGCTGGGCAAAGCCGCGAATCTGCTCAGCGGCCGTGGACAGGGCCTCGCACAACGCGGGTTCGATAGCCTCCCACGCCGCGGCCATTTCGTCCTGCGTCACGCGCAACGCATCCGTGCCGGCAAGCCCGTCGAATTGGGCCGCATAGCGCAGCAGAGCGCGGTCACCCTGTTTGCGCACATCGGCGACAATGCGCTTGACCGTGGGCAGCACGGCGTCAAGCGCCGCGCCGCCGCGTCGTTCGAGCGCGGCAAGAACTTCTGCTGTTTGCTGTGCACCGCGGCCTTTTGTCCGGATCAGTTTCATTGTTGATCTCCGCGTTAGAGCACAACCTTGTTGAGCGGATATTCGACGATGCCCGTGGCCCTGGCCGCTTTCAGGCGCGGAATCACGTCGCGCGCCACGCGCTCATCGACGATCGTGTTGACCGCGACCCACTCCGAATCACTTAGCTGGGAGACGGTTGGCGAGTTCAACGCCGGCAGCACGGCCAGGACTGCTTCGAGGTCCGCGCGCTTGACATTGAGCATCAGTCCCACTTGCGATTGCGCATCGATGGCGCCGCGGAGCATGAGGGCAATCGACGCGAGCTTCTCGCGCTTCCACGGGTCGGCGAGAGTGGCTTTGCCGGCGATCAGATGAGTCTCGCTCTCCATCACCGTGTCGATGATTTTGAGATGGTTGGCCTTGAGCGAGCTGCCCGTCTCCGTGACTTCGACGATGGCGTCGGCCAGCGTGGGCGGCTTGACTTCCGTTGCGCCCCAACTGAACTCGACCTTCACGTTGACGCCCTTGGCGGCGAAGTAGCGCTTGCTGACTTCGACCAATTCTGTGGCGACGATCTTGCCTTCGAGATCTTCGGCCTTCTCAAAGCCGCTGCCTTCAGGAACGGCCAGCACCCAGCGCACCTTGCGGCGGCTCTGCTTGGCATAGGTGAGGGAGGTGACGCTGGTGACGTCGAGGCCGCTCTCGACAACCCAGTCGATGCCGGTGAGTCCCGCGTCGAGCACGCCGTGATCGACGTAGCGGGCCATCTCCTGGGCGCGAATCAACATGCACTCGATCTCGGGATCGTCGATCGATGGAAAGTAGGAGCGGCCGTCGGCGTAGATGTTCCAGCCGGCGCGTTTGAACAGAGCGATGGTCGCATCCTGCAGGCTGCCCTTGGGGATGCCGAGTCTGAGCTTGTTAGCCACGTATTTCCTCTTTCTTATTGTCAGCTTCCCGGTTGGCTGCGCCGAGCGGGAGCGGCTTGGTGAAGCAACTGACCGTGCCCTCGTGGCACACGAGGCCATCGCCCTCCACCTCGACGCGGAAGAGCAGCGTGTCGTTGTCGCAGTCGGTGGAGGCTGAGACGACGCGCAGGCGGTTGCCGCTGGTCTCGCCCTTCATCCACAGCTTCTGGCGGGTGCGGCTCCAGAAGGTTACAAAGCCGGTTTCCAGCGTTTTGGCATAGCTGGCGGGATTGAGAAAACCCAGCATCAGCACTTCGCCCGTGCGCGTATCCTGCACGATGCCGGGCACCAGGCCGTCCATCTTGTCGAAGTCGATTGTAGCCGTCATTTTTCCTTGATCCTGGTTGAAATTTTGGTTTGGAAGCATGAAAAAACCCGCTGGCGTCGGTCGCCGGCGGGCTTGGGTGTTTCTTGAGATCTCTCTGGCCGTTTACATCAGGCCATGGCAGTCCGCCGGCATGGAGGTTCCATGATGGTGGTGATGACCGTGATGGCGGTAGCTCTGCATCTGTTTGAAACCCTAAGGGAAAACCCCGTGCGCTGTCAAATGTTCGGTTGTGGATGCTAACTCGGATACGCTCCCGTAATGTACCCCTCCAGCGCCTGAATGGCTTGCGCCTGGCCGGAGATGACCCATTTGACGAGGTCCCCGATGGAGATGACGCCGACGACGGTGTCATCCTGCAAGACCGGGAGATGGCGGAAATGGTGTTCCGTCATCAGGGCCATGCATTCGTCCACGGTGTGCCGCGGGCTGACGGAGACGACTGGGGCGGTCATGATCTCGTGGACCTTGGTTTTTTTGGAGAGATGGCCCATCAGGACGCCTTTGCGGGCGTAGTCGCGCTCGGAGAGTATGCCAACCAGGCGATCGTTCGAGAGGACCAGTAAGGCACCGACATCGTATTCGGCCATCTGCTCGAGGGCTTCGTAAACCGACTGGTCAGGCGCTATCGACAAGACCTTGTCTTTGGCTTTGCTCCTGAGCACCAATCCAATCGTGTCCGTGATTTTCATTTGCTCCTCATTGACTTCGGCGGCTCAGCACCGGTGGGTACGCGCAATCCCCCCGGCGGCAGAGATTCAATATAACCCATCCGGGGCACGCGCGAACAGAGGATAAATGGATGGGGTCCCGAAGCGTGGGTGAAACGGGCGGGTGACCGTTGCGGACAGCGCAGGGCAAGGCAGAGAATGGAGCGGTGCGAGCAAGAGTGCGATTTGCGGCTTTGACGGTTGCGATGCTGGGCGTTTGCCTTGCCGGAACGGCGCAGTACCAGGATCGAGACACTCATGGTGTACCCAAGACATCTGAAGCGGCCCCGCCGCCTGAGGCGCGCATCGACATCAATCACGCGACTGTCGATGAGCTGCTGAAAGTTCCCGGCATGACGCGCAGTTGGGCTGGGCGCATCGTGCGCTTCAGGCCCTACCGCACCAAGCAGGACCTGTTGGAGCGCGGCGTGGTCACCAGCCAGGTATACGACCGGATCAAGGATTACGTGATAGCGCACCGGGAGGCGCAATAAGGACCGCAGGGAACCTTACAGGAACATGGCTTGAGTATAAGGTGCGGCTTTAGCCGCGCAGCCTCCAATTCTCAGGCTATATCAGCTTCTAATCAGGTGTTGTAAACGAAAGCGATCGACCGTTCAAGAGATCGCCTATTAATGGCCGCCGTGCTGGCGCAGCAACTCCGCGATGGCCTTATATTCCTCCTTATGTTCCTTTGGGCCGAACCTAATCATAGTCTTCTCGTATTGTAACGGCGTACTGCCTTTGTGACCCTTGGCATTGACATCGGCATTATGGGCCAGCAGCAACTCTACCATATCCTTGTGGTTAAATATCACCTCTGTGTTCACCATCGTAAAGCCGTTATTATCCTTGGCGTTGACATCGGCATTATGAGCCAGCAGCAACTCCGCCACGTCCTTGTGGTTCCCTACCACCGCTATATACAACGGCGTATAGCCTATATTATTCTTGGCGTTGACATCGGCATTGTGGGCCAGCAGCAATTCCGCCACGTCCTTGTGGCCTATAAAAGCCTCTAGGGACAATGGCGTAAAGCCGTCGTTGTTCTTAGCATTGACATCGGCATCGTGGGCCAGCAGCAATTCCGCCATATCCTTGTTGTCCGAAGTTAGCGCTGAATACAAGGGCGTAAGGCCTTTGTTATCCTTTGCATTGACATCGGCATTGTGAGCTAGGAGCAATTCCGCTAGATCCTCGTGGCCCCAACGAGCCGCCAAGTGCAACGGCGTATTGCCGTCGTTGTTCTTGGCATTGACATCGGCCTTGTGAGTCAGCAACAATTCCGCCACATCCTTGTGACCTTTAATCGCCGCATCGTGTAATGGCGTATCGCCATTATCGTCTTTGCTGGAAACAAGATCAGGATTGTCATTGAGCAGCGCCTTGACCGCTTCCAAATCACCCTTCTTAGCCGCATCATGAATCGGTCCGCTGAAGGCGGGGCTGCAGAAGGCCAGCGCGACCAGCATCACGGCGGCGAGGCGGGAAATCGGGGAGCGGCGGAGTCGGGTAAAAAAGGAGCGCAGATTTCGTTGCAGGGAGAGGGACCGGGAATCAGGATTCGAAGACATGTTTGTTTCCTTTCTAGAGAGCTTTGCTAATGATGGCAAGAAGTATAGCGCTTCTCATGTTGGATTTGCAGGCAAATGTCCAGTATTTATCCACGCTTTCCATGCGCCACAAATGTGCGGTTTCCCACCCTAGCCGCAAAAACAAAGACGCGGCGAGGGTGGGGCACCCATGTCCTTATGCTTCAGCCGGCTCCGGTGTGGGAGCGTCACCGCGCCTGAGTAGCCTGCTCAGAATCACATAGAGCACGGGGATAAAGAAAAGGTTGAGGACGGTGGAGAGCAACATGCCGCCGACGATGGTGGTGCCCACGGAGCGCCGCCCCAGGGCACCTGCGCCGGTGGCGAAGACCAGCGGCAGAACGCCGAGGATGAAGGCGAAGGAGGTCATCAGAATCGGGCGCAGACGCAACGCGCCAGCCTCGGCGGCCGCATCGGCGATGGAGCGGCCCTTGCGCCGCAACTGCTCAGCGAACTCGACGATCAGGATTGAATTCTTTGCCGAGAGACCGATCAGCATGACCAGACCGATCTGGCAGTAGACATCGTTGGAGAGGCCGCGCAACGACACCAGGCCCAGCGCGCCGAGCACCGCCATGGGCACGGCCAGAAGGATGATGAAAGGCAATGCGAAGCTCTCGTACTGCGCCGAGAGGGTGAGATAGACGACCAGTATTCCGAGGCCGAAGATAATGAGCGCCTTGCCGCTGGACTCAATCTCGTCCAGGGTCAATCCCGTCCACTGGTAGGCCATGCCGGGCATCATCACCTTCTTGGCCAGATCCTCCATCGATGCGATTCCCTGCCCGGAGCTGTAGCCGGGCGCGGGTGAGCCGTCGATTTCGACGGCGCGGAAGAGGTTGTAGTGGGTAATGACCGGCGGGCCGGAGCTTTCCACCACGGTAGTCAGGTTGTCCAGCGGGACCATCTGGCCGGAGTCCGAGCGCACATAGAAGTTGTGCAGGTCTTTTGCGGTCATGCGAAAGGGCTGGTCGGCCTGCACGAAGACGCGATAGGTGCGGTTGTTGAAGTCGAAGTCGTTGATGTACTCCGAGCCCATGAAGACGCCGAGCGTGGTGGTGATCTGCGAGAGCGAAATGCTCATCGCCTTGGCCTTCTCGCGATCGATGGTAACCAACACCTGGGGGTCGTTGGCCGAGTAGGTGGTGATCAGGCCGGTAAGGTCCTTGCGCTGGCGGCTTGCGCCCACAATCTGATGGGCGACCCGGTCCATGTCACTGAGGGTGTTGGCGCCCTGGTCCTGAAGCATGAACTGAAAGCCGCCATAGCTGCCCACGCCCGCCACCGCCGGGGGCTGGAAGATGGCCACCAGGCCGCCATTGGGAGCGAACATCAGGCTTTGCAATTTCGGCGAAAGATCGGCGACGATATCCGCGGTGGAGTGGCCCTTGCCGCGCCGCTGATCGCTGGGCCTGGTGGAGACAAACATCATGCCCGCATTGGAGGCGTTGCCTGCAAAGCTGAAGCCGATAATCGAGAACGAACCGGCAATATCGGGATTCGACTTGAGGATCAGGGTCGCGCGATCCGCCAGCGCACTGGTGTAGGCCAGCGACGAGCCCGGAGGGGCCTGCACAATCACCATCAGAAAACTCTGGTCTTCCTGCGGAATGAAGCCGGTGGGCACGTGCTGGTAGATCCCAACGGTTGCGCCCAGGCCGGCGAAGAAGAGCACGAGCAATGCGTAGCGCAACCGCAGCGCAACGTGAATTGATTTTGCGTAGGCGCCGGCCAGCCAACTGATCTGGGCATCGGCGGAGTGAATAAATCTGGCAAAGAGGCGCGAGATCGGCGCGATGTGCAGGAAGTCGAGCTGGTGAGGACGGTCTTCTTCGCCGCGCAGGAAGATAGCCGAGAGAGCCGGCGAAAGCGTGAGCGCATTGAAGGCCGAGATGGCGATGGCAAAGGCGATGGTCAGCGAAAACTGGCGATAGAGGATGCCGGTGGTGCCGGGAAAGAATGAAACCGGCACAAAGACGGCAATCAAAACCAGCGAAGTGGCGATGACGGCGCTGGTCACCTCTCCCATAGCGCGCGATGTGGCCTCGTGCGAGTCAGAGTGCTCCATGGCGATGTGCCGCTGCACATTCTCGATGACCACGATGGCGTCGTCCACCACCAGTCCCGTAGCCAGGGTAATGCCAAAGAGCGTGAGCGAGTTGATGGAGAAGCCGAAGATTTTGATGAAAGCGAAGGTGCCGATCAGCGAAACCGGAATGGTGACGGCGGGAATGATGGTGGCGCGCCAGTCCAGCAGAAAGAGAAAGATGACGGTGATGACGATAAAGACGGCCACGCCCAGCGTGACCAGCACTTCGCGGATGGAGTCGCCGACGACGGTGGTCGAATCGAAGGCAATGGCATATTCCAGCCCCGGCGGAAAGCTCTTCGACAGCCCCTCCAGGACGGCCTTGGCCTGGCGGTCTACTTCCAGGGCGTTGGCGTTGGAGAGCTGCATGACGCCGATGCCCATGGCTTCGCGCCCGGAGTATTTCAACACTGAGCTGTAATCTTCCGCGCCCACCTCCGAGTGGCCCACATCCTTGAGCAGCACCAGGCCGTTGGAGCTGTTCTTGACGATGATATTGTCGAACTCGGCGGGACTGGTGAGCCGGCCGACGACGCGCACCGGCACCTGGAAGGCCTGCTTCGCGTCCGCGGGAGGCTGGCCAAGCTGGCCTGCCGGAATCTCGACGTTCTGCTCGACCAGCGCGTTGACCACGTCAGTGGCAGTGAGTCCGCGGGCGGCCAGGCGCACCGGGTCAAGCCAGACGCGCATGGCATACTTGCGCTCGCCGAAGATCATCACATCGCCCACGCCGGGCACGCGCTTGAGGGCGTCCTTCACATAAATGTCGAGGTAGTTGGAGATGAACTCGGGCGAGTAGCGGCCATCGCGGGTAAAAAAGCCGGCGCCAAAGACAAAATTGTGGGAGGCCTTGGTGATGGTGATGCCGGTCGCGTTGACAGCCGCGGGCAGCCGGCCCTCGACGCTGGCCACGCGGTTCTGCACGTCCACGGCGGCGATGTCCAGGTCGTAGCCGGTGTTGAATGTCGTGGCGATGGAACTGGTGCCGCTGTTGGTGCTCGACGAACTGATGTAGCGCATTCCCTCGACGCCGTTGATGGCCTCTTCGAGCGGTATAGTGACGGCCTTCTCGACGGTGTCGGCGTTGGCGCCTACATAGTTGCACTGCACCGAAATCACCGGAGGCGCGAGCGTGGGATACATGGCGACGGGAAGGTTGGGGATACACACCGCTCCCGTGAGAATGATCAGCAACGCGCACACCGTCGCAAAAACTGGCCTATGGATAAAAAAATCGACAAACAAGGGTTGCCTTCCTTTTCGCTTGCAATGGGCGCGCTACGAACACCGCCCGGTGCACGCCTCCGGCCCGCTGCCGGAGGCGCTTGGTCAAGGTGTCTTCTAGGCTCCCGGCAGCGGCATGACCGGCATGCCATTCACCAGGAACTGAGTGCTCGACACGATCACCCGGTCGCCCACATTGAGGCCTGAAGAGATGGAGTAGTTGTTGCCCACCGTATCGCCCAGCGTGACCGCGGTCTGGCGTGCCATGAAGTTGCCGTTCTGCGGCTGCGCCACAAAGACGAAGCTCTGCCCGCCCTGGCGAGTCACCGCCAGCACCGGAATCACCGCCATGGGCGTCGTGCTCCAGATGACCCGCGCCTTCACCATTTGGGCATTGCGCAGAATCTCCGGAGAGGCGTGGACCGGGGCCTTTACCAGAATCCCCTGCAAGGTGCTATCCACCTCCGGCGAAAGAAAATCGATTCTGGTCTTCTCCAGCAGATTGCCGTTGGTGTCCATCAGATCCACATCCAGCCCCTGCCGCACCTGGCCGGCGCGCTCCGTGGGCACGTAGATATACGCCTCGAGATCCTTGTTCTCATCCACGGTGGTCAACACGGTGGCGGGTGCAACGTAGTCGCCCACATGCACCGGAATGTCTCCCACCACGCCGTCAAACGGCGCGCGGATGGTGTAGTAGGCGAGTTGCTCCTCCTGCGTCTTGCGCATCTCCACCGCCGACTCATAGTCCGCCTTGGTGTTGTCGTGAGACTGCTGCGACTGCTCGAAGACGTCACGGCTGGTGATGCCCGCCTCAAACAGCTTGCGCTGCCGCTCGATCTCCGACGTGTTGTAGTCGTAGAGCGCCTTCTTCTGCCGCTCCGTTGCGCGCTGCGATTCGACGGTGGCCAGTTGATGCAGCGGATCGATGTTCATCAGCGGCTGGCCCGCCGTCACGCGGTCGCCCGACCGGACGCGAATCTGCGTCAGCCGTCCATCCACCTGCGGCTGCAACGTGGCCGAGCGGCGCGACTTGATGGTGGCTACGTACTCGCTCGACTGCGCCACCGGGGACAGCGTGACCGCCACCGTCCGCACCGGCATCGCCTGCATCCCAGCCCCCGCCGGCACCGCCGGCTTTTTCTGGCAGCCGGTGGCCGCAAGCCCTATCAAAACAAGACAACCTAAACCAAGAATGCGTCTCAACGCGCTATTCCTCACTCGATCTTTCCTCTGTCTGGAGCCGTGAAGCCTGAAGCTCCGGTTTGTGCCGGAACGATTGCGATGCCGGGGTGCAGGAGCGCTCTGTCTGCCGGGACTTCCGCTCATGCGGACGATCCTGGCCGGAGAGTGCGCCGCCAACCGGCGGAAAATCGTCTAAACAAAGCCTTTGCTATTGTGACGCTCCGAGCCGGGCCATTGTCGCAAAAAATCTCAGCGCGGACATTCCGCCCAGGCCGGAAGCCGATCCGCCTGGCGGACCGTTGCGTGGGCCATCCGCGAGCCGCCCGTCGGGACCCGCCATCCGCTACACCACATTTTGACACGGCCCTCCCGAGTTGGTAGCCTTCCTAAGGGCGCTCCCGGCCGATTCAGGCCGCTCCTGGCCCTTCCAGCGTCCCCGTCGTCTAGCCCGGCCTAGGACACCGCCCTTTCACGGCGATAACACGGGTTCAAATCCCGTCGGGGACGCCAATAGAATCAATGCTTTAATCAACTGTTGGTATCAAAATAGCAAATTCCTCTCAAACAATTCTCATAAAGGCGTTCTTTGTGCAGAGAGCAATAAGGGCTCGCATGATCGCGGCGGAATCGACATGCGCATCTCACGGCACATTGCCATCCGTCCCATCGAGGCGGATTACCTTCTAACCCAACTGCCCAACGGAGTCAACGGAACCGAAAGCAATCTCCGCCTGAGCGCCGGCGTTGTGCTCCGCATCCGGTAGCTCGCGCCCGCAAGCGGACTCCACCTGGCGTTGCATCCGGCACGCCTTCGCCGGTAAACTGGTTATGGCCGCGGCGGATCCGCGCACGGCCGGGGAGCTCCTGGGGCAACTGCCAGTGCCACAAAAGCGCAGTCGAGAGCATCCTCTAAATCGTTGTACCCAAAGCGGAGAGGTGGCAGAGCCCGGTTGAATGCACCTGACTCGAAATCAGACATAGTCGCAAGGCTATCGGGGGTTCGAATCCCTCCCTCTCCGCCATAAGATCAGTAGAATCAATGCAACAGGGGCCTCCCAAGGCCCCTGTTCTATTTGGCCCCAATCTTGCCTTCTGTGGAAAATATGCACTTGAGGGCACGGAAGGGCACCGAAATACAAATCCAACTGACACCAAAACCGACACCGAAAAGGCCTAACCGGTTAAAGCCGGTTAGGGGAACTGGCAGGACCACTCCCTGCTCTGCCCGACCTCGCACCAACACGGACTCTTCACGTTGCAGACACCCAGACCGTGCGGCGGCTTTTGCCCGATTGCCACGGAAGTAGGAGAATGAATTTATGACAGATCACACCCTTTCAGTATTGACCGCTCTGGCAACCGCCCTAGCCGCTTTGGCAGCAGTGGACCTTATCCTTGACCCAACGATCAAGGCGTCGTCAGCATTGGGTTGCTTCTGCCATCATCGGCTGCGTTGTTTTGACTCCTGGATTGAGTGAACTTGCCGAAGAGGGAAAACTGATTGCGAAGAGCGCTGAATTCGCACAAAAGGCATCTGGATGGGGGGCATGCGCGCTGGATGCCGAAGATTTTATCAATGGTCTCAACGGCCTATTATCGGGAAGTCCGAATGGGGATGAGATTGGTAAGTCCATTGAAGCGCTGGGAGGTTGTGTGGGCGATCTTTTGGGAGATTTGTTAACGCACCCTGGCGCGTCATTGCAGGGCCTGGGTCTTGAATAATGGGAGCTCAAAGCAAATATGCCCGACAATAACTCCGTTAACCTCCATTATCCTCCACAGCGGTGGCGGCCCAGTGACCCGCTTCAAGGTCATTCTATTCTCGCTGGTCGTGGGGGCCGGTCTGCTCGTGAGTATCTGCTGGGATGTCGTAGACCAGTGGATTAAACGCACTCGCGGTCGCAATTGGCCGACAGTCTCCGCAGTCATTGACGTTGTAAGTGTTACTCTTGTCGAGGACAATAGTATATCTTCTTTAGCTATTCATTACGGGCCTTCTTACCTAGCTATGCTAACCTATTCCTACCGCAATCCCGAGCAGCAGATGGGCGACTACAAACGCAGATTTGGCAACGAGGACGATGCCAAGTCCTGGGCGAATTCCTATAAAGGCGAGACAGTCAAGGTCCACGTAGACCCTCGCGACCCCACGCGTTCCGTGCTACGAGAAGAAGACCTTTAGGTGGGCGGGTGGCGTAGGTCCGAGGAATGAATAAAGTGGCGGGTGGCCCAGGTCTGAGTAGATAAGATTGGGTGGCCCAGGTCTCGATTCTGAGACCTGGGATAGCATGAACCCCAAGCGTCCGTTACTCGTTCCGGCCAACCTCCTGATGAGCGTTGTACATCGCGTCGGTTGTATCTCTGCACGGCCGCCCATCACCGATTACAAGTACACGCTGGGCTTGACGGGCAACCGCACCGGCGCGACGGAACAGGGCGGGCGCACGCTGAACTGGAACTACGACGGCATCTACCGCCTGACGAATGTGACAATCAGCTTCTCCGGTCCAGGTCGAATGGACAACCTGTTGAAAGATCACAAGCGAAATATCTCAAGGGGTTGTCCATGCCCCCATCTCACCCGATATCCCCCGGCTTCATATAGCAATTAAGATGCGTCGGCCCTGGGCGTCACCCCACCGCCCCAACCCTTCCACCGCCCAAGCCGGTACACTGGACCTAGGACCCTTCCCGCACGGACGCCATCTTGCAGCCGCCCATCGACAACCTGAATCCCGAACAGCGCGCTGCCGTCGAGGCCACCGAGGGACCCCTGCTCATCCTGGCCGGCGCCGGCTCTGGCAAAACCCGCGTCATCACCAGCCGCATTGCCTGGCTCATCCGCGAAAAGGGCGTCGCCCCGGACTCCATCCTGGCCGTTACCTTCACCAACAAGGCCGCCAGCGAGATGGCCGAACGCGTCGACCGCCTGCTCGGCCACTCCTCCCTGGCCAAGCCGCTCATCGCCACCTTTCACTCGTTTTGCGTGCGCATCTTGAGGCGCGACATCGAGGCCCTCAAGGTGGGCAACGAACCACCCCAACGACGAGGACCTGTCGTTGGGGACCCCGGCGAGGGCCTCACCCGCGCCTTCGCCATCTACGACGAGAACGACCAGCAAGCCATCGTCAAGCAGGTCATGCGCCGCATGGGCCTTGACACCAAGCAGTTCACCCCGCGCGCCGTCCTCGGCCGCATCTCCTGGGCCAAGAACCACATGGTCGATCCCCAGGAGTTCTACCTCGGCTCCAAAGATCCGAACAGCGAGCGCGTCGCCCATATCTATCAGAGCTACAAGGCCGAGTTGCGCAAGAACAATGCTCTGGATTTTGATGATTTGCTGCTTGAAGCCGTCCGCCTGCTCAAAGTCTCAAGCGAAGCCCGCGAGCGCTACCAGCGCCGCTACCGCTATCTCCTCGTCGACGAATACCAGGACACCAACCGCCCCCAGTACGAGCTGATGAAGCTGCTGGCCGGCGAAGCCAAGAACGTCTGCGCCGTCGGCGACGAGGACCAAAGTATTTATTCCTGGCGCGGCGCTGACATCCGCAACATTTTGGAGTTTGAAAAGGATTTCCCCAACGCCCGCATTGTCCGCCTGGAGCAAAACTACCGATCCACTCAGGTGATTCTGGAGGCCGCCGGCGCCGTCGTCGCCAACAACATCCGCCGCAAGGGCAAGAAGCTCTGGACCGACCGCCAGGGCGGAAGCCTGATCGGTTATTACGAGGCCCCCGACGGCGAAAACGAAGCCCTCTTCATCGCCGACCGCATTCAGAAGTTCCTGAACTCCTCCGAAACGCAAGACCGCGGAGCGGGCCACTGCGCCGTCCTCTACCGCACCAACTCCCAGTCCCGCCTCTTCGAGGAGGCCCTCCGCCGCTACAACATCTCCTACACCATGGTCGGCGGTTTCAGCTTCTACGAGCGCGCCGAGATCAAGGACCTGCTCGGCTACCTCCGCCTCATCCGCAACCCCCACGACTCCATGGCCCTGCAGCGCGTCATCAACACGCCTGCCCGCGGCATCGGCAAAACCACCCTCGAAACCCTTGAACGCCTGGCTCTTGAAACCGGCCAGTCCACCTGGGACGCCCTCTCCGCAGCCCTCCAGAACCGCCTCATTCCCACCCGCGCCCTCCTGGCCCTCGAATCCTTCCGCCAACTCATCCTCGACGCCCAGGCCATGATGGACCCCGACTTTGCCGGCAAGCTTTCCGCGGACGTGGCCGCTGGCATGGAATCCGCCGACGCCGACACCGATTTCGAGTTCGGAGCAGCTACAGCCGACTCCGCCAGCGCCGACTCCGCAACCAACTTCGATTTTGGTGAATCGAGCGGCCATCCCCAGTTCCCGCTCCTCGACGCCAGCAGCCTTTCGTCGTTGAGACCAGGGAGCCCAACTCAACCCGACCCCGATTTTTCATCGGACCCGGAAGAAGTCGCGGCAGAAGTGCAAGGGCGCGGAAGCGCATTCCGCGCCCCCGGTGACGCCGCCACCCTCCCCGAGCTAATAAAGTTCCTCATCGATCGCACCGGCTACATCAAGGCTCTTGAAACCGAAGGCTCCCCTGAAGCCTTCAGCCGCATTGAGAACCTGAAGGAGCTGGCCAACGCTGCCCATGACGCCGAAGCCCGCGGCGAAACCCTGGCCGAGTTCCTCGATCACGCCGCCCTGGCCTCCGACACCGATCAGTTCGACCCCGAAGCCCGCGTCACCCTCATGACCCTCCACGCCGCCAAGGGCCTCGAATTCCCCCTCGTCTTCCTCGCCGGCCTTGAAGAGGGCCTCTTCCCCCACTCTCGCACCCTCAACAATCCCGACGAGCTCGAAGAAGAGCGCCGCCTCTGCTACGTTGGCATGACCCGCGCCATGAACGCCCTCATCCTCACCCGCGCCCATTACCGCCGCCGCTACGGCAACGACGCCCCCGAGATGAGCATCCCCTCCCGCTTCCTCGAAGAAGTCCCCACCCAGTTAGTCGAAAACCTCGGCGGCCGGCCTCAGGCCTCGTCCTGGTCCACCCCCGGCTACCCCAACACCTTGAGAGCCAGCCGCAAGCACGCCCACACCAGCGACTTCGCCGACCGGCACTACAACTACGAAGACGAAAGTCAGGAAACGCAGCACCTGTCTCCCGGCCACGGCTCTGGTCCAAAAAGTAAGAGCGCGGAAGCGCCGCCCGACTCCATCGACAACATCGTCCGCTTCTTCGGAGGCAATTCGGGCCACGGCAAGCCCGGCTCTTTGCCCCGCCCGGCCCTCCCCGGCTCAGCCATCGGCCTTCCCGAGCCAAAAGCCGCCGCCGGCCTCAAAAAAGGCCAGCGCGTCCGCCACTCGAAATACGGCGAAGGCACCATCCTCATGCGCGAGGGCGACGGCGAAGACGTCAAGCTCACCGTCCTCTTCAACCGGCACGGCATGAAGAAGCTGATGGAAAAGTTCGCCAATTTGCAAGTGCTGTCGAGTGACCAAAATTGACGAGAGCGTGTGACCATTTATTTCTTGTTCCCCACCCTACTCTGTGACCATTGGCCTGTCAACAGGTTTCGTGTGACTATCTGTGACCGCGTTCCCGTGACCGCGCACGTGCCCGGAACGGGCACGGCTGCGGGTTTTCCACTTTTCACCACTGGACACCATCCCTCGGGCCGCTTGTTCCTTGCGGCCCGCGTCCGGGTTCTGTTGCGATCGCGATCGCACCCTGCGAAGCGGGGAGGGTGATTGAGCGAAGCGCGGAAGCACTTCGGGTTCTTTCGCGCGTTGGCGCGCCCGAACTGGGCGGGCTTTGCTTTCGGAACCCGCGTATCCACGGCACGGCCTTGGTGTCGTGGCGGGTTCCGAAACGGGCTTTGCTTCGGCGTCCCGGTGGGTCGCCGAACCCGCTTGGCGGGCGGCTGCTGAGGCTGGCCAGCGCGGGGACATTCGGGCGGGTAGGGGCGCGCGCCCGGGCGGGGGTGGAGGTGGATCAATGGTTACGTGTCGGGCCTGACGGCGGGCAGGCTTCATCGCCCGCTGGCTGGACCGATGCGCTGCCGGAACGCGGCAGCGAAAGAACCAACCGCCTCAACACAGCCCGACGCGCTGAGAGCCGGGATGCACTTGCCCGGCAAAGGCGCGGAGACTGGCGCAAGCCTTCCTCGATGCTGGCCGCCGCATCTCACGGGCCGCAGGCCCGCCGCCTCGCGCGAAGCGTCGAGGCAGACAAGCAGGCCATGCGGAGGCGGCACCCTGTAACCGGGCCGAACTGCACAAGAGCGCCGAAGCCGGAACCTTCACTGCCCCGTCTGCCGTTCCCTGAGGCTGGTTGCTCCGGGCCGCGAGGCGACGAACGACCTTGTTCTTGTCTACAGAGAGGAGCCGAGCGCGGCGGTCGAACCGGCTCTGCCGGTGAGCGTCGGTCCCCGAGGCCGAAGGCCGAGCGTACGGCAAGCCAGTGCCGAAGGCCGCGCAGCCGTCGCGAGCGAAGCGAGCAGACAAGCAGGTTATGCGGAGGCGGCACCCTGTAACCGGGCCGAACTGCACAAGAGCGCCGAAGCCTGCACCGCCCAGGCTCACAGCACAAGGGATCACATCCCTCGATGGCCACCTTCCGCTTCCCGCGGTGGCCCGAGTTCTACCGATCGCAGCTCCGTGAGCATCTCCACCATGGGCGTGATGTCGTGGCCGTTCCTGGCCGCGTCGCCGATTTGCCGGGTGAGCGCTGCGAAGCGCGTCTGCTTGTCGGCGCTGTCTTGCTCTTGTTGCCGGAGTAGTGTGGCTTCCGCTACGTGCTGGCGGTAGCTTCCGCCAGCGCGGGACACGTCCGCGATGGCTCGACCGAGGACCGCAAAGCGCACGTCCTTGGCTATCTTCGTTGCTTCCTCAGCATTGTTCATTTTTCACCTGCGAGATTCCGTCGCCGTTTTTCTGACTCCGGAGGGGTGGGGGGGTTGTTGGCCCTTTTGACCTGTTCACTATTGAGCAGTTCTCCGGTTCCGGACATTCGATGATGAACACGACTCGGACCGTTGGCAGGTGCATCCGCACCGCGACCCGTCGGGCCGCTTCCAGAACTGACCGCTCCCGGTCATAGACAGCGACCGGGAGCTTCTTTTTCCCGGCGTACTGCGAGAACCCTTCGCCGTCCTCGTACACCACCAGCGTGTGCAGCGAAGCGCCTACGGATTTCAGTTTGCCCTTGCTCATGCGTCTCACTTCCGCCAAAATGGATCCCTCGAAAAAGGCCCGAGCGCGTGGGGGAAAACATTCCACGTCGCCCGGGCTTCCAGAATTGACCTATGCGCTTTCACCGTTTCAGTGTTGGCTTTATAGTAACCCCCTCGAAGAGTTCCTGCTGGGCTGGCTCCGGCTCTGGTCGTTTGCACGTTTCCGGATGCTTCACTGGGTGATGGTCGATCAGGCACGGTCCTCTGCGTCCGTCGTCTATCCGGTGCGGTGTGAGTCGCCAGCACACGTCGCACCAGCACTGCGCTTCAACGACGCTTTTCGGGTAGTGCTCAGGCATGGCGTTTCGCCTTTCCTGCCCCCCCGATGATCTTTTGCGGACGGCGGGGGGGTGGGGGGGTGGTCTGCCCTCCGTGCGCACGAATCGCTGGTATTTCCAATGGATTCACTTTGCGCTCGTAGGGCAGTCGCGAGAGTGCCGTCAGTTGGGTTTGTGCGGTGAACATCATCATCTTGGCTTCCTGCGCCGTGAGCGTGTTCAGCCGCAGGCCCCACGCCACCAGCGCAATGTACGTCAGGCACGATTCGAGATCGCTGAGTTCCGGAAGTTCCGCTTTCCAGACCTTGGCCGCGTTCTCCCGTGCTTGCTTTTGGGTCATGCCCTCTTCGCGCTGGAACTCATCGAGCGCGATGGCGTAGACGTTCATCAGTTCCTCAACGGTCTCGATGATGCGCATTTGGCTGTAGTCTCTGACCTTGATGCGCTTCCCCGGATGCACGAACGGTCTGTATGCATCCTCCAGTTCCGGTTCGCTCCGGCCTTGGTCCGGTCTCGGCCTGGTGCTATATCTCGGCATCGATCTCCGCCTTTCTCGCCGTGATCAACACCCGCAGGGTGCCGATCACCTGTTGCCGTTCGGTCCAGCCCATGGCTTCGATATCGCCGTTCCCGGCGCTGCCGGTGTCGCTCATCATGTAGTCGGCCAGCGCGCGCGCCGCGTCCAGCATTGTGTTCGCTGGCTCCCTGAGTGGCCTCATCACTGTTAACTTCGTTGCACACCTCATGCGATTTTCCTTTCTTCTTTCGGTTCCTGCGGTTGCGCCGATGAGCTTTGCTCGATTTCGGCCTGGCTGAGATCGTTCGCTTCCAGCCCGAGATACCACCAGCTGTGTGCCGGTGACGTGTGGCCTAGGAAGCGCTGCACTTTCAGAATGTTGCCCGTGACCCGGTAGAGGTTCCGTGCGCCGGTCCGCCGCAGATCGTGCATCCCCCACTTGCGAGTTATGCCCGCTGCCCGCTTTGCCGCTGCCAGTTTTTGCTGAATGTTTGTGCCACAGACCGGCTTCTGTCCACGGTTGAACTGCTGAAGGATGCCCTGCCCCACATCCGGCAGGCTGGCACATGCCCACAGCAGTTTCGCTTCGAGCCGTTTGGTCATGGGTACGTTGTACGTGCCGTAGGCTTTGGTGCGCCCGTAGACCTGGCTGTTCTCGAAGTCGATGTTGTCGAGCCTGAATTCCCGGATAGCTTTGAGGCGCAGTCCGGCTTCACGCGCCAGTAGTAGCGCGATCTGCAAGAGCGGCCCTGCCTTGCGGTAGGTTGCCTCGAAGTCGAGCTGCGGCACGACTGTTTCCCGTGGCCTGACGGGTTTCAGTCCGGGGATGCCCGCTTCACATTGTGCCCTCGCTCCGATGGCTCTCAGCGTGCTTCTCAGGACGCTGTGGAGCGACCGCCGCGTGGTGGGTTTGTACTTCCGCCACGCCGCGCAGACGCGGGCGACTTGATGAGCTTCAATCGCTTTCGGGTGGAGATGGCCACAGGCCCGGCTGATGCCTTCGACGACGAGTTTAAGGTCCGTGCGGCGGCTGGCTTTGCTGAGCGGGCCGAGAGCTTCCGCCGTCGTTGTCTGGCTTCCGCCCGCTGTGCGGGGTTTGGGTGAAGCGCTCGTTCGGCTTCAATGGCTTCGGCCTCGGTTGGGTACTGGCGGCGGATGCGTGTTCCTTCGATGGTGCGGTAGTCGAGCTGCCAACTCTCCCCGCGCTTCCTGACTGGCATGGTTTGCCTTTCCGGTCCACGCCTCGTCCTCTGGAAAAGTTCGCCAATTTGCAGAGAATTTAGCTTCCTTGGTTCTGGCCGGGGCGCCATCCCCGGCCAACCGGCTTCGCACCTACCCTACAAGCCGCCAACAGGCTCCCGCGGAAAGTCCGGCGGCGAAACTACGGCTTCTTGTCATTCTCGGCGGTGGTTATCCGTGTCCCCGAGCCTCTTCGCCCGCTCCTCGCCGCTCAACACCCGAAACACCCCCTCGGCCAGCGCCTGCAATTCGTCCTCGCCGGGGTAGACCGTGATGGGCGCGATCCATTCGAGGTACCCGCTCAGCAGCTTCACCGCTCTCTCCGAATACGCCATTCCGCCCGTCAGCAGCACCGCATCCACCTTGCCCTGAAGCACCGCCGCCATCGCTCCGGCCTCCTTCCCGATCTGATAGACCATCGCCTCGAAGACCTGGGCGGCTTCCGTGTCCCCGGCGTCGATCCGGCGTTCCACCTCCAGAAGGTCTCGCGTCCCCAGGTAAGCGAAGAGTCCGCCGTCTCCTAAGACCTGCCGGTCAAGCTCTTCCCGCGTATGCCTGCCGCTGAAGCACACCTTTACCAGCTCCCGCACCGGCAATCCACCGGGCCGGTCAGCGCCGAATGGGCCTTCCTCGGTGGCATTGTTGTTGTCGATCATCTGTCCGTCCCGGTGGGCCGACACGGTGATCCCGCTGCCCATGTGAATGACGACCAGCCGCAGCTCCTCGTAGGCCCGCTCGTGCTCCCGCGCAAACCGCCGCGCCACGGCCTTGGTGTTCAGCGCATGGCCAATGCACGAGCGCTCGACCAGCGGCGAGCCGGATAGGCGCGCGCACGCCTGCCACTCGTCCACCGTCACCGGGTCCACAATGTACGCGTTCACCCCGGCGGCCCCGGCGAACCGGAGCGCCAGCAAAGCTCCCAGGTTCGACGCATGCTCTCCCCGGCGCGCCAGGCGCAGCTCTTCCACCATCGCCTCGTCCACCAGGTAGGTGCCGCAAGCCATCGGCGGCAGCAGTCCGCCCCGCCCGGCCACTGCGGCAAACCGGGCCGTCTTGTATCCCGCCTCTTCGAGCGCGCTCTCGATCAGCCCCGCGCGATACTCCAGCCGCGCCAGCATGGGACGCCCGCGGAACCGCGCGATCTCTTCATCCCCATGCCGGATCGTCCGCACCCACTCGGCGCCATCCTTCGTGTAGACCCCAAACTTCGTGGACGTCGATCCAGGATTGAGGACAAGAACCCGGCTGCTCTCGTTGGTCAAAGTTCACCCCCAGGCCAGAACGAGTTTATCCTGTCCTCCGCACTCCCCACCGCGTCCGGGTGGCGCCGGGCAAACCCCAGGCCCCAAAGCGGGACGCTCCCGGCCAACCTTTCGCCCAATCCTGTCAGATCTTTCCAGGCCGCTTGCCAATCCGTGCTACAATCTATTCAATCGTAGAATTCGATCTGAAGTTCTTGCCTGTTCCGGTTACCGCCTACTCGCAAACTTCCACATTGCGTTCGCGGTAAATCAGTATCAGAGGAGCAACACACAATGGAAACAGGCACAGTCAAGTGGTTTAACGACGCCAAGGGTTTTGGATTTTTGAGCCGCGAAAACGGCGAGGACGTCTTCGTCCATCACACCGCCATTCAGTCGAACGGCTTCCGTTCGCTGCAGGAAGGCCAGAAGGTCCAGTTCAACGTAACCAAGGGCCCCAAGGGCTGGCAGGCTGAGAACGTTCAGGTCGTCTAAGGCTAACCCTTAGCAACCGGCTCGGAATCAACAACAAGAGGGACGGCAAACTGCCGTCCCTCTTTTGCTTTATGCGCCAATTTCTTACGTTCCCGGCTGCGGCCCGGAACTCAGTAGGCCAGCGAGAACGCTATGCGGCCGGCCTGAGGCTCTTGACGCTGACCTGCGGAATGGCCGGGTGAAGATTTTCCATGAGCGTGACGTGGGTGCCTAGATATTGCAGCACATCGTTAATGGAATCTTCAAAGCGCGAACCGGTCTTGTGGGTAGCCTTGACCCCTTTGGCGACCAATTGGCAGACTTCAAAACGGTTCATTCCCTGCGCGAGCGCACGATGAATCTTGTCAGAACGCATGACTTCACTCCGGTCAACAGGTTGATTGTTGCGTGGGGTGCGGAGCTCGTCAGAAGCGGTAAGATGGCCGGAGCCGAGCAGACTGGTCAGTTTCAGGTCTGTCTTCATTGTACGCCGGAAATGGACGGGGTGCCGCTCCCGGACGCCAGACCCGAATACCAGTCCCGACGCCAGTCCTGATTGCGGCACAAGGATGCGGCTCGCGCCCGCGCATGCCGCTTTCGCCCAGGCGATTTCCCTGTTACCATATACGTCACATCTACCCGATTTGCGGGAAACCCTGAAGAGATTGCAGCGAAAGAGGTTATACGTGGCCGACACCACCAAGATTGAAGACAAGCTGGAACGGAAGAAGCTGAAACGCACCGCCCGCAAGAAGGCCGCCCCCAAGGCGAAGCGGACCGGACCGCGCGGAGAAAACAAGAAGAAACTGAAGAAGTTGGCCCGCGGCATATCGAAGCGGTAAGCAACCGCTCCCACCACTGAACAGGGTTCCGGCCCCCGCACAGGCTCACCCGGAACCCACAGGATGCCGCATTGACAGGACCCCGCAAACTACGGGATGAGGACAACTGCCCTGCCCAGCCAACTTGTTGCCCGCAAGTCGATCGATAAGCTGATCCGGGACTCGGAAGAACCCGGGCACAGGCTCAAAAAGACGCTTGGGCCGTGGTCGCTTACCGCGCTCGGCATCGGGGCCGTCATCGGCTCCGGCATCTTCACCGTCATCGGCACGGCCATGGCCGGCCAGAAATTCGATGCGCCGAATATCCGGGATACCCCGCTTATCCATTACCTCATCCACCACACGGCCCTGGCGGGGCGGCCTGGAGCAGGACCGGCGCTGGCGTTGTCCCTCGTGCTGGTGGCCATCGTCTGCGTCTTCACCGGGCTCTGTTACGCCGAACTGGCGTCCATGATTCCCATCGCCGGCTCGGCTTACACTTACACCTACGCCACGCTCGGCGAACTCATCGCCTGGATCATCGGCTGGGACCTGATCCTGGAATACGCCTTCAGCAACATGAGCGTCAGCGTGGGCTTTGCCGCCCACATCGTCGATCTGCTGGACTGGTTCGGCCTCCATCCCCCGGCACGGTGGATCTCGCCCGCCTATCTGCCTACCGGCCTGCAGGACCTGGCCGGCAACGACATCTACAACTCCGGCTGGCACTTCGGCTTCAACATCCCCGCCTTCCTCGTCGTCATGATCCTGACGGTGATTCTGGTGCGCGGCATCCGGGAGTCGGCCAGCGCCAACAACATCATGGTGCTGGTCAAGATCGCCGCCATCCTGGTCTTCGTCTTTGCCGCCGCCAGCTTCATCAAGCCGCACTACTGGCATCCCTTCATGCCCAACGGCTGGACCGGCGTGCTCACCGGCGGCTCCATTATCTTCTTCACCTACATCGGCTTCGACTCGGTCTCCACAGCGGCCGAGGAGTGCAAGAACCCGCAGCGCGACCTTCCCATAGGCATTCTGGCCACGCTTGTGGCCTGCACCGTACTCTATGGCGCGGTGGCCATCGTGCTCAGCGGCATCGTGCCCTGGCAGTCGGTCATGGGCGACGCGGCCCCGGTGGTCAACGCCCTCAAGAAGCTCTCCCTGCTGCCCGGCGGCGGGGGACTGGTCTGGGTGCGGCTCTTTGTCCTCATCGGCGCCATCATGGGCATGGTCTCCTCCATCCTGGTCTTCCAGCTTGGCCAGGCGCGCGTCTGGTTCTCCATGTCCAGGGACGGCCTGCTGCCCAAAGTCTTCAGCGATGTGCATCCCGTCTTTCGCACTCCCGCTTTTTCCACCTGGGTGGCCGGGTTTGTCGTAGGCATTCCCGCCGGCCTGCTGGACATCGGCACCGTCTCCAATCTCTCCAACATCGGCACCCTCTTCGCCTTCGTCCTGGTCTCCGTCGGTGTGCTCATCCTGCGCTATCGCGAGCCAAATCGCTACCGCGGCTTCCGCGCTCCGTTGGGCCCGGTCTTCCCGGTGCTGAGCATTGTCTTTTGCATCGTACTCATGATGGGCCTTGAAGTAATCACATGGATCCGTTTCTTCTCCTGGCTGGTCATCGGCCTTGTCATCTACTTCCTCTACAGCCGCCACCGGTCGGAGTTCGCGGGGCTGCGATAATTTTTCATAATTTCCAAGATCGAAGTTGTACATTCCAACTTAAATTAAATGCGATTTAATGATAGGATATTCTGCTTCTCAAATCTTTACAAAAAATGGAGTCGCCTATTCATGATGCTGCAAGTAATCGCGGTAAAGGGGCCGGGTTTAATTGACCAAGTGAAACATTTCCCATCCCAGAAATGTAGAACATGAAACTGTGCGATTTGAATAATCCAAACGCCTTTTCGTATGTTTGGAAATCAAGTTTAGCTCCACGAAGACGAAGCTCCAAAAGACAATATCCAATTATAAGGTCAGTTAATTTATCCCTCTTTGAAGTGCTGGTTTCAACCAAATAATCCAAGAATCTATTGTTAGATAGGCGAACGAAATCACTACATAAACCACCTTCAATCTTCGTATCATCTGATTTGTATACGTAAAATCGATCACTTGATTCAGTAAAATATGCGATAATAGCCGCCTTTATTCGATGCATATCAAACGATGCAAAATTACTTAGAATTTCTGCAACAGTAGGCATCCCATCTGGGTCGCGTAATGCAGCTTCAAGTACATCAGTCGCATTCTCCATCAGGCATGCGGCATATGCAGTACGAGAGTTCCATTGATATTTACGCACTTTGGCGAACTCCCCAGATTCAACCCAATATTGGGCGGCCAGAAAGTCATGCAAGGTTCTATGTGCGAACTCCCATCCATCTTCTGTGGGGATAAGTATCCCATAAAATTGAGCGATCTCTGTTAGTACCCTTTTCGGATCAAGTTTGTCGAATGTCAAAAGATCAAGCTGTTTTCGTGCCAGCGTCTCTGCTGAAATCTCTTTTATATATTCTGACCTGGCAACATAGGCGATTTTCCGTAGTACTTTGAGTCGATCCTTACCGTCAAGTGGAGTGAAGCACTCTCGATCAATACCTTTCTTCTCATCCCATTGATAGCACAATAATTCAAGAGCACGTTCCAGGAGTCTGATAACACTCCTAGCCTGCAAGCTCGAAGTGCTTGTCTTAAGGATGCATGCAAGTGATAGGAGTAATGGATGCGACAGGAAATCGGAAAGACCTCTGTCCTCAAGCTCGTCTACGATCTTAGTTGGGTCGAGCGTTGATCCGAAAGCGAGAAGAAATGCGGCGGCGAACCTGTACTTGTCATCTTTGCTAAATCTATCAATCCGAACTTCTGTTGCTCCAATATCATATACAGGATAGTAGTCTCGGCAGCTAAGAATAAAGTTTCCAATCCCAATGGCTTGATATCTAAGTAACGATTCTGATACTGATCTTCGTTGTTGAATCTGTAACTCATCGTACCCATCAACTAAGAGCAGAATTCTGGATATGTGCTGTCTTTTTTGGATTTTGGAGGCTGTCTCGACGAATCGCCTCAAGTCTTCGACCGCAGTCTCTCTTCTAAGAGTAATCAAGACAGGCAGAACTATTGCGTTCTTAGTAAATCGTCTATAGATGTGGTGAAGGAATGTAGTTTTTCCCCAACCGGGTCCAGCATAGATAATTACATCTTCATGTGACGACAAGAGTTCATCAACTGTAATTGAAACTTCAATCTGCATTTTTTCAGCAACAATAGAACGACTGATCCTATTCTCATAGGCGAATGATTCGGCGCTAGACGAATGAGATCGTTTATACGTGAGTCGAGTGGGTTGGTAGACCTTATCAAACGGAAGCGGACGGAGCGCACCAATGCAATGAACGTGCGAGGTCTGTATCACCGCTGTATTCTGGAGAGCCTTGAACCACTCACAGGCTTCTTGTGTAGCCTGGTCTTTTCCAAATATTTGGAGAAAACGCTGCTCCAAATAAGGTAGACTGTCACCTAGATCGATGTTGAAACTTGGATCTCCCATATACTTCATCATTCTACAGCCGGGTGCCCCATCCTTTCACGCTCTTTGTGAAAGGGTGGGAATCCACGAACCCCAACCCGCCGCTCTATACCAGGGCACGACCGCCGCCTCACCCTCTTTTCGCCAGCAGGCAATGTGCTCCGCGTGCCGCAAGCGCCTTGTCGAATGTAATCAGCACGCCGCCTGCCGCTTCCGCAACGGCCAGCAGCCAGGCATCGGCCCACACCTTGGGCGATGCAGCTGAGCCAACCGCAATTTCGCGGAACCTCCGGTCCACATCCGCCGGCTCGGAGCTGAATGTGACCCGGTCGTCGTCATAAAACCGGTCATAGACACGCCAGGCTTCATCGATGCTCAACGGCTTGCCGTCCATGGCTGCCGCTGTTGTGATCAGGCGCAGGAATCCAAGTTGGGTCGGACGAACAAATGCGATCAATCCGTTGTGCTGGCGCCACCAGTTCCGCGCTACTCGATTGTGGGGATGCTCGGGTGCCGAGAGAGCCAACCAGACGTTGATGTCCGGAACGATGAGTCCTGCGGGGATGAAATCGTGGAACGGCTTATGGGAACTCGATGAGCTCATAGATCTCTTCATTGGTCATGCCGAGTTTGCGTCCTGCGGGTGGAATCAGCGGCTCATCGAGGTTGAGCCTCCGCTTCGGCCTGGCTGGCGCGGTCTCCTCGACGGCATGCTCGATCCCGGCCAGCATCAGCTTGCGCGCGGAGCAGCCCTTGCGCGCGGCTGCCTCGTGCAGCCGGCGGTGCAGCTCTCGCGGAAGGTCGATGGATGTGCGGACGGCGTTTTGCTCCATGCCTTATTGTGGGCTGAGCGACTTAAATAAGTCAAATCGCCGAATGGATTGTTGCCGGGTGCCCCAGTTCACGCTTTTGAGACCTGTGATCGCATGAAATCCTCGCAAGAGTAGATTGATCCTGAAATACGCCGTAGCGTCCTGGATCAAATGGGGCACAAACCCGCGTGACCAGTTTGCACATATTTACCCCCCTCCGGCGCACAATCGAAACGTGAAGGTCAAACCCTTCCCGGAGAACCCCCATGATCGAAGCCATCCAACCCGCCACCGCCGAGAGCATGGAAGCGGCCTTCTACCCCTCCCTCAAAAACCCCGCCATCGCCTTTTGCACCGAGGTCTGGCGAAAGATTCACGCGGCGACCATGAAGCAAACCAATAACGTGTACACCGCCGAGCGCTGTGCCGCCAAAGCCTTTCGCTTGGCCATGCCCCCGCTCTCCGGCTATCAAAATATCTGCGACTTCATCGCTTGCGCCGGCTACGGCATGCTCCTCGGCGCCATCAAACCGGAAAACGGCAGCAAGCTCCTCTACGCCGCCCAGGTCGCCCTCGCAAGCGTGCCGAAGGAGTCCAAAACCCAGACCCGGACCGAGCCTCGCCCGTCGCCGGACCCCCACCCCTCCCCAACTTTTGCCGCAACCCCGGCAAAAGAAAAGGATTAGGTCAATAACACCCGCTTCGCCCCGCCGAAACAAAGCACTTAACACCTTTGCCGCCGGCCTACATCGAGCCTCAGATGAATTCTGGAAAACGCCCATTTCGCCTGGAGTCCTTCTCGATTCAATCCGAATCGCAAGACCACGCATTGACCTGGATGGGGACCGCGAGGTTCTGGAGCATTCGCTGATTCAGTGACTTAAATAGGTCAAACGGGAAAGACGGCCGGCGAATCGCGCACATTAAACTCAATCTATGTCGGAAATCGAAGCCTTCATCCGCCGCCTCCCCAAGGCCGAGTTGCATCTGCATCTTGAAGGCACCATCCTGCCTTCTACTCTGGTGGAGCTGAGCGCCCGCCATCCGCCGCGCCTGCCCGCCGTGGTGGGGCGGACACACCCTCTTACGCTGCCCGAGGCCGAGGCACTCTACCGATTCACAAACTTCACCGGCTTCCTCGATGCCTTCAAGGCCGTGACCAACTGCCTGATCGGCCCCGAAGACTACGAGCTGGCCGCCTGGCGCATGATCGAGCATCTCGCCGCGCAAGGCGTGGTCCACGCCGAGGTCTTTATCGCTGCCGGCGTCATCTACCGCTGGCGCGACCACGACCCCGCCGCCTTCGAGCCCATCTTCGCCGGCCTCGAACGAGCCCGCGAGCGCGGCCAACGCGAGTTGGGGATCTCGCTCTACTGGATCTTCGACGCCGTCCGCCACTTCACCGTCGCCGAGGCCGAGCGAGTCTTCCGCAAGGCCGCCGAACTCCGGCCGCAGTTCCCTTCCATTGTCGGCATCGGCTTGGGCGGCGACGAGCGGCGGGCCGGCTCCGAGCCTTTCCGCGCCCTCTTTGCCGAGGCAGCGCAAGCCGGCCTGCGCCTCACCAACCACGCCGGCGAAACCACCGGCCCCGAGGCCATTCGCGAAGCGCTCTCCATCGGCTCGGAGCGTATCGGCCACGCCGTCTCGGCCGCCAAGGACTTCTACCTGATCCAGGAACTCAAGGCGCGCGCCACGCCCATCGAGCTGAACCCCACCTCGAACGTCCGCACCGGCATCTGCCCCTCGTTTGCCGGGCACCCGCTGCGCCGCTACTTCGATGCCGGCCTCCTGGTCACGCTCAACTCCGACGACCCGGCCTTCTTCGGCTCCGATATAGCCAACGAGTACCTGCTGGCCCACACCGAGCAGGGTTTTACCCGCGAGGAACTGCGTCAACTGGCCGCCAACTCCATCCGCGCCAGCTTTCTTCCCGACCCGGCAAAAGCCTTATGGCTCTCCCGAATCGACTCTACCGAGTAAACAAAACCCTGCGGATTCAAGCCGGCTTATCGTGCCAACAGAGCCAAAACTGCGGTATTATGCCAGCAGGAGGCTGCCGCCCATGTCCACTGAACACGAAACCCTCGCGCCCGCGGAAGAGACGAAAGAGAGATGCGCCTTGTGCGTGATTGGCTGGTTCTCCGTGGGAATTGCCGTGGCCGCGCTGGGCATCTACGTCGGCGCCGTAATCCGCAGCCGCTACAAGTTCAAGCGCCGCACCCCCTACGACTTCTACGCCAACGCCGGCGAACGCCACGCCAGCGAGTTCGGCATGGGCATCTAGCGCCGCAGCCCTCGGGAAAACCTCAGAATGCCGCCGCTGGGCGGCATTCCGCATTTGTGCCATGTTTTCAACGGACCCCGTCTACACTTCCCTGCGTTACCCTAAGGGCTTATGGGCCGCATACGCATTCTTCCCGACCAGGTTGCCAACCAGATCGCCGCCGGCGAGGTGGTGGACCGGCCGGCCTCCGTGGTCAAGGAACTGCTGGAAAACGCTCTGGACGCCGGAGCCACCCGCATCCGCGTCGAGGTGGAGGCAGGCGGGCGGCGGCTCATCCGCGTTACCGACGATGGTCAGGGCATGAGCCGCGACGATGCCCTGCTGGCTTTCGAGCGCCACGCCACCTCCAAACTGCGCACCGTGGACGATCTGCTCTCCATCGCCACCTTGGGTTTCAGAGGGGAGGCGCTGCCGTCCATTGCCTCGGTAGCCCGCGTGACGCTTGAAACGGCTTCAGGCGAAGAAGCAAGCGGAACCCGCATCGAAATCGCCGGCGGCAAAATCCTCCACGTCGAAGACGCTGCCTTGCCCCGAGGAACCACCCTGGCCGTCGCCGATCTCTTCTTCAACACCCCCGCCCGGCGTAAATTCCTTCGCGCCGAGTCCACCGAGCTGGCCCACGTCACCGCGCTGGTGACCCACTACGCCCTGGCCCACCCGGAAAAGCACTTCGAACTGGTCTCCGCCACGCACACCATCGTCTCCGCGCCGCCCGTTGCGCGGACCGCCGAGCGCATCTACCAGATCTTCGGCAAGGACACGCTGGCCCAGTTGCTGCCTGTGGCCGCCGAGACCCCGCTCGCCCACGCCGGCCTGCCCGAGGCGCCCCCCTGGAAACGGGACCCCGCCCAGCCGTCCCGCGATCCAGGCGCCCTGCGGCTGAGCGGCTTTTACTCCAAGCCGGAACTGCAAAAGCTCAATCGCAACTCGATCTATATCTTTGTGAACAAGCGCCTTATCCGTGACCGGCTGCTCATGCACGCCATCACCGAAGCCTATCGCAACGTGATTCCGCCCACCAGTTTCCCGGTGGTGCTTCTATTCCTGGAGATGCCTCCTGAGGAAGTCGATGTCAACGTCCACCCCGCCAAGACCGAGGTGCGCTTTCGCCAGCAGAGCATGGTGCATGACTTTGTCCGCGACAGCCTGCGCACGGCGCTCATCAAGGCGCGTCCCGCCGCCGGATTCCTGGCCGCCCACACCGCGCCTGACGCCAGCCCCTCGCTCATGCCGCCGGCCGCTTCGCCGCTGCCCGGATCTCCTGACTCCGCGCCGCTCCCGCCGCTGCCGGACTCCGATCCGGAGGCGTTCCAGGCCGCCCAGGCGGACGCCGAGCCCTTCCAACTGACCCCGCGGCTGCCTTCATCCGTCCCCGGCAAGCTGCCCTTCGATGCCCGGACCTTCAATCCAGGCGGATGGGGGGATCAAACGGCGTGGGGTGAGGCCGCCGCGGCGCTTTTTCAGCCAGCCGGTCCGCCGCCAGCCGACGGCTGCTCTCCAAGTTCCGCCGATGCAATGGCTTACGCGCCAGATCCGGCCGCCGAAACGGCCATGGCCACGGCCCAGGTCGAGGCCGAGCAGGCCGCAGCCAACCTGAACCACCTGGGCTCGCTCCGCCCGCTGGCGCAGTTGCGCGAGTCGTTCATTTTGGCTGCCGGCGACGATGGCCTGTGGATCATCGACCAGCATGTTGCACACGAACGGGTGCTTTTTGAAAAAATTTTGCGCGACCGCCAAGTGGAAAAAGTGCAGCGCCAGAGGTTACTGATGCCCATGCTGGTGGAACTGAAACCCTGGCAGATGGTGGTCTTCGCGCGCATCGCCGAGGAGCTGGAGCGCAACGGATTCGAGGTGGAACCCTTTGGCCCACAAACACTTGCGGTCAAGGCGGCGCCGGTGGGCCTGGAAGGAGCGGCTTTGGAGCGGATGTTGGCCGAGGTAATCGAGCAATCCGGCGCCGACTCAGGAGAACTCAAGCAGAATGAGGACCTTACAGCTCTTCGCACCCGGATTGCCGCTTCCATCGCCTGCCATTCTGCCATCAAGGTCAACACCGCTCTTGACCCGGTTCGTATGGAATGGTTATTGTTAGAGTTGGCAAAAACTAGTCACCCAACCAGTTGCCCGCATGGACGTCCAATAGCTTTGTTGTATTCTTGGAAGGAGATCCAGCGGGCCTTCCATCGCATTTAGAACATTTGGAAGGTGGCCACCCTCCTCTCAGGAGTGAGGTAGCCCGGCGCAAACGCCAGCCTGGAAGTGAGGTTTTTCTTTGACAGCAGAGCAATTGGAAGCATCGCGCGCCGAAAGATTGCGCCACAACGGAATCGGGGCGCTCACACTGGAGGATGCCCGGACGTGGATTGAAGAGACCGGATTGTGTCTTTTCCTGCCCCGGCGGCAGTTTTCCTCTTCCATCGCACCCTCGTTTGTCGAGGCTGTAGCCGGACGGCGGGACGCGACCCCCGATCCTAATCACATAGTCCTAGCCGAAGAGTTGCTGGTGCGCCTGGAAACCGATGGCGTAGCTGTGCGGCTGAACCTGCTGGGACATCCCGGCGAGCAGCCGGACTATATAGTGGCAGGCTGGGTCCTGCCCTACGTGTATGCCCTCAGAGGCGACCGCGACTGGCGGCGCAGCCCGCAACTGACCGGCTCGCGCCAGGTTTCGCAACTGGCTGTTCAGGCGTACAAGCAGTTGGAGACGGGCGACGCCACCATTGCTGTCCTCAAGCATGCGCTGGGCCGGGAAGTGACCGAAGGCGCCGTTCTGCGCGCCATCACCGAGCTCTGGCAGCAGCTTCGCATCATTCCGGTGGTCTCAGCCCCCGGTCAGCCTGCCCAATGGCAACTGCTGCGGACGCGCTATCAAAAAGCCATTGCCGAAGGCGCCTCCACCTCGCAGGTGACGGCGATTTCCGTGCTTGCCTCCATCTATCTGCAGGCTGTCATCGCGGCCAGCATGGAAGAGGTCGAGCTGTTCCTGGCTCCTCTCACTGCGCGCAGCAAGATTCGCGAAGTGCTCCGCGGCCTGGTGGCCACCCGCCAGGTGCATACCCTCTCGCTGGGCCACGCGCCGCACTTCTATGTCGCCGGCACGCTGCCGGAGTTTACTGCTCCTCCCACCCTCTATACCAGCTCCTCCATGCCGGCCTCCGCATACTTCCTGCGCTCGCGGGACCATGAGGAGGAGGCGCCGGAACTGAAAGCGCCAAAGCCTGCCTCGCCATCTTCAATCGAACCGCGCAAGCCTGCCGAGCCCCATGCTCCCCGGACCGCGGCGCGCAAGCCTGCTTCCAAAAGCAAGTCCGCGGCGGCACGGCCCCACTTCAGTCGGCCAGCCACCCATACCCGCGATCGCAAACCGGCGTTCGCCGCGGCGAATTCCACCGGTAGCCGCCCCAGCACCCGTCCGGCCCGTCGCGCAAGCTCTGAGGCTCGTCCCTCGACAGCACGGCCTTCCGGCGCGCACAAGGCGAACGGCTCCCGGCCCGCCGCGGCGGGCACACGCTGGAGCTCGAATGCTCCCACAAGCGCCCAGATCAAGGCCAAGCGCAATGGGGCACACGCCGGCAACGGTTCCACCCATGGCGCGCGATCCAATCGAAGCGCCACCCGCCCGGCCAACGGCGCCTCCGGCACACGGACCACGAAGTCTTCCGCTCCGGCATGGGGCCAGCGCAACGGCCATGCCAACGGAGCCAAATCCGCAGCCAAGCCCAGCGCCACCGCGCGCAGCAGTAGTATCCCTCGCAGCGGCAGCGCCCCACGCAAGGACTCGCGGCCTGATGCGCGCCTTATCCACGGCAGCCGCAAACCGTCCCGCCGCGGCGGGACGGCGGCCACAAAGGCGGGGAATAGCAAACGGTTTGGCTTTACCGCCCGGCCCAAGCAGGAGACGAAAAAGCGCGGATGAGTGCGGAAGAAAGCTCCTTGCGCTCCTTTGAGCCTGGCCTGAAGATCATCGTCGCCATTGATGGTCCGGCCGGCGCGGGAAAGAGCACAATAGCCCGCCATCTGGCCCGGCATTTTGGCCTGCTCAATCTGGAGACCGGCGCCATGTACCGCGCCTTCGCGCTGAAGGCGCTTCGCGCGGAACTCCCTTTGGACGAGAGTTTCGGCTTGGTACGCCTTGCCGCCGAAACCACCATCCGTCTCGAGCCCGGCGAAGAGGAAAATCGCGTTCTGCTCGACGGCGAAGACGTGACCGGCCTGCTCCGCAATCAAATTGTCACGGACGCAGCCTCGCGGGTCAGCGTTTTTCCTGCCGTTCGCGCCTGGATGGTCCGCCTGCAACAGCAACTGGGCGCCGGGGGCGGGGTGGTGATGGAGGGCCGCGACATCGGCACCGTCGTTTTTCCCCATGCCGAGGTCAAGATCTTCCTGGACGCGGCTCCCGAGGTGCGGGGCCTGCGCCGTTTCGACCAGCTTGGCCCCGCGGCCGCCGTGCAGCCGGAAGAGGTCATCCGCGACCTGCGCGCCCGCGACGAACGGGACCGCAACCGCGCCGATTCGCCGCTCAAACCTGCGCCGGACGCCGTTCTGCTGGACTCGACCCACATGACGCTGGAACAGGCTGTCGAAGCGGCTGAGGCCATCGTTGCGGCGCAGTTGAACCAGCCACACCGCGGGGAAATGCTATAGGCTCTTAGAAGTATGGAGATTACCTGCAATCGCTGCCACCAGACCGTCCAGGCCGACAACTGCTACTGCCCCGCCTGCGGTCTGCCCCAACTGGTCTACTCCGCGGAAGGCGTCCCCGGACAAGCCCAGCAGGAGCGGGGGAACGAGGGAGTGCGGGATGCAAGCACCGTCGATTGGAAGCCGGCCTTGCGTGCGGCTCTGCTGCTGGCGGTTCCCGCCGGACTGCTGTCGAGCGAGGCTTCGGAGGCGGGGCGCCTGGGGATGCTTTGGATGGCTGCGGCAGCGGCGTGGGCTGTGGTGCTCTACATGCGCGGCCAGCGGCCGGCGTGGATCACCGTAGGAGCCGGCGCCCGCATCGGCCTGGTCACCGGCCTGCTGGCCTGCTGGCTGGCATTTGGCGTAAGTAGCGGCCAGCTCTTCGTTCAGCGGTTTGTCCTTCACCAATCCAGCCAGATCGATGCCGCGTGGAAGGCCTACGTCGAGGCTAGCCAGCAGTTGACCGCGCAGATGGGCCTGGGGGACGCAGCGCAAATGCAGGCCCAAAAGGCCTGGATGCTGTCACCGTGGGGCCACGCCGGCTTTGTTGCCTTCGGCTTTGCCTTCAATTCGGTTTTCCTGCTTCTCTTTGCCGTCGCCGGCGGCGCGCTGGGAGCGCGCTTGCTGGCCCGCACCCGCAGACCCGAGGTCTAGGCTGCGCTTCCCGGCCGCGCAATCGCCCCCTTTTCGGCCCAGCCCAAGTCCCTGTATTCAGTCCCACTTCTCCACAACTTGCTCTGGGGCGGCAACCCCTCGTATCATCCCTCGAGAGACAGGCGTTGACAGACAAGCAGCGAGAGGCCATCGATGAGCGAAGCCCAAGACAAACCCAACCTCCGCGTGAAAGGCAGGCTGATGTCCGCCTCGGAGATTGAGCGCACCCTGGTGCGCGTGGCCCACGAAATTGTTGAAAAAAGCAACGGCAGCGAAGACCTGGCGCTGGTAGGCATCAAGCGGCGCGGCATTCCGCTGGCCGAGCGGCTGGGCAAACTGATCTCCGGCATCGAGAAACGCCCCGTCGATACGGGAATGCTCGACATCCAGTTCTACCGCGACGATCTGTCCACAACCGGTGTGCGTCCGGTGGTCACGTCAGGGGCCATCGGCTGTGATGTGAACGGCCGCGACGTGGTGCTCTGCGACGATGTGCTCTACACCGGCCGCACGATAAGGGCCGCACTGGATGCGCTCTTCGACCACGGCCGTCCGCGCCGCGTGCAACTGGCCGTGCTCATCGACCGCGGCCATCGCGAACTGCCCATCGAGGCCACGTACATCGGCAAACGTGTGCCCACCAGCAGCCGCGAGATCATTGAAGTGAAGTTCCATGAGGTAGACAACGAAGACCAGGTGCTGCTGGTCGAGCGCGTGGATTAAGGAAGAAACGTAGCTTCTAGCTTTTAGCTGGAGGCTAGGAGCTGGAAGCTAGAGGCTGAGACATAATGAGCCCAACCGCACCACCCGCCCGCCGCCTGCTTCACGCGCCGCCCGTCGCCGCCTCGCCGTTTCCCTACCATCCCGGATCGCTGCTTTCGGCCTCTGACCTGAGCCTGGAGGGCGTGAGCCATATCCTCGCCCGCGCGACGGCTCTCGAAAACCAGGACCCGCTGGTCCGGGATCGCATTCTGGCCAAGCGCCGCGTGGCGCTGCTCTTCTACGAGTCCTCCACGCGCACCCGCACCAGCTTTGAGCTGGCCGCCAAGGGGTTGGGCGCCGACACCACGCTGGTTTCCAGCCTTTCCTCGAGTATCGAGAAGGGCGAAACGCTGAAAGATACCGGCCTGACGCTGCGGGCCTTGGGCGCGGAAACCATTATTCTGCGCCATAACTCCTCCGGCGCGGCCTGGCTGCTGGAGGCCGAGACCCGTCTGCCGGTGCTCAACGCCGGCGACGGTATGCACGAGCATCCCACCCAGGCGCTGCTCGACCTGCGCACCATCCTGGCGCACCTGCGGCCGGGCGTTGAGGCTGTAACCTCCGAAACCCTGGCCGGCGTCACCGTCAGCATCGTGGGCGACATTCTGCACAGCCGCGTGGCCCGCTCCAACATGCTGCTGCTGCCCCGGCTGGGCGCGCGCGTGCTGCTCTGCGGCCCCAAAGAACTGCTGCCGGAGCTGGCGGCCCAGGCCGGGCCAGGCATCGCCATTGAGCGGGACTTCGAGGCCGCGCTCCGCCAGTCTCAGGCGGTCATGATGCTGCGCATCCAGGCCGAACGGCTGGCCGGCCTGCAACTGGATCTGGACGAGTACAAGGCCAACTACCAGCTCACCGGCCTACGGCTGGCCGCGCACGCGCCTGCGGCAATCGTGATGCATCCGGGACCCATCATTCGCGGCCTTGAGGTAACGGCCGGCGTGGCCGACGGGCCGCAGTCGGTGATCCTGGAGCAGGTGCGGAATGGGGTAGCCATCCGCATGGCGGTCGTCGAGCGCGCGCTGCTTGCGACAGAACCAGGAGGCCGCGCATGACGGCACTGGTAATTCGTGGCGGCCACCTCATCGATCCAGCGGCCGGTGTGGACGCCCTCAAGGACGTTCTGCTCAAGGATGGACGCGTGGCCGAGATCGCCGGGCCGGGCAAGCTGAAGCAGGCCAACGGCGCCGAAGCACTGGACGCGACCGGGCTGACCGTCGCTCCGGGGCTGATCGACATGCACGTGCATCTGCGCGAACCCGGCCAGGGCTACAAGGAGACCATCGCCACCGGCACGGCTGCGGCGGCGGCAGGGGGCTTCACGGCAGTGGCCGCCATGCCCAACACCCTCCCGGTCAACGACTCGCCCGAGATCACCCGCTGGATGCAGGCGCCGGAGCGCGGAGCGGTGATACGCGTCTTTCCCATCGCCGCGGCCACACGCGGATCGAAGGGCGAGGCAATCAACGATTTTGCCGCACTCAAATCCGCCGGCGCCGTGGCGGTGACCGACGATGGCCAACCCATTCTCAAAGACAACATCATGCGCGAGACCCTCGCCGCCGCGGCGCGCGTGGGACTGACGGTTATCCAGCACGCCGAGGATACGCGCCTGACACAATTCGCCGGGGGGGGCGCCAGCATGAACCTGGGACCGGTGTCCTTCAAGCTCGGCTTGCGCGGCATGCCGCCGGAGGCCGAATCCGGCATGGTGGAGCGCGACATTCGCCTAGTCACAGAGCTGCGCGACGCTCGCGCCCACCTGCATGTGGCTCACACCTCCACGGCAGCGGCGCTGGCCGCTGTGCGCCAGGCTCGGCGCAGTGGATTGCGCGTCACCTGCGAAGTCGCGCCGCACCACTTCCTGCTCACCGAAGAGCATGTCGGCCTCTACAACACCAATGCCAAGATGAACCCGCCCCTGCGCTCGGCCGCCGACCGCGACGCGATGATCGAAGCCATCCTCGACGGCGTGGTGGACGCCATCGCCACCGACCACGCGCCCCACGCCGTACACGAGAAGGAAGTCGAGTTCGAGAATGCTCCCAACGGCATTACCGGCCTGGAGACCGCTCTGGGCCTCTGCCTGCGCTGGCTGCATAAGGAGTGGAAGATGCCGCTGGGGCGCGTTTTGAGCCTGTTGAGCGCCCAGCCGGCGGCGCTCCTGAGCCTGAAAGGCCGAGGCACGCTCACCGTGGGCAGCTTTGCCGACGTAGTCGTCTTCGACCCCAAAGCCGAGTGGACCTATAACGCCCGCGAAGGCCGATCGAAGTCCAGAAACACCCCCTTCGACGGCTGGACGATGCAAGGCAAAGTCCGCTGGACCATCAGCGAAGGGCGCGTAGCGTACAACGCGGAAGAGTAGGCCAGGACTTTAGTCCTGGCAATGAGCCATCAAGCTTATCCCTTGCGCCGGTAAAGCACCTGGAACTCGTAGCCGGGGTTGGCGGGGAACAGGCCCGCAACGTGGCGGAGGCGCTCGGCTAGGGCCTGGGCGGCCAGCAAGGGGTAGTCGCGCTCACGCAGGTCGTGGTAGTCGAAGTCGACGGCTATCGACAGCATGTAAATCGCCAGGGAATCTGAGAAGGCCGACTCGTAGTAGCTCGAGCGGGCGCGTTCGTCGATACCCTTCTGGCCGGCGCGGGTGTCCTGGGCGCGGCGGCGGGTCTCCCACGCGTCCTGGCTGGTCTCGCCGCGGACCTGGGCCTCGGCCTGCGACCAGGCCAGCGCGGCAAAGCTCTCCGGAACGCCGGCGGCCTCAACAAAGTTGTGGCCCACGTTGATGAAGAACTCGAAGGCCAGGCCGAAACGGTCCTCCACCAGCCGGGTGGAAAGAAAAACCGCCTCCGTCGAACCAAAAGTCGCGTTGCGGTGGCATATGGCGCGGTCGCCCAGATCGACGGTGTAGGCGGGGGCGATCATGACTTCGCCGGTATCCTCAATGGCCAGTGGAACAAAGTAATAGGCGCGGTGGATGAGCGCGGCAGAGAGGGTGGCCGGCACGGCCCCAACCAGCCGCTCCAGGTCGGGCTCCGAGACGCGGGTCTCGCCCCAGGCGGCGTAGTGGATCCCGTTGGCGGCCTGAGCCACGGTCACCTGCGTGGCAACCTTCTCCGCGGGCCAAAGTTCGATTTGTGCGCTGGTGGACATTGAACTGTATTTTAGATCACGGAAGCTATGAAGATGACTCAATCCGCGCAAACCGAACGCCCCGGCGGCGGAACGTTCCTTGGCTTCCCGCTCAGGGGATTCGGACTGTTCACCTGCCTGTTGCTGGCGCTGCCGGTCTTCGGAGTGTTGCGGGTGCGCGCCAGGCTGCGCAGATAGCCGCAGCCTGTCCGCAGCGCAGTCCCGTTCGAATTGTTATAGGCCCGCCGGCTTGGGATTGGCCGGGTTGAATTGGGCCACTTTGACCTTGCGGGCGAGGCCGGCCCTGGAGAGCAGCCAGATGCCCCAGTAATTGGGATCGATCTCATACCAGGCGAGGCCGTGGCGCGCGGAGACGGGATGCGCATGGTGGTTGTTGTGCCAGCCCTCGCCGCCGCTCACCAGGGCAACCCACCAGTTGTTGCGCGAGCCGTCGCGGGTCTCAAAACGGCGGCTGCCCCACAGGTGGGTTGCCGAGTTCACCAGCCAGGTGGCGTGCAGGCCGAGGGTCACGCGCAGGAAGGCTCCCCACAGCAGCATCCCAACGGCATTCGCCCAGCCGCCCGTTAGCCATCCGCCGCCGAACAGCAGCGCGCCGCTCAGGACGAGGGGAATCCAGTGGTATTTGCTCAGCCAGACAAGGAAGTGGTCACGGGCCAGGTCGGGAACATAGCGGGCCAGGACCTCGGTCTGCGCGTGCAATGCGTTGCCCCAGAGCAGCCAGCCCGTATGCGCCCACCATCCGCCCTCGCGGGGAGTGTGGGGGTCGCCATCCTGGTCGCTGAGCTGGTGATGCACGCGATGGGTAGCCACCCAGAAGATCGGTCCGCCTTCAAGCGCCAGCGTGGCGCAAATGGCCATCAGGTACTCCAGCCACTTGGGGACCCGGTAGCCGCGGTGCGTCAGCAGCCGGTGATAGCACATGCCGATGCCGACGTTGATGGCCACGACGTACAGAACCACCATCACCGCCAGGCGCTGCCAACTGAAAAAGAACAGCGCAGCAAGAGCGCCCAGATGAAAGGCGACGATCACCCCCAGCGTCAACCAGTTGATGCCCATGCCGATCGCCGCGGCGCGTCCCATGCGAATCTCCTGCCGCGCGGGGATCGCGTGGACCTCCACGGAGGCGGGAGAACCGGGAACCTCTGGAATCGAAATGGTTGCACTTGCGGTTGCGGTTTCAGGGGAAGAAACGGTTAGGACTGAAGCCATATTCGGGGAAGTTCCTTGTAGAGTGGCAACGCGCCCACCCATCTACCCCCATTGTATCTGGCGATTGTGATCGCAATCACGTCGGTCGCTGTTTTGTCGGTGGTGAATAACCATTATTCGCGAAATAAGTGAGCGGTTTTGCTCACAATAGGCAACTTAACGCTCCGCTATCATCCGGCCACACTGGGGTGGGAGAAAAGAATGACCGAAGCGCCGCCTTTCTCTTCCCTAATCCCTATCCCCTGCTCTCCGTCCCGTACTCTCAGCCACCGCTCACAAACAGCTTCTCCGCCTGGCAGCGCAGCACGCGGGAAAGAGCGAGCTGGCTTTGGGTTGCGCCGCGCAGTTCGAAGAGCAGTTCGCCCCGCGCAATGACATTTGCCGCCGGCATCGGAAATAATCGAACCTGATGGCCACCAACGGCCCTCCAATCGACATAAGAGGTGCTTCCCCATGGAACTCAACGCGAAAGTCGCCGGCATTACCTTGCAAACCGACGAAGATAAAACCGCAAGCCTGTCCGACTATGCCGGCAAGCCTGTCGTACTCTTCTTTTATCCCAGAGCGGATACTCCTGGCTGCACCATCGAGGCCTGCGGCTTCCGCGATACATTCAAAAAGCTCCAGGCGGCCGGCGCGGTGGTGCTGGGCATCTCCCGCGACACGCCCAAAGCCCAGGCCAGGTTCCGCGCCAAATACGGCCTGCCCTACACGCTCCTTGCTGATGTAGACGAGAAAGTATGCAATCAGTTTGGCGTGCTGAAGGAAAAGAACATGTACGGGAAGAAAGTGTGGGGCATCGAACGGACCACCTTCGTGATCGGCCCGGACCAGACCCTGCTGCACATCTTTCCCAAGGTTACGCCCGCCGGCCACGCGGAAGAGGTTCTGGCCCTGATCGAGGAATGGAAGAAAGCGCACAAGTAGACCGCACCGCACGCGCAGTTCCACGGATGCCCGGCCGCCGGCTTCCGCGCGCCTTCTTTGAGGCGCCGCCGGAGCAGGTGGCTCCGCGCCTGCTGGGCAAGCTGCTCGCGCACTTTTCGTCCTCCGGACTTTTGGCGGGTCGGATAGTCGAGGCAGAGGCCTACCTGGGTCCGCATAACGACCCACCCGATCCAGCCGCCCACGCCCATCGCGGCCCTACGCCGCGCAATCGCGTTCTCTTTGGCCCCGCAGGGCATGCCTACGTCTACATGATTTACGGCCGTTATTTCTGCATGAATATTTCCTGCGAGGCCGAGGGCCGGGCCGGCTGCGTGTTGTTGCGCGCGCTGGAGCCGGTGATGGGAGCAGACCAAATGGCCCTGAACCGGGGCCTCACGCCGGGCGCGCCGGCCCGGCAGCTCACCTCCGGCCCCAGCCGGCTCTGCCAGGCGCTCGCGCTCACCCGCCTGAGCCACAATGGCCTCGATTTGCTCGATTCCGACTCTCCGCTGCAGGTGCGCGACGACGGGTACCCGGTTTCTGAAGTGCTGGTGACGGCCCGCATCGGCGTCCACGAGGCCGTGGACTGGCCCCTGCGATTCGCTCTGCCGGGACACAATTGCGTCTCCGGCCCGAAGCGTTCAATCGGCAATTGCATCTTTCCTGGATAGAATTCCAGCCGGTAGGGAAACGATCCCAACCCGCGAGGAAACTCTCCGCTTGAAGCCATCTCCCTTGTTCCTGCCCGCCGGCGCAACGCCGCCCCAGCCGAAATAAAGACAGGCGCCGCTTACGGCTTCCAGACAAACGTGGCCACTGCTCCTGCGGGAATGGTGGTGGCTACAGCCTTTCCGTGGTAGCCGATGCGGAGATCCTGACTCGCGGTTCCATTGTTCACCGTGTACAGCACGACCGTGCCGTTGGGGTTGCGGAAGGCTACATCCTTCAGTTGAGTCCCCGCGGGCTCGTCGGATGCGATGCGGACCGCGCCCGGCAAGACGAACTTGGTGGCCTGTCCGATGACGTAATAGTCCACTTCGGGCTTCACGGCGGGTCGTAGAGGATCGGTCAAGTCGATGGTTACCAGGCCCCGGCATCTGGCGCAACCGCCCACATGGGGGCCGTTATTCTGATCGGTGGCCAGCGCCCAAAGCACATAGCTCTTGGCCCAGTTGCGGGTTACGGCGACCAGTTCAGTTGCCTCCTGCGCAAGGATGTTGCCTTTCTGGTCGGTGTCGCCGCTGGCTTCCGTCACCCACTGGCCTTTCTCCGGAAACTCCTCGTGATTCTTTGTCATCACAGACGGTTCCCCGCCGTAGTGATGCCAGGCTGTTCCCGCGGTCACGGCGTAGGCTTTGGGGTCCTTCAGCACCGTCTCGGGATAGTCGGGCCGGTCCCAGTTGTGGTCGTAGGCCATCACTTTGGGGTTCAGGTGCGCAGCCGCGAGAGCCGGCCCGAGCGAGTCCGCGAAGAAAACGGCCTGTTCGGTAGCCAGCATCTGCATACCGCTGTAAGTAGGCGGGGTGTAGAGCGCCTCGTTCTCCACGGTGAGCCCGTAGATCGGCACGCCGGCGGCCTGATAGCCCTGAATGGTCTTCACCAGGTAGTTGGCAAAGGCCGTGTAGGCCTCCGGTCGCAGGCTCGAAGGCTGCTTGGTATCGGGGTTCGACCCCAGCATCGAGCCGGAGGTCTTCATCCAGCCCGGCGGACTCCACGGCGTCAGGATCACTTTGAGATCGGGGTTGAGAGCCAGCGCCTGCCTGAGTTGCGGCAGGATGTACTCCTCGTCGTGCTTGAGCGAGTAGTGCTCGAGGTTGTAATCGTTCACGCCGGCCGGGGTAGTGCAGGGCGTCGTTGTCTGCACGCACAGATCGTCATAGGAGTAAACGGTCGCCGCCAGGTCGGAGGACCCTATGGGCTGGCGCAGAAAACTCAGCGCGATGCCGTCCTTGCGGCTGAACAACAATTTGAAAGCCGCGTCCGTCTGCGCCAGGGTGAGCTTCCTGGCGAAAAGCCAGGCTGCGGCGTCGGTCAGCGAGGCGCCAAAACCGTCGATCTCCTGAAATCGCTGGGTATCGTCCACGGTGATCAGCGATGCGGTTGCGACCGGAACGGCCTTGGCGGAGAAGTGAAGCTTCTGACCCTGCGAGAGGGCTTTGAGCAGGTCCGGGGTGGTCTGGTACACGGCGACGGACTGGGCGCCGGCCCCGGCTGTGGCAAGGGCGGCCAAAGCAAGACAAGCGGCAAACATTGTGGTGCGCGGCATGAAGCCTCCTTAAGGCGAAAAGAGAATCATAGAGCATTTGCGGGGGTTGCGTAAGCCCGTTGAGCGGATCATGCGCGGCCGCCAGCTCCTCAGGAAAGCAGAATGCGGACGATTGCGCCCGCCTCAAGGTCATGATCCTCTTCGGGTACGACCAGAAAGCAGTTGGAGCGGGCCAGTGCGGCCAAATCGCCCGAACCTTGCGTTGGGACAAGCGCGACCTCCGGGAGCCTGCCGGCCATTGCGCTGAAGGTGCAGGAAGCAGGGAGAAAGCGTGTGAGACCTTTTTTCCCGTGCTTGTCAGCCGTTGAGGCCAGTCGCGCCAAGGCGAAGCGCGGGCTGGGCTCAAGACTGCCTGCCAGCGCAGCCAGCACCGGCGCCGCGAAGAGCAGAAAGGTGACGGCCGAAGAGACCGGATTGCCGGGAAGCCCGAAGAAGGGCAAAGCGCGTGCCTCGCCGCGCGCCTGGGAGGCCGATGGGCGGCCGCACGGAAGCTCCCCAAAGACCAGCGGCTTGCCGGGTTGAATTCGAACGCCGGTGAAGTGGAAGCGAGCGCCTGCGCGGGCCAGGGCTGGCTCTACAAGATCGAATTTGCCCGCCGACACGCCGCCGGAGATGAGAAGCAGGTCAGCCTCCGCGCCTTGGGCGAGCGCGGCGTCGAGGGATTGCGCATCATCGGCGGCGGTGGGCAAAACCCAGGGTTCGCCGCCCGCCGCGGAAACCATCGCGGCCAGCATCGGAGCGTTCGAGTTGCGGATCTGACCGGGAGCGGGCGAGGACTTCACGGGCACGAGTTCATCGCCTGTGGTGAGAATCGCCACACGGGGCCGGACAAAAACGTCAATTGCAGCGTAGCCGCAGGCCGCGGCCAGGGCAATCTGCGGGAACTGCATCGCGGTCCCGGCAGCAAGCAGTTCGTCTCCCTCGCGAGCCTGTGCTCCCTGGGTCACGATATTCTCGCCTGGCGAAACGGTGCGGGGTGGGAACAGCCTGACCCGGCCCCCGGCCACCTCGACGTGCTCGATCTTCACCACAGCGTCGGCGCCTGCGGGAACCGGGGCCCCGGTCATGATCTCCCAGGCTGCGCCTGGCGGCAGCGGCCCAGCTGGAGCCTCTCCGGCACGGGAGGCGCCAACGAGGTCAAGGAACCCATGTGTGGAAGCCTCAAGAGCCCGGCAGGCAAAGCCGTCCTGGGTGGAACGTGTGAATGGAGGCTGGTCGCGGTCGGCACAGAGACGTTGGGCGAGCACCCGGCCTGCCGCCAGATCAAGCCCCACGCGCTCCGCCGGGGGCCGCAACCGGCCCAGTTGGGCGGCGTAATCGGCAACCAGCGCCGCGGCTTGCTCGCAGCTCGGCAGTGCGGAACTCATGCAATGGATTGTAGAGGGTTTCGCCAGACTCGTTTGCCGAAGGGACCGAGATACGCGAAGGGCGCTCCCGGCTAACAGAAGCGCCCTTCATGGAACGAACCGGGAACTGGCTTACTTCGACTTCTTGGGCTTGTCGGGCCCGTAGACGGAGCTGTGGGTCTGCCCAGCCTCGGCAAGGATGGCCTTCACGTCAGCGGCATAGAGACCGGTTGGGGCAAGTTCCAGATACTTCAGGTAAGCTTCCGCGCAGCCGGGAGGCAGAATCATCTTCCCGGTTTTGGCATCGATGGTGGCCTTCTGGATGAGACCCTGACCCTTGAGGTAGTAGGGCAGCGGCTGGGTCGGATCAATCTTGATGGCCTCGTTCGCGGCGGCCACCTGGGCGTCGCCGTTGCCTAGGTTCGAGAAGATCGCCGCTTCGTTCGTCAGATAAGTTCCCGCCCCGGCGGGATTGGCCTTGGCGGCTGCATCATAGGCTGCGTTTGCCTCGGGGATCTTGCCGGTGCGCGCATAGATCTCGCCCAGGCCGCTGTTGGCCGCGCCCTGAGCTTGAGGACTCGGCTTCTTCGCCGTGGTCTCCAACTCAAGCACCTTCTTGTAGGTCGCTTCGGCTTCGTCATACTTCTTCAGGCCGACCTGTGCCTGCCCCAACCACGCCCACAGGGAGGACTCGTTGGGCTTGAGACCGGTGTCCTTCAGCATCAGGGCTTCGATCTCGGTGTACTTCGCGGTCTTGATCTCCGCTTCCTTGGCTTCGAGATCGGCCCTGGAAGCCGTCGCGCCGAGAGTCTGGACTGCCGTCGCACGCGCGGCGTCGGCGTCCTTGATATCCTGCGTAGTTACCCTGATATCGGCGTTGAGGTTGTTGACTACCGCGTTGGCCTTCATGGCTTCGGAATTATGCTTTCTCAGGTCCTCCAACTGCTTTTTCTGATCAGGGGTCAGAGTGTCGATGTACTCCTTGCGGGACATATCGATGTCCTGGAGCACATCCTGGCCAAGCAATATCTTCACATTGTCGAATTTGTCTGTAACCTTGTCCGCCGGCGTACCCGGCGAACGATAGATGACAAAGTAGGTGCCGGGGGCAGCTTGGCCTGTATAGTCGCCGTTGGCATCAACCGGGAAGGAACCCTTCTCGGCCATCTGCGCGGACAACCCGGGGCCAGAGGCGATTCGATCAACCCCCACAAGGGTCACCGTGCCGCCGGCCTGTGACGCCCCGGTCGGATTGGTTACGTGGCCGTGGATCTTGCCCGTGGGCCCGGGCGTTTGCGCAATTGCCGGCAAGAGGGCGAATGCCAGCAGGCCCGCCGCGGCGGGCAAGCCCAGCCAAAGTGAAATGGTGCGTTTCATGTTCTTCTCCTTGGGAGCGGCGGGAGCGAAACTGCTCGCGGGCTCAAAAAATCGTATTTACCGGCCCACGCACTGATCTGCGCCAACGGCGTTTCCCCAGTGAGTGTGCCTTTGCGGCCGAGTGCCGGAGGTCGTGCCAAAACTGTCGCAATACTTGTAGCCCGGCAGCCGGTTGCATCTGTGACCAGACAGCCACATCGCGGAACCCGGCTCACGGACTGTTCCGTTTGCAGAACCCAAGTTAAATCCAATCGACTGCCCAACACAAGCGCGCGTGGCAGGATGTGCAATGCCCACCGTGCCTCGAAGTGCGTTTACGCCAAATCGAATGGACCGTTGAGTCCCGCCGCAGGCGTCAATGCCCCGACGTCAGGGATCCCACGCTGGATCGCGCCACCGTGTTCACCTTTCCATGGTAGTGCACCCTGAGGACCGCCGTGTGTGGCCTCTATCACACCCTAAAATGAATATATGGCAACCACGATTCGCACCGCGACCCCGGCGGATGTCCCGCAGATTCTCTCATTCATCCGCGCACTGGCCGCCTACGAGCGCGAGCCCGACGCCGTGACGGCAACCGAGGCGGACCTGATGCGGGACGGCTTTGGCCTTAATCCCTTCTATTCCTGCCTGATAGCCGAGCACGACGGTCAGCCCGCCGGCTTTGCCTTCTACTTTTTCAACTACTCTACCTGGATGGGGCGGCCAGGGCTCTATCTGGAGGACATCTACGTTCAGCCGGAGTTTCGCGGCCTGGGAATCGGCAAGGCGCTGCTCCAACAGGTTGCGGCCATCGCCGTGGAGAAGAACTGCCCTCGCCTGCAGTGGGAGGTGCTGGACTGGAACACCCCGGCCATCGAGTTCTACCGCGCCATGGGAGCCGAGTTTCTGGACGAGTGGCGCAATGTGCGCGTGACCGGCGAGGCGCTCAAGCGGCTGGCCGGGGCTGCGCCAGAGGCTGTTCCGGAGATGCAAGCGGAGGCCGCGCAGTGAGGATTCGCGTGATTGGCGGCGGACTCGCCGGCCCGGAGGCCGCACTGACCGCGGCGCGGCTGGGCTGCCAGGTAGACCTCTACGAGATGCGGGCTGTCGTGGACGGAAAACCGCGGCTCACGCCTGCCCACCAGACCACCGACTTCGGCGAACTGGTCTGCTCCAACTCGCTCAAGAGCGAGTCGCCCAATACGGCGCCCTGGCTCCTCAAGCAGGAGATGCGGCGGGCCGGCTCGGCTTTGCTGCGCATTGCAGACCAGACCGCCGTTCCCGCCGGCCACGCGCTGGCCGTGGATCGCGTCGAGTTCTCCCGGCGCATCGGCGAGGCCATTGCCGCCCAGCCGAGGATTCGCGTGATTCGCGATGAGGTAACCGCTCTCGACCAAAACGAGAACGGCACGAAGTGCACCATCCTGGCCACCGGCCCGCTCACCTCCGACGCGCTGAGCGGCGAGATCGAGCGCATCACCGGCTCCGGCCGCCTGGCCTTTTACGACTCCATCTCGCCCATCGTCGAGGCCGAATCAATTGACATGGAGCGGGTTTATTTTGCCGCGCGCTGGGACAAGGGCACCGCCGACTACATCAATTGCCCCATGGACCGCGAGGAGTACGAACGCTTTCTGGATGCGCTGCTGACTGCCGAAGCCGCCGAGGCCAAAGAGTGGGAGAAGCTCGAATACTTCGAGGGCTGCCTGCCCATCGAGGTGCTGGCCCGCCGTGGCCGCGATACTCTGCGTTTCGGCCCCATGAAGCCCGTGGGCCTGCGCGACCCGCGCACCGGCCGGACGCCCTGGGCCGTGGTGCAACTGCGCAAGGAAAACCTGCGCGCCGACAGCTACAACCTGGTCGGCTTCCAGAACCACCTCAAATTTGGCGAGCAGGCCCACGTTCTGCGCCTTATTCCGGGCCTGGAAAACGCGCGCTTCCTGCGCTACGGACAGATTCATCGCAATACCTATATCCAGGCGCCTGTTTTGCTCGATGAAAACCTGCGGCTGAAGAAGTCCCCGTGGCTTCTTTTTGCCGGGCAGCTCTCCGGCGTCGAAGGCTACACCGAATCCATCGCCACCGGGCTGCTGGCCGGAATCTACGCAGCCTCACTGGCTCGCGGAGAAGAACCCACGCCCGCGCCCCGCGCCTGCGCCCTCGGCTCACTGGTCCACTACATCACCCACGCCGACCCCAAGGACTTTCAACCGGCCAACATCACCTTCGACCTGCTGGAGCCACTGGAAGAAGAGCTGCGCAAGAAGGTTCGGGATAAGAAGGAGCGGCACCGGTTGCAGTGCGAGCGGGCGCTGGCGGCCTTCGATGGGTGGTGGGGTGCGATGCCGCAACCGGCTGCGGAACTTTCCAGGTAATATCTGCGTAGTTCTGTGCTACGCTGTGCCGTACCCGGAAAGGTCTCATATGCGCGCCATCTCTGCCGTGGATTCCGTTTCGCCCGCCATTCAACGCACCAGGGAGTTTCTCTTCAGGCCATTCAACTGGGGAACCTATCTGAAGCTTGGCCTGGTCGCGATCATCACGGAAGGTGTTGGAAGCAATTTCCATTCCTCGTCGCATGGTGGTCATTCGTTGGGACATGGACCAACCGTCTATTCGCCCTTCAACCTCGCGCCGGAATGGGTCGCGGCGATTGTGGCGGCCGTGCTGGCTGCGGTTGTTTTGTCTATCGTGGTGTTCTATCTGATCACGCGGCTGCGGTTTGCTTTCTTTCATTGCCTGATCCACAACACCAAGGAGATTCGGCCGGGTTGGCGGCTCTATCGAGCGCAGGCGATGCGTTTTTTCTGGCTGAACTTAGTGGCAGGATTCGCCTTTCTGCTGCTGGTGGTGTTGGTCGCGCTTCCGTTCGTAGCTGGGTTTTGGCGGCTGTTTCATGAGACTCCACAGGGTAGCCAACCCGATCTCGGGTTGTTACTGACTCTCATATTGCCCTTGATTCCGATCATCCTTCTGCTGGTGCTGGTTGGAGTCGTGGCCGACGTTGTTTTGCGTGACTGGATGCTGCCGCATTTCGCGCTGGATAACGCAACGGCCGGCGAAGCGTGGACCCGGGTGTGGGCTCGCATCAAGGCCGAGAAGAGGCAGTTTATTGTTTACGCGCTGCTGCGGTTGATCCTGCCGGTAATTGCGATGATCGGTTTGTTCATTGTGCTGCTGATTCCGGGGCTCATGCTGGCTGGCTCAGTTGCGGCGATTGAATACGGCATCCACTCGGTCTTCGCGGATGCGACGGGCGCATCGGCGCTTGTCGGCGTTCTTCTCGAGGTCTTCTTCGGCCTGGTTGCATTCGGCCTCGCGCTGTTGGCCGGCATCTGCCTTGGAGGGCCTGTGAGCACGGGGATCCGCGAGTATGCGCTGATCTTCTATGGCGGCCGCTACCAGGCGCTGGGAGATATACTCTACCCACCGTCGCCACAGCCTGCCGACCCAACCCACCCTTGACCGCTCGCCATAGATTGCCTAATCATGGCCGCACTTCGCCGCAGCTAACGTCCTTCAGGACCGCAAGAACCAACCACAGGAACCTTTCCGGCTCCGTCAGTGTCCAAGAAGAGAGGGGACACTCCCGCAGTGCGCCTGTGGGAACGTGTACCCTGAAAACGGAGCGTGTCGATGCGTTGGATTCCAATTCTGGTTTGCTCGGTTGCGCTGTTCGGCGCGGGCGCAGCTTCTGCCGAGGCGCAGGCCGCGCCGGCAAAGGTTCCAGCTACCCAGGGCGCCACGCACCTGGTGCTTCCATCGGTACCCAAAGCACTGCTGCCGGACTCCTTTGCCGGATGGGTCTCCGCGGAAGCGCCTAAAAAGATGACCGATCCCGCCCAGGCCGATCCGGCCAACGCAGCGGCCCTCAAAGAGTACGACTTTACCGACGCCGAACTGGCCGACTACAAGCGCAGCGGCGAGACGCTCAGCCTGCGCGCGCTGCGCTTTCACGACGCCAGCGGAGCCTACGGCGCCTATTCGTTCTACCGCCAGTCGGGCTGGCCCAAAGAAGAGATCGGCGCCGGCGCCACGTCAAACCACAATCGGGTGCTCTTCTGGCTGGGCAACACGGTGGTCGACGCGAACTTTTCCCGCATCGGCCCCATGTCCGGCGCGGAACTGCGCGAGCTGGCCGGCCAGGTGCCCGTCCCCGAGGGGACTAAATCGCTGGCGCCCCCAGTCCTGGCCAACCTGCCCAAGGCTTCGCTGGACGGGCAGACCACGCACTATGCGGTGGGACCGGCGGGCTATGCCGGCTCGGGCGGAGTGCTGCCGCCGGACCTGGTAGGCTTCGATCGCGGCGCGGAGGCAGTGACCGCAACCTACTCGCTGCGCTCCGGCCCCGCCACGCTCACCATCATCGACTACCCCACGCCGCAGATGGCCGCCGCCGAGGAGAGCAAGATTCGCGCCTACATCAAGGCGGGTAGCCAGGCCCAGCCTGCCTGGCCCAAGCCGCTCCAGGACTCCGACCAGGCGTCTCTCGAGGTGCGCCGCAGCGGGCCGCTGGTGGCCATCGTGAGCGGCGACGCCATCCCCGAGGAGAGCCACAGGCTGCTGGCCACGGTGCATTACGAGGCCGACCTCACCTCGATTCCCCAGCCCACGGAGTCGGAGATCGCAAGAACCGGCAAGCTGCTCATGGGCATCGCCTTCCTGGTGATCATCGGCGCCAGCGCCGCCATCCTGCTCGGGTTTTTCCTTGGCGGCGGCCGGGCACTCTACCGCATTGCGCGCGGCAAACCGGCCTCCTCAGTCTACGAAGCGGAGTTCATTCGTCTCAATTTGCGGGAAGAATGGGTCGAATCGCTGCCAACTGTTGACAGGCCGCATCCGAAGGGTTAACGGGGACGCTAAACCTGTGGAAAACTGGGCATAAACCCTAAGAAACACCCTGAAAAGACGGGAATGCAGGGGTACAGAAAGGCGAAGACACGCCGAAGAGCTGCCCTGTGCCTTTCCGGAGAAATGATTTGTAAACTATTGAATCGGAAGGATTTATTTCCGCCTCGATTTCCCCTTGACACTCCCTTCCCACGCCCCTACTATGCAGCCAGAAAGTTCTGATGGTTTTGCCTCCGTTGGAACTATTCTCCCTGAGGAGAGAGCTGCCCTGTTGCCGGGCGGCTCTTTCCGTTTTTTGAGGGTTTACGGCTCGGTTTTTTCCGGTGTCTCATTCAGGTCTCCTGCCGATTCGGTCCACTGCTCTCCGCATGTCTCGCATCGCCAGGTATTGAACGGATCGACACCTTCAAGCACCGGGTCCCCGGCGCCGCAGTCAGGACATGCAGGCGGCTCGAAGTCCGGCATTTCGATTTTGGATTGATCTATGATCTCCTGCGGAATCGGTCGCGTGGCAATCTCGCGCGCCTCGTTGAGCTGATCGGCGGCGACCATGACTCGGGGATTGCTCAGGCCTAAGGAATAACGCGATCTCGGGCCCTCGATCCAGTTCTCGATTCCCGCCTGCCGCAATGCCTCGGAAATTTGCCATGCCCGTTCCCGCTCCTCACACTCGCACAGCAGCGTCTTCCAGGTGTAATCGTGGGGAAGATCGCTTTCCAGATTCGGGCCCGCGGCGTTCGGCAGGTTGACGCCCGGATCCCATCGCGGAGCCGTGAGACGATCTGAATTTTTTGGCGCTTCGGCCGCGGCGCGCGGCTCATCCAGACCGCGCTTTTTCATCTCGTCACGCAGAACCTGCCGCGCTGTTTCGGTCAGATCGACAAAATCGGCAGCCAGTTCACGAAGTTCATCGTCGCCCATCTCGCTGTAGAGTCCTGTGAGCCTTCGCCAATCTTCTGCCGGGTCGCCTTGCATGGGGAGCAGTATAGCCGCTTTACGCTCGGCACACATCAGGATAAAATCAACTGAGCAAGCCGAAGTAGCTCAGTTGGTAGAGCAGCTGATTCGTAATCAGCAGGTCATCGGTTCAAGTCCGATCTTCGGCTCCATCTCCCTCGCTGCCCCCGTTCCGCCAGTCCCGAAGCCTCCTTGCCCGGTTCGTTCGGGTTGCGCCCTGTTTCATGCATTTCCCCTCGGTTTTCCACAGGCCGTCTCGCGTTCCCAGTCCCTCGCGAACCAAGTCAGGCACCCGTTATCCACGTGTTTTTTGTTGCGGCGGTAGTTCCGGTCTGCTTATTCACGCCTACACTTGGCATAATCGCAGCAAGAGCGGTTCCTCCGTAACTGTTCCAGGAGCTACGTCCAGGACCTGAGTCGGGAATTCGAGTTCAGGGACCGAGTTCAGAACACGAGTTCAAGCCCCAAGGCCGAGCCGTACCGGGGTCCCCAGCGACAGGTTTTCGTCGCTGGGGTGGTGTACTACTTGTGGGAGCACTCAAGAGTGACCAGCTATAGCCGTCAGGACGTGTTGCGCATCTTCCAGATCAGTTGCCGCCAGTTGCAGGGGTGGGAGCGAGCCGGACTGATTCCGCAACAGCAGGCCTACACCTTCCAGGATCTTGGGCAGTTAAGGACCCTGCGCGCCCTGCGCGAGGAAGATGTGTCCGCGGCCTCCATCCGGCATTCGATCGTGGCCATGAAGGCCGTGGCCGGCATGGCCAATCCGCTGCTCGAGGCATGCCTGGTGCGTACCGGGACGCGCCTCGCCTTCCGTCACCGTGGCGCCATGGTCGACCCCATTCGCCGCCAGTTGCTCTTCGACTTTGAGCGCCTTGACTGGATGGACCGGCCGTCGGCTGTCTCCGAGCCGTATCCGCTGCGCCGTCCGGGCGCCGCGAACCCGCATGGCGTGCAGGATCGCTTTCTGGCCGCGGTGCAGGCCGAGGAAGCGGGCGAAAAGCAGCGAGCCCTCTCCCTCTACGAAGAGATCCTGGAACTCGATCCGGAGTACGCGGCGGCCTACATCAATCTCGGAACCATCCACTTTCACTTGCGCCAGTATGGCCGTGCCGAGGAGCTATACCGCCGCGCCACCACGGCCGATCCCGGCTACGTGCTGGCCTTCTTCGATCTCGGCAACGTCCTCGACGAGTTGCAGCGGCTGGACGAATCCATCGCCGCTTACCTCCAGGCCGTTGCGCTCGCGCCCCGCTACGCCGACGCCCACTACAATCTGGCCCTGGCCTACGAACGCATGGGACAGCACCGTCAGGCCCTCCGCCACTGGCTGGCCTATGTCAAGCTGGACAATTGCGGCCCCTGGGCCGACCACGCCCGCGCCCAGATCCGCAAACTCCTCAGCCGCGAAAAGCTCTCCATCGCCTGGCGCGCAGACTGCTTCATTCCACCCCGCAAAGAGACGGCGGCGCTGGAGCTGGTGTGAGGCAGAGACTGGCGTTGCCTCTGGGCGTATGGGAATAACGCAGTCGAAGATCCGCGGATGATGCCTGAAACCCGCCTCTTCCCTTCCGGGACCGCCTACAGTCCGTTTTGATACGCTCCGTGGCCGGAGCTAGGTTTTCCTGGCTCACTCAACGCACGCCGGCATGCCGCTCACTCAACTCTCTGAAGAGGAGAGCCTTTTCTACTTCACCGTGCGGCAGTTTGCGCCCGGCTTTGCGGACGGGCAAATGGGAGCGGTCCACGCGCCGCTCACGCCAGCTTCGCTCGTTTGGCCTTTCGTGCCGGGCTGGGTGGGGGATCGAGCAGTTTGGGCCTGGATGCGTTCTCTTCTGGCAATTCATCGTGCAGAACCGTGTTGAGCAGCGACTTGTGAACCCGAATGCGGCCCTTGTAATCGATGTAGCCGAGCTTCCTGAAGCGATTCATGAAGAAGCTGACGCGTGACCGGGTTGTACCGATCATCTCCGCAAGAGCCTGTTGAGTAACCGGGGGGATCAGTGTCTCCGGCTCACCCGGTTCACCATATTCCGCCATCAACAAGAGTGCCCGCGCCAAACGCCTCTCGCTGGAGTTGAAGAGCTGATCGACGAGATCCGCCTGGGTTCTCATGCCCCGAATCACGGTGAACTTCAAGTAAAAGTCGGAGAACGCATGTTCCTCGTGCAGGACGCGGAGAATCCGATCCCTCGCGATCTTGAGCGCCGTACAGGCGGTAATGGCCGAGGCCGAGGCCGTTCGAAGCGTTCCCGCTCCGGCCATCGACTCCTCGCCGAAAAAGTCCCCGTCTACGAGCAGCGTAACCGTAGCTTCTCTGCCCTTCTTGGAAGCGACGGTGAGCTTTGCCCGGCCAGTCTGGAGATAAAACACAGAGTCGGCTGGGTCTCCCTGGGAAAAGAAATCCTGCCTTGCCGCGAGATGGACGATGCTTCGTCCCGGCCCTTCGGTTGTGAGGAAAATGGAGGTATCGAAGGGCTTCTTCTTTACTCCACCCATCTGGACGGCCTCTTCCTGAATGCGGTCTGGCTGCCGATAAACGTCATCGCGCCGTGTGCGGCGGCGATGGACCATCATTCCGCTCCACAGCGCACAACTCTTCGCGTGCGGAAATAGTATCGCAGCGTAATCGGCAATAGTCTGTGCGGTTTAGCTCCATCGTTGCATTTATTTGAAGGTGGGAATCCGGCGCGGAACCTGCGCAACATGAGGGCGAAACAAACGAGCGAAGTGGCCGCCTTACAGCTTTTGCGTCCGCTGCACGGCGCGCACGCCGGCAACCCGGCGCAGGCCGAGGACCATGCGGTTTAAATGGTGCAGGTCTTCGGCTTCTACGACAAACTCAACGATGGCTTCGCCGTTCTCGTCCTGGCGGATATCGACGGCGCGAATGTTGGTGTTGTCGTCGGAGATGACGGCGGTCAACTCCTTCAACATGCCGGTGCGGTCGTCGCAGAAGACCGTAATTTTGACCGGGTAGCGCTGCGGGCGGCCGGCGGACTGGTCGCCGGCGAGGGACCACTCGACGGCGATGCGGCGGTCGCTCTCGTAGAGCAGGTTCTGCACGTTGGGACAACTGCGGGCGTGCACGGCCACGCCCTTGCCGCGGGTGACGTAACCGATGATCTCTTCGCCACGGATGGGGTTGCAACAACGCGCCCGATAGACGAGCAGGTCGTTCTGACCCTCCACCTGCAGCGAGTCCGAGCCGGACAGGTGCAGCTTGCGCACCGCGTCGGACATTCCCGCCTCGCCGCTGCCTGGTTTGACCTCCGGGCCGGGCTCGGCATCGCCCTGGCTGGCTATGCTCGGCGACAGTCGTTTGAGCACCTGGTGGGCGGAGTGCTTGCCCTGACCGAGCGTGGCCAGCAGGTCGGCGGCGGTGGCCACGCCATACTCGTTGGCGATGCGCCCCAGGTCCTGGTCGGCGATCTGGCTCATCGGGACCTTGAATTTTTTGGCCTCGCGCTCCAGTAGCTTGCGCCCGATCTCCACCGCCCGGCGGCGCTGGTCTTCGTTCAGCCAGTGCTTGATCTTGTTGCGGGCGCGGGGGCTCTTGACGAATGTGAGCCAATCGCGGCTCGGCTTGTGATCCTTCTGGGTGACGATTTCGACGATGTCGCCGGTGCGCAGTTTCGAGCGCAGGGGCGCCATGCGGCCGTTCACCTTGGCGCCCACGCAGGTGTGGCCTACTTCGGTGTGGATGGTGTAGGCAAAGTCCACCGGCGTGGCGTCAGCCGGCACCACCACCACCTTCCCCTTGGGCGTGAAGGTATAGACCTCGTCCGGATACAAGTCCATCTTCAGGCTGGAGAGAAATTCGTTGGGGTCGGTCATCTCCTTCTGCCACTCGACCAGTTGGCGAATCCAGTTGAGCCGCTCTTCGTCGCGGGCCGTTACCGTGGTTCCGCCGGCCTTGTACTTCCAATGCGCCGCGATGCCCTCCTCGGCGATGCGGTGCATCTCTTCGGTGCGGATCTGCACCTCGAACTGGTGGCCGCTGGCGCCCATCACCGTGGTATGCAGCGATTGGTAGCGGTTGGCGCGGGGCATGGCGATGAAGTCCTTGATGCGCCCCGGCACCGGCCGCCACAGGGTGTGGATGAGCCCGAAGACGGCGTAGCAGGAAGCCACGTCCTGGGTAATGACGCGGATGGCCAGCAGATCGTAGACCTGGTCGAAGGAGACCTTCGTGCGTTCGAGCTTCTGGAAGATGGAATAGATGCGCTTGATGCGCCACTCCACACGGGCCTCGATGCCGTTTTCGCGCAACTGCTCAGTCAGCGTGTCTTCCACGCCGCGCAGAAACTGCTCGCCTTCAACGCGCCGGGCCTCAACGGCCGCCGACACCTGCTCGTAGCTCACCGGATCGGTGTACCGGAAGGCAAGGTCTTCGAGTTCGCCCCGCACCTTGCCCATGCCCAACCGGTGGGCCAGCGGAGCGTAGATGTCCTGGGTCTCGCGGGCGATGGCTTCCTGGCGGTCCGGCTGCAGGTGCTCGAGGGTGCGCATATTGTGCAGGCGATCGGCCATCTTGATCAGCACCACGCGCACGTCCGAAACCATGGCCAGCAGCATCTTGCGCACGTTCTCGGCCTGGCGGTCCTCGCGGTTGGCAAACTGAATCTTGTCGATCTTGGTGACGCCCTCGACAATGTGGGCCACCTGATCGCCAAAGCCGGCCGCAATTTCCTCATTGGTAGCGGGCGTGTCCTCGACGGCGTCGTGCAACAGGCCGGCGGCGATGGCGGTCGCGTCCATCTTCATCTCCGCCAGCACCTCAGCCACTTCAAGCGGGTGGACAATGTAGGGCTCGCCGGAGGCCCGCATCTGCCCCTCGTGATGCTTGACGCAGAACTCCCAGGCCTTGCGGATCAGTGAGATGTCTTCGCTGGGACGGTTGGCATGGACCTGTTTGAGCAGGGCCTCCATACGCCGATCGATGGCGCGTTGGTCTGCTCCGCGAACGGCAGCCGCCTGTTCCCCCAGAGGAGACGGGGGCGCGCCGGGAACATCTGCCGGACTGGCCTGCCGGGCAGTCGCCATGCTTCATTATAGGCCGCAAACGTTTGTCGCGCGTGAAAGGGCCAGGGGTTCGATCCTTGGTAAGATGAACCAGACCAAGGGAGCATATGACCAAGCCGCGCAACGCCCGACCTGTTACAAACCAAGAGGCGCCCAGGGTTGTCCCCGGAGCCTGCATCAACCGCCGCGCCGCCGACCGGCTTCGCAGTGGCTATCTTTGGGTCTACGCTTCCGACATTGAGTCCATTGAATTGCCTGAAGCCGGCGCAGCGGACCCACCCTCGCTGTTGCCGGTAGCCGACCGCCGCGGCCTGTTGCTGGGCACCGCGCTCTACAGCCCCTCCTCGCAGATTGCGCTGCGAATGATCTCGCGGGAGGCCATCGATGAGGCCGGATGGCTGGATTTGCTGGCCTCCCGGCTGCGGCTGGCCATTGCCCGGCGCAAGCCGCTGTTGAGCGAACAGAACGACGCATGCCGGCTCTGCTTCAGCGAGGCCGACGAGTTACCCGGCCTGGTGGCGGACAAATATGGCGACCTGGTGATTCTGCAACTACTGGCCAAAGGATTGGACTCGGCCGCGGTGCGGGAGACTTGCGTGCGCGTGCTGCGCGAGGAACTGGCGCCGGCTGCCATTCTGGAGCGGCCCGACCCGCGCATGCGCGAGTTGGAAGGGCTGGCCACGCCCAGCTCCGAACCTCTTTTTGTCGAAGACGCTACGAATCCGGCCAGCAGTTCCCAATTCCGGCTCAACGGTCTGGTTTTCCAATTCGACGCAAACTCCGGGCAGAAAACGGGAGCGTTCCTCGACCAGCGGGCCAACTATGCCGCCGCTCTGGAGTGGGCGCGGACGCTGGGTGCTACAGGCCGGGCGCTCGACGTTTGTTGCTACCAGGGTGGCTTTGCCCTGCACCTGGCCCAGATCTGCGGCCAGGTCACGGGCATTGATGCCTCCCGCGCCTCGCTTGAAGTGGCGGAGCGGAACCTTGAGGCCAACCGCAGCCGCCTCACCGCACAAGTGGATTGGGTAGAGGCCGACGCCTTTCAGATCCTGCGCGACTGGTCGGACGCGGGCGAGATCTTCGACACGATCGTTCTCGATCCACCCGCCTTCGCCAAGACCAGGCGAGCTGTCGAGGGAGCCCTGCGCGGCTACAAGGAGCTGAACCTGCGCGCCCTCAGGATGGTGCGCCCCGGCGGCCTGCTGGTGACCTGTTCCTGCTCTCACCACGTGAGCTGGGCAGAGCTCGAAGCCAGCGTGGCCTCGGCCGCCGCCGATGTTCCCCGGCGCGTGCGCCTGCTGGAACGCCGCGGCGCCGCTCCCGACCATCCTGTGGTGCTGAACCTGCCGGAGACCGAATACCTGAAGTGCCTGGTGCTGGAAGTGGAGTAGGCCCGTTGTGCTTCAGGCACGGGCAATGCGCCGGCTGCCGTGCCAGGGCGCAAGAACTTGCAGCAGCCACCGGAACCAGGAGCGCCGGGAGGGAGTGGAGTACGTCTGCTTCCCCTTGGATGGGTCCGACCGTAGCTCCGCCAGCGTTTCTTTCACTAGCGCCCGCAACGACTCGGCCTCAAAGGTGCAGGATCGCAGGTAGGCTGAGACGGTGAGCCCGGCTTGTGCGGCGCGTTTGCGCAGTTGCGCGCATTCCGCTTTGCTCAGACGGATGGTGATGCTGGCGCATTTCAGATTCTGGTCAAGCGCCGTGGACAGACCCTGGGTGGCCTCGGGTTCAGCGTCTCCGCTTGTTGGAACAGCCGCATGCGGGGTTGCCGCAGGACCGGCTGGTGTGGCAGCCGCGGGAAGCGACTCACGGTTTCGGATTGGCCCCGGATCGGCGATCTGCGTGAGCGAACGATCACCGGCATCCGCCGGCCGGTAGCGCGCGTGGGCACGCAAGGCGTGCTCGTAGCTGAGTGTCGCAACGTCGTCTTCAAGACCGTCGTCGCTCCATGTAGGGCCGCGGTCCGCCGCGGCGGACGCGGGCGCGGCAAGCGCAGCCAACATGCCCGCAAAGCTGGAAGTGGTGGGGGAGGGCGCGAGTTCCCACCCCAGCGACAAAGTGGGCGCCGGGTACCCTCTGGGTGGGGCATCGCCGGTGGCCCCGGATTTTTCTGCCGGTTGCTGCATGGCTTGGAACATACTCCGAGACCGGCTCACAAGAGCAAGGAATCTCGCATGTGGTTGGCTGGTCAGATTCCGGATGAGGAAACGCCTGTTGCCAATCCCAAAATGAAACCGCTTCCCGAACTGCCTTGCCGTAAACGCCGCGCGGTCAGTTGCAACCGGCTTCGCATGTCTCGGGATCGGAAAGCACCCGTCCAGGAAGCCGCAAAAGCTGCGTCACGGCATCGGCGCTCATGGGGCGGGCGAACAGGAAGCCCTGCCCGTAGCGGCAGCCCAATTGCCGCAGCAGACGGTACTGTTCGCGAGTCTCTATGCCTTCGGCCACCACATCCATCCCCAGCACCCGGGCCAGTTCGATGATGGTGCGCACAATCTGGAGCGGTTGGTCTCCCTCGGTCATGCGGCCCACGAAGGAACGGTCGATCTTGAGCACGTCAAAGGGAAAGGAATGCAGGTGGTTGAGCGAGCTGTAGCCAGTGCCAAAATCGTCCAGCAACAGGGAGATGCCCAGCCTGCGCAGGCTGCCCAGCACCTCCATGGCAGTGCTCATGTTGGGAATCAGGCTGGACTCAGTCATCTCCAGGCCGAGTTGACGGCTGGAGATGCCGGATTGGAGAAGCAACGCCTCCACGTGATCGGCCAGCCCCTCGCGGGCGAACTGGCGGGCGGAGAGGTTGACGCCGACCCGCAGAGAGCCGTGGCGCGGATCCTCCTCGCACCAATTCTGAATCTGGTTGCAGGCCTCGGCAAGTCCCCAGTCGCCGATGGGCAGGATTAACCCACTCTCCTCGGCCAGCGGAATGAAGTCCATGGGCGGGATAAGCCCCCGCTCCGGATGAGCCCAGCGGATCAACGCTTCAAGGCCAACAATCTTGCGCGTGGAGAGATCGACCTCGGGTTGGTAGTAGAGCACAAACTCGCGCTCATCCAGAGCGTGGCGCAGGTCTGGTCTGGACGGCCAACCGGCGCGGACGCTTGTGGCGCGCGACCTCCGCGATCCGTTCGCGGTGAACGACTTGCGCAGCCTGCGCAGTTCCAACTGGCTGGCAACCATATCGGCAAGGCTCTCCAGCATGCGCAGCTCGTCCGGCGCCAGGCCGGGACGAGGCTCATGGCAGAAGATGACCAGCGCCCCCAGGATTTTGCCGTCGAATGAGCGCACCGGAACGCCGGCGAAGAAAGCCGCGTCAAGAAGTTTGAGGATCAGCAGGGGCCCATCGAGCTGAGGGCTTTGGGAGAAGCCGGAGACGACCACTGGGCCGTCTTCTGCCAGCACCATCTCAAAGATGGAGTTCTTTCTGGGCAACTCGCGGACGTGCTGGCCCCAGGACGACTTCATCCAGATGCGGCTTTCGTCGGCAAAGCCGAGCCCGGCCGAATCGGCCCGAAAGTACTCGGCAGCCAGCCGGGTAATTGCGTCGTAGCCGGGCTCCGGCGGGGTATCCAGAATCCCAGTCGCAATGAGCGCAGCAAGCCGTGCGGCTTCCTGCTGATGATCGAGTCTGCCGGTCTCCAACTCTGCTTGTTGCATCTTCACTCCGGCACAGCGGTACTCCAGGCAGCGCGGTCCCAGCCGGGAGACGGCGAGCCATCCCCGTATGCTTCGCGGCTGTGCAAAGGGCCGAAAGCGGCCTCTTCGCTCCCTCTCCGCTCCATTGTCGCGGGAACGGCCCGTGAAATCGTCCATAAGGACATGCCGCTTGCCGCGGTCCCGCATCTTCCTTATCGGTAGGGATTACCAAAGGCATGAGGTTACGCCAGCGCAGTGTCCTTGAGTACCTGTCCGGCGTGAGCCGGCGCGCTACTTGCCGATGGCGGACTGTGCTGTTTCTGTCCAATGCGAGCCCTCGTCCTCGCGCAAGCCCGGTAGAATCGAGTCCAGTGGCAGGATCGCAACCAACTCAAACCTCTCCGCGCGCGCCTTCGCGCTGGGCACGCGGCCTGGGGCTGCTGCGCCCTTCGCGCGCGCATACTGCCTTCACGGCAACCATCCTGCTGATGGCGTCCACCTTCCTGTCGCGCATCATCGGGCTGGTGCGGGTCAAGTACATCGTCTGGCTCTTCGGCCGGGGCATGGCAGCGGACGCGCTGAACGGCGCCTTTGTGCTGCCGGACATGATTTCTTACTTTCTGGTCGGGGGCGCAGCCTCCATCACGTTTGTCACCATCCTCACGCGCTATCGCGATACGGACCGCGAGGCCGAGGGGCAGCGGTCGCTGTCGGTGATTGTGACCACCATGTGCCTGGTGCTGGGCGGGGCCATCGTACTGGCCGAGATATTTGCCCCTTGGTACATCCACTGGTGGTTCAGCGGCTTCAGCGCTGAAAAAGCGGCGCTGTGCGTAAGGCTCACACGCATTTTGCTGCCCGCGCAGTTGTGCTTCTTTGCCGGCGGAGTCTTTGGCGCGGTTCTCCTGGTGCGCAAGCAATTCAGCGTGCAGGCAGTAGCGCCGCTGATCTATGGCCTCGGCACCATCGTGGGCGGCGTGTTGCTGGTGCACCGCATCGGCGTCTCCTCGCTGGCCATCGGCACGGTGGCGGGAGCCTTGTTCGGGCCGTTTCTCTTGAATTGGTTTTTCGCCCGGCGGGCGGGCACGCACTACCGGCCGATTCTCGACTGGCGCGACGAAGGCTTTCGCGAGTGGGTGCGCCTGTCGCTTCCCCTCATCGTCGGCGTTTCGCTGGTGACTGCCGATAGCTGGATCATCGCTCACTTTGCCTCGGCGACCAGCGGCGCGGTCTCGTTGATGAGCTATGCCAAACAGCTCTTCACCGCGCCCATGGCCGTGCTGGCACAGGCCGCCGGCGCGGCCTCCATGCCGTTTTTCGCCAGTCTGTGGTCGCAGCAGCGCCGCTACGAGTTTGCCACCGGGGTAGCGGACTCGGTCTCCCGCGTGGCCGCGCTGGGGCTGCTGGCGGCCTCGGGCATGATTGCTCTGGCCACACCGCTGGTTGAGTTGATCTTTCTCGGCGGACGCTTTTCTTCAGCCGATGCGCGGGAGTTTGCCGCGTACTTCGCCGTCTTTTCCGTCTCCCTGTTTCTCTGGTCGGCGCAGGCTATCTATGCGCGCGCGTTTTATGCCGCGGGAAACACGCTCGTCCCGATGGCTGCGGGAACCGTTGTGACCCTGGTTTCCTGGCCCATCTATGCTTCGCTTTACCACTGGCACGGCGCCATGGGGCTGGCCATCGCTTCGAACATAGGAATTGCCTTGCAAACCGGAACCATCGCCGTGCTACTCCATCAACGGCGCATGGTCTCGCTGGCCAGCCTGGATTTCGCCGAGATGGGCCGGTGCCTGCTGACCGCACTGGCAAGTGGCGCGGGGGTTTGGGCGATCGTTTGGGGGCTGCGCGGCCTGTTCGGCTATCTGGGCTGGTCGCACCTGCCCGCGCAAATCCGCTGGACTGACCTTGCGTTGCTGGTCGCCGGAACGGTGGTTTGGGTGGCGATAGCCGAATGGATTCTGGAGAGAACCGGATCGGCGCTGCCCAGAGTGACGATGAAGCGGTTGGGGCTGGGATAAGCTATTTGGAGTTCGTTTCCGGCTCATTTCTTGCTATCTATATTACTTTCCATTATTTACAAGATTTCCGATGCAGTTCATTCCCAATTCATTTCTGGATCGATTTCCGGTTTCCATCCGCCACGGTGCTGTCCCGGCTCTACCTGCATGCTGGGCAGAGCCACACCAGCCAACAGACACAAAAGCCCCCGCCGATGCAGGGGCCCTTGCTGGCTTGGGACCTGAGATCTGCCTACGGCTGGACCGGCTTGGGCGGTTCCGGCATGGCTGGGGCCGGGGCTGCCGCGGTGGCTGCGGCTGCCGGCTTGGCATCGGGCTTGCGGATGTCGATGCCGCCCTTGAAGAAGGCGCCATCCTCGATGCTGATGCGAGCCGCGGTCACGTCACCGCTCAGAGAGCCCTCGCCACGGATGTCCACGCGGTCCGTGGCGGTGACATTGCCGCGAACCTTGCCCAGGACCACGAACTCGCGGGCGTTGATGCTTGCCGCTACCTGGCCGTTGCGGCCCACGGTGACGCGGTTGCCGGGAAGGTTGATGCTGCCCTCGACTTTGCCGTCGATAAACAGCGACTCTGAGCCGGTGATTTCACCCTTGACGAACAGCCCTTTGCCGATGGTGGCCTGGTCGCCGGCCGAAACCGGGGAGCGGCCGGCGGATTCAGGGGCCGGTGCTGGCGGCACGGGGCGGGACGGCTCCGGTGGAGGGGTAAGGGTAATCGGTCCGGATTGGCTGGGTTTCCACATAGCGCTCACGGTGTTTCCTTTTCTGTCCTGGAGGGACTGGGCTGGTAAGGCAGGGCCATTGCCGTGGACCCAAGAATCTGAATGTGCGGACAGCCGGGCAATCTGCCTTCGGCGACCCCGCTTACGGCCACAACTAGGAGTCTACTCTTTGCGGTCCGCTCAGGATATTGCGTCCCCGTTATTTTTAGACAGCGCGCGCGGTTTTATCGAGTACACGGCTGCACCCGAGCGACCGGTTGCCAACTGTGACAACAATGCGGCAGGCCGGCGGAAAGCAAAGTCGCATTCCACTCTTTGCCGCGCGGTGCGGCAAGGCCAGGTGCTGCATACAGGCCTGCCAATAGCCTACTCTTGAGCTATGACCGATCGTGAACTGGTGGCGCGGATTGCCCGCTCTGCCGGCGGAAAGGCCGGATACAAGCAATTGGTCCGCGAACTGAGCCTGGGCGGCGGACGGGAGCGGCGCCTGCTGCTGGAGCAACTGGCCCGGCTGACCGCGCGCGGTGAGCTGACCAAGCTGGATCGCGAGCACTGGAGCATTCCAAAGCCGCTTGGCACGCGCGACAACCTGGCTGCCGGGCGGCTGGACCTGCATCGCGACGGCTACGGCTTTGTGCGGCCCAACCGAAGGTCCGCCGTGGCGGAAGCGCGGCAGGCCTCCCAGACGAATTCGCCCCAGGAAGACATCTTCATCCCCCCCGACGAGATCAACGGCGCCATGCAGGGCGACCAGGTGCTGGTGGAACTGGACCCTCCCAAGGCCGATGGGCGCAGGATGGGCCGCATTGTTCGCGTGCTGGAGCGCCGCAACCCCACCGTGGTCGGCGTCTTCCACTATGCGCGATACGACCGCGAGCCGGGACACACAGTTGTGCCGTTCGACGAGCGGATGACGCAGCCCATTCTGATCCCCGCCGGGCAGGAGCTTCCTGTGGCCAGCGAAGCAGCCACGCCGCACCGCGTACTCGGCAGTGAAGCCACGGCTGGCGCAGTGCACGACGATCTGGAAGGGCTGGTGGTCGACGTTGAAATCACCAGCTGGCCCACGCCAACGCGGCCGCCGGTTGGCCGGGTGATCGAGGTGCTGGGAGATCCGGACGACTTCGGCGTGGATGTCGAAATGATGATCCGCAAGCACCAGTTGCCGCGGGTTTTTCCAGAGAAAGTTCTGGCCGAAGCGCGCAGCGTGGCTCACCTGGACGAGGAGGAAATTGCAACCCGGCGCGATTTTCGTTCGCTGCCTATCGTGACCATCGACGGCGAGACGGCCCGCGACTTCGACGACGCGGTGCTGGTGACCGAGCGCGAAGGCGGCGGCTACGAGCTGCAGGTGCATATCGCCGACGTAGCCGAGTATGTGCGCGAGGGGACGGACCTCGACCTGGAGGCGCGGCTGCGCGGAACCAGCGTCTACTTTCCCGATCGCGCCATTCCCATGCTGCCGCAGGAACTTTCTACCGGCATCTGCAGCCTGCGCCCCGGTGAGGACCGGCTCGTTCTGAGCTGCATCATGCAACTCGATTCCACCGGCCGCATCGAGAGCTACGAGATCGTCGAAGGCGTCATTCGCTCCGCCGCGCGGATGACTTATACAGAAGTGACCGAAATCCTTGGCCAAAACGAAAATCTCAACCAAAACGGAAAAGCGCGGAAGCGCCTCGAAGGCGACGCCGAGGCCCGCGCGCGCCACGCCGCGCTCGTCCCTGAGTTCGAACGGATGCGCCTGCTGGCCGGGCTGATGAACAAGCGCCGCGAGGAGCGGGGCAGCATCGACTTCGACCTGCCCGAGCCGGTGATCGAGTTCGACGAGCAAGGCCAGATGCACGGCATAACCCGCGCCGAGCGCACCTGGGCCAACCGGCTGATCGAGGAGTTCATGCTGGCGGCCAACGAGTGCGTGGCCACCTGGCTTGAAGACCTGGGGGCGCCGTCGCTTTACCGCATCCACGAGAAGCCGGAACCGCGCCGTGTGGTCCAGTTTGAGGAGCTGGCCGCCAGCTTCGGCTACTCGCTCGGCCTCGGCGCTCTGCCGGTCAAGCGCATCCAGACCCGCGGCGAGCGGCGAGACGCCCACGGCCGCGGGCGCAATCCCCGGATGCACGAGGTGCCCGAAGACATTCCCGTCACGCCGCGCATGTATCAGAAGCTTGCCTCCCGCATCGAGGGCAAGCCGGAGGAGCGGATTCTCAGCTACCTGATGCTGCGCTCGCTCAAGCAGGCGCGCTACTCCGAGATCAATGAAGGCCACTTTGCGCTGGCCGCGCCTAGCTACACGCACTTCACCTCACCCATTCGGCGCTACCCGGACCTGATTGTGCATCGCATTACGAAGGCGCTGCTGCGGGAGGGCGTTAGCGGCGAGGGCGCAGTGGCCGTGGGCCGCCACAGCTCGCCGTGGACGCATCCGAATGAAGGCGGGCAGTCGAGCGGTACGTTTTCCCACCCTAGCCGCAAAGACAAGAACGCGGCGAGGGTGGGGCACCCAGTGGGAGGGATTTTCGCTGGGGAGCCGCCGATTCCGGAGGCCGAACTGGCGCAGATCGCCGAGGAGACCAGCCTGACCGAGCGCCGCGCCGCCGAGGCCGAGCGGGAACTGGTCGAATGGAAGAAGGTTCGCTTCATGCAGGACCGGGTGGGCGAGGAGTTTGCCGCCCTGGTGCTGAACCCGGCCAAATTCGGGCTGTTTGTCGAGTTGACCGACCTCTTCGTCGAGGGGCTGGTGCCCATCGATTCGCTGCGCGACGACCGCTATACCTGGCGCGAGAACACCCACGAGATTATCGGCGAGCGCACCGGCCGCCGCTTCCGCGCCGGCGACCGGGTGCAGGTGATCCTCGACCGCATTCTGGCCCAGGAACGCAAACTTCAGTTCTCGATTGTGGAGGAAGGCCTGCCGCTATCCGGCAAGAAGGCCGCCAAGTCCCCGCCTAGGCCGAAGAAAAGCAAGCGCATGGACGCCGCCGCGCCAGGATCAAAGGCGAAGAAGCGGTTCGGGAAAAAAGGCAAGTGGCACTGAGGCCTCACGGTCCCCAGCGCCACAAGCGGTGAGGCTTAGAAGCCCTGGGAGCCTGCTTGCTTTTCCGCCAGGTTGCCGATAAACGGCAGCTTGAAGCGCTGGCCATTCAAAGCCTTGATCAGGACAATCACCCAAATCACAAGGAACCCCAGGCCGACAAACGGGATGAGTATCCATCCGACAATGGGAATGACCGTGAGCACGACGTTGGCGGCGATGGCGGCAATGCTCAGGAAGATGGACTGCCAGGAGTGGAAACGCACGTAGGAGTTCTTGTTAAAGGGCTCGACGATCAGGAAGATGATCGCCGGGATGAACGTGACGTAGGCCAGTGCTCCGGCAGCATTGTCGGTGAGGCCGGACTGCGCGTTGGACTGGTTGGGATCAGGTTGCGTGGATTCGGACACGGTAGCTCCTTTGAGGTTGAGTTCAAGCTATTGCGATGATTTGCCCTGATTCGTGACAAAGCGGAACGCGGGAGGAGCTGCTAACCGCAAGGTAACGTATCGAAAAAAGAGCACGACGGCCGCGTGGAGGCCTTCCTCGTGCCTGCCGTGGCCCTCGGGGTGTTACCCGTTGGCCTGCTTCTCGGCGAGGGCGCCGATGATGGGCAGCTTGAAACGCTTGCCGTTCACTGCCTTGAGCGCGCAAAGAATCCACAGTAACAACCAGAAGAGCAAGATGAGCACTGTGACGGGCACAAAAAGGCGTGCCCCAAGCACTCCGCTGGACTCAAAGACAAAATTCAGCACATAGTTGATGATCACCGCAACAAAGGTTAGCAAGATGGATTGCCAAGCGTGGAAGCGGACAAAGGAGCTCTTCTTGTAGGGAACAAGGACCAGGAACGCGATTGCCGGAACGGGCGTGAGGTAAGCGATTGCGCCAACGGCATTGTCAGAGAGGCCAGACGGATTCGGTTCGGACATAGTGATTCCTTTCGTGGTTGAGAATGGACTGCTTGCAACGAGTGCTTCGCGCCTTGCCCGGACTCAGCAAACCGGGGAAAATCCGGAAAACTCTTGTGCTGAAGGCGAGGACTTGAGACGAGATAAGAGAAAACGGTAGCGCAGACGATTGTCAAGCGGAATTTCTGCGAGGGAGCGCGGATTGATGTCTGTGGCGAGGAAATTCCCTGGCAGGAGAAGCGAATGCAGGAACGGCCTCCGAACGGAGGCCGTCTCGATGGTTGTGGCAAGGAACTGGTTACTTGTTGGCCAGCTTCTCGGCGGGGGCGCCGATAATCGGGAGCTTGAAGCGCTTGCCGTTCAAAGCATTGACCGCACACAAGATCCATATGAGGATCCAGAAAATCCAGATTAGCCAAGTGAGGGCAAGAAAGACAACAGCGGCGGATCCCAAATATACGTTAAACGCCAGGACAATGCTCAGAACGATGCTGACGACGACCGCCGCAACGTTGATAAAAATGGACTGCCAGGCGTGGAAGCGTACGTAGGGACTCGCATTGTAAGGCGGGAGGACCAGGAAAACAATCGCCGGAACAAAGGTGATGTAGGCGATTGCGCCGACGACGTTGTCAGAGATGCCAGATTGATTGGTTTCAGACACCGTAGCTCCTTTGGGGTTGAGACTCTACTGCGGAACCGGATGCATCACGCTCAAGCCCGGGCGAGCAAAAAGGGCACGATCCCGGGGTGCCGATGCGCAAGTTGGGCGTAAAGATGGAACGAGATAAGGAAAGCCCCAATGCACGAAATTGTCAAGCGGGATTTCTGCGAGAGTGCGCGGATTGTTGTCTGCAGCGAGAAAAAAGCTCATAGAGGGCAAATGCAAGTCAGCCCCCGCGCGGGGACCGTTTCAGGTTTGCCCTGGCCGGGAGGTAAGCTACCGGTTGGCCTGCTTCTCGGCCAGCCCGCCAACGATGGGCAGATTGATGCGCTTGCCGTTGAAGGCGCCGACGAACACGATGACCAGGATGACGAAGAAGGCGAGATCCACCAATTGCCACAGCGTCAAGGTGAGGAAGACGACAGATGGAACGAGGTTTTGTACGACCCCGACCAGAATATGCACCACCGCCCAGGCAACGAAAAAGAAGATCGACTGCCAGGCGTGGAAGCGGACATAGGAGCTTCTCTTGAAGGGTTCAACGATCAGGAAGACGATTGCCGGGATGATCGTGATGTAGGCGAGGCCGCCTGCGGCATTGTCTGAGAGGCCAGACGGATTCGGATCGGACATAGTAACTCCTTTTAGGCGAGGCTGCTGGATCGGAGATTGACCGCTACCGGAAAGCCGACAGAGCGTCAAGAAAATTGTGGGCCTGGTGGAGAGAATCGGTCCGGTCAGATTTGCTCAGGTAGCGATGCATCTCGGCAGGATTGCCAGTTCCGGGCAGCCCATGCCAACCGCCGCAAGCTGCAGCGCACCCCATCCAATACAATGGGGTTTGGGAGCGTCCATCATGGCACACACGGTTTTTTGCGTTCGCAACAAGAAGGAGATGGAGGGCCTGGACGAACCGCCCTTTGACTCGGAGTTCGGTCAAAAGATATTCAAGAACGTCTCCAAGGCGGCCTGGGCCGAGTGGGTAGACCGGCAGAAGATGCTCCTGAACGAGTACCGGCTACAGCCCTGGACTCCGTCGGCGCAGACGTTTTTGGTCGAGCAGATGGAAGAGTTCTTCTTCGGGTCTGGCTCGGCGCTGCCCTCGGACTTCGTTCCGCCGTCCCACTGACACCATCAGGTGGCCGGCAGCCTGCTTTGAAAGGCCCGGCCATCGCAACGCCGCGGCCTGGCATGGCGATCTGGCGCCCGATGCCGCTGGTAGAATGGAAGTTGCCGCAATGCGCGGCAACTCGCCCACCTGGCGCCCTCCCCCAACCCCATGGCCTCTTTGGCCGAACAAGAGAAGGAAAAACCTCCCTGTGACCCAGACGATACGCAATATCGCCATCATCGCCCATGTTGACCACGGAAAGACCACGCTGGTGGACGCCATGCTGCGGCAGTCGGGAACCTTCCGCGCCAACGAGCAGGTGGCTGACCGGGTGATGGACTCGAACGAGCTGGAGCGGGAGCGCGGCATCACCATCCTGGCCAAGAACACTGCCATCGTCTTCGAAGGCGGCAAGATCAACATTGTGGATACGCCGGGCCACGCCGACTTTGGCGGCGAGGTGGAACGAGCTCTGAAGATGGTGGATGGGGTGATGCTGCTGGTGGACGCGGCCGAGGGCCCGCTGCCGCAGACCCGCTACGTACTGGCCAAGGCGCTCGAAGCCAAACTGCTGCCCATCGTGGTGATCAACAAAATCGACCGCCCCGACGCCCGGCCGCAGGAAGTCCTGAACGAGATTTACGACCTGTTCATCGACCTCGATGCGGACGAGTCACAACTGGATTTTCCGGTGCTCTACACGGTGGCCAAGGCGGGCACGGCGACGCTCGATATGGCCACGCCGGGCGTGAACCTGCAGCCGCTCTTTGAGACTATCGTCTCGACGATTCCGCCAGCCACCGGCGACGCGGACGGCACGTTGCAGATTCTGGTCACCAATCTCGATTATTCGGATTATTTTGGCCGCATCGCCATCTGCCGCGTCTTCCAGGGCACGCTGCACTTCGGCGACGACGTGACCATCTCCAAGCGCGACGGCAGCTTGCAGAAGACGCGCATCACCAAGCTCTTCACCTTCAGTGGCCTCAAGCGTACGGAGATCGCCGAAACCACCATGGGTGACATTGTGGCCGTGGCCGGCGTGGAGGGCATTACCATCGGCGAGACCATCACCAGCGTCGAGAACCCGTCGCCGCTGCCGCTGATCGTGATCGACGAGCCGACCATCGCCATCCAGTTCAGCGTGAACAATTCGCCGTTTGCAGGCCGCGAGGGCCAGTACGTGACCAGCCGCAACCTGCGCGAGCGCCTGGAAAAGGAGTTGCTGACCAACGTCAGCATTCGCGTCGAAGACACCGGCTCGCCGGACAGCTTCAAGGTGCTGGGCCGCGGCGAGCTGCAACTGGCGATTCTGATTGAGATGATGCGCCGCGAGAGTTTTGAGTTAATGGCCGGGCGGCCGGAGATCGTCACCAAAATGGTGGACGGCGTGCGCATGGAGCCGGTCGAGCATCTGACCGTCGACGTGCCCGAGGCCTACACCGGCACGGTGATCGAGAAGCTCGGCCCGCGCAAGGGCGAGATGACCAAGATGCACAATCATGGCTCGGGCCGCGTGCGCATGGAGTTTCGCGTGCCCAGCCGCGGGCTCATCGGCCTGCGCAGCGAGATGCTGACCGAGACGCGCGGAACCATTGTCATGAACGCGCTCTTCGACGGCTATATGCCTTACCAGGGCGAGATCCCGCAGCGGCCCACCGGCGCGCTGATCTCCGACCGCCAGGGGCTGACCACGACTTATTCGTTGAATGGCCTGCAAGAACGCGGAATGTTGTTTGTGGGCGCGGGCGTCGAGGTCTACGAGGGGATGATCGTCGGCGAGCACTCGCGCGACAAGGACCTGGACGTGAACGTGGTGCGCGAAAAACACATGACCAACATGCGCGCCTCCAGCGCGGATGAGGCCATCCGGCTGGTGCCATACAGGAACCTCAATTTAGAGCAGGCCATCGAGTTTATCGCCGAGGATGAGATGGTCGAGGTCACGCCCAAGTCGCTGCGCCTGCGCAAAAAGGTATTGCAGCAAAATCGCCGGCCCAAACGGTGGGAGAAGAACGCCGAATAAAGTTTGGGGCAGCGCTCAATCGGGCAGTTTCTGCTCCAACACTTCCTGTGCCCGAGCCGCACGCCACGCGGCCAGCCGTTCGTAGAGCGCCGCGTCGTTCAAGGCCAGAATTTCGGCGGCAAAAAGCGCGGCATTGGCCGCTCCAGGCTTGCCGATGGCCAGCGTGCCTACGGGAACGCCCCTGGGCATCTGCACCATCGAGAGCAGCGAATCCAGGCCGTTCAACGGCGTGGCGGCAATCGGCACAGCCAGCACGGGAAGCAGCGTCTTGGCGGCGATCACGCCCGCCAGGTGAGCCGCGCCGCCGGCCCCGGCGATCAGCACCCGCAGCCCCCGCGCCCGCGCCGTTGCAACGTATTCAGAGAGCTGGTCGGGGGTGCGATGCGCGCTCAATACCCGCGCCTCATGGGGAATCTCCAGCGCGCGCAGAATCTCAACCGCAGCCGAGAGCACCTCGTAGTCGCTCTTGCTGCCCATCACCACGCCAACCAGGGGATGTTCGCTCATAAGACTGATTATACGAGAGTTCGAGGTTTCCCACCTTCGGCGCAAAAAACAAAAGCACGCCGAAGGTGGGGCACCCAACTTTTGTGGATGATTTGCCATGGCGCTCAATGCCGGTGCCAGGCCTCCACGGCCACTTCGATCACCGCGAAGAGCACACTGACCGCCGCGAGAAATCCCTTGGCGCGCTGCCAGTTCTGCTCATGCCGCTCCATGCGCCGCTCCAGGTCAGCGATGCGCCCGCCGTTGCCGTCGCCCATCAGGCCGGTCATCTGCGTCTTCAGCACGCTCAGATCGCTCAGCACCTGCGCTTCGAATTCATTCATCATCCGCATCCGCCAGGCTCCATCTCGTCATTTCTCAAGACCGTGTTCCTTTCGGCGAGCAACCGGGGTCCCCACGGACAGGTCTTCGTCCGTGGGGTGGTCTTACGATCCCAGCGGCAGGTTGATGAACAATGCCGTTGAGAACTCCGAATAGTTCGGCGGCGTCGAACCGTCATACATCCGGATATAGAACCGGTCGTTGGCGGTTTCACGGGAAAAGGTCATGTTGGGCAGCGTAGCGCGCACTACCAGGCCCGGATCTTCGCCCGGCATGAAGGCAAAATCCCGCCGCCGTATCTCGAATCCTCCGCCTGTGGGCGGCGTCACGCCGGCATTGATCGCCACCGTACTTCCATTCAGCGTGGTCACCGTGAGGCTGGTGAGATTGGCCAGCAAAGTAGGAGCAATCGGCGCCGGCAGCCAGGCATCGACGGGCACCGTCGCGCTGGTCTTGATGGCCAGGTCGTCGGCCCAATCGTTGGCAAACGCAATGGCATACTCCACCAGGTCGGGATAACTGGCGCGGTAACTCACCTTCACCGTTCGCACCACCACCTCCGCGTTCAGGCTGGTTGACGGCGCATTCAAAAGCAGTGCATCGCCCGGCCAGACGTCGGCGGCAAAGCTTGTCCTGTTTCCGCTATAAGCGCCGCTCCACAGCGCGCTGACGCCGGCCGCCGCCTGTTCGATGGCCAGGGCCGCATTCAGGCAGTCCGTGGAACTGCGCGCCGGAGGGTTGGTTACCGAGCCGATCCATGCGGCTACGGCAGGCGTTCCGGCCTGCGTCAGCGCCTGCTGGCTGGCGGTGTTCACAGCTCGTCCCACCGCCCTGCCCACCGTGCGATAATTCACAGCGATCTGCTCGCCGGCCACCGGCGCATACCCGGTATAAAACACCACCTTGCCGGTGCGCTCCAGGTGGCACTCGGCCGCCTCGGCTGTGGTGCCTACCCGCCGTGTATACGGGCCGCCGCTGGGGGGCGTGCTCACCACCCAGCCCGATCCCAGATTGGTCAGGTTGATCGCGCGCATGGTTCCAATCAGGTTGATGCTGCTGGCTGCCACCACCGTGCATGCGGGGGGCAGGCTGGCGATGGCGCCGTCATAGAGCGTCACCGGCATCCCGCCCACTCCATTCACAAACTCCTGAATCTCCAGTTGCAGCTTGCCCGGACTTAGATTCGTCTGTCCGCCCAGGGTAATTGCCCCGCTATCTCCAAAGGAACGGTAGATCGCCAGCGCCCGCTCATTCTCAGGGCAATGCACCCTGACGCGCAGCGTGTATTGGTAGGCTGGATTGATCGCATAAGTCGTTCCCGCCGGCATTCCTTGAATCATCGGCTGCAAAGTAACCGCCCCGGTGCCCTGCTGCGCCGCTGCCAGAAACCCCGCAACACATGCCGCCTGCGTATTCAGGCCAACAAAAAAGCCGGCCAGAACCCCGGTGCTGCCCGGTGAAAGAGTTACTCCCACAGCCTCCAGCAACAAGGTTCCACCCATTTCCACCGGATCAAGCCACCCCAGCAGCGTCTCCCCGTCGATTCCGTTGCCGCCGTCCATCACCAGGCCGCCTGCGCCCAGCTCGAGATATCCATTGCCGCCCGGATTGCCCCACACTTGCATGTCGATTGCACTCTCGTTAAAGAGCTCGCTGATGAGGTTGGACTTGGATGCGGCGGGGAAGAAGGGGTCCGCGGCCAGATAAAACTGCGTCGTTACTCCGTCGCCCAGAAAATACTCCGTCACATAGGCAACCGGCTCGTGCTCGCCGCAAACCGTCACATCGTTTGCCAGCGCGCGTTTGACGCTGGCGTTGAATGCCAGGTTGGCCAGGCTCAGGCTCCCGTCGGCCTCGTTCAGCGTATGCACGGCGCCTGGCACGGCGGAGACCGTCAGCGCCCCATTGACCGCGCGATACGCGGCCCGTGCCTGGCTGGCCACTTGTCCGGCGCTCTTGCTCCACGGCGCGCCCGGATCGGGAACAAAGTTGCTGACCGGCGCGCTCAGGGAGAGCCCCTGGGTAGAGAGCGCTGCCGATCCGGCATGAGTTACCAGAGCGGTCATCAGCGCCCCGGCACTTTCACCGGTCGTGCCCGTGCTGGGCGGCATCAGCAACTGGTCCAGCAGCAGTTCGTCGCTCACGGCCTGGATGGCAATCCGGTAGCGCGGGCCCTCGATTGCCAGCCCCGCATATTCCGGCAGCGGACTTACCGCGATGTAACCCGTGAAGTAGGGCGTGCCGTCATCGGCCGTCATCGCCAGTGACTGGTTGCGCGAGGGCGTCGCCAGGCTGCCGTTGGCCGGCAGGCTCAGCCATAGCTGGCAAATGGAAGGCTCGTTCAGCTTGCGCTCGATCGTCAACGGCCGCGCTGCATCGAGCGCCGCCGTGTAGTCCTGCCCTTGGATCGTAATCTTCATTGTGACTCTCTGACTTGCCTACTCGGTGATTTACTTACACCAGCGCATTGGCCGCCGGCAGGAAACTCCGGTAACAAACCACATGTTCCCCATCCAGCGGATCGGTTACCGGCAGCGCCAGAAACTGTCCCTTGAGCAGCACCCGCGCCTGCCCGCCTTGATGCTTGCCGTCCAGCGGGATCGCCGCTTCTTCCGCGCCGGCCATGGTCTGCAGCCGCGGATAGTGAAAGAAGATCCTCTCCCCCTGGCTGCCTTGCATCACAAACAGCGCCGACCACTCCTGATAGAAACTGCCGCCTTCGCGATCCACAAATCCAGTCACTGCCTGCAGCTTGGCGCCTGCCGCCGGAGCGCCGCCCGGCAACGGTTCGGCGAGCGTAAGTCCGGTGGAATTTACCTGGGAGACCAACCCAACATTGAAAGTCACGCGCCGGATATAGTCCACGTCCGTCAGCGCCTGCCGCACATACGCGCCCGAAACCGGCGCGCCCACAAAGCCCGTCTGTCCCGTGTAATCCACATCCAGCGCAATGATCGAGCCGGGCGCGAACTTTGCGGAGTCGATTGCGGCCAGAGCTACGAATGTCGCCGTCGAGCCGGTTTGTGGAGTGACCGCGGGAGACGCCTGTGCTCCATTGGCCGCAGGAGCAGCCCTGCTCGCCGGAGCCAACAGGTTCATGTGCTGCGAGCCCGTGGCCAGCGCCATGGTCAGCTTTGTCCAGCTCAGAAACTGCAAGCTCACCTGCGCCTGGAGCGTCTCGCGCACCTGCTCCAGCGTTCCGGCCGGAATGCCCGCCAACACCGGCGAACTCTTGCTTCCCGGCTTGCGCGTAAACTCCTGAATCCAACCCAGGCTGATCCACGGAGCCGGCGGAGCGTCGAGGCTGAACCCGCCCTGCTCCGCCGGATCGAAGAGCACCGGTGTCTGCGCCGCGCGATTCACCGGCGCAAAATACCCTCGAACCCGCCGTGCCACCGGCGCGGGAGCCGAAAACCAATTTGCCGCCATTTACTCCCCCTGCTCCTGGTAGCTGTAAACCATCACCTTTGCCGACCGGCTCAACAGGTCCCGCTGGACCACGGTCGGTGTAATCCCCGGCTCGTCCCAAAACACCTGCGTCAGCATCGCTGCCGGCGGTGTTGCCGTGTAACTCAACTTGGGCGTGTAGAAAGGTTGAAGCATCGCCACCAGTTCCTCGTCCATCGCGCTCAACGACCGGCCGCGATCCAACCCGCCAAAACTCTGCGTCCCGCAGGTCTGATAGACGATCTCGCACTCCTCCGCCGCCATCGTCGACCCGAGATCCATATCGATGCCCAGGCCCAGCCAGCGCAGGACAAACACATCATTGGGAAGCTGGCTGAAGGGGGCTTCCGCCTCCTCCACCAGAATCCCCGGCCGCACCGCCCCGCGCAGCAGAATCGTCCGCTCCGGATTGATCGTGGTCAGCCGCGCGCGCAGCGCCATATAAAACGAGTCTTTCGCATTTTGCATGGAGTACAGCTCCTCGTGCCCTGCGCCAAAAGCTCTAAGTCTGCTCACTCGCAGTCAAGTGGCTGGTTACACCGCCTGCTGGCGCGCTTCCCGCAACAGCAACCGGTAGAGATACACCTGGCCGAAGGCCTCGTTGGAAGCGATCGACTCAATCAGGTAATCCTGACCCGCCACCGTAACCGCCAACGTCATGGCAAAGAGAGATTGGGCCGAAGACAGGTCCAGCGCGCTAACTTGCTGCTCCACGCCGGTGGCCGATACGAATAACTCCCACTTCGACTCCCCGTCCTCCTGCCATGTTGGCCGCAGCTTCCGCATCACCACCGGGCTCACCACCACATCGGCAAAGGCCGTTGCCACCAGTCCCAACTCGGACATGTTGGTATCCGTGTTCGTGCCCGTAACCCGCAAAAGGGCCGTCGTTCCTGTCATGCTTCGCAGCAGGGCATCGGCCAGCATCTGCGGCGCTCCCACCGGGTTGCGCGGCGCCGTATCGCTCATCGCTCACCCCAGCCTGTTCGCAATGTAGGGACGCAGCCAGGCCTGCACCGTTTCGTCCACCAGCGAACTCGAGAAATACTGCATCTGCATCGTGTCGATCTTGGTCTTGCTGGCGTTCAGCGCCGGCGTCGACTGCGCATTCCGCACAATCTGCGCGCATGCGGTCTTCACGTCGTCGCCGATCGTCGCCAATCCCGCCGTATAGGTCACCGCCACTTCGTTGTAAGGCAGCCCCAGCACATTCCACGGCAGCGTCAGCTCCCCGGTATTCGGATCAAAGTCCACGGAGTTCGGATCGATCGCCGTCCACTGGCCGGGCAGCGAAAACGCCCACACAATTTCAAACAACGGCTCGTTCAGAATCTCCCCGCGCCGCGGCTTCGCATACCGGCCTTCAATGCTCACAATCGGCGTTGTGGCCGTCCCCAGCGGCGCCAGCGGCAGATAACTCAGCAACACCGTCTGCGATCCGCTGGTCAGCCGCAACCGCTCCGTGTACTGGATCACGTTCAGGTCCGGCCGCCTGCAGTAGCTGTTGATCAATGCCGTGGCGGCCGTAATCCAGTCCGCCGTAGTTCCAGCCGGCAATCCATAGTTCGGGTAATCCGCTGGCTGCAGATATGCCATACCTTTTCCCTTCCCTCTTGTTCGTCCCCGCCGGGCCTGCGGGAGAAACTGCTCAATCTCTCCCGCATGCCCATTACATTGCCGATCAGCCGTTCGCTAACTCGCTGACTTGCTAACTCGCCAACCCGCTCCCTACCGGTCCACCAGAACCTGGTAATGCGCGTAGTTGGCGCCCTTGACCACCACGGCGCCGAATTTCACCGCGACATACTGGTAAGCCAGTGAGTTCGGCAGCCCCAGTTGGAAGATGCGCGGCGTCGGATCGCCGAGCCAGTGGTACTCGATCAGATCCTCGGTCACGATGTAGGCCGGCAGCACCGCCGTGCCCGAGCCCGGCGTGCCGGTGTAACTCAGGCTCCAGTCCGGAATCAGCGGCAGATCGCCCGCCTGCGTCGAGAGCATCTTCACCCGGATTCCGCCCGTGATGTTGTCGGTATTCAGCACCACGTTGAACTCGGCCTTCATCTCCCGGTCGATCAGGTCCAGCAGCACCGGGTTGGCGTAGATCGCCGTGGGCCGCACTTGGAAGCCGTTGCTGGCTACCATCTGCGCCACCGCCGACTTGATGCCGTCCACGATCGAAGCCGTCGTGCCGATCGTCGCCGTCAGGCCGCCCGCCTGGATCTGGCCGATCGCGCCCATATACTGCGTGGTCGTCGGCGTGCTCAGGCTGGTGTCGTTGCCGTTCCACAGAGCCACGTCGTGGGTCACCATCACACCACTCACCGTATCCACCAGGTCTTTGGCCTGCAAGTAGGCAAACTGTTTCTGCTGGTCGCCCAACTCGATGTCGAAGAGGTTGTAGTTGATCTGCGAAACGATCGCCTTCAGCGGCACGCTCCGCTCCACCCGCGTCGGGCTTACCACCGTCGGCACGATGCTGCGCGGATTCACGAAGCCGGCCGTGCCCGGATTCGGAATCGCCGTCTCCTCGAAGAACCGCGAGGGATGTCCCGTCGCCGGAACCTGCTTAATGCGCTGTCCGAAGGGGCTCGAACGGCGGCAAATGTCGAATATCTCGGTCTGATACAGCGGAACTTCGATAGCGCCCGGCCCGATAAAATCCGCTGCCGCGTGAATGTCTGCAAAGGTTGCGTTCATAGGCTCTTTCCGCCCCCTCCATGGGGCCGTTGTAGCTGCTAGCTCCTAGCTGCTAGCTTGTTGCTGCCGGAATCCGGCTTTGGTTGCATCTCTCCCGGCAAGGGGCGGTCCCGATAACTTTCCACCAAGGCCGCTTTCCAGCCGCAACTTACCCGCGTTCCCAATCGAGCTTTTAGCTAGAAGCTGGTAGCTAGAAGCTGCTTCTAGGCGATCGATCCTGCCCGCAGCAGTTGGCTCTTTACCGCGATGCGCTGTTCCAGGCTCAGTCCGGCCAGCGCCGCATCCAGGGTCCGCACGTCCACCGGGCCATCCCCGATGCCATGCTTGGCCAGCATCTCGTTGGTTGCCGAGGGCAACGTCCTGCGCAGCGGGTTCAACGCGTTTTGCGCAGCCCCAGCCTTCAACTCGGCCAACTCCCGTTCGGCCGCGGCCAACTTCTCGGCCAGTTCCGCCTCCCGCCGGTCCGCCGCGGCGGACTCGACGGTTGCCGAAATCCTCTCCACCTCACCCGTCAACGCGGTCGCCGCGGCGCCCCGCTCCTCGAGCCAGTTCAGCGTTCTCTCCAGCAGGGTCGTCGCGGCCTCCAGCCGCTCCCCAATCTCTTTCTCTTCCTTTTCCATGTCCTTCCTTTCCTGTTTGCCGTGAATGTCGTCGAAAAAATCCCGCTAACTTGCTGACAAAAGAGGCTCCGGTTCACGGAGCCTCTTTGCTAACTCGCTGACTCGTCCGCCGCGGCGGACTAACTTGCCATGCGGAAGCTCGTGGCCCGGTAAGCCGCCTTCTCCCTGAGCAGAATTGCCGCTCCGGTAAAGGTCACGCGGGTCAGCTTCCACACCTCGGCCCGCATATCCTCAACCCGCGCGTCGGCCAGTTCATAGCTCATGCCCATCGACTCGGGCGACTGTGCCTGAATGGCTCCGGCCACCTCGGGAAAGTCGCGCGCATAAAGATATCCGCGCACCACCAGCCGCTGCCCGATCACATCCGCCTCGGTCAGCAGCCCGATCTTGCGCCGCGCGTCGTGGCCGTCCCACCCCGGCCGGTAGTCCACCGCCATGCCCAGCAGCGAAGGCAGCGCCTTCTCCGCCGCCTCCCGCGTCAACATCACCCGGTGCCCGTGCGCTCCGGCCGGCGCCTTGTCGCTGGCCGCATTCACCATCGTCAGTACCCCCTCGAACGCCACCCGGTTGGGGTGCCCGTCCACGTGGGGAATCTTTACCGCCATCGCTTCCAGTCTCATGCGCTCTCCGCCTATCTGTTTTCCCAACCCACCCGGACGCCTCCCCTGCGGTAGCGCGGCCAGACTCGAAACCATCAACCCACCGGTTCCCCGCCGCGGCGCGCCGCTTCGCCCGTCAACTGCACCGCCCCATCCTGCCCCAGCGGTCCCAGCCCCCGCATCGCCCGCACCTCGTTCACCGTCAGCACGCCGGCCTGCAGCAGTTGCACCTGCACCGCCAGTTCCGTCTCCTCGTCCCGTGCGTTCAGGTCGTTGAAGACAAACTCGAACTCCCGCCATCCGATGCACTTGCCGAAGAGATCCCGGGTAATGTGCCCGGCCAGCAGCATCGCCAGGGGCGAGATCGCCCCGCGGAAGGCCTCGTCGGTCATCTCCGCGGCGGTCGACTGGTTCACGTCCGCCTCCAGACCCAGCATCAGCGGCGGAAGCCCGAAGGCGTTGGCCACCATGCGGATCAGAAACTCCTGCCAGGCCAGACGCATGTCCGCATCCGTCCCCTGGGCAAAGCGCAACACCTCCGGCTTCTGCTCGGTGGAGATCAACGGCACCCGACCCGTCCCCTCGATCTCGTCCTGCCACCAGCGGATCAGCCGGTCATGCTGCGCCGGTGTGGCCTCGTTCAGCCACAGCGCATACTGCGCCACTGCGTTGGCCGCCAGCTTGCCCGCGAAACGGTGCGCGCTCAGGAACTGGTTCACCGTCTCGAAGGCCACTTCCAGCGGTCCCAGCCCAAAGGGCGTAAAGCTGCGCGGGTTCATCCGGACATAGATCAGTTGGTCGTCGCGCAAATCCACAGCGGCCGACTCCAGTTGCCCCGGCAGCGCCTGCGCATACCTGGGCGTCTCCTCCTGCCCGTCCCACCGTGCGTTGATTCGAATGGAAGCCCCATCCACCGCCCACAGCATCGCCGGCCTGTCTCCGTCGCCCGTAGGCTCCATCTCGATGGCTCCGAATCCGCCCGTCAACGCGTCCTCGATCACCTGTTCGATCAAGGTTCGAAAACTGTCCACCGCGTTCGGCTCTTCCAGCATCCGGCGCAGCGCCCGCAGCTTTCTTTCCGCGAAGGCCACATCCCCCGGCCGCACTCCGCGCCGCACCCGCACCTGCCAGTCCATGGCCGCTATGCGGTCCTTGATGACGTTGATCGCCCGGCGCACCACCGGCGTCTCCGCAAACCGGCGCAGGTTCACCGGCGTCGGCTTGGGCAAGAGGCGTCCCGGAAATTGGACCGGGCTCAAAATGGAGGGAAGCGCCAACGTCTTGCGCTCCGCCTCCGCCACGGCCACGCCCGCCGATACGTCTACCCTCCGGCTGCCCCCAATCGCCTGCCGCCAGATCTCCCGCAACTGTTCGCCTACCCTCACGCGCACCTTCCTTTTCTTGGCCGCCCCAAAAACAAAAAGGCACAGCCCCGGAAAGGGCTATGCCTTTTCTTCACCAGTGGTCAGTGAACAGTGAACAGTGGTCAGTTTTCAACCATCCGTTGATAACTCACCGCAGACACCGTCTGACTTCCAGCCGCACTCACTTCACTACAAAATCGATCCTACCGCAAAGACAGGAAATTATCTGCAAGCCTTTGACGATAACTCGCCAATTGCCCGTAACTGATCACTGACCACTGATCACTGTTCACTGTCCTCACGCTCGCAACTCCCGCCGCGCCGTCTCCGCCACCCGGCCCAGGTCCGGCGTCGTCAGCACCCGGATCTGGTGTTCTTCCATCGTCTCCACGCCAAAGCGGTACATCTCCAGCCGTTCCGGCTCCGCATCGGTCGCTCCCAGCCTGGCCGCCGGCTCGATCACCGCGGTCAGCTCCAGGCTGGCCTTCTCCACCCGTTCCACGCCGGCGCGCAATCCCGCCGCCGAAAACGCCAGCACCTTGGCCATCTCCACGCCCGGCTCCAGGCTCACCGCATGAAACATGCGAATGACTCCATTCGGCCTGTAGCCCACGTCGATGCGCAGCGGGTCGCCCGGCCGCGTGTACTCCGAGGCCGCGATTCTCTTTCTCATCAGCTCCCACACCCCGGCCCGTTCGAACTCCGTCCGCATCCGCGCCTGAATCGCCGCCCGCCCGCTCAGCCGCGGGACTCGTTCTCTCGGCGCCGGCTCCACATACAGCCGCATCAGTTCTTCCATCCCCGCCGGCAAGCTCTCCGCCAGATAAGCCTTGGGCTCGGTCATCTGCACGCTCAGCGAGAGCGATTCGGTGAGCAGCCGCATCAGGCTTCCGTCCGGCTCGGCCTGGAACCGCCTGCGCAACTCGCTTTCCATCCCCTCCAGCAGCGCGGTGTCCGCCTCCGGATCGAGGCAGCGCACCCGGCGCCAGTCGCGGGTAAACCGCACCTGGGCCGGATCCCGGCTGCCTTCCTCGCGCAGGATCACCCCGATATGCACATACTCGTTCCGCACCGCATCCGGCACATACCGGAGCAGATGAAACTCGCATGCCCGCCGCTCGATTCCGCTACTCATGACCTGCCCGCCGCCCGTTTCCGGCTCCTCATCGAAAGCGCTCGCCGCCCGCTTCCACCGTTGCCAAGGGCCTGGTCTCGACTGTTCGTCCCAGGCGCTCACCCTGCCTCCCCCTACATCACTCTTCCCGCAATGCTAGTCCCCCACCTTGCCTCTTTCCAACCTTCTTTTCCACTTTCCCCCATCCCGCCCCATTTCGGAAACGGCTTCCGGTCCGACTTCCCGAACCCCTCGATCAGCTCCCGGATCCGGCTGCGCCGCTGGAGCAGCTTCTCCACCAGCGCTTCCATTTCACTGAGATCGCCGCCGTACCATTCCGGGGGGATCTCGCTGGCCGCCGCCCAAACCGTCTCCGCCGGCAGGGTCTCCAGCCGCGTCAGCCAGGGCTCAAACGACTCCCATCCGGCGATCTCCCGGTACACGTCGTTGCGGTAGTAGACCCCGCGCAGCGGCGCATCCTCAAACTTCCATTCTCCGGCGTGAAAACAATACCCATAGTCGATGAACACAGCCCGGTACCGCCGTTCCCGCTGCCTGCGCGCAAACACCGCCTGCCGCCCGTTGGCGTTCCCGGTCCACTTGTCCAGCGCCAGGATGCCGGCAAACTCGCCCACGTTCTTCACCTCGGCCAGTTGCTCCTCGGGCAGGTAGTCCACCACCTGGCCCGGCATCAGGCCGCCCACAAACCGCGATCCGAATTGCAAGCCCGCCTGGCATCTGACCCGCGTCCGGCCCAGGTCGATCTCCAGCTCCGGCGTGTTCTCCACCAGCCAGCTCGAAACCTCCACCAGTTCCGCCTCCGGAGCCGCGAGGCCTGCCGCCGCCGCCAGCCGCGAGGCCAGAAACTCGTTGGCCAGCACCCTCATATGCTGCGGGTTGTTCTGGAACTTCACCACGTACACATGGCCGTCCGCGCCCAGCATCAACTGGCCCTGCGCGCCGCCCCGCATCCGCCGGATCTGCTGCACCGCCAGAACCGCCAAGCCCGTTCTCCCGCCTTTTCCCGATTCTTATCGAATTCTAAGCGCTTTGCCCGAAATTCTCTGCAAATCCAGAGATCAGAGATCAGGGGTCAGAGATCAGGGGTCAGTTTTCGGTTTTCAGCCGCCCTTTTCACACGGTCAAAATCGGGCTTTGCGGCTGGTCATCGATGGATAGCAAAGTCCGAATGGGGTTCACCGAAATTCGGACAATCAACCCCTGTTCTCTGATCCCTGATCCCTAGCTTTTCCGTCTCCCCTCCAGCAGCTCCGCCCGCGCTCCCAGCCCGATCGCCATGGCCATCACCCGGTCGTCATGCGTCCCCGCCCGCGCTCCCGTCCCGCCGTTCGGCAGCCTGACAAAACTCCTGCATTCGCCCAGCAGCCGCCGGCTCTGGAACCGTTCCGGCTCCTCCACCAGCCCCGCGCCCAGCCGTCCCAGCACCGCCGGCCGGCTCACGGACGTCGTCAACCACCCCGCCTGTCCTCCCTGCCGGTAGATCCGCCGATAGCCGCAGTTCGTCTCCACATGCGCCAGCACCCCGCTGCCGTGGTTGTTCCTCTCCACCACCAGCCACGCGTCGTTATACTCCGCCGCCAGCGCCGTCACCAGCCGCGCCAGCTCGAGGCCCCCCACATGCCCGGCAAACTCCGCGCACTGCAAACCTGTCTCCATCTCCAGCACCTGGGCCGCCGAGTAGTCTCCCTCGCTGCCGCCCCCGGCCGGGTCCACCGCCACCAGGTAATTCTTGCCATTCAACGGCGGCAGCCACACCTCCAACTCCCCATTCCGCCGCCGCTCCGCCGGCTCCAGCGTCTCCGCCAGCCGCCCCTCGATCGCCGCCAGCTCAAAGACCGAGTCTCCGCTGGCCAGAAAGCAGTTCTCCTCGTCTTCGGCATACTCCTGCCGCGCCAGCCCGCGGAAGTTCGCCCTGATCAGCCGCCGGTATCCAATCTGTTCAAGGTCCAGCCGGTGCCGGCCTATCAGCTCCCGTTCCTCTTCCGTCAGGCTGGCCTCGTCCACCGCCTTGGCCCGATACCGCCGCTCCATCCACCAGGGAAAGAAATGCCGCGCCATGCCCGTCTCCGGAGCCTTTTGCCATTCCTCGTGGAAGCATCCGCCCACCCCGTCCGGCGTCGACTCCAGAATCAGCTCCGCTCCCGGCGCCAGCGCCGCCCGCAGCCCCGCCAGGGTCTCCGCCGGCTCTCCCGGCCAGCGCGCCAGCTCCGAGCAGTGCAGGTTCTGCACCGTCAGTCCCCGTCCCGCGTTCCGGTCGCCCGCGCTCACCACCCGGTATTGCGAGTCCATCTCCGGAAACACGATCTGCCGCACATTGGCCCGCGAGGTTCTCAACGGTCCGTCCCGCAACTCCTCCGGCAGCCAGTCCAGAAACCGGTGTACGATCCGGAAGATCTCCTCGGCCGCCTCCCGCGTGTGCGCCACCTCCAGGGTCAACGTCCCCGGCTGGGTAATGGTCTTCAAAAAGAACCGCGCCGCCGCCCACGTCGTCAGCCCCATCTGCCGCGCCTTCAGCACGATGTTCCGCTCGCCCCGCCGCCGCTCGAATGCCCGCTGCGCCGCATTCGCCTTCAACGGCGCCGGCCTCCCCTCGCGCGTCCTCACCAGCAGCAGCCGCTCGGCCAGCACCATCCCCACCGTCCGCCCCCGCAGCCTTGTGGGCCGCTGATCCAGTATCCCCCCAAACCGCTCCAGTTCCTCCCGGTCCAGCTCCTCCAGGCACAACTCCCACTCCGGCGCCCTGGCCGCAAGTTCTCCTCCCGTTTCCGCCACAGCCCCCCCCATATCGCCCCGGCCGGCATCCCCGCCTGTTCCCGCGGCTGTATAAGCCGCCGCCGCGCCGCCGGAGCCCCCCGGTGCTGTGCAGGAGGAGAGTGCGCCGCCGCTCCACGCCTGAGTCATCGTTCCGCCCGTACCGCATCCGCACAGGATGCTCCATGCGATCTTCGCGCCTGTGCCGCAACCGGATTCGAAGTTCCGTGGCCGAGAGCAAATAGCGTCCCCCACCCTTCCGCGGTCGCCGCGGCGGCCCGTACACGCCGTTTGCTACTGCAACTCCTCCAGCACAGCTCCCTTGAGAGCGAACTGCTCCGTGCTGGCTCCATTGAATGTGAAATACACGCTGCTGGAAGTCGTAGTCGTGGCCGCTGAAGTTGCGTAGGAAACGCCCAATCCCAGCGTTGTGCCGGAGATCACCGGATCGTTCATGGCAAACTGCGTGGTTGTGGAACCTGGATTGTTGCACACCGTAGCGTGCCATGCGGTATTCGCCGCTGTACTCGTGTTTGTGAAGCTCAAGCTATCGAGCGTCGTCCCGCCCGTCACCGCCCCGCCGGACACGGTTCCGCCAAAGATGAGTTTGAAGGTGTTGCTCCCCGATCCTGCTATCCGGTTCGCTATAGCCGTCAGTCTCATGCACTTCCCGGCTGCGAGAGTGACGCCCGTCCATGTAGCCAGCGGCTGGTCTCCGCTGTTGCCCGACAACGTGCTTCCGGCGGCCACGACTCCAAAGGGCGAAGCTATCGTGCTGCCGGCAGCGGCAGTAATCGCCGCTCGCTGCTGCACCCCATCCGGCGTAATCCCGGTAACGTATTTCCCGTCGCTCGGCGTGGTCACGGGCACTACATTCTGCTGATTGATCGGCACCACGCTAAGCTGCGAAACCACCATGTCGTTTGGGTCGCTCGACAACCCATACACATCGCGGCACAGAATAGCGGAGGGCCAGAATCCGGCCGGAACATTGTACTCGCCGCTTGTGTTCGGCGGAAAGTAAATCGTTGTCGATCCGATTTGGCAACTCGGCGCAACGGAGTTGGCGTCAGATGCAACATACATCCTCACGAATGCCGCTGTCGGGTAGGTGGGTGCGCTGAGCGTCCAAGTGACGTATGCTGTAGCGCCGCCAGATTGGCCGCTGATCGCACAGGCGGCTGAAAGGTAGCTGGAATAAGGCGAGGCGCTTGTGCAGGTTGCCGTGCCACCGCCGGAGGCGGTCGGAACTCCGGAGGCCATCGTCTTGCTCGATGGGTTCACGCCCACATAGCTGATGATCGCGTAATTATTTGCCGCCGATGGAATCACCTGAATCTGCCATGTCGTCGCGCTGGAACTGGCCGGTATCCATGCCCTCAGCACCCGGTAGGCCGAATACCCTCCTGGAGTCGGGAGAGCCATGGTCGGCTGCACGGATGCGGTGTAGATCGTCGTGGCAGATTGATTGTCCACCACTTTCACGGTGTTAGCCGCCTGACCCTGCCAAAGCATGACCATGACCAGTTCGTATTCGGCGCTCGGCGTGAGCGTTTGCGTCGTGATGTAAGCGCCGCTGGTCGAGTCCGTGGAGGTTATCTGAACGGACTGCCCCGCTTTGGCTCCGGGAGCAGTCAGGGATTGAGCAGTTAGTGACACGTTGGCCGTGGTACCGAACTTGGTCCAGCCACTCGCGCCTGCCAACTGCATCGGATCGGCAGTCAGCGTCGGCGTCTTGTATTGCTCGCTTCCGTCCAGATTGAGCGCAACTTGCCCACCAGAGCCCGAAGAGGCCAGGTGTATCTGATTGCCGGCGCCGTTGTCGATAACGGAACCTCCCCATCCACCCCCGCCCATGCTGACATCAATGGCGCTGTTCACGCAGCTATTGTCCAGGAAGATGCCGCCGGACATGACGTTGGCCCCGTAAATCTTGAACTGAGCCTGTTGGCATTTGAAGGCCAAACCTGCGAGATTCCCCGTGCCTCCGCGGGGAATCTGCTCAAAGTGTCCGCCCGTCCAGGTCAGAACCGGCGTCCCGTTGGTACTGCCAAAATCCACGCCGGTCGCAACAGCCTCGACGTTCGACTCGGAAAAATTGGTATTGGCCTCGGAGGTACGAATAAATACGCCCGTGTTGTTGGGGTTGACAGTCCCGTTGGTATCCGCGCCGCCGTAGACGCTGACTCTATCGAACTTCATCTCCCCAATGCCTTGCAAGGGCGCGGCAGTGCCGTTGGAGTAGATGCCGTAGGAGTTGATCGAATTAGCTCCCAATGCCAACACTACGTCATGCGCGGTCGCCAGATTGTCGCCGCCGCCGCTGCCCACCGCATAGTTAAGCATCCCGGTTGTATAACTGGCCAGGTATGCTCCATCGATGGAAAAGTTGGACATGTTGGTGCCATTCAACTCGGCGGCCCCGGCGCCGATCTGAATGATTGGCGGCTCTACAGTGGACACAGACAAGTTCGTCTCGTCCTGGATGATGGACGAGTTTGGCGACACACCCGCCAGATTGAACCCGTTGGTGTTGAAAATCACCTGTCCCGGCAGTATCGAGCATCTTCCTATGGGCGAGGGTGGCATCAATATGCCCGTCTTGTTTGCGATGGCGGTTATGGACTGAAAAGCCGCCGTATCGTCCGTTCCGCTCCAGACATTCCCCGTGAGGATGCCGTTGCACACAGCGCCCTTGGAGCGCGCGTCGAACCAGTAAGTACCGTTGCGCCACAGGTCCGTTTGCAGCGGCCCCGCCATCTGCTGAAACGAAGTCAGCAACGAGGATAAGCCGCCCAGGTACGCCAGCGCACCGGCTGCGGTTGTAGCGCCGGTGCCGCCCGAGGCGGGAAGCAGGGGCGATCCGAGCACTGCGGCGCCAGCCGCGACGCTACCTGCAACGCCGATGCCGTTCGCTCCGTCTGAAGCCATCCCGGGCAAGAGATTCGACACCGCTCCGGCAGCCGTGGGAGCACCTGTCCCACCCGCCGTGACGGGAACCGTGCTCATGCCGCCGATCGATGTGCCGTTGGCAGTGTAATAGGCGATCTGCCCGGCGTTTGCCGAGCTTACCGTGCCGCTGCCGCCGCCGGAGCCCGTGCCACAGGCTGAACCGGTATTGGTGAGATAGCCCGAGCTATCGACCTGCAGGCAGTTGTGGCCGCTGCCCGCCGCCAGCCCCGGAAACTTGATTGCAGTTGTTCCCGTGAAACTGGCATACAGTGTGCTGCTGTTGCCGCCGTAGATATTGAACCCTGCCCCCGCCCCGGTTTCGTAGTTGACGCGCACCACCCCCGACGGATTCGAGGCATTGATATATGTGTCGCCGCTGTTAGTGTTCTGGTAAGCCTTGAAGCTATCCAGTCCCCCGGTTGCCGAGTTCAGCTCCCAGTTGTTGCTGGCGTCCTTCTCCATATACCACTGGCTGTTGCCGTTCCAGTCCTTGTAGATAAAGGACTCCTTCTGGCTGGCCGTCGAACCCGCCCACAAGGTTGCGTCGATCTCCGCATTCGCCTGGTTCTTTACCGTCGGCGTGCTGATGAAAGTGGTTGCGCCGCCAACCTGCAGCGTCCCGTTGAACTGCGCGTTCCCCGCGTTGCTGATTGTGGCCACCGTGGTCTCGCTCGCTCCGCCTGACCCGATGACAATCCCTCCGGTCCCCGCGTTGTTCGATCCGTTCAGAACCACAGCGCCCGTTCCCGCCGCATTGATCACTGTCTGGTTGTTGGTGCTCGACTGCCCGTTGTTATACTGCCCGATCGATAGCCGGTACACGTTGTTCAGTTCATCCAACACCTGATAGAACTGCTCGCCCGCCGTCGCGTCGCTCAAACCCGTCGTCCAGCGGTACCCGTAGTCCGTCTGGTACCGGTTCAGCAGTCCGCGCTCGTTCCCCGCTCCAATCCCGATCCGGTAATGGTTGGTCACCGTGGCGTCCTGCTGGCTCCCGTACCAATCCCCATTCATCCCATTGAAACTGCGGTGAAATGTATCGAGGAAGCTGTTCCGCGTGCCGTTGTCCGTCAATGCTCCCGTAAACATCGTGCCGCCGGTCATCCAGTTGTTGTACGAGCTGCCCGCGTCCGCCACAACCTGGTTTGTCGAGTTCTCGTTCCGCAGCCCGACGATCGTATTGTTCTGCGCGTTTGCCCCCAGGTGCAATGCTGTGTTGCATCCCTCTACATCTCCCCCGGTGAACGTGTTTCCATCCCCCTGCTGCAGGTTGATCCCATACGTCCCGCTCACCGGGCTCCCTCCGCTCGTCGGGCAATCGATATGCAGCCGCACAAACGTGCTCGCGTTCATCCAGTCCGTCGTTGCCGGATTCGCGATCTGGTGCCCAATCGCGTTCACCGCCGTCTGGAACCCGTCGAATTGGTTGCCGAAAAAGCTTCCGCCCGTATAGTTCCCGGTCCCGTCCAGCGTCATGCCTGTCTGGTTCTGATTTCCCAGGAAATACAGGCTCTCGATATCCATCTCCTGGGTGCGATAGGCCACCAGTCCCTGCGCTGTCGCGTTGCTGGCCGCCGTCGTGTTGATCACTGCGTTGTCCATGTGGAAGCCCATCGTATTCACGGCGTACGTCGGGTCTCCCACCTGCACCATCGCGCCCGCTCCCGAGTACAGGAAGACCGTTCCGCCTTCGCTCCCGCTGGCTGTGCTGGCTCCCCGCAACGCGCAGCCGCGCAGGGCCACATTCCTCGTTCCCGCCGTCACAATCACCTGGTTGGCCGTCGAAATCGTCGCGCAGGGCAACAGCACGGTCGCATTCGCTGTCGAGATCGTCAGGTTCGATCCCATCGACTGTGTCCCGGTAAAATTCCGCGCGTCGCACGTCCCGCCGTAACTCGCGCTTATCGCTCCAAGGCACGCCTGTAACTTGGCTCCAAAGTCCGCGCCGGGAAACTGATCCACTTGGGATGTAACTCCCATCCGGCTGTTTGCCACCAGCGCCGGATAGCTTCCTCCACCCGGCAATGTTCCGCCGCCTCCGTCCAACTGCGTTCCATTGCTTTGCGAACCCGCCGCGTTCCACACCGTGTAACCGCCGTTGCCCTTCAGCAGGTTTCCGCCGAAGAGCGTCATGTTCTGTCCGGCAATCAGGTTCACCGGCGCAGCCGTGTCCCAAGTCCCCGCCACGTTCACGCTCGCCGTCGTCGTTCCTGAGCAGCCCACCCCGCCCTGCGTCACGCTGATCGTGCCGATCGACCCGTTGCTGTTCACGCTCGCCGCGGCCTGCGCCGTGCAACTCCCGCTGAACATCAACGGAACCTGCGTTCCATACGGATCGAATCCCAATCCGTGTTCCGAACCCACGGCCACCCCGGTCACCGCGCCGCCCGTGGCCGTGACTGTCAGTTGCGGCTGCACCGCGTTCCACACCGGCAACACCACTGCATTCCGCACCGTCCAGCCCCCCTGCGTATTTTGCTGTGTGCCCGCCAGATCCAGCACCAGCCCGGTTGGCGGCTCGGCTGTCGCCGCCGAATTGCCCGCCATCGCCACCACGTTGTCCAGCACGTTGTTCGAGCCCGCCGCCGCCGTAAACCCGTGCGTCGCCTGGATCGTGATGTTCTGCCACCGGTTCGAGTCCGAGTTCAGCCCCGCCGGCGCCGTTCCCGGCAGCGCCGGGATCGCGATGCCCGTATTCAGCCCCCGTATATCGATATTCCGGAACTCGCTCCACTGCGGCCACTGCGCCAAATACAATCCACAGGTGTGCGTCGAGTGCGCCCCGGCGTACTGCGCAGCCATCGGGTCCACGCCCGTCGCCACAATCTCCAGGTTCTCAATCTCCGCCACGCGCAGCCCGTTTCCGCCCGCTCCCGTTGCCGCGGGCATCGCAATCGCGCAATTGCCCACCGCCCACGCCGTTCCCGTTCCCGCCGTCCCGGTCAGCCCGCTCCCGCCCAGCGAAAAGATTGAATTGCTCTCCAGCGGCCGGCTCTCCGCACAACTTCCCGCCGGCGCGCGCCCCTCAGCCGCCGAGCACGATACATCCAGGCTCTGATCCACATAGATCGTCAGATCGTGAAGCCGCGTATATCCCAGCAGATTCATGCTGTCCGGCGTCGTTGCCAGCACATCCTGCCCCGGAAATCCCATTAGCGCCGACACCTGCTTGCCCAACCCGCCGATCGACTCCCCGTGCCAGTTCAGCCCGCGCGTCTTGCACGTCCCCTGCGGAATCGTCAGCGCCACCCCATGCGTCTGGGCATAATTGATCGCGGCTTGCAGCGCGTTGGTATCGTCCGTCGCCCCATCGCACACCGCGCCAAATTCCTTCACGCTGCGCGCAAACTGCTGCGAACTCTTCTGCCGCAAATCCGTCACATAAAGACCATTCGGGTTCGTGAATCCGTCCGTTCCCGCATACGCCGGCGGAATTTCCACCGCCCCGCTGGTCCCCGCCGCGCTCATCGCCGCCTGCAAGCTCGTCTGCCCGCTGCCCGCCACGGGCGACTGCACTCCGTTCACCGCCGGCGTTGCCAATGCCCCCGTCATATTCCCGCCCGCCAACGGAACCGCCTGGCCGAAGGTTGCATCGACATAGTGCTTGTCCGCCGCCTGCAAAGGCTGCGTCGGATCCCCGCTCAGATACAGCGGCCCGCTCAGCGTTCCGCCCGACGCCGTCAGAAGGCTCTCCGTCAGTTCCGTGATCGCCTGATCCACATACGCCTTGCTCACCGCCTGCACCGCCTGCGCCGCCGGCATCAGTTGCGCCTGCACCTGCCCCAGGCTCGCCTGCGCCGCCGCCGGCACCACCCAGTACTCGGTGCTCGTCGTGCCGTCGCTCATCTGGTAAACCGCCGTGTAATACAGCCCCGCCGGCGTCGCCCCCACGTTCGGCGCCAGATTCACGCTCACAAATCCATCCGGCGCAATCGTCAACATCAAATGCCCCGCCGCCACCGACTGCCCGTTCGCCGTCGTAAACGCCGGCCAGCTCACGTTCAGTGTCCCCGCGCCAGGCGCCCCGTTCGCCAGATACACCGTCCCCTGAACCGTCGTCGTGCTGACCGCCTGCGCATTGGCCATCAACCCCAACGCCATCCCCATCAGGCACAGTCCCAGTACCAGTTTCAGTCCCATCCGTCTGCCGGCGCCGAACAACCAATCGTCCTTCGTGAGCTTCATCGTGTGTCTCATCCTTCTTCTCGGGGAGCGCCGGAAAGAGTCCATCCGTCTCTCCGCCGCTCTCCCTGCCAAGTCAATTCCCAGACCGATCGCCCTGCCACGCGGGCCGCGACTTCCCACCCCTGCTGCGTTTTTCCGTCGCTGGGGTGGTAAGCCCCAGCCCTTCATCCGCCGGCCTCGCTTACAGCGTTTGGATGCTGAAAAATGAAGCCGGGCAATTGCCTTAGCCTTCCGGCTCCCGGCTTCCAACTGCCGTCTCCGCGGCCGCCTCAATCCCCTCACCCGGCCATTCCGGCTCCGCCGCCAGTTCCAACGCCTGGCTGCGAAGCGGCCGCATCTTCATGGCTTCCTCAGCCTCCAGGTTCCCCTCCGCAAGCTCAACCAGCAATCGAGCGCTCAGCACATGACCCTCAAGAGTGCTGTCCAGAAGGGACTGGGCAATCTCGGTGGCTTTCTCGTCCACCAGCTTGAGCGCCTGTTCGTTCAGTTTTTTCACCTTTTTGAAGGTTCCGCCTGCATTCGCCTTCCTCATTACTGCCTGCTTCCGTGTCGTCTTTGCCATCTGTCCGCTATTCCCGGCCCACCAGTCCACGGTGATTCGCAATCCCCGTAGAAAGCAAAAAAGGGCAATCCCCTGCGGAATCGCCCCCTCTGACTCATCTCAGAAATGCCGTAGCCTCTTCTTCTTTCCTACGCCTGCGAACTCGCGGAGATGGCCCGAAGAAGATCGGGAAAGCCTCGTGCGCTTTCCCCTTTCTGATTCATTTCGGTTTGAATGTTCTTAGCTTAACGGATTACCCCGGAATTCCCTGCAATCCCGCCAACACCACTCTTCTCGCTTGTTTTCAACCACATAACCATGCCGCACCGGCTCGGATTCTTTGACACCAAACCCAGAAGGGATCAAATGGGACCAGAAGTGAGCAAAGAAATCCCAATATGGCTCCAACATCGCTCCCGCAGAATGCTCCACAATCTCGGCCATGCAGTCCAAACCCCCTGCAATAATCCCAATATGCTGGTCCTCGCCTCAGCCTCGCCCCGCCGCCGAGAACTTCTCGCCCAGGCCGGCTTCTCGTTTCAGGTCCACCCCGCCCACATCCCCGAGAACCCCTATCCCGGCGAAGACCCCATCGCCTATGTCATCCGCATGGCCCGCGAAAAAGCCCAGGCTGTCTTCACCCAGTTCTCCGCGCCCCACCGCGCCCAGGGAGCCCCCGGTACTCGGCGCCCGCCCGAAACCGCCGCCAACCTGACTGTTCTCGGCGCAGACACCGCCGTAACCCTCGACAGCCGCATCCTCGGCAAGCCCGAAGACTCAGCCGACGCCGCCCGCATGTTGCGCCTGCTCTCCGGCCGCACCCATCGCGTCATCACCGGCGTCGCCGTCATCACCGCGGAGCGCACTGAAGTAGCCGCCGAAGTCACCGCCGTCAAATTCCTCGCATTATCGGAACAGGACATCGCCGCCTACATCGCCACCGGCGAAGCCATGGACAAAGCCGGCGCCTATGCCATCCAGGGCCGCGCCGCCCGCTGGATTCCCCGCATCGAAGGCGACTACTTCAACGTAGTCGGCTTGCCCCTGGCCCTCGTCTCCACCCTCCTCGATTCCCTCAAAACCACCCGTTGAGCTGTATGAATACCGGAACGGCGTGCATACCGTGCGTTTCATCACTGAATCGACAGCAACTTGCAACGAGACTAAGATTGCATCGCCTGGGGTAACAGGCCTCAAGTGCCCTTCCACCGCTCTCCGGGCAAAGGACAAACTCATGCGGACCCATCTCTCTCTTCGTTCCCTCCTCCTCCTGGTTACGGCATCTCCCCTTCTCCTCGCCGCACAGTTTCAAGCGCCCACCAGCGAAGAACTCAAGATGAACACAGATCCCAAAGCCCCGGGAGCTGCCGCCGTCTTCCTCAATATGGAAGAGATCACCGACGATCCACTCCACTACTACAGCTTTTACGCAAGAATCAAAGTCCTCCAGGAAAAGGGCAAGGCGCTGGCTACTGTAGAAATCCCTGATCGCATTGGCGATTCTGGCATCACGAGCGTCAAACCGCGAAGCATGGGCCAGGAATGGCCCGACAATCCTGACTCCCGTGCGGCCGCCGCTAAGTCCGCTGGCAAACTCCCCGCTCCGCAGGGTGTCTTCAAAATCACTGACATCAAGGCGCGCACAATTCATCCCGATGGAACCGTCATTCCACTCACACTCAAGCCCGATGACCTCCTGAATCTGAATTCCCCCGGCAAGCACGGTGACCGCATCACCTTCACTCTGCCCAGCGTGGAAGTCGGCAGCATCCTCGAATACCGCTACACCATCCACTACGACGAAAATCACTTTTCCTCGCCTTTCTGGGAGGTTCAACGGCCCTATTTCGTCCACAAAGCGCACTTCGTCTTTACGCCCTTCAACGACTTCCTCAATGGCGAGCAGTACATGACCAGCCGCTATCTCGTGGATTCCAGGGGAAAAGTCGTGAACACCATTATCTGGTCGCCGGTCCTTCCTCCAGACGCAAAGGTCAAGACCGACGCCATCGGCCAATTCAGCCTTGACCTGACTGACATTCCGCCGGTCCCCAGCGAAGAATGGATGCCGCCGGTCCAAAGCCTCGCTTACCATGTGCTCTTCTATTACAAGAACGCCTTCAGCGGAACGGAATTCTGGAAAAACGAGAGCAACCGCTGGTCAAAGGAAGTCGATCGCTTGGCTGAGCCCACCGGCCCTATCCGCCAGGCCGTAGCTGGCTTGCTCGCTCCCGGCGACAGTGATCTCGAGAAGGCCGCCAAGCTCTACAAAGCCGTCCAAAACCTCGATAACACCGACTTCTCGCCCAGCCGGCAACAAGCCGGACTGAATCAGCCCCCGTTGCGCCCATCCAGGCGCGCCGAGGATGTCTGGTCCCAGAGGAGCGGCTCGGCTGAAGACATCACCCTCCTCTACCTCGCCATGCTTCGCGCCGCCGGCCTCACCGCATACGAGATGAAGGTCGTGGATCGCGACAAGGGCGTCTTCTCTTACGGCTACTTGTCCTTTGACCAGTTCAACGGCGACCTGATCATCCTCAACATTCAGGGCAAGGATATCTTCCTCGACCCCGGCCAAAAGATGTGCCCGTTCCAGGCGGTTCACTGGAAGCATGCTGGCGCAAGCGGCATCCGTCAGACCCCCAAGGACCCCGCCTTCGCAAACTCGCCGCTGTTGCCGTACTCCGCAAATACTCTGCTGCGCGCCGGTGACATCTCCTTCGATGATCAAAGCCATTTCACTGGCCTCTTCCGCTTTGTCATGACCGGCGAGGATGCCCTCCGCTGGCGTCAGGCTGCCCTCGAAAACGATCAGGACGAAGTCAAGAAGCAGTTTGACCGCTGGCTCGAGTCCATGGTTCCCGATGGCGTCGAGGCCCACCTCGATCACTTCCTGGCCCTCGACGATCCCTACAGCAACCTGTTGGCCATCGTCAAAGTACAAGGTGCCCTCGGCGCTGCCACCTCCAAACGCCTCCTGCTCCCGGGCTACTTCTTTGAGACGCGCGGCAGCCATCCCTTCGTCGATCAGGAAAAACGGCTGGAGCCTGTCGATATGCACTATGGCGAACAGATCACCGATCAGGTCGTCTATCACCTGCCCGCCGGCCTCGCCGTGGAAAGCGCGCCGCAGGACACAAAGATACCCTGGCCGGAGCATGCTGTTTTCATCACCAGGACGGTGTCTGCGCCCGGCCAGATCACCATTGCACGCATACTCTCCCGCGCCTTCACCATCGCCAAACCCGAGGAATATCAGGATCTTCGCGGCTTCTACCGGAAGGTCGCCGCCGCCGATCAGCAGCAACTGGTCCTCATTGCATCTCCCGCGGCGAAAGGCAATTGATGATCCCGCGTCTCCGCAATCTCCCGATCCTTGCCGTTGCAGTCTCTTGCTGCGTGGCCTTGCTCGGCCCAGCCCCCGCATTGAAGGCGGCTACTTCAACGTCGTCAGCTTGCCCCTGGCCCTCATCTCCACCCTCCTCGAATCCCGCCAGCCTCGCTGACTCGCTGATTTGCTGACAAGAGACGCCCCTCGACGACGCCTTGCCGCCAAGGTAGAATCTCTGCATTCATCTCACCGTTTCGCGATACACTTTCACTTGCCTCCAAGCAAAGGAATATTCATGCGGATATCGGTTTTGGCGCGCAATGCACTCCTGCTCCTCGCCATCGCCTCGCCGGCCCTCTTGCTCGCTCAGTTCCAGCAGCCTACTGACGAAGAGCTCAAGATGACCTCCGACCCCAAGGCACCGGGCGCCGCCGCAGTTTACCTCAACGTCGAAGAAGTCACCGACGATCCGCTCCACTACCACAGCTTTTACGCCAGAATCAAAGTGCTCCTGGAGAAGGGCAAGGAGCTGGCGACCGTCGAGATCCCCTACCAGCGCGGGAACTTCAAAGTCGACGACATCAAAGCCCGCACCATCCACTCCGACGGAACCGTCATTCCGCTCGCCGCCAAGCCCGAAGACCTCTTGGCCTCAAAGACCACGGATAAGCAAATCGGCCGCATGGTCTTTACCCTCCCAAGCGTCGAAGTAGGCAGCATCCTCGAGTATCGCTACAACCTTCGTTACGACGACAATCACTTCTCCTCGCCGTCCTGGGAGATTCAACGGCCCTACTTCGTCCACAAGGCGCACTATGCCTTTACCCCCTTCAAGGCATTCCTTCCCGGCCCCCAAAACGCCACCAACAGCTTCCTGGTGGATGAACACGGCAATGCGGTCAACACTCTCATCTGGTGGCCGACTCTCCCGCCGGGCGTACAAGTCAAGACCGACATCTCTGGCCATTACAGCGTTGACGTCACAGACGTACCGCCTGCTCCGGACGAAGAGTGGATGCCGCCCATCCAGAGCGTTCTTTATAAAGTGCTCTTCTATTACAAGAGCGACTCCAGTTCCGCCGATTTCTGGATGTACGAGGCCAAGCTCTGGTCCAAAAACGTGGATCACTTCGCCGAACCCTCCAAAACCATCCGCGAGGCCGTCTCCAATCTGATCGCCCCCAGCGACAACGACCTCGACAAAGCGAAGAAACTCTATAAAGCCGTGCAGGCTCTCGATAACACCGACTACTCCCGCAAGAGAAGTGAATCCGAACTGAAACAGCTCAAGCTGAAGGCGGCCAAGCGCGCCGAAGACACCTGGGCGCAGAAGAGCGGCTCCAGCGAGGACATCGCTCAACTCTATCTGGCCATGCTGCGCGCCGCCGGACTCACCGCCTACGCCATGAAGGTCGTTGATCGCGAACGGGGCATCTTCGCTCCCGGTTTCCTCTACTTCGGCCAGCTCGATGACGACATCATCATCCTCAGCATCGGCGGCAAGGATCTTATCCTTGACCCCGGCGAAAAAATGTGCCCATTCCAGACCGTGCATTGGAGGCACTCCGGCGCCAGCGGCGTCCGGCAGGGCACCAGTGGTCGCGCGGTCTCCACCTCCCCATTTCAGGCCTATACAGCCAACTCCCTCCTCCGCACCGGCGATGTCACCCTCGACGATCATGGCGCCATTACCGGCGACTTCCGCTTTATCATGACCGGCCAGCAAGCCCTCCGCTGGCGGCAGACAGCCCTCAGAAACGACTTGGACGAGGTAAAGAAGAGTTTCGACCGCGAGCTGGAGTCTATGGTTCCCGAGGGCGTCGAGGCGCATATCGATCACTTCCTGGGCCTCGACGATCCCGATGTCAACCTGATGGCCGTAGTCAACGTGCAGGGCACATTAGGCGTTGCCACCTCAAAGCGTCTCATGCTTCCAGCCTTCTTCTTCGAAACCCGCGCACACCATCCCTTTGTCGATCAGGAGAAACGGCTGGAGCCTGTGGATATGCACTATGGCGACCAAATTACTGACCACGTCGTCTATGATTTGCCCCTTGGCCTCGCTGTCGAGGGCGCACCCCAGGATGCGAAGATTCTCTGGGAAGGCCATGCGCTCCTCATCGCTAAAACAAAGACCACGTCCGGCCAGGTCACCATCGATCGCCAACTCTCCCGCGCCTTCACCATCGCCAATCCCGAGGAATACCAGGACCTGCGCGGCTTCTACCGGAAGGTCGCCGCCGCCGACCAGCAGCAACTGGTCCTCACCGCATCTCCCTCGGCGAAAGGCAATTGATGATCTCGCGTCTCCGCAATCTCCCGATCCTTGCCGTTGCAGTCTCTTGCTGCGTGGCCTTGCTCGGCCCAGCTCCCGCGGCAGCCAAAGACAAGCCCCAGCCCGTGCCGCAGTGGGGCCTTGACGCCGCCAAGACTCACACTCCCGATTACGCCAAGGACGCTGCCGCCATCATTCTCTTCGATGAGTACGTGGAAACTGTCGACGCACAGGGCCGCGCCGTCGAGCGCCAGCGCAGAGTCAAGCGTGTCCTCAAGCCTCAGGGCCGTAGCGAAGTGACGTGTGACGTCGTATACGACGTGGACGAGAAGATCAACTACTTCCGCGTCTGGACCATCGCTGCCGACGAAAAGCAGTACCAGGCCCAGGACACCGACTTCACCGAAGAGGGCGACACCGGCGTTCCCGTCATGCTCTCCACCCGCAAAGTCCGCATCGCAAATCCTCCCGCGGTCGATGTTGGAGCGACCATCATCTGCGAATCCGAAGAACTCCTCGAACCCTATCTCCAGGAGACGGTCTGGCGCATCCAGATCAGCATTCCTGTGGTCTTCCAGGCGCTCGAAGTGGACCTGCCCGCCGGCCGCGCCCACTCCGAGGCATGGCACAAATTCCAACCTGTCAAACCGGTCGAAGTTGCTCCAAACCACTGGCGCTGGGAGCTGAAGGACATGCCCGCGCTCGATCTGCGCGAGGTAAAGTCCCGTCCGGAATGGGCGGCTCTTGCCGCGCGCATGTCCGTCCAGTGGGGCGATGCCGCCGTCGAGGGAAATGACAACCAGTGGCGCGCCATCGGTCAATGGGTCACCACGCTGGAAGCAAACCGTCCCGATCCATCCCCCGAGATCACCGCCCAGGCGCAGAGCCTCATCGCCGGCGCGCCCGACTTCTACGCCAAGCTCAGCCGCATCACCGATTACGTCCAGAAAAACATCCGTTACTTCATCGTCATGCGGGGTATCGGCGGCTTGCAGGCGAACCATGCCGCCGACATCTTCCGCAACCGCTATGGCGACTGCAAAGACAAGACCACCCTGCTCATCTCCATGCTCCAGGTGGCCGGCATTCATGCCTTCTACGTGCCCGTGGACCACCGCCGCGGCGTCGTGGACCCCGAGAATCCATCGCTGATGGGCGACCACATGATTACCGCCATCGAGATTCCCCCGGACGTACAGGACCCGCGCCTGATGGCCATCGTAAAAGCGAAAGACGGCAAGCGCTACCTCATCTTCGACCCCACTGACGAGCGCACCCCTGTCGGCAATCTGCGCTCCGCCCTTCAGGGCAGCTACGGCACCCTTGCTGCCGGTCCCTCCAGCCAGATCATTGCCCTGCCCGTGCTCGGACCCGACGCCAACGGCACGGAACGTAAGGGAACCTTCGCCCTCGCGTCCGACGGCACTCTTACCGGCTCCGTCGATACCATCCACTTAGGCCCGGAAGGCGCCGAATTGCGCTTGATCCTCAAACGCTCCGACGAAAAGGAGCGCCGCGAATCTTTGGAGACCGCCATCGCCCGCGACGTGCCCGGTGTCGTGCTCAACTCATTCCAGTTCGTCCAGCCCGCCGAACTCGACAAGCCGATCGAAGTCCACTACAAGCTCACCGCCGCTCTGTACGCCCATCAGGCCGGTCCGCTCCTGTTGGTGCGTCCTCGCGTCGTCGGCTCCCACGTCTTGCCCTTCGACGACAAACCCCGCACCGTCCCCATCGAACTCGGCGCCACCGGCCGCTGGCGCGATAGCTTCGACATCGCCATTCCCCCCGGCTACGTCGTCGATGAGACCCCCAACCCCGTCGATATCGACCTCGACTTCGCCAGCTATCACTCCTCGGTCTCGGCCAAAGGCAACCTCCTCCACTATGAGCGCGAATACGTGGTCCGCCAGGTCGAGATTCCACCCGCCAAAGCCGCCGCCTTCCGCCAACTGGAGAACGCCATCCTCTCCGACGAAAAGGGCACAGCCGTCCTCAAGAAGCAGTAGAAGAATCTGCTTTCTCACCCTTCTGCCAACAAAGGCCGGTTTCCCAGGTCTCGTCCGCCGCGGCGGAGAGACCTGAAAAACCACCACCTCCCGACCACCGCGAAGGTCGATCCCGGCACGAACAAACTAGAGGCTAAAAGCTAGAAGCTAGAACCTAAGCCCACATCGCTCTGCATCCCTTCCCGCTCCCGCTCATCCATTCGGTAGGCCCTTTCAAATTCAAGACCTCAGGGACACCAGTAAACCATCATGAGCCATCCTCTCTTTTCGCCCTTTCAACTTCGCTCCGTCGCCTTTGTCAACCGCATCGGTGTCTCGCCCATGTGCCAGTACTCCTCGCAGGACGGCTTCGCTACCGATTGGCATCTCGTTCACCTCGGCAGCCGTGCCCAGGGCGGCGCAGGCCTGGTCATCCTGGAAGCCTCCGCCGTCGTCCCCGAAGGCCGCATCTCCTCCGGCGATCTCGGCATCTGGAAGGATGCGCACATTCCCGCCCTCGAGCGGATCGTCCAGTTCATCCACTCTCAGGGCGTCCGTGCCGGCATTCAACTGGCCCACGCCGGACGCAAAGGCAGCATGACCCCGCCCTTCGCCCCCTTGACCGGGGAACGCCTGCTCCTGCCCCAGGAGGGCGGCTGGCAGCCGGTTGCGCCCAGCGCACTGGCCTTTTCCCCCACCTACGCCATGCCCCAGCCTCTTCGCCAGGCCGGCATCGGCGCCGTCGTCGAAGCCTTTCGCCAGGCAGCCCGCCGCGCCTTCACCGCAGGCTTTGACTTCATCGAGATCCACGCCGCCCACGGCTATCTCCTCCACCAGTTCCTCTCTCCGCTCGCCAACCGGCGCACCGATGCCTACGGCGGCAGCTTTCAGAACCGCACCCGTCTGGTCCTCGAGGTCGTCGACGCCGTCCGCGCCGAGTGGCCTGCCCACCTGCCGCTCTTCGTCCGCATCTCCGCCACCGACTGGGCCGAAGACGGTTGGAACATCGAAGAATCCGTTCAACTCGCCCGTCTCTTCCGTGGCCATGGCATCGATCTGATCGATGTTTCCTCCGGCGGCCAGGTCCCCAACGCCCAGATTCCCTTGGGCCCCGGGTACCAGGTGGAGTTTGCCGCCAGAATCCGCCGCGAGGCCGCCATTCCCACCGCCGCCGTCGGCCTCATCACCGGCCCCGTCCAGGCCAACGCCGTTGTAGCCCAGGGCGATGCCGACCTGGTGTTCCTAGCCCGCGAGATGCTCCGCGATCCTTACTGGCCACTCCACGCGGCAGCCGCCCTCGGCGAGCCCGCCGGTTGGCCGCCTCAGTACCTCCGCGCCGCGCCCCGCCACTCCCCCGCGCGCACCCCCATCACTCGCCCCGAAAGTGCGTGACAAAAGACAGACCGGAATCCTTTCCGGCCTGCTCCGCCATGCATTTCCCCGTTACTGATGGAGTCACACCCACCGATTTTGCTTCATCAAGAGCGCAATTCGTGGCCTATACTGCGCTTAGAGCGAGGTATCCACCACAATTGCGGTGTCCTCCTCATCGTCCCTATGGCCACCCAACTTGCCCACAAGCGCGCCCTCGACTCGCCCGCGATTCCCGACCGTCTCTACTTCAAGATTGGAGATGTCGCCCGCATCTGCGAGCTCGAGACCTACGTCCTGCGCTTTTGGGAGACGCAGTTTCCCCAGCTCAAGCCCAACAAGAGCGGAACCGGCCAGCGCCTTTACCGCCGCCGCGACGTCGAGCTGGCTCTGGAGATCAAGCGTCTGGTCCACGCCGAGGGATACACGCTCGCCGGTGCCCGCCAGGCCCTGGACCAGGTTCACCGCCGTCGCCCTGTTCCCCTGCAAGACCCCCAGCAGGATCTCCAGCGCGATTCCCAGCCCCAACCCCAGCACGACTCCCAATTCCGTCTGCCGCTCTTGGCCGCCGACTCCGGCCAGCGCACCGCTGCCGCAGCCATCGGCAACGCCCGCGCCGAATTGCGAGAGATTGCCACTCTGCTGGCCTTGCCGGTTCCCCGCCCGCCGCGCCGCCGCTCCCGCCTGGCCGCAATGCCGGCCCTACCCGGCTCCCTCTTCCCGTCCTAGAGCCGCGGCATCTCTCCTTCAACTGTCCGCGGAAACCACAGCAGCGTGCGAATACCCGGCAGGGCGCAAGGAATCCCGGCCGCGCGCTCAAAAGCGCCGGCATTCCATCGTCACAATGCGGAGGTTATGGTCGGGACGGGCAGATTTGAACTGCCGACCCCTCGCACCCCAAGCGAGTGCTCTACCAGGCTGAGCCACGTCCCGACACAATCGAGCCGGTCCGCAGCGGTGGACCGGCTTTGAGGTCTCGATCAGTTTACACCAGCACGCCCCTGCGCGCTGCGCGCTCGAACAACAACCAGTGCTCTTATGCACTTCCCCAAAACAAAAAAACCGGGTTCCGGGTGCCCCGCCTTCGCCCTCTCCACCGGCAACGCCGCCATGATCGCCGCCGCCTGGCCCCGCATGTACGCCTTGAGCGTACACCCACCCTTGATGACCGAAAGCCCCAGCCCGCCCCGCAACCCGCACGCCGCGTCCAACAAAGTTGTCATCCTGAGCGAGATCGCCGCGGCGACCGAGTCGAAGGACCTGCTTTCCCCCGCCCTCTCCGCCGACCCGTCGCTCGCGCTTGGGCGGTAAAGGATTGCTCGGCAATACTCTATGCGACAAAAGCGGCGACTTCCAGAAACTCAACTCTTTACCTATAGTGAAGGCATGAATGAAGGGGAACGCTGGGAGATCATCAACGGCCTCGATGAGGAGCTGCTAAAGGGAGGAGTGATCCTTTCTGAGTGGTGCACATTCATCGTGCGCGAAGCTGACTTGGCGTTTGTAAAAGGGGCAAACCTTGCTTCAATTCTCACTGCAACAGCGGGGATTGAAACCTATCTTCGCTCCGAATACGCACAAACGCAGAAAGAACGGTTCTGCGACCTAATCGATATGGCCCGACTCGACCTTCAATTGACAGAAACTCTTCACCAACTCCGGAAATATCGCAACAAATGGGTTCATGTAAGCGATCCATGGAATGACACAGAGATACTTGAACACCCAGAGCAATATGAGCAAGAGCTTGAAGAAATGGCCCTTCTAGCTGCACGGACGCTCCGCCAGATTCTCTACGAAAACCAATGGGTCTAGCAGAGATGCTCTCTGGAAAGCGACCGGTCAATTTCCATTCCGATTAACGTGGCCGGGTGCCCCACATCTCGCATTTGAGATGTGGGATACCACCGCGCTCCTCCGCGACGCTGTCGGGTCGAAGCACGCCACTTCGCACCCGCCGCCCTCAGGGCGGGTCAGACTACTCCCACAGGGCGTCAAGTGTAATAGATTCGTTCCATAACACATTGCTTGGCGGCTGCTTCAAACGTGATATTGAAGTGCTCGAAAAAACCCGATGTTCCCAGCAGCCCGGCAACGGGAAGGTTCTCTTTGAATCCGGCCCTGATTTTTACAGGCCCACCTGGAATATAGAGCGCCAAATCGTGCAGCCAGGTGTCCTCTTGGCCCCCGATGCCGTTTGTGATTTCAAGGATGCCCGACCGGAAATCCAAGCCAAGGCTTGAAGCAATCTGCGCATGAAAAAGACAACGGGTTGCACCCGAATCAATCACAGCCTCAAAGCGCTTTGTGCGAGGTGCATTAGGCTCTGCAAGCGCTATTTGGACTTTCGTCACTACCCAATAAAGGTATGAACCTTGATTGTCCGGGAATGCCCGATATGGGACGATTGTTTGCAAGTCTAAACCGAGAACGTACTCCAGGCTGATGGTGTCTTGAGAATGACTGCATCAACCTCTCCGGCTGAATCAGCTTTTTCGGATACCTCGCTGTAATTATTCCCAACAGCAACGAGACGAGATTCGTCCTCTGAAAGAGCAATCCATGCGTCAAGCGGCGCAGATCGCAGTATTTCAAGGCGAATTTGGTCTTCTGGAGACAAGCACACCTCCCGTCTTGCTTAGACGCTCAAGGCTATCTATCGGATTCCTTGATGTCAACATTAAACCATAATCCCTAAAAACTACGCAGTCCGCAGCCATCCGCGCCGGGGTCAATCGCAGCCCCGGCCCACTTCCAAACGTGACAAAAAGGGGCCAAAATCCATGCAAAAAACGGCTATTTTCGACCATTTTCGCCAAGTTTTGCTCATTTTTGCAGAGTCCCAGGCGGACTTTTTCATTTTTCTGCCCGCATACAAGGCGACGTTTCTTCAAAACGAGATGCGAAACTGCTGTTTGCCGCCCTGCAGGTCAACAAATGAGTGGGCCTGCAGGCCGACTTTTCAACTTCCATCTGATCTCTGGCCCGTGACCCCTGACCCTGACCACTGACCACTGATCACTGATCACTGACCACTGTCTTGCTACAATCGAAAGGGCCCAAAAAACGCCGGTTTTCACCAGCATCAAGCAGCTCGACCAGGGACCGATGACCCTCCGCCTCTTCAACACCCTTTCCGGACAACTCGATGAACTCGTCCCCATGGACGGCAAGGCCCTGCGCATGTACGCCTGCGGACCCACGGTCTACGACTACGGCCACATCGGCAACTTCCGTACTTTCTTGGCAATTGACGTCCTCCGCCGCTTCCTCAAGCTCACCGGAACCGAAGTCCGCCACGTCATGAACATCACCGACGTGGACGACCGCATCATCCAAAACGCCGCCGCCGCCGGCATCCCCATCGGCGAGTACACCGCCCGCTTCGAGCAAGCCTTTCTTGAAGACCTAGAAGCGTTGAAAGTTCAACATCCTGAACAACTTGTGCATGCCACCGGCCACATTCCCCAAATGGTCGAACTGGTCCAGAAACTCGCCGCCGCCGGCGCAGCCTACCAAACCGAAGACGGCAGTTGGTACTTCCGCCTGGCGTCCTTCCCGGAGTACGGAAAGCTGAGCAAGAAGGACTTAAGCGGCATGGAAGACGGCGCCCGCGTGGATTTGGACCGGTATGAGAAGGACTCGGCGCGCGATTTTGCCCTGTGGAAGGCGGCCAAACCCGGCGAAACCTTTTGGGATACCCCCATTGGCCGCGGCCGCCCCGGCTGGCACATCGAGTGCTCCGCCATGGCCATGGAGTACCTGGGCGAGAGCTTCGACCTGCACGCCGGCGGCGAAGACCTGATCTTTCCGCACCACGAAAACGAGATCGCGCAGAGCGAGAGCGTGACCCATAAACCCTTTGCCCGCCACTGGATGCACGTGCGCTTCCTGCTGGTGGACGGGCGCAAGATGTCCAAGAGCGAGGGCAACTTTTACACCCTGCGCGACCTGCTCCTGAAGGGCTATAAGGCCTCGGCTATCCGTCTCGCGCTGATCTCCGTGCCCTACCGGCATCAACTCAACTTCACCTTCGATGGCCTCATTGAAGCCACCAACGCCGTCGAGCGCCTCAGAACCTTTCACCAGCGGCTGGTAAGCGGCAGCTTCGCCGAGGGCTCCGATCCCGCTCTTCAAGCCGCCGCTAAGACGGCGCAAACAGACTACTTAGCCGCGCTGTCCAACGACCTGAACACCGCCGAAGCCCGCGCCCCCATCTTCGACCTGATCCGCGCAGCGAACACGTCCATCGACCAAGGGCAGCTTTTTGCCGCCGACCGGGACGCGATCCTGGCCGTCCTGGCCAGTTTTGATGCGGTCTTTGACGTGATTGCCGATCGCGACGCCGAACCCACCCGCCGCGCCCTCGAATGGGCCGCGCAGTCCGGCCGCCTGGACGATGTGGCCCCCGAACTGCTTGCCCGTCAATCGCTTACAGATGAGGCCATCGATGCCCTCGTAGCCGAGCGTACACTGGCCAAGAAGCAGCGAAACTTTGCCCGCGCCGACCAGATCCGCAACGAGCTTGCGGAGAAGGGCGTCGTCCTGGAAGACTCCAAGGATAGCGTCCGCTGGAAGCGGAAATAGGCGCTCCCCACATCCCTATTTGCAAGGAGAAAGTCCCCATGGAACCCAACGAAGCCCAGGAGTTGCAGGAACAAGCCGAGCAAGCCGAGCACGAATCCACATTGCGCCCGGTCGCCTTTACCATGGCTGTGCTGGCCGTGCTGGTGGCCATCACCACCGTGCTCGGTCATCGCACCCACACCGAGGCCATCCTCGACCAGAACAAGGCCACCGACCAGTGGAACGAATACCAGGCCCACAAGATTCGCTCTAACGACACGGCCCTGGCCTCCGATCTGCTCAGCGCTCTGACCGTCGCCGACCAGGATGCAGCGAAAAAGATCGCCAAGGGCTACGCCGACCACCAGGCCAAATGGACCGATGAGCTGAAAGACGACAAGGAAAAAGCCGAGGCGTTTGAAGCCAAGGTCGAGCAGGCCGAGGCACGTGCCAACCGCTTCGATCTGGGCGAGGCACTGCTGGAAATTGGCCTGGTCATTACCTCGGTCACGCTGCTCACCCGCCGCCGCGCCTACTGGTATCTGGGCATCGTCTTCTCCGTTGCCGGAATCGTGTCGGCAGCCTCGGTTCTCCTGCTCAAGTAGGGCGGAGGCCTTACTCCGCCGGCATCTGCTCCAGTTCCTCGATAGGCCGCAGGCTGCCCTTCGCCTTCACCCGCGCCGTAGTCAGCAGAAACACCGCCACTACAATGCCGGCCATGCCGGCGAACTCCGCCCTCTCCGGCCGCTCATGGAGGAGGAAAATCCCCAGCAGCACCGCGACCACCGGGTTCACGTAAGCATACGAGGAGACCTTGGCCACCGGCACGTGTTCGAGCAGATAGATGTAGGCGGAGTAGCCCACCAGCGATCCGCCGGTTATGAGCCACGTTTGCGATCCAACCGATGCGGCGTTCACGTGAAAGCCGGGCCATTGGCCCAGCGCCGTACCCAGCGCGGTGCTGAAGGCGCCCGCGAACAGCATCTGCCAGGCCGCGGCCACAAAGCAGTTCACCGGCAATCGCGCATGCCGTGCCAGCAGGCTGCCCACGGTCCAGGCCAGCGCTCCGGTCAGCAGGGTGGCGATGGCCCACAAGAGCGCGTGGTTGCCGGCCACGCCGATTCGTAGCGACGGCCACACCAGCGCTGCCAGACCGGCAAAACCAAGCGCCATGCCCAGCCAGCCGCGCACTGGCAGCGGTTCGCCTCCCGGCAGCAGCATCTCAGCCAGCGCCACAAAGAGGGGAATCACCGCCAGCACCAGCGAGGCCAACCCGCTGGGCACGGTCTTCTCCGCGTACACCAGCGACACGTTGCTCACGCTCAAGAGGAAGAACCCGATCAGGCTCAGCATCAGCATCGTCTTCGGTGGCCAGAAAAGGCGCAGCCCGCGCCAGCGGCACCAGCCCAGCAGAATCGCGCCCGCAATCAGAAATCGCGTCCCCGCCAGCAGCAGCGCCGGCATCTCCGCCGCTCCAATGCGAATGGCTGTATATGTCGAGCCCCAGAAAAAGTAGACGCTGGCAAAGGCCAGCACGATCGAGGCCGTGGTGGCCGCTTTCCGTTCCGGGTGGGCTGCGTGCAGTGTCGAGTTCGCCATGGATATGACTCCATCCTACCTGAGCCGCACACGCTCTCCTGGCCCATTCACCGGCTCTGGAAACCCGTCGCTACCCCTGTGGAAAACCAAACTGACCCACTACCCGCCAGCGACGGAAGCCGGCTTGGCCCATCCCGTCTGGAGCATCGAAGAACTGGCAGGGCTGCTCAACTGAAAACGCAGTATAATCGGTCCACTATGACACACGATGAACACAGGCTTATGGTCTTCATGTTCACGAAACAAGTCACGATTTTCAGGGCTCTGTTGGAGGCTCTCAAGGCTCGCGGTGTCTTGGAACCGGACGACCTTATGGCTTACGAGTCTCTTGTGGGCTCTCAGAAGGAATTGACTTCCGACCTGTTCGAGTCTGTAGCGGAGCAGTATACAGAATTCGCGAAACTTCTCGGGCTCGGGAACCAGCTTCCGCCGCTAGGTACAAAGTGAACTCCCAAATGTCCGCCAAATTCTTTTTCACAGTTGCTCCAAATTGAAACTGACCCACTACCAACAATCCTCATGCGTGGAAAGACGCTGGCAGCGCGTGCTATCTTCTCGCCAACGGGTTTTCCATGCACACGCGCTCCACAAATGAAAAACTGCTTGTACCAGCCGCCAGCTGACCGCAGGTCGAAAAGGAGCACGAGCACGCCACCGCGCTTGAGGTTGCAACGGCCTGAGCTTGACAAACCTGCCGGGCCGCCACTTCACACCGGCCCGGCCCCGCTTTGCATGATTTGCGCCTTTCGCTCATCCAGCCGAGAATGGTTTGTCATGGGGTGGCTGGAACAGATGCGAATCGCCTGGCTGGAGCGTGCCCTCGCCGGGTTGAACCGGGTGGCGCGCCGTCGCGGCCGGGCGGGAGATCTGCCAGCCCATCTGGCCACCGGAATCGACGGCGAAGGCGCGGCCTTCTTTTACCTGCGCCGCAAGGGCTACACTGTGGTGGCACGGCGCTGGTCGTCGGGCAACCTGCCCGGCGACCTCGACCTGATCGCCTGGCAGGGACCGATGCTGTGCTTTGTCGAAGTAAAGACGCGCACCGCCCATGACTTGACTCCCGCCGAGGTTGCCGTGGACTCCCACAAGCGCCACATTCTCCGCCGTCTGGCCCGGCAGTACGTGCGCCAGTTGCCTCAGGAGACTGCCCCTCCGGTGCGCTTCGATGTGCTCAGCGTGTACCTTGTGCCGGGACAAGAGAAGGAATTCCAGCACTTCGAAGGTTCTTTCGGCTGGAGCGAGCGGCGGGATTGGAACAGATGGGATGACAGGCCGTAGGACAACGAGACTTGCGCCGATCTACAGCCTTTACCCCTGCGCTTCCTGCCACTCCTCGTGCCAGGCCATCTGAATGGCCTCCAGCCGCGACTCGTTGGACTTCGCCGGGTCGTCGGCGAAGCCTTTCAGTTCGGTCACATAGCGGTGCAAGTCGGTGAAACGCACCGTCAAGGGGTCCAGGTCCGGGAATTTCTCAGTCAACTGGATGCCGATCTCTTCGGCGTCGGTCCACAGAATCTCGCGCGGCATCGCGTTTGCTCCTTACTTCTCTTCCGCCAGCGTTAGCGGCTTGCCCTCGGAGACGTAATTGCGGTTCCACCTGGGAATCTCGACCACATATTCTCCGGGGCGGGTAATGACGGCCTGGCAGCCGAGCCGCGAGTTCAATTGCTGATCGGCGGCCATGTCCATGCGGTCCAGCTCGTCGTCGTCGGCCTCGCTGATGCCGGCCTGATCCTTGATCCACAGGTGGCAGGTGGTGCAGGCGCAGACGCCTCCGCAGGCATGATCGAGAAAGACGTCGTGGTTCTCGGCTACGTCGAGAAACGACATCGGCTTGCCGTGATGCTGGTAAGGCATCGTGCCGAACTCGAACTCGACGGTCTTTCCCTCCGGCAAAAAGGTGACGCGCACCAGCTTCTCGGCGAGAATAATTTTCTCAATTGCTTCGCTCATCAGAATCGTCCTTCCTTGCGCAATCGACGACGTGCTATCTCCGTTAACTCCGCCAACCCCGCTAACTCCGCTTCACTTGAACTCCGCCGGGGCCATGGCGTGAGGCGCGGTCACAGCCTCGCCCAGATCTACGCCGGCGGCCTCCATCGTTTTGCCGCGAATGGCGCTGGTCACCGCGGCCTCCATCATCAATTCGGCAAACCGCCGCGTGGCTTGGTCCAGCGCCAGCGTCGCATCGCGAATGGCCGCCGCGTCCTCGCCCTGTTTGACTGAAGCCAGCCGGTTGCGCGCCGCGGCGATGGCCTCCTGCTCCTCGCCCCGCAACTGATTCCACGCCGGGCTCTCCGGAGCGCGCTCCACCGCCGCAAGAATCGTCTCCGCCTCGTTGCGGGCCTCGATCAACAAGCGCTTGGCAAAGTCCTCCTCGGCGTGATCGAAGGAGTCCAGAATCATGCTTTCGACTTGCTCGTCGGTCAGTCCGTATGTCGCCTTGACCTCGATCTGCGCCACCTGCCCGCTGCGCTGCTCGCGAGCCGAGACGTGCAGAATGCCGTCGGCGTCGATGAGAAACTTGACCTCGATGCGCGGCAGCCCCGCGCTCATGGGTGGAATGCCTCGCAAATCGAAGCGCGCCAGCGAACGGCAGTCGGCGGCCAGTTCCCGCTCGCCCTGCACCACGTGAATGGCCACATTGGTCTGCCCGTCCACACCGGTAGTAAAGTGTTCGGTGGCCGAGGCGGGAATGGTGGAATTGCGTTGGATAATGCGCGCCACCGTGCCGCCCAGGGCCTCGATCCCGAGCGAGAGCGGGGTCACATCCAGCAGCAGCATCTCCTCGGTGCTCTTCGAGGCGCCGGCAAGAATGTCTGCCTGCACCGCCGCGCCCAGCGCCACCACTTCGTCGGGATTCAGCTCGATGTGCGGCCTCTTGCCCCGCGCCTTCAGATGAAAGAGATCGTCCACCAGTTGGCGCACCGCGGGAATCCGCGTTGACCCGCCCACCAGCACCACTTCGTCAATCTGCTCCGGCGTGATGCCGGCGTCGGTGAGCGCCTGTTTGCAGGGCCCTGCCGTGCGCGCCAAAACCGGCTCGATCAGCAGCTCGAAGACCGCGCGCGGAATCTCGCGCTGGTAGCGGTCGCCGTTCGGCAGCTCGATGTCGAAGCGCGCAACCGGCTCCGTCGAAAGGCTGATCTTAACGTCGATGGCGGCCTTGCGCAGCGCCTGCACCGCGCCGGGGTGTACGCGCAGGTCAACACCGTGCTCGGCGTGAATCTCGTCCAGCGCAATGGCCAGCAAAAGGTTGTCGATGTCGTCGCCGCCCAGGTGCGTGTCTCCGTTGGTGGATTGCACCTCGAAGATCCCGTCGCGCAGCTTGAGAATGGAGATATCGAACGTGCCGCCGCCCAAGTCATAGACGGCAATGGTGCCCACTTTTTCGCGGTCCAGCCCGTAGGCCAGCGCCGCCGCGGTGGGCTCGTTCACCAGCCGCAATACTTCCAGTCCGGCCATGCGGCCCGCATCTTTGGTGGCCTGCCGCTGCGCATCGTTGAAGTAGGCCGGCACCGTGATGACTGCCTGCGTCACCGGCGCGCCAAAAAACCGCTCGGCGTTGCGCTTGAGCTGGCGAAGAATGTAGGCCGAAATCTCTGGCGGGGTGAACTTGAGTTCGCCCAGGCGGATGCGCGGCACTTCGCCGGTCTCAACGTCTTCAGCCAGTCGAAAAGGAAACAGCTTCAGCTCGTCTTGAATCTCCTGAAGGCCGCGGCCCATCAGCCGCTTTACGGAATAGATGACGCGCTCCGGCGTCTCGATGAGCGCCTTGCGCGCGGTGTTGCCCACCGTAACTGTAGGCCGTCCGCCCCCCGCTGGAACAGGGTCCAGCGCCACCACCGACGGCACCAGGTTCGAGCCGTCCACGCCGGGAATCACCACCGGCGCATCGCCCTGCATATAAGCGACCAGGGAATTGGTGGTTCCCAGGTCGATTCCGACTACGCGTCCTTCCGCCATGCTCTTCTTTCAAGCTCCCAGGGTCTCGGTAACGTCGCGGACCAGATTGCTGAGGTAGCGCCGCCGGTCCAGCAGGCCCACCATCGTCTTTTCCGCCTTCTTGCGCGCTGCTGCGTCGCCCTCGTCCCACACTTGCCACTGAATGCGCAGATTCTGGTCCACCTCAACCAGCAGGCCGTCGAATCTTCTCTTGGCCTGCTCCAGGCTTGGCTGCAATCCTGCGTCCGTCTCGCCCATCTTGCGCGCCATGCGCATCTCTTCCAGTTGCATGTTCAGCTCGAAGACCTCTTCCAGCAGATCGGCGGGAACCCGCGAAGGGTCTTTTCGATCCTTGCCGTCCGCCGCGGCGGATTCCGCACTCAGGTCTGGGCCAATCTCCGCGCCTTCCAGCTTGAGCAGGTATTCGGTGCGGTGCAGAGGGTCTTTGAGCGTGCGATAGGCGTCGTTCAGCAGCGCGGTGTCCGCTAGGCTCCACTGCCGCTCGTTCTCCCCCGCGCGGGCAAAACGGTCGGGGTGCACTTTGCGGCTCAGCCGGTGAAACTCGTGCTCCAGGGCGGGCAAATCCAAGCCAAGCCGCGGCTCCAATCCGAAGACGGAAAAATAATCTCCGCCGGGTGGAGGCTGAATCTTGCTGCAATGCGGGCAAAAGAGCGTGGAGTCGTTGTGGCCTATCGAACAGGACCAACAGGCAATCGGGACGGCGGAATCGAGAACCTTGAACATAGTTGCACTCTTACTGAAGCCTACGACGAGAACGACGAACCGCAGCCACAGGAGTGCGTCGAGTTCGGGTTGATAAAGTTGAATCCCTGCCGCATCAGCGTCTCTTCGTAGTCCAGCGTCATGCCGTGCAGATATAGGAACGACTTGGGATCGACAAAGACGCGCACGCCGTCGAACAGGTAGATGCGATCGCGCTCGCGGGGCTGCGTATCGAACTTGATGGAGTAAGAAAGCCCCGAGCAGCCTCCGCCCATCACGCCCAGCCGCAATCCGCCCTCTTCCGGTGAGACGCCTTCCTTGGCCATGGCCACTCGGATGCGCTTGATGGCCCGTTCGGTCAACTGAAGCCCTTGAGAAGCCGTGGGGCCGGGCGCACTGGCAGCCGGCAATGCCGCCTTGGCCTCCGCCTGCGCCGGAGCCGTCCGCCGCGGCGGACTACCTTGCGCCGGCTTCGATTCGATTGTCACCATGTTCGACATACTTGCCTTCTTAATGCGCCACCGCAACAGTCGTGGCCTGAGCCGTTTCCGCCGCGCCGTTCTTCTTCTTCCAGTCGCCGATGGCCGCGCGAATCGCATCCTCGGCCAATACCGAGCAGTGAATCTTCACTGGCGGCAGCGACAGTTCCTTCACAATGTCGGTGTTCTTGATAGCCATTGCGTCGTCCACGGTCCGGCCCTTGATCCACTCGGTGGCCAGCGAAGAGCTGGCAATCGCCGAGCCGCAGCCAAAGGTCTTGAACTTCGCCTCTTCGATGACCTGGGTTTCGGGATTGACGCGGATCTGCAGCCGCATCACGTCGCCGCACTCCGGCGCGCCCACTAGACCGGTGCCCACTTCTGTCGAGCTCTTGTCCAGTTGGCCCACATTGCGCGGGTTGTTGTAGTGGTCGATTACCTTGTCGCTGTATGCCATGGTTCAATCCTCCTGCGGGGGAAGCCGCGTTATCTCTGATTTGATTCGGCAAGCATGCCTGCCGATGCCTTCAATTCATCTCGCGCTTAATGCGCCGCCCATTGAATCTTGGTCAGGTCGATGCCTTCCAGCACCATCTCGTAAAGGGGAGAGAGCTGGCGCAGATGCTTGACGATGTCGATCACCTTGGCAGCCACATAGTCCACTTCGGCCTGGGTGTTGAAGCGGCCCAGCCCGAACCGTATGGAACTGTGCGCCACATCGTCGCCAAGCCCAAGCGCCTTCAGCACGTATGACGGCTCAAGCGTGGCCGAGGTGCAGGCTGAACCGCTGGAAACCGCCACGTCGTTGATCCCCATCAGCAGCGACTCGCCCTCGACGTACACGAAGCTCATGTTCAGGTTGCCCGGCAGCCGGTGCTCCATCGAGCCGTTCACGTGAACGTAGTCCAACTCGGACTCCAGCTTCGCCTTCAGCCGGTCGCGCAAACCCGTCAAGAACGCGGCTTCCGTGGCCATTTCCTGCTGAGCAATCTCGCACGCCTTGCCCAGGCCCACGATGCCAGGCACATTCAACGTGCCGGACCTCATGCCGCGCTCGTGGCCGCCGCCGTCGATCTGCGCGGCAATCTGCACCCGAGGGTTGCGCCGACGGACGTAAAGCGCGCCCACGCCCTTGGGCCCGTAAATCTTGTGTCCGGAGAGCGAAAGCACGTCGATGTTGTCGGCAATCACGTTGACGGGAACCTTGCCCACCGCCTGCACCGCGTCGGTATGGAAGATCACGCCCTTCTCATGACAGAGCTTGCCGATCTCGGCGATGGGCTGCAGCACCCCGATCTCGTTGTTGGCCGCCATGATCGAAACCAGGATGGTCTTGTCGTCGATGGCCCGCTTCAGGTCGTCCAGATCGATCAGCCCGTCGGCCTTCACCGGCAGATAGGTCACGCGGTAGCCGTGCTTCTCCAGCCGCTTGCAGGTGTCCAGCACCGCCTTGTGCTCGGTCACCTGGGTGATGATGTGGTTGCCGCGCTCGCGGTACATCTCCGCGATGCCCTTGATGGCCAGGTTGTTTGACTCGGTGGCGCCGGAGGTGAAGATGATCTCCTTGGCGGTGGCCCCGATCAGCCGCGCAATCTGCTCCCGCGCCGTCTCCACGGCCTGCTCGGCCTCCCACCCAAACGAATGGTTGCGGCTGGCCGCATTGCCGAACTTGACAGTGAAATAGGGCAGCATCGCCTCCAGAACCCGCGGGTCCAGCGGGCTGGTGGCGTGATTATCCATATAAATCGGCAAGCTTACGCCTGCAGGCGCTTCCACTTGGCTGGCAACTGTGCTCATCTTGTTCTCCATCTTCGTCAATACTCTTCTCTGTTTGTCACGGAATGAAAAACTCCCGTTACAGCGTCAATGCAACCAACCCGTGCGCTTCGCGTGCCCGTGCTGCGGGTTGCTCGTGCTCCGTCAGATCCTGAATGCTGATGCTCTTCAGCACTCCGGCAATGGTGTCGTTCACCCGCGCCAGCGGCTCCTTGATCGTGCAGCTCGGCGTCAGCTCGCAGCTCTTGGCGCCCTTGGTGCAGGAGGTAATGAAAAACGGCCCGTCGATGGCGTGAATCACCTCGTAAGCCGAAATCGTGCGCGCGTCCCGCGCCAGAGCATAGCCCCCGTTCATCCCGGCGTGCGAACGCAGCAGGCCGTTCCTGGTCAGCAGTTGCAGAATCTTGGCCAGCAATTGCGCTGGAATCCCGTAGGCGTCGGCAACATCCTTCGCGCTCAGCGCAGGCGTCTCCGGGTGCTCGGCAAGGTACTTGAGCGCCATCAACCCGTAATCCGCCTTTTTGGTCAGCTTCAGCATTGAATATCCGACTTCTTCGGTCCGCATTCAGTATACGACCATTTCTGTCGGGATTTCAAGTCCATTCTGGAACCGTCCTCTCCCCTCGCCGGAAAAATTTGCGCGGCAGACCCAGAATTCAACAAATATCCGTTTTAATTTATTGAAAAGACCGCTACAATCTGGCGGAAAGAACACTTTTTCCAACCGATACCACGAGCGATGGCAACCATCTGCAAACACCCCAGGGTACGTATCGTTTCCCGGCACGAAGACACCGAGTTTGTCGAGTGCCTGGATTGTGGCGAGGTCTTTGACTCCGAAGAGTTCCGCGACATGGAGATTGAAGAAACCGTCGAAACAGAGGACGCCCCGAACGACTTCTAAGACCGCAAACCAAGCCCGCCTCACTTGGCGCCGTGGCCGTTGGCCGCCGCGGCGCCCACCCGCCGCGACGCGGCCCATGCGTAATGCAGGCCCGAGGCGACGGTCAATACGATCGTTGCATCCAGCGCCACCAGGCGAAACACCACCACCCAGTTGGCCGCGGTCAGTTGATGCAGCAGCACGGCGGCCACTGCGGCGACCTGCGCCACGGTATTGGCCTTGCCGACCAGGCTGGGGCTGAAGTCACGCCGTCCAGCCGCCGCATACAGGATGGCCGCCACCACCAGAATCCCCACATCCCTGCCAAAGACCAGCGCCGTCACCGTGACCGGAATCAGATTCTTGTGCGTGAGCACCAGGAACAGCGTGCTCAACAGCAGCTTGTCGGCCACCGGGTCAAGGTACTGGCCGAACATGGAGCGCTGCTTCAGCACCCGGGCCAGCGCGCCGTCCAGCGCATCGGTCAAGCCCGCCGCTACAAACAGGCCAAAGCTCAACGCAAAGTGAGCCTCAAGAATGGCGGCCACCAGGAACGGCGCCAGACAGATGCGCAACAGCGTGAGCAGGTTGGGAGTGGTGCGGAATCGGTTCAATCGTTTGCTTGCAACGTCGTTCATGGCAGGTTCAAGAACGCAAGAAACGATAGTACAGTATGGCGCGTGTGGCCGCCCATTTTCCCCCGCCGCCGCCATCCTGATAGACTACCTGATATTGCTTTGCAGGCGCGTAGCTCAGTTGGTTAGAGCGCTTCCTTGACACGGAAGAGGTCGCTGGTTCGAATCCAGTCGTGCCTACCATTTCAAGATTCTAAGACATCCTAGACAGTCCAAAGAATCCAGACAAGCCGCTGAAAAATCAGCGGCTTTTGTCTTTTTGCGTCCAAACGCGTATCATGGAAGCCAGCTCCTGGTGGGGGTATTTCCGGGGGTACGGATTTCCGAAAGTGGGGGTATTTCGGAATTTCGGCGATTTATGGGGGTGATTCACCATGGCGCTGACAGACACTGAGATTCGACGTTCCAAGCCCGCTGAAAGGCCGTACAAGCTCTCCGATGGTGGCGGGTTGCATCTGCTCATCACCCAAGCCGGGGGAAAGCTCTGGCGATGGAAGTACCGCTTTGACGGAGCCGAGAAGTTGATGGCCTTGGGCCGATACCCCGAAGTTGCGCTGGCCGACGCCCGCGAGCGCCGGGATGCGGCCCGAAAGAGACTAGCCAACGGCATCGACCCGATGGCCGAGCGGATGGCCGAAAAGACAGCCGTCAAGGTCGCCACGGAGCATACGTTCGAGAAGATCGCCGCCTTGTGGCTGGAACACTGGCAGGGCAACAAGAGCGCGCGCCACTCAGCCACAACGCAGAATCGTCTGAGGGTGAATGTCTACCCGGTCCTGGGAGAAAGGCCCATCGCGGAAGTCGAGCCGATGGAGCTTGTCCAGCTTGCCAAAGGGATTGAAGCCCGTGGAGCCTCGGACATGGCGAAACGGATTCTCCAGATCGTGGGCATGGTCTTCCGCTACGCCGTGGCACACGGTTACATCAAGCGCAATCCCGCCGCCGAGATTCGGCCATCGGACATCCTCAAGCCGACACGCAAAACCAACATGGCGCGTATTGATGCCCGTGAACTACCGGCGCTGCTCCGCTCCATCGAAGTCTATGAGGGACGGCAACTGACACGGTTGGCTATCAAACTCATGGCGCTCACCTTTGTCCGTACCAGCGAGTTGATTGGCGCGCGCTGGGAAGAGTTCGACTTTGACGCTCGGCGCTGGTCTATTCCCGCAACCCGGATGAAGATGAAGACACCTCACATTGTTCCTCTGTCAATCCAGGCCGTCGAAGTGCTTGAGCTTTTGCGGACGATCTCAGGCAATGGCGAGCTTGTCTTTCCCGGCGAGCAGGACTCGACTAAACCAATGTCCAATATGACGATCTTGAAGGCGCTTGAGCGGATGGGTTACAAGGGCCGCATGACTGGCCACGGTTTCAGAGGCTTGGCTTCGACGATCCTGCATGAGCAGGGCTATAACCACGATCACATCGAATTGCAGCTTGCCCACGCGCCGCGTAATGCCGTGTCCGCTGCTTACAATCACGCGCTCTACCTTGAACCACGGGCCAATATGATGCAGGATTGGGCCGATTTCCTGGAGCGTACCCAACGGGGCGGCAAGGTGTTGCCAATTCGCGGCACGGCGGCGTAAGAAGAGCGCATTACAGCGCCTCCGGGCGGGCTGCGCCAACACTCTGAAATCTCTTGAAGACGGCTTCCGCGATCTGGTCCGTAGCAGTTTGCGTTGAGGATTTGGGCCTCCCGATTCCCCGCATGATCTCTCCTTGACGGTCAGTCGCTACCTTGCCGTAGCTCACAAAGGTGGTCAGCACCTGCTCATGGCCGAGGTTCTGGCTCCACGCCTTGAAATCTTCCGGCGACTGGCAGAGTTGTTGCCCCAGCCGCCCCAGCGTCTTGCGCAAACTGTGCGGGTGAAAGTACGGCAGGCCTGCCCGCTCGAATGCTCCGCGGAAGATCGCCCGAATCGGCGTAGCCGTGCTCCAGTGTTCCCGTTCCAATCCAGCCGCTTCAAACTGGCGAGCAGCGCCCAACACGATGCGCGTTGCCGGAAACAGCGGATCGTCATTGCCCCATAGCTTCTCTTCCCGCAGAAACCGCACCCACTCTGCCACAATCTCCCTGATTCCGTCTCCCACGGGAAAGAAGTAGGTCGTAAACGTCTTGCTGAATTTCGTCTTCACCTCGCGCGCATCCTGGTAAACGCACCCTTCTTTCAGGTCCACATGCTTTAGCTTCATGGAGGCGATGGCCGAATCCCTTGCGCCGGTCAACAGCGCGAAGGCCACCAGAGCGCGATTCCGGCGCTCGATCTCGCTCCCTTCCGGCATCGCCTCAACCACGCTCTTTACCTGCTCAAGCGTCGGCGCTTTCCGCTCCCGCTGCGCCGTGGCGATGCGCGCATCTTTCTCCGACAGGTTGAAGTAGTCCGCATCGGAATACTGAAGGCGCGCCTTGTACCCTGGCTGCCCGGCCAGCCAGAAAAAGAACGCTTTCAACTGCTTCAGCGTGGCGTTCAAAGTAGCCTTGCTCAGCTTCTCCCCGGACCGCTGCCCCGTTTGCTCCGCAAGATGCCGCTTGAACGCAATCGCCTGCTCAAGGTGGAACGCCTTGAAGTCCCTGTACCGGTTGCACTCTTCAAACCGGCTCAGCGCCTTCGCAGCGACATCCACCGTTGGCTCGCTGTGCTGCTTGGCTTCCTTGAGATAAGCGAAGTATTTGCGCTTGATTCGCTCGTTTTCCGCGTTGTGTTTCGTCATGGTTTCTCACCCCTGGCTGAAGTCACTGTTTACGGTGGGGCCATTGCTCTCGTTTACTCGTCGCTTCGCCTCCACAAACGTGATGTCCAGTTTTCCCCCAATCTGGGCCAGCTTCGCCACGCTGGCGCGCCGGAAAATCATGCCTTCACAGTCCGGGCAGAAGCCCATCAGGTTCCCTTGGCTCTCCGTAATCGGCTGGTATTCCGCCATCTCCCCGGCGGGCTGTTTCGGCGCCCGGCATCGCACGCAATAGATTTCTCCCGGCTGGCAGGGCCGCTTGTTTTTTGTCCGCCGCGCCTTGAGATACTCTGCCAGCTCGCGGCCAAGAATCAGCATCGGGCGCTTGCCGTCGCAGGTGGGCAGTCCGGCCTTCACCCAGGCGCGCACAGTATTCTTGTGCATGCCAAACAGGCGCGCGATCTCTTCCACCGTGTAGCTGCGATGGGTTTTCACCAGCCGATAATTGGGGCGGCGTTTGCGCATGGCATTGCCCGCCCTATGCCGCAGCCTTGCGGGCCGCTTCCAGTTGCACTACCAGTTCTCGAATCTCGTTGTCCGGCTTGCCTGCAATCCGGGCAGCGTTCAATGTCGCCACCTCGTGAGCAGGCCAGCCCACGGCGCGCCCGCCCAGGCTCACCGGATGCGTGAAGACTCCCTGTGCGATGCGTAGATAAAGCGTGCTGCGCGAAAGGCCGGTTGCCAATTTCACGGCAGGAAGCCGCAGGATGGTGTGAGTCATTTTCGATTCTCCCTGAGCGATTCAGTACCGCTCAGGACACATCCTGACTGTGCGCATTGGGCGATAAAAGCCCACCATGCGCTCTACGCATCGCTGTACTTTCGGCGTTTTTCGGGTGTTTTGGGCAGAAGACCGCCGCGCCTCATCGTCGGCTCGTCCGCGTTGCCTTCGCAAATGCCCATACAGGACAACGATTTACCGGGCAGCAAGCTGGGCGAAAAAATTCCGCCCAACTATTTTTATCGCTTCGTGTGTTTGCGGATCGTCTCGGCACTGCGGCCCTTGGCAATGTCCATCTTGGCAATCTGCTGCGAATGCCACTTGTCGGACATCTCAGGGCGGCGCTTCTTCAGCGTCTTGTATTTTCTTCGCCAGCTCTCATGCAAGGCTTGCGTCTTCAGTTTGCGCGCCTCACGTCGCGCATTGCTGGGGGTGTGCCGGCTGTCCCCCGTGGTCGCTGTGTCCACCAGTTGCCGAATTGCTTCACCGTCTACGGAATAGCCCTCTGTCCCGTAGCTCACCACCTCCGCCAAGGGAACGGCGTTGTCTCCGGCCACAGATTCCAATGTGCCGTTTGCCCGCAGGCAGAGCATCTGGCTGCGTTTCTTGCCCTTCAATATCCCAAGCTCCCACAGCCCATCCCCGGCCTTCCGCTGGCTCTCAGGCCGCAGTCCCAGGCTTCGCGCAATAAACGCGCCCACTGCCTCCGCGCCGCACCGCCACTGCCTCAACCGCTCGGCAGACACGGCCACGCGGTTAATGTCATCCCGCTTGTCGCATACAACAAACGACGACGACGCCCCCGTCCCGCTGGGCAGCGTATGCACCGGCATCGTGCATTCCTGCTCGCAACCGGGACAAACCACGCTGGCCGCCGGACCCGCCTTCAACAGCAGCGTGTGCGATTTCAGGGCTTTCACCGCGTCGGCGGGCCACCGGCTCAATTCCTCTTCGCTTACCAGCACCGCACCGCACCGGCTCGCGCCAACGCGCTCCAGCAACTCCAGCAGCGCCTCCAGCGGCGTCATGCCTCAGTAGCCTCCGCCCCGGCCAGTTCCATGCTCTCCATCGGCTCTCTGGGTTCAATCCCTGAATCCGCCAGCATCTCGCGCAGCTTCAAGTCCATATCGTCATACTTCAGCGAGCAAGAGTTGGGATAGGTGATCCGGAAAGTTTCCGATTTCGGCTTCTCATCGGGCTTCGTTGCCACCAGCGCCGCCAGTTCCACCTGCGTCACGTTATAGGTGCGCAGCCTCACCGACTTGCTCACTTCATCCAGCAGGTCATAGATGGCTTCAGGTCTTGCGGCGGCATCCGCTTCCAGCGTAATGCGGTCCCCCCGGACAACTTTGGACGACAGTCTGAGCTTCTTCACCACCACGCTTTGAATCCCGCTCGCCGGGTCGTAGATGAATTGAAAACCCCGTTCGCGCAAAGGATTCAAGTCATAGATGCATGTGTCTCCTGGGTCAGGTGGCAACTCGGGCAGATTCAGGATCGCTGTGGCAAACATCCCTTGCAGCGGCTCAATGGCCTTGTTTGCACCACGAAAATTCATGTCCAGTGACCCTTCATCTTGCGAATAGACGTAGATCACTTCAAACGCTGGATTGTGCCGTCTGCGGTCAAACTCCCCATTCACCCATTCGATACTTCGCTGGGAGTAATCCTCCGGGTATGCAAAGAAGTAGTCCCGGTTCGCTCTGCGGAACGTCTCCACGACGCAATTGTTGCCCCGCCCCTCGACGTGTCGAAAATAGTCCCGTATCTGGTCCGCTAATACCCTGCGCCCATCTTCATGAACTGATGCAGGCACATGGGGCAGGCCCTTGCGCTTACGCCAATACGACAACGAATCCGCGTGGTTGAAGAGGGTGGCACCCTTCCAGAATTCCTGGTGATCCAGAAACGCCACCATCGCGCGCTCGCAGTGGTCGTCCAACGCGGCTAGCTTCTCTGTGAAGGCGGAACTCTCATCTGGTTTTCCCTCAAAGTGAAAGGCAGCCTCGTCCAGGATTGCGCGAAAGCCCTTTTCGCAGCTCATCGCAGCAATTTCCCGGAACTCTGCATCCATCCGGTTCCGCTCGCCTTCCGGCAACGCAAGCCATGCGACAAACAGCGCGTCTGGCTTGGTCTCCCTCATTGCTGCGAAGTCCAACTCGCCGAATAGTCCTCGCTCTTGAAAGTAGCGGGCGAGCAGGGCGTTGGGCATCTGCCGAAAGAAGTCTTTCGTGGAGTAATGCCGTGCCATGCCTCCCCCTTCACGCCGGGAGTGATCTCAACGCCCTCGGACGGTATAGCATTGTGTCGTACACCGTTAATTGTATTCCGCAGGCAGGTTTACGGGCGTTTAGGGCGCAGTTTGACATGATCCCGAACGGTCAGAACTGGAGGCAGGACGCCGAGCTCTCTCGGGAGATGCAATCGACATTAAGCGCGTCCCGCTGCCGCAATCAGTCAATTCCCGCGCTTTTCACCGCGCGCAGTGCGCTTTCATGGTGAGCCCCCTGCCCAGCGGCGTAAAATGCTCCTTCACAGGCAAAAGGACCAGGAGCCGACTTCCATGGCACAAGAGTCTCGGCAGCAGGGCGGCGACCTCTTCATCGTAGACAATAGCGACCAGGACTGGAAGGTTCGCCGATACCTCCAAGATTGGGCAGACCTCGCCAACAGTTTCGATATTGCCACAGGGTATTTTGAAGTCGGTGCTTTGCTCGCCCTCGATGGCCAATGGCAAAAGTTGGACAAGATCCGCATCCTCATGGGGGATGAAGTCTCAAAGCGCACGAAGAAGGCGCTTCTCGCGGGTCTGGATCATATCAAGCAGAAGCTAGACTCCAGCATCGAGAGGGAGAAGGAAAAGAACGACTTCCTTTCTGGCGTCCCTGGCATCGTTGACGCGCTTAGGGCCGGCAAGATCATTTGCCGCGTGTACAACAAGGACAAGTTCCACGCCAAGGCATACATCACCCACGCGAAGCAGGCCGTTGTCGGGTCCTCTGCGCTCGTCGGATCGAGCAATTTTACCGTTCCTGGGCTATCCGACAACGTCGAGCTCAATGTCCAACTCCGTCGAGAAGTCGAAATCCTGCAAGAGTGGTTCGAGCGCCACTGGGAGAAAGCAGAGGAGATCACCCCCGACATCCTCCAGGTGATAGAGCGCCAGACGGCGCTCTATGCGCCGTTCTACGTCTATGCGAGAGCGCTTCACGAATTCTTCCGTCGGCACGAAATGACCGACTACGAATGGCTCACCGCTGGGCCGGAGAGTGGGGGCTCAAGGGTTTACAAGATCCTCGATTATTACCAGCAGGAGGGCTACCAAGAGCTGATTGGCATTGCCAAACAGTACCATGGCGCATTCCTGTGCGATGGCGTCGGCCTCGGCAAAACATTCATCGGACTGATGCTGATCGAGTCGCTCATCAAGCGGCAACGCAAGCGGGTAGCTCTTTTTGTCCCCAAGGCCGCGCGCAAGCCGGTTTGGGAAATCAAGCTACGGCAGTATCTGCCCGAGCTGTTTGGCGAGTTCAGCAATCTGGCGATATACAACCACACGGACTTGCTGCGTGGAGGCGAATTCCCTGATCGGCTCAACCGGATTAAGGAGCTGGCCGATGTCATTATCGTAGATGAAGCCCACCACTTCCGGAATCCGGGCCTCAAGGGCGATGATCCGGCTCAGCCGTTGTCACACTACTGGGCAATGTCGAACATCTGTGAAGGCAAAGATGTTTATCTCCTTACCGCGACGCCCATCAACAATCGACTTCTCGATCTTCAGCACATGATCGAACTGTTCTCTCAACGGAAGGCGGACTACTTTAAGGCCGCGCCGCTTGGCATTCATTCGCTTCCTGGGCATTTCCGCAAGATGGAAAAGGAGCTTGAGAAGCAGTTGGCTCGTCAGGGGGCAACTACGCAGGAGGTCGAAACAAATCAGGTCGAGGCAAGCGAAGTTCTTGCGAGCGACGCCCTCTTTCGCGCCCTCGTTGTCCAGAGAAGTCGCGCCTACGTCAAGAAGAGCCAGGAGCAGCACGCAAGTGCGGCAAAGGCCCTTTTCCCCAAGCGCGAGCCACCAAGGGTTGTCGAGTTCAATCTCAAGAAGACCTATGGCCGTTTGCTCCAGATGATCGAGCAGGCTTTCAATAAAGAGAAGCCCCTGTTTGCATTGGCTATCTACTATCCGCTCGCCTATTACAAGGGGCCAGACACGAGTATCGATCCATTGAAGCAAGGCCGCCAACGGGAAGTTGTCAGCCTCATCCGTATTCAGTTCCTGAAGCGCTTTGAGAGTTCTGCGCGTGCGTTTGAGCTTTCCTGCGGCACCCTCATGGAGAAGTTGCTGGCCTGGCTGTTAAAGCACTGTCAGACCGACCATGAAAGGCATCGGCTCGACAGGTGGAAGAACAGATACAGTGACCTCATTGGCTACTGCCATGACCGTCAACTTGAGCTGTTTGGAGGCGACCCGAGCGATGAAGAAGACGAGGACATCGTCTCAACCGAGATGCTCGATGCAGTCGAGGAGTTGAGCCGTGAGGAATACCGTGTCAGCGACATGATCGACGAAACGATTGACGATCTTGTCACTGTTGCCGACTTCCTCCAGGAACTCCAGCAGTTCCGGGTAGAGCACGACGACAAACTCAAAGCGCTACTGAAGCTGCTCAAGACTGATCCCGTCCTGAAGAAGCACAAGGTGCTGATTTTCTCCGAATATATGGCAACCGCTCGCTACCTCAAGCAGCAGCTTTCACTTGCGGGCCTGAAAGACCTCGATGAGGTTGATAGCGCTGTTGACCGCGATCGAGGAGAGATTATCAATCAGTTTGCCCCCTACTACAACGGCATGAGCACCGGGAAATTGGCAGAGAAGGGTTTCAAGGAGACTCGCATACTGATCTCAACCGATGTGCTTTCAGAAGGTCTTAACCTCCAGGATGCAACGCGTCTGATCAATTATGACTTGCACTGGAATCCCGTGCGCCTGATGCAGCGCATTGGCCGTGTGGACCGGCGTTTGGAACCCAAGGTGGAAGATGCAATTGCCGCCGACCATCCTGATCGCGCAGCCATCCGTGGGAACGTGGTCTACTGGAACTTCCTGCCGCCTGACGAACTGGACGAACTGCTCAAGCTCTACTCGCGTGTCTCGCACAAGGTCTTGCGCATCTCCCGCACCTTTGGCATCGAGGGCAAGAAACTCCTTAAACCCGAAGACGATTATGAGGCGCTGAAGGACTTCACTCACGCGTATGAGGGCACTACCTCGCCGCTGGAGGAGATGAATCTCGAATACCAAAAGCTCTTGCAGCTACACCCTGGCCTCGCCCAAACCCTCGACGCCCTTCCGGGGAGGCTCTTCAGCGGCAAAGAGCACCCCAAACCGGGAACCCAAGCTGTCTTCTTCTGCTACGCGATGCCGGCTCCGCCTCCCCTTCTTCACGACGGCACCATTCCCGACGATCAACCCTGGGCTACCGATGGCGGCGCCACGCAATGGTACCTCTTCGATATCGAAACTGAAGCGATTGAGAGCGAGCCGGCCAGAATTATCGACCTGATCCGCAGCACCCTGGACACGCCGCGCAAGCACGATGTTGCAGAGAGCACGTTGTCTGAAATCCGTGCCAAAGTCGAGAAGCACATCAAAAACACTTACTTGAAACAGGTGCAAGCGCCTGTTGGCGTCAAGCCCACATTGAAAGCCTGGATGGAGCTGAGCTGAAGATGAGTCCCGATAGGAATCCTCTGCATTCGATCCGTACGTTTACTCAACTCGTAAAGTATCTACGCGACGAGCTTGACTGGCCCATTGAAACCGAGAACTTCGAGGATTTAACGTTCGACTACGCCCCTGAAGAACTCGGACTAGACGCAGAGACGGCGGTAAAGATCAAAGAAATCAAACAGCTTCGGCCGCTTACTAGTGTAGTCCGCCACACAGATGGTCATTTATTCAGGACTGTGCGAGCGCGGGTGACTTTTTCCAAGATGTCTGTGGCCTTGGCGGTCCAGATGAAGGGTTTGGGGTTCTGATTGTGGCCGTCGAT